>Ga0310695_10000012_pt1 | contig 421196 bp, 357 predicted proteins | sample RumenRJG_04DNA_FD_203882 | JGI IMG/M metagenome (GOLD analysis project Ga0310695, IMG submission 203882) | Bovine rumen microbial communities from Lethbridge, Alberta, Canada - RJG_04 (v2) (version 2) | ecosystem: Host-associated > Mammals > Digestive system > Stomach > Rumen | place: Canada...
GGAACCTGACCCATAGGACTTACGTCCTTTGCTGTTGTTCCGCCGCAAAGGGCAACGGCTGCCGCAACCCTTTCAGGACATGCTGCCACAAAGTCCAGGGTTCCATAGCCTCCAAGGCTCATTCCCAAGACATAGACCCTTGCGGTATCATAAGGATATTCTTCTTTCAGCCAATCCAGGATGGCGCACAGTTTCTTAGGATTCCACCACTCTCCGGGATTCTGGGGAGCAACCACCAGGGCGGGTATCGTCCTTCCCCTTTCCACGCAATCTATGCTGCCATATCGGCGAACCTTCTCAAGGTCATTCCCGCACAGGCTTTTGCCGTGAAGGAAAAGCACCAGCGGAGTGTCTTTGCACAATGTGTCCTTGCGGTCATATCCTGCCGGGGTATAGAGCCAGAAATTGTAGCTCCCCTCAACCTTTTTCCTCATGGCCCTGAGCATAGGTTCCCTAACCTTCATCAGGCTGTCCTTTATCTGTGCAATCCTAATGCTGTCCGCTCTCAAACTGTCTGCCACGATCTGCATCCGAAGGCTGTCTTCCTCCACCATCCTTACAAACTTTCCCTGCGCCTTCCCCGCTACCGGGAGCAGAAATACAAAACAGAACAGTAACAATGATCTATAGTACCTCATAATGCGGTAAATATCCGTTAATTATTTTATCACGAACTTGAAAATGCCGTTCACCCTGGAACCAACAACGGCGGCATTTCCGGCTACGGTCGGGGAAGACTCAAAGTTGTAGGCCACCTTCTTTGTGTAGATGACCTGACCGGTCTTGCCCTCAATCAGGTAAATATTACCTTCCCCGTCTCCCGTGAATATGTACATATTTTTTTCCTTGTCATAGAAAGCAACCGGAGAAGACCAGCAGAACTGTTTCAGAGGAACGCTGTACAGAATGCTTCCGTCTTCTGTTGACAGTGCCATCAGCTCTCCGTTGGTCTTGGCTGCCTTGTTACGGCATACGTTTGCAAAAATCATCCCGTTGCAGTCCCCTGCCCCAAGCAGCGGCGTGGAGTACATTCCGCCATCCAGGATCTTTCCACCAAGGTCTATTCTCCTGCAAGGAATCTTCTGTTCCCACACCACGGTACCGTCCAGGCCGTTGATCTTGATGAAGAAGCAACTGCCACTCATACCCTGGCGGTCCACCTCGCTGGCTGCATATACATACGGAATACCGTTTTCTACGCGGCAAACAACCGTTCCGTCTGAATCATCGTGATTCCAGTAATGCCAGACCGGTTTCATCGTGTTCAGGTTCACGCAAAGGATGTTTCCGGCATTGTCCTGGAACCAGCCATAGTTCCTCCATATTGCTATGCTGGATTCTATTCCCGGAGCTGCTCCGTTAACCTTGTATCTAAGGGTCTGGAGAAGTTTCAGGCTACCCTGTTCCCTCTCAAACTTGTAAAGGCTTCCATTCTCTCCCGGCCATATCAGATAGCCTCCAGCCACAACCGGAGAAGAATCGAAAGCTCCCCAGTTCCTCCAAGCCTTTTTGTCTGAAAACTTGTAGGTTATCTCGTGTTTGAGAAGGTCCACTACTAGAAGGCACATAGGAGTCTTTCTGGAAACTCCATGACCTATGTACAGGTTTTTCAGTTCCGGATCCAGCGATGGAGAACCTTTTATGGTATTGAGTACGTCCAGGTCAGGACGGCTTCTTTTGCCTGTATTGAAATCCAGGAAGTAGGCTTTTGAATTCAGCGATGCGAAAAAGATTTCCTCCTTTTCCCCGTCGCGGACATAAATCGGCTGGCCGGTCCATCCGGTCCCGCCTCCCCAGTTTCCCAAACTTGTCTTGTAATTATCTTCAGAAGTGTTGAACTGCCAGGCGATCTCCACGGTTTCAGGCCTCTTTTCCAGAGTTCCCCCGAAGGAAGCATCACGGAGCATATTCCTTCTGAAAGTAAATGAGGAATTATCCGCAGCATAGCGGTCTTCCACGTCCTTTAGGAAATAATCAAGACTATCTTCCTGTTCTATCACAAAAGAAACCTTTTTCGCGGAAGAGTACACCGTATCCGGCAGATACAGCTCTTCCAGTGGAACCTGCTTCGGTAGAGTGTCATTTTCGCCCGGCTTCGGTTCAGTAGCCTGGCCTCCACGGCAGGCGGTGGACAAAAGGATAATCGCTGAGAAAAACAATACTTTCATCTTAGAATTTGCTAACTTTGGGGGTGTAAAGGTAATTATTCTGTTTTGAATTATTAGGCAAAGCATATAATGGAGAACTTTAAGGAACGCCTGGCTGCGTTAAGGAGGTCTCTTTGACTACGACGGCAAGGTCAAAGAAATAACTGAAAAAGAAAAAGTTACAACATCTGCCGGCTTTTGGGATGACCCTAAGGAGGCAGAAGCATTCGTAAAGAAACTCTCAGCCGTAAAATATTGGGTAAAGGAACTGGACTCCCTTAAAAGCGAGGGAGAAGACCTCGACGTGCTTAAGGAAATGGAAGCCTCTGAAGAAGAAATCGCCGAGGCTGAAAAAGCTCTGGAGACACACCTCGAGGATATTGAGTTCAGAAGTATGCTGTCCAACGAGGGAGACAACCTTGGAGCGCTGGTAAAGATCAATTCCGGAGCCGGCGGCACTGAGGCCAACGACTGGAGCTCTATGCTTATGAGAATGTACTCCAGATGGGGAGAGAGGAACGGCTACAAGGTTACCGTCACCGATCTTCTTGAGGGAGACGAGGCCGGCATAAAATCCGCAACCCTTCAAATCGAAGGAGACTATGCCTACGGTTACCTGAAGGCAGAAAACGGAGTGCACCGTCTGGTGAGAATCTCCCCCTACAACGCCCAGGGAAAACGCCAGACTACATTCTCTTCCGTATTCGTATATCCGCTTGTAGATGAGAGTATTGAAATAGTCATTAACCCTGCTGACCTGGAGTGGGACACCTTCCGTTCATCCGGAGCCGGAGGCCAGAACGTGAACAAGGTGGAGACCGGAGTTAGGGTAAGGCACATCCCGACAGGAATCGTGGTTGAAAATACGGAAACACGCTCCCAGCTGGACAACCGCCAAAATGCTCTCCGAATCCTCAAATCACACCTCTACGAACTGGAACTCCAGAAAAAACGCGCCAAGCAGGCAGAGCTGGAAGGTCAGAAGAAGAGAATCGAATGGGGCAGCCAGATAAGAAGTTATGTCCTTCATCCGTACAAGATGGTAAAAGACCTCCGTACCGGAGAGGAAACAGCCGACACCCAGGCCGTACTTGACGGAGACCTTAACGAGTTTATGAAGGCCTTCCTGATGGGCAAGAAAAGAGGCGACAAAGACATCGAAGAAGATATCGAATAAGAACAAAGCAATAAAACATAAACTGATATGGCATACAAATACGAACCTATGTTTCAGCTTGGTGAAGACACCACTGAATACTATCTCCTGACAAAAGACCACGTAAGCGTGGGAGAATTTGAAGGTCATCCTATCCTCAAGGTGGATGCAGAAGGCCTCAGGATGCTTGCAAACCAGGCTTTCCGCGATGTGAACTTCCTGCTCCGCCCCGAGCATAACAACCAGGTAGCAAAGATCCTCAGCGATCATGAAGCTTCCGACAACGACAAGTATGTAGCCCTGCAGTTCCTTCGCAACGCCGAGGTTGCGGCAAAGGGCAAACTTCCTTTCTGCCAGGATACCGGAACCGCCATCATCCACGGCGAGAAAGGCCAGCAAGTGTGGACAGGTTTCGACGATGCAGAAGCCCTTTCAGACGGAGTTTACAAGACTTACACGGAGGAGAACCTGCGCTACAGCCAGAACGCTCCGCTTACAATGTACAAGGAAGTTAACACCAAGTGCAACCTCCCTGCCCAGATAGACATTGAGGCTTCCGAGGGAATGGAATACCGCTTCCTCTGCGTAGTAAAGGGTGGAGGAAGCGCCAACAAGAGCTACCTCTACCAGATGACAAAGGCTGTCCTCAATCCTGACACCCTGGTTCCTTTCCTGATCGAGAAGATAAAGAGCCTTGGAACCGCAGCCTGCCCTCCTTACCACATCGCCTTCGTAATCGGAGGTACCTCAGCAGAGAAGAACCTGCTCACCGTTAAACTCGCTTCAGCCAAGTTCTACGACAGCCTCCCTACTACCGGCAACGAGAGCGGAAGGGCTTTCCGCGACATTGAGCTTGAAAAGCAGGTTCTGGAAGAAACATATAAGATAGGACTTGGCGCTCAGTTCGGCGGCAAGTATCTGGCTCACGACATCAGGATCATCCGCCTTCCACGCCACGGCGCAAGCTGCCCTATCGGACTTGGCGTAAGCTGCTCTGCAGACCGCAACATCAAGGCCAAGATAAACAAGAACGGTATCTGGATCGAGAAACTCGACGACAATCCTGGAAGACTGATTCCTGAAGAACTCCGCAAGGCCGGAGAAGGCAACGCCGTCAAGATCGACCTCAACCAGCCAATTCCTGAAATCCTGAAGATACTCACCAAGTATCCTGTCTCCACAAGGCTTAGCCTCAATGGAACCATTGTAGTTGCTAGAGACATAGCCCACGCAAAACTCAAGGAAAGACTTGACAGCGGAGAAGGCCTTCCACAGTATTTCAAGGATCATCCTGTATTCTATGCAGGCCCTGCCAAGACTCCAAAGGGTATGCCTTCAGGCTCCTTCGGCCCTACGACCGCAGCCCGTATGGACCCTTATGTTGACCTGTTCCAGAGCCACGGTGCAAGTATGATTATGCTCGCCAAGGGTAACCGCAGCCAGCAGGTAACAGATGCCTGCAAGAAACACGGCGGCTTCTACCTGGGCAGCATCGGAGGTCCTGCTGCAATCCTGGCCCAGAACAACATCAAGAGCGTGGAATGCCTCGAGTATCCTGAACTCGGAATGGAGGCCATCTGGAAGATTGAGGTGGAAGACTTCCCTGCATTCATCCTTGTGGATGACAAGGGCAACGACTTCTTCGCCAAGTTCAAATAGGTGGCGATCAAATCGCTGAGTCTCACCCATTAAAACATATAGTCCTGCGGAGAAAACACCGCAGGACTATATATTTACATACCTGACTTTCAGGTTACTGTCCGCCACCAATAATATACCGGACAAAGCGGTCAAGAATACCCATCATCTCAGGCTCAGCCTTCATGGCGTCGTTACGCAACTCGCTTAGAAATTTAATCTTGAACCTGAGTTCCTTAAGCTCATCTAGCCTCATCTCGTAACTGTCTGAGCTCTCTCCTGGGCGTGGAGACTTAAGGTCTGCAAACTGTTGTTCCAGCCCATTAATGGCTGCCGTCTTCTCCGCCGTATAGTCCTTCACTTTCCACAAAGGAATCGGAGGAGCATCCGGAACATTTACAAACACATTGGAAGCCTTTACCGTAAAGCCTTTCTTCGAACAATCCGCACTCAGCACATAGCTTAACTTTACGCCAATCCCCAACTCGACAGACTCCTGGTTCTGGGCTATAAAAGCCTCTGCCCTCTGCTGCTTCACCGTTTTCGGAGATTTGTGCTTTACAACCCGCGCAACCGTACTCCCATCCCCTGCAGGCACATCCTGCGCCTGCATATTAACCCAGGAACCGAACAGCAGCGCCAGTGCTCCAATGAATATTTTCCTGAAAGTTTTCACAACATATCACGGCTAATCAACATTGATAATGGTAGTGCCGTAATCGGCAGGATTTATTTCCGCAATTAGCCATTTTCTCAAAGTTAAGAAAAAAAATAGCGGTAAATCAAAGATTTACTGCTATAATCATCCAATTGTTGGAATCATGGGATTTATTTTTTATTTTTGTTTGATGTAATGAGAATCGCGATGAGATCAGTAAAAGCATTATGGATGGTGGCTGCCCTGGCGGCCGTTTTTTCTTTATGGTCCTGCAAGAATAATAACTCTGGAAATCCGGCAAATCCGTCTATAAAGGTTAATGACAGCAAGGAGACCAAAGCGGTTCAGGAGGTGAAGATAGATGTAGTGTATCTTGCAAACCTGTACTGCAAGACTACAGATTTGGACAAGGCCAGGATATTCCTTGGCAAGGTCACTGACTCTCTGTTTACGGTAGAGAAAGATGTGGAGAATAACTACGCTGCGGTTTATGCCCAGGCTCAATACGAGAACTCGTTGAAATTCTATATGTGGACAGACAAGGACGGAGAGAAGATCCTGGGGGTTAACCTTACGGAATCGGGAGAAAGAGGGCACAACAAAAGATCCCTTCAGTTTTTCACATATGATGCAAGGCTGAATCTGGTGGTTCCGTGCAAAAGGCTGAACGAAGTCATAACCAACAAGGTAATGTCCATGAGAAGGAACCTCTCGCTGTTTGTGTTCAGGATTCCAACCGGTCCCGAGGACGAGAACATCACCATGGGCTACTGGGAGAAGAAAGACAAGGAAAAATACAACGAGCTTGTCTTCGTGTGGGACGGCCACACTTTCAACGTCAACTGATTATTTCGAAGCCTGTTCCCTCAGCCACTGGATGAAAGGCATAAGACATTTGGCGGAAGGCTCTGCGGTGCGTTCCGCCATTTTTATATGCTCGCCCATTCCGCCCAGGATCTCAAAGCGGAAATCAGGGTCGTTGACATAATCTCTCTGAACGGGATTCTTGCCTTCCATCAGCTGGATTGCCTCGTCTGTCATAGCTTCCAGTTTCAGAAGCCACGGGCGTATATCGTTGTAGAACAGCCTGTCAGATTCATTTGAAGAATCTTTCATCTTTTTTATCGCGATGCAGGAAGCGTTAAGTTTCTTCAATTCTTTAAGCAGGGATCCAGGTGCAGGCTTGCCCTTTTCAACTGACTGCTTATATCGCGACACAAGATATTCGAACTCATCAAAATCATAATATCTGAGAGCGGGAACAATGTTCTTGAAGTCTTCTGCCCTGTCCTCTCCGACAACTGCCGGAATTGCGGCTTCCCAGCTGCGGATGCTGTTGAAAGCGGCTGTGTTCCAGGAATAGTCAGCTGTACTGAAAAGTCCTATCTTGGATAGTTCTCCCTGCTGCATAGGGTTTACTATCAGCGTGTTTGCTCCGGTAAGATATTGCTCCAGGGTTGAGGTGCTGTAGATATGGGTCTCGTCCCTGAAGTTTGTATATGCATCGGCGATGAAAAGCTTGGTCATGTCCGCATCGTTGCACAGGTAGTTCCACCACCAGCTGGTGCTTCTTCCCAGCCAGGACTTGACTTTTGCAAGGTCATAGTTGTTTGGAACAGACCACACGTTTGCTCCCGTGATGTAAATGTTCACCTTCTCCGGTACAGGAGTCAAGCTCTGGAAGAAGGCCTTTGCCTGGTCCTCGTCCACCCAGGAATAGGCATAGAGCTGCGGCACATAATGCAGCGGCTTTACCGTATCTGCCGGAGCTGTTCCCGGCTTGTTCCAACGCTTGTCCATAGTCTGCTGAAGCAGAGTCAGATTGTCTGCGCACTGCTTTAGGATCTTAGGGTCGGAAGACACTCCCACATCGTCCACAAACACTCCGAACTGCCTTATTCCCAGAGAGTACATGCTCTCGAACTTTTTCATTATGTGCGGGATGATATCCTTGTCCTTGCCTTCCGCAAAGGCCTTGCCCGGATGGATTGCCCAGATGAAATCCACCTTGCACTGCCTTGCAGTTTCTGCAATATCTTTCATCATATCCTGAGTCAGATACCCTACTCTCTCCTGCTCGGCAGTAATGGATGTCGGATACGGCTCGCTCCAGTATCTTGAATGGTAAGGATCGCTCTTTGCCCCGTACATATAGGTGTTCAGCTTGTACCTTGCCATGAACCTGAACAGATCCTTTGTAACCGCCGCAGAATAAGGCACTCCATAGTATCCCTCTATTACTCCGCGATGCTTCACGTCTGCCCAGTCGTAGATTATGACACCGGGATGGAAAGAGTGATCCATAACCTGCTCCATCGTGGCAAGGCCATAGAATACGGCATCTGTATTGGCTCCGAGAATAAGCACTTGGGCATTTGCCTTACCAAAGCCATCTTTCGCCTTATGGCCAGCAGCCTTGTCTACCCAAGCGCTGTTTGTAAGGCAAAACAAATGGCTGTCGTACATTCTCAGTTTATCGCGCTTTGCCAAATCAGCATAAAACCTGTCCAGTTTCCATTCATCGGCAGTCTTGTCCACATATCCACCTGATCCCGAAATCCCCAGAAGTATATTGATACCTTCCCTCTTGTAACTGTCCGAGAACTCATATTCATATCCGCGGTCTGACAATATCTGCCCGGCTCTTGCTACAGTAACCTCATCTATACCGGGTTCCGTGACAATATTCACCTTCCTTCTTTCATTCTTCAGGAAAGCGCAAGGTGTATCCTGGATGCTCACCATCTTTTGAGGTACGGGATAAATATTATAATACAATGCACCATCCCTAAATCCTTTCAACATTTCTGCCGGACGGTTTGACTCCTGAGCGAAGTTTGTAGTCTGACAGTAAGCAAAACTGCAAAAGCCCATCATAAGGACAACTAAACCAATTGCACAGATATTTTTCTTCATCGCGATAATTATTATTTTCAAAGGTAATGTTTTAGCCTTGCACCACTCTCTTGATTAAATTATATGGGAAACCTTTCTGGCGAGCATATCGATACAAGGGGGCATTGGCTGATTGAACTTCTATCTTATGCTTGGTCTGCAGGGCAAAAATCTTGCATCTGACAGAAGCCGTCTTCTTGCTGACTTGAGAAGAATACTCCTGCTTGTCGAGCTCTTTCAGCTGACTCGCCAGAGATTCGATTTTTGAGAGATATTCTTCATTCTTCTTGTCCTTTTTTCTTTCCAGGTCCTGGCGCTTTTTGGAAAGAAGGTCCGTGAGGACTTGGAGGGCAAGGTCTTCCTGATCGTTTACAGCTTCCTCAGCGATGGATTGTTCCACTCCGGCTTCGCTGAGCCCCCTGAGGATCTTTTCAGGACCCCACTTGGAAAAGCGGAGCTTGTCGCGGGTAAAAGCTTTGGCAAAGCGGGCGTCGTCTATGTATTTGTCCTTTTTGAGAGACAAAATGGTTTCTTCGATTTCTTTTTCTTGTTTGTCTGTAAGGGGAGAATCTTTGGAAAGCCACCGGATGAGCATCTGGCGGGCCTGTCCGGAAGAGATTTCCCTTCTGGAACACTCAGCCGTCAGACGGGCTTTTGCTCTCTGCAGAGCCGTGTTCTGCTTTGCCGGTTTGCCTCCCATCAGACAGTCTGCTAGAAGTAATAGCCAAATGACAGGTAGGCGCTGACTTTCTTCTTGTAATCGCTCCAATGGAGGTTAAAGGTAAGTGGCCCCACCTTGGTCTGGTAAGAATACTGTGCTCCGAATCCCCAATAGCCCTTGCGGTCGAAGCTTAACATTTTGTCGACGCTTTTTCCCGTGCGGAGGTAATTGCCTATCAGATAAACATAGTGGCTCTTTCCGACCCTCTTTCTGAGGTCTGTGCGGAAAACGCTTACAGAATTGTCAAAAGCGTTTATGTAATTGACTCCTATGAAAGGAATCTGATGGTCTATGTAACGGCCCCCCTCCTGGCCTCCCACAAAGTTGTAGAACGGCACCTCGTGACGGTTGCGGATATTGATCCTGCCGTAAATCTGTGGTTCAAGCACAAAATCTCTTCCCAGGTCGAACGCCATGTGGCTGCTGAGCATAAAGGAAGCAAAACTCTTGAATTTGGAATGGAAACCGAGCAGATAATACGCGGCGTCAAACTGGATGAACAATCCGCTGTTCGTAAAGTATTTGCTATCTCTGGAATCCAGGATTCCGCGGGCGAATACAGAAACATAGCTCTTGGCCTTGAGGACCTCGCCGCTCAAATCTTCGACATCGGTGAGGAATCTGGAGAAATTGTAGTTTTCGAGCTTTGCTCCAAGCTTCAAGTCAATGTCCCTGAAATACTTGATGTTTGCCAAAGCCGCTTCAAACCCGTTGTAGACAAACTTTATGTTGTTGTGAGCTGATTTGTCCGAGTATATGTTGACATCTTTCTTGGAGAACATATAGCTCAGTTCAAGGCGCGGGAACTTGCGGAACATGTGGTCGTACTCAAGCTTTAAGTAAGGATTATAGCTGAGCCTTCCTGTAATGCTCGCCTTAGGGCCGTGCATGGCATACTGGCGTATTCCCAGCCTGAGCAGCAGGGCCGCAGCCTCTTCCGTGTCGTAACGGGCACCCAGGCTGACAACATTTGGCTTTCCCTTCACGAATTTGAAAATCAGGTCATATTCCTGGATTCCATTGGTTTTGCCTGATTTCCTGAGCTGATATGTAACCTGTGAGAAGGCCTGGGTTCCGTTGAAAACAGATATTGCATTGTTGATCTGCGAGCCGTTGATTACCTGATGTTCGTGAAGGCCGGCCAGTTTCATCAGCCAGTTACGATCGGCGTCATCGGCCCCGTCGAGAATGATGCGGCCTAACATAAACCTTGTCTTGTAAACCTCAACCGCCCTGTCTGCCCCGGAAGTGCCGTTATTTTCGCCAATCAGCTTGGCCAGAGCCCTCAGTTCGGCATCTTTTTCATCGGCTGCCTTGTAGCCGTTGGCCAGAAGCTGGGCCACTGCCGCGCGGTTGAAGCTGAGAACTCCGAACTCCTGAACCTCAGGATGGAGATATATGTCTGCATCTTGCTTGTTGGCCTCAAACTTTTCGTTGCCCATCAGGCTTATCAGCTGCATTAGCACTGCATCCACTCCCTTCAGGTCCTCGGCTTTGGCAAGGTCTGTCTGCACATCTACGCCAATGACTATATTGGCTCCTTTCTGCCTGGCCACGTCCACCGGAAAGTTGTTGACAACCCCGCCGTCCACCAGAACTTTTCCGTCTATGGTAACAGGAGCGAAATATCCTGGAATAGCCATACTGGCCCTCATAGCCAGAGGCAGAACTCCGTGGTCCAGAACCACTTGCTCTCCGGTTGCCAGATCGGTTGCTATGCAGGCGTAGGGTATTGGCAGACGGTTGAAGTCTATGGAATCCTGATAACCTATGGCCAGTCCGTTCAGAAGATTGAGGACATTGTTGCCCGAAACAAATCCGCCCGGAAGATAGAACGAACTCTTGCTGTCTGCCTTTATCTCTTCGTTTACCACCGTCGAATCTTTGCCCTTTTTCCAGAACTTCCAGTTGTTCCACACAGGTTTGCCGTTGGACTGGCTGTCAGTATTCTCTTCACGTGCCTTTCCTTTGCGTTCAGTCCTTATGATATCTCCCCTGAAATCGTCCAGCGGAATGTTGAGGATGAATTTTTCCTCATCCATCTTCTTGGAGAAGTTCAGGTCTTCGCGTTTGATGTTGTCTGAAAGCAGATAGTCCCAGTCTGCGCTGCTTACGATAGAGTCTATCTGGGCCGAGTTGTAACCCATTGCATACAAACCGCCTACAAGGGCTCCTATAGATGTTCCAAGCACCATGTCCGGCTTAATGCCAACTTCTTCAAGCTTCTTGATAACGCCTATGTGGGCCATGCCCTTTGCCCCGCCGCCGCACAGCACAAGAGCAACTTTGATTTTCTTTTCCGGTTTGGAGGTCTTGGATTTTCTTTGGGCCGAAATACCCCCAGCCATAATCATTACGGCTAGAAGCGACAGCAGAATCTTTTTCAGGTTATCCATATCAGAATCTGTTATTTGGTTATCTGGTTGTTCTTTTCTTTTCCGCTCAGCATACCGCATGCGGCTTCAATGTCCTGCCCCCTTGACGCCCGCAGGGTTGCAGTGATTCCGGCATTGTTGAGCCTGTCCTCAAAAGCCTGGACAGTCTTCATGTCGGAAGGAATGTATTCGGTGTCACCGATATCGTGGAACCTGATGAGATTTACCCTGCATTCCAGTCCCTTGAGCAGAGACACCAAGGCATCCGCATGCCGAGGGGTATCGGTAAGGCCTTTGAACATTATGTACTCGAAGCTTACCCTCCGCTGCCCGGTAAAATCGTAGCGGCGGATGATCTTGAGTGTTTTCTCCAGAGGAAAAGCTGCCTCGGATGGCATCAGTGAAAGCCTCTCCGCGTGGAACGGATTGTGGAGACTTATGGCCAGATGAGCTCGGCTTTCTTCCAGGAACCTTTCAAGAGGAGACTTTTCCTGGTCTTTAACGGCTTTGTTTACACCGATGGAACTTACGGTTATCCTCTTCGGGCTCCAGGCACATCCCCAGTCAGAGGTCAGCACTTCTACAGCCCTGAGCACATTGTCCAGATTGTCGAAAGGCTCCCCCATCCCCATAAAGACAGCATTGGTAAGTTCTTCCGCCTCATCGATGAGGAAAAACTGGGAAAGGATCTGAGCAGCGTCCAGATTGCCGTGGAAACCCTGCCTTCCAGTCATGCAGAAACGGCAGCCCATCCGGCACCCCGCCTGGGAAGACACGCACAGAGTCTTGCGGTCCCCGTCGGGAATCATCACGGCCTCGACGAAATTGCCGGAGAAATCAAACAGATACTTGCGGGTGCCGTCTTTGCTCAGGGCATATTTGAAATAAGGAACGGCCCCTATCTCATATTTCTCTTCCAGAAGCTGACGAGTCTTCAGGGAAAGATTTGTCATCGCGGAGAATGAAACCGCCCTTTTCTGATAAAGCCACTGGCATAACTGCTTTGCGGTAAAGGCAGGAAAACCTTCCTCAAGGCAAATCGCCTTGAGCTCTTCCAGAGTCGAGCCCAGCAGCTTCTTCTTCATTTTTCAAAAAAAATCCAAAAAATTCCGCACTTTGACGGATATTGACAAAGTTACATATTTTTTTTGCATCGTGAATTCAGTATATTTGTAAGGTTAAACACAACTAAAAATTATCATTATGGCTAAAGAGAAAGAGAAAACTGCCGCAACCGTGCAGAATGATGGCGTAAACGCCGAGAAGCTGAAGGCCTTGCAGGCCACGCTGGACAAGATTGAGAAGGATTTCGGCAAAGGTACGATCATGAAGTTGGGAGACCAGCCAAAATTCGACGTTTCAATTATCCCGACAGGTTCCATAGCATTGGACCACGCGTTGGGAATCGGAGGATATCCTAGAGGAAGAGTTATTGAGATTTACGGACCGGAGAGCAGCGGAAAGACCACTTTGGCCATCCATGCCATCGCTGAGGCCCAGAAGGCTGGTGGAATCGCAGCCATGATTGATGCCGAGCACGCATTCGACCGCACCTACGCCAAGAAACTGGGTGTGAATGTGGATACTTTGCTAATTTCCCAGCCGGATAACGGCGAGCAGGCCCTTGAAATCGCAGACAGCCTGATCCGTTCAGGAGCAATCGATATCGTAGTCATAGATTCCGTGGCCGCCCTGACTCCAAAGGCTGAAATCGAAGGAGATATGGGAGACAGCAAGATGGGTCTCCAGGCAAGGCTGATGAGCCAGGCTCTGAGAAAGCTTACCGCCAACATCTCAAAGACCAACACCTGCTGCATTTTCATCAACCAGCTCAGGGAGAAGATCGGTATCATGTTCGGAAACCCAGAAACCACAACCGGCGGTAACGCCCTTAAATTCTACGCATCCGTACGTTTGGATGTCAGGAAACTATCCCAGCTCAAGGATGGAGACGACGCTACCGGCAACCGTGCCAGGGTAAAGGTCGTAAAGAACAAGATGGCCCCTCCTTTCCGCAAGGCCGAATTCGATATTGTCTTCGGCGAAGGCATTTCCAAATTGGGAGAGATCGTGGATCTTGGAGTTGAACTGGGTGTGATCAAGAAGAGCGGCAGCTGGTTCAGCTACGGAGAAAGCAAACTGGCACAGGGAAGAGATGCCGTAAAGCAATTGCTTAAGGACAATCCTGAACTCTGCGAAGAAATAGAGGGTAAGGTTAGAGAAGCCCTCAAGGGTGTCAACGACTGACAATCCGAATGATAGACCAGGCGACCATAGCAAGGATCCGGGACGCTATAGACATCGTCCAGGTAATCGGAGACTTTGTCCCTTTGAAAAGGCAAGGCTCCGATTATGTCGCATGTTGTCCTTTCCACCAGGAGAAGACCCCTAGCTTCCACGTCTCTCCGTCCAGGCAGTATTTCAACTGCTTCGGATGCCACGAAAAAGGCAACGCCATAGGCTTTCTGATGAAGCATGAGCAGATGACTTATGTGGAGGCTCTGAAATGGCTGGGCAACAAATACGGGATCGAGGTCAACGACGTCCAGGAAAGCTTTGAGGAAATCCAGAAGAAGAATCATCGGGACTCCCTGCTTATAATCAACGAATACGCCGGAAAGTATTTCACCAACGCCCTTCTGAACACTGAAGAGGGGCGTAGTGTGGGGCTATCCTATTTCAGGGAGAGGGGCTTTACAGACGAAACGATCAAGGAGTTCCAGCTCGGCTATTCCAAGAAGGAGAAAGACGCCTTCACAAAAGACGCAATTGCAGCGGGGTACAAGAAAAACCTGCTTCTGGAACTGGGTCTTTCCGTAGAAAAGCAAGACGGCCCCTATGCCGGAGAAATTTCGGACAAGTTCCACGAAAGGGTAATGTTCCCTATCCGTTCCGTCAATGGCAAGATCGTGGCTTTCGGAGGAAGGATCCTTTCTTCCGAGAAGAGCCCGGTCAAGTACATGAACTCTCCGGAAAGCGAGATATATCACAAGAAAAAAGTTCTTTACGGACTTTACGAGGCCCGCAACGCCATATCGCAGAGCAAGAATTGCTATCTGGTGGAAGGCTACACTGATGTTATCTCCATGCACCAGGCCGGAATCCAGAATGTGGTTGCCAGCTGCGGAACCGCCCTTACGGATGAGCAGGTTCTGTTGCTGAAAAGGTTCACCCAGAAAATCACCATCATCTACGATGGAGACCAGGCTGGAGTCAATGCGGCGCTTAAGGGAATAAATCTCTTCCTTCAGAAAGGAATGAACGTCAAGGTAGTTCTGATTCCGGGCGGAGAGGATCCTGATTCCTTTGCCAGAACCCATAAACGGGAAGAGATTGAAGACTTCCTGGAAAAAAGCGAGGAGGATTTCATTGTCTATCAGTTCCGGAACCTTTCCAAAAACCTTAACGGCGATCCTTATGAGGAAGGTAAAATGATCAATGAGATTGCCTTGAGCGTCTCCATGATAGACGATGCCGGTATACGTTCCGCCTATATAACCAGAGCGTCCGACCTGTTGGGCATCGGAAGGGAAGACTTCACTGAAAAGGTCAACGCGCTTCGTCAGGAAAGGATGAGCCAGGCTTCCTCCTACCAATCCGGGCAGAGACAATATGTTTCCAGGCAAGATCCTAACGCTTACCGCAGAGCTACAGGACAGAAGACTCCTGCAGACAAGGCGGAAGACGAACTCCGCAAAAGCGAGCAGGACCTGCTCTATCTTCTTCTCAAGTTCGGAAGGCAAACCCTGCATAATCTCAACAACGCCATGGTGGGAGTGGAAAAGGTCTACGAGCCGTCTGTGGCGGAATACATAAAGCAGACCCTTCAGGTTGACGGTCTTCAGATTACGGATCCCGTCCTCAAGAAAATCTATGACCTGTACTTTGAAAACATAAAGGCCGGAGACAGCACAACGGAAGTCGAGAGGTTTTTCATGAGCAGTATGGAACAGGAGATTTCAGATACCGCCATAGAGATCCTGTCTTCATCTTACCGCTTCCGGAGCGAGAAAATAGAAAACTCCGTGGAGAGTCTGGGAAAGAATTTGTCTTCGGTTTTACCGAGAACCGTTTACGTATATAAATCAAAAGTTATAAATTCGCGCCTTGCAACCTTGCGTAGCAAACTTCTGGGTCTTGATCCTTCCCAGGAAGAGGAAAGCAAAATGCTGACAAGACAGATCCAGCAGCTATCCACGATTAAGAGCCGGCTGCTGCGCGAGGCAAAATTCGCCAAATAGAAAAGATATGGAAAAGAATTTCAAGAGACATCTCATTACCGCAGCCCTTCCTTACGCCAACGGAAGTGTACACATCGGTCATCTGGCAGGAGTATATGTTCCTGCGGACATCTATGTCCGTTTTCTCCGCCTGAAGGGAGAGGATGTGCTCTTTATCTGCGGAAGCGACGAGCATGGCGTTCCTATTACATTTAAAGCCAAAGATTTAGGATGTTCTCCACAGGAAATCGTGGACAAGTATCACGCAATCATAAAAGACTCTTTCAACCGCTTTGGAATAAGTTTCAGCATATACTCCAGGACAAGTTCAAAGATTCACGCGGAAACAGCATCCGAATTCTTCAAGAAACTGTATGACGGGGGCAAGTTCATAGAAAGGGAAAGCGAGCAATTCTTCGATCCTGCAGCCAAGGTTTTCCTGGCCGACCGCTACATTATGGGTACCTGCCCTAAGTGCGGAAACGACAAGGCTTACGGAGACCAGTGCGAAAAGTGCGGAAGCACCCTGTCGCCTGAGGAACTGATAGATCCTCACTCCAGACTCAGCGGAGAAAAGCCGATAAAGAAGATGACCAAGCACTGGTATCTTCCTCTGGACAAATATGAGGAATGGCTCAGGGAATGGATCATAGACGGCCACAAGGAATGGAAGACCAACGTTTACGGACAGTGCAAGAGTTGGATAGACGGAGGCCTGAAGCCAAGAGCCGTTACCAGAGACCTGGACTGGGGAGTTCCAGTTCCGCTTGAAGATGCCAAGGGCAAGGTTCTCTATGTTTGGTTCGATGCCCCTATCGGCTATATTTCAAATACCAGGGAATTGCTTCCAAACGATTGGGAGAAATGGTGGAAGAGTCCGGACACCAGGATGATACATTTCATAGGAAAGGATAATATCGTCTTCCACTGCATAGTTTTCCCGTCTATGCTCAAGGCATATGGAGACGGTTACATCCTGCCGGAGAATGTTCCTGCAAACGAGTTCCTCAACCTTGAGGGAGACAAGATATCCACATCCCGCAACTGGGCTATCTGGCTGGAAGAATATCTGGATCAGTTCCCGGGGCAGCAGGATGTCATGAGATATGTCCTCTGTGCCAACGCTCCTGAAACCAAGGACAACGATTTCACCTGGAAAGACTTCCAGGCAAGGAACAACAGCGAACTGGTGGCCATCTACGGAAACTTCGTAAACCGAGCCCTCGTGCTTACCAACAAGTATTTCGACGGAGTTGTTCCGCACTACACTGAAGAAGAACTCACAACGGAAGACCGCAAGCTCATGGAAGCTGTTCCTGAGATTGTATCCAATCTTAACAACTGCCTGGAACACTTCAAATTCAGAGATGCCATCAAGGAAGCCATGAACCTGGCAAGGCTCGGCAACAAATATCTTACTGAAACCGAACCTTGGAAGGTTTACAAGACAGATCCGAAGAGGGTTGCTGTCATTCTCAACCTTTGCCTTCAGATTTGCGCAAACCTGTCCATCGCATTCGAGCCGTTCTGCCCGTTCTCCTCAAAGAAACTTGAGGTAATGCTTGGACTGGCTCCGAAGAAAGATGAGGTTTGCCCTCAGAGCGTTCCGGAAGGGCTCGTAAAATGGGAGAATCTCGGAAGATGGGATCTTCTTAAGGAAGGTGACAGAATAGGCACTCCTGAGCTTCTTTTCAGCAAGATAGAGGATGAGACCATAACCGCTCAGACAGACCGCCTGGCAAGAATCAAGAAAGAAAACGAGGAAAAAGCCGCCGCTGAGGCTGCCTCTCATCCGGAACCTCTGGCTCCGGAATGTACGATTGACGATTTCGCCAAAATGGATATCCGTACAGCCACCGTCCTCCAGGCAGAGGCTGTTCCAAAGACAGACAAGCTTCTCAAACTCACCATAGATACCGGAGTAGACCAAAGAGTTATTGTTTCAGGCATCGCGGAGTATTACTCTCCACAGGATATGCTGGGCAAGCAGATCTGCATCCTAGCAAACCTCAAGCCTAGGAAAATCCGTGGTATAGAGAGCAATGGAATGATTCTGATGGCAAAAGACACCAGCGGGAAGATGAGATTCATCACTCCGCAGGAAGTTATGCCAAACGGCGCCAAGATAGGCTAAAGCTTGTAATTGAGAATCTCCAGCTCTTCCTTGCTGTAGAGAATCTTTTCGAGAATTGGCCGGAGTTCTTCCTTGAATATCAATATCAGGAGAACCAGTATTACCAGAATGGCCAGAATGGTCAACAGGATAAGCAGGACTTTAGAGCTCCTGCTTTTCTTTTTTGCAGGTTCCTCAGCGACAGGTTCAGGAACTGGTTCAGAGACTGGTTCAATAACCGGTTCCGGCTCAGGAATCGGTTCAGGTTCAGTCACAGGCTCAGGTTCAGGCTCAGGAATTGGCTCTGGTTCAGGCTCTTGCTTATCTCTGAGATCCAGGGTGGAAAGTCCGAATGTCTCCGTGGAAATCTCAAAACCGGGAGCGGGATCCACACTGTATCCGTTCTCCTTGTCAAAAAGGAATGTTCCAAATCCTTCAAGGCTGTAAGAACCCTCTTTCTCCACCTTTGCCCTCAAATCTTCCAGATCCTTGTACAAGGCCTTTTTTGCCGCCATACGGGAAATCTCCCGCTGAAGGGCATATTCATTCAGGAGAATATCGTTGGATGAAAGGTTATAGTTGTCAAAGGCGAGTTTTTTTGCAGGGGGGCAGACAACCATTCCATCCTCAGAAAAAGAGGCAGGCACATCCTCAAGACGAATGGCACCCATAAAAGGAAGAATAAGTTCACCGTCGCGGAGAACGATTTTTCTGAATAAAGAGGAAAGGTCTGCTTCCATTGCTCAAAGTTTTACAGGACAAAGTTACTTTAATTTGCTTATTTAAATTAAATCTTTCAAAAGATTTGGAACATAGTCAAAAAAAATATACTTTTGCAGTCCCAAAAACAAGTTCTGCCTGCATAGCTCAGTTGGTTAGAGCACATGACTGTTAATCATGGGGTCCTAGGTTCAAGTCCTTGTGCAGGCGCAATAAAAAAGATGGTTTAAAAGCCATCTTTTTTTGTTTTTAATCTCTGCGTTTTTTTCTGAGTCCCAGGGGAGTAAGGACAATGTCCTTTATTTTTGAGATTCCCTTGGAACGATTGGTATTCAACGCAACCTTCCTTGTAAAACTCTCCAGGTCAATATTGCGGGCCTTACAATATCTTTCCAGTATGGCTTTCATCATCGGAGGGTCAAAATGGATATTGCTCATATCCTTTGCGCTGCGAAGCAGGCTGCGGTTATGGAACTGCACCCTGTTGAGATCTATCAGCTGGAACTTGAATTTCCCGTCTTCTATCTTATAGAGAATGTTGTCTATGTTAAAATCGTTGTGAACCAGACCACGTGAATGGAAAGAAGCGGCATATTCCGCAAATGCCTCAATGAAAGCCGCGGTCCCACTCTCGCTGATATCCTTGTGCCTGAAATCTGTGATCGGCTGATAATCAGTAAACAGGCAGACATAACACCCCGTATGGAAGAAAAGCCCCTTATTCTTCTCGACATAGCCAACCGGTACTGGAACATCTACTCCAAGGGAGAGCAACTTCAATGAATACTCGTATGAACGCTTAGCCTTTGTCGGACGGAGGAATGAGTAAACCACCCTGTTGAACTCTGTAGGCTTCTTGAAAATCTTCACTACCATGTGCAATCCGTCTACTGTAACATCTTCAACGATATTACGGAAATTCCTATAGACATTGTCCGCCTTGTAGGAATGGTTCAAAGCATCCATGAGAAAGCTTTCCAAATGTTTGTATTCAGGATTGACAACCACTTTCATATTGGTAGCAAAGATAAAAAAAAGCCGGCTGTTCTGCCGGCTTTTTTGTGTTTTTTCAGGGTTTGTTACTTGATGACAACTACGCGGTTGAGGGTCTTGTCGGTCTGGCTGAATTCCATTGTACCGCCAAGGTTCTTCTCATTCATCTTATAGTTACCACCGCAAGACTTGATAACGTTGAGAACTGCATCCAGACGAGCCTGGCCAAGTTTCTCGTTAGTCTTTGCAGAACCTGTTGCGCTGTCAGCAGCACCGTCAATCTCGAATACGCGATCCTTGTTGGTTGCCATAGAAGTCTCAACAAAGTACTTGATGCTGTTCTTCTGAGCGTCGGTAAGAGTGCTCTTGCCGAGTGGGAAGTAAACTGCGAATGGAGCTGGAGCGTACTTGGTGTCGCCAGGAACGTAAACGGTCTTGCCATCGCCCACCTTTGCCTTCTCGGCTTCGAGGTCGTCAGCAAGCTTCTTGTTCTTTGCGTTGATATCGTCCAGAGCTTTGCTCAGATCCTTGATCTTGTTGTTGAAAGGAGTAACGTCAACAGGAGCGTGAGCCCTTGAGAATGTTCTGTTCTTGAACTGATAAGCAAGACCGAGGGTGATGCTTCCTACATACTCCTGTCTTGAACCTGCTACGTGAGCGTCCCAAGACTGCTGAATAACGGTCTGTGCAATATCCAGGGTAATGTCCAGAGATGGGCATACACGGAACATGTTGTAGATACCGCCGGCTACGAGGAGCTCAAGGTTCTTGTTATGTCCCTTAGGATCGGTAATGTATCCGAAACCTGCACCAATATAAGGAGCGATGTCCCAGAATCTGTCAGAACGATATCCGCCAAGGGCGTTGGAAATGTTCCACATCAGATCACCTCTAACCTGATGGAGGTGCATTTTCTGTTTATATCCCCAGTCATATGAATCAACCTTGTCAACATAAGGATTGCCAGACCAGGCAGGCGGAGTTGGTGAAGCTGCGTGCTTATTGTAGTAGAAACCGTATGCCTTAATACCATAATATCCGAGTCTGATACCAAAGCAAGGAGAAATCCACTTTCCGATGTAAGCCTGAGCTGCAGGAGCAAACCTGTCTTTGAAATCGAGATGAAGATCCTGCTCTCCCTGATAGTAGTTAACACCGCCGGCGACTCCGATGAATACATTGTCAAACAGACGATTGGTCTCGTAAGGACCTCTAAGTGTCTGAGCCTCTGCGCCTTTAATTACCTGAGCATTTGCACTGGCAAAAGCAAGAACGCATACAGCTGCAGTCACAAACAGTTTTTTGATGTTCATATAAGATAATTTTTAGGTTTATATTTCATTGTCAGCAACTGCAAATATAAACATTTTTTCCACAATCCAACTATCTATAAATAAAAAATTTATTTGCTCTGGGTACAAAAAAAAGAGAGGATGGCTTTTGGTCATCCTCCCGTTCTTTTGACTCAAGGTCTGATTACTTGATAACAACTACGCGGTTGAGGGTCTTGTCAGTCTTGCTGAACTCATCAGTTCCACCAAGGTTCTTGTCAGAAATCTTGAAGTTTCCGCCACAACTCTTGATAACATTGAGAACTGCATCCAGACGAGCCTGTCCGAGCTTGTCGTTGATCTTAGGAGTACCAGTTGCGCTGTCAGCAGCACCAACGATCTCGAAAGTACGATCCTTGTTAGTAGCCATAGCGGTCTCAACAAAGTACTTAATGCTGTTCTTCTGAGCGTCGGTAAGAGTGCTCTTTCCGAGTGGGAAGTAAACTGCAAATGGAGAAGGAACTACCTTGGTCTCACCAGGTACATAAACGGTCTTGCCGCCCTTGTCCTTTGCTCTCTCAGCATCGAGGTCGCTCTGGAGCTTCTTGTTGAGTGCATTAGCATCCTCGAGAAGCTTGTTCAGATCCTTGATCTTGTTGTTGTAAGGGGTTACGTCTACAGGAGCGTGAGCTCTTGAGAACTCTCTGTTCTTGAACTGATATGCAAGACCAAGAGCTGCAGAAGCAATACCCTCTCTACGGTGACCGCCTACCTGTCCATCATATCTCTGGTTGACGATAGAAAGATTAACGTCCAAGGTAACATCCAAAGCTTTGGCAACACGGAACATATTGTAGATACCACCTGTAACAGCCAGTTCAGTATCGTGAGCATATTTACTACCAACCTTCTTTGTAGCCTTGTTCCACATAACACCAGCACCAAGATAAGGAGCAATATCCCAAAATCTATCAGCTCTGTAACCACCTATTGCGTTAGAAATATTCCACATCAAGTCACCTCTTACATAGTTCTGATTGAACTTCTGAGTGCCACCTGTAAGACTTAGTGGATTTGGAGTGACATAAGGGTTTCGTATTCTTGCAAGACCCTTAGCCTGAATCCCATAATATCCCAATCTAATACCTACGGAAGGAGTGATCCACTTTCCGATGTAACCCTGAACGGCAGGAGCAAGTCTCTTGCTGAAGTCCATCTTTGCGTCAGATTCACCAAGATACAGGTTAACGCCACCGGCTGCGCCGATGAATACGTTGTCGAAGAGACGGTTAGTCTCATAAGGGCCTCTGAGGGTCTGAGCCTCTGCACCCTTTACAACCTGCGCATTTACGCTAGCTGCAGCTACAACGCAAATGGCAACTGTCAAAAAGAATTTTTTCATGGTCATTTAAATGATTTATGTTATAGTTTTATAGTCAAAACTCGGCAGCAAAGATAGGATTTTTTTTCTTAAATCCCAAAAAATCACATCAATATTTTCTCCCGGCACTACTCTTTTATTCAGGATCTACCTTGATTGTCAGCCTGTTATTGTTATTTACAATGGTTTTGGCCATCTTCTGGACATTCTCTTTTGTAACAAATTTGTCAATAATCTCGTCTGTAAGGTTCATATCGTAACCATACAGATAGTACTGTTCCAGCAGATTTTCCCAATATGACGGATTCTTTTTGCTTTCAGGTATGTTTTTCTTCATCATCTCGATGGTCTTACCCATTTCCTCGTCGGTAGGACCCTCGGCAGCCAGTGCCTGGATACCGGAATAAACCTTGTCCAGCAGTACCTGAGCCTTGTCCTTGCCTGTTTCGAAACCAACACTGAAGTAATACCTCTCGTTAGGAAGCGGAGAAACGTATCCGTTGATCCTCGGGCTGTAGGTTCCGCCGTCTTCCTCCCTGAGGGATGCTATATAACGCATATTCATGATATAGGTCATGGCGCGGATGATGGCGCTGTTCTCCATATTCTTCTCCATTTGGCCCTGATATAATACGGTGGCGTAGGTGTTAGGGTTCTCCATCTTTATTTCCTTCGCAACGAGGTTTTCTCCATCTGCAGGATAGAGTTTATGGTCAACCATAGCCCTTGGCTTCTTGGACTTCACAGGCAGGGAAGCCACGTACTTCTCTATCATAGGCTTTACAGTCTCAGGATCAAAATCGCCGACGAGGAACATCTTAGCTCCGACCGCATCGCCGAAGAGGATTGCATTACCCTTGTTGATCTTCTCTGCGGATACCTTCTCCAGGAGCTCGGTTCCGAACATTGTGGTTCTCGGGCTGTTGTTAGTCTCGGCTGCAGCCAGGAGCATCTGGTACTGGTATTCAGGATTGCTGCCCAGGTTGGCTGCGATGGTCTTCATCTGGCCCATTGTAGTCTCGAATTCCTTGGCGTCGCATCTTGGCTGGGTGTAGTTCAGATACATGAGCTGAAGGGCTGTCTCGATGTCCTTGGTGGAAGAGGAACCGTTGATTCCGCTATGGGTGTCGTTAACATATGTGCTGGCGTAAGCGGTCTTGCCTGCAAGCATCTTGCTAACCATATTTGCAGGGAACTTGCCGACTCCGGCATTGGATGAATAGAAATATCTCACATTGTCATCGAAGCTAGGAAGAAGCTCCTGAGGAAGGATGGACTGTCCGCCGTCCTGTATGAGGGTGAAGGAAACCCTGTCCTTTCTGACATCTGTAGGATATACATATACCATAACGCCGTTGCTCAAGGTCCATACCTTGCTTCCCAGATAACCATCCTCCTCTTTCTTGATCTTACCTGCCTTTATCGCAGAGGCATCCAGGAAGTCCTTTTCGATTTCTTCAACCTCAGGAGCTGCAACTTCAGCATTGTAGGCATTGGTGAAATACTCTACCAGTTTCTCCTCTGAAGGGAAAGCAGCGGCATCCTTGCTGGCTCCGGTAAGGAACAGAACGCAGTTTTTCAGAGATATAAAGGATCCACCCTGACTGAACATCTGGTTTATCATGTCTACGTTGAGCATTCCGATCATCTGCTTTGCAATTGCATTAAGGGTAGCAGGCTCGCAGTAAGGCTCGTTCTGCAGGAAATACTGTACGAGCTGCATGGCAAGCTGGGAGTTTGTACGGGTTGCAGCCCTATCCTCGGCGGCCTGATAGCCTCTCAGCAGGGAAGCCTTGGCCCTGTCAAACTCATCGGCGGTGAAGCCGTACTTTTCAGCCTGGCGTGCAATTCCCACGATAGTGTTTACAGCATCCTCTATCCTGTTATCCTTTACGGCTACTCCAAGAAGGCCAACATCCATCGTATGGCAAACGTTCTGGTCTGAATAGCTTGCCTGGATAAAAGGAGCATCCGGCTTCTTGGATGCGTCGGAAAGTCTCTCGTTAAGCATTGAGGCTACCAGATCCTTGACAGCTTCAATTAAGAAATACTGAGGAGATGTCTTCATCGCCTGAGGGATAGCCTTCTCCTTAGATGCTATCAGAAGCTGGGTGTTGTTGATTTCAGGATCGGTGAACACCAGGGAAAGCGGTTCCTCATTGTCCGGAACATTGATAACTTCCTTTACAGGCTCAGCCTCTTTCTTTGGAATCACGCTGAATAATTCCTTAATCTTTCCTTCGATATAGTCAAGATCCACATCGCCGACTACGATAATGGCCTGATTCCCCGGATAATACCAGGTCTTGTAGAAATCCACAAGCTCTTGCGGGTTGAATGTGGAAAGACACTGCTCGTCGCCGATGATATTGCAGTCTGCATACTTGGTTCCCTTGTACAGAACCTTGAATAGAGCCTCCTGCTGTCTTCTCTGGGCGTTGTTGCCGCTTCTCCATTCCTCGATGATAACGCCTCTCTCCTTCTCAACCTCGCCGAAATCGTTGGTCACGAAGGCGGCGTCATTCTGGAGGATAACCAGGGCGGTATCCATAAGGAACTGCTTATCCGTAGGAATGGTGCTCAGGGTATATATTGTTTGCTCCACGCCTGTCATCGCATTGATGTTGGCTCCGAAGATAAGTCCGTTCTTTTCAAGATAGCTCATCATCGTGTTGCCAGGGAAATCCTTGTTTCCGTTGAAGCACATATGCTCCAGGAAGTGAGCCAGACCTCTCTGTGCAGGAGTCTCGTTGATGGCTCCCACATTGGTGGCAATGTAGAATTCAGCCCTCTTTTCTGGGTTGGCGTTATGCCTGATGAAATAGGTCAGGCCATTGTCAAGCTTGCCTACCCTGACCGCCGGGTCAAGTGGCATCTCCTGCATCTGGGCAAATGAAAAGACGCCCATAAGCATAAGGGAAAAAAGAATGATCAGTTTTTTCATAATATATACCTATTATTATATTTGTTTCGTCCATTAGACGCCATTGGGGGTACAAAACTACACTATTTTTTTCTTTTTATTTGGAATACTCCGATTTTTTCTATCTTTGCAGCCCATTTACAAACAAAATTTTTAGAGATGTTAAAGAATTACGAGACCGTTTTCATTGCAACTCCCGTTTTGTCTGAAGCTCAGATGAAGGAAACGGCAGCCAAATACATCTCCCTTATAAAGGAGAACGGCGGCACAGTTGTCAGTGAAGAGGATTGGGGGCTGAAGAAACTGGCCTACCCTATCCAGAAGAAGACCTCCGGTTTCTACCATCTGGTAGAATTCCAGGCAGAACCGTCTTTCATAGACGTACTTGAAACACAGTATCGCCGCGATGAGAGGATCATCCGTTTCCTCACCTTCGCAATGGACAAGGACGCTGTGGCTTACGCAGAAAAGAGAAGAGCAAACTGGGCAGCCAAGAAGAACGCTGCTTCAGCTGAAAAGAAAGAGAACAACCAGTAACAGGAGGAAGAATTATGGCACAGAGAAATGACGAAAATGCAGATATCCGCTATCTGAATCCCGTTACCGTAGAGGTAAAGAAGAAGAAGTACTGCCGTTTCAAGAAGGCAGGCATCAAGTATGTAGATTACAAGGATGCAGAGTTTTTGAAGAAGTTCCTCAACGAGCAGGGAAAGATCCTTCCTAGGCGTCTGACCGGTACTTCCCTCAAATTCCAGAAAAAGGTGGCTCAGGCTATCAAGCGTGCACGCCACATCGCTTTGCTCCCTTATGTTACTGACCTTTTGAAATAAGGAGGAGAGATTATGGAAGTTATTCTTAAGGAAGATGTCCGCAAACTTGGACACAAGAACGATATCGTTACCGTAAAAGACGGTTACGCTAACAATTTCCTTTTCCCTCAGGGACTTGCAATCCTCGCTACCGCTTCCGCAAAGAAGCAGCTGGCAGAGACCATCAAGCAGAGGGCTCACAAGGAGGAGAAGCTTGTCGCCGATGCAAAGGCAGTGGCAGAGAAGGTTAACGGACTTACCGTTACCATTCCGACCAAGGTTAGCCAGAGCGGCAAGATCTACGGTTCTGTAAACAACATCCAGGTAGCTGAGGCTCTTGCAGCTCTCGGATACGAGATCGACAGAAGAAAGATCGAGCTCAAGGATGCAGACAAGATTTCCGAAATCGGAACTTACGATGCCATCGTAGACATCTACAGAGGTGTTGAGGCTACCGTTAAGGTAAATGTAGTTGACGAGGAAGGAAAAGTTACAGAAAAGAAAGAGGCTGCTGAATAAGCTCCCCTTTCAAAGGAAAGAAAACCCGGAAGCAATGCTTTCGGGTTTTTGTTTTAGATAGGGTTTATATCCAGGTCAGATGCCTTTCCCTTATAAACCGGAGGCCTTTTCTCAAGGAAGGAATTGATTCCCTCCAGATAATCTTCTCCCTTGTAAACCCTAGTGCGGTAAGCATTCACTTTCTCGAAGCTCTCCGATGCGATTACCGTGGCAGCCTTGCTGAGAATGCGGAACTGGCGCTTGATCGCACTGATACTAAGCACACTGTTTTTCCTAAGCGGATTGAGGAAATTCTCCTCCAGAACCTTGTCAAGATCCTTCGGTGGGGCGATCCTGTTGATCAGGCCGACGTTCAAGGCATCCTGTGCGGTAATCGGAGTAGCGAGGAAAAACATCTCCCTGGCCTTGTTCATTCCCAGCTGATTGATGAAGTGCATGATTCCGGAAGCATTGTAAGGAATGCCTATCTTGGCCGGAGTGATGGCGAAAGTGGCAGTATCCGCACTGACTATCATATCACAGGAGAGGCAAAGGTCACAGGCTCCTCCCCAGACAGTACCGCTCACGCAGGCAATCACGGGAATCGGAGTCTCCTGGACTTTTCTCAGAAGCTGCTCCATAGGCACGTCATATGCCAGAGGATCCTCCCCGTTTTGAGGCAACTCGCGGATATCGTGCCCGGCACTCCACACACCGTGGCTGCACTTGGCCTTTATAACAACACCGACGCACTCTTTGTCATAGCCTTTCTGGATAGCGTGACTAAGTTCCTGGCACATTTCCTTGCTCAAGCAATTAAAATGCTCCTGATTTCGCATCTCGACATAGCAGATGCGGTCTTTGATCGTAGTTCTTACCAGCATAATTCAGTTGTTTTCCCAAAGGTAATGAAAAAAGAGACGGCCAATCACTTTGACCGTCCCTTTTTCTCGAAAGGTCTCCAGAATTACTTCTTTACAGGAGCTTTCTTTGCAGGAGCCTTCTTTACAACAGGCTTCTTTGCAGCAACTTTCTTTGCTACTTCAGCCTTCTTAGCTGTAACGGCCTTCTTAACGGCAGCCTTCTTTGCAACGATAGCCTGCTTTACAGCGCCCTTCTTTGCAACAACAGCCTTCTTAACGGCAGCTTTCTTTGCAACAACGGCCTTCTTTACTTCAGCCTTCTTTGCAGCAACAGCCTTCTTTACTTCAGCTTTCTTTGCTACAACGGCCTTCTTAACAGCAGCCTTCTTTGCAACAACGGCCTTCTTTACTTCAGCCTTCTTTGCTACAACAGCTTTCTTTACTTCTGCAACCTTCTTTGCAACAGGTTTCTTTGCAGGAGCCTTCTTAACAGCTGGCTTTGCAGCTGGCTTTGCGGCAGCCTTCTTTACAGGAGCTTTTTTAGTTACCATAATGTTTTGTATTAAAAGAGTTAGTGATGTTATTTGCGCTTTGAAACAGGTGCTTCCTTGAGAAGCTCTACGAGATACTTCCAGCATTTTCCAACACTCTCGATGTTTACTCTTTCATCAGGTGAGTGAGGTGAGAAGATTGTAGGTCCGAAGGATATCATGTCCCACTCAGGATATGTAGCTCCAAGAATTCCGCACTCCAGTCCGGCGTGGATTCCCGTAACCTCAGGCTCCTTTCCGTAGAGTTTCTTGTAAACATCCTTGGAAACCTTGAGGATAGGAGAATTCATATCCAACTGCCATCCTGAATAACCTCCACGGAAAGAGCACTTTCCACCAGCCAGCTCAACGATGGCACGCATGCTCTCGGCAAGCTCGTATTTCTCCGAATCGATGGAACTTCTCATCAGGGAGTGGATCTTGATGGTCTTTGCATCCTGCTGGATGATAGCCATATTATTTGAAGTCTCCACGAAACCAGGAACGGTGTCGCTCATTCTCCATACTCCGTTAGGAATGGAAGCGATAGCCTTAACGATTGCAAGAGCAGTAGCTTTCTCGATAGCAGGAGCCTTCTCCTTTACCGGAGAAACGGTGATCTTGAGATCCTTGTCTGTGTACTGATATTCGAATGTGGTTTCCTTGCGGATCTTGCTAACATGGAGAGAAAGTTTTCTCTCGTTCTTCTTAGGAACGGCGATTATTGCGTGAGCATCTCTAGGAATAGAGTTGCGGATGCTGCCACCGCTGATGCAAACCAGACGGGCGTTCAAGTCTCTCATCACAGGAAGGATAACCCTTGCAAGTATCTTATTGGCGTTTGCACGGTAGAGAACGATATCCATTCCGGAGTGTCCTCCGATAAGTCCGCTTACAGCAATTTTCTTGAATACATAACCTGCAGGAACTTTCTCTGTCGTGTAGTTGAAAGTAGCCTCACCGTCAAGTCCGCCTGCGCAACCAACATAAAGGATGCCTTCGGTCTCGGAATCGAGGTTCACCAATATTTCACCCTTGAGGATGCCTGGTTTCAAAGCTCTTGCTCCTGTCATTCCGGTTTCCTCGTCAACGGTGAAAAGACATTCGATCGGGCCGTGCTGCATTGTCTTTGACTGCAGAACTGCAAGTGCCATGGAAACGCCCATTCCGTTATCGGCTCCAAGAGTGGTTCCGGTTGCGTAAACGAGATCGCCGACTATCCTAGGCTTGATTGGATCTGTCTCGAAATTGTGCTTTACGTCAGGATTCTTCTGAGGCACCATATCGAGATGAGCTTCGAGAATAAGACCGGCTTTCTTTTCCATTCCCTTGGTTGCAGGCTTGCGGATCACCACGTTTCCCACTTCGTCCTTGATAGTCTCCAATCCGAGCTTCTTTCCGAAGTTGTAAACGAACTCCACTGCCTTATGTTCTTTTTTGGATGGACGCGGAACTTTTGCAAGTTCGTTGAAAATCGTCCAAACTTCCTTTGGTTGTAACTGATCGATAGTTTTCATTAGTATCTGTGTTTAATCGTACTATTTTCCCAAAGCCAGATCCAATGGAAAGTATGCCAGCTTTCCGAACTGGTAAACAGGAATTCTCGTCTGCCCAATCACGGTCTGTCCGTCAAGCAGGCGGGCGGTAACAACAAGCGGCATCCTGTAAGCCACTTTACCCTTCGATGCTGCAATCTCTTCTGCGGAAATTTCCGGGGCAATCTTTCCGTCCGTCACTGTAAGCTCCAGGTAAACAGGACGTCCGCTCATATTGTCCGGAGGAAGAAGACCCTGAGTGTCTGAAATTCTGAAGACCACGTAACTCTGCTTTGCATTCTTTGCCTTTGGCACGATTTCAAAGCTCGCTGTCTGAGTGGCAACAGTTGTTTTTCCGGTAAAGAGAGATGTATATTCTTTCTCAAGCAAATCCATCTTGTCAACAGCGCTTCCCAAAGCGGCGCCGCTGTAATTCGCATCCGTGTCTCCGGTAAGGATGTCTATTTTCTTTTCGCGGAGACGGAAGATAAGCTGAGCGGTTTCCTCAGCTTTTTTCTCAAGGCTCTTTGCTACGGTCTGAGTCTGCGGAACTGCTATCTTCTCAACCTCCCCATTCTCGTTTGTAACGCTCTTGTATAACTGAGTGGTTTGCGTAGAGAGGTTTGCAACACCCTCGTTGAAAGTTGGTTGCATCGGCGATGGAAATCTTGCCGGGGCGGTTTCAGCAGAAAAATAACCAGGTGCTACAATCAAACCCTGAGAACAGAAGTTCAGGAAATTTGCACTTGCGTTCTTTGAAGATCCGATATTCAGCGCAACACTTAATGACTGATCTGCTTCAACCAGAGGAGTAAGTTCCACCTGCTCTATTGCGCAACTGTTTCTTGAAGTGCGGTCTGCGCTGATTCCCAGATACTTGTCAGAAAACGAGGCATATGGTCCCGCGGTGAATTTAGATAAGGACACCGTAACTGTTACCCTAACCGAAGTTTGCGGAAGAGAATAGATCACGGCACCAGCCGGAGCAGCGTCGGCACTTTTAAAAATCTGTGAATAAGAGGGAGTTGCAGAAACGAGCAGCAAAGCTGCAATAAGTATTGATGTTCTCTTTGCGATTTGCATTTTCTTAATTGCTGGAAAGAATTGCTTTTGCAATTATAATAATAATTTGTCAAAGTTATTATAAGTCAGACGGTATATTTCTCTTCCATCTTCTGTGACTCCATAGCCAGTTGACCTTATTCTTGCGAATATCTTCTTCCAGAAGACGGGCGAATTCTTTTGTGACAAAGTACTCTTCCAAACTATGGGGATCTTCTGTAATCTTCTCGAACTCAATATGATATTTTCCTCGCGACAAAAGATTCATTCTTAGGTATACAACGGGCATCCGAAGTTTTGAAGCAAGAAATTCAGGACCGGGAAGCATGTAAGTTTTCTGATTCAGAAAATCAACGACAGGATCGTGCTCCCCGATTGAATTCTGGTCGGATATCAGAATATATGTTGCTTTTCTTTCTTTGTTTTTCAGCGCATGACGAAGAACCTGCTTGCTTTCCAGAACCTTTCCCAGAACCTTGAACTTTGTATATTCGCGCATTCGCACTTTCTTGAATATCAGGTCTGAAAACTTATTCCTTGCAGCCTTGTAAACCATATACACGGGATGTGATGAAAAACTTTCTTCCGTACGTTCTTCAAAAGGAAGTCCGCATGCACTGACCAGTTCCCAGTTTCCGCAATGGCCCATCACCATAAGGACATGGTCGTGTTTTTTCAGAAGTTCATCGACAACTTCAGTTCCTGAGACGGAAATATGTTTTCTCAAAGCTGATTCAGAATGTGCGAGATTCCATATATTCTCCACGAAGATATCGCACATGTGACGGTAATAATCTGATGTCAGAGATTTGATTTCTCCATATTTCATTTCAGGAAAGCTCCTTGCAATGTTGGTTGTGATAACAGAGTATCGGTACCTGACGATCCTCCTTAAAATGAAAGCGAAAATGTCGGAGAAAAAATAATGCACACAAAGAGGCATGAGGCCCGCGACATAGAGAAGACAGTAAACGGCTCCGGCAAAAAACTTTTTCATGACTCTTTTTCTGATTTGCGGGTATAAAGATAATAAAGTTGTAACAATAATTCATTATATTTGAGTTTTGAAAGACAGGCGTTCTCATCGGACTTCAGGGCGCCTGACTGAAACGGAAAAGAAAGTCCGGCAATAAAAAAAGATTTCAAAACATGTTAGAACTTTGGAAAAACAATGCTCCGCTATGTATCCTGATAGTGATACTGATAGTGGTTGTTCCACTGCTTATCTTCTATCTGGTTAAAGCCAAGAGGGAGCATCCGAAGGGATTGATTGCAGCCGCATTGAGCAACATGGGAGAGAGGTTCGGCTACTACATCATGAACGCCGTGCTGGCTCTTTTCCTTGCTTCCAAATTCGGCATCAGCGACGATGCCGCCGGATGGATTTATGCGGTATTTTATTTCTCGATTTATGTTCTTGCCCTCCCTGGAGGTCTGATCGCAGACCGTCTTCAGAATTACAAGGGAACCATCATTTCAGGACTGTTGGTTATGGCAATCGGATATGCCCTGCTGGCCGTTCCGGTATTCGGAGAATCCTTTGCCGCAACAACCGGACACATCTCCGGCATCCTGGTATTCACCTGCTTTGCACTGCTTCTGATTGCAATCGGAAATGGTCTTTTCAAAGGCAACCTTCAGGCAATCGTCGGCCAGATGTATGACAACTTCGAGGCCGAAGGAGCAAAGATCAGCAAGGAAGAACTCGAAAGGAGAAAGAGCAAGAGAGACCCTGGTTTCCAGATTTTCTACGTGTTCATCAACATAGGCGGAGTGATCGCTCCGTTCGTTGCTCCTCTGCTCAGAAGCTGGTGGCTCAAGGCTCACGACCTTGTCTACAATTCCAGCCTTCCTAAGCTCTGCCATCAGCTGCTTAACGAAGGGACAGAGATGACCGCCGAGCAGACCAACAACCTGGCACAGCTGGCCGAGCAGGTTCAGACTGGAGCACAGGCTCTTCCTGCAGGAGCAGAGTTCGCCGAGAATTATCTGAACGTGTTCAATACCGGTGTCCACTATTCATACATCGCATCAGTTGCCGCAATGGTAATCTCCCTGCTTATCTTCCTTGCAACAAAGAAGAAATTCCCTAACCCTGCAAAGAAGGAAAAGAAAGCTGTTGCAAGCTACACCGAGGAAGAAAGGATTGCAAACGCAAAGGAAATCAAGCAGAGACTCTATGCTCTGTTCGCAGTTCTGGGTGTTGCAGTATTCTTCTGGTTCTCATTCCACCAGAATGGCCAGAGCCTTTCATTCTTCGCCCGTGACTTTGTCAACACCGAGAATGTTCCGCCTGAGGTTTGGCAGTGTATCAACCCGTTCTTCGTGATCATCCTAACCCCTATCATCATGGGTCTGTTCGCCGTTCTGGCCAACAGGGGAAAGAAAGTTTCCACCCCTAGGAAGATCGCCCTGGGTATGTTCATCACGGCTCTTGCCTACATCTTCCTGATCATCATCGCCTGCATCCACAAATATCCTTCACTGGATTCATTCGACACTCTCAGCGAGGCCGTCAAGGCAACTATGAGAACAAGTCCTGCGGTTCTGATCCTTACCTACTTCTTCCTGACTGTGGCCGAGCTTTTCATCTCGCCTCTGGGACTTAGCTTCGTAAGTAAGGTTGCTCCTAAGCACCTGCAGGGAATCTGCCAGGGACTGTGGCTGACAGCAACAGCAGTTGGAAACCTGTTCATCGCCCTCGGAGTCACAATGCTCCGCAAGTTCCCTCAGCAGTGGGAAACCTGGGCTGTATTCGCAGCATTCTGCCTGATCTCAATGGGTGTTATGCTCGGTATGGTCAAGTGGCTCGAAAAGGTTACTTCAGACTAGAGATTCGCCGCAACGCATAGATGAAAGTTGCAGTCGTAATATTGAATTGGAACGGCAAGGGCTTCCTCGAGAAGTTCTTGCCTTCCCTTTTCAATAGCCTTCCATCCTATGCGGAGCTTATAGTCGCCGACAACGCTTCCACAGACGGCTCTAAAGAAGCCGTGAACAACGAGAAGATCCAGTGGATCCAGCTGGACAAGAACTACGGGTTCACCGGAGGATATAACCGTGCATTTGAAAAACTGGACGGTTACAAGTATTATGTATTGATAAACTCCGACATTGAAATAACCGAAGGATGGTTGGAAACCCTGACAGACTTCATGGAGAAACATCCGGAAGCATCAGCCTGCCAGCCGAAAATCCTTTCCTACGCGAACAAGGATCATTTCGAGTACGCCGGAGCCGGCGGAGGTTTCATAGACAGGTGGGGGTTCCCGCTATGCCGGGGAAGGATCCTTTCCTGCATAGAAGAAGACAAAGGCCAGTACGACAGCCCGATACAATGCTTCTGGGCATCAGGAGCCTGTATGGTTGTGAGAAGCGATGTATGGCGCCGTCTGGGCGGACTGGACGAGGAGTTCTTCGCCCACATGGAAGAGATTGATTTCTGCTGGAGGGCATCCCTGGCCGGCGGGCAGATCTGGTGCGTGCCCCAAAGCAAAGTCTATCACGTGGGAGGCGGAACCCTTCCCAACAATTCGCCGAGGAAACTCTACTTCAACTACCGCAACAACCTTCTTATGCTCTGGAAAAATCTTCCGGCAAAGCACAAAAACGGCAAGATTTTCCTCAGAAAATGCATCGACGGCCTCTCTGCCGTCTGCTATGTTTTCCAGGGCAAATTCAGCTATTTCAAAAGTGTCGTAAAAGCCCATCGCGATTACAGGAAACTCAAGGCAAAAGTTACTGTAACTCCTAATGAAAAAGGAGCACTCCCTTACGGAATGCTCCCATACTCGATCATCCGGAAATTCTTTACCGGAAAGAAGCGTTTTTCTCAGCTTACTTTTTAATCGTCGACAGTCCAGGAGAATACTCTCAGGCCGAGTTTCGGCTTGAGGGCGTCTATTTCCTTGAGCCTTTCTTTCAGTCTCTTGGCGGCCTCGTCATCGACAAAGGTCACCATAGCTGAGTTCATGGTTGGCCAGGCGTGGGAACCAAGGTGAGGCTCTCCCTCTTTTGTGCCTCTTCCCTGAACCTGCTCCCACATCGTGAAGCCTCTCACGAAACATTTTTCCAGGGCTTCCATCACGGCCTCGCCGTGTGCTTCGTTATATGTAATGAAAACTGCTTTCATAATCTCTCTGTTATTTTGCTTTTGCAAGTTTGCGGGATTTTCTTCTTCTGCGTCCAAGGCCGAAGGCGGCGAAGATGGTGTAGAGTACCGGAACGAATACCAGGGTCACCAGAGTGGAAACGCTAAGACCCCAGGCAACTGTCATACCCATACCTCTCCACACTTCTGATCCTTCGCCTCTTCCCAAGGCAAGAGGAAGCATACCCAGAACTGTCGTAAGAGTGGTCATAAGCACAGGACGAAGACGGGATTTACCTGAATCGACGACTGCGCGGATGATACCCATTCCCCTTTCGCGGTTAAGGTTGGCGTAGTCCACAAGCACGATACCGTTGTTAACCACGATACCGATTGTCATAACGGCTCCGACCATACCCATAATACTCAGAGGGGTTCCTGTAATCACCAGTCCTATAAGGATTCCCACGAACGCGAACGGAACGGCGAACATAATCACGAACGGATAGGTAAGGCTCTCGAACTGGGCTGCCATAACGATGAATACCAGTATCACGATAAGAACCATCAGAAGTCCCAGGCTTTGGAATGTCTGAACCTGGTCGTCGTAGGTTCCGCCGATTTTCCAGCTTACTCCGGCAGGAAGTCCGGCCTCCTCGATCTTGGCGCTGATGGCCTCGTTCATGTCTGAAGTCGCCATGCCGTCAGGAAGCGGAGCGGTTACGGAAACATATCTCTCACGGTCCTTTCTCTGGATGGTAGGAGGAGTCATCGCTTCGACGATTGTTCCGAGTTCGCGAAGACGGATGGCCTGTCCCTGATTGTTGTAAACGGTGATGTTCTCCACATCCTGGAGACTCTGCCTGTATTCAGGAGCGTATCTTACCCTGATGTCATATTCGTCTCCGCTCTCGCGGTATTCGGATGCGATGGCACCGTTGATACGGTTACGCAGGAATGTGGAAACCGTGGCTGTGTTCAGTCCGTAGAGAGCAAGTTTCTCTCTATCCAGATCCACCTGGTATTCAGGGATATAGTCATCGCGGCTGATAACGGTCTGCTTTACTCCCAGATCCTTGAACATCTGTGAAACCTGTGCGGCAGCAGCGTCAGTAGCCGTGAACTCATAGCCGTAGAGGTCTATCTGGCAGACTGTCTGGCCGCCCATTCCGCCCTGCTGTCCGCCGGCCACAACATTGAATCTCTTGATCTGGTTGTATTCGGCCAGCTCAGCCATCATTATGTTGGAAATCTCCTGGATGCTTCTCTTTCTCTTCTCCATACTTCCGACACTGATGTTCATGCTTATGATGTGGCTTCCGTTGGAACGCATGGAAGCGAACATGTTGTCTGAATCGGCAGTACCTTCAGAAAGTCCGAGACGCTCGATTTCAGGGAATTCTTCCCTCCATCTGCGGTCAAGTTCAAGGGCCAGGTCTCGGGTGATTTCCTGACGGGTACCAACCGGAAGCTGGACAGTCACTGAAATACGGCCGTTGTCAGACTGTGGGATGAACTCGTTCTTGAGGTTAGGGATGCAAATGGCGAAGACTCCGATCAATACGAGAGCCGCAATCAGCACCACGATCCTCTTGTGCCTCAAGGCCCAGTCCAGTAGCCTTGCATAACCGGCGCTGAGTTTGTCGAGGAACTTGTTGATAGGAGTGAAAAGTATCTTGAACCACTTGCTGTCCTTGTCTTTGTTCTGGGCCCTCATCATGGTGGAGCACATCATAGGAGTAAGCGCAAGGGCGCAGAGGGTGGAAACGGTAATCACGATGGAAACCATCCATCCCAGCTGGCGGAACATGATACCTGCAAGACCGGAAACAAGAGTCATCGGGAGGAACACGGCAAGTGTCGTCAGCGATGAAGCCACAACGGCCATCGCAACCTCGTTGGTGGCATAGACGGCGGCCTGCTTAGGATTTGAGCCTCTGTCGATGTGGGTGGTGATATTCTCGAGCACAACGATTGCCGCATCCACCACCATACCGATCGCGATTGACAGGGAGCTCATTGATATCATGTTCAGGGTATTGCCCGTAGCATACAGGTATATCAGAGAGGCGAGCAGGGATATAGGAATCGTGATGAGGATGATGATCGTGGCCCTCCACCTTCCGAGGAAGATGAACACTACGACCATCACGATGAGCAAGGTGATGAAGATTGTCTTCTCGAGGGAACCCATCGTGCGGATAATGTTGTCGGTGGTGTCGATGATCACGTTCACCTTCACGTCTGAAGGAAGCTTCTTCTGCAGTTTAGGAAGCTCTTCCTTAACCTTGCGCACGATCTGCACGGAGTTTTCTCCGGTCTGCTTCTGGATGATGACCATACCTCCGAGCTTTCCGTTGATGAAACTCTCCTGGGACCTTTCCTGAAGGCCGTCCACAACCCTTGCCACGTCTTTGAGATAAACGTTGCCGCCGTTGTACGAGCCAACTACAAGGTCTTCAATCTCGCTGGAAGAATTGAACTCCTTCTGGACTCTCATTGCATAGGCGTTGGATCCCAGCTCGATGGTTCCAGCAGGAATGTTGCGGTTCTCGGATCCGATCAGAGAGGCAATCGCCTCGATAGTAAGGTTGTATGCGTCCAGCTTGTAAGGGTCGCACAGAACCATTATCTCTCTCTTCGGAATACCGGAAACGGAAACGGAACCCACGCCGTTGACCCTGGCAAGTTCATTGACGATTGTCTCGTCCATAATCTTGTAAAGGCCCGGCATACTCTCCTTTGCCGTAACTGAAAGTATCAGGATCGGGATGTCATCCGACCCGAACTTGAATATCACAGGGTTGCCCGCCCCGTCCGGAAGATAGGACTTGACCATCTCCAGTTTGTCGCGGACATCGTTGGTTGCTGTCTCGATATCTCTTCCGTACTGGAACTCAAGCGTCACGACAGAAACATTCTCCCTTGACTGGGAAGAAATGTGCTTGAGGTAGGACACGCTGTTCAGTGTGTTCTCCAGAGGCTTTGAGATATTGTTCTCGATATCCGATGCGCTGGCTCCCGCATATGAGGTCATTACCATAATGGAGTTGCTCTCGATGTGAGGGAACAGGTCTATTGGCAGCGTGATGAACGAGAAAATACCGAATATGGCTATCGCCACGAAGATAAGCGCCGTGGTGATAGGTTTCTTTACTGCTGATGAAAACAGACTCATTGCTTACTTGGTTTTTTCTGAGAGATTATCAGGAACAAATGATGCCGGTTCACCGACAGTTGCATTGACCTGCTGTCCGTTGACTACTCTGTTCTGGCCTTCCACGATAACCATTTCACCTTCAGAAAGGCCGCTCTTGATTTCATACTCTGTACCGACCAGGCGTCCGAGCTTTACCTTGTTGAACACCACCTTGTTGTCTACCACTGTATATACATAGTGGTCTCCGCTTCCCATCTGCTTTACCACAGCCACGTCCGGAACAATCACATTGTGCTCCACTCCGTAGGTGAAGGTTACCCTGGCGAACATTCCCGGGCGAACCCTCTCGTTGGAGTTTGCAATGGAAATCTCCACAGGGAAAGTTCTGGAAGCGGCGGAAAGGGAAGGATATACAAGATGAACCCTGCCTTCGAAAACCTCATCGCCGTAGACATCCAGTTTCACGTCAACCTTCTGGCCTTTCTTGATCTTTCCGTACAGGCTCTCGGGAGCGTTCACCTTGATCTTGACAGGACGGATCTGCTGAACAGTGTACAGAGGCATGGCGGCTGAATACATATCGCCGGCGTCATAGTTGCGGGCGGTTACCACTCCGGAAATCGGTGAAATAAGATATGTATTGGCTGCCAGGTTGTTGTAGCTGTTCAAAGATACTTCGTAAGCCATCTTCCTGGAGTCATATTCGCTCTGGGAAGCGCCGCCGATATCAAACAGCTGCTTGGTTCTCTCGAACTCCAGCTTGTTGTTTTCCATCTGGAGCTTTGCCGCGGTAAGGTTGGTGGCTTCCATCTGGGCCAGCCTCTGTCCCCTTCCCACATGGTCTCCTACTTCAACGAATATTCTCTCGATACGTCCAGGAGCCTGAGGGGAAATGTTGTTCACGTTGAAGCCCTCTACCGTTCCGGTGAATATCTCGATCTGGTCCACATCTTTCGAAGTTGCGGCCTTTATCGTTACTCCGATAACTTTTGGCTGGTCTGCCTTCTCTTCCGTTTTCTTTTCTGACTTGCAGGAAACGGTCAGAGCCCCGGCCAGGCAGATGGCCGCAAGGGCAAATGTTCTGATGATATTGGATTTCATATGCTGTAATTTTTTATTCTTCCTTCTTTATGATCAGCTGGCGGGCAGGCTGCCACTGGTCTCCCCTGCCGAAATTTTCCTTGTCTGCCCTGTCCACTCCGAGCACAAGGTCAAGCGAACTCTTTGCAACAAGGTATGAGTGGATAGACTGGTTGAGGTTCAATTTAGACTGCAGAAGAGCGAGTCTGGCGTCGTTGACTTCCAGTATCGTAGCCCTTCCTACCTCATACATCTTAAGCACGATGTCATATCCTGTCTGGGCTCCCTCCACCGTAGCCTTGGCGGCCTTGTACTGCTTGAGAGCTGTCTCCAGTGAACTCAGACTCTGCTTTGCAGCAACCACAAGACCTCTTCTGGCATTCTCCTTCTGAAGGTCGAGCTGCTGCTGCTGGACTTTGGTCTGCCTGAGGGTATTCAACCTCTGGAATCCGGAGAAAATCGGAATCTGAAGACTCAAGGCTGCAACCGAGTAAGGGTTCCAGGTATAATGGAATATCTTCAGGTCGTTGCTCATGGACACCCAGTTGTACTGGGCGGTGGCGGCCAGCGTAGGATAATACTGGGCAAGCTGCATCTTGTATGTCTTGTCCAGAATCTCGTCCTGGATATCAAGCTGCCTGAGAGCGGAATTTGCACTAAGGTCTATGCTGTCAGAAGCCATCACTATTGTCTGCATTTGATAAGCGTAATCGCTGAGGCTTCCTACACATTTGATATTTGTGTTCAGATTCACTCCCATCAGGGCCTTCAGCTGCCACAAGGCAAGCATCAGGTTATTCTGGGAATCGTAAACGTTAGGCTCGGCGTTCTGCATATTCACCTCAGCCCTTATCATATCGTACTTGGCCACCCTGCCGCTCTCGTATTTGGCCTTGGTCTGGCGGTAACTTTCCTCGGCGTTGCTGTAATTCTCCTTGTAAACATTGCAGAGATCAGAAGCCAGCAGACAGGTATAGAAAGCCTGTTCTACCTGATTTATAAGATCCTGGCGGCTCTGGCGGGCTTTCTCCACTGCAAGGTCCACGCTCTTGCCGGAGATGTCCAGGCTTCTCCACAGGGCCACGTTCACAAGCGGCATGGAGGCGCTGAATCCTCCGCTCATGTTGTTGTCCGTTCCCATCGAAATCTTCTGCTCCCTATCTCCCATCTTCATCACCACTGTCTGTTTCTTGATGGTTCTCTGGTAACTTCCGGAGAAAGCCACGTTAGGGAAAAGGCCGGCGTAAGCTCCTTTCTTCTCATAACCCGTCTTCTCGATTTCCTTGTCGGCAACCATAACCGTCAGAGACTTGCTCAGAGCAATGTCCCAAGCGTCCTGCAACGTGATTGCAACGGTATCACTTCCCTGTCCCGACGCAGAAAGCGGAGCCAGTAAAAGGGCTGCTACCCCGAATCCGATAAACTTCAAAATCTTTCTCATATACTTTTCAATATTTATTTCCTAACTGTAATTCTCCTTCAGTTCTTCCAGGACCCTCCTGCCCTTTTGTGTACAGAGGCCTCCCAATATGGTCAGAACCATATCAAAGCAAAGGTCGGAAGGGAAAACCTCCTGCCCCCTGAGCTGGTCCGCTTTCATGAGATTTGTCATGAAAACGCTGATCAGGCGGCTGGACTCTTCCTCCCTGAGATACCCTTCGGAGACGCATCCGTCCAGAAGCTGGTTGTCGTGAATCTCCATTTCACGCCTTACGTACTTTCCGTACTCTCCCAGTTCAGGCAAAGCCTTGGCCTCCTCCATGAATTTATCCGAAAATACACTCCAGAATCTGATATTTTCCACTGCGCAGAAAACCAATGCCTTAAGTGGATTAGGCATGCATTTTATAATCCTGGCGTTCTTATCCAGAAGCTGCGGCAACTTGTATTCGAGACTTTTGACCACAAGTTCCTTCTTCCCACTGAAATAATCGTAGAGGGTCTTCTTGGAAATCTTAAGGGATGCGGCAATGTCCTCCATTTTCACGTCCTTGATTCCGCCAGACGTGAAAGCTTTGAATGCAGCCTCCAATATTTGCTCCCTTTTGATCATGGATACTTATTTAAAAAAGCGGTTACAAAGATGCCATTAAAACAAAAAACCATTATAGACGACTTTCGTATATTTTTGGTCCAAATCTATACAAATTATATAAACACAAATGAAACAAGAAGCAGAATCTTTGTTATTTTTGTTCCAAAATTATAATCGCGATGGCAAAGCAGACAAAAATAATCCAGAGCATAGACCTTGACATGACCGGTCTGGCGGACTATTTCGGAGGCTACAGTTTCAACAACGAGATTATGATGATCAGGGTTACAGACTTCAACAAGGAGCTGATAGCAAAGGCCGCTTCCGGCCTGGTTTCCAACTCTTACAGGCTGGATGCCCTTACCGCCGTCCTGGTTCTTGAAGGAGACCTCGACGTGTCCATCGATTACAACCGTTATTCAGTTCCTGAAAAATCACTGCTTCTGATTTCGCCGATAAATTCAATTACCGCTGCTGATATTTCTACCGGAGGGCGTTTCTTTCTGCTTAATATCAAGAGAGAGCTTCTGGATCGTCTCGGAAACTCCGGGGGACCCAAGCCGCTTCCCACAAAGGATATTTCGGACATTTTCCAGAGACCTCATTTCGAGATGGATGAAAATGCTTTCAATAAAGTGGGCAAGAGCTTTGAAAACCTTTACCAATATTTGAAAGATAAAAGAACGGATATCAAGGAATATCTTGTCATCGCCTCACTTTCCATCGTGATGATGGAATTGTTCTCCCTGATTTCGGAAAGGGAGAAGATCGGTCTTCAGAAAAAACATGTTTCAAGGAAAAAGGATCTGATGACAAGATTCGTGTTCCTGCTCAGGGAACACGGAGAGAAAGAACACAATCCGTCTTTCTACGCGGACAGGCTTTTCATCAGTGTTCAGTACCTAAGTCTGATATTGAAGGAAGAAACTGGAAAAACAGCCTCCCAACTCATTGCCCGGCACATTGCAACCAGAGCCAGGAACATGCTTAGGCAAAGCGGCGCAACAATCAAGGAAACGGCGGAAAAGCTCAATTTTGCAGACCAGTCTTCCTTTGGAAAGTTCTTCAGAAAGGAAACCGGAATATCCCCGAAGAAATTTATCGAGAGTCTCTAGAGAAGGCCCTGGGGGATTTTCATCACGATGGTTTTGTTTTCCTGGTCGAAAGAAAGGACCAGGTCTTCATGGAACGGAAGGAGGTTTTCTGTCTCCTCAAGTTCCAGGCAGATATTGTTCGGATATTCCAGCACTCTTGAAACCGTGCCCACGGCCACTCCGTTTTCGGAGAAAACCTTATATCCGACGAGAATGTCCAGGTCGCTGAGGATATCATCCTCGACAGCCTCCAGGAAGAGATCCCTGCCTACGATCTCCTCAGCATGCTCGCTATCCCTTATTGTGGAGAAGGTCACCACCCAGGCGTTTCCGTTTCTGTGGGTGGCGGAAGAAATAAAAAAAGGAACCGGCAGTCCGTCAAAATAGATGAACACCGGTTCCTCGAGTTCTTTTCCTTTGTCCTGGCATCCTTCCAGCATTTCAGATAAGCGGTCAGACTTTATTCTCAGAAGGATTTCTCCCCTGTTTCCGTAAGTCTTGGCTATCTGTGCGCAGGATGCAAGGTCCATAGGATTACTCAGCCTTAGCTTCCTCTGCAGGTGCAGCAGCCTCCTGGGCAGCTTCCTCAGCGGCCTTAGCCTCTGCCTCGGCAGCCTTGCGAGCCTCTTCTGCAGCCTTCTCAGCCTCAGCCTTCTTCTTTGCAAGTTCCTCTGCGCGTGCAGCGTTTACCTTGCTCTCGGCCTCAACAGCGGCCTTCTTGGCATCAGCCTTGGAAACCTTCAGGCTTTCCTTCTTCTTTTCAACCTTAGCCTCTTTCTCTGCAACCCATGCATTGAACTTGGCGTCGGCCTGCTCCTGGGTGAGGGCACCCTTCTTTACTCCCTCAGCAAGGTGCTTCTTAAGCAAAGCGCCCTTGTAGGAGAGGATTCTTCTTGCTGTGATGGTTGGCTGTGCACCATTCTGGAGCCAATAAACTGCTCTGTCAACGTTCAGAACGATGGTAGCCGGATTGGTGTTAGGGTCATAAGATCCCAAAAGCTCAATAAAGCGGCTGTCACGTGGGCTTCTGACGTCGGTAGCCAAAATGTGGAAGAAGGCATAATTCTTCTTTCCATGACGTGAAAGACGGATTTTTACAGACATAACTGTGAGTTTTTAATTGTTAATAGTAAATTTACTTGTCCTTTCTACCCGAGAAAGGGTTGCAAAGATATATGTTTTACCCAAAACTGCAAAATATAAATTGAAAAAGGGCTGGCAGATTGCCAACCCATTTCTCAAACCTAAAAATTAACCTATGAAAAAACTACGCTTTTAGGTATTGCAAAGCCCGTGCCAAACTTTTTACTTCACGGGTAAAATTGAAATAATTTTTATATCCGTGTTCGGAAGATCCTGTTTTCTGGCCCCTGTGGCAACTGCGGAAATCTTGTCAACGACATCAAGTCCGCTAACTGTTTCTCCAAATACAGTATAGTCTCCATCCAGCTGGGCGCAGGCCCTGGCGTCCTGAACAATGTAGAACTGGCTGCCGGAAGAAGCTTTCTCAGGATTGGCGCGGTCTCCCTTGCGGGCTGCTGCCAAAGCTCCCTTCTTGTGCAGGTGGAGGGTCTTTCCGTCCTCTCCCTTGATTTCTGCAGGGATCGTGTAGCCAGGTCCGCCGGTTCCGAATACATCCGGACGATCCGGATTATCCTTTGTGAAATGGTCTCCGGTCTGGATCATGAATCCAGGGATTACTCGGTGGAAAAGAATGCCGTCGTAATATTTTAAGGATGCCAGGCGGATAAAGTTCTTCTTATGCTTAGGAGTATCCTCATAAAGCTTGATGCGGATGGTTCCCATAGAGGTCACGATGTCGAACTGAGGCTCGGTTCCCAGAGAATCAGGGTTGAAAGCCAGTTCCGGCTGTTTCTTTTCAGGCTCGGCCTGCTGCTCAGGGTTTGCCTGCTGAGAATTATCCTCAGTTTTCTCCCCGCCCTTGCAGGAGAAAAGGAAAAGGCTGCATAAAGATGCCATGATAAATAACTTTTTCATATCGCTTGTTTATGTTTGTTTGCTTTCGGGTATATCTGCATTACAAATATAATGATTAACTTTGGCAATTAATGGCAAAACGGTTTGCAATATTATTGGCTTTGGTTCTGGCAGCGGAGGTTTCCTTTGCCCAGGACACTCTGCAAAGCCCTCGCAGGGGCGGTGTGGGGCTGGTTCTTAGCGGAGGAGGAGCCAAAGGCCTGTCTCATATAGGAGTTATCAAGGCTCTGGAAGAAAACGACATCCCCATAGACTATATTTGCGGCACCTCCATAGGCGCGATTATCGGTGGACTGTATGCCATTGGCTACAGCCCGGAAGAAATGGTGGAACTCATCAAGAAGCCGGAATTTGCAGCCTGGAGCAAGGGCAAGGCCGAAATACCATATGCCTCCTATTTCTACAAATGGCCTCCCGATGCCGCCATGGCAAACATTAACCTGGGATCCATTAAGAACATAGAAGGAGATACCCTCAAGAGGTTCCAGTGGGCCATACCTACCTCCCTTATATCCTCCTATCCTATGGACCTTGCGGTGATAGAACTGTTTGCTCCGGCAGGCAAGGCGGCGGGAGGGGATTTTGACAGGTTGATGGTGCCGTTTTTCTGCATTTCCACGGATGTGAACAACCGTTCTCCAAGAATCGAACGCAAGGGAAACCTCAGCACCGCAATCAGGGCGTCAATGTCTATACCTTTGGTATTCAAACCAGTGTATGAAGACGGCAAGATCCTCTACGACGGGGGGCTTTACAACAACTTCCCTTGGAAGGATATGGAAGAAATCTACAGGCCGGACTTCATCATCGGAGTCCAGTGCGCACCCGGCAACTACAATATGGATGAGGACAACGCGCTTTCCCTGGCACTCGGCCTGATGATAGACAAGAGCAACTACGACATTCCGGAAGAATCGGGAATCATCCTCAAGGGAGATTATACAAAGTTCGGTATTCTGGAATTCGAGAAGGTGGATGAACTCGTCCAGATGGGTTACGACCTGACACTGGAACATATAGACCAGATAAAGGCAAGGGCGGGGAGGTCTTTCCCTAAGGAGTTGGCCATAAGGAGAAGGGAGGCTTTCAAGCAAAAGCTTCCTGCCATGAGATTCCATCAGGATGTAGTGGTTACAGGAAGCGTCCCGACCGGAACGGCAAGGTTCATACGCAGGACCCTGAGGGAAGACCGCCGGGAGAATTTCGGTTTAGACCAGCTAAGGAAGGGTTATTACAGGGTTATCCAGAGCGGCGTCGTGAACACATTTTTCCCTTCAGTAGCTACCGACAACAATTCGGATTCTCTGTTCACGTTGAAAGTCAGGGCCTCCAGAGCCCATCCACTCAAGCTCAGCGTGGGAGGGAACATATCCACGTCTTCCATCAACCAGATATTCCTCGGAGCTGAATACATCCACGCCGGAATGAATCCGTGGAGACTCAGGGGAAGCGTTAACCTGGGAAAATATTACAGGGGAGCCGCCATAAGATTCCGCCACGATATCGGAGTGAAGCCTTTGGCTTACTACTATGCAGACATCATCGGCCATCAGTACGACTATTACAACGGCAACCAGAATATCCTAAGGGCCAACAAGCTGCCGCAGAACATACAGTTCAAGGAGTTTTTCGCAAGGCTTGGAATGGCAACCCCGCTGTCGCTGAGAAAGAACTCAATAGCCCAGGCCGGAGTGGATATAGGCCGGGCCTACCAGAACTTCTATCTTACGGAGGAATATCTGTCGTCAGACACTCCTGACAAGGGAAGCGCTTTCTTCGTTTCAGCAAAGGTGGTCTTGAAAAAGAACACGCTGGACTATTCCCTTTACCCTACAGCTGGTGTTTTCTGGAGCATAAGGCCGAGATTCACATATGCGGTGGAAGAGTATTCCCCTGGTTCCACAAACCACACGGCAACGGCAATAAAGGGCAAAAAGCACAATATCCCGTCGCTGAGCATAAGTGGTGAGAGATATCTCAGGGCGGATAAAAGTTTCTCTATCGGAGCTTCGTTTGATATGGTTGTGAGTCAGAAGGGCAAGTTTTCAAACTATTACTCAGACCTGATGGCGATGCCTGCTTATCAGCCTGTTCCTCACGCTGCTACCCTGATGATGGAAGGTTACAGAGCCAATTCTTTCGGAGCGGTGGCCATTCATCCGGTAATCAAGTTCGCAGACAAGATCTACCTCCACACCACAGGCGCGTATTTCCAGCCTTACAAGCATATAACCAAAGATGCTGACGGTTGGAGTTTCACTTATTCGGAAAAGATGCCAAGAGGGCACTGGATAGCAAACGCCGCCTTGGTTTGGCAGAGCCCTATCGGGCCGATATCCCTGTCCACGACATATTACAGTCACGGAGAATACAAATGGTATCCGCAGATAAATATAGGACTGCTGTTGTTCAACAAGAAATCCATGGAAGACTGATATGGCAAATCCTCTGAAAAAACTTGCGGGCGAAACCGCCATATACGGGCTTAGCACAATACTGGCCAGAATAATAAACTTCTTCTTCGTGCCTATATACACGAGGATCCTGACAACTGACGGATATGGTTCGTATGCAGAGATAATGAGTTACATCGCCGTATTCCAGGTTGTGCTGGTATTGGGCCTGGAGACGGGATGCTTCAAGTTCGCCTCGAGAGGAACCACATCGGAAGACGGCACGGATAGCGGGGCTGATTCCCTCCGTCACCACACCGTCTTTTCCACCGCCCTTTCCACTGTAACCACCCTTGCGATATTTTTCTTTGCGGCCTGCTGGCTTTTCAGCGGAAATATTTCCTCAGCGATGGGTTATCAGGGATATTCCAAAATGATAATCTATGTTGGAGGAATCCTTGCCCTGGATGCGATAACGGCCATCCTTTTTGCCCGTCTCAGATATCAGCAGAAGGCTCTGAAATTCGCTCTTTTCAAATCCATCAAGATTGTCAGCGAGTTGGGATTCAACCTGCTGCTGTTCTTTGCGGTACCAAGGTTCATGGCCTCCCATCCGGGCAATTTCCTGACGACCTTCATTCCCGAGCAGATTCACTTCTCATATATAATCTTTGCGGTATTCCTCAGCTGCGTCCTGTGTTTCCTGCTTTTCATACCTGACCTTCTGAAAATCAAATTCCGGTTCGACGGGGCCCTATGGAAGAAGATGATGCTCTATTCCCTGCCGCTTATGATTGCAAACCTTCCGGGCATAATCAACGAGAGCGCGGACAGGTTCCTGTTCCGTTTCCTGGTCGGGGACGGAATTACCGGAGACGGCTGGAAGGCGGACCTGGGAGTTTATCAGGCGGCTATCAAACTTGCCGTCATAATGAACCTCTTCATCCAGATGTTCCGTTACGCCGCGGAACCGTTCTTCTTTTCGAGATATAAGGAGAAAGGATCCAATGAACTCTATGCCAAGGTGATGGAGTATTTTGTGGCGTTCTGTATGCTGATATTCCTGGGCATCGTCTTCTATATGGACATCATCGGCCTTATACTTGGCAAGGATTTCCGAAGCGCTCTGGGAACGGTTCCGGTGATGCTTATCGCCTATATGATTCTGGGAATGCTGTTCAACGTATCTATGTGGTACAAGCTCAGCGGCCAGACAAAATATGCCATTGTAATAACGCTTCTGGGATTGGGCGTGACTATAGTGGGCAACCTGATCTTCATGCCGATGTTCTCATACTGGGCATCTGTATGGGTACATCTTGCCAGCTGCCTGGCGATGCTGCTGCTGAGTGCATATCTGGGACAGAAATACTACCCTATTCCATACAGGTGGAAGCAGATCCTTTCCTACATAGCCGTAGGAGTGGTCCTGTATATTGTTGCCGTAGGAGGACAGTTTGCCCTTGAGAAGATTACCGGCAAAACCGCAAACCTCCAGAATACCGGAATGCTTATAGCCAAGCTTGCGTTCAACACCATCCTGCTCGGTGTCTTCCTGGTATTCCTGAAGAAAAAGACAAAAATTAAATTATCACGATGATAGTAAAGATAGTAAACCAGTCTGCCTACCCGCTGCCGAAATACGCCACGGCTCTTTCGGCCGGAATGGACCTTAACGCAAACATAGAAAGCCCGATAGAGCTTCACTCCCTGGAAAGGACGATAGTGCCTACAGGACTTTTCATAGAGCTTCCTCAGGGTTACGAGGCCCAGATCCGCCCAAGAAGCGGACTGGCTGCAAAGCACGGCATAACCGTAGCCAACGCTCCTGGTACCATAGACGCAGATTATCGCGGAGAAATTAAGGTCATACTCGTAAACCTTTCCAAAGAGACTTTCGTCATAAAGCCTGGTGAGAGAATAGCCCAGATGGTTATCGCCAAGTATTCCCAGGTACAATGGCAGCAGGTTGACAAGCTTTCAGAAACTCTCCGGGGAGAAGGCGGATTCGGATCCACCGGGCTTGGAGTCAAGGCCAATAACATTTCCGTCTCCAAGATCTGCTCCAAAGAGGGTAAGCCGGACATTTACAAACTCTACACACTGTATCAGAAAACCACCGGCCTGTGCACCGATACCCGCAAGATTCAGGAAGGATGTATGTTCCTGGCTCTGAAGGGAGAGAACTTCGACGGCAACGATTTCCTCACCCAGGCCCTGGAAAAAGGTGCCGCCTATGTGATTTCCGACAACAAGCAGAAAGCCTCGGCAGCCAAGAAGCAGTTCCCGAAGCGAGTCATAGTTGTGGATGATTCGCTAAGGACCCTCCAGCAACTGGCAAAGCATCACAGACTACAGTTCAAGATTCCGGTAATAGGACTTACCGGCACCAACGGAAAGACAACCACAAAAGAACTTATCAACGCTGTCCTTGCCACAAGATACAAGGTAGTTGCCACGGAAGGTAACCTCAATAATGATATCGGAGTTCCGCTTACGCTTCTGAGAATAGACAAGGACACCGAAGTTGCCGTAGTGGAAATGGGCGCCTCTCATCCTAAGGACATCGCCACCTTGGTTGCCCTGGTATGCCCTTCCTTCGGGCTGATAACCAGCATTGGCAAGGCTCATCTCCAGGGTTTCGGATCCCTGGAAGGCGTAATGAAAGCCAAGGGGGAACTTTACGACAACCTGCAGGAACACAAGAAGATAGCCTTTGTAAACACAGACAATCCATTGCTCAGGGAAATGGCTGAGAAGCGGCCGGAAATGCAGATAGTTCCTTACGGCCTTACCAGCAACAGCGCCCGCCTGCTTCCTAACACCGACAAGGATCCGTTCCTCAAGCTGGAGATCGCTGACCCGTCCGGCAGCAAAGGCGGAAAGATGATAAAGATCAAGACCAATCTCATCGGAAGCTACAACAGCGACAATGTACTTGCGGCCATCAGCATAGGAACTTACTTCGCCGTGCCTACTTCTGACGCCGTAAAGGCAATCTCAGCCTATGTGCCGTCAAACAACCGCTCCCAGATGACCAAGACAAGGCACAACGTCCTCATAAAAGACACCTACAACGCCAACCCTACCAGCATGAAGGCTTCTCTGGAGAGCTTCAACGCCCTTCAGCTTTCAAGCCGCAAGATGAGCAAGGTGATGCTGCTCGGCGACATGAGGGAGCTCGGCGACGACTCCCAGAAAGAGCACCGCAACATTCTGGACGTTGCCCTGAAGTTCCATCCAGCAAAACTGCTGCTGGTTGGAGAAGAGTTCGCCAAGGCCTACAAGAACCTATATGACAAGAATGCGGACTGCATCAAGTCATCCAGGGGCAAAACCGAAGTGATGCTGTTTGAAAACACTCCTGCCCTGGCCGCGTACCTGAAAGACAATCCTCTTAAGGACAAAGCAATATTGATCAAGGGCTCCCACTCCATCGGACTGGAAAAACTGTTTGACCTGCTATGAGAAGATTTGTCTGTCTGATATTCTTGCTTACACTGTCCCTGAGCCTTATGGCCCAGAAGGGCTGGTATCGCGACAAGACAGATCCCCAGCCTACGGTAAATCCGGACAAGACGGTCACTTTCAGGTACTATGCTCCAGGGGCGGATACGGTTGAGGTGAACGGAGATTTCCTCAGCAAGGCGGAAAGGCCTGCCCTGATGAAAAACAACGGCAACGGACTTTGGGAGTACACCACCTCCGTCCCTGTCCAGCCGGAGATCTACACCTATTCCTACATCGTTGACAACCAGAAGGTACTGGATCCTCTGAACATGTTTGTCTGGAGAAACATCTCAGACCTTTACAACATCTTCATCGTTCCAGGAGAAAGAACCGTAAACTACCAGATCAAGGATGTGCCGCACGGAACTGTAAGTTCTGTCTGGTACAACAGCCCTTACCTGCAGATGAACCGCAGGATGATGGTCTATACTCCAGCCGGTTATGAAAACGGAAGGAGAAAATATCCCGTCCTCTATCTTCTTCACGGGATGGGCGGAGACGAGACAGCCTGGCTGGATTTCGGAAGGGCCGCCCAGATTCTGGACAACCTGATTGCCCAGGGAAAGGCATCGCCGATGATAGTGGTAATGCCTAACGGCAATCCGAGCCAGGAGGCCGCCCCATTGGAAAACTCCACCGGCTACAACCTTCCGCAGTTCTACCTGCCAAAAACTATGGACGGATCGTTCGAGGAGTCTTTCACAGACATAGTTTCCTATGTGGAAAAGAATTATAGGGTCATCAAAAAGAAGTCCGCAAGAGCCATTGCCGGATTGAGCATGGGCGGATTCCACTCTCTGTACATCTCCGCCCTTTATCCTAAGATGTTCGGCTACGTGGGTCTTTTCTCTCCTGCCGTATCTGTCCAGGAAGAGTACAAAGACGTCCCTGTTTATCGCGACATAGACCTGGAACTGAAGGCACAGCTTGAAAAGAACCCGCCGTTCTACTGGATCGGCATAGGGAATGAAGACCCTCTTTACCAGGATGTCACCGCACTTAGAAAAAAGTTCGACCTCTGCGGCTATCCATATACTTACTATGAGTCTGAAGGCGGTCACGTATGGACCTGCTGGAGGATTTACCTTGAAGAATTTTCACAATTACTGTTCAAATAATCATAGACAATGAAAAAGGTTTTACTTGCTCTCTCAGCCCTTTTCCTGATTGCAGCTCTTTATTCTTGCAAGGAGCAGGCTTCAGGATTCTTTTCCGGTGACGTTACCGTAAAGAAATACGAATACCATTATTACGATGCCAGAGTTGCTCCTGAGCCTCCGGCTGATTCAGAGTACAAGAACGACGACGATTCCGTCCACATTTCAATTTCCCTGGAGTTGGATCTTCCAGAAGGCAATTCCGCCCTGGCGCACAGGGTCAGGGAATGGGTAAGCGAGCAGATTTCCTTTAACAACCAGTTGAGCAACGGTTTTTTTGCCGGCAATCTGGACGATGCACAGGCCATCGTTGATTTCTACGGAAAAGATTTGCTGCAAACCATTGAAAAAGACATTGAGGCTCCTATCTTCAACGGTCACAGGAGCATAGACATTACCGCAAGCAAGTATTACGAGAATGACAAGTGCGTTACCTGGCTGTTCACCATATACGAATATATGGGTGGAGCCCATCCTTCCCAGACTGCATACGGCGCAACTTTCAGGAAATCCGACGGAAGAATGTTCGGCAACGACATGTTTTCCCCTGACTGGGATAACCGCAATAAACTGGACTCGCTGATAGTTGAAAGCCTGTGCGCATATTTCAGCGAAGGTGTTGACGAAAAGATAGACGATGATCAGCTCTTCCACGAATTTACCAATGAAAAAATCACTGAAACGATGGTTGCCCTTCCTAAATACGGCCCGTGGTTCAGCCAAACTGGCGTAGAATTCGTTTACCAGCAGTACGAGATTACCGCTTACGCTTTCGGAATGCCTTCGTTCACACTTCCTTACGAAAAGGTGAAGGGCTTTCTCACCCCTGCCGCCGCGGATCTGGTGAAATAAAACAATCGTTGATCAAAAAACTGTTACAGATATGAAAAAGACATTATCAATTATTGCCGCGCTGACCATTGCAGCAGCCATTGCCGGTTGCAAGAACTCTTCTTCCAGCGATCCTTTTGAAACCGGAGAGTTCCTCACCGAAAACGCCAAGTACAACTGTGAGGAAAAGTTCTGGCTCACCCTCACAGAAAAGTATGACGACCAGGACAGTACCGAAATTATGGTTTCTCTCGACATCGACTGGCCAAAGGAGACAGGCAAGAACATTGTTTCCGTAAATGCCGTAAGGGACTGGATCAAAGAACATCTCAGCTTCCTGAACGAATACAAGAATGTCTATGAAGGGAATATGAACGACGCCGATGCCTTAACAAAGTTCTACGGAGATTCCTATAAGGAACGCTTTGAAGCTACAGACGATTTCCCTGCTCCGGCACTGAGCTTCGACATCCAGGTCAAGAAGGAGTTTGAGAACGACAAGTGCGTTACTTACACCTATCTCCTCGACCAGTATCTTGGCGGCGCCCACGGCGGCAGAACCCATTACGGGGCAACCTTCCGCAAGTCTGACGGCAAGATAATGACAAACTTTATCACCAACAACGATTCCAGCGACGAAGGCCTGAACAACATCATCAAGAAAGGCCTGATGAAGTACTGGGAGATAGACAACGAGGAGACACTTTACGAATACACCTGGGAGAATGCTGTTACCAAATACTACGCAAAACTGCCAGACCATTCTCCTTGCTTTGTGAAAGACGGGCTTCTGTTCAGCTACCAGGAATACGAGATTGCCGCCTACGCTGCAGGCGCTCCTGAGTTCATTGTTCCTTACGCAGAGATAGAAAAGTACCTCACCCCTTCAGCCGCCGACCTGCTGAAATAATTACTTGATCTTGTAGCGGGGGCGGAAGTTGCGGGTTTCAAGCTTGCGGAGCTTGCCGCCTATGAGTTTACGGCGTATCTGGGATACGCGGTCGATGAACATGTGGCCTTCAAGATGGTCAAGCTCATGTTCCACCATACGGCAGCCGAAGCCGTCGAAGGATTCGGTCACCTCTTCCTTTTTCTCGTTGAAATACTTTACGGTTATCCTCTTCGGGCGGGTGACGTTGCAGTTTATGTCCGGAACGCTAAGGCATCCCTCTGAATAGTCTGCGGTCTCTTCGCTCTTTTCCGTGATCTCGGGATTTATCATAACTCTCTTGAAATCCTTGAGTTCAGGATAGTCGTCAGCGATGTCCGTACCGTCCACGATAACGATTCTGAGGCTTTTGCCAACCTGAGGGGCGGCGATGCCCACGCCGTCGGCGTTTTTCATTGTCTCGTACATATCGGCGATCAGCTGGTCCAGGCCTTCCATGTTAAGGTCTACCGGCTTTGCAATTTCTCTGAGGACAGGCTGTCCGTAAACGTATATCGGGAGTATCATATTCTTTGTGTTATTCTGTTATAGTTTCTTTCTGGTTGGCCTTTCGGTCAAGATATGACTGGAGAATCAGCACGGCGCTGATCTTGTCCGCATTGCCTTTTACTCTGCGGTCGGACTTTTTCATTCCGCCATCAATCATGGTACGGTGAGCGATCGTGGAGGTGAACCTCTCGTCCTCCAACTCCACCGGAATATCGGGAAAAGCCTTCTTGAGTTGCTTGAGGAAAGCGTCCACGAACTTCAGGTTTTCGCTCGGGGTGTTGTCCAGATTCTTGGGATATCCGACTACAAACAGTCGGACGGTCTCTTTCTGGGCGTAGTTTTTCAGATAATCAATTATCTTTGCGCTTGGCACGAAGTCAAGGGCAGAGGCAAAGATTCCTAGAGGATCGCTTTGAGCAACCCCGGTACGCTTTCTTCCGTAATCTATGCCAAGAACTCTCTCCATCTGACAGGTGCAAAGTTAAATGAATTTATGTTAAAATCGCTCTCTGGAAAATATCATCTGGAATTAAGCAAGCGGAGCCTTCTGCTCTATGTCCTGATAGGCGCTGTCACCGCTTTCATCTTGAGTTTCCTGATAATCTCCATCACTCCACTGAAAAAACTCATACCGGGTTATCCTACGGAGCAGACCCGGCGGGAAATGATACAGAACCGCATTATGCTGGATTCCCTCAAGCAGGAAATCCTCCAGTGGGAAAAGCAGATGCAGGATATGCAGATGATAACCTCAGGCAGAATCCCCCAGCAGGAAAAACAAAACGAAAACCCGTAAGATGGAACAGAAAAGAAGGATAGCCATACTCGGGTCCACAGGATCCATCGGCACCCAGGCTCTGGATGTGATTTCTCATCATCCCGATTTGTTCCAGGTGGAAATGCTCTCCGCCGGAAGCAATGCCGAACTTCTGATAGCCCAGGCAAGGAAGTTCAATCCAAATGCCGTGGTCATCTGCAACAAGGACAAATACAAGGAAGTCAAGGACGCCCTCGAACCTTTGGATATAAAAGTATTCGCGGGAGTTGAAAGCGCTGGAGATCTCGCCGGAGGAAACAATGTGGACATAGTCCTGGCTTCGATGGTAGGTTTTTCCGGACTGGCTCCTACCATCTCCGCGATGAAAAAAGGCAAGGTCATAGCCCTTGCCAACAAGGAAACCCTGGTTGCCGCTGGAAGCATCATCAGCCGTCTGAGCCGTGAATGCGGAAGCCCTCTGATTCCGGTTGACAGCGAACATTCCGCTATCTTCCAGAGCCTTCAGGGAGAAAGGGCCCAGATAGAGAAACTCCTTCTTACGGCAAGCGGAGGACCTTTCTTCAATCTTCCGGCAGAGAAGTTCAACGATATAACAGTGGAGCAGGCCCTCAATCATCCTAACTGGAAAATGGGCAGCAAGGTTACCATCGATTCCGCATCGATGATGAACAAGGGTCTGGAGATAATGGAAGCCGCCTGGCTGTTCAATATCCCGGTGGAAAAGATAGAAGTGGTGGTTCACCCTCAGAGCATAGTTCACTCTATGGTGCAATTCACCGACGGAAGCATAAAAGCCCAGCTCGGATACCCGGACATGAGAGTCCCTATCCAGTACGCCCTTTCATATCCGAATCGCATAGACCTGGATACCAAGCGCATAAGCTTCCCTGAACTCAAACAACTCACATTCTTCTCCCCGGACCTCGAGAAATTCCCTTGCCTGAGGATAGCGTACGACTCCTTCAAAAAGGGAGGCAATATCCCTTGCGCAATGAATGCAGCCAATGAAGTGGCTGTTGCTTCTTTCCTCAGGGGAGAAATAAAGTTCACCCAAATACCTCTCGTTATAGAAAAAACACTGGAAAAGTGTAATTTTGTCGCCTCGCCTTCGGTAGAAGATATCTTCTCCACGGACAGACAGTCCAAAGAAAGGGCGCAGGAGGTATTAACACAGATCAGATAATTATGGCAATTTTCATGAAGATATTGCAAGTGGTGCTGGCTCTCAGCCTGCTTGTCCTCGTACACGAATTCGGACATTATTTCTTTGCCCGCCTGTTCAAGATCAAAGTGGAGAAGTTTTACCTGTTCTTCGATGCGGGATTCGCCCTTTTCAGATGGAAACCCAAGAAGTCGGATACCGAATACGGAATCGGTTGGCTGCCTCTGGGAGGCTATTGCAAGATTGCGGGAATGATAGACGAGTCCATGGACAAGGAACAGATGAAAAGCGAGCCGCAGCCGTGGGAGTTCCGCAGCCATCCGGCCTGGCAGAGATTCTTTGTCCTGTTCGGAGGAGTCTTCTTCAACGTGATCCTTGCCGTGGTTCTCTATACCTGCATAATGGCATCCTGGGGGGAGGAATATATCAAAAACTCTGACGTTGACACAGGTATCGCCACCAACAGCCTGGGACGCGAGATCGGTTTCCGCAATGCCGACAAGGTCTTGGGATTCGACGGAAAGCCTGTTGAGAAATTCGATGAACTCCGTCTTCAGCTCATCCAGGACCAGGCCAGGACCGCTACCGTGGAAAGAGGGGGAGAAAGCAAGGAAATCAGCATTGACCCGATATACATGCCGGCAATCCTGGAGAGTGCAGACTTGTTCGAGTACGGAATCCCGTTTGTCGTGGCTGAAGTTCCGGACACTTCCATAAACGCCTCCGCCGGACTTATGAAGGGAGACAGGCTTCTGGCCCTGAACATTCCGGCCCAGGACAGCACCGGTAAAGACACCACCCTGCTTTCTGAAGGCAGGACACTTATGTTCACGGAGGTTCTGGAATTCATTTCCGCCCATCCTGGAAGGCAGGCAATGGCAACCGTGCAGAGAGATGCGGACAGTCTCCAGCTCCTTCAGATTCCGCTTCAGATAAGCCCGGAAGGTCTCTTTGGCGTTGTGGTTGACGCAGACCTTTCCAAATTCTACAAGGTTACGGAGAAGAATTACACCTTCCTTGAGGCCATTCCGGCAGGAATCAAGAAAGCCGGTGAACAGATAAGCAATTACTGGAAACAGCTCAAGCTGATATTCACGCCAAAGACCAAGGCTTACAAATCCGTTGGAAGTTTCATCGCGATAGGACAGATATTCCCTGGTTTCTGGAACTGGAGGGCTTTCTGGAGCATCACGGCCTTCCTGTCCATAATGCTGGCAGTACTGAACATCCTGCCTATTCCGGCTCTGGACGGCGGGCACATACTGTTCACCCTGTATGAAATGATCACGGGAAGAAAGCCTAGCGACAAATTCTTGATCGCCGCCCAGACAGTGGGAATGATACTTCTGATAGGCCTTATGATACTGGCTTTCGGAAACGACATTTTCCGCCTTCTGAAATAGTTTGATATTTTATTGATATTGAGGAAAGGGTTTCTGGCCCTTATTATGATATTTTTGTAGGGTAAAAAGATACTGCTATGCGTAAAAGTTTGTTTTTGCTCGCCATTGCGGCTTTCGCCCTTGCCTCCTGCGGAAATAGCGACGATTCCGCCTACATGAAGACGGTAAACGGCAAGGCCGGAGAGGTTATTGTCATACTCGACAAGACCAACTGGGATTCCGAAGTAGGAACTTCCGTAAGGGATGTCCTGGGGAAGGATTACCCAATGCTTCCACAGAGAGAGCCTTCTTTTACCCTCATAAACATCAATGAGAACGCTTTCTCAGACCTTTTCAAGGGACACCGTAACATCCTTTATTTCAACATCAGCGATAAGGTCGCCGAGAATGGTGTTTTCGTCAAGAGGAATGTCTGGGCCCAGCCTCAGATCGTCATAACCGTGGACGCCAGGGACGCCCGCACCGCGGATTCTCTGGTAAAGGCAGACGGAGAGGTCATCTTCAGCGCCATAGACCAGATAGAGAAGGAAAGGATAGCCCGTTCTTCCAAGAAATTCGAGGAAAGCTCCATACGAAGCGTGGTTGCCGAGAGATTCGGCGGATCCCCTTATTTCCCTAAGGGATACTCCATAAAGAAGGTAGCAGACGGTTTCATCTGGATTTCCAGCGAGAAAACCTACATCAACCAGGGTATCCTCATCTACACCATCCCGTTCGACGGAGTCCAGTTCCCGTCTCTGGAAACGGTCATCGCCGAGCAGAACGAGGTGCTCAAGAACAATGTTCCGGGAATGTTTCCTAACAGTTATATGACAACTTCCACCGCAATCACCCCAACTATGACCTCCTACAAGTACAAAGACAAGAGCTATGTGGAAATCCGGGGCCTCTGGGAGGTTGCGAACGATTATATGGGCGGTCCGTTCGTGGAACACGTACTTTACTCCAAAGACCCTAATAAACTCCTTGTGATTCAGGGATTTGTCTATGCTCCGCGATATAAGAAGAGAAATCTGGTCCGTCAGGTGGAAAGTGTAGTTTATTCATTTGATTGGGCAGAAAATTTTCAGAATAAATAAATTTTTATATCTTTGCGCCCCAATTGGTCGGTTCGTCTAACGGTTAGGACACAAGATTTTCATTCTTGTAATAGGAGTTCGATTCTCCTACCGACTACAGAATTCAAAAACAAAAACATTATTTATGGCAAATCATAAGAGTGCAGAAAAGCGCGTTCGCCAGACCGCAAAGCGCAAGGAGCATAACCACTATTATGCAAAGACTGCCCGCAATGCCATCAAGGCTTTGAGGGAGACAACAGACAAGAAAGAGGCTGAGGAGAAACTTCCTAAGATGGCCGCTATGCTGGACAAGCTCGCAGCAAAGGGTGTCATCCACAAGAACAAGGCTTCCAACCTCAAGAGCGGTCTTGTAAAGCACGTGGCAAAGCTCGAAGAAGCTGCAAAGTAGTAAATCGTACAAAAACCGAAAGTTTTTTACTTTCTTAAGATTTACACTGCAGCGAATTTACTGTTTTGCATGGCGTTACAGAAAAACTTCCCGACTTTCGGGAAGTTTTTTATTTGTAATGCCATGAAAAAGAACCTATCAAGGATCTCCAGCTGGGACTTGAGCCAAAGGCCCAGGGAAAAATTCGTACAGAAAGGGGCTCAGGCCCTGAGCACGGAAGAACTCATCGCGATTATCATTTCAAGCGGAACTCCGGAAAAGAATGCGGTGGAGCTTGCCCGGGAAATCCTGGACGCCGCCTCAAACGATCTTGCCCGGCTTTCCCGTTTTTCTGAAGAGGATTTCAGAAGTTTCCCGGGAATCGGCTTGGGAAAGGCTGTAAAACTTATGGCCGTATTCGAGATATCCAGGCGTTCCCAGGTACAGGAAGCCCCGCCTCTTCCTCAGATATATTCCTCCGCGGCCGCAGCCCAGACAATCGCCCCTATGCTTAAAGACCTGACCCACGAGGAGTGCTGGATAATGTACCTCAACCGCAGCAACCGGCTGATTTCCCAGGAAAAACTGAGCAGTGGAGGCATAGGCGCCACCGTTATGGACACCAAGATGATCCTCAAGAAAGCCATGGGCAAGCTTGCAAGTTCCATCATCCTGGTCCACAATCACCCGAGCGGGAACCGTACTCCCGGCAAGGAAGACATCATCCAGACCCGCAAGCTCAAAGAAGCTGCGTCAGCCTGCGACATATGCCTTATGGACCACCTAATCATTGCCGGAAGCAGTTATTTCTCCTTTTCAGACGACGGTGCATTGTAGATTTTGTTTATCTTTGCTTTAAACAAAACAAAACATGTTATGAAAATCGTAAATCTCTGCGAAAAGAACTCCATCGTCTGCCAGTATCTGGCAGAGCTCAGGGACAAGAAAATCCAGAAGGACAGCATGCGTTTCCGCCGCAATATGGAAAGGATCGGAATGTATGCAGCAATGGAGATAAGCAAGACCCTTAACTACCAAGACACCGAGATAACCACTCCGCTTGGCATCGCCCAGTGCAAGACATTGGCTGACAAGGTAGTGATTTCATCCATAATGAGAGCTGGCCTTACCCTTCACAACGGAGTGCTTGAAGTATTTGACAAGGCGGAGAATTCGTTCATAGCGGCCTACCGCAAATACGGGAATGACAACAAGTTTGTAATCCAGATGGAATATATGAGCCGTCCTCCTATGGAAGGGAAGGTTCTCATAATCACGGACTGCATGATTGCAACCGGAAGCTCCCTGATGCTGGCTTACAACAAGCTCATAGACGAAGGAGAGCCTATCCATACCCATATAGTGGCATCCATATGCAGCGAGGCTGCTTTAAGGTATCTTTCAAAGCAGTTGCCTCACAAGAGGGTTACATTGTGGATCGGAGCGGTGGACGAGGAGCTTACAAACAAAGCCTACATCATCCCGGGTCTGGGAGATGCAGGAGACCTTGCCTACGGCGAGAAGATTTAGATTACAGGGAGAAAACCTTTTCTCCGTTGATCCAGGTGCCGGTAACTACAGTTTCCGGCACTTTCTTTTCATCAGCCGTGAAGAAATCAATGTCCGTGGTAACGAAGTCAGCTACCTTGCCAGCCTCGATGCTGCCCTTCGATGCTTCTTCATTGGTAGAGCGGGCTGCCCATATCGTCATTGACCTCAGGGCTTCTTCCTTTGTCAGGGCATTCTCCATCTGGAAACCTTCTTCAGGCTTGAATTCCAGATTTTTGCGGAACACGGCCGCAAAGAATGTATAGATTGGAGTCACGTGCTCTATCGGGAAGTCCGTTCCACTCGGAAGCCATCCGAGCTGAGCCAGAAGCTCTTTGTAACGGTAGCCTGTGCGGATACGGTCTCCCAACCTTTCCTTAGCCCAGAACATATCTGATGTGCAGTGAGTCGGCTGCACGGAAGGAATCACAGAATACTGACGGAAACGGTCCAGATCCTCATCGGCGACAATCTGGGCGTGCTCAATCCTCCATCCCAGGTCATTAGGACCCTTGAGAAGCTCTGAATACACATCCAGGGCGGAAGCAACCGCAGCGTCACCGATGCAGTGGGTGGCAACCCTGAAACCGTGCTCATAGCACCACTGGCAGTAACCCTTGAAACGGTCATAGGCATAGAAATCCAGACCTTTCCATCCAGGCATGTCGGAATAGTCTTCCTTCAGAAGGGAACCTCTGGAACCCAGAGCACCATCGCGATAAAGCTTATAGGTATCCACCTTCACCCTACCCTGGGTGAAAGGAGAGGTTACTTTCTCAAAATTCTCCTCCGTAGGAAGCGGCCAGGCATCAACCCTGAGCTTAAGCGATCCTTCAGAATCCATGCGAAGCAGGGTCTGGAGAGTCCCATATTCCTCCTCAGCATCGCAGACTGAGGTTAGACCATAGCGGAAACATTCTTTCTGGGCTTCCATCAGAGCAGCATCCAGACTGTCCTTGTTAACAGGAGAAAGATCCGTACGGAACCTTACGCACATATTCTCCATAAAGATTCCGGTAAACTTTCCTCCGCTGATCTTGCATTCTCCCTTGTCCAGTTTTTTGTCATTTACATCAAGTCCCAAAGCTTTTATGGCAGCCTCGTTAGCCAGTACGGCATGCCCGTCTATCCTTACAAGACAAACCGGAATATCAGGGAACTCCCTATTGAGAAGCTTATTGTCAGGAAGGTTTTTGTTTTCCCAGAGATTCTGGTCCCAGCCAGCTCCGGTCAGGATTTTGATACCTGGATGCTTAGCGTGAAAATCCTTAACCCTCCCGACAACCTCTTCCAGGCTCTTGCTGCCCTTCAGGTCTGCCGACATCAGATCCACTCCCAGTTCCAGAAGATGGCAGTGAGCGTCGATCAGGCCGGGATAAACGGCCCCACCTTTAAAGTCTATAACGTTGTCAGAGGTGTAATTATCCTTAACCTCTTCCGTCGTACCAACAAACAGGAACTTGCCGTCTTTTACGGCGAATGCCTCAGCGATGCTGAAAGCGGAATCCACGGTATAAATCACTCCGTTAATTCCGATAAGGTCTGCCTTTGTCTTCATTGTGCAGGATTGAGAAAAAGCCATCCCGAAAAACAGGACGGCGGCTATTATTCTAAGATGTTTCATATTTCCCTTCTCATTCGGGCGATAGGAATGTCCAGCTGGCTACGGTACTTGGCTATGGTTCGTCTGGAAATCTTGTATCCCTTGTCCGTCAGCAAATCAACAAGTTCTTCGTCCGTAAGAGGATTGGACTTGTCTTCGTTTTCCACGCTCTGCTGGAGAATCTTCTTGATTTCACGGGTGGAAACCTCCTCTCCGGAATCGGTGACCATACCTTCGGAGAAGAAATGCTTCAGGGGATAGATGCCGAAAGGTGTCTGGACATATTTGCTGTTGACCACTCTGGAAATTGTGGAGATGTCGAGGCCGGTAATCTCAGCGATATTCCTAAGCACCATCGGTTTGAGCTTTGTGTCATCTCCATCCAGGAAATAATCCATCTGGAAATTCACTATGGCGTTCATGGTTTTCTGCATGGTATCCTGGCGGCGGCGTATAGCCTCCTGGAACCACTTGGCGCTGTCCAGCTTGTTCTTTACGAAACTGGTGGCCTCCTTCTCGGCCTTGGTGCTGTCCTGCCTTTTCTCCACATATCTCTCATAATCCTTGTTGACCTTGATCTGCGGAATCTTCAGTTTCGGCAGGGAAACTGTCAGACGGCCGTCCTCGTTCTCCAGGATAAAGTCCGGCACGATCTGCATAGTCTGGTCCGTATAGGAATCATCCACCTGGCCTCCAGGATGAAGATAGAGCTTGCGGATCTCGTCATAAGCGTCCTTTATCTCATCCTCCGAAATGGAAAGCTTGGCCATTATCTTCTCGAAATGCTTCTTGGTAAACTCCTCGTAATAACCATCCAGGATCCTGATGGCATTCTCCACCTCCGGAGTGCGGTTCTCCTTTGCCCGAAGCTGCAGCAGCAGGCATTCCCTGGTGTTGCGGGCTCCAACCCCTACCGGATCCAACTGCTGGATGTCTTCCGTCAGGATGCTTTCAAGCTCCTTCACGTCGGTTTCTATATTCAGGCGGAGATATATGTCATTGGCCAGAGACTCCAGGTTCCTGGAAAGATATCCGGTGGAATCCAGGCTGCATATCATAAAGGCTGCAAGATTCTTGCGGCGCTCATCCATATGCCTGTATCCCAACTGGCTGAGTAAAGACTGATAGAAGCTTTCCTTTACCGAGAACGTATTGTATTCCGGCCTTTCGTCACGTCCGCGATTGTTGATGTAAAGCCGGTAGGAAGGTATGGAATCGTCCTTGACCTCATTGAGGGATACCTTCTTGCGTTCCTGGGGATTCTCCTCCATCTCGGTCTCAACGGGATCTTCCAGCACAGGATTCTCCTCTATCTCCTTCTGGATCCTTTGCTCAAGTTCCACCAGCGGAAGCTCCAGGAGCTTGATAGTCTGGATCTGAATAGGAGTCAGAGTCTGCGTCTGGACAACTTTCTGCCCAATGCCCATTCCCGTTTTTGAACCTTCCATTGCCATTTGGAACAAAGATACTATTTTTTTTAATTTTGTCCTCTAAATAAAAGTCCATAAAGCAACGCAGAATGGAACCTATCAACCTGAAGGAAGTAATCAGAAAGAAAAACCCGAAGCTTGCCAAAAAGCTTCCCGGATTCGTTATCTGGATACTCGGGAAAATCATACATCTGAAAGAAATAAACCAGATACTGGAAAAATATGGAGACCTTAAGGGGCTGGATTTTGCCAACGGGGTTCTGGAACACCTGAATGTCAAGAACAACCTCAATATCCTCCATCCGGAAAAGTTCAGGGAGGGAGAAAAATACGTCTTTGTCAGCAACCATCCTCTCGGAGGTCTGGACGGATTGATAATAACCACGGAACTCAGCAAAAGGTTCGGTCCTTCCAAATTCCTGGTCAACGATATCCTTATGAACCTGGAACCCCTCCAGGAACTATTTGTGCCGGTGAACAATCTGGGTACCGCAGGTGGAAAGCAGGTCCGCGGAGTTATGGACCTCTACAGCTCGGACTACAACGTTCTTAATTTCCCTGCCGGAGCCTGTTCAAGGCTTATCAAGGGCAAAATCCAGGACCTGGAATGGAAAAGGAGTTTTGTCCGCCAGGCTTCAAACAGCGGCCGCAGCATAGTGCCTATGCATTTCAAAGGCAAGAATTCCAGACTTTTCTACTGGTCTTCAAAAATCAGGATGGCCTTGGGAATAAAGTCTTTCATAGAGATGATCCTCCTTCCTCACGAGATGTTCCGCCAAAGGAACAAAACCTTCCTGCTTACCATCGGTGACCCTATAACCCCTGAGGAAATCACAAATTCAAATGAGACCCCTCAACAGTGGTGCGACAAAATAAGAGAGATAGTTTACAGTTATGGAGAAAGTAATCCAGCCAATAGATAGAGATCTCATCAAAAGGGAGCTCACGCCTGAAAAATTCATAGGCAAGACCCGCAAGGGAGACAATATGATCTTTGAGGTCACCGCAGAGGATTCTCCATTCACCATGAGAGAAATAGGAAGGCTCCGCGAAATCTCCTTCCGCCTTGGAGGCGGGGGAACCGGGAAGGCCTGTGACATCGACGAGTTTGATACCGACCCTCACGACGCCTACAAACAGCTTCTGGTATGGGATACCGATAATCAGGAGATAATAGGAGGTTATCGCTATATCGTTTGCAGCGCACTTCCTACCGAAAAAATGGCAACCACGGAAATTCTCTCTTTCTCCGACCAGTTCAAGAAGGAATATCTGCCCTGGACAATCGAACTGGGCAGGTCTTTCATCCAGCCGAATTACCAGAGCGCAAATATCCGTCGAAAGAGCATCTACGCCCTCGACAATCTCTGGGACGGTCTTGGAGCTCTCGTGGCCAAATACGAGAACATTAAGTATTTCTTCGGCAAGGTCACGATGTATACCGGATACAACAGCAGGGCCAGGAATACCCTTCTCTGCTTCCTGCACAAGTACTTCCCGGATCCGGACCATCTGGTTACCGCCTACAAACCTCTCGAGGGCATCGCTGAGGATCCTTATATCAATTCCCTTTTCGAGGGCCTTGAATACAAGGAAGCCCTCAAGGTAATGCAGAAAGAGCTGAAGGCCAACGGGGAGAACATTCCTCCGCTGATTCATTCATATATGAACCTGTCCCCTTCCATGAAGGTGTTCGATACCGCCATCAACGACTATTTCGGCGGTGTAGAAGAGACCGGAATACTGATAAAGATCTCAGATATCTATCCCGAGAAGATAGACCGCCACGTCAAGCCTATCCGCAGATGGGCCCTGGACAAAAAATACAAGTGGTGGAACAGGTTTAAAAAGCATACCAACCGATAGCCGAGCGCACTACCTTGGCCTGCCGGTAAGTGGAAGAGATGTCATGAAGGATTTTCATGGCATCGCTTTTTGTTCTGAAATCCCCTATGTGGACCATAAAGAACGGTGCTTTGTATGAGCGGTAAACATTCAGGCTGGGATATGTATTCTTCAGCGATCCGGCGATACCGGAAGAAGCTCCCCTCGCATTCTTTCCGTTGCTGGAATAGACGAGTATCTTGTAGCCGTAACTTTTCTTGGAAGAGGCTGAAGCATTGTAGCGGTCAAAGGCCTGCCTGACCTGGTCAGTCTGGTCTATAACCGCACTACCGCCTCCTTCAGAAGAAAGCAATGAGAACACGGAGGTATTTACCAGGGACGAATCGACAAGACTCAAGTCCTTTACGGCCGTGGTGTCCTGGGCTCCCAAATTCAGGGAAAAGGCTAATGCGAAAACCGCCAGCAAAAATATTCTCTTCATAACGTTACTTTTTCCAAACGGAACGGGCTTGCTTTATCAAATCCGCCACAGGTATGTTTTTCTTCTCCATGGGTACCATGAAGAGTCCGGATCCCGCCATAGCACTCAAATCCACTGTAAAGTCCTTGTAATCAGGACGGACTCCTCTCTGGAACTGTTCCAGGAAGAACAACGCGTTTTCTACTGTAACCCTAACCTTTATACGGTTGGAGGAAATGCTTCTTGGCGAAAGCTCCACCTCATCGTCTGAGGTAATGGTTGCTATCTGCTTGCCATTCTGATAGACATATCCCGTCATTCTCCTGACCTTGACCTTTGCTCTCAGGGGATTGTCCACATCAACCATCAGCACGGCATCCAAACTTTTAAGGGAAGATGGAGTCACTTTCTCCAGCTTTATGCCTTTAACCTGTATGTCCTTGTACCTGTCTGCACACGATGGCAATAGCCAAACCATGGCAAAAGCAGCCAGCAAAAACAAAAAGGCTCTATTTCTTGGCACAACAATTCTCACACCACAAAGTTAAAAATCTTATCTTTGTCAAGCAAATACTGCAAAATGGACCTTAAAATTTACATAGAGACATACGGATGCCAGATGAATGTGGCAGATTCCCAGGTTGCCTCAGCCATACTGAAAGCTTCCGGCTGCAGCTTTACGGAAGATATCACCCAAGCGGATGTTATCCTTGTCAACACCTGTTCCGTCAGGGACAACGCTGAAAAAAGGGTGTTGGGACGCCTGGATGTATTCCGTCTGGAAAAGAAGAAACGCAACGTTACCGTTGGAGTTCTTGGCTGTATGGCCCAGAGACTCAAGGAAAGACTTCTGGAAAACCCGGCCGTGGACTTTACCATAGGACCCGATTCCTACCGTAGCCTGCCTGCCGTGATTTCTTTCATCCGCGACCATGGAGGAAAGATGACGGAAACCAATCTTTCCATACAGGAGACTTACGCAGACATCGAGCCTGTCAGAACAGACAGCAACGGCGTTTCCGCCTTCATCTCCATAATGAGGGGCTGCAACAACCTCTGCTCCTACTGCATCGTGCCTTTCACAAGAGGAAGGGAAAGAAGCCGTGATCCTAAGAGCATTGTCGCTGAGGCGGAACAGCTTGCAAAAGAAGGTTACAAAGAAATCACACTTCTCGGACAGAACGTGGATTCCTACAACTGGACAGACCCGGAAAACACCACCCGCAAGGTTAATTTCTCCCAGCTTCTGGAACTTGTCGCCATCGCCTGTCCAAAGATGAGGATCCGTTTCCAGACCTCTCATCCTAAGGATATCCGCAAAGGAGTACTCTACACCATGGCGATGTATCCTAACATCTGCCCTCACATCCATCTGCCGGTCCAGAGCGGAAGCACCCGTCTTCTGCAGAAGATGAACCGTAAATACACCAGGGAAGATTATCTTCAGAAGATCAGTGATATCAGAAACATTATGCCGGACTGTGCCATAACCACCGATATCATTGCCGGATTCTGTTCGGAAACCGAGGAAGACCACAAGCAGACACTGAGCCTTATGCAGGAAGTGCAGTACGACAGTGCCTTCATGTTCCAGTATTCCCAAAGGCCTGACACCCTTGCCGCCAAAAGATATCCGGACGATGTTCCTGAAGAGGAAAAGACACGCCGTCTCAACGAGATCATAGCTCTCCAGAACACTCTCAGTCTCAAATCCAACCAGAAATGTATCGGCCAGACTTACCAGGTCCTTGTTGAGGGGCCTTCAAAACGTTCTGAAGACCAGATGACGGGCCGTACTCCTCAAAACAGGTTCTGCGTATTCGATGCCAAAGACGCCAAACCGGGAGACTTTGTATGGGTAAAAATCCTCACCTGCACCCAGGCCACCCTTATGGGAGAAATCGTGGAACAACCCAAATCGCTGATAGAAAAGGCTGAAGAAACAATAGAAGAAGGTCTCAACGAAATCAAGGAAAAAATCAAAAAACGCATTATCCGCAGCAAAAAGCCAAATAACAAATAATCCTAAAAATCCATAGATATGACAAAGATGCTCACCAGATACAAGGGCAACCTCCGCAACGAGGTCACCCATCTCCAGAGCGGAACAACCATCCTCACCGACGCCCCTCTGGACAACCACGGCAAGGGAGAAAGCTTCTCCCCCACTGACCTTCTGGCCGCTTCCCTGGGCTGCTGCATGCTCACCATTATGGGCATCAGCGCAGAAAGCTACGGCTTCACCCTTGAAGGCACTACCGTAGAAACTGAAAAGATAATGGGCACAGACCCTAGACGTGTCGTTGAAATAAAGATAGACTTCCACTTCCCGGAAGGCAGCAATTTCACTCCTCAGCAAAAGCGAGTCATCGAGTCTGCCGCCAAGACCTGCCCTGTTGCCAACAGCCTTCACCCTGACCTGAAGAAGACCATCAATTTCAATTGGTAGTTTTTTTTACATATCTTTGCAGTCCTTTGAGACAATCTGACAATTGATGCCCGGATGGCGGAATTGGTAGACGCGCTGGTCTCAAACACCAGTGGGGTAAAACCTGTGCCGGTTCGATCCCGGCTCCGGGTACAAAAAGACTTTGTAAGTTGCTGATTTTCAAGCACCATACAAAGTCTTTTCCTTTTTATCCCCCAAATTTGGACACTTTTTGGTCAACATTTTGATGTTGACCTTATTGGGATGTAGTGGCAATCCAGGCAACAGCGTCCTCAAGTGGAGTCTGGGTCAGGACATCAGGCTCGATTGGATCATCGCAGAAAATCTCTCCGGTCCTGGCCATGTCGCAGGAAGTGGTGATCAAGAGAGTGTATCCGTCAGCAAGGGCCTTTACTATGTTTGCACTGGCGTATCCAGCAGTAGGAGTTCCAAATGTGCGGACATTGTCCAAGCCACGGAAACACAGAAGTGTGGCTTCTCCGGAACTGCCGGTCATGTCGTCGGTAAGGATGGCCACCGGTGTCGAAGCAGGTAGTTTTTTGATACTTTTCCCGGACAGGCCGGTCCCCATTAAGATATTCTCAAGAAAGATAGGCTGAGTGCGGGAGCGGCCTTTAAAACGGAGAATGACGCCATCTGGTAGTAAAGGAGAGACAGCGGAAATCATCGGCCACATATTGCCGCCGGTGTTTCCCCGAAGATCCAGGACAACCCCTTTGGCATCCAGATGCCCATGCAGGAAGTCCAGAACCCTGTGAATATAGAGAGAATCAGAGACCTTTACACCCGAATGGGCAGGCAGAACGATGTGGAGAATGCCGTTGTCCAGCAATCCAAGTTCGGGAGATGTTTCAGGATAGGATGTCGTGTCCTTTACAGGAGGCAACAGGACCGAGTGCTTCCCTCCGGCAACTTTCGCAGCCCGTGATACAGCCTCGTGAGCCTGATCCATCGTGGTAAGGGTTTTAGCCTCAGCCAGAATGGAATCCTTCACTTCTTTCCACTCAGGTCTGTCTGCATACAAGGCCTGCTTATCCAGCAATCTTACACAATGGCGGACATAACCCTCAGGGGTGTTCTGGTTGCCACCGAAAAAACTGCAAGCCGATACGATGAACAATAATGCGAGCAGCGAAATAATCCTGTTGTGTGTTTCTTTCATGACTGTCCCTGCAAATTTGATTTGTGTTTAGCTGATACAAATATACCACTATTGTTTTAGTGCCATTTGTTTTTTTACTAACTTGCGGATAGTTATGAACGATCTTTATATTAGCCTCTCTAGTCGCATTGCAAGAAGAATGTTCTTTTTGCTGATCTTTATCGCGACAGCTACCTTTTCTTCAGCGCAGGGAAAGTGGGTCTTTAAGGAAAGAACCCTGGAAAGCAACAACAAATACTGGAAAGCAGACAAGAACAAGTTCTACTGGCATAACGGAAGTGTTTATTTTCTCTTCGACGATCCCCCTGCAACAATATTATTTGGACAGGAGAATGACATCGTCATCCCGTACACATTGGTTTTTGACAACATTCAAAACCGCAGAGGAAATGACAGGGCCGCAAGCGGAACTTGGGAAATGTATGGCTATATTCACAGGACAGACGGAACAAGTGCGATTTTCAAAATAGAAATCACAGAGCCATCTCATTTTGAAGGTAACGACCAGGTCATAAGAGGCAAATTGGTGCTTAACGGAGTTTACCCGATAGAGGAAGATGACTACTATGCCAAGAAATCTGAACTGTTTATCACCATATACGCATACTGGAACAGAACAAGGAGAGACAACAGATATGTGGCATACAAATACCGGTATGTCTACCAGGGGGATGATCAGGCATCAAAAACCATCGCAGATGAAGATGATGTGGAGGAAAGCAGAACCGGACAGATCATAGAAAAAACCACAGACGCCTCTGATACCTGGGGCGAAGATGAAGGCACTGAGATTCCTTGGAAGTGGATTGGAGTGGGAGTAGCAGTTATTGGTGGTGGCGGCGCCGTCATCATCGGAACAAGCCGAAAGAAAAAGAAAAATACTAACAAGAAGAAGTCAAAGACCACACAATCCAATAAAAATAAAGAAGAGAAAAAGGATGAAGAGAAGGAAAAGGACCACAGCCGCTACAGGATGGTTCTATACAAGGATTTCGGAGACACCCTAGTTGCGGGAGATCCGCCAAGGATAATAGGAGCCAGGATCGAAGAAATAAATGTATATGGAGAAAAGATAGACAGGCCGGACCTTACTGAAAGGATTACCATCAAGGCTGAGGAGAATTGCGCTGTAAGCAAAGCCACAACCAACGGCAAGTACAAGCTTTGCCACATTGCAGCATCCGAAGCCCCGGAGGAAGGAGAGCTGGGGCAGGCCAAAGTCAAGTTTGTCTTCAGTACGGAAACCGGAACTCTCATCAACCATGTTGTGTTCAAGGTTGCGCCAGCCACCGAAATCGTTGTTGATGAGGGCATCACGTTCGAAGCCGGAGGAGGAAAGACCCAGTTCATGGAGTTCGGTATCAACAACCTGGCATCTGAAGTGCTTGGAATCGATATCTCTCTGGATGGAGGCGGAGACAAGTATTTCCAGACAGAACTTCTCAAAGACAAGGAAATACCGTCAAAGTTCAGGATTAACATCACCGAATGCGGAGTCCTCACCGAAGATGAAAAGAAGAATGCGGTTCCTGGTGATGCGGACCGCTTCAGATGCAACATATCTGTAAAAGTTGACGGAAAGGAAAAACCTCTCGAGGCAGAATTCTATATCTACCGAATGCATCTGGGAGTGATGCTCAATGTCAAAGCCCTCAAGGCATATCTGGTGGATTACAAAAGTACCCTGGAGGAAGAGATCCTGGTCAGCGACCCGAAGGCAAGGAAGAAATGGGGAGAGAGCAAGACTACATTCAAGCTCATCGCCGAGGACAAGAAAACCGGTGATATCAGAGCCGTACTGCCTGACGCAGAGCCCGTTTTCACATTCGAAGACATTCCGGAAGAAAACGTGCTGTTCAAAGACAAGTTCGGGAATGACGTGCCGTCACCTTGCGCCCTGATGAACTTCAAGTTTGAGCTTCAGGACGTATATACAGACAATACCGTAATGGGTGTCATACATTCCGGTGGCGGCGGATTTCTCCCTCCGAACAGGGCCAAGGCAAAGGTTACCCTGAAAGTATCCTACAACGGAAAGACCTATGAGAACACCACCAATGTTCTGATAATCTCTCAGCCGTTCAGGGATATAGCAGACAATCAGGAATTTGCGCGTGCGCTCAAAGAGGATGAGAAAAAGCTCGACCAGCTCATAAACATGCGTTCCAAGATTGCCTTTGACCCAAGGTTCGCCTACCTGATGCCGTTCTACTACAAGGTGGACGCAATGGTAGAAGGATATGACAACAGGTTCGGGTTCTATGAGCCGGACTACAAGAAGATGATGGACATCTTCGACAAGTACTGCTCGGGACAGATCGGATATTACTTCGTCAACGACGCGGCATGGACGCCGGAGTGGACGGCGGCGGACGAGAACTTCAACGCCTTTGTGGCGACATTCGCATCAATGGAGAAATCCATACCGGTCATCGGCCTGAGAATCGCCCTGGCATACTTCACCGCAGGAGCTTCAGAACTTGTGCTGATGCCGTACAGCGGACTTGTGGCCATGAAAAAGTATGTGGACAAGGGTGGAGACAGCGCATTCAAGGGATTCGTGGTGGCAAACGTCGAAGTGTTCTTCTGGGAAGGAGTATTCTATGTCGGAGGAAAGGCCTTCAAGTGGGCAAGGGGAACCCAGGTAGGACAGCAGGTTGAAAAGAAGGTGGTGGAAAAGGCCAAGGCGGGATGGGGAAAGCTCAAGGATGGATACAAAAAGCTCAAGGAATATGTTTCCAAGACTAAGGAGGGAAAGGATGCATCCAAGAAGTTTGCAGACGGCAATGGCTTTAGTACCAACAAGATAGCGGACAAGGTAAAGGACGCCGGAAAGAAGGTGACAAAGACAAAGAAGACTTCAGTAAAGAACGCCAACGACGCAATCCGAAAGACAAGGATGAAAGGCGACGCCGTATTTACAAAGGATTCCAAGTTTGCAGAGGAGTGTTCAAAGAGAGCACGGAAGGACGCACAGGAGATTTACGACAACTTCAAGGAAGTGATGAACAACCCGAACGCCACTCCGAAGGAAGTAAGACGCGCTACACTGGCGCTCCAGGGAAACAAGAATGCCCAAAACCTTCTGCGAAACAGCCCGTCAGACCTGCTCAGGGCAAACTACAACGCCCAGATGCAGAAGATTTACTCCGAAGTGGATCCGCCTACGATTAAGAAGCTGGCTGAGAGGCTGGGAGTTTCCGAGAAAGACATAAAGGTATGGAACGGGGCTACCGGAAACGCAGGGGACGACCTGTTCAAGGGAAGGAAGATCGGAGCCGACAGGGATGTCACTTTCCAGGTTAAGGGAAAGGATGGCAAGTGGGTGGACATTGACGAGAACCTGATGGAAGAGTGCTATGCAGAAGCTTTCAACGAATACCACTACGGATTTTTGCCGGCAAACAAGCAGCATGCCCTCAAGACTTTGAAGAAGTTCGACCAGGCTACAGTCCACGGAGAGCTCGGAAAAGAGTCATACGGAAAGGATCTTGAGAACATCATAAAGAAAGAGCTCCAGACAGCAAAGCTCAATGACCCTGAGAGGGTTGCCAGGACATTCGAGTACAAGTGCAAGGAATGGATCGGACAGGGAAAGGCATGCCAGGACCAGGCAAAGCAGCTCTACGATATGGGACTGATAGACGAGGCTATGCACGTAAGGGGTTATGGAGAGGCTCTCATAGAAGAGGGAATAAGGCAGAACGTAAAGCAGTTCAAACGAATTCTCGACCCGAGGATCACGGCTCTCAACGCCAAGGGAGTTGGAAAGGACTACGGAGTCCTGTACGAAAAGATAAGGATACTGGAAGCTGTCGGGAACCCGCCGCCTAAAGATGTCATTCCTATAACCCTGGAAGAAGCGAGGCTTGTCCTCAAGGAGCAGTACGGCACTACAGTAGAAAAAGTTGTGGAAGAATGTGCCGGAGCGATAAAGGAAGTGAACGAATACCTGTAAAAGGCCCTGCCACATCGTGCGGCATTTGGCAGTAAATGGCTTTTTTTCGTAACTTGTGCTTTGTAACCACAATTGTCACCTGTCATGAAAACGATTCTTGCTCTCTGCCAAGCCTACAACTGGATTGCAGTTGCTGTTTTGGTCTTGGCCTTGGTATTCATAGCCAGAATATTATCGCAGAGGAAAGACAGAAAGAACTGGCTTCTGATGCTCATCACATTTGTCCTTTCCGCAGCCCTGCTGATTTTTGTCCTGCTCGGCCTTCGGGGATGCGGAATAGACATTTCCTAGAAGTTTGAATAATCTTTTAAAAAAACAATAACCGTATGAAATACTGCACAAACTGCGGAGCTCAGTTGCCAGATGATGCACAGTTCTGCACCTCCTGCGGTTCTCCTCAGGAAGTATCAGCCAGCGAAAACACCCCTGTCGAAAAGCAGGATGCCGTGGAAGAGCAAACTTTTGACAAGAACTACCAGGGTTCCGAGATAAAACTCTGCAACGACGGAGTTTACCGCTGGGTTTACAAGCTCAATATGATAACCAACCCAGTTATCATGCTGACAGTCATGAAGATATTTTTCTTTATCCTGGTGGGAATGATGCTGGTGTTTGGAGTGATTCCCGCTGCCATACACGGAGACTGGAACGATATACTGGGTATGGGAAAGGTCTTGCTGATAGTTCTGGCTATAATGTTTGGCCTGATCATAATCAGCGTCATCATTCTAAACTTCATTCACGGAGGCAGCTACTGCGTCCTGTTTGAGATGAGCGAAGACCAGATCAAGCATATCCAGGTTCCTAAACAATACAAGAAAGCCCAGATCCTGGGTATGATAACAGCCATGACAGGTGCCGCAACCGGAAATATCACAACCACCGGTATCGGATTGATTTCCGCCGGCAAGCAGGCTTCTATATCCACCTATAAGGTAGTGCGCAGGATCAAGCCTCTTAGATGGCTCCACTGCATCAAGGTTCACGAGCCTTTTGAGCACAACCAGATTTATGTGCCTGATAAAGACTTCGACTTTGTGTACAACTATATCAAGTCCCGCTGCCCTAAAGTCAAGAAGTAGAACAGACTGTTATGGATTCTCATATTAGGTCTCAGCGATATTTCCGGTTAAGGATTTCCGCTCTTCTGCTGTTTTTCTTCGCGACAGTTTCCTACTCTTTCGCGGAAGAAGGCTACTGGGTGCTGGTAAAGACGGATATTCATGAGAACAGCGCCGGTATCTCCACAAACGGCAGCGGCAAGGCAAATAAAAGGCTGTGGGAGATCAGAAGGAACCATGCCCATACAACCAGCGGCGGTGTCACAATGACCTGGCAGGATCCGCCTTCAAAGATCAAGTTCGGAGAAGAGGATGATGTAGCGATTCCTTATCAAAGGTCTTTCAGCGGCGATTACACTGATGCTGCACTGAGAGCTGTAAAGGCTGTTTATCAGACTTCTGCCGTGATGTCATCAGGTTATGTACAGGCCCATTTCCGTGGAGACGGCAGTTACCTTCGGCCTTATGAACACTTTGAATCGGAGAAGATCAATCCGGGAAAGAATTCCGTTCTTATCATAATGGTAACGTGCCGGTTTAACCAGGCTGTCGGCGATATTTCAGTTTACCAGACATATACCTATCAGTACCGCGGACCGGGACAGCTGACCGAAACGACCACTGTAGCCTCGGACACTGAGGGAGAAGAGGAAGAAGGAACGGATATCCCCTGGATATACATCGTTGGCGGAGGATTGGCGGTAGCCGGCGGAGCTGCTTTGCTGGGCGGAAAAAAGAAGAAGAAAGCAAGTGGCGGAAAGAAAAAGAAAGAATCCAGGAAAGAGGAGGTAAAGGAAGAGGAGGAAAAAGAACCGAGCCGCTACAGGATGCTTCTTTACAAGGATTTCGGAGACACTCTGGTTGTCGGCAACCCGCCTCAGACAATAGGAGCCAGGATCGAGGAAATCAATGTCTACGGAGAGAAGATTAACAGGCCGGACCTGACGTCTCAGATTTCAATCTTCGCAGAAGAGAACTGCAGCATCAGCGATACCAAGATGCAAGGCAAGTATATGTGCTGTGGAATCGTGGCCAAACAGGCCCCTCCAGAGGGAGAAGAAGGCCGGGCCAAAGTCAGGTTTGTGTTTAACGGCCACGCAGGGACTCTCATCAACCACGTTGTCTTCAAGGTAGTAGCCGCTCCTGAAATCATAATAGGAGAAGCCCTCACCTTCGAAGCCGGAGGAGGAAAGACCCAGTTCATGGAGTTCGGTATAAACAACTGCACTACAGAGGTTCTGGGAGTGGATGTATCTCTGGAAAAAGCCGGTGCCAAATTCTTCAGGGCGGAAACCGAGCAGGACAAGGAGATTCCTGTTAAGTTCAGGATAAACATCACCGAATGCGGAGCCCTCACCGAAGAAGAAAAGAAAAACGCCATTGCAGGAGATGCCGACCGTTTCACCTGCAACGTGTCTGTAACACTGGAAGGCCGAAAGGAGCCGCTGAAGTCCTCTTTCGATATTTACAGGATGAATCTCGGCCTTCAGATGAATATCTGGGCACTTAAGGCATACCTGGTGGATTACAACAGCACCCTGGAGAATGAAATCCTGGCCACCGACCCGAAGGCACGGAAGAAATGGGGAGAGAGCAAGATTACATTCAAGCTCATCGCCGAGGACAAGAAGACCGGTGATATCAGAGCCGTACTGCCTGACGCAGAGCCTGTTTTCACATTTGAAGACATTCCGGAAGGAAACGTGCTCTTCAGAGACAAGTTCGGAAATGACGTTCCGTCACCTTGCGCCCTTATGAACTTCAAGTTTGAGCTTCAGGACGTATATAAAGACAATACCGTAATGGGTGTCATACATTCCGGTGGCGGTGGATTTCTCCCTCCGAACAGGGCCAAGGCAAAGGTTACCCTGAAAGTATCCTACAACGGAAAGACCTATGAGAACACCACCAATGTTCTGATAATCTCTCAGCCGTTCAGGGAGATAGCAGACAATCAGGAATTTGCGCGTGCGCTCAAAGAGGATGAGAAAAAGCTCGACCAGCTCATAAACATGCGTTCCAAGATTGCCTTTGACCCAAGGTTCGCCTACCTGATGCCGTTCTACTACAAGGTGGACGCAATGGTAGAAGGATATGACAACAGGTTCGGGTTCTATGAGCCGGACTACAAGAAGATGATGGACATCTTCGACAAGTACTGCTCGGGACAGATCGGATATTACTTCGTCAACGACGCGGCATGGACGCCGGAGTGGACGGCGGCGGACGAGAACTTCAACGCCTTTGTGGCGACATTCGCATCAATGGAGAAATCCATACCGGTCATCGGCCTGAGAATCGCCCTGGCATACTTCACCGCAGGAGCTTCAGAACTTGTGCTGATGCCGTACAGCGGACTTGTGGCCATGAAAAAGTATGTGGACAAGGGTGGAGACAGCGCATTCAAGGGATTCGTGGTGGCAAACGTCGAAGTGTTCTTCTGGGAAGGAGTTTTCTATGTAGGAGGAAAGGCCTTCAAGTGGGCAAGGGGAACCCAGGTAGGACAGCAGGTTGAAAAGAAAGTGGTGGAAAAGGCCAAGGCGGGATGGGGAAAGCTCAAGGATGGATACAAAAAGCTCAAGGAATATGTTTCCAAGACTAAGGAAGGAAAGGATGCATCCAAGAAGTTTGCAGACGGCAATGGCTTTAGTACCAACAAGATAGCGGACAAGGTAAAGGAGGCGGGAAAGAAGGTGACAAAGACAAAGAAGACTTCAGTAAAGAACGCCAACGACGCCATCCGAAAGACCAGGATGAAAGGCGACGCCGTATTTACAAAGGATTCCAAGTTTGCAGAGGAGTGTTCAAAGAGAGCACGGAAGGACGCACAGGAAATCTACGACAACTTCAAGGAAGTGATGAACAACCCGAACGCCACTCCGGAGGAAGTAAGACGCGCAACACTGGCGCTCCAGGGAAACAAGAATGCCCAGAACCTTCTGCGAAACAGCCCGTCAGACCTGCTCAGGGCAAACTACAACGCACAGATGCAGAAGATTTACTCCGAAGTGGATCCGCCTACGATTAAGAAGCTGGCAGAGAGGCTGGGAGTTCCGGAAAAAGACATAAAGGTATGGAACGGGGCGACCGGTAACGCAGGGGACGACCTGTTCAAGGGAAGGAAGATTGGAGCCGACAGAGATGTCACTTTCCAGGTCAAAGGCAAAGACGGCAAATGGGTTGACATCGATGAAGACCTTATGGAAGAATGCTATGCAGAAGCCTTCAATGAATACCACTACGGATTTGTGCCGGCAAACAAGCAGCATGCCCTCAAGACTTTGAAGAAGTTCGACCAGGCTACAGTCCACGGGGAGCTCGGAAAAGAGTCATACGGAAAGGATCTTGAGAACATCATCAAGAAAGAACTCCAGACAGCAAAGCTCAATGACCCTGAGAGGGTGGCCAAGACATTCGAGTACAAGTGCAAGGAATGGATCGGACAGGGAAAGGCATGCCAGGACCAGGCAAAGCAGCTCTACGATATGGGACTGATAGACGAAGCTATGCACGTAAGGGGTTATGGAGAGGCTCTCATAGAAGAGGGAATAAGACAGAACGTAAAGCAGTTCAAACGTATTCTCGACCCGAGGATCACGGCCCTGAACGCAAAGGGAGTTGGAAAGGACTACGGCGTCCTGTACGAAAAGATAAGGATACTGGAAGCTGTCGGGAACCCGCCGCCTAAAGATGTCATTCCTATAACCCTGGAAGAAGCGAGGCTTGTCCTTAAGGAGCAATACGGCACTACATTAGAAAAAGTTGTGGAAGAATGTGCCGGAGCGATAAAAGAAGTGAACGAATACCTATAAGCCATGAAATACTGTACAAATTGTGGAACCCAGCTCAGCGACGACGCCAAATTCTGCTCCGTCTGCGGAACAAGGCAGGATGCCCCGAAAGCACCTGAGCCAAAGCCTGAAAAGCCAAAGAGACCGGCAGCTCCAAGAAAGCCGGCATCACAACAGGTTAAACCTGACAATAACGGTGAAGTTTTTTTCACCGCAACTGAAGAAGAAGGAGAAGTTGTGCTCTCCTCCTGGGGAAGTCCCAAGAGCCAGCAACAGCAAGCTCCGCCACGGCAGCAACAAGTGCCGCCACAGCAGCAACAAGTGCCGCCACAGCAGCAGACACAGCCTAGACAACAGCAATACACAGCACCTCCAAAGCAACAATACACGGCCCCTCCTCAGAGACCTGTTGCTCCTCCACAACAGCAACCCAAAAAGAAGAGAGGCTTTTTCAGCTGGCTGATAATCATCCTGCTGATTCTCATTACCCTTTACTTCCTTGGATCCATACTGGAAGGATGCAAGAACATCAACCTTCCACCGGATCCCGGAACGCCCGTGCCCGAGCCTCATGAAGGGGTTTTCGTCTGCGGGAATGACACACTGGTCTTCAATGGAGACGGAAAGACCATCAGCTGGCATTTAACCTCTGACAGCAGTGTAAAGGATTTGGGTACCCAGGGTTCTGGAACTTATGCCTTCCTGTTCTCACACGGATTGGCCAGATACGATGTGGCGGAAAACCTGCTCATCTACAAAGATTCCCTCCAGAACACCTACCTTATGTTGTCAATACCTACAAAAGACACCCTTATCTCAATCATTGCAGATAAGGGTGCCATCTTTGAATTCAGGAAGATACGCTAGCCTTTCATCGCGGCCTCAACTTCCTTTACCGTGATAGGAAGTCTCTTGGATCCGAGCAGACGATTGCCGGTCTTGGTGATCAGCACATCGTCTTCCAGACGGATTCCGCCAAAATCGTAGTAGTCTTTCAGCTTGGCAAAGTTGATGAACTGGGTGTTGATCTTCTCCTTCTTCCATTTCTCGATCAGGGCAGGAATGAAGTATATGCCCGGCTCGTCTGTAATCACATTGCCTTCAACGAGTTTGCGGGCCATTCGGAGACTTCCGTAGCCGAACTTCTTGCTGCGCTTTGCGGCACTGCCATAGCCAACGTAATCTTCTCCGTAGTTCTCCATGTCGTGGACATCCAGGCCCATATTGTGGCCCAGGCCGTGAGGCATGAACAGAGCAGGAGCTCCGGCTTCAACAGCCTCGTCAACGTCTCCCTTCATAAGCCCGAGAGCCTTAAGTCTCTCTGCAAACAGCCTGTAAACGGCAACGTGAACGTCGAAGTAAGCAACGCCAGGCTTTGCCAGCTGGAGAGCCAGGTTATTGGCGTCACAGACTATCTGGTAGATTTCCTTCTGTTTGGTTGTGAACTTGCCGCTGCAAGGCATCGTACGGGTGAAGTCTGAGCAGTAATTGTTGTTGTTCTCTGCTCCGGCATCTACCGTCAGCAGTCTGCCTTTGGTGATGATTCCGCTATGGTCGTGGTTGTGGAGAGTTTCTCCGTGCTGAGAAAGAATGGTTGCAAATGAAACTCCGGCTCCGTTGCTCATGGCAAGGCCGTCCATCATTCCGGCAAGGAGCTGCTCGCTGATGCCCGGCTTGCAGTTCTGCATTACAAAATAATGCATTGCATAGCCGATGTCGCACGCATGGTCTATTTCAGCAATCTCATATTTATCCTTTACGATTCTCTGGGAAACAATGGCTTTAATAAGGTTCACAGATTCGTTTTTCTTTAGTGCTGCTGCAGGAATTCCGAGCATTTCGCTCAGCCAAAGCTTCACCTGATATCTATATGGATTAATGAAATGAATCTTCCTTCCTGCCTTTACGGCGGCCTTGATGTACTTAGGAAGATCTGATAGCTTCTTGGTTTTCTTCACCCCTACTTCGGCGGCCTTGTCTGCCACGCTCTTTTGAGGACCCATCCAGATGATGTCATCTATAGACACATCGTTGCCGAAGATAATTTCATCGTTCTTGTCCACATCAATCACTCCGGCAAAATCCGGATCGCTGATGCCGAAGAAATAAAGGAAAGTGCTGTCCTGACGAAACTTGTAGCAGTTATCCCTATAGTTTGCAGGAGCCTCGCTGTTGCCTGGAATAAGAATTATTCCGCTCTCCAGATCCTTAGCCAGAATCTGTCGCCTAGTCTGATAAACTTTCTTTGGAAACATAGTATAAGGTTTTAATAATTATTCTTATCGCGATATAAAGGTAGGAAAAACAAAAGGGATGACCAAGTTTTTGGCCATCCCCAATATTCATGATTCTTTACGGTTAGCTGTTATTCCGGATTGGATTTCTTGTAGAAACCGGCAACCTTTGAAGGAACGATAGGTCCCTGGAATTTGCGGGTTGCTCCGGAAGACGGAGTGAATATAACATCCACTACGTTTCCATTGTCCACCTTAGGCAGAGTAATTTTATACGCGCCATTGATGTGCCTTCCCTGAACCCTGATGATAATATTCTTGAGGTTTCCCTTCTTGTCCTTGTTCATCTCCATATCCTTTACCTCGGCGATGTTGGTGTAGGAGTTTCCGCAAACCCTGGCACCCTGCATAAACATATTCGTCTTCTCGTAGGAGATGAATATGCTGTTGTCTGTCAGCTGGTTGTCCACGCCATCGTCATCGATATAAGAAGTTGGCACAATAGCCCAGTCCTTCTCCTCCAGAGCCTTTATCATAGTCTCATATAGAGCTTTCTGCTGAGCTGCCTTCTCCTCCTTAGAGAGTTTCTGTGCAAAAGACGGAAGCACAAACATCAGTGCAACTGCAAGAATAAAAAATCTTTTCATCTTCGTATGTATTTAATAGTTAACTTTTCTGTAAAACAACCGGAACTGTTTTTAGCAGGAGCATCAAATATCGTTCCTATTTTTAAGCGCCTGTCCAAGAACAGTTCCGGATGATTAATAAGGATAATAAAGCCGCGGCATATTTCTATGCCGTGACTTTATTTCAGCCTGTTACAGAGAAACCCACTGAGAAACCCATGCATAAGGTGACTTCTGGGTTCTGATGCCTCTGTAGAAGTGCATGTAAACCCTTCCAACACCAGCAGTCCAGTAGTCTGAATAGTTAACCAGCTTTCCGTTGCTGTTAATATACTGGAGTACATTTCCGTCCTCCGTCAGGATTCTGTAGTTCTCCCTCTGGGTTTTATTTTGGTTAGCTGCAGGACCTCCAGTATAATGGATAATTACTATGGTTCTCTTGGTAGCCTCTCCAAATCCTACAGGCTCGCCGATGTCGTTCCAAGGATCGTCAGCCTTAGCGTCATTCCTCCTGTACTGGTACTGGAGCTTTCCGGGATAAGGAACGCCCGGAGCCTCATACAGAAGGTTCACGAACATAACCTTAGCCACGGAGTCGCTTCCCCAGGTTTCGGCAGTTGCGGTTGTGCCTCTATTATCCCAGTAAGGATAGTCGTTGTCTATGACGATAGGATCTGCATTCAGGTCGTGGATAATCACGTTCTGCTTCTTTGGCTCAAGGGTGACGTTCCTGTCGTAAACGATTTCACCACCCCTGTAGCACTGGAAATGAACAGAACCGGACTTTACGCCGTAGAATTTTCCTACTCCACCGCCAGGAACGCCGTTGTAAACAGCCAGAGCGTTACCGGACTTCGTGGAAGCATAGAGCACACCGTTCACATAAACGGAATCTATGTAGTTAGCAGCCACGTTGGTAACAGGCTCCATGTAGTGGAGCTGGAACTCAGCCCAATCCTTAGGCATCTCGTCCATAGGGAACCACAGCTTGTGCTTTGTGCAGGAACCCAGAACCAGAAGAGCTGCAATAGCTATAATTGAAAATCTAATCTTTTTCATATCTGTCAAAAATTAATAAGGAAGTGATTCTGGATAATCTCCAGGATAGGCAAACCAAGGAATGGAGATGTGGTAGTTCTTATAAGAGAGGCCGGTAGAAGAATTTCCATCCGGAACAAGTCCCGGTATAGGCTTCAGGGCAGCAAGAGCAGGTCTGTTCCACATGAACTCCGAGTTGTAGCGAGGAGCTAAGCGGTAAGCTGGTGAGCCCTCGTTATCTGCTGTGTAAGATCCTTTTCTTCCTTCAACGCGTGCCGGGCCGAGATAGAATCCCTTGTAAACCTTTGTCTCATCCTCGTCCCACTTTTGGTTTACTCCGTTCTTGTCGAAGCCGTTGCCTATATAAGGATAGTCTCCACTGTACTCAATGTCATAGTGATACTTTCGGAGGTCAACCCAAGCCTCGTATGCACCCCAAGGCCACAGATGCACATACTTCTGCATCATGATGTGGGAAAGGGTGAGGGTGCTTGTGGTAATTTCGCCTACAAACGGACCGTTCAGGTATTCTTGAGCAAGCTTGTTGAACAGTGATTTAGTAATGAAGTCTCCTCCTGGTTTTGCACCACCAGTAACATATTGATCTTCGCCTTTTTTGTTTTTCTCAGTCTTAGGAATGCCAGGTACCAGATACCTTGATGTGAAGTCCATATCCAGTTCTACACCCTTCTTCCAGCAAGCCAAAGCATTAGCCTTGTCGCCCATATACCAGTAAGCCTCTGCCATCTCGAACTGAATCTCTCCAGCCGTCATGGCTATTACCGGAGCGTCATTGCTGAAGATCCAGCGGCCGTCACCGTCTATATTGGTATTGCCATAATCGTTTCTTCCGTAAACAGAAGGAGCGTTCCATCCCTGATAACCCTCTCTGGAGTTGAACAGGGAGCCTCCGTAGTAGCGTCTTGCGTGCTTTACGGAGTCTTCGTTGTCAATAGAAATGTAAAAGTTCGGCTTCCTTTTGACTGTGCTGTCCTTCCCATTGATGTCCTTTTCTTTCCATTCAGCATCCCTAGGAGCCAGCTTGGCTGCAATACGAGGGTCGAAGTGTCCTACCACATCAAAGTTGGTATCGCAAATTATCTGGTTAGGGTTAAGCTGGTAAGGATAGTACTCAGACATGTGGTCTTCCTTCTCTGTCTTTACTATGTCACCGGTAGAGTGGTCATACAGAGGAACAGTACCGGTCATTATCTTGACAATGTAGTCACTCTGATAGTGAGTTAAGGAGAGGTTACCACGATGCACGCCCCAGAAGTTGTTGTACGAGTTGTACCTTGCGGCTGCTCCGCCTCCCAGTGTAGGAATCAGGAAGTTGTCGTCATTGGACTGCATGGCAAGTTTTCCGTGAGCGATCAGGTCATTTGCATATTTGGCAACGAAGTCGCTCTTGCGGGTCAAGGAAGCAAGGTTCCGGCAGATAACGCCGTGACCTACCTTAATCCATTTGTCCTTGTTGCCCAAGAATACGGGGTCGTACTCTTTTAATACGTTTCCGTAATAGGTCTCGTCAGTTCTCTCAAGGTACTCGATGCCCCTGAGAGCCCAGGTACGGATAGAATCGTAGATCAGCGGCTGATAGTCGTAGTCGTGAGATACCCGTTCTTCTTCGAAAGCCTGCTGACAAGGCATATCGCCGTATTCCTTGGTGGATACGTCCCAGGAATGGGCTTTCAGTACATAACCTATGCCTGCAATCGTCCATCTCTCGTTCTCTACTGCATAGTTGATCATGTTCTCGAGGTTCTTTCCCTGAAGCCAGTAAGTTACCCTCCACATTTCACCACATCTGTCAGCTGTATTGTAGGCATAGTTGTTTGCAAATGGGGTCCAATAAGAACTATTAGTACCCATCATCTGAGATAGAGAACCAATACCTCTGATATCCAAGTACAAATTACCCATATACATCTCTATACCAGGCAGATAGTGGTAATCCATAACCTGCTTTTCATCCGGTGCGTCAACATTCTTGTTAACATCCAGATAGTGGTCGCAACCTGTGAAGAAGAATCCCAGGGTTGCAACGAGAATTATAGTGTATATCTTTTTCATATTCCTTGCATTTAGAAGGTTAAGTTGATACCTACAGAAACACTCCTAGGAGTAGGGATACCCCAGGCATCAATTCCGATACCGCCTGTTCCACCGAGTGATGCGGAATTGGAGTTACCAACAGCGTCAACACCGGAGTAGTTGGTCAGGGTCCACAGGTCGTTTGCACTTACCCATAAGCTTGCTGCGGACAGCAGGTTGTGGGTTGCGCTCTTGAGCCAGTTTTTAGGAACGGTGTACTGGAGCCTGATTTCCTTCAGCCTCATCCAGTTCACGTGCTTTTCCAACCAGTCCCAGTCAGAACCGCTATAGATAGAGGCTCCGTAGTTCTTGAAGTCTATCACAATGTGGTTAGGAGTAGGGTTGTCCGTGTTTTCGTTGCCATCCTTGAGGACACCGCGGAAGATGAACTGGTTCATGTTACGCAGTACAACGGACTCCTTGGAAGTACCGTTGCCCAGCATGGCCCTCTTGGTTGCGTTAACTACGGTTGCACCGAAGCGGCCGTCGATCAGCATGCTCAGACGGAAGTTCTTCCAGGAGAGTGAAGAAGTAACACCATACTTCAGTTTAGGGTTACGGTCTCCCATGTAGGACCAGTCAGAACTTGTCAGAGGAAGACCGGTGGTAGGGCTGATGAGCACCTGGCCCTTATCGTTTCTCTGATAGTCGTTACCTGTCATGGCGAATACAGGATATCCAACCTTTATACCGTTACGCAGGTTTCCGGAAAGCCAGGTATATGCGTTATAGTACTCGGTTACATTCTCAGGAAGGTAGGTAACCTTGGAGTCGTTGTGGTCGAGGTTCAGGCCGACGTTCCATCTCCATCCGGAAGAGGTGCGGAGAATGTCGCCATCAACGTGGAACTCCCATCCCCAAGTCTTGAAGGTACCTACGTTCATGTTATTCAATACAAAGCCGGTAGCATATGACAGACGGAAACCCTCAACATACTCATCCTTACACTTTCTCCAGAAGTAGGAGAAGTCCATGTTGATGCGGTCGTTGAGGAATCTAGCCTCGAAACCGACCTCGGTCTCCATGTTCATCTCAGGCTTCAGATTAGGGTTAGGACCGGTGTAGCCGTATCCATAACCACCTCCGATAACCTCGTTAACCTCCAGTGCAGGATAAACTGACAGAGGAGAGGCATCCTTACCAACCTGTGCGTAAGAGGATCTCAGCTTCAGGTAAGAGAGGATATCGTTGTTCTTCAGGAACGGGAGCTCGGTTGCAATGAAGGAAGCCTCGATTGCAGGGTAGAAGTATGAGCGGTTGTCCTTAGGAAGGGTAGAAGACCAGTCATTACGTCCACGGAAGTTCAGGAAGGCCATGTTCTTCCAGCCGAGCTCGATGGCTCCGGAAATAGCCTGGATCCTTCTCTTGGTATGAATAGTCTTGCTTACTTTGGTTTGATCATCGCAGTTTGCCAAAGAATAAAAGTCTATTGCATAAAACTTGCTGCCATAGAGAGATATGCTCTCTCTGCCGTTCTCCTGCTGGTGGTATCCCACCTGAACCCTGAAGTTGAAGTCGCCCCACTGGTTAAAGTAGCCGGCAAGGACATTCAGAGACTTGTCAACCAGGTCGTTCTTTGCGATATTGATACCGCCGCCCTGGCCGTAGGAACCGTCGGCGCGGTTTGCATAGTAAGGATGGTAGAAGTTCTCATAGGTAGACTTGGAGGCATCCCATCCCATCTTTGCGGTGATGAAGGTGTTCTTGGTTGGAGTGATGTTCACACCTACCGTGGTTATGAACCTCTTGGACTCGTCATAGTTCTTGTTCTTGTACAGGTCGTACATAGGATTGAGAAGGTCGGTGTCCTCATAGAGATAAGGCAACTTCATCTGCACTCCGTCATCAGGATCAAGATATTCTGCCATGTTGTCGGTCATAGGCCACTGGTGAGCTCTTCTGAACACACCGTAGATACCCTTGCGGGCTTTGGTGTTGGTGGTCTCGGTGTAGGCCATGGTAGATTCAAAGTTCAGCCACTTGGTTACTTCGGCTCTTCCGGACAGGGTGATGTTCAGACGGGTGTAGTCCGTGGTCTTAACGGTACCCTTCTGGTCCAGATAGGAAGCAGCGCCACGTACGGTGATCTTGTCTGTACCGCCCTCAACTGCAATGTTGTGGGTGTGGGAGAAGCCGGTCTGCAGCAGAGCCTTCACGTTGTCATAAAGCTTCACGCTGCCGTCTGCAGGATAGCGGCCACCGAAGTAGCTGGAGTTGTAGTAGTTGGTTAAGCCATAGCCACCGTTGGCATATTCTTTCTGCATTTCAGGGAAGCCCCAGCTCTTTGACCAGGTCAGCTGGTTGCTGTAGGTTACCTTTCCAGCTCCCTTGTTTCCCTTCTTGGTGGTAATAACAATTGCACCATTGGATGCGTCGGATCCATAAAGCACGGCAGCGGCAGCACCCTTAAGGATGGTCATGCTCTCGATGTCCTCAGGGTTGAGGTCATTTCCTCTGGAGGAGAAGTCATAGGACAGGGTGGATACCTCGTCGCCCACTGCGAATCCGTGGTTAGGGTCGAAGGTGTTGTTGTTCATTGGCACACCGTCGATAACGTACAGTGGCTGGTTGTTACCGGATACGGAGGTAACAGAACGGAGGATAACGTTGGTGGATGCACCAGGAGCACCGCCGGTGGAGGTAACTGTGATACCTGCAACACGGCCCTGGAGGGCGCTTACGAAAGCGTCACGTCCAGATTCCTGGATGTCCGTAGCCTTCACGTTCTGCACGGCAGCTCCTACGGAACGCTGTACACGCTTCTGGCCGAACTCAGCGGTGATGACTGCTTCTTCCAGCATCAGGCCTTCGTTCAGGACTGCATTAACCACACTCTTGTTGTTTACAGGAACCTCGATGGTGCCGTAGCCAACTGACTGGAATACAAGCACTGCCTTAGGAGAACACTTCAGAGAGTAGGTTCCGTCTACGTTCGTGCTTGTTCCGGTCTTGGTGCCCTTTACAAAGACTGCGGCACCTGCAACCGGCTCACCGTTCTGGTCGGTGACCTTTCCGCTGACATTCACATTCTGAGCGAAAATCTGTCCTATTGACAGCATCATAGCCATCAGGAAAGCAACGCCCAGGCGTAAATGCCTGTTAGTTTTTGTTTGATTGAACATAGTTAATTTTTTAGTTGGTTATAGTGTTTTAATAGGTTTTCGTTTATTTTGGGCAAAAAACCACGGACGCAAATTTACTGAAAAAAAATTAAAAACCTAATTATAGATGCAAAAAATGAGGTTTTAGTTGCATTTGCGCTGTTTGTTTAAGCATTCTTAAGAAGCCCTTCTTATTTTGTAACCCTTGTAAGCATACCATAAAATCACCAGGAAGCAAGGTAATGCTATCAGATACGCGTACTGGATGGCCTGAGGTGCGGAAAGGTCCGCATTCTTCTGAAGATAATCCTTCAGAAGGCCGAACAGGAACGGGATCACGGCTCCTCCGAATATCGTAACAACCAGAAGGGCAGCTCCTTTCTTTGTGAATTTTCCCAGGTCAGCCATAGCCAGAGGCCAGATAGCCGGCCACATAAGGGAACAAGCCAGAGCCATCGTGAAGAGTACCCATACGGAATATTTCGCCTGCTGTGGCATCAGCACAGCTATAAGGAAGGCGCAGATCGTACCCAGAACTCCCAGCCAGGCGCAAATCTTAAGAGCCTTTGCCTGTGACAGGACTTTAGGGATAAACAGTATACCTATTATATATCCTATTGTCATGCCGATGGACGGCAGCCAAGGATAAAGCTCCGGATTCGGTAATTCAAGTGTCTTGGCCAGGTCTACCGGAGTCTGAAGGGCCAGGGTCTCCACTCCTACATATAAGAATAAGGTAAGGCAGCCGTAAACCAGATGCGGGAATTGCCAGATGGAAGTCTTGTTTGCCGCATAAGGGCAGTCTTCCTCGTGACCTTCCTCCTCTCCTTTTGCCTTGATTTCCTCAAGAGGGGCAAAAAGCACCAGAACTCCAAGAATGAAGAAAATGGCGGCTATGATGTAGAATGGCTTGATGACATCTTCTATCTGGACATCCTTGATGCCCTTTCCGATAAGCCAGGCAAGGAAAATGGTGGCTATCGGGTAGGCCAGCTTGTTGCAGATACCCATAATGCTTATTCTCTTGGCTCCGGTTTCCAGAGGTCCGAGAATGGTGATGTAAGGGTTGATGGCAGCCTGGAGGATGGTGTTACCAAGTCCGCTGATGAATGAAGCTGCCAGGAAAAGGATAAGGCATTTAGTCCTTACGCCTGCCGAAACCGCGCTCCCGTCCATATTGGCTACGGCTATCTTGGCCGGCCAAACGAAAAGCAGGAAGGCGATGGTGAAAATCAGGAAAGCCAGGGCCATCGTCTTCTTGTAACCTATCTTCTTGATAATGCTTCCGGCCGGATATCCGAAAATCAGGAAAGCCGAGAAAGTAACGAACACTATGAGATAGGAAGCCGCTCCGGATACGTTCAGGGATCCCTGGAGCAGAGGAATCAGATAACCGTTAAGTCCCAGGGCAAAGCCCACTGCAAAGAACATGAATCCTATGCAGGCCAATGGGACAACGAAATTTTTGTGCTGACCTTGAGTCATAATAGTTAGTTTTTATTTGTTGGTTTTTATAATCCTGAGAAATTCCTCCCTCTTTGCCGCGGTGATGATGCGACAACCTACAGGAAGGGCGAACAGCCGCTCCTTAAGCTCGGGAGATACATATTTGTTGGTTTTCAGTCTCATACTGTCCTTTTCCGTGGTTATGACCGCCGCTTCTTTCTGCCGGCGGGCCATCGCCTCTATCTTTTTAATATCCGAGCGGGAGAAATTCTTGTGGTCCGGGAATTTCAGAACCTCCTCCACCTGATGGGTAGAAACCAGCTGGGACCGGAAAAGCCTATCATCGGCGATGCCGGTAAAAGCTACTGCAAACTTGGAATAAAGGTAACGCACATTGCAAATTCCAGGAAAAACAGGTACTGCCGTACAATATTCGGCGGTGGAGAAGAAAATAGGCTGGTCCTGTCTCAGCGACAGGTTTTTCCTCCAAATCTTTTCTTGGTATGCGATGGCCTCAAGTCCCTTTTCTTCGTTTTCCGCCCCGTCGAACTGGCCGAAGTCCGGGCACTTGGTAATGATCACGGCATCCGCCCTCTTAACCTGGGATGGGAGATCGCGGAGCCTGCCGATGGGCAGAAGGTTATCTCCGGCAATGGTCCGGTTGTAGTTGACAAGAAGGATATTGCAGGAAGGAGTTATCTTGCGGTGCTGATAGGCATCGTCGAGAATGACGAGATTCACTCCGAACTCCTCCTGGACCTTGCGGATGGCCTGGGCGCGATCCTTGCACACGGCAACCACAACATCGGGGAACTTGCGCTTGATCTGCAGGGGTTCGTCTCCGCATAGGGAAAAGTCATCTGTAGCCTTTACCACTCGGTATCCCTTGGTCTTTCTCTTATAGCCTCTGGAAATAACTGCAATCCGGTAGTCTCCCTTGAGAAGGGAAACCAGCATTTCCGTATGAGGAGTCTTTCCAGTACCCCCCACCGAAATGTTTCCGACCGATATTACGGGTATATCAAACCGTTCAGACTTGAAAACGTTCCTGTCATAAAGCTTGTTCCGTATGGCCAAAGTCAGCCAATAAGGAAACAGCAGGGTCTTGCTTGCAATTCCGGTAGATGCCATATAGATGCAAATCTACTAAAAAAATGCTTTTATGTTGTCTTTGAAAACTGTGAAATCGTTGTCTAGTTTGGAAACGGTTATCCTTGTGTAAATCTGAGTGGTTTTTATGCTGCTGTGCCCGAGTATCTGGCTTACGCTTTCTATGCTCATACCATTGTTGATGGCCATGGTGGCAAAGGTGTGGCGGGCGCAGTGGAAGGACATCCGTTTAGTTATCCCGCACTCGTCTGCTATGTCCTTCAGCTTGGCATTAAGATAGTTATAGCAACCTGTCTTGAAGAAGTACTTGGACTCTGATTTCTTCCCATACCTTTTAAGTATGGCCGCGGCCGGTTCAAGTACCTTTATCTGGAACGGTTTCTTGGTTTTCTTCCTTCGGGCAACGATCCAGATTTCATCCTTGCGTTCCACCAGTGAGTTTTTCGTGAGGCCTATCATATCCACATATGACAGTCCCGTCCAGCAACTCAAGACAAAAAGGTCTCTGGCTAGATTCTTCACCTTTCCCTTCAGACGAATGTCCATCATCTTGCGCAATTCGCTTTCTGTCAAGAAAGAGCGCTCTTTTACATCGGGAGATAAATGAAACATAGAGAATGGATTCCTCTTAATCACCCCCTTGCTGAAAGCCGCCGCCACCAAATGCTTCAGCGGAATCTGATACACCCAGGCAGTAGAGCGGCTCAGGCTGAAGTCTTCCATAAGATAATTGCAGAATTCAGAAATGAAATCCTCCCCGATATCCTCGAAGGGGATGTCTTCCGCTCCGGTTTTTTTCCGGATGAAATCGCCAAGATGTTTGCGTACGGATTCGTGTTTTTTCAACGTGGAAGAAGAGCGGTCTTTGCCGACTCTGTTTCGGAAGTACTCAATCTCCTTGTCATATGCTTCAAGAAGATAGGTGAAGGACTGTTTACGCTCATCGCAAATAGATGATTTATAAGCGATGCCGCAGTTTGTGTTGCTGATTGTAAAATCAGTATACAGGCAATTATTGCTGAAATAATGGTTCATAGTGCTCGGTTTTTTGCCCAAAATAAACGAAAACCTATTAAAACACTATAACCAACTAAAAAATTAACTATGTTCAATCAAACAAAAACTAACAGGCATTTACGCCTGGGCGTTGCTTTCCTGATGGCTATGATGCTATCTATTGGACAGATTTTCGCTCAGAATGTAAATGTTAGCGGAAAGGTCACCGACCAGAACGGTGAGCCGGTTGCAGGTGCCGCAGTCTTTGTAAAGGGCACCAAGACCGGAACAAGCACGAACGTAGACGGAACCTACTCTCTGAAGTGTTCTCCTAAGGCAGTGCTTGTATTCCAGTCAGTTGGCTACGGCACCGTTGAGGTTCCCGTAAACAACAAGAGTGTGGTTAATGCAGTCCTCAGAGACGACGCCAACGTCCTCAGTGACGTTGTCATCACCGCTGAGTACGGCCAGAAGCGTGTACAGCGTTCCGTAGGATCGGCTGTGCAGAACGTGAAGGCAACCGACATCCAGGAATCTGGACGTGAGGCCTTCGTAACCGCTCTCCAGGGCCGTGTTGCAGGTATCACCGTTTCATCTACCGGTGGTGCTCCTGGTGCATCCACCAGCGTTATCCTGCGTTCGGTAACTTCCGTATCTGGAAACAACCAGCCACTGTACGTTATCGACGGTGTGCCGATGAACAACAACACTTTTGACTCTAACCACGGATTTGCCAACCCGGTTACTACGGCTGGAGAAAATCAAATTTCTGGCCTTTACGTGGACTTCTCCTCCAGAGGAAACGACCTCAACCCTGAGGACATCGAGAGCATGACCATCCTTAAGGGTGCTGCAGCAGCAGTGCTCTATGGATCCGACGCATCCAACGGCGCCATCGTCATCACTACCAAGAAGGGCCAGGCAGGCCAGGGCAAAGTAACTTACAGCAACAAGCTCACCTGGAGCAAGAGCTACGGCTTCCCTGAAATGCAGAAGGAATATGCCAACGGTCAGTATGGTGTAACCAACTACTACATGCAGTCATACTTCGGTGGCCGCTATCCTACAGATGGCAGCGTAAAACTGTATGACAACGTAAAGGCTCTTCTCCAGACCGGTTTCTCTCACAACCACGATCTGGCTGTCGAGGGCGGTACAGACAAGGTGACCGTTCGTGGTGCCGTTTCCTATCTGGATCAGAAAGGTACTGTAAAAACTACGGACTACACCCGTCTGAACATCACCCTTTCCGGAAGGGCACAGGTAACCAAGTGGCTGAACTTCGACGCCAGAATGCAGTACACCGAGACCACCAACACCAAGGCCCGTAAGGGTATTAATCAAGGTGTGTTCAGAAGAGCCACAAACTGGCCTATGGTTGATGACATGAGAAATTATCTGGATGATGACGGAGTGCAGATGAAACTTCCGTACCTCTATACAGATACTGACGTTCTCAATCCTCTGTACGACCTGTACAAGAACAAGAACTACGACGAGAGCAAGAGGTTCCTGACCACCCTTGGCGTGAACATCACCCCAACCAAGAACACTTTCATTTCCGCCAGAATGGGATGGGATGCCTCCAAGTCCATCTACGATATTTTCCTCCATCCATACTTTGCATCCAGAGCCAGCGCAGATTATGGAGTTGGATACATAAACATCTCCAAGAACGACCTGGTTGACAAATCCATGAATATCCTTGCTGGCTACAACAACCAGTGGGGCGACTTCAACCTCAGGGTTCAAGTTGGTTACCACCAGCAGGAGAACGGCAGAGAGAGCATTGCTAGCTACGGAAGCAACTTCCAGGTGAAGGACTTCTACTCCCTTGCCAACTGCGACCCTTCAACGATACTTACCAGAACCATCCAGACCAAGAGAAGGCTCCAGGGTATTTCCGGAGCCATCGAGCTGGGCTGGAAGAACATGGCCTTCCTGAACTTCCGTGGACGTAACGACTGGTCATCCACCCTTCCAAAGAACAACCGTTCATACTTCTATCCTGCAATCGAGGCTTCCTTCATCGCAACGGAGCTTCCGTTCCTGAAAAACAACGATATCCTTTCTTACTTGAAACTCAGGTCATCCTTTGCTCAGGTAGGTAAAGATGCTTCCCCGAACGCTATCTATCCTGCCCTTGAGTCAACCGATAATATCGGCGGCGGATTCAAGTACGGCTATACCGGCCCTAACGAAACCCTGAAGCCTGAGATGAACAACGAGACCGAGGTCGGCTTCGAGGCTCGTCTGTTCAACGATCGCGTCAATATGGACTTCTCTTACTTCTGGAGAAAGTGTAAGGATCAGTACATCGAGGCATTCCGTCTGTCTTATGCAACCGGATTCGTGCTCAACAATATGAACGTGGGTACCTTCAAGACCTGGGGATGGGAGTTCCACATCGACGGTGACATCCTCCGTACCTCTACCGGTTGGAGATGGAACGTTGGTTTGAACCTCGACCACAACGATTCAAAGGTTACCTATCTGCCTGAAAACGTAAGCGAGTACTACAATGCATACACCTGGTTGAGTGGTAACCTCCGTAACGGTGTAAAGGTAGGCTATCCTGTATTTGCAATGACAGGTAGGGATTATCAGAGAAATGACAAGGGCCAGATTCTCGTGGATCCATCGGACGGTGGATTATTGACAGATCCTAACTGGAGCTACATGGGCGACCGTAATCCAAAGCTGAAGTACGGTATCACCTCTTCAGTATCCTGGAAGAACTTCCGTCTAAGTATGCTGCTTGATGGTCGTTTTGGCGCAACTGTCGTAAACGGAACAATGAGGCAGATGCTTTCAAACGGTCTGTCTCCTATGTCCGTTTATCTGCGTCAGCAGGGTCAGTACATCCTGCGTGGCGTTCTCAAGGACGGTCACGAGAACTCCGATAATCCTACACAAAACCACATTGTATTCGACTATTCCAACCTGGCCACTACATGGACCGGAACCGACTACGACTGGCTGGAGAAGCATGTTAATTACCTTCGTATGAAGGAGATCCGTTTCCAGTATACCCTTCCTAAGAACTGGCTCAAGAGCGCAACCCACAACCTGCTGTCCGCAGCAAGCGTATGGATCAGCGCAAACGACCTGTTCACCCTTACCAACTACTCCGGCGTTGACGCAGTGGGTAACTCCAACTCCGCAGCTTTCGGCGGAACTGGCGGTATCGGAATCGATGCCTATAGTGTACCTACTCCAAGAAGCCTTTCTGTAGGTATCAACTTAACCTTCTAATCGCAAGGAATATGAAAAAGATATATACTATAATTCTTGTTGCAACCCTCGGATTCTTCTTCTCAGGGTGCGACCACTATCTTGACGTGAACAAGAACGTTGACGCTCCGGACGAGCAGATGGTGATGGACTACCATTACCTGGCAGGCGTCGAGGCTGCTCTTCAGGGTGTGTACTATGACATCAGGGCTACCGGTCCTCTGTCTCAGATGATGGGTTCTTCCTCTTATGCTAGCTATGCAAACAATTTCTACTCCAAGGCCTCTGATGCCGCTGGAGAAATGTGGAGGGTTACATATTGGCTTCAGGGAAAGAACCTTGAGAACATTATCAGCTACGCCACAGAGCACGAGAGATGGACAATGGCCGGTATCGGCTGGGCACTCAAGGCTCATTCTTGGGACATTACCACTAAGGAGTGCGGAGAGATGCCTCTGCAGCAGGCTTACGAGCCGGGCAGACTTGCTCACGACTATGACTACCAGCCGCTGATTTACGACTCTGTACGCGCCTGGGCTCTAAGAGCCATCGAATATCTCGAGATGCCTGACGCCACGGTTTACGGAAACGAGGCAAAGAGCGCTGAAATGATCTTCGGCATGGACAACGCCAAGTGGATAAAGTTCGCTCATGGAATTATCTGCCGTAACCTGGCTTCACTTACCCGTAAGAGCAACTTCGTTTCAGACTATGCAAACGACCTGATTGCCCACGGCAAGCTCGCCATGCAGAAGAATGAAGACAATGTGCTCCTTACTACTCTTGGTGGCGCAGAAGAGGCCCAGTTCAGTGCCTACAACAACTTCTGGGGAACATACAGGGACAACCTTACCAACGGCTACTGGCAGAGCGATTTCATCGTGAAGATAATGACAGGTACCATTCCGTTGTATGACGACAGCGGTGACTATGTAAGGACCACCAAGGAAGACCACCGTGTGGCATATTATCCTTATGAACTCAACCCTAACCAGATCATCGCCGACACTTTGGTTGAGCTGTCAGGACACTTCGATCCTCGCGTAGCCGCCAAACTGTCCACAAATGATGACCTTACCTATGAGGATATCGATAATATCGACTCCATCAAGATGAGGCATTACTATGGCTCAAGCTTCACCTCAGCAGCTGGATATATCGGAACTGCTGCTAACCTTTACGGCCAGACAGGAAATATAAATAAAGCTGTTGTAGGCGAGGGCCGCTGGCTCTTCCGCAACGACGCACCTTACATCCTGATGACCGCTGGAGAGATCCAGTTCGAGATGGCCGAGGCTTACTGGTATATGGGAGACAAGGCCAATGCTTTGGCTTGCTGGAAGAAAGGTATCGAGCTCGATATGGAGTTCACAAAGATGTATCTGAAGCCTGGAGACAAGAAAGCAGGCAAGGTAAAGATAAAGGTCGACGGCAAAGACGTAGAAGTAGACGGCTTCCTTGACGGAGGAACACTCCCGGGAGGAGACAAGATTACCGCGGAAACTTTCCAGACACTTGCCAATGAATATCTTGCAGGACCATATGTTGCAGGAATCAACACTAGCAACCTGACTCTCTCACACATCATGATGCAGAAATTTGTGCACCTGTGGCCTTGGGGAGCTTATGAGGCTTGGGTTGACCTGAGGAAGTATCACTATGATATTGACTACACCGGAGACTACCCTAAACGTGGAAACGGTTGGGAATTGGACGGTCTGAGCCAAAAGAGGGATGATGACGACACGAAGGTTTACAAGGGCCTTTATATGGCTCCAGCACAGTTCCAGGGAAGAAGAGGAGGATACAATAGTGAAAATCAGGGTTCTCCTTGCTATCGCCTGAGACCGCGTTACAACTCCGAGTATATGTGGAATGTGCCTTCTTTGGAAGCTCTGAAGCCAATTTCAGGAACTGCGGAAAACTACCAATGTTCTATTCCTTGGTTTGCTTATCCTGGCGATATGCCTGAATCAATCTAAAACAATGAAGATTATGAAAAAGATAAGATTTTCAATTATAGCTCTTGCAGCTCTGCTTGTTCTGGGTTCTTGCTCCAAGCACAAGAACTTGTTCCCTTTGGACAAGATGCCTGAGGATTGGGCTGAGTTCCAGATCCATTATATGGAGCCGTCTGCCAATGCCACAAAGTACAACATTGATTCGCTCTACATTAATGATGAGCTTTACGCCTCAAAGAACGGCAGTAGCAGCTTGCAGTACTACAACGGACTGCCTGGAAGAAATAATTCCGGTGATATGTACGCTGGAAGGTTCTTTGGTGTAAAGGCTGGAAACGTAAACATCAAATGTATGAGAGGTGGAGAAGTGGTTTATGACCAGAACTGTAATCTTACCGTTGGTAAGCAGAACGTGATTATCCACGACCTCAACCAGCCACCTATCGTTATTGATAACCAGTTCCCTTACTGGCGTATGACAGCTCCTGCTTCCGGCGAAAACTGGAATTCTGACTCTGTAGGAAAAGTTATGTTCGTCAATCTGCTTTACGAGTCACCTGGCGTTCCTTACCCAGGAAAGCTCCAGTATCAGTGGAAGAGACGTTCTGGTACCGAGTGGGCTAACATTGGTGAGCCTGTAGGATTCGGAGAGGCTACAGAAAGAACCACTGTGATTATTCATAAGACTGTATTTAACTCTAGCGGTTACGAGAATGTTGACTACAGAATCCTGACCGAGAGCGGAGACGAACTCCAGAAGTGGAATGGGTCCAAATATGTTACTTATTCAGATTATTGGACCTGCTACATCGGAAGAGTTTACATGCACTTCTTCCGTGGATACAGGACAACTACTCCTGCTTGCAACGTTAGTCAGTGGAATTCTCTGTAAGAGTATGATTTGTTGCAGCGGTGCCTGACGGCACTGCTGCAACTTTTTAAACGAATAAAGATGAAAAGATTTTTTATTCTTGCAGTTGCACTGATGTTTGTGCTTCCGTCGTTTGCACAGAAACTCTCCAAGGAGGAGAAGGCTGCCCAGCAGAAGGCTCTCTACGAGACTATGGTAAAAGCTCTTGAGGAGAATGACTGGGCCATTGTGCCAACTTCTTATATTGATGACGATGGCGTGGACAACCAGTTGACAGACAACAGCATATTCATCTCCTACGAGAAGACGAATATGTTTATGCAGGGTGCTAGGGTTTGCGGAAACTCCTACACCAACATCGCCGAGGTAAAGGATATGGAGATGAACAAGGACAAGAAGGGAAACCTCAAGAATATTATCATCAGAGTTCAGGGAAGGCACATCAATGGCACGTATAAAATTACTCTGCCTAAGGTGGACAATGGAAACGTGGTGGATGTGATCTTCACTCCTTCTTCCGGAGCAACCCGCAAATTCCAGGGACCTATCGTTCCTTCAAAGGTTGCCGGTTTCTACAAGAAATCCAATCCGGAATAAGACGGAAACAGATATCAGAAAAGCAAAAGGGATGGTCAATGTGACCATCCCTTTTCTTTTTCGTTTAAAGGCGGCTAAACCGAAAGAAGAATCAATAAATGTCGTTAGTTCTGGACATGATATTGTTCAGGGCAAGATAGAGAGCCGTATCAAAGTCTTCTATATAACTTCTGGAATTGCAGAGCAAAACTCCATGAACACCGTTCTTGCCTCTAACGATAATCGTTGCTGTTCCGTTGATGTTTCCTCCGTGGTATGAAGCCCAGTTGGTAAGAGTATTGTGCTCGATTCTCCATCCGAAACCGTAACCACCCTTGCCGGAAGATGTGTAGTTTGTATATACCTTATCCAGAGTTTCCTTTTGGAGAATATCTGGAACAACGGTTCCATAATCAATTGCACACACAAGCTGCATAAGGTTAACGGCAGAATTTATTACCGCACCGCAGGCTGCAACTACAGCCATATCGTTCTGGTATGCGTCTGTGCTCTGCTGGGCGTAATAGCAGACTTCGTTGTCCCTTCTTTGGCTCTTAGAGTTCTTGGCAATCCACACATCTGTGATTCCTGCTTTGGCCTCAACCTGTTTCAGATAAGCCTCATAAGTGCCTCCTGTAATTTTCTCCACAATCTGTCCAAGGACACAGTAACCAAGATTATAGTAAGAATAATTTGAACCCGGAGTATAGGAAGTAGGAGTATTAACCATATACTCAACCCTCTGCTTCAGGGTTTTGCCATAGAACCTGCTATCTCCTGTAAAAATAGGATCCACGGTTCCGGAACTGTTGGCGGTAGTACTGTAATTCCATCCAGATGTGTGGGTAAGAAGATGGCGGACCTTTATTTGGTCTACACCTGCAGCGTGAGCCCCAGGATACATGCTCTGGAGAATACCTTCCTTGCTACCCTCTCCGTTTGCTCCTGCCGGAGCGAATACATAATCGTCAAGGGAAAGCTTGCCTTCTTCATACAGGGTCATGATGCAAAGGGCGCACTGGAACTTGGAAACGCTGGCCAGACGGAACAGCATATCCGGAGTAACTCTCTGCTTTGGACTGGATTCCAGATTGGCATAGCCATATCCCGCAGCGTAGGCCAGTTTCTCTCCCTTGGTAGTAGCAACGCTTATGCCCGGAATGTTGTACTTGGCCATTACTGAATAAACCTGGGCGTCCATTTCCGCATCGCCCTTTCTTACAAGCACCGTATACTGTTTTGAATGGCTTCCGTCTTCCGCCTTAACAATAAGGCTTACATCTCCCGTGAAGTTTACCGCCGTGGTTCCTGATACAGCAGCCTTCCCCCCTATCGTGACGGTAGCCTTGTCGCTGACTGAGAATGTAGGGACAAGTTTCGTAAGGTCTGTAGATTCCGGTACCGTAATCAAAACCATATTGAAACTCCTTATTGTAGTTATAACTGCCGTAGGATTGTTGGCCAATCCAGGATTTGATGCTGCCTTAAACTGGAAAAGGCTGAGGTTGCAGGCCGAAGAAACAGCTGAAGAAGGTGTTTCCGGTTCTGCTTTACCTGTTCCACCGCTTCCGCCTCCGCAATTGGTGATTACTAGCATCGATGATACCATCAACACAGCCAAAAGCAGTGCTCTTGTCCTGAGATAGAATTCTGAACGTTTCATAACTCTTTCTTATTTAACCAGATATTTATTCTTTATCAATATTTGTGCCTCTCAAAAATCAGTCCCTTTTTATCTGCTGACGGGAGAATATGTATTCACCGTCGCTTGTAACACCTTCTATAATAACGGTATAATCCGTACTTCCGTCTGAAGTGTTGAAATGGAACTTGCCCTCTCCGTCTTCAACCCTGAGAGCCGGGTCCCAGTAAACGGTAGCTCTCTTGTCGCTGCCGGAACGGCTGATGGCCTTGCCATATACATCATAGGCAGGACTATAGAACTTCTTAGGCTTCTGCCAACCGAGCGGATAGCCCTTTGTTACGTTCTTAGGCATTCCCGTCTTGGCTGCCGGCTTGGTCTTTATCATGATAACAGGAACAATAGTACCGCTTCCATCTTTCATCGGAGAGAAAGGAGCCGCATCGGCACCTCTCAGGAAAACAAACGCTTCAAGTTCGTCGATATTGTAATGGTCCAGTTCTGAAGAAGACGTCGCCTGGAAACCATTGATGTAAACTATGATTTCCGTGTAGTCGCTTATCTCCCAGTTGGAAGCCATTGCCGGCACTCTGCAGACAAGTTTTCTTTCTCCTGTAGTAGTATCCCTATCCTCTCTAATACCCGTGCAAGTTTCAAGGATATAGGTCATAACATCAAATGCGATGTATGGTTCAAGATCTTTTTCGGTCTTAAGCTGGCCCTCTTTGAAATATTGTATCGGGAAAGGAGAAACATTGTCCTTGGCCTTAACCATTCTCTGCGATGTCACATAAACCGGATCCAGCTGGTAAACTTTCTCTCCTCCGCTGTTGTAGTAATTCTGGATCATGTACTGAGCCGCTTCCTGAGAGTAATCCACCTTTTCCTTCCTTCTCTGGTAATCGATTACCGGAGCAAAGGAATCATCATCTATGTAAGGAATGAACGACTTCTTTCCTCCTCCAACACCCACCGCGTTGACTATGAACAAGGTCGAATCAGGGAAATTAATATCTTTCAGTTCAAAGTAACCAGTAGAATCCAGTTGCCCCATAGCCGTTAAATTAATAGAAGGAGCAACAAAGGAAACTATAGAGGATTTACCTCTTCTCAGCGATGATTTCTTTACCCTTCCGGAAATGGTCTGAATATATTCCTTGCCGAAATGAGGCATGTCATACTGACCCTTGAAGATTGCAGGAAGATCGTAATACTGCCAACCCTGAGTCATCATCAGAAGATCCACGGCAGTTTCCCTTTCTCCAAAATCAACGCCCTCGTCAAAATACCACTGGGGATTCTCCACATAACCCTTAAGTTCGGAAGAAAGCAGCATGTAGGAAATAATATTGTTCTCCGTTCCAAGATAAGGAGCGTGAGTATTGTCAGTCACGGAAACGGAAAGGTCTCCGCTAACAGGACGGTCAAGCGTTATTGTGCAGGTTACAGGATCTCTCTGCCCGTAAGACTTGCGGTCTGTTGTCATCTTGACTCCGCCTTCTGAAACCGGAAGGATGAAGAACGGCCTTTTAGCGTAAATATTTCCATCTGAATCGGTGACAGTTGCCACATTGATTCCCTCTCTTAGATTTTTAATTGGAAGTGCCAGCTTGGTTGCAGCACTCAGCGGCTTGGAATAAAAGATTTCCGTTCCGTCAGAGAGAATGAACATCAGAGAATTCTTGTCAAGATTATCCGTGGCATATAGCTCGGCAATAATATTGTCTCCATTGAATGTGAGATTTATAATACTTCCCGTATTTTCAAGAGAAGGCATATTCACCCTCTTTTCCACATCCCTTGTGTCTTTTATGCGAGCATAGTAGCTGGCTCCCGGAACAGGAATGAAGGAGAACTTGCCCATACCCAGTTTATTGGTCTTGAAAGAAGCGACCTTGTTATCCTTGTTGTCCATAATCTCTCCCTCAACCTCGGTTCCAAACCCCGTCTCATCCACGCACTTGACACCTATAACTGCCTTTGTCCCGGCAAAATAGCGTCCGCTCTCAGGCAGGAACTGACAGTCCACGTCGTGTCTTTCCTTCTTTTCCTTCTTGAAAGGATTCAATACTCCGACTTTAGTATACTCTTCCGTATTGTCCACCTTATGCTCCACAAGATCTTTAACGTAATTGTCTTTTATAGGATTGATTACGGTTATCATCCTGCTGTAGATATAGTCTGCCGGGAAATTGAGCGCCCAGTAGGAATAGGCTCTGAGAATCGCGGTTCCGGTATTCATGTCGCTGTCCAGAACCACGTAGCCCTGCAGAACTCCGTTGCGTCTTTTCACCTTTACCCTTTGGACGGTCCTGTAGGTCTCTTCTACCTTGTTGGAATACACATTCTTGGCATAATAATATGTGAGAAGCTCAACATAGATATAATTGCTCTCCGGGAACTCGGACACAAGGGAATTGTTAACCAGGTAACCTTTGAACCAAACTGTATCTCCCACACAGTAAGTTTCCCTGTCTGTCTGAAGATAGAGTTTCTCAGGCGAAAGAAGCTGGGAATAAGCCTTGAAACGTTCTTCAAGTTTGTTCTGCGCAAACATTGCGTTACCACAGAAAAGGGCGACAATGGCTGCGATTACTGAAATTTTAAAAAAATTCTTCATTTTGGAAACACGCTATTTGGGTGCAAAATAATAAAAAAAACGGGATGGCCGTATAGCCACCCCGCTTTCTTTTGCAAATCCAGCCTTTAGTCGCTGAGAGAGAATCTGCGGAAGGAAAGAACCTTAACCTCAGGATCCATTCTCTTAAGGTACTGGGCTACAGTCTCCTTGCCATCTCCAAGAGCCAGAATCTGCTCGTTGAGGGTCTTCTCCTTGAAGAACTTCTGGAGACGTCCGTTGGCAATGTTCTGAATCATGGCCTCAGGAAGGTTGGCGGCCTTCTGCTCGGCGGCTTCCTTCATGATCTTGCGGCCCTGCTCAGCCTGCTCAGGAGTAATCCATCCCTTAGCGGTGTTGCTCTCGATATGGTCTTCGCTGTCGAAGTGATTAGGATTCAGACCAGCCTTGCTCAAAGCTGCGTCAACTGCCTTCTTAACCATTTCTTCCTTGGTCTTGCTTACTGCAAGAGCCAATTCCTCATCCTTTATCTTCTGAGGGATATCGTCTGCTGTAACAGCGATAGGAACCATAGCGGTGATCTGCATTGCGATCTCCTTTGCAACATCGTCAGAAATCTTCTTGCTGAAGCCTACGATGGTGGCAACTTTCTGGTTGCTGTGGATGTAGAGTCCTACGAAAGGAGCCTCTATCTTCTCATAGCAAGCAACAACGTGCTTCTCGCCGCTCTTTCCGGTCTGGTCCATAACTGCATCCTCGATGGTCAGGTCCCCTACCTTGCACTTCTTGAGTTCGTCAAGATTTGCAGGAGTATTGGCGATGGCTGCGTCTGCGATAGCGTTAGCAAGAGCCTGGAATCCTTCAGTCTTGGCTACGAAGTCTGTCTCGCAACCCAGGCAGGAAAGTGTGGCAACGGTCTTGTCTGCATTTGCCCTGGCCAGAACTGCACCCTCGGTGGTCTCTCTGTCAGAACGCTTTGCAGCGATAACCTTACCCTTCTCCCTAAGAATTTCCTTTGCTTTTTCGAAGTCGCCCTCAGCCTCGATCAAGGCCTTCTTGCAGTCCATCATACCGGCCTGCGTCATCTGGCGAAGCTTCATTACGTCTGATGCTTTGATTTCCATAATCAGTCTCGTTTAAATTATTCAGACTTTGGCTCTGCCTTCTTTGCAGGCTTGTCCTCTGTATTGACTTTTCTTCTAGGACGGATCTTCTTGCCCTCTGGCATAGAGTCGGAAGCCTTCTTCTCTCCCTCAGCCTTTGCAAGCTCCTTGTCCTTTGCTCTCTTCTCTTCTTCTGCAGCAGCCTTCTCTCTCTCGAGCTTTCTTTCCTCGAGACCTTCGGCGATTGCACCGCAGAGTGCGCTGACAACTACCTGAACGCTCTTTGCAGCGTCGTCGTTGGCAGGAATCACATAATCTATTGGAGTTGGATCGCAGCAAGTATCTACCATCGCGATAACAGGAATATTCAGTCTCTTGGCCTCCTTAACGGCATTGGCCTCTTTCTGAACATCAACAACAAACAGTGCTGACGGGAGACGGCTCATATCTGCTATTGAACCTAAGTTCTTCTCCAACTTTGCTCTCTGACGGTCTACCTGAAGTTTCTCTCTCTTTGCAAGAGTCTCGTAAGTTCCGTCAGTCTTCATCTTGTCAATGGTATTCATCTTCTTGACAGCCTTGCGGATTGTCGGGAAGTTTGTAAGCATACCACCTGGCCATCTTTCAGTTACATATGGCATATTCACGGCTTTGGCCTGCTCCGCGATAATGTCTTTGGCCTGCTTCTTTGTTGCGACAAAAAGAATCCTGCGTCCGCTGCGGGCGAGGTTCTTCATCATAGCTGCCGCGTCATCAATCATAAGCACGGTCTTGTGCAGGTCGATAATATGGATTCCGTTCTTCTCCATGAAGATATAAGGAGCCATCTTAGGATTCCATTTCCTCTTCAGGTGTCCGAAGTGTGCGCCTGCCTCTAATAATTCTTGGAAATTTGTTCTTGGCATTTTAATAACCTTTAATGCTTTGTTAATCTTTTTTCTTTTGCCTGATATTCTATCAGGCCTCTTTTCATCAACCCCAGTCCCTGAGGTTTTCCGCAGAAGGGCAAAGAGTGGTAATCATTTCGAGTCCACAGCTTTTACTACCTCTTCTGTGCTCAATACTTTACAACGCAAATACTAACGCTTGCTGAACTGGAAGCGTCTGCGTGCACCAGGCTGGCCAGGTTTCTTTCTCTCGACCTCTCTTGCATCTCTTGAAAGGAATCCTTCCTTCTTCAGAACTGAGCGGTATGCCTCGGCATCCACCTTGCAGAGAGCGCGGGCGATAGCGAGGCGAAGAGCCTCTGCCTGTCCTTTGATTCCACCACCGTCCAGGTTAGCGACAATGTCAAAATTGGCCTGGGTGTTGGTAACTGTAAGAGGCTGCATTACAATGTACTTGAGGGAATCGTCAGGGAAATACACTGCCAGTTCCTTTCCGTTGATTGTGATGTTGCCTTTGCCTGAACCCACATAAACGCGAGCAACAGCTGATTTACGTCTTCCAAGGGCGTTTACTTTCTCCATGCTCTTAAATCTCGTTTAAAGTGATTGTTCTTGGTTTCTGTGCCTCGTGAGGATGCTCGCTGCCTGCATATACGTGCAGATTGCGGAACATCTGGGCTCCGAGTCTTGATTTAGGAAGCATTCCTCTTACAGCTTCCTCTAAAACTGCTACCGGCTTGCGCTTCAAAAGCTCTGCTGGAGTTGTGAAACGCTGGCCGCCAGGATAACCGGTGTGCCTTACGTACACCTTGTCAGTCAACTTCTTGCCTGTCAGACGGATCTTCTCGGCGTTGATAACGATAACGTTATCGCCACAGTCTGTGTGAGGTGTGAAGTTGGCTTTGTTCTTGCCCCTGAGGATCAGTGCCAATCGGGAAGCAAGACGGCCTAAAATCTGGTCTGTTGCATCGATCACCAGCCACTCCTTGGTAGCTGTAGCATCGTTTACAAAGGCCGATTTGTAACTTCTGTAATCCACTGTTTGTTGTTTTAAATTACTAAAAAATACCCGTCAAAAACGGGACCCCTCATTTTTAAGGGGGTGCAAAGATAGGTAAAATTTCTTTATTTGCAATATCTTTGTCATCGCGATGGGATTCAAGATCGGAAACATAGAATTCAGGGACAAGGCACTTTTCCTTGCGCCGATGGAAGATGTGACAGACCCTTCCTTCAGGTATATATGCAAGGAGTACGGGGCAGACATGATGTACACCGAGTTCGTGTCATCAGACGGCCTGACGCATAATGCGGAGAAGTCTTTCAAGAAGATGGAGGTCTTTGACTATGAAAGGCCCATCGGGATTCAAATCTACGGTCATATTCCCGAGGCGATGGTGGAAGCGGCCCGTTTCGCCGAGCAATATCATCCCGATCTTATCGACATAAACTTCGGATGCCCGGTAAACAAGATCGCCAAAAGAGGGGCCGGGAGCGGAATGATGAGGTTTCCGGACCTTATGGTGGAGATAACGGAAAAGGTAGTGAAAGCCGTCAATCTTCCGGTTACAGTGAAGACAAGACTGGGCTGGGACGAGAACTCCCTGATCATAGTGGAACTTGCGGAAAGGCTCCAGGATGCCGGAATAAAGGCTTTGACCATACACGGGAGAACCCGCTGCCAGATGTACAAGGGGCAGGCGGACTGGACACTGATCGGGAAGGTGAAAGAGAATCCGAGGATGAAGATTCCTATTATAGGTAATGGAGATATCATTGACGGACCTTCCTGCAAAGAAGCCTTTGACAGATACGGCGTGGATGCGGTAATGATAGGAAGAGCCACTTATGGGCACCCGTGGATATTCAAAGAGATAAGGCATTATCTTGACACGGGAGAAGAGATGCCGCCTATGAGCGTCAATGAAAGGGTGGCGCTGGCAAAGAGGCATTTTCTGAAATCAATCGAGATAAAAGGAGAAAGGCGAGGACTTCTGGAAATGAGAAGGCATCTTAGCTGCTACTTCAAGAATCTGTTTAATTTCAAGGAAACCAGAATGAAACTGGTTACGGAAAACGACCCGCAGAAAGTCCTTTCCCTGCTGGACTATGTGGCCGACACCTGGGGAGAGAAGGAGTAGGTCTTGCTATTACTCTTCGTTCCTCTGCTTTAGCTGGACCTTGACGCTTTCCTTATGGATGATTTCCATCAGCGATTTGGCGAAATCCCTGTCCAGACCCAAGGATTCTGCAAGGTCTGACCTGTTTTCCACGATTTCGCTGTAGCGCTTGCTCTGGAGGACAGGCATGTTGTTTCTCTGCTTGAAATCCCCTATCTGCCTGGAAACGTCCATTCTCTTTGAAATAATCTGAAGAAGGCTTTCGTCCAGGGAGTCGATCTGGGAACGGAAAGACTCCAGGCTCTGCTGGTTCTGGGAGTTTTCCCTCACTTTCAGGTGGGAGAGAATTTTCTCCAGCTGGATCGGGGTGATCTGCTGGGCTTTGTCGCTGAGAGCCTGGTCAGGATTGATGTGGCACTCTATCATAAGGCCGTCGTACATCAGGTCCAGGGCCTGCTGGGAAATAGGAGCGATCAGCTGCGGCTTGCCTCCCATATGGCTCGGGTCGCAGAGCATCTGGATGTCCGGGAACCTTCTTTTCATCTCGATCGGGATGTGCCACAGAGGAATGTTGCGGTAGATCTGGTTGCCGTAAGAGCTGAAGCCTCGGTGAACGAGGATTATCTGCCTGATTCCGGCATTAAGGAAACGCTCCAGGGCGCCCGCCCAGAGCTCAACATCGGGATTGACGGGATTCTTGATCAGAAGAGCCTCCGGAGTCTTGTCCAGATTCTTGACGGCGTCTGCCAGAGCCTGGACCGCAAACGGGTCTGCGGTAGTGCGGGCACCTATCCAGAGAATGTCCACCCCAGCCTCCAGAGCCTGGTGAAGATGTTCGGGAGTCGCAACCTCGCAGCAGACTTTCAGCCCCGTCTCCTTTTTGACGTCACTGAGCCACTGAAGGCCTTTGGCTCCGACGCCTTCAAACATTCCGGGCCTGGTCCTGGGTTTCCACAATCCCGCTCTGAAGGCGTAAATGCCTGTCTTGGCCAAAGCCTTTGCCGTTTCTAGAACCTGCTCCCTGCTTTCAGCGCTGCAAGGGCCAGCTATGATTTTTATCCTGGACTTCATAAAAAAATACTCAAGGGTGTTCTGCAATCCTATATCAGGGGCATTATCCAAACCTATTTACTTTCCCCTGCAAATATAGCGATTGCAGTCCTCAAGAGCATCAACATACGCCACTTTGGCGCAAAAAAAATCCCGCTTCAATCAAAGCAGGAGAACACACACTATAACCAAAAACTGCAAATGCACGGTCTCCTGCCTTACTCCTGATGCCAGGAATAAGACATATAAAGGCCGTTATATCTGCTTCTGATAAACATTACGGATGCAAAGGTAATTCTTTTTTCTTATGTCGATACAAATTGTAACCGAAATTTAACATAATAATCTTCAAACACTCCTAAAACCCTTTCATTTCAGGCCTTTTTTTATTATATTTGCCTATGAATCACAAGCCATTATGGAATCATGAAGCTATATACAAATCAAGATATCAATACATTAGGAAAGACAATTCCGCCTTGTAGTGGAATATTTGCCATTATTGATAATAAAGTGGAAGATTATTTCTCTGCGATGAAAAATTGGAAGATTTTTCCCCTTCACGCTTCCGAATCTTCCAAAAATCTGGCAACAGCAGCCAGGATCTGCTCCTGGCTTATGGAAAACAAGGCAGACCGGGACTGCTTCATAATCGGAGCCGGAGGAGGAGTTACTACGGATATCACGGGCTTTGTTGCCTCAACATACAAAAGAGGTGTCAGATTCGGCCTTGTGCCAACCACCCTTCTCGCTTCAGCGGATGCCGCCCTTGGAGGGAAAAACGGTGTCAACCATCTGGGCATCAAGAATATGATAGGTACCATCACCCAGCCTGAATGGGTATTCCAGTCTCCGGCATTCTTCAAGACTTTGTCCAGGCGTGTATTCAGAGAAGGAATCGCCGAGGTACTTAAGACATTCTTCATTTTCAGTCCGGACCTCTATGGGTTTGCCGTTTCTTTCTTCAGCGGTTATGACCACAGGAATCCTTCCAAAAAGGAAGAAAGGATATTGGAAAGGATAATAAAAGAATGTGCACGGCTCAAGATGGAGATTGTCAGAAAAGACGAAAAGGACAGGGGAGAAAGAATGGTGCTGAATCTCGGGCACACTTTCGGCCACGCCCTGGAGAACTGGGCGGCGGAAAACCGCAAAAACATCCTCCACGGAGAAGCAGTGGCGGCGGGAATCGTGCTTTCCGCAAAGGTCTGTGCAGCATTGGACCTCTGCCCTAAAAACCTTGCCGGGGAATTGGCGGAAGACTTCAAGGCGGTAGGCCTTCCATCTTCCTTCGGGGTCCGCGTTTCCCAGATTTTCAAGGCAATAGAACAAGACAAGAAAGCTTCTTCAGACACCGTTACCCTTATACTTCCTATAGAACCGGGGAACGTTGTCCGGTATATTATTCCGGTGGGAGACCTCCGGAAACTTTGCTCCCGCCTTATGATTTGACTATGATGATCTGCGCCAGCATAGGAGAAAAAGATTTCGGGAAATGCAGGCAGTTGCTTTCCTCCTTCAGGTTCTGTGAACTGAGGGGAGATCTATGCTGCATGTCTTCAAAGGAGGTGGAGGAGGTCCTGGAAGAAAACAGGAATACCATCTTCACTTACAGATTTACGGAGTCCGATAAAAATATATCCCTGGAGCAGACGCTTCTTGCCATTGAGAAAGGAGTATGGGGAGTGGACCTTGACCTTGGAGTTCCCTCAGATTATCTCTCAGCTGTCAGGAAGGCCCTTGCGAAACATCCCGCCACAAAACTTATAATCAGCTGGCACTCAGATTCAATGCCGGAGTTTGGACATCTCAGGAAAATCGCGGAGGATTGCAAGAAAAAAGGTGCTGACATTGTAAAGGTTGCCCCAACCGCAAAGACATTGGAAGAAGCCTCCAGAGTTCTGAGGCTCTATTCCGGCGATGAGGTAGCAAGAGACCGCCTCATCGCTTTTGCCCAGGGAGAAGCGGGGCGCTGGACAAGATTAGCCTGTCTTGGCCTCGGCTGTCCGGTTTCCTATGCCTCCTCGGGCAAGGCCACGGCAGAAGGACAGTTCAGCTATGAGGAAATGTCACGTCAGGCAAACGGCATTCCTTACCACATCGATGATATTTCCCAAAGCGGACTTTTCTCACGCTTTTGCGAAAAGAGTTCTCCTTCCAAAAAGAAGAGAAAAACAGCTTCCGTATGCATTCCGTGCTCAAAAAGCATAGTCCAAAGAGCACTTCTGGCCGCTGCCATATCTAACGGGCAGAGCGTTCTTAGGAATTTTGACTCTTGCCAGGATATAAAGTCTGCCATAGCCTTTGTCCGCAAGTGCGGGTGCGTGGTCAAGTCAACCCGGGATGGAAGCAGTGCCAGGGGAGAGAAAATGCTCATTGTGAGGAGTGCCGGCATTTCCAAATGGAAGTCTTTCCAGACGGCAGAGGCCGGACAGAGCGCCCTGCTTCTGAGGATGCTTCTTCCGCTCTGCGCCTATGCTTCCAGCTTGAGGAATCACACGGCCATCTCTTCCAGGATAACCGTTACTGGAGAAGGTTCCCTGACCCGGAGAAGTCTGGTTTCAGACATACAGTCTCTGAAAAGCGCAGGAGTTAAGTGTAATGGAACTACAGTACCTGTAACCCTCAGCGGAACTTCTTTCCGCAAAGCTTTCACTATCTCCGGCAAAGATTCTTCTCAAACCGTAACGGGACTTCTTATGGTACTTCCGATGCTAAGGCATGATACTCTCCTTACTGTTGAAGACGCATCCAGCATCCCTTACATAGACCTTACGATCAAAGTCCTTGGTGCATTTGGAATAACACTTGATTACAAGCGGGAAGGCCGTACCCTTCATTTTGAAATAGAAGGGCGTCAATCTTATTCCCCGGTAGACATGTTCCTGGAAAGCGACTGGAGCGGAGCTTCCAATTTCCTTGTTGGAGGAGCCATAGCTTCCGTGGTTTCCAAGCGTCTTGAAAACCACCAGGATTTCACGGTTAAGAAGATGGATTCCCCTTCTGCCCAGGCAGATGAAAAAATACTGGAAGTTCTCTCCCGGTGTGGAGTGGATATAAAATCAGAAGCCACTGACAGAAATGAATTTTCTCCGGTCTCAGACTTCAGGTATGATACACGCCGGCATAATTTCCAGAACCTGGCCGACATTAACGTTGAGGCTAAAACGCTTAAAGCCTTCTCGTTTGACGCAACGGACAGCCCTGACCTCTTCCCTATTCTGACAACTTTGGCTGTCTACTGCAACGGACAAAGCCGGATTAGCGGAGTACACCGCCTCCAGAACAAGGAAAGTAACCGTGCCGAAACCATTCTCCTGGAGTTCAGCAGGATGGGTTACGCCCTTCACATCGAGGAAGATGAACTGGTAATAGACGGAAGCGGTGGGAAGGCAGTCTGCCCGGAAAAAAGAATCCTCTGCTCCTCCCACAATGACCACAGGATTGCGATGGCAGTGATAATCTGTGCAATGTTCAGAAAGCATTTCAACACAGAGCCTGGTGATGTACTCCTCGACGATATAGACTGCATCGGCAAATCTTTCCCTACATTTGTGGAAAGGCTCCAGATAAACGGACAATAGACAAGAACAATATGAACACCTACGGAAAGAACTTTACAATCACCATATTCGGAGAATCCCACGGACCGTTTGCCGGTGTCGTGATAGATGGGATAAAGCCTGGTATCAAGCTTTCTGAAGAAGATTTCAAGGTAGACCTGGAAAGAAGAAAGAACGGAGACATCCCTTCTCTTTCGAAAGGAGTTACAGCCAGACAGGAAGAAGACATTCCTATTTTCATTTCCGGACTTCTGGACGGAGTTGCCACTGGAGCTCCCCTTGCCATCCTTTTTGAAAACAGGAACCAGCAATCCAAAGACTACAGCGCCTTCAAGGATCAGCCAAGACCTTCCCACGCAGACTTCGCTGCTTTTTCCAAGTTCAAAGGATTCAACGATATACGTGGTGGCGGAATGTTCTCCGGAAGAATGACTCTTCCGCTTGTGGCCGCCGGTACGGTTGCAAGGAAATCCCTTGAAAACGCAGGATTCAACATTACTTTCAAAGCCGTGATTTCTGCCATCGGAGGAAATAAGGATGCCGATAAATGGGAAGAAATCATCAGTAGTGCCAAAGCCGAGGGAGATTCCCTAGGAGGAGAAATCATCTGCAGGATTGACGGAGTTCCTGCCGGAAAGGGAGCGCCTTTTTTCGACTCGCTGGAATCCCAGATAGCCCATCTGGCGTTTTCCGTTCCCGGAGTCAAGGGAATACAGTTCGGGGATTTTTCAGATTCACCTGAAGGAAAGAATAAGGCATCGCTGATGAAAGGCTCGGAATTCAACGACCCTATCATCGATTCCCAAGGTCATACCTCCACCAACCACAGCGGCGGCCTCAATGGAGGCCTCTCCAACGGCAATCCTATAGTTTTCACCCTGGATATCAGGCCTGCGGCAAGCATAGCCAAAGCCCAGCAGACCTTCAATTTCAAAAGCGGCAAGACAGAAAAACTGAGCATCGGAGGCCGTCACGACGCGTGCATAGCTCTCCGATGCCCTGTAATTGCTGAATCCGTTGCCGCCATAGCTCTGGCGGACATCCTTTTATAGGCTCGGCATAAGGATAGAACCGGCCACTACGGTGGAAACCTTTGCCCTTACAGGAGCCATGTTTCCGGTATCGTATGGATGAACCCTGTTAGCCAGGATGATAACTGCGGTCTTGGTAGCAGGATCTATCACGATGGAAGGTCCGGTGTAGCCAGTATGCCCGAAAGCTTCCTCGGAGAAGAGATCTCCTGCCGTGTAGTAATGGACATCGTTATCCCAGCCCAGGGTACGGCCGAAGCGGCGAACCTCTCTTGGAACGGTTCTCATCGCCTTCACGGTAAGAGGTCCGAGAATTCTCTTTCCGTCATACTCGCCGCCGTTAAGAAGAGCCGCGCAGATAACAGCAAGGTCCTCGGCGTTGGAGAATACTCCCGCATTACCGGAATTGCCGTTTCCGCAAACCCTTGCCAGAGGATCGTGAACCTCACCGATAAGGCACTTCCCGTCAGGCTGCTTCTCTGTCGGGGCCACCAGTTTCATTATATGTTTCTTCTTCAGAAGCTTCGGGTTATAGGTAGTGTACTCCAGGCCGAGGCGGTCAAACACGTTCTGTTGGGCATAATCCTGGAGTTTCATTCCGGTAACCTTCTGAAGCACGTTTTGCAGAGTTATGAAGTTCAGGCAGCTGTAAACGTGACCGTTTGCAGGTCTGTAAACCCTCTTGCAGTGGCTGATCCAGTCTATAAGATTGGCGGCATCTGCCTTTCCGTACTTCTCTTCAATAACAGAAGGGTTCACGTATGCAGGCAGACCGCTGGTATGTGTCAGAAGGTCTATGATCCTGATATGTACCTTCTTGCCATCTTCATCCACATAAGGCTCGAAATCCGGGAGATACATATCGACCCTGTCTATCAGACGGACCTTCCCCTGCTCTATCAGCTGCATGAAACTCAGGGTTGTTCCCACGCACTTGCTGCAGGAAGCGAGGTCGAAAACGGTGTTCTCCGTCATCTTCTCCTTCTTAGGATAGATTGCCTTGTTGCCGTAGCCCTTCAGGAAGACAACCTTGTCTTTTCTTACGACACAAACCACGGCACCTGGCATCAGGGTATCCTTGATGGCCTCTTCTATGATGTTGTCTATTCCGGAAAGTCTCTGGGAAGACATACCCATGAACTCCGGGGTGGAACGCTCGAGCCTGGTTCCCTGAGCCGCCACAAAAAGACACGAGAGAACGGCCGCTGTCAAACAGAATAATTTCTTCATAACTGTAAATTATTATCGCGATATTTGTAAACACAAATTTAACAAAACTATGAGAAAACACACCTGGATTCTTTGCATGGTTTTATGCCTAACTTTTTCCTGTTCCTCCGCAAGTAACCAGGAAAAACCTTCCGAAACTGTGGTTGAAAAAGAAAAATTGCCTGACACCCTTACAGTTGCGGTAGTGGGAGACATCATGATGGGAAACACCTTCCCTCACGACAGACTCCCGGCCGAGGACGGGAAGAGACTGTTTGACGACGTGAAAGACCTCCTCAAGGGCGCGGATATCACCTGCGGAAACCTGGAAGGAACAATCGCAACCAGCGGAAAACCAAGGAAAAACCTGGGAAGCCCGATGGCGTTCATGTTCATGATGCCTCCGCGATATACCCAGCATCTTCTGGATGCCGGCTTCGACTTTGTGGGCCTTGCCAACAACCACATCTACGACTTCTTTGACGAGGCTATGACACAGACCGAACAGAATCTTCAAAAGGCCGGACTGGGATACGCAGGAGCAAAGGACCCTACTGGAAAGACCCCTCATCAGGAATACTGCACCAAATCTTTCACCCTCCCTTCCGGGGACAGCATCAAGGTGGGATTCAGCGCATTCGGGCACGAAGACTACAGCCTCAGGACTAGGGATACCGCAACCGTCAAAAGAATTGTAAAGACCCTCAAGGAAGAACTTCTATGCGACATTGTCATCCTCAGTTTCCACGGCGGAAAGGAAGGTTCCGGAGCCAGGCATCTGCCTTACGGGTCCGAGAACTTCTACGGAGACGAACGCGGATTCCTGAGGGACTTCGCGCATTTTGCCATAGACTGCGGAGCGGATGTCATCTACGGTCACGGGCCACATGTTGTAAGGGCCGTAGAACTCTATAAAGACCGCTTCATCGCCTACAGCCTGGGCAATTTCTGCACAGCGGGTATGGGAACTTCCGGCCTGGTCGGCTATGCTCCCCTCGTAAGAATAAGGATAGACGACAAGGGAAAATTCATAGACGGCAAAATCCACTCTTTCCTCCAGCTGCCGATGAAAGGCCCGAAGACAGACGCCAGGAATACAGTGGCAAAGGAAATCGCCTCCCTTACAAAGGAAGATATCAAAGATTCCGCCCTGGACATCGCAGAGGACGGGACAATAACCAGAAAATAATAACTTTGACTATATTTGTATAGAATAATCCAAACGCTAAGCTTCAATGAAAACTTTTAAGACTATCTCGCTTTGTCTGATCCTTTCTTCAGTGGTTCTATCCGGCTGCAAGAATTCAGGCGAGGCACAGAAGAAGGATGAGGCTCCGAAGGCCGAGGTCTCTGAAGTTCAGGTTCCTGAGCATTACTCCCTTCCGGCAGAACTCCAGTATGCCGAGCCCGAGACCTATCAGGTAGAAGACAAGACCTATCCTCTTTACCTTTTTGACAAAATCTATCCGATAGGATGGAGCAAGGACGGAAAGCTGGCCTATATGGAAGAGCCGGCGGACGAAGCCGTGGGAGCATATTTCTTCCAGTTCCACATCTATGACCTGAACACCGGGAAAGATGTCTTCACCTGGAAACCGGAAGAAGACCCGATGGATGGCAGCCTGGCCCAGATGTTTGAAGACAACAAGCCTCTGTTTGAGAGCAAACTCAAGGAGAACGGCATTGTCCCTCAGCAGTTCAAGCTAGAAGAAACTGATGCCAAGATGGACAAGACCATGGCTGAAAGTTCCTTCTTGGGCTGCGATGTCGTCAAGGCAGTGAAGATTACCAGAGGCGGAGAAGTCATCTACAATAACGAGAACAACGAGGAATACAACGGCAATCTTTCCCAGGATATCGCCGGAGTTCTCAAATGTCCTTACAACGATATCTCTGCCATAATGGTCAAGACCATCCAGAGAGGATATGAAGGTCCGCCTCACGTATATTCCTTCTACTTTGTAAAGGACGGCAAATAAATGGTCTTCAGACAAATAGGAACAGTTCTTCTGGCCGCGCTTTTTTGTGCGGCCAGTTGTACTGGTTCCCCTGGCGAAACCGTCGCTGAGCCAAAACCGGTTAACGAGGATTCCCTCAGGCACGTCTCCCAGGTGGATTCGCTCATGCAGCGGCTTTCTGTAAAGGAGAAGGTTGCCCAGCTGTTCATCATCGAGATAAGCCGGTTCCCCGACAAGAACACCAAGGAATTCCATAAGATGCTGGTGGAAAACTACGGCATCGGAAGCCTTATCCTGATGAAAGGCCCTGTAAAGCAGTTCATCGACCACGTCAACCAGCTTCAGGCCGCATCAGACATCCCGCTTCTTGTTGCAGTGGATGCGGAATGGGGAGCTGCAATGAGGTTTCCAGAATACTGCCCCTATCCGAGGCAGGCGCTTCTGGGCAGGATGGAAAACCGCGCCGACCTTATGTACCAGATGGGAAGAAATGTCGGCCGGGAACTAAAGGACCTGAACATTCTCGTAAATCTTGCGCCTGTGGCCGATGTCTGCGCCGACCCTTACAACAAGGCCGAGAGCCAGAGGTCCTTCGGCGGAGACCCTGACCTGGTGGCTGAATATGCCGCGGCCTATATGAAAGGCATGCAGGACGAGGGAATCTATGCCTGCGGAAAGCATTACCCTGGCATCGGGGATTCTTATGTGGACTCCCACTATGCCCTTCCTGTGATAAGGCACAGCAGAGAGCATCTGGACACGGTTGACCTCTACCCTTACCGCCGCCTGATCGAGGAAGGGATGGAAATGGTGATGATAGGCCACTTCTGCATACCGGATATAGACTCCACCGGAGTTCCGATGTCCATTTCCAGGGAATGTATAGACCAGGTGCTCAAAAAAGACCAGAAGTTCAAGGGAGTGGTGATCACCGACGCCCTTCCGATGAAAGGCATAGCCAGAGGAAAAACAGCCCTCAAGGCAAATCTGGCAGTCTACCGTGGTGGAGCGGATATGATACTTATGCCATCTGACGTTATCAAGACAATAGACGCCATAGCCGATTCCGTTTCCACCGGGGCCTTCCCTATTGAGGAACTGGACGCGAAAGTCCGCAAGGTCCTTGACCTGAAGGCCAGGGCCGGATACTTTGACGAGGGATTCAGCGCCCAGGTTACGGACCTTGACCGGAAAATAAGTGAAGCCCTGACCAGAGACACCGCCCTTGTTTTCAAGATGGAAAAGGCAATGGAAGAATCATCCAAACCAAAAATAAGGGCCTGGGGCAGAGACCGTACCCTTCTGCTCGACCGGAAATAAAAAGACAGAAAAATGAAAAGAAACACAATGTTCATTTCCTCAGCGATTTTAACGGCGTTTGCTGCTTTGTTTTCCGTTTCCACAGCTCTCAGCCAAGACAAGGATTCTCTCAAGCACAAGGCGCAGGTAGAGTCTGCCCTTGAGAAAATGTCTGTAAGGCAGAAGGTAGCCCAGCTGTTCATAGTTTCCATAAGCCGACAGCCTTCAGAAAAGACCAAAGCCCTGCAAGAATCTCTTGTAAGGGATTATGGTATCGGGAATCTGATAATAATGAGGGGCCCTATCCACGAGTTCATGCCAAGGGTCAACTATCTTCAGACCCTGGCCAAAGTCCCTCTGATGATAGCCACCGACGCCGAATGGGGAGCCGCGATGAGGTTTTCCGAATATCTTTCCTACCCGAGGCAGGCCCAACTGGGAAGAATAGAAAAAGGTGCAGAAAAGCTCCTCTACAAGATGGGCAGAAATGTAGGCAAGGAACTCAAAGACCTGAACATCTATGTCAATTACGCTCCTGTAGCCGATGTCTCCGATGACGATGTGGCTTCTCTTTCACAACGCTCTTTCGGAAACGATCCAAAGCAAGTGTCCGCTCTTGCAACCGCCTATATGAAAGGCATGCAGGACGAGGGAATCTATGCCTGCGGAAAGCACTATCCAGGGCATGCCGGAACCAAGGTAGACGCCCATATTGCAATGCCGGTGCTGAACAAATCCAGAGCCGAAATGGAAGAGGTTGACATGTACCCGTACAACAGCTTGTTTGCCAACGGACTGGAAATGGTGATGATAGGACATTACTCCATTCCTGCCATAGATCCGAGCGGAGTACCTATGTCTATTTCCCCGATACTGATGAACCAGGTGCTCAGGAAAGACCAGGGCTTCAAGGGAGTGGTAATCACCGACGCCGTAGCTATGGGCGGACTGACAAACGAAGGCAGAGGCCCGGTTGAAGCTTCAATGTCTGTCTATAAGGCGGGAGCCGATATGATTTTGATGACAGACCAGCCAATAGAATGCATTGAGGCCATCACCGAGAAAATAGAAAAGGGAGAGTGGCCGATGGAAGAACTGAACGCCAAAGTCAGGAAGGTGCTGATGCTCAAGGCCAGGGCCGGATTCCTGGAGAGCGGTTTCAATCCTGAGGTCAAGAATCTGGACCGCAAGATTGCCGCTGCCAGAAAAAGAGACTACCGCCTGATAAAAAGGATGCAGCGCAAGATGCTCAAGTCAACCAAGCCTTACATCCCTCCAACCGGAGAAGACCGCACGCTAATCCTGGACAGAGCGGGAAAATAATCAGTCTCGCGACAGTTTTTCAGCGCTTCTTATAATGTCAACTGATATCTGCTCGTCTATGGTGAGCGCTATCTTGCTGTTGTCTTCTACAGGCTTGTACCAGCTCTTGGAGCCGAAATACTCTTTCAGGTCTTTGGATGTAAACACATAACCCTTGCGGGCGAGTATCTCGTTGCGCATCAGCCTCAGATCTTTCTTGCTGTAATCATTAAGGATATCGGAGTTGATGATCCGGATCTTTGTGAAAGGCCACCTGCCGTCTCCCTTGTCGATGTATTTCAGCTTCTTGAACAGGCCAGCCTTCTCGTAATAGTCAGACTCCTCGTCATATTTTGCATTATACAGATTAACTCCGTCCGTGGTCAGCTCATAGTAGAAATTTTTGCCGGCAACCTTTATGACATTGATAGGAGTGTCATATTCCTCGCCGAAAGTGAAGTCAGTCTCCTTTGGAACAATCTTTCCAAGCTTGCACCTTGAGTAATCGAAAAGATAAGACTCTCCCTCATCGTCAACATACTCTCCGTTGAGCTGGCTTTGCATATCGAGGCAGATATTATCGTACAGGTTCTCATCCACAAACGGGAAGAGAATGTCAAGAGCTATTCCATCGTGATAAAAGACCAGAAAACGGCGGGAATTCTTGCTGTCTGTCACAAAAACAGCCTTGTCGCCGATTTTGCCAATCGGCACATATTCGGATTCCCCATCTTCTTTAACACAGTCTACAACAAAATCTGTGGCAACGTCTGTCTTTTTGAGAATGAACCTGTAGCCTCCCTCGTGGCAGCTGCCGCCATTAAAGAGAATATGGTCACCCTGATCCTTTGCGGAGAAAACAAGGGAACCGTTCATCCATTGGTATTTGTCCCACTTTACCTGGGCGAATAAAGAAGAGAATACAAGAAGCGACAATGCAAGCAATGATAATCTTTTCATAATTCAAGTGTTTTTAAAGCAACTGCAATATAACGAATATTTCCCAATAAAAAAAGGGACTGGCTTTCGTCAGTCCCTTTCAATTTGAGCGTTAATGCTTCAGGATTAGTTCTGAGCGTTTCTTGGCCTGCGGCCACCTCTTGAACCACCTCTTCTGCGGTCTGAACGACCCTCTGAAGAACGTGCCTTGTCGTTGGCATTTACGCCTGCGTTAGGAGTAAGGTCTCTCTTGCCGTAAACCTCACCGTTGCAAACCCATACCTTGATTCCGAGAACGCCCACCTTGGTGTTTGCCTCAGCAAGTGCATAGTCTATGTTTGCACGGAAAGTGTGCAGAGGAGTTCTTCCCTCCTTGATCATCTCGCTGCGTGCCATTTCGGCGCCACCGAGACGTCCGCTGATCTGAACCTTGATACCCTCGGCACCGGCTCTCATAGCAGAAGCGATAGCCATCTTGATAGCCCTTCTGTATGATACACGGCCTTCGATCTGGCGGGCAAGGCTGTTAGCGATGATATTGGCGTCAACCTCAGGTCTCTTCACCTCAAAGATGTTGATCTGAACCTCCTTGTTGGAGATCTTGTTGAGCTCAACCTTCAGCTTGTCAACCTCAGCGCCACCCTTACCGATGATAAGGCCCGGCTTTGCGGTATGGATAGTAACAGTGATGAGCTTAAGTGTCCTCTCGATGACGATCTTAGAGATTGACTGCTTGGAAAGCCTTGCATTCAAATACTTGCGGATCTTGTCATCTTCCAGGATCTTTGCAGCGTAATCATTTCCGCCGTACCAGTTGGAATCCCATCCACGGATAATTCCAAGTCTGTTGCTGATTGGATTGGTTTTCTGTCCCATATTACTTTTCCTCCGCCTTTACAGCCGGTGTTTCAGCGGCCTTGTTTTCTTTTTTGTCAAGAATAATGGTAACGTGGTTAGAACGCTTGCGGATTCTTGCAGCACGTCCCTGAGGGGCTGTGCGGATTCTCTTAAGCGTACGTCCTTCGCCGACCATTATGGTCTTTACGATTACATTACCGTTATCCAGCTCTTTACGGTCTGCCTCGTTCTTGCTCTCCCAGTTTGCAATGGCGCTCTTGAGGAGCTTGTAGAGCTTGTTGGAAGCTTCCTTCTTGGAATATTTGAGAATATCCAGAGCTTTGTTTACCTCTACGCCTCTTATGGTATCTGCGCTGTAACGCATTTTCCGCGGAGATGTAGGAACGTCATTCAGCTTTGCTACAGCTGTCTGCTTCTTTATGGTTTTCTGGCGCTCGGCCATTTCCCTTTTTCTTTTTCCCATTTCTGTAAATCTTTAATCGTTAACTCTTAAAGCCATTACTTGTTCTCCTTGCGGTTACCTGAGTGGCCTTTGAATGTACGGGTAGGAGCAAACTCTCCGAGCTTGTGGCCTACCATATTCTCGGTTACGTAAACGGGAATAAACTTGTTTCCGTTGTGGACGGCTACGGTGTGGCCTACAAAGTCTGGGGAAATAACGCTTGCCCTAGACCAAGTCTTCACAACGTCCTTCTTGCCGCTTTCGTTCATGGCAAGAATCCTCTTTTCCAGAGATGCCTCGATATACGGGCCTTTTTTAATTGAACGACTCATAATCTTAAATTTATTCCGTTACTTCTTTCTTCTTTCAATGATGAACTTCTTGGAAGTCTTCTTAGGGTTCCTTGTCTTGTAACCCTTTGCAGGAAGACCCTTTCTGCTCCTTGGATGACCTCCGGAGGCACGGCCTTCACCACCACCCATTGGGTGATCAACCGGGTTCATTACGACGCCTCTGTTCCTAGGTCTGATGCCAAGCCAACGCTTGCGGCCGGCCTTTCCATGAGATTCAAGATTATGATCCGGGTTGGAAACAACTCCAACGGTAGCGCGGCAGGTTGTCAGCACCATTCTTGTCTCACCTGAAGGGAGCTTAAGAACGGCATGGCGGCCTTCGCGTGCAACCAGCTGAGCGTAGCATCCTGCGCTACGTGCCATAGCGGCACCCTGGCCAGGAATGAGCTCGATGTTGTGAACGTTGGTTCCGAGCGGAATCTCTGCAAGAGGAAGAGTGTTACCAACCTCAGGGGCAACTCCGCTGCCAGATGCGATAACCTGGCCAACCTGGATACCCTTAGGGGCGATGATGTAACGCTTCTCTCCGTCCTGGTAAACTACGAGTGCGATTCTTGCACTGCGGTTTGGATCGTATTCTATTGTCTTAACGGTAGCGGTGTACTCATCCTTATTCCTGAGGAAATCGATGATACGGTACATCTTCTTGTGACCGCCGCCGATGTAGCGCATGGTCATGTGACCTTCGTTGTTACGTCCGCCGCTGCTCTTGCGAGGCTCCAGAAGGCTCTTCTCAGGAACAGTGCAGGTAATATCGTCGAATGCGCTGATTACTTTATTTCTCTGACCGGGTGTTACCGGTTTGAATTTACGTACTCCCATCTCTAAATGTTGCTATAGAAATCAATCTTGTCGTCACCGGCGAGGGTTATGTAAGCCTTCTTGAACCTGTTGGTACGGCCCTTAAGCAGACCTGCCTTGGTATAGCGGCTTTTTGCCTTGCCATTGTAAGAAACTGTGTTGACATCCTTCACAGTCACATTGTACATCTCCTCTACAGCCTTGCGGATCTCGATCTTGTTAGCGCTGTAGTCTACGATGAATCCGTAGCGATTTCTCTTGTCGCCCTCGGAAGTCATCTTCTCTGTTACTATCGGCTTTATCAAAATACCCATAATTCTCAAGTTTTAACGTTTGTACTCTACCTTAAGAGAATTCTGGGCGCCATCCACGAACACTACGGAATATGCACGCATAATATCGTAGGTGTTGAGATTGTTAGGAGTAGCAACCTTTACGTTCTCCAGATTGCGGGAAGACAAACTAATGTTCGCATTTCTCTCAGGAACCACGAAAAGAACCATACGGTCGTTGACCTTGATGTTCTTGATGATATTCACGAATTCCTTTGTCTTAGGAGCTTCCATGGTGAATGGCTCAACTACTGCGATGGCGTTGTCCTTAGCCTTGTAAGAAAGGGCTGAGAAACGGGCCAGCTGCTTTACCTTCTTGTTGAGCTTGAAGTCATAGTTGCGAGGACGAGGACCATGAGCCCTACCTCCACCTACGTAGATATTGGCCTTGATGGAACCGTGGCGTGCACCGCCGCTGCCCTTCTGGCGAATGATCTTCTTGGTAGAATAAGCAACTTCACTTCTGTCCTTAGTCTTGCTGGTACCCTGTCTATGGGCTGCAAGATACTGCTTAACGTCCAGATAAATAGCGTGGTCGTTAGGCTCGATTCCGAATACTGCATCGTCCAGAACGGCTTTCTTTCCGGTCTGTGTGCCGTCGATCTTCAATACTGCAATTTCCATAAACTATTCCTCCACAATTACATAAGAACCAGTGGCTCCAGGAATGGAACCCTTCACAAGCAGAAGATTGCTTTCAGGAATAACCTTGATGACCTTAAGATTCAGGATCTTAACGCGGTCACCACCCATTCTTCCTGCAAGTCTCTTGCCTTTGAAAACTCTTGAAGGCCAAGATGATGCACCCATAGAACCAGGAGCACGAAGTCTGTCGTCCTGACCGTGGGTCTGACCACCTACGCCGCCGAATCCGTGGCGCTTAACAACGCCCTGGAAGCCTTTACCTTTAGAAATACCGGTAACGTCAACCCAAGTGTCCTCGCTTTTGAAAACGTCTGCGACACTGAGAGAATCACCCAACTTAAGCTCGCCGTCGAAATCGTTTTTGAACTCAACGAGCTTACGTTTAGGAGTGGTGTTTGCCTTTTTGAAATGTCCCATCAGAGACGCGCTGGTGTGTTTCTCTTTCTGTTCGTCATAGGCAAGTTGTACAGCGGCATAACCATCTTTTTCTTCTGTACGAATCTGCGTAACAACACACGGACCAGCCTCAATTACGGTGCAAGGGATGTTCTTTCCATCAGCACCGAATACGGAAGTCATTCCGATTTTTTTGCCGATTAATCCAGGCATTTTACTATTTGTGTTTTGATTAAACATCAGCTGCATAGCCATTTGCGGAGGCACTGAATAACATTGCGCGCACCTGGGTACAGCTCCCTGCATTTTTTGCGGGGGTGCAAAGATATAAACATTTTTTGAACACGCAAACAAAAAATGCTTTTTCCGCCCCCTGCCAACAAAAACTCCTGCCGGGTGGCTGTCCGGCAGGAGCTTTTAAAATATTAATACGGTATGCCGCGATTTCTAATTAGAGTTGGTGAAAATTGTGTTGTAGAGTTCAACTATCTGGTCATAAGTCTTCGCCCCGGATGTGTCATATAACTTCAAATTTCCATCTATATTATTAATTTGCGCTGTAGTAAGTATTATCATATGGAGGCTGTAGTTGTCACTCTGAGGCCAGGCCTTCAATGCGTTGAGAAGCGAGCAGTAGTGAATGTCCAGCGTCTCTATCTTATTCAGGGAGCAGTCCAATTCTTGGAGAGAGGTGCATGGTTGGAGATCCAGCGTCTCAATATTGTTCTGGGCACAGTACAGATTAAAGAGCGCCGAGCATCCGGTCAGGTTCAGCGTGGAGATACTGCACTCCCTGCAGTCCAATGCCTTCAGTCTGGCCAGGCCGGAAAGGTTAAGAGAGGTCAGGCCGCTGTTCTTTGAGCAGTTGATGAATACCAGTTCAGGCAGGCCGCTGACATTGATTGAGGAAATCCCGGCTTTCTCGCACTCCAAAGACTTGAGGCCTCCGTTGCAGGACATATCGAGAGCATTGTAATAGTTGGTATAGGAAATATTCAGGTCCTCCAGCGCAGGGAAGACATTGAAATCTCCGGCAGGCCAGGAGATAATCTCCGTGCCGTAAAGATTCAGAGTTTTCAGCTCATCGCATCCTGTCCAGGCAACTGAATTGCTGATTTTACAGTTCTTGACAGTAAGAGATTCCAAATTCTCACAGTTGGCACAATTAAAATTATTAAGAAGTGAAAGCCTTTCAATATCCAGAGACGTAACGCTGGAATAGGCGCACTCGAAATCTTCGATTGGAGCTCTCTCAGCCACCGTGATTCCTGTCAATAACTGATTGTTGCCAGCATCCAGTTTCTTCAGATGTCCCTTGTCGCTCAAATCAAGTATTCCTGCATAATTGCTGCCGTAAAGATCAACCTCCTCAAGGTAAGAGAAACCAGCAAAGTCCTCTGCGGGCCAGGTTGCCAGCTGGGTATTTCTGAACAGGAATTTCTTTATGGCAGGACAGTTGGTCCAGGTTATCGTATTGGAAACTTTAGACTCGCTGAGGTCCAGTTCTTCAAGTTCTGAACAGTTGGAGCAGTTCACGTAAGAAAGATTTGGCTGATCGGACAGATTCAGCTTTGTTAACTTGGTTTTGGCACACTCAAAATGTTCCAGCTTGAGAGTGTTTTCAATGTCAAGCGTGGTGAAGCTGGTGCACTGGCTGAGGTTGATCTTCTCCAGAAGCGTGTTGTTGGTGGCATTAAGATCCTTTAGGCTAGAAAGACCGTAAGCGTCTATCTCAGACAGTTTGGTGTAGCAGCATTCAAGTCCTTCCAATTGGTTAAGGCCTTCGATATTGAGACTTGTAATATCGTTGAAATTCACGACAAGCAGCGTCAGGGCTGTATTCTGTCTCAGGTCCAGACTGGCGAGAGGACCCTGTACGGAAGTTGAACCGGAAACATTCAGAATCTGCAGGTTCTTGAACTCTTCAATTCCCTTCAGCGATGTTGCATAAATGAAGTCGTATCTATAGCCTCCAGAATAGTAATACGTGTACTCATGAGTGGAAGATGCATTGAAGCAGTTCATTACGGTAACGGCCAGAGCCTCGTCAATGCTGATTTCTCCGTCTCCGTCCGTATCGAAGTTTGCAACGCAGTATGCCTTGAAGGTTTCGTCTTCGAATTCAACAAGCTCCAGAGGCTCCAGAGCTACGCTCAAGGCAGCCATGTTGCGCCTTACGTTACGTTCTATCTGGATATTGGCTGAAGTAGACTTAACTTTCCTTCCCCTCTTTCCGCCGGATGTGCCGTCTATGGTAATCTTGAAACCATTGGTGAAAGTTACAGGAGGGATCACGAAGTTGAATTCAGTGGCATCTTCGGCAGAACTGCCCAGAGTAACAGGAGTTGGGCAATTTATCTTAATCTTGGATGTGGCGCCGTTTCCCATTGTTACAGTTGGCAGACCGCCTATGGCCTGAGCTATTGTGGCTGCTCCGGCTATCTTCTCGCCGTTCTTGCCCTCAAGAGTGATGCTGGTTACGGAAACACCTTCTCCGTAAAGCTTGAGCCTGAGATATCCGCAGGCGTTCTTGAACTCATAATCAGATTCATCGTCTCCAAGAAGTATCGGTTCTCTTACAGCCACCATGGTATTTGCGCCAGGACCGAAAGAGTTGGCGCGATAAGTCTGGTCGGCAGGAAGATTCAATGAGATTTCTGTTCCAGAAGAATTGATGGCGATATCGCTGGAATATGGATAAACGGCCCAAATTGCATCAAAAAGCTCTTGATCATTTTTTTCGCCCATTATTTCAAACTCTCCGGAGGCGTCTCCGTCGGCTCCCAAGAAACGGTATTTCACGTTGGTTGTGTTGTAGCCGAACATAGATATCAAGTCATTGGCATTCCAGAGAACTTTAAGGTTATTCCCCCAATAGGTCTTGGTGCCTGTCTGGGTGTTGGTTTCAGTTCCGGCATAGATAATATCTGGAAGTATGTATTTCTTCAGCGACACCTTTTCCTCAGGAGTCTGGTCCTCCTTGCTGCAAGAGGCAAATGCAAAGGCGGCAAGAGCAAATAATAATATATACTTTTTCATGACTGTTCGTTTTTCTAGTGATTAATAATCCCATCCAATCTCTTCATCCGGGTCTTCTTCAGTTATCTCTGTCATAGATTGGCAGACAAAAGTCTGAACCTCCACAACAAGCACTCTTGCGTAAGGAGATTCATAAGATTCTTTTTGTATTTTCATAACAATAGTTGTATTTAAAATCAAAATTCAAATTTCGGGAAATGCAACACTATAAAGTTAATAATTTTTCAGTAATCAAGAGGGGCGGACAAGGTCAAAACGCATCAAATTCACACTATTGAAGCAGATGCGTTATCTTTGTGGCATAAGAAAGGCGTTTAAAATGAAAAATATTGTTTCTGCTATTATTTTGGCCCTGGCGGCGGTATTTATGGCCGCCTGAATCCATCGCGGAGAAGAAAAAACAGGCTCAGAAGCCCATATAACGCAGCTGATCTCGGAAGCCTCGGCTGAAGTGGAAAGCCAGAAGTTTGACTCAGCCATGGGAAAGGCGCTTTCTGCGCTGCAGATGGCTGAAAAGCAGGATTTGCCTCTCCAGAAGGTGAAGGCGCTGGCCTGCATCACGGGCATAGACATAATGACCAGCCGCGACTCGGCAGCCTGGGAAGCCGCCTTGAAGGCAGAGGAGATAGCCAGGAAGGAGGGTTTCAGGGATGATCTTGCCGGCATTCTGATTTCAAAGGCCAAGCTATGCTTCTACGCCGAAATATCCCCGGAAACAGGGAGAAACGACGAAGGCCTGGAATATACCCGGGAAGCCCTCTCGCTTGCGGAAGAAACCCAGAGTTACGAGAAACAGGCTGAGGCCTGCTATGTGATAGGATCGCTTTACATCAACAAGAACCGCTGGAACGACCAGATAGATACCGTGCTCTACAACACTGCCGGAAGATATCTGGACAAGGGCCAGGCCATAGCGGACACATACGATATCCCTAGGCTCAAGCGCAACGGCATAATGTTCCGTTCCCGCTGGTTCCAGCAGGGAGACCGCAACGCTGAAGCCGTCCATTACTTCACGCAGGTTCTCACAACCCTGAAAGCAAATACACCTCAGCCTTTGAAACCCTGGCTGGTGAGGCTCCTGCCCTGACGGAAGAGCAGATCAGGGAAAAGTGCCGGGAAGTCACAAAGGACAGCAAGTCTCTCAGCGATGAAGTGGGCAAATACCTTTCAGACCTTCTGGTGGAAAAGCGGAACAAGATTGCCGAGATTGGACTGTCTCTAAGAGAAATTGAAATCATCCAGCTTTCAGCCCAGGGGCTCAAGGCTTCTGAAATTGCAGAAAAGCTGTTCCTGAGTGTCCATAAGGTAAACACTCACCGCCAGAGGATATACTCTAAAATGGAAGTGCGGAACATATCCGATATGCTCCGCAAGAGCAAATCACTTGGAATCATATAAAAAGAAATGCTCCCAACCTCGCGAAAATAGAGAGGTCAGGAGCATTTTGAGGTGTTTTTGTACCCAACCTCATCAAAACAGAGAGGTCAGGAACAATAGCGTTTTACTTCAGGTAGTAGGTAACGGATGTAACAACTCTTACCTTCTTGATGTAATCTGTTGTCTCGTCAAGATCCTCGATGGAGAACTGGCCCTGACTGGCAGTCTTGATTTTTCCGAGGCTGCTGCCGCAGTTGTCGGCAAACTGCTGAGCGGCTTCCCTTGCTTTCGCAGTAGCCTCCTTGATCATTTCCGGCTTCAGATCATTGAGGCCGGTGAAATCGTAAGAAGCCCAGTCGCTGATTATAATGTCCTTCTTCAGCATCTCGGATGTCAGAGTTTTTACCAGATTCCTGATAGCATCTACCTTTTTGGTGGAAATGGTCATGGACTGGTTAATCTGCCACTTGTAGGCAGGCTTGTTGTTGGAATACCTGTACTGGTCCTCGAGATTGCTTACAGATGGTGAAGCCTCAAAGATTTCATCGTCCGTGATACCTGCCTGCTTGATGAAGTCCTTTACGGTCTTGGCGTTGGCGTCAACAGAAGAATAGAGAGAGGACAGGTCGTTGCCCTGCCTTCCGAAAGAAACTCTCCAGATAGCCTTGTCGGCCGGAACCTGCTGCTCTGAAAGTCCCTTTACGGTAACCACGTTGTCCATAGATTTGAACTTTACGATTCCGCTCCTAAGGCAAAGGCCCAGAGCTAGAAGTCCTACGGCAATAAGCGCAGCCGCAAGAACCTTGTTTCCTTTTTTCTGATTTTCGGTCATAGCTTATAAGTATTACGATAATGATTTCCGTTTCTGATGTAAAGATATGCAAAAAGAGTGCAGTTTTTGCTAAATTTGCGGCGGTTTCGGAGATTTTTTTTGTCCCCACAATCGCAACAGTTTGAAATAAACCATTTAATTTATTGATAATATGATTATTGTAGATGTACAAGGTAGAGAAATCCTCGATTCAAGAGGAAATCCTACTATCGAAGTTGAAGTAACCCTCGATTCAGGTTTCAAGGGTGTGGCAGCCGTTCCATCCGGAGCTTCCACCGGCGAGAACGAGGCTATCGAACTCCGCGACAAGGACCCTAAGCGTTACGGCGGAAAGGGCGTTCTTAAAGCAGTCAGGAACGTTAACGAGATAATCGCTCCAGCCATCATCGGCATGGACGCTCTCCAGCAGAGAGACATTGACCAGCTTATGATCGAGTTGGACGGAACAAAGAACAAGGCAAAACTGGGCGCAAACGCTATTCTGGGCGTTTCCCTGGCAGTCGCAAAGGCTGCAGCAGAGGAGCTTGAGATCCCTCTGTACAGATATATCGGCGGAACCAACGCATATGTGCTTCCTGTTCCTATGATGAACATTATCAACGGTGGTGCTCACTCAGACGCCCCTATCGCTTTCCAGGAGTTCATGATCAGGCCTATCGGCGCAAAGAACATGGCAGAAGGCGTAAGGATGGGTGCTGAGGTGTTCCACGCCCTGAAGAAGGTGCTCAAGGAAAGAGGACTCTCCACCGCAGTCGGTGACGAGGGAGGTTTCGCTCCTGCACTCAAGGGCATTGACGACGCTCTGGACTGCATCGTCGAGGCTATCAAGGCTGCTGGCTACAAGCCAGGAAAGGACGTTACCATCGCCCTGGACTGCGCTGCCAGCGAGTTCTCCGTAAAGAAGGGAACCAAGTATTCCTACGACTACTCTCAGCTTAACAACGGCACCAAGAAAGAGCCTAAGGGCAAGTGCCTGAGTGCTGACGAGCAGGTTGCATACCTGGAGAAGCTCTGCAAGAAGTACCCTATCGACTCCATCGAGGACGGTATGGACCAGAACGACTGGGACGGATGGGTAAAACTTACAAAGGCTATCGGTGACAAGGTTCAGCTTGTTGGAGACGACCTCTTCGTAACCAACGTTTCCTATCTTGAGAAAGGTATCAAGAAGGGCGCTGCAAACTCCATCCTGATCAAGGTTAACCAGATCGGTTCACTTACCGAGACTCTGGACGCCATCGAGATGGCTCACCGCAACGGTTACACCACCGTCACTTCACACAGAAGCGGCGAGACCGAGGACACCACCATCGCTGATATCGCAGTTGCTACCAACAGCGGCCAGATCAAGACAGGTTCACTCAGCCGTACAGACCGTATCGCCAAGTACAACCGCCTGATGAAGATCGAGCTTGAGCTTGGTTCAACCAGCCGTTACGGCTACAAGAAGATCAAGTAAATCTTCCTCAGCGATAGCTGTTGCTAAAAAATCAGCCGCGGGAAATCCTGCGGCTGATCTTTTTTAAGCGGAAACACAAACTAATACTCAGTCTTGTCTTCCTTGTCCTGCCATTTCTTGAAAACCTCAAGGGCTTCTTTTCTCAGAAGCTTGACAGATTTCTTCTGCCGGTCTTCCGGCTTGAGTTCTATCTCCTGATAGATGAAGTCGTCGTCGAATCCGATCTTTGCAGCATCCTTGCGGTTGTTGGCATAGTAGATCTTGTCAAGATGAGCCCAGTAGATTGCTCCAAGGCACATAGGGCAAGGCTCGCAGGATGTGTAGATTTCGCAGCCTGTCAGGTCAAAGGTTCCAAGTTTCTTTGTGGCGTTGCGGATGGCTGTAACTTCTGCATGAGCCGTAGGGTCGCAGTTGATGGTAACGCTGTTGCTGCCTTCTGCAACTATTTCTCCATTACGGGCAATCACGGCGCCAAATGGTCCGCCGCCCTTCTCCACGCTTTCGTCCGAAAGCTGGATAGCTCTTCTCATCAAATCTTTCTTGTCCATAATTCAATAATATTAGATTTCCCAGGTAGTGGTGCCGTCCTTGTTGTCCTTGAGCTGGATGCCCAGGGCCTTGAGAGTGTCTCTGATCTGGTCGCTCTTGCCCCAGTCCTTGGCGGCTCTGGCGGCTTTTCTATCCTCAATGATGTAGTTCATAAGGCCGTCAATAACTTTGGAAGAATTGGACTGGCCTTCTGCAGACTGCGCAGAGTCTTCATCGATGAGGCCGAGAATGTCCGTTACTACTTCCTTGAACAGGCTGTTGATGGCATCCTTTTCCTGTTTTGCCACACTGATTCTGCCTTCCTTAATGTTGTTGACTGTTTTCACAAGCTCGTAGATGCCGGAAATTGCAACAGGAGTGTTCATATCGTCGCAGAGGGCGGTGAAAATGTCTTCCCTTATCTTCTTGATTTCCTCGGCGATGCCTTCGCTTGACTTGTCGGATTCCTTGATTGACTCTGCATCCTTGACTGCCTGCATAAGTCGCTTGAGGCCTTTCTCGGCAGCCTGGAGAGCGGAGTTGGAGAAATCCAATGTTCCGCGATAATGGGCCTGGAGGATGAAGAAGCGGACCGTCATAGGAGTGTAGGCCTGCTCAAGGTTAGGGTTGTTGCCGGTGAAAAGCTCGTCCAGGGTGATGAAATTTCCAAGAGACTTGCCCATCTTCCTTCCCTCGATGGTAATCAGGTTGTTGTGCATCCAGTACCTTACGCCGCCGGTTCCCCTTTCGGCAAAGTTCTGGGCCATTTCGCACTCGTGGTGAGGGAACATAAGGTCCATTCCGCCGCCGTGGATATCGAACTCCTTGCCAAGGTACTTTTCTCCCATCGCGGAGCACTCCATGTGCCAGCCAGGGAAACCGTCTCCCCAAGGAGAAGGCCAGCGCATTATATGCTCAGGACTGGCTTTTTTCCAGAGAGCGAAGTCGGCTGAAGAATGCTTGTCCTGCTGGCCGTCAAGTTCTCTTGTGTTGTGCAGCATCTCGTCCAGATTACGGCCGCTGAGAGCTCCGTAATTGTACTTCTGGGCATATTTCTGCACATCGAAATAAACTGAACCGTTGCTGATGTAGGCATAGCCGTTGTCCAGTATCTTCTTGATAAACTCTATCTGCTCTATGATGTGTCCGGAAGCGTTAGGCTCGATGCTTGGCGGAAGCACGTTCAGCTTTGCCATAGCCTGGCGGAAATGCACTGTATAGGTTTGTGCAACTTCCATAGGCTCAAGCTGTTCCAGACGGGCCTTCTTTGCTATCTTGTCCTCTCCTTCGTCTGCGTCGTGCTCCAGATGGCCCACGTCCGTAATGTTGCGCACATAGCGGACCTTGTAGCCTATGTTCCTCAGCAGACGCACCAGAACATCAAAGGTTACGCCCGGTCTGGCGTGCCCCAGATGAGGGTCTCCGTAAACCGTAGGACCGCAGACATACAGGCCCACTCTTCCTGGAGTTATGGTCTGAAGTTTTTCCTTCCTTCTGGAAAGTGTATTGTAGAGATAGAATTCCCTTTTGATCTCTTCGCTCATAAAACATCCGGCGGCTTGCTTGGACCGCCGGATGCAAAGTTAAACATTTTCCGGCAGAGACATTTTCAATGCCACAATTTCGCTGGAATATCTTTCCTGCCCGTCTTTGGACGTGTAGGTGTAATACCTGATCTTTCCTGTCAGTTCCACAAAATCTCCTTTACGGATCCTGCTGAAATCAGGCATGCCCTTGCTCGACCATGCTGCCACATTGTGCCAGGTGGTCTCTTCTTTGTACTGCCCGTCCCGTCCTTTAAAAACTTCATGTGTTGCTAGGGAGAAACGGATCAGACTCACTCCTCCCTCCATTTCGGTCACTTTGGGGTCAGCTCCCACGTTGCCCCTCAGTTCCACTTTGTTCAATGTTTTCTCCATAAATCACATAAATGAAATATGGTACAAATAAAACTCAAGGCTTGAAACTCAAACGAATTTTATCCGCTTATAAACGATTATAAACGTTTCATTTACAATCTCGGAATTCTTGTGCTTTTCCTGTAATCATATACCGTCTTCAATTATTTGGAATCAGCAGAAAATCAGAATGAAATTGTATCCTGCGGTAACATCGGGAGTATTGGTTGACTATTTTTGGTTCATCGATGAAAGCGGAAAGAAGGGACTAGAAATGACTCTAAGGAAATGTCCGGTATGCGGGAAGAATGTTAACGGACGGAGCGACAAGAAATTCTGCAGCGATGAATGCCGCATATTCTACAACAATGCGCTGGGAAGAAGACGCAGAGCCAGGAACCACAAGCAACTCAAATCTATCCGTTCCAACATTATGGAGCTGGAAAGAGTTGATGCTAAGGTTTCTCTGAGAATACTGTCGTGGATAAGCAAAGTATTCAAAATTATGAGTACCTTCGCTAAAGATAGATACTCTTAAATCAGACTCGACAGCATGAGAAATAATCCGCTTCTTCATCCTTCCTCTTTAAGGTACGGAGCGCCACTTTTTGACAAAATCAGGGAAGACGACTACCTGCCGGCATTCAGGAAAGCCATTGAACAGGCATATAAAGAAGTTGACGCCATAACTTCCAATCCCGAACCGCCAACCTTTGAAAACACCATAGAGGCCCTGGAGTTCTCGGGAAAACTTCTGGACGAGGTCAGCGGCATTTTCTTCAATCTCAACGAGTGCCTTTCTTCAGACAAGATGCAAGGCATCGCCGAGGAAATTTCTCCCGAACTGACCCGGCTGTCTTTATATACTTTGTTCAACGACAAGCTTTTCCAGAGAATCAAGACTGTATATGAGCAGAGGAATAAACTCCATCTGGACAAGGAGCAGGCAAGACTCCTGGAAAAGAGGTTCAGGGCTTTCAAGGAAAACGGAGCCCTGCTGGACGAGGAGGGCAAGAAGCATCTGGCAAAGAATTCTGAAGAAGCCAGCCTTCTTACTCTCAAGTTCGGCAAGAACGTGCTGGACGCCACCAACGATTTCATCCTTCACCTGACAGATAAGGAGGATGTGGTTGAACTCCCTGACTATGTGCTTGAAGCAGCGGAAGAAGAGGCGAAGAACAGGAAGCTCAATGGTTGGGTTTTCACCCTCCAGGCCCCGAGCTATTCCGGGTTCATGAAATTCTCTCCGAAAAGGGACCTGAGAAAGAAAATGTACCTGGCCTACGGCTCCAGATGCCTCGGCGGAAAATATGACAACACAGCCATCATAAAAAGGATTCTGGAACTCCGTATGGATTCTTCCAACCTTCTGGGATTCAAGACTCCCGCCCAAGCAGCCCTGAAATACAGGATGGCCAAGAATCCTAAGACCGTGAATTCTTTTCTCAAGGATCTTCTGGACAAGACCCTCCCTTATGCAAAACAGGACGTGAAGCGGATTGAGGATTTTGCCAGAAAGCACGGTTTCAAGGACAAGCTCCAGGGCTGGGATTTCGGCTACTGGAGCGAAAAACTCAGAAAGAGCCGCTACAGCCTCAGCGACGACCAGGTTAAGCCTTTCTTCCGTCTGGAAAATGTTCAGCGTAGCCTTTTCGACCTTGCCCGCAAACTCTACGGAATCAGGTTCGTTGAAGCCAAAGACATTCCTGTCTATCACAAGGAAGTGAAGGTTTACGACGTGCTGGATAAAGACGGAACCCATCTTGCCCTTTTCTACAGCGATTTCTATCCGAGAAAAAGCAAGAGGGGCGGCGCCTGGATGACATCCTTCCGCGACAGTGGCGGCATACCTGAACAGAGGCCGCTGATTTCCATCGTGTGCAACTTCACAAAGCCGACTCCTACCAAGCCTTCTCTTCTGACTTTCGGGGAAGTGACCACCATTCTCCACGAGTTCGGCCACGCCCTCCACGGCATACTGGGCAAGGGGAAATACCCTTCCCTGACCGGCACTTCCGTAACCAGGGACTTTGTGGAACTTCCTTCCCAGATTATGGAAAACTGGGCTGTGGAAGAAGAGTTCCTGAAGATGGCCGGAAGGCATTACAAGACCGGTAAAGTCATCGGCAAAGACCTGATATCCAAAATCAAGCGTGCCAGAAACTACAACAGCGGCTACGCCTTTGTCCGTCAGCTTGCCTTCGGCATCACCGATATGGCCCTGCATACTATGCCAAAGGAAAAAATCGCCGGGATAAACACTCCGGAAGACCTGGAGAACCTGGAAAAGCGCCTCAAGAAAAAGTGCCATCTGATGCCTTCGGTAAAAGGTTGCGCCTTCTGCCCTAGCTTCACCCACATCTTCTCCGGCGGATACGCGGCCGGCTACTACTCCTACAAATGGGCCGAAGTGCTTGAGGCTGACGCTTTCTCCCTGTTCAAGAAAAACGGCATCTTCGACAAAAAGACCGCCAGGAGTTTCAGGGAAAACATACTGGAAAAAGGCAATCTGGAAGACGCCACTGTCCTCTACCGCAACTTCCGCGGCCGGGATCCAAGACCGGAGGCTCTGCTCAAGAGGGACGGGCTTACCCGGCCTTTACGCAAATGACATCTGCAAGACACGTAGTGTAATTGGGAGAGAGCCTTTCCCTCTTCATCTCCCATTTTTCTTTCCGCTCGGCGATGCCCCCGCTCGCCTTCCTGTTGAATATGGCGGATTCTCCCTGCACGGCAAGGTGCAGAGAGCTTCTTCCATATCTGCGGTTGACTTCGTCCATAAGCAGGTCCACCTTGCGGTTGCGCTCATAATCAGGCTGGTAATAGAGATTCTGCTGTATGTGGCCGTTGGGCACAATCCCGCTTACCGTAACTCCTGCCTTCTTGTAGGCTATGCCTGGCAGGTATATCTGGTCCAGGGCCTTCAGGCATCCTTCCACCAGGCCGATTGAACTGTCTTCCGCTTCCGGAAACTCCACTACGGCCTGCGGATAATACTGCGGCAGATCCTCCCTGAAAAAACTTGTCATCAGAAACACTGTGGCATAGACCGCCGAGCTGTTCTGGGCTCTGAGCTTCTGGGCGCAGGAAGACGCGAAGTTGGACACCGCGCACCTTAACTGTGTAAGGTCATACACCAGCTCCCCGAAGCTGCGGCTGGTGGTGATGGTCTGCTTGAGCTGTTTGTGATCCAAGCGGATTACATCTAAGCCCATAAGCTCTTCGTATGTCCTTAGGGCGCACACTCCCATATTCTTCTTTATCCAGTACGGCCCTTTCGCCACAAAGTCCGCCGCCGTCAGAATTCCCATTGCCGAGAACTTTCGGACAGACCTGTAGCCTATCCCCCACACATCCTCTACCGGCAGCAGGGAGAGCGCCTTCCGCCTCTGCTCTTCAGAGCCTATAAGGCAGAATCCCCCATATCCCCTGAACTTCTTTGCAAACCTGGTAGCCGCCTTTGCAAGTGTCTTTGAATGAGCGCATCCCACAGATACCGGAATGCCCGTTCCCTTGCTCACCCTGGCAACAATCTCCCTCCCGAGAGCAACAACTTCTTCCGCCGCCATTGAACCGAAATCCACAAACGCCTCGTCTATGGAATACACATCCACGTTCCCCGCAATGTCCTTGAGAATCTTCATCGCCCGGCGGCTCATGTCTCCATAGAGAGTGTAGTTGGAAGAGCACATGGCCACATCCACGCCCTTGCTCAAAAACTCCTCCCTGATCTTGAATGCCGGCATTCCCATCTTCACGCCGATAGCCTTCGCCTCTGCGCTTCTGGACACGGCGCACCCGTCGTTGTTGGAAAGCACCACCACCGGCCTTCCCTCCAATGACGGATTGAACACCCTCTCGCACGAAACGAAGAAGTTGTTGCAGTCCATAACTCCAAGAAACTTCCCGCTATTTTCCGCGCACATCTTTTATAGAATAAGTTACAACGCCCCACACCATAAAGTTCTGGTCCGGAGTAACTTTTATTCTCCTGTACTTGGGATTTTCCGGCACCAGCCAGACAAAGTCATTTTCAATATGAATCCTCTTCAGCGTAAATTCCCCGTCTACAAAGCACACCGCAATATCTCCCTCCGAAGCGGAAATGCTCTTGTCTATCACAATCAGGTCTCCGTCCTCTATCCCGGCCCCGGCCATTGAATCTCCGCTCACCCGGCCAAAGAAAGTGGAAGAAGGATTCTTCACCAGTTCCTTGTTCAAATCTATCCCGCTCTCCAGATAATCCTGCGCCGGAGACGGAAATCCCGCCCTTATTCCCCCGTCCGCAACCAGCAGCACCAGAGAAACATTGCTACCTGTCATCCCTGATGATGGAAATGTTCACTTCATTGCTGTCTCCGATAGTCTCCTCTATGAAGGTTGCTATCTCGCTGTTGAAAAGAATGTTGTAGCTGTTCATATCCTTATGTTTTTATTTATTTCACGATGCAAAGGTATTGCCGCGTTTTGACAGGTTGTGTCAATGAATAAATTATTTGAAATTTCTTATCTTGCATATTGAAAAAAACAGTAAGCTGATGAAGAATTTTGCAATAATGCTGGCGCTGCTGCTGGCAACCGTATCGGTTTCTGCCCAGAACACCAAGAAACAGGACTGGGCGCAGTTCTATGTATTCCAGAAAGACAATGCAAGAATCGCTGAGATGATTAAAGACACGCCTAAAGGAAAATGCCCGAAATGCGAGTGGAAACTCCGCAAGATCAAGGCAGTGCTTATGGGAGACTCCATAACCGAACTGTGGTGGGACCTGGATTCCACTTTCTTCCGCGACAACAACTTTGTGGGAAGAGGAATCTCCGGCCAGACCACTAGCGAGATGCTGGTCCGCTTCAGAACAGACGTGCTGGACCTGAACCCTCAGTACGTGTTCATAATGGCAGGCACCAACGATGTGGCTGAAAACAACGGAAAGATAACCCTGGAGAACATACTTGGCAACCTCAAGTCTATGGTGGAACTTGCCAAGGCCCATAACATCAGGCCGATACTCTGCTCCGTTCCGCCTGCAGCGGGATTTGTCTGGAGGAAAGACCTTTCCCCGGCCAAGGACATAATCAAGCTGAACAAGATGATAAAGGAATATGCAGACAGTATAAATATTCCATACATAGACTATCACTCTCTGCTTACCGATGAAAACGGAGGCCTTCCGAAGAAATACGCCAAGGACGGAGTGCATCCGGTTCTGGCCGGTTACAAGCTTATGGAAGGATTATTGCTAGAGGAATTCAAGAAAATAGACAAATAAAACCTTACGGCTATGAAAAAGATCTTTGCATTACTGGCCTCAGCGATAATACTGCTGGCACTGCCGTCAAAGGCAGACTCGCAGACTCTTCGCGACAAGTACGGAGCTCAGATCGGCACCATCCAGAGCGACGGCACTATTCGCGACAAGTATGGCGCGCAGGTAGGAAAGATTGACCGAGACAATTATGTCCGCGACAAATATGGCTCACAGATCGGGAAGATAGACTCCGACGGCACAATCAGGGACAAATACGGCTCCCAGGTGGGAAAGGTCAATTCCGACGGGGTTGTACGAGACAAATACGGCTCTCAGATAGGCAAGGTGGACAATGACGGCACCATAAGGGACAAGTACGGAGCTTCCATCGGCAGCGCACGCGGAGTTCCGAAGACCTGGGCCGGCCTCTACTTCTTCTTCAGCCTCAACTGACATCTACAAAAAAGCGACAGGAAAAATCCTGTCGCTTATTTTGTAGCGCGGGGCGGGATTGAACCGCCGACCTCATGATTATGAATCATGCGCTCTAACCAGCTGAGCTACCGCGCCATCACTGTGCCCAGCAGCTGGCTGGACTTTCAGATTTGTTGAGATACCCGGATTCGAACCAGGACTAAGAGGACCAGAATCTCTTGTGCTGCCATTACACCATATCTCAATACTCCCCACTGGTTTTGGGGTTGCAAAAGTAAGCAAATTTCTCTTATTCACAAATTTTTTCCACAAGGACCGTGGCATAGACCGCCACACCCTCCTCTCTTCCCACGAATCCGGCACCCTCCGTGGTGGTGGCCTTTACGGAAATGTCCTCAATGGAAGAAGGGTATTTGTCGCTGACCCTGGAAATGGTCTCGGCGATACTTCTTCTCATCTTTTCTATGAAAGGAGCCACTTTCGGCTTCTGGAGGAGGATGGTGATATCCGCGTTGACAAGGCGGTACCCCTTGTCCAGAACCAGGCGGTAGGACCTTTCCAGAAGGATTTTGCTGTCAATTCCCTTGAATTCCGCGCTTGTGTCCGGAAAATGGTGGCCGATATCGCCGAGGGCAAGGGCTCCCAAAAGGGCATCGCAGAGGGCGTGCAAAGCCACATCCCCGTCCGAATGTGCCACACAACCCTTGGTATGTGGGATTTTCACTCCGCCCAGAAACAGCGGCAGACCCGGTGCTAGAAGATGGACATCGTATCCGTTTCCTATTCTGAATATGTTTTTGGTGTTGCTCATACAACGCAAAAATACTGATTTTTCGGGTTTGATTGTTATATTTGCATCATTATGGGATTCAAGTTTTTTTCTTTGCCAAGCCACAGGGTGTTTGACTACCCTGCAAGGTACTATAACAAAGATCTCGAGAAGTTCGAGGGCATAAATGCCGAGGCCAAGGCCAGGCAGAGCGGCGCAGGATATGTTCCCGGATCCATCGTCTCCAAGGGATTCCGCAAGAATTCAAAGGAACTCAAGAGGGCTGAGGGAGGTTACGGAAAGGGAAAGAGGTTTTTGGTATATATAATTATTGCGTTGATTCTTGTGGCTTTGCTGTATTTCACAAAGGCATTGTCGCTTCTGTTCCAGGCCTATCAGATCAACCACGGTTAATATTTTGAGATTATGCTGAAAGTCCTGCCCGAAAGTATCTACAGCCTGATTGCCGCCGGAGAAGTGATCCAGAGGCCAGCTTCCGTAGTGAAGGAGCTCATGGAGAACTCCGCGGATGCCGGAGCCACATCCATAATGCTGGTGGTCTCCTATTACGGCAAGACTCTTATACAGGTCATCGACAACGGCACCGGAATGGATGCCGAGGAGGCTTCTATATGTTTCCTTTCCCACGCCACATCCAAGATTGACTCCGTGGAGGACCTTCAGAATCTGTCCACTTTCGGATTCAGGGGAGAGGCTCTGGCTTCCATAGCCGCCTGTGCGGATGTTACTCTGAAAACCCGCAAGAAGGGTCAGCCTACCGGGACGCAAGTCCATATATCCGGAGGCAAGACTCTGGAAACAACGGAGATAGCCTGCCCGGAAGGATGCAACATAGCCGTGCGTAATCTCTTCTTCAACATTCCGGCCAGAAGAAAATTCCTCAAGTCAGACAATAGCGAGTACAGGATGATTGTCTCCGAATTCACCCGCGTTGCACTGACAAGACTGGACATTGAATTCCGGCTCATATCAAATTCCAAGGAAGTGATTACACTGCCGAAGGGCAGAAACCTCAAGCAAAGGCTATCAGACCTGTTTGGCTCTGCGATGGGAAAGCAGATGGTGGACATAAGCGTGGACACCACGGTTGTGAAGATAAGCGGAGTGGTCGGCACCCCACAAAGCGCAAAGAAAACCCAGCAGAACACATTCCTGTTTGCCAATGGAAGATATTTCCGCTCACCGATGCTTCACAAGGCGGTTATGAAAGCCTACGGCAACCTTGTTCCGGAAGGAAACTCCCCGCACTATTTCATATTCCTGGAGGTCCCTCCGCAGGAAATGGATGTCAACATAAGTCCATCCAAGACTGAAATCAAGCTGGAAAACGAGCAGGTAATCTTCCAGATAATGGAAGCCGCCGTAAAGGAAGCCATCGGGAAGAACGCCTTCGCTCCTGCGATTGATTTTGACACGGAAGGAGTTCCACTGGAAATAAGCAACGGAGACGGTTTCACCCTGTCTCCGGAAGAAAAGAAGATAATGCAGCAGGGAGGATTCCGCCCTCCAAAGATCAATTATGACCCGCTGTTCAACCCGTTCGAGGAAGAGAAGAAACAGGAAGGGTCAAGCTACAGGAACATTCCGAGCAACATCAACTCCCAGCTGATGGAAGAGCCCGAGGAAAGGCGTATTCTCCAGATTGACAAGAATCTTGTAGCCGTCGCTGACAAAGACGGAGGGCTCATCATTTTCAATGTCGCAAGGGCAAGGCAGAGAATATTCTATGAAAGATATCTCAAGTCCCTTACCGAGAAAAAATGCCAGATCCAGGAAGAATTGTTCCCTAAAACCGTGAGTCTGGACCACTCTTCCTTCACCACCCTTATGGACAACTTGGAAAAGGTCCGTTCACTCGGCTTTGAAATAAGGCAATTCGGCAAGGACTGTGTGGTAGTGAGCGGTACGCCGGCAGATTTCCGCGGAGAAAAATTCTCCGTTGAGGAATGCATTGAGGAGATCGCCCGCTACATAGAAGAAGGTGACAGCACAGAACTTTACCGCAAAGCCGCCCTGGACATTGTACGCCGCTCAAATTTCTCCTACACGGCAAACATTTCCGAAAAGGAAGCCGGAGCGGTCATCGATGAACTGATGAATTGCAAAGATAGCGCGACCTGCCCTACGGGAGGATACACATTCCTGAAAATCAGCGCTGAAGAAATCAGAAAGAAACTGTTATGAGAAATTTGCCTCCAGCACTAAAGCACATAATCATTATCAATGTCCTGATGTTTGTAGCCACGCTGCTCATCGGCGACAGGATGTATGAGATTTTCGCCCTCTTCCCAATCGGAAGCCCGTGGTTCCAGGTTTGGCAGCCAATCACCCACATGTTCATGCACGGAGGATTCTTCCATATCTTCTTCAACATGTACACGCTGTTCTTCTTCGGAATGGCCTTGGAAAGGACATGGGGAAGCAAGAAATTTGTGATTTACTACTTTGTGACCGGACTTGGAGCGGCAGCCTGCCATCTGGCGGTGATGTATCTTCAGGGAGCCCCGCTGAATATCCCGACCGTTGGAGCATCAGGTGCCGTTTACGGAGTCCTTCTGGCTTACGGAATGCTCTATCCTAACAGCAGGATCACCATGGTATTCCCTATTCCGGTAACTTTAAAGGCCAAGTGGTTTGTGGTGATATTCGGAGCCATAGAACTTGTAACGGGTATTTTCGACACCACATCCGGAATAGCCCACTTCGCTCATCTGGGTGGTATGATATTCGGCTTCTTCCTCATTCTCTGGTGGAAGAAAAGGAACAGACTCTATACCTGGGAATAAGCTATGGCAAGAAAGGGGCGCAGAAGAAGGGTTCCACGGTTTTTCGGGATAACATTCCGGCTTGTCCTGATCGTAGCCGGCATCTGTCTTCTGTTGAGTTACGTTTCCTCTTACATAGATCCGACAAAGTTTTCGATCCCGATGTTTTTCGGGTTGTATTTCATCCCTATCCTGGCAATCAATTTCCTGCTTCTGGTGATTGCCCTGCTGTCGCGGAGCAAAAGCGCCTGGATTACTATCATAGCCCTTCTGCCGGCATTGCTTTTTGCAGAGCGGTTTGTCCGCTTTGGCGGCGGAAAGGAAAACGGGGGTCAGAAAATCCGAATAGAAACATATAATGTCGGGCTGTTCCGCCTTTCCAAAAACAAAATGACATACGGCCAGACAATGGACAGTGTCTATTCGCATATAGAAAAATCTGACGCTGATATCGTTTGCCTGCAGGAAGTATATCTGGACAGCCTTCAGATAGCAAAAAAGATGCTTCCTCAATACCAGTGGAGAACCTGGCATCTGATCCCGCATCAGAAGGGACAAAGGAGCGGAAACATAATCTTCAGCCGTTTCCCGATAACAAACGGAGGCCTTATCAAATTCAAGAGCAGTACCAACCTCTCCCTGTATGCTGATATCGTCATCGGGGAAGATACTGTCCGGGTTTACAACAACCACCTGCAGTCTTATGCCATTTCCCCTACGGCGCTGCTCCAGAAAATACGGACCAAAAAGACTTTTTCCGAGGAGGTTGGAAATGAGATCATCAATGTCCACAACAAGTTCCGCAACTCTGTAATACAGCGTTCCCATCAGGTTAACGCCGTCCTGGACAACATAAAGAAAAGCCCCTATCCTTCTGTTGTCTGCGGAGATTTCAACGATATTCCGATGAGCTACACCTATCACAAACTCTCCTATGGCAGTAAAGATACCTTCAAGGAATCAGGCAAGGGCTTTTCCGCAACCTTCTCGGTACTTTGGCCGCTGTTCCGCATAGACTATATTTTCATTCCGGAGAGTTTCAACAGCATAAGCCACAAAACTATAAGATGCAACTACTCAGATCACTATCCGGTAGTTGCCGAATTTGCAAAGCAATAAGGCAATGGGAGAAAAACATTCATACAAGATGGATCCCAGGATGGAGATCCAGATAAAGAAAGCAGCGGAAGCCATCAAGGCCGGAGGCACCATACTTTACCCTACAGATACCATCTGGGGTATAGGCTGCGACGCCACAAACCCGGAGGCCGTGAAGAAAGTCTTTGCAATCAAGAAACGGGAGGAAAGCAAGTCTCTGGTAACCCTAGTCAGCGACCTGGATATGCTGGCAAGATATGTCAAGGAGATTCCGGAAGCCGCCCTGGATTTGATAGAGGTCAACGATTCTCCTATGACCATAATTTATCCGGATGCCACACATCTGGCTTCCAATGTAATAGCTGAAGACGGAAGTGTTGGCATAAGAATCCCGATGAATGAGTTCTGCCGCCAGCTGTGCTTCAGGCTCAGAAAGCCGATAGTTTCCACCTCCGCAAACATCTCTGGAGAAAATCCTCCGAAGGGATTCAAGGATATTTCGCAGGAGATAAAGGATGCTGTTGACTACACCGTCCATCCTTCCATGGAAGAAAAGAATTCCACCCACAAGGCATCGCAGATAATAAAGATCGGCCTGAAGGGAGAAATCCAGATAATAAGAAAATAATTTCCAATGAAAAGAATCTTGTCCGTAGCAGTTATTATGTTGCTGACCGTGCTGAATATCAGCGCCCAGAACAACACAAAAGGCTATTATGGGGATGTCCTGATAGACGGAGGCATCGGCCTGTCTTCCAAATGGTACATTCCGGCAACCATTTATCTGGACCTGACAAAGCACACGCTGCTGTCCGTAAAGGATGATAAAGACTATTCAAGTCTTGACACCCTCTATCAGAACAGCGTTTTTATCGGCAACGAATATGACGAGAACGGATATCTGCTTTATCCGGACGGAGCTCCCCGCTTCCGTGTTCTCTACGTGAACGGCGGCAGTTCCTTTTCCCACGGAAGAAGTGTGGGAGAAGAAGGCAGAAGGAACATAATGCAATTCATCCTAAACGGCGGAAGCTATGTGGGAACCTGCGCCGGAAGCGCACTTTCCAGCAAAGGCGTGATCTGGGACAACGGTTTCCGTATCCAGGAAGAATATTTTGCCATCTGGCCGGGAGTCATAAGAAGAAGCGAAGCCTCCAGAATATATACCGGAATGAATATTCCGAAAAAATCTCCGCTTCTCAGATACTATGATTTCGGAGGAGACCTTCACCTGGACAGTCTCTATCATAACCTTGGAAACCACGCCTACAGAGATCTGGACTGGCCGGCAGGAACCGAAATCCTTGCCACCTACGAGACAGACACCCTGAATCTTGAGAGGAAAATTGGCGGAGAGCCTTCCATCTGGGCATATAGGCCGACCGCAAATTCTGGAAGGGAAGTCATGTGCGGATCCCATCCCGAATCCATCCCTTACGGGGAGAGACTCCACCTGATGAGCGCGATGCTGCGTTACGCAATGGACGGAAACGGATATCCTTCCGTCAAGGCCGAGCTCTTAAACAACGAGGAAAGGGTGATGGACCGCTCCACCCACGACAACCAGCCGGAACTGACCAAGATCGGCGACAGGCAGTATCACCATTTTCTGGTGAGGGTTCCAAAGAAGACAAAATCGCTGAGGATAACCTTGACCACTGTGCCTGACCAGCCAAAGGACAGCACGCTGAAAGAGCCTGACCTGTTCCTGTTTGCAAGGAGAGGAAAGTTTGCCTACAAGGGAGAATCCGAATTCCAGAACCTTAAGGACGGAATCGGAAAGGTCATCGAAATCAGCAAGCCTAAGGCCGGAGACTGGTATATCTCCGTATTCTGCAACACTACCGTGGATACGGAAGAAACAACATACGGAACCCGCTACACAGGACGGCTCGATGTCCTGAACGGGGTTCCGTACCTAATTAAGGTTGAGTATTAACCCGCCTATTTCATTTCCACAAACGAAGGAGCGCTGTGTCCCCTAAGGTGTACAAAGGCCTCCGCATAGTCGCACCAGTATTCCATTCCACGGAATTTTTCCATAGGTATGTGCCAGTCGTTCAGAAGATCCGGCATGCCCTGGCTCTCGTGGCAATAGCAGGCCTCGTGCTTTTTCTCCACCACTGAAGTTATGTCCACATAATCTGTCGGGACAAAGTTCATGCTCTGGTTTCCGCTCATGGCCTCGGCATAGAAGAGGTTGAAGCTGTAACCGCTGTATCTCCAGGCGTCATAGACAAGGATAGAGCAGATACGGTGGTCTCTATGAGTATCTATAGGCCAGTGGGTTATCACCAGTTCAGGTTTTTCCTCCTTGATAACCTGGAGCATCTCGTCGTACTTCTCCTTGTTGATTACGGTGGCTCCGTCCACCTGCGACATGAACCTGTATCTGGCTCCAGTAACCTTGCAGGCTGCCTTGCATTCCTTTTCTCTGATGGCGGCTGCCTGGTCTCCGCTCATTCCCTTGATACCAGCCTCTCCTCTTGTAAGATAGACGCACACTACATCCCAGCCGGCCTGAAGCAAAAGAATCATCGTACCTCCGGCTATAGTCTCAGGATCGTCCGGATGGGCGCCGATTATCAGAGCCTTGCGCTTTTTGCCCTTCTTGGCGGACAGAGATGACGATCCGCTCAAAGGAGAAGCGTTGATTATCGAAGGAAGAGACAGCGCGGCGGCTGATGCAGCCACTCCGGCGGAGGTTTTCAACCAATTTCTTCTGGAAACTTTTTTCATATCGTGTTATATTGAAGCAAAATAAACTTCGGAAACGGAAGCCACAGCTGCGGTTTCCACCCTTAATCTTGAAGGTCCTAAAGTCAGCGGCAGGAACCCACTCTGGCGGGCAAGAGCAATTTCCCTTTCGGAGAAATCTCCCTCCGGACCTATCATAATCACCACATTAAGAGGCTTGGGGGATCCGGATACATATTCCCGGACAGTCTTCTTTTCGCCGTCTTCGCAGTGTGCCATCAGTTTCAGGGGCTCTTCTCCAAAATCGCGGAGGAGGAAATCATCCACACTTACGGCATCCTCAACTACAGGCAGGCAGGATTTCAGGCTTTGCTTCGTGGCAGACAACACCAGGGCTTCAAGCCTCTCCTTCTTCACGGTTGTCCTTATGGAATGGTCCGAAATCAGTGGAACTATCACATCTACACCCAATTCCGTAGCCTTCTCCGCAAACCACTCGTAACGGTCCATATTCTTGGTCGGACAAACAGCCATAACAAGATGATAGGACCGCTCCCCAACCCCCAGGCTCTTTTCCACAATCCTGCATTCGACTTCGGCATCTCCTTTCCTGGGGAGATTGACAGAAGAAACCGTGCAGTTGTAAAGCCCACCCTTGCCGTCGATTACAAAAACGGTATCGCCAGCCTTATGCCTTAGCACCCTGGCACAGTGATCCGCTTCCTGCCCCTTCAGCAAAACAGTGTCTTTCCGGATATCTGTAGAATAGAACAATTCCATCGCAAAGACAAATTTAACTAAACTGGTAGAAATTCGTTAATTTTGTTGGTGACAAAAGTTTTAAAGTTTCTTTTATGGCACAAGTGAAAACAACCCGTTACGTGGCCCTGGATGTTCTAAGGGGAATGACCGTAGCGGGAATGATTCTGGTCAACAACCCCGGCAGCTGGGGACATATTTTCAAACCTTTAAGGCACGCCGCCTGGGCGGGATGCACTCCTACGGACCTCGTGTTCCCGTTCTTCTTGTTCGTGGTGGGTGCCGCTATGGCCTTCTCCTTTGCAAAGTACGGAGAGAGCCTTTCCAAGGCCAGTGTCAAGAAACTCCTGATAAGGGGCGCCTTGATCTTCCTGGTCGGAGTAGCCCTGAACGCCTTTCCGTTCATCAAGCTCCCGATGGATCCCGACCACGGCTTCTGGTGGAATGTCGCAGAGAAATTCCGTCATCTGAGGATATTCGGAGTGCTGCAGAGAATCGCGATGTGCTATATAGTCGGCGGACTGCTGGCCCTGTGGCTTAAAAAGCCTAAGAAAATCGTCAGCATAATGGTCATCCTGGCGCTTCTGGAAGTGCTGGTATTGTGGCTTCTTAGAGACGGTCAGGGAGCCTTCCTGTTCGGCGAAACCGTTAAGGACACTATGGCAGGAAGGGCATCCGGAGCCTTTGACGTGAGCTTCTTCAATGCCCTTGGTCTGAACGGGTCCAACCACGTATACCACGGAGAGGGATTTGACTTTGACCCTGAGGGCCTTATCGGAGTCCTCAGCGGCAGCTGCACGGTTCTGCTCGGATTCTTGATCGGCAACATCTGCCGCACGGAGGAACACAAAATCAATGCGGTTGCAAAGCTTTTCGTCATCGGAATGATCTGCCTTGCCCTGGGAATGATCGCCAGTATCTGGCTGCCGATCGTAAAGAAAATCTGGACCGGTTCATACGTTCTCTACGCAGGCGGCTGGGCCATACTGATGCTCGGATTCTTCGCCTACTTCATAGACGTCAAGGGAAAGGAAAAGATCTTCACTCCATTTAAGGCTCTTGGAATGAACCCTCTGTTCGCCTTCGTAATGGCCGGCCTGTTCTCCAAGATTCTGGGAGGCATGATCAAGTGGACCGTACCTATGGTCCAGGACGACGGGACAATGGGAGAAAAGACCTACTCAGTACTCAGCTGGTTCTACCAGAATTGCTGCTGCCCTATCTTCCGCTCTGACTTTTTCGGCGGCAACAACGGAAACAACGAGTTCGCTTCCCTGATGTACGCCATCGTCTATGTGATTGTCTTCACCCTTATGGCTTACGCCCTCTACCGCAAGAAGATAGTCATCAAGCTATAGTTTCTCTGCGATGAAAAAGATGATAATGGTAAACGGACGTATGGCGGACGCCATCAGATGGGACGGGGTAAACATCGCCGAGATCAGAGAGCTTGCCGGAGAAAAACTTATGGAACCTCATCTCTGCATGGGGTTCCTTTATCTTTTCATCGCCACCGAAGACGGCATCTCCCAGTGCAACGAGGGAGACTGGGTAGCCAGGGACCAGGACGGAGGCTGCCACGTGCTGAAAGCCGAAGAAATGCAATAAAACCTATGACGGAAGAAGGAAAAGACATACTCAAGACATTCACCATCACCAGCCTTGAAGAAATAGACAAGGTGGCCGGGGACTTCATACAGTACATCTCCGAGTCCGACCTCCAGAGCAACATCTTCGCATTCTACGGCAAGATGGGTGCCGGCAAAACCACTTTCATCAAAGCCATCTGCAAGGCTTTAGGGGTCAAGGACATCGTAAACAGCCCGACCTTCACCATCATCAACGAATACAGAAGCAGCCGAGGCTTCCCTATCTACCACTTTGATTTCTACCGCATCAACCGCCTCCAGGAAGCCTTCGACATAGGAACTGAAGACTACTTTGCCGGAAACGGCCTCTGCCTTATCGAATGGCCTGAAAAAATCGCAGAGATACTTCCGGAAGACCACATCAAAGTCACCATCACCACAAACGAAGACCTTTCCCGCACGATAGAGATTTCATAAATATATGTATAACCATTATTTCAGGAAATAAGGCTTCTTGTGGTAAGGATCTATAAGCATAGGTCCTTCACATTTTTTTGCAGGTGCCGTTGCTTTTGTAGAAGGAGCTGCAGAACTATAACTGTTGGTCTTATCATAATCGTGAGAAATGAAGTCCTCTACAGTTGGAGTTTCTCCGGCTGTGATTTTGATCCTGCAGTAAATTTTCCAACGGCTTATCGTGTTGAAGTGAGGAATATTGTCGACCATGCAACTACTGTTCTCTGAACGATAGATGCCTACACCGTAAGTTGCGCTTCCAGCGTGAAGGTTGATATTGCAGGCGGCATAATCAAGCCTATCTGCAAAAGTCTTCCAGTTGGCGCCTTCTACGTTATGTGTAAGACCAATATTGCAATGCTCATAGTCTGAATACCAGAAACTGTTTGTAGCATCCCACGCAGGAAGATAACTGTTCGGATAAGCTCCTAGATTCTGCCAGTAACGGAATGTAGACTGATTGTCATAAGGATAAGCAGTAGTGCTGTAATATACATACTCGTCTCCGAGCAGACCGATTCCGTGTCCGCCATATTCATGCACGAGAGTATTGGCAAATCCACCGTAAGAACCTACCGAAGGATGCCTAGCTGGAATCTGGGCAATGGATACTATCTTCATTCCTCCTATTCCAGAAGACCAAATATTTGTTCCGGCAGATTGATTTGAATTAATAATTATACAAATTGGAGACCAACTAAGATTGGTCCTGGTCGTATAATCATTAGTTCCCTTATAACCTGGACACTTGGCCGCATATTCCTCAACCTTCTTGGTGTCGCAGCCGATACTTGTAGAATTACCTCCCTGCCATGAGCATTTGAACTTGGTGTCCACCTTCATAGGAGTATTTGCCCAATCAGTAGAACCCTGACTCATTCCTGCCTCGTTGGAGTATGCGGCAACCTTGTAGACAGCAAAGTAGTAGTAATAGTACTTGTAAGGCTCTATCTGGAACAGAGCCTTGATCCCCTTGTCTATCTCCTGGTCAAACTGTCCTCCATATTTGTAAAGATCCTGGGTATAACCGTCTCCTGTATAGATGAGCTTGAACGGCCTGCTGGTTGATGTAACTTCTGTAATTGAGCCGTCAGAATTGATTTCATACAGCTTTACCTCACCGTCTGCCCAATAGGACTTTGTAGATCCGGTAGTGAAAGTTACTATGTCACTTTCTACTCTACCTCCTTCTTGTCCATCATCAGCAACGACTTTGTAGTAGTATGTGGTGTTCTTCTCAAGCTCCACCTTGTTCATTATCTCGGTTTTCTCGATAGGATCAAAAGAAATCCAGGTGGAGTTGTCCTTAGAAAGCATCACCGTATATTTTATCTTATCTCCAGGATCAGCATCGATAGATGCATCCCACGAAAAAGTCGTAAAAGTTTCAACATTGTTCCCTATAGGTCTGAGTCCTTTAGGCTTAGACGGAGGATTGTTTTTTGCGGCCTCTTTGATTATTAAAAGAGACTTGCTATAGATACCACTCTTTACTGTAAGGAATGTCTGGACATTTGCCTTTTCTGGATTTGCTGATGTATTAATTAGTATTGTAGCATCGCCTATACCTGAAATAGGGCTCACACTAATAAGCCACGAAGGCTTAGGAGAAGGCATTGTTATAGTCCACTCCCCTACTGACCCTCCAAAAACAACACGAAATGAAGAAGTGCTAGCTTCTGCGGGAACTGTCAACTTTTCAGGATCAAATGAAAACTGTTTATATCTTGGAGGAGAAATGGTTACAGTCTCTGACAATTTATTTGCTTTTACTTTTAACACGCCTCCAACGGCTGTTTCTTGAGCATTAATAGTAACAGTTTTATTACCACTTCCACTTAAAGGATTTATATAGTATCCCGAAAGAGGTTCTATATTCCAATTAATATTAGAGCTAATGGATAATTGGGCCACTGATCCTATTTCAATGTCTAAAGAAGTTGGAGAAACGCTTAGCTCATCACGATTCAAATAAACTTCTTGTTTCATGCGCGTTGTCTTAACTGTCAAAACGGCCTCTTTCGGGTTTGCTCCTGCTGTAATGGTTATTTTACCATTTCCTTTTCCTTCAGTAGGATTAGCTACATACCCAGATGGCACCATTACTGTCCACGATGTATTGGAAAAAACTTCGATATCTGATGATTCATTAGCCAAGACTCTTATAGAACTAGGAGAAACATACAATTCTTCTGGTTTTACTGTTATATAGCTTTTCCCTGAAACTAATTGGCATTTAGCTGTTATACAGGCAGAACCGGCTTTAAGAGCAGTAACAACACCTGTATTTGAAACCTTAGCAATAGTATCCTTATCGCTAGTCCAGGATAAAGATTTCTTAGTTGTATTCTCCGGGTAAATACTTGCATTTAAATGAATGGTGTCCCCTACAATAACTGCTGAAGATTCTGGCCTTATTCTTACTGAAGTTGGATAAACTTCAGAAGGGGTAGGAATGAAGTTATCTGGCTTATCAGTACTTTTATCCCCTCCAGTACAAGATAATAATGTGGCAAAAATAATAGCAGTAACAATAATAAGATGACCTCTATTTCCCATAATAAACCTAAAGTGTTTTAAGCCTACCATATTCATAGAATTCTTTACACACATCAAAAGATAAATAATTATTTAGGGCCTCTTTGGGAATATAAACAATAGTCTGAGAACTTCTCAATGAATTGAAACATAACTCGTAATCAAAATTAGGATTTTCATTATAAAGACGAAGTGTTCTAAGACTTCCTGGTAGACCGCCAATTCTAATTACGTTTTTAGGAATACTTAATAACAGCAATGACTCATCATAAGAAAACTCATCTAAGCCAATTGATGTGATACCTAAAAAGTATTTTAGCTCATCAAAATATTTAATTGTATTCTCTTCATATTCGAAGGCTCCATTTAATGATGTAACTGCAGCGGCTTCTCCAAAACTCAATTCTGCATCTCCATTCAAATCCCAATTAGACACACAAATAGCCTTTACTCTATTATCAGCAAATTTTATAATCTCTTGATTATCTGGTAAAGAAGAGCTGCTTTTTGAACACTCAGAAAAGATTACACATAATACCACTACAATGAATAATCTTAATATACTTTTACACATAACAATTAATATTATAATTCTTCAGATGTCCATTTAAGACTAAATGACTTTCCATTAAGTTTAAATCTTATTATTATAGTGGTCCCATGAAAATGGACCATGGGACCACTATATCATACGCAGTGAAAGCTGTTTACTTTTTCCCGTGCTATAAAATTTACCAGATTTCAATCAGGGATAAAAGCGAAACACTTTCATCAATATGTCATAGCCGCATAACCTTAAGAAAGCGGTCTTTGATACAAATATACATTTTTTTCTAATATACCCTCCCCTAACTCTTATTTGACAATACTGCCAACATCCGCACAATCGTAAAAATTTTGGGGCGGACAGAGTCAATTGTACGTTTTGGCATCCGCTGTTTTCTTTATCACGATATATTCGCCTGAAAAAAGTATATGTTGTGTAAAGTTTATTGCGCGTGCTGCAACGGATTGGAGGTCACGACCGTTACGGTAGAGGTTTCCGTTACGGATGGTATCAAGTTCTTTCTGGTGGGTCTTCCGGACAATGCGGTCAAGGAAAGTCAGCAGAGGATAGAAAACACCCTGCAATGCTATGGATTCAGGATTCCCGGAAAGAGAATCACAATCAACCTGGCTCCGGCTAACATCCGCAAGGAAGGTTCGGCTTTCGATGTCCCTCTGGCGGTTGGAATCCTCTGCGCCTCAGGGCAGCTGGATGAGAATGTAGCGCTGAGGCTGAAAGATTTCATAATCCTCGGCGAACTGGCTCTGGATGGAAAACTAAGGGATATCCCTGGGGCCCTGCCCATAATCATACACGCAATGGAGGAAGGCTTCAAAGCCTGCATACTTCCACCTTCCTCAGCGATGGAAGGGGCTGAGATCGAAGGAATCACAGTTTTCTCAGCCGCTACTTTCAAGGATGTCCTGGAAATACTTATGAATCCGGAAGAATGTGAAGAAAAAGTAATCACGTCGCAGAGTATAAGGCAGGAAAACAACATTCAGGATGATGATCTCCAGAATTACGATTTTGCCCAGGTCAAGGGCCAGAGGGAGGCAAAACGCGGACTGGAAATTGCTGCCGCCGGAGGGCACAACATACTGCTCAACGGTTCCCCGGGAAGCGGTAAGACATTTATGGCAAAGTGTCTTAGGGGAATACTTCCGCCAATGTCCAGGGAAGAAGCCATCCAGACAAGCAACATATATTCGGTTGCGGGGCTGCTTGCGGCCGAGTCGGCAAAAGAGCACCGTAGCGGAGGGCTGATGCGCAACCGCCCGTTCCGCTCTCCACACCACTCCATTACGCCACAGGCCCTTATCGGAGGTGGAAGCAAGGGACTACCCGGGGAAATATCACTGTCCCATAACGGAGTGCTCTTCCTGGATGAATTCGCTGAGTTCGACAGGCATTGCATCGAGGTTCTCCGCCAGCCTCTGGAAGACGGTGTCGTCCAGATCAGCCGAGTCAAGGGAAAGCACTTCTATCCCGCCCGTTTCATGCTGGTGGCGGCCATGAATCCTTGTCCGTGCGGAAACATGTATGAGAGTGTAGGAAAATGCAAGTGCTCTTCCTCAGCGATGATGAAATATCGCGGAAGGATATCCGGTCCGCTTTTGGATCGCATTGACATTCAGCTAATTGTCCGAAGCGTCAGGTCGGGAGACCTCGTCTTTTCCAAAGAAGGACAGGAGGAGCCGAGCCGCACGATTGCCGAACGGGTAAAAAGAGCGAGGCTGATACAGATGGAAAGATATAGGGCAAACGGCGAGAGTTTCTTTACCAATGCCGCCATAACACCCTCAAGGCTGGCTACATACTGCCGGCTCTCCACAATATGCCGGAAGGTTATAGATGCGTTTGTCAGCCGTAATGGAGTGAGTGCCAGAGGCTATACCAGAATTCTCAAGATAGCCAGGACCATCGCCGACCTTAACGGAGATGAAAGAATAAACGAAACCCACCTTTCCGAAGCCATCAACTTCCGCTGTCCGGACAAAAACGAAATGATGCTATAACAACAAATCTTTTTGTATTTTCGCAATCTATATGGTTTTCAAGATTGCGGACAATATAATTTCTCCTCTGGGGTTTACTTCTGAACAGAATTACCGGGCTGTAAAGTCCGGCAAAAGTGCTTTGGCTCCCCATAATCTTCAAGGTCTTCAGGAGAAGGTATATGCATCTCTTTTCAGCGATGGGGAGAGGGACAGCCTGCAGGTTGAAGGCCTTAGCCGGTTTGAATCTCTTGTGTACAGGTCTGCAAGACAGGCTCTCGATCAGATTGCCGGCCAGTTTGACCTGACGGGAAAGGATGTTGTATTTGTTCTTGGAACCACAAAGGGCAACATAGAGAATCTCGGAAAAGATACGGAAGATGATGCCGTTCTCCCCGGGGAAAGCGCAAGGCGGATTTGTTCCCGGCTCGGAATCACCACCACCCCTATCGTGGTTTGTAATGCCTGCATTTCAGGGCTTAATTCCATAATCCTGGCATCCAAGCTTCTGGAAAGCGGTGCTTTCAAATATGCCGTGGTTTGCGGCGCGGATGTCCTGGGCAAATTCATCATCTCCGGATTCCAGGCGCTGAAAACGCTGAGTGAAGAAGCTTGCCGGCCTTTCGACATAGAAAGATGCGGAATGAATCTGGGAGAAGCGGCGGCAACCATGGTGCTTTCTGTTGTTCCTGCCGACGGGAAATCCTGGAGTATAGATGCTGGTGCTGTCAGAAACGACGCCCACAACATAACCGCTCCCTCTCCGAAGGGAGACGGAGCCGGCCTGGCTATTTCCGAAGTTTTGGAAGGATTTGATACTCAGCGACTGGCTTTGGTAAACGCCCATGGAACATCTTCCCTTTTCATGGACCAGATGGAAAGCGTGGCTCTGGAAAGAGCAGGGCTGGCAGATGTTCCGGCCAATAGCCTCAAAGGATATTTCGGACATACGCTTGGCGCGGCGGGTATCCTGGAAACTATTGTGACGATGAAAGCCCTCGAAGAAGACCTCATCCTGGGCACCAAGGGATTTGAAGAAATCGGGGTAAGCTCCCCTATAAGGATATCTCCAGATTCCGTTCCCGCCGGAGGAAAAAAGAGTTTTGTCAAGACGGTTTCTGGATTCGGAGGCGCAAATGCATCTATTCTAGCATCTCGTGATCCGGATAAAACGGATAAAAAATCCAGCACCCTGGATTTCATACAGACACACTCGGTTAGGATAACCCCTTCTGAAGTGATTGTGGACGGAACTGCTTTGCCACATCCTGAAAGTATTTCGGGCAAAGAACTGCTGGGATTCCTGTATAAGGAAAAGGTTGGCGGCTATCCACAGTTCTACAAGATGGACCTTATGACCCGTCTGGGCTTCATAGCTTCTGAACTTTTGCTGGAGGCTGAAGGCAGGGAGAGATTTGCCGGAACTGATTCCAGGGCGGTAATCCTCTTCAACAGGTCTTCTTCCCTGACGACAGACCGAAAGTATCTGGAAACCATATCCGAAGACAACTACTTCCCGAGCCCGTCCCTGTTTGTCTACACGCTTCCGAATATCATTACCGGAGAAATTGCTATCCGCAATAAATACAACGGAGAAACGTCTTTCCATATACTGCCAGAAAAAGATATGGATCTGATCAAAAATGTTTTGAAGGCAGCTCTTGGAGACAGGAAAACACAAAGCGTCATTTCCGGATGGATAGACTGCTATGGGGAAACCCGGTTTGAAGCGGAACTGTTCATCGCGGAGAAAAAGAAAAACGACTATGAAAGAGAGAATTAGAGAGATTTTGGAAGATGCCCTTCCACTTGTTGACCTGGATTCCGACTTCCTGTTCAAGGAACTGGATTCCCTTGGCGTGGCCACTATATTGCTGAAACTTTCAGAAGAATATTCCATTAAACTGGACGCCAAAGACGCGACTCCCAAGAACCTGAAGTCCCTGGACTCACTGGAGGCAATGGTGAAAAGCAAGCTTGAGAAATGAGGCTGGTAGATTATCTCCACAAAAACGCCGGACTGTATCCGGAAAAAACCGCCGCTATCTGCGGAGGAGAGACTATCACCTGGAAGGAGTTGTCTGAAAAGGTTATCGATCGCGCCCCTTCATTCAGAAAGGGACAGGTGGTTCCGTTCAGATCTTCGCAGAGCATTGATTTTCTGATAACTTATTTTGCAATCCATCAGGCCGGTGCGGTGGCGGCCCCTCTGGAAAAGGATATTCCGGAGAACCGTTTCAGGGAAATCTATGACATTCTTTCTTCCAGCCAGGTTCCGGAAGGGACGGCAGACATTCTCTATACCACCGGAACTACCGGAAAGTCCAAGGGCGTTATCATAAGCCACAGGACCATAATCGCCGATGCGGAAAATCTCATCGAGGGCCAGGGTTTCTCCCATGACCTGCTGTTCATCATCAGCGGACCTCTGAACCATATTGGAAGCCTATCCAAGATTTTCCCGGTTACGATGCAAGGAGCAACCCTCTACATCCTGGAGGGAATGAAAGACCTGGATAAATTCTTTGAAGCTCTGGATTATCCGGCAGAAAAGAACGCAACGTTCTTTGTTCCGGCAACCATACGCATGCTGCTGATGTTCAGTGGTGAAAGACTATCCAAATATGCAGACAAGATAGACTTCATAGAGTCAGGGGCGGCACCTTTGGCCCACTCTGACATGCTGAGGCTCTGCGAGGTGCTTCCGAAGACCAGGCTCTACAACACCTACGCCTCCACAGAAACGGGAATCATAGCCACCTACAATTTCAACGACGGGGAATGTATACCCGGGTGTCTGGGAAAGCCTATGAGCCATTCCAGGATAATCATCACCCCTGAAGGGAAGATCTCCTGCCAGGGCGATACACTAATGAGCGGATATGTGAACGATCCTGCCTTGACGGCTTCCATCCTGAAGGATGACACCATATACACGTCAGATATCGGTGAGCTGGACGAAAAGGGAAGGCTCCATCTTAAGGGAAGGGAAACGGATGTCATCAACGTCGGCGGATTCAAGGTTTCCCCTTCAGAGGTTGAGGATGCCGCAATGTCCTTCCCTGGAGTAAAAGACTGCATCTGTATCGGAATCCCTCATCCTATTACCGGAATGGGACTGAAATTGATCGTGGCCCTGGAAGACGGATCCTCCCTGGACAAGCAAGGTCTGGCCAGGCACCTGAAGGGCAAACTGGAAACATTCAAGGTCCCTTTGCTTTATCAGCAGGCGGACAGCATCAAACGGACCTACAACGGAAAACTGGACCGAAAATTTTATAATTCACAAAATATATGAAAATCAAGATTATGTTATCAGCACTCTGCTTTGCGGCGTTAACCGCCGGATGCACAGGCGGGAAGACACTTACCTCCGGCCTGGACAAGGCAAACATGAATGATTCAATCGCTCCTGGCGAGGACTTCTACGAATATTGCGCTGGCGGCTGGATGAAGGCCAACCCGCTCAAGCCGGAGTATTCAAGCTTCGGACAGTTCAATGTCCTTTCAGACAACAACGAGCTTCAGCTCAAGGAAATGTTTGAAGAGTACGCGAACAACCCTCAGGAGAAGGGTACCCTCGGCCAGAAGATCGGCAGCTTATACCGTATGGCTCTGGACTCTGTAAAGAGGAACGAAGACGGCTACAAGCCAATCATGAAAGACCTGGAGTATGTACGCAACATCGCAACCCGCGAGGATTTCCAGATAGCCAATGCCGTTCTGGGAAAGAGAGGCGTCGACATTTCAATGTTCTCCATTTACTGCGACGCAGATCTTTCCGATTCTGAGAACAACCTCGTCCAGACATATCAGGGCGGACTGGGACTCGGCAACAAAGACTACTACTTGAACGATGACGAGGCTTCCAAGAAGATTATGGAAGCATACAAGACCCTCATCTGCAAACTGTTCACAATGGTTGGCTACTCTGAGGCCGAGGCAAAGGCCAAGATGGAGAACATCCTCTCCTTAGAGTACAGGATAGCAAGGGCTTCCAAGAGCAGGACAGAGCTCCGCGATGTTCCTAACAACTTCCACAAGATGAGCTACGCAGACCTCAAGAAATATTACCCTGGCATTATGTGGGACGAGATTCTCAGCGGACTGGGATATCCTGCAATTGACTCTGTATCCGTGGGACAGCCAGACCATCTCAAGGAAGTCGAGAGAATCGGAAAGGAAGCTCCTCTTCAGGCTCTCAAGGACTATGCAGAATTCGGAGTAATCTACGGCGCAACCAGTATGCTCAGCGATGATTTCCGCAAGGTTTCATTCGAATTCAGCCAGGTTATGAGCGGAGCCCAGGAAGACAGGCCTAGATGGAAGAGAGCTGTCGGCGCTGTAAACGGTGTTCTCGGAATGCCTGTCGGAAAGCTCTATGTGGAAAAGTATTTCCCTGAGAGCAGCAAGCAGAGAATGCTTACCCTTGTAAACAACCTCAAGGACGCTCTGCACCAGAGAATAGAGCAGCTTGAGTGGATGAGCGACTCAACCAAGCAGCAGGCATACGACAAGCTTGCTAACTTCATCGTGAAGATAGGATATCCGGACACCTGGAGAGACTACTCCAAGCTTCAGATAGACGACACTCTCTCATATTATGAGAATATGTGCAACGCTTCCGAGTTCTACCTTGCAGACATGATTGACCGCAAGGTTGGAAAGCCTGTCGACAAGACCGAGTGGCTTATGACTCCTCAGACCATCAACGCATACTACAACCCTACAACCAACGAGATCTGCTTCCCTGCAGGTATTCTCCAGCCGCCATTCTTCAACCCGGCAGCTGACGACGCCGCTAACTATGGAGCAATCGGAGTTGTAATCGGCCACGAGATGAGCCACGGCTTCGACGACCAGGGCAGCCTGTTCGACAAGGATGGCAACATGCACAACTGGTGGACAGCAGAAGACAAGGCCAAGTTCGACGAGAGAACTTCTGTTCTTGCAGACTTCTTCTCCACTCAGGAAGTTCTTCCGGGAGTATTCATCAACGGAAGACTCACCCTCGGCGAGAACATCGGTGACAACGGCGGTCTGCACATCGCTTACCAGGCATTCCAGAACGCAATGAAGCAGAACCCTCTCGGAGAGAAGGACGGCTTTACCCCAGACCAGAGATTCTTCATCTCCTACGGCTTCATCTGGGCTGCTAACTTCAGAGACGAGTACATCCGCAACCAGGTTCTGAACGACCCTCACTCCAATGCAAGGTTCAGAGTGAACGCAGCTCTTCCTCAGATCGACGAGTGGTACGAGGCCTTCGGAATCAAGGAAGGAGACAAACTCTATCTCGCTCCTGAAAAGAGAGCCCGCATCTGGTAAAAAAACAAAGCTCAGCGATGAAAATAGTCGGACTCATATCAGACACTCACGGCTACTTTGGAGCTGAGCTTAAAGACTTTCTCAAAGACGTGGATGTTGTCCTTCACTGTGGTGACTGGGGCAGCATCCACACTCTTGAGGAGGTCAAAAATTTCAAGCCCGTCATAGGCGTATACGGCAACTGCGACGACCAGGACATACGCCTGGAAGTTCCCCTCTACCAGCATTTCATGCTCGAGGACCTGGACTGCCTGATGATCCACATCGGAGGCTACCCTGCCCGCTACGACTATAGGGCATATCAGCTCATCCATCAGATCCATCCGGACATCTTCTTCTGCGGCCATTCCCACATCCTCAGGGTGATGAACGACCCGCATAATTTCTCTAAAGAAGATTCTGACCGGAAAATGCTCGTGATGAATCCGGGTGCCTGCGGACAGATGGGTTTCCACAACGTAAGAACGGCCCTCCGCTTCAAGGTGGAAGGCCGTGATATCACAGATCTTGAACTTGGCCAATGGCCCCGCTGATTATTTGTACAGCAGGTACGGGGCGCGTTCTTTCTTGAACGCTTTGATGTCTTTTTCCCAAGTCTCCTGAAGTTCCTTGGCGAGCTTTCCGGCGTTGCAGCCTTGGTTGTCCGCCTTCTCGATAATGGTCTTTCTCACATATTCCTGACCTGTTTCAAGTTCGAACATCCTGGTGAAGAACTCGTTGCCCTTGCTGCCACATCCGATGTAGGCATCGATGATGTAGGTAAGGTTGACTTTGCCGTCATTTATGCGGTTTAGAGGGATTTCGGCAAGGCTTACGCCCGTACACTCCTTGTCCAGAAGCGGAGGATTCTTGGCGCCGGCAATGCTTCTCGGGGTGAACTTGTATTCTGCCGGAATCCTGGCGTCTAAGCCGTAAGGGCTTCTGCCCTGGAAGGATGTGGTGGACATATCCGGAGCGCCGTAAATCTGGAACGGAACGGTTGTCCCTCTTCCGAGGCTGATCCTTGTGCCTTCAAAGTAGCAGGTTGAAGGATAGAGATACACACTGCGCATGTTCGGAAGGTTCGGAGACGGCTTTACAGGAAGGCGGTAGTGAGAGTTTCTCCGGTAGTTTCTGCACTTGATTACCGTAAGGTCGCACTTGAGGCCAGGGTCTGGTTCCCAGGTATCTTTGGACGGGAAATTGAGCCATCCCTTCTCGTTTGCCATATAGGCCAGCTCGCCCATTGTCATTCCGTGGGCCACAGGTATCGGAAGGCCTCCCACTCCGCTCTTGAACTTGCGGTCGAGCATAGGGCCGTCGGTGAGGAATCCTATCGGGTTAGGCCTGTCCAGGACGATGAAAGGAATATTGAACCTGGCGCACTTGCCCATCATCCTTATCATGGTCACGTAGTAGGTATAGAACCTCACGCCTACATCCTGAAGGTCAAAGAGCATCACGTCAAAACCCTCCATCATTTCCTTGTCAGTCATCTTGGTGCCGTAGAGAGAACGGATCGGGATTCCGGTGCTCAGGTCCACGCCTGAAGAAACGTGCTCGCCGGCATCGGCCGTGCCGCGGAAGCCGTGTTCAGGACTCATCAGGCACACGATGTTAACGTCCAGGCTAAGAAGAGTGTCCAGAACATGGGTGTAAAGGTTCTTAGGCATCTTGTCCATGGCATCACTTCCGTCGCTGACCAGAAGTTCCACAGGAAGTTCCTTTCCCTTCTTGAGCATTATGCCTGTCTGGTTGGAAAGAAGACAGACTCTTTTTCCCTGCAGAAGAGGAAGATACTCGTCGATGGATGCCGCTCCAGGCTGAATGGTTCCGTCATATGCCCACAGGTGGTCCGGACGGAAGGGATCTCTTGTCTGAGAATCCCTGGCAACTTTTGCGGGAGCGCAGGCAAGCATGGAAACCAGAATGGCGGCCAGAAGGGCCAGCGGCAAAACCGTGCACAAAAATCTCTTGAGTTTCATAACGGGATATGGCATGAAAGATTATCACTTCTCGAGAACAGACACGATCTTGTCTGTAGCTCCGAGCATTTTTTCTACATAATTGCGGCAGGAGCGTCCTCTGAAATCGCGGAGCTCCTTATCCTTGACGCAGTTGTCTATGACCTGATAAAGTTCGGAAGCGCTGCTTACGCTGGTAGCTCCATTGCATTCTATAAGGTCTATTGCTTCCTGGAATTTGCGGTAATTGGGACCGAACGCCAGAGGGACTCCGTAAACGGCGGCTTCAAGGGTGTTGTGGATACCCACACCGAAACCTCCGCCTATGTATGCGAAATCCGCATAGCGGTACAGTGAAGAAAGAATACCGATGCAGTCTATCACCAGAACCCTCTTTCCTTCAGCGATGGACTGTGGATTCTCGCTTACCATCTCCCGGTCCGCATCTTCTTCCACCTCGGAATATCTTACCGTACCATAAGGCTCGTAAATCTGAAGGAGCTTATCTATTCTCTCCTTGTGGATTTCGTGAGGCGCGACCACCAGACGGACCTTGGAGAAATTCTTCAACACCTGGGCTATCAGTTCATCATCCGGCTGCCACGTACTCCCGGCAACTATGGTAAAGCCGTCTTTGGCGAAGTTCTCTATTACAGGAAATTGTTTGCTCTCGGAAGCTATCCTTTCCACCCTGTCGAAACGGGTGTCTCCGCAAACAATGACATTGTCCTTTATCCCGATTCCGGAAAGCAGGTTTCTGGACTCCTCATCCTGAACGAAAATAACCGTGATGCATCTGAGCATTCCTCGGAAAAATCCTCCCCACCATTTGAAGAAAGGCTGGAAACGGCGGAATATCGCAGAGACAAGATATATCTCACAACCGGCCTTACGGGCCTGGCGGATAAAGTTGTTCCAAAGGTCGTATTTGGTGAATATCAGTTTCTTTGGCTTTACGGCCTTCATCATCCTGCGAGCGTTGGAAATGGTATCTATCGGAAGATAGAACACCCAGTCTGCAAGGGAATAATTTTTCCTCAAATCATATCCGCTCGGGGAGAAAAAAGTCAGGAGAACCTTTGTCTGCGGACGGCTGCCCTTGTACCATTCTATTAGAGGACGCGCTTGCTCGAATTCCCCGACAGAGGAACAGTGGAACCACACAACATCGTCCTTCACACCGTCAAAGGCGCTCTCGATTTTACTGACCAACCCTTTTCTCCCATCCAGGAACTTCCGGATTTTTTTGCTGAAGAGAGAAGCGATCCAAATACCCGGAAGGGCCAGCCACATTCCTATACTGTATAAAAAGCTCATTGAATCTGTTGTAATTTCCAAAATTAGTGAATTTTTCCAAATTTCAGTAAATTGCACCCCAAGACAAGAGGTTCCGAAGGAAATGAAAGATACTTTTCAGACAACAGGTGAATACTGGCAGCTGATGCTCAGGGTTTTCCGAAAGCCAGAGAAATGGAGCGTGTTCTGGAAGCAGTTCTGGAAGGAATCCCAAAAGCTGATCATTGGCTCCCTTCTTCTTGTTTTCATCGTTTCCATAGCAGTGGGAGGTGTTATCTGCCTGCAGACGGCAAATAATCTGGAAAGCCCGTTCATACCTAAATACTATGTCGGAGTTATGGCCAGAGAGAGCCTGGTGCTGGAATTCTGTTCAACGATGATAGCCCTCATCCTTGCGGGCAAGATGGGAAGCAACATCGCATCCGAGATAGGAAGCATGAGGATTACGGAACAGATCGACGCTATGGAGATAATGGGTGTGAATTCCGCCAACTTCCTCATCCTTCCGAAAATTATCTCCGCGACTGTATTCAGCCCGTTCCTGATGCTTATGAGCTTCTTCATAGGCCTTGCCGGAGGAGGGTTGCTGATTGCGATCACGGGCATTATTACCCTAGCCCAATACATTGAAGGCTTGCAGTTTGCTTTCAACCAATGGTACGTTTTCTACAGTATGATAAAGATGGCGGTATTCTGCTTCATTATAACGAGCATCTCCTCCTATTACGGTTATTACGCCAAGGGAGGTTCCCTGGGTGTAGGTAAATCAAGCACACAGGCCATCGTGATAAGCAGTATGCTCATACTGATATTCGACCTCATACTTACAAAACTCCTGCTCTAGCCGATGATTGAAGTCAAGGGATTATACAAGGAATTCGACGGCAAGACGGTACTGGAAGACATCAATATCCAGTTCCGCCCGGGAGAGTGCTCCCTTATCATCGGAGCCAGCGGAAGCGGAAAGACCGTGCTGCTGAAAAACCTTGTGGGCCTGTATGAGCCGGACAGGGGAGAGATTCTTTACGGAGAAAGGAATTTCACCAAGATGAAATTCGCGGAAAGGAAACTCTTCCGCAAGGAAATGGGAATGCTTTTCCAGGAAAGCGCCCTGTTCGATTTTGCAACCGTGGAGGAGAACATCATGTTCCCGATGGATTTCTTTACGGAATGGAGCCTTGAAAAGAAACTGGAAAGGGTGAATTTCTGCCTCAAGAGAGTTAACCTGGAAGGTTCCAACAAACTTTATCCGGCCCAGCTGTCGGGAGGTATGCAGAAAAGGGTAGGTATCGCAAGGGCCATAGCGTTGAATCCGAAATATCTTTTCTGCGACGAGCCGAACTCAGGCCTGGATCCAACCACATCAATCGTCATAGACCGCCTGATCCAGGAAATCACCAGAGAGTATAAGATCACCACTGTCATCAATACCCACGACATGAATTCCGTTATGGAAATCGGAGACCATATAGGCTTCATCCACAAGGGACATCTTGTCTGGGAGGGTTCGAACAAAGAGATAATGGATACGGACTGCCAGCCTCTGAACGATTTCGTCTTTGCCAACAATCTGGCGAGACAGCTCAAGAAAAACCGATAGAAAACTATCTGATTATTTCAGATGGAAGCGGATGCCGGCCTGTGCCTCGAACTGGAGAGGATGGTCGGTACGGATGCTTGCAGGAAGGTCAGAGTCAAAGTAGTAGGTTACTCCAGGCTCGAGATACAGGCCCACGTTCTTGCCCTTTCCGAAGCGGTATTCCAGACCGGTAACGGCTCTGGTGGAGAACTGTACACCCTTGACGCTGGAGTCGCTGGTCTTGCCGCTGCCTGCCGCGGACTTCATCTGGTATGTAACCTTCACGCCTTTCTCGACGGCACCGCCCGCTGCGGCATAGAAGTCCAGATTGCCCACCGAGCCGAAGTTAAAGTAAAGGTTAACAGGCACTCCCACATAATGGACTCCCTGCTTGATATCGTAGAACTGCCCGTTGATGAGGCCGTTGTATTTACTGTGAAGGTAGGAATAGCTTACGCCTGTTCCTACTGTAAGCACATCGTTGACCCTGTAGCTTACGCCAATGGCAAAATTCAGAGGCAAGGCGTATTTAGTTTCTGATATCTGCTGAACCGACGGGGCCATTGAATAGGCCACATAGCTAAACTCTGAGGCCACGGCTTTAATCATACTTTTGGATGGGCCCTCAACCTTTCCCCTTCCGGAGAAATTGGAAGAAGCTGAAAATGCCAGCCTCTTGCCTTTAGAAGGAGCCTCGTAAAATTCCTTCACCTTCTTGCCAGTTACGGCAGGCTTAACAGTAGAAGTGCTCTTTTCTGAGGTTCCCTGTTTCTGAGGAGCAACTTCCTGCTGAGGAGTGGCTTCCTGAGTCTTTTCTTCAGGAATAATATCTGTTTTTTCCTCAGCGATTATGCTTGCGGACTCGGCTGGCTCAACTGAGGTCTGAACGATTTCCTCCCCAGAATACCCTTGCTGGCCGGACACTTTGTGAGTGCCCGAATAAGCCAGCACAGGCATCTGAGCCTCCTTCTCCCTGATTGGGGACTCTGCACTTTCTTTTGCCCCGTTCCCGTCTGCAAGAGTTGTAGTTTTTTCAATAGGCGTAATTTCAGGCTGGAATGGGGTTGGTGAAGAGGAAGGCGTTCTGAGAAGGAAAAAGGCAGCTACAGCTGCAGCAACCGCTGCCGGAACGGCCCACCAGAGGAATCCTCCCCTCTTAGGCTCGGCAGACGGCAACTGACTGGAAATGGACTCCCACAAGGAAGATTTTTCCTCCTTAGTCAGAGACCATTTCTTGCCAAGGTCCTTTCCCAATATGTCTTTGAACTGTTTCAAATCACTATAATATTAGACACGTCATTTTATTTTCTTCAGTCTCTCCTGAAGCCAGACCCTCGCGCGGCTGAGCTGTGAGCGGCATCCTCCTTCGCTCAGACCTAGCGTCTCCGCTATTTCCTTATGCGAATATCCCTCTATCGCATAGAGGTTGAACACCGTCCTGAACCCTTCCGGCATGGAAACTATCAGCTCCATCAGCTTGTCGGCATCCAGTTTAGCCGTCTCCTGCGGGTCAAGTTCCAGGGAAGAATCCGCCGTCGGAATCTCTCCGTCTATCTGCACCGTTTGCTTGAGGATGTCTGTTTTGCGGATCTGCATCAGGCAGGTGGTAACGAATATCCTTCTCGCCCAACCTTCGAACATACCTTCTCCGCGGTAGTCTTCAAGTTTTGAGAAGAGGGTTATGAAGCCGTCGTGAAGCACATCTTTGGCTTTTTCCCTCTCTCCCATATAGCGCAGACAAACGGGGAACATCCTCACGGAGAGCTTGTCATAAAGCTCCCTCTGCGCCTTTTTTTCCTGTTTCCTGCAGCGTGCTACAAGATCGGAATAAGGATCCGGCTGTTCCCGTGTCTTTTTGTTGTCTGACATTAAGATGCAAATTACCGCCCGAAGGTTGCAATGGAAAAGCAAATTTAGCACATTATTTGTTATTTTTGTCCTGATGATATGAGACGGTTTCTTGCCATATTTCTGCTTTTCGCATTAGCTTCGACGGTATCTCCTGACCTGCAGGCTCAGGATGCCGTTTCCATATCCAAAAGTGATTCCTGCATGATTGCAGCCCAGATGGCATACAACAACCATCAGGCGGACAGCGTCAGGATCCTTTGCCGCCAAGCCCTGGTCTTCAATCCGGCCAACGATGCCGCCTACTATATGATGGCTAAGGTTGCCCTGGTAGAAATGAATCTGGAAGAAGCCGAAAAAGACCTTGTGGCGGCAGTAGGGCTGGACTCCTCCAACTATTATTACCTGGCAACCCTCGGCGCCCTGTACATGCAGAACAATGACACCCCGGCAGCCATGAAGCTGTTTGAAAAACTGGTGGAGAAGTTCCCTTCAAAGAGCGAGCCTTACCTCAGTCTGATCAACCTTTACGTTCCAAGGGGAATGCAGGACAAGGCCTTGGCCCTTGCGGACAAGCTTGAGCAGAAAACCGGCCCGAACGAGGCTTCCGTGATGACCCGTTTCCGGATTTACTCCTCCCAGGGAGAGTCGGAAAAAGCAATACAGGCTCTTATAGACGCTGATGAAAAGACCCCCAACCCTCTCTACGAGGGCTATATAGCGGACCTCTACGCCGGTAACGGAAAAGACTCTCTGGCTCTGGTATGGTACAACAAGGCCCTGTCGGCCGAGGCTGATTATGTTCCTGCCATCTACGGTAAGATGCAGACTTACCGCCGCCAGAAAAATTACGGAATGTACCTGGTCTATCTGAAATCTTTCCTCGGGAACAGGGAAGCCGATTACGATATCAAGAAAGCCCATCTGGAAGAGGCGATGAAGAATCCTGTCTTCTACCAGCAGTATCGGGAAGGCATGGCGGATTGCCTTATGGAACTTGCGAATGCAGATCCGGCGGACAGCAGCGCAGCCATAACCAGCGCCATCTACCTTTCCCGCTCGGGAGAAACGGAGAAAGCCGGAAAGGTTCTCAACAACATTCTCAAATACTATCCTGAAGACCGGTATCTGAGAGGCAATATGCTGAGTTTCCTTTACAGCACACAGAACTGGAAGCGTCTGGAAAGTTTTGCGGATTCCTCCATGGCCATATTCCCTGACCAGGCCGCTGACCTTTTCCAGTTCAAGGGAATGGCAGAATACAACCTGAACAAGTACGACGATGCTATCAAGACATTCCTCTCCCAGGAGAAAGCCGTAAGGAAGCAGAAGGACACCGCCCTCCTGCTTCAGATATACTCTCTTGTAGGAGATATGTACCATAGCAAAAAGGACGACAAGACCGCTTTCAAATATTATGACAAGGCTCTGAAACTGAACCCAGACGATCCTTCCGTACTGAACAATTACGCCTGGTATCTGGCCACGGGGACTCCCGGGCAGATGCCAGCCAGGAAAGACCTTCAGAGAGCCGTCCAGATGGCAAAGACAGCTGTGGAGAACAGTTCCGGGGAGTTCCATTATCTGGACACCTACGGATGGGTCCTCTTCCTGGCCGGAGACAAGGAGCAGGCAAAGAAATATCTTCAGCAGGCAGTAGCATACGGTGGCAGCGAAGACAGCGGAATCCTCACCCGTTACGCTGACGTGCTGACATCCTTGAGAGAATTCGACATAGCTGTAATCTATTACAAGAAAGCCCTTCTGAAAGCCGCTGAAAGCGGAGACCAGGCAGAGGTTGACAAGCTGACCTTAAGACTTCAGGCTGCCACTGCCCTTCAGGAAGACAAAAATGACAATTGATACTCCGCGATGGTTTCAAGAATTAAGACATATTTCTGCGTTTTGATTGCTTCGGCCGGCTTGTTTTTCCTGGCAGCCCCGCAGATTGCCCATGCCCAGAATAAAACCATCGAGAGCAAGAAAAAGGAGGCCGGCAAACTCCAGGATGACATAAAATTCCTGGACAAGCAGATATCGGAGACCAAAAAGCAGAGGCAGAACACCCTTTCAGAGCTCAAGTTGCTGAACAAGAAAGTGGAAACCAGAAAGAGGCTCATCGACCGCCTTGAGGAAGACATAAACCGACAGGGAATGCAGATCTCTGACAAAACCAAGGCCCTTGAGATAATGAATGCCAAACTCGACAGCCTCAAGGCATCTTACCGGAGGATGGTGATAAAGGCCTACCGCAACCGCGATTCCCGCAAATGGTTCATGTATATAATAGCTTCCGAAAACGTGGAACAGGGATATCGCAGATGGAGCTATCTGAAAAAATACTCTTCATCCCTTTCCTCTCTTGCCGCCGCCATAAAGGAGGAAAGCAGAAAGATAGAAGCCGAGCGCAGCGAACTGTCTCACCTTCAGGCTGAAAATATAAAGGACCAGCACGAAAAGACAGAAGAGTACAACCGTTTAAAACAAGACCAGGACAAATCCAAGGCTTATGCCAACACCCTTGCCAGGCAGCAGAAGAAATACACCCAGGAGCTACAGAAGAAAAAGCAGCAGGCAGACCGTCTGAACAAGGAGATAGAAAAGCTCATCTCCCAGGCCATAGCTGCTGAAAGGAAGAAAGCCGAGTCCTCGTCGAAGAAAAGCGGAGGCAAGACCGCTTCCTCCTCAAAGACTTACGCGGAAACCCCGGAAAGCGCCAAGCTCAGCGGCTCGTTCGAGAGCAACAAGGGAAATCTCCCATGGCCCGTTAAAAGGGGTATGATCGTGGAGGGATTCGGAGAGCATCCTCATCCTACGATAAAGGGTGTAAAACTCCCTTTCAACAACGGAGTCAACATCGCGGCACCAAAAGGCAGCCAGGTTCTCTGCGTTTTCGAGGGAGTGGTCAAGCAGATCCTCGTTATTCCGGGATACAGCAACTGCGTGCTTGTGGAGCATGGCAAGTTCTTCACCTTCTATTGCAAACTCGGAAAGGTCAGCGTTAAGAACGGGCAAAAGATCAGCCAGGGTACCGTAATCGGAACCATAGACTCATCCCAGGAAAGCAGCGAAATACACTTCGAGCTCTGGATGGGAACCCAGAAGCAGAATCCTGAAAACTGGCTTAAGAAATAAAACTACTTGCCGGAAAACAATCCTCCAAGCTCAGCCTGGATGGCATCGATTATCGTGCTCAGATCCTTAGGATTGTTCTGGAAATCCAGTTTGTCCACATCTATGATCAGAAGCTTTCCGTCCTTATAGGTTTCAGCCCATTCTTCATAAAGGTCATTAAGGCCCTTCAGATAGTCCAGGCGTATTCCCTCCTCGTACTTGCGTCCCCTCTTCTGGATATTTGACACCAGATGCTCTATTGAAGAACGCAGATATATCATCAGATCAGGCGGTTGCACAAGGGAAATCATCAGGGAGAACAAATCCTTGTAATTGTCGTAGTCTCTGGTAGGCATAAGACCCATCTTGTGGAGATTCGGCGCAAACACGCAGGAATCCTCGTAGATAGTCCTGTCCTGGATGACATTGTCTTTGGAATTACGGATGTTGACCACCTCCTGGAATCTCTTGTTCAGAAAATATATCTGAAGGTTGAAAGACCATCTAGGCATGTCGTTGTAAAAGTCTTCCAGATAAGGATTGTTCTCAACCGGTTCATACTTTGGGGTCCATCCCAGATTCTTTGCAAGCAGCCCGGTAAGGGTGGTTTTCCCGCTGCCTATGTTTCCTGCGATTCCGATATGCATAGCTCTTGAATGAAGTTTAAGCAAAAATAACAATAATCTTGTAAATTTGCTAGACGGATGAGCGAGAAAAAAGACACATTGGTTTTTCAGGGCAGAAGGAGGAAGTTGGTGGAAGAACTTTCCGCTTCGGGACTATTCTCGGAAAAAGTTCTCAAGGCTATAGGATCGGTTCCCCGTCACCTGTTTGTTCAGAAGGGGTTGGAAGATTTGGCCTACAAGGATATGCCGGTAGCAATCGAAGCCGGGCAGACCATATCCCAGCCGTCCACCGTGGCTTTCCAGACGCAACTTCTGGACTTTAAGCCCGGAGACAGGATTCTGGAAATAGGTACCGGCTGCGGATACCAGACAGCTGTACTCTTCTACCTGGGAGCGGAAGTCTTCTCCATCGAAAGGCAGGAAGAACTTTTCCGCAAAGCCACTGAAAACCTGACGGATGCCGGATACATTTTTCCGGAGGAAGACTTTTCCGTATCAAAAATCCATCTTTTTCTCGGCGACGGATTTGAGGGACTGAAAGATCTGGCACCATTTGACGGAATCATCGTAACCTGCGGGGCCCCAGCTCTGCCGAAGGCGTTGATGAAGCAGCTCTCCCCCGGAGGAAAGATGGTCATTCCGGTGGACGAGCCGGGCCAGGAAAAAGCTTCGGAAAAGAAGCAGATACTTAAAGTGATTACCAGAAAACCTGACGGGAAATTCACCGGAAGGGATGTCTCCAGAATGAGCTTTGTCCCGATGCTCAAAGGAGTGGAGAAAACAGAAAGAAAGATTTGACATGATAACGGTAAAACAATTTTATTTCAACGATTTGAGAGAGTGCTGCTATGTTCTTTCGGACGAGAGCAAAGAGTGTGTGATAGTGGACCCTGGCATCAGCAGGACAAGGGAGGGGGAAAGGCTTCAGCAATATATCGCCGAGAACAATCTCAAGCCCGTAAAGCTTCTTTGCACCCACGGCCATTTCGACCACGTTATGGGCAACCGTTTTATTACAGACACCTACGGCATTCCGACTTATATACATCCTGCAGATAAGGACCTGCTGAAAGTGGCCAAAGCTACAAGCCAACTGTTCGACATCCATATAGAGGATCCTTCTCTTGATACCGTGGACATTAACGAAGGTGATGAGGTTACTTTCGGAAATTCGTCCCTGAAGGTGATTTCCACGCCGGGACACACCTGGGGCAGTGTTCTCTTCTACAGCCCGGAGAGCAAGATATGCATTACGGGAGACACCTTGTTTGCCGGCAATTGCGGAAGGACCGACCTTCCTGAAGGAGACAGCCGGGCCATGTGCGATTCCCTTGTGGGCAAGGTTGCCAGACTGATTCCTCACGACACCGCAATCTACCCGGGGCACGGTCCGGATTCCACTATGCTGGAGGAATTGGCCCATAACCCATATCTGAGAAAGGAAACCTGGCTGAGATTTGACATTTAATGGACGAGATTCAGGTCATAGGAGCAAGGGAACACAATCTGAAGGGTATCGACGTTTCGATTCCCAGAAACCGGTTTGTGGTAATTACGGGACTTAGTGGAAGCGGCAAGTCCACTCTTGCCTTCGACACCATATATGCCGAGGGCCAGAGGCGCTATATGGAAACCCTGTCCGCCTATGCCAGGCAGTTTATAGGCATTCTTGAACGCCCTGCAGTAGAGAGCATTACGGGCCTGAGCCCAATTATTGCCATAGAGCAGAAAACCACTGGCAGCAATCCCCGCTCAACCGTAGGGACGATAACGGAAATCTACGACTTCCTCCGTCTTCTGTACGCCAGGGCATCAGACGCCTATTCTCCGGTAACGGGAAAGAAACTCGTAAAGTATACGGCCGAGCAGATTTGCCAGAGTGTCATCGCCGAGTATGAAAATGAAAAATGCTATCTCCTGGCTCCGCTTGTCATAGGACGAAAGGGTCATTACAAGGACCTTATGGACAGTCTGCTGAAAAAAGGATTCACGCAGGTCAGGATAGACGGGAAAATCAGGGAACTGGCCGATGTTAAACCTCTGGACCGTTACAAGATCCACTTCATAGAACTTGTAGTTGACAAGATCATACCGTCTCAGAAAGACAGCAAGAGGATTTATGCCTCCGTCAGCACCGCCCTGGAAAGGGGCAAGGGTACCATCGCGATAATAAGACAGGGGAAGGAAGACGAAACTCTCCGGTTTTTCTCCATGCACCTTATGGATGAGGATAGTGGGGAATCATTGCCGGAACCGGCTCCGTTCACATTCTCCTTCAACTCCCCGCAGGGAGCTTGCCCGAAATGCAAGGGACTTGGATACATCACCCGGATAGATATGGAGAGGATTATCCCCGATCCATCCAAAACCATAAACGGAGGAGGAATTGTGCCAATAGGAAAGTACAAGGATTCAGATACTTTCCGCATTCTGGAAGCGATGGCCAGAAAGTACGGATTCTCTCTCAACTCGCCTATAAGCAGCCTTCCGGAAGAAGTCCTGAACATGATACTTTACGGAACACAGGAACTGTTCCGGGTAAGCCTCGCCGACGGAACCCTCCTGGCTTCCTTCCCTGGAGCTGCCGCCCGCCTCAAGGACGGGGAACAGGAAGAAGACGAACCTCACGGAAAAAAGACCCTCAAGGAAAGGTTCATAGAAGAAATCCCTTGTCCTGAATGCGGAGGAACAAGACTCAAGAAAGAAGCCCTGTATTTCAAGATAGACGGCAAGGACATCTCCCAGGTTGCGGCGATGGACATTTCTTCTCTCAAGGACTGGATTGCGCATCTCCCTCAAAAACTGGACAACCGCCAGAAACTAATTGCCAGAGATATCATCAAGGAACTTACGGACAGGGTGGGATTCCTCAGCGCCGTAGGACTGGATTACCTGTCTCTGGACAGGGCCACCGCAACCCTCAGCGGGGGAGAAAGCCAGAGGATAAGGCTTGCCACACAGATCGGCAGCCGTCTTGTAAACGTGCTTTACATCCTGGATGAGCCGAGCATAGGCCTCCATCAGAGAGACAACATAAAGCTCATAAATTCCCTGAAGAAACTCCGCGATGAGGGCAACTCCGTCATGGTAGTCGAGCACGACCTCGAAACCATGCTCAGCTGCGACCGCCTTATTGACCTTGGCCCTGGAGCCGGAAGCAAGGGAGGAGAACTCCTCCTGAACACGACCGTGGAGGAACTGCGGAAAATGCCGCTTTCCAAGGTCAGGAAACTGGGAAGCCTTACGGCTGAATACATAAGAGGCATACGCAAGATAGAAACCCCCGCATCCAGAAGGAAAGGTAGCGGCAAGTTCCTTATTCTCAGAGGCGCAAAGGGCAATAACCTCAAGGATGTGACTCTCAAGGTTCCGCTCGGGTGTTTCGTGGGAATAAGCGGAGTAAGCGGAAGCGGAAAGTCATCTCTTATAAACCAGACTCTGAAACCGGTACTGACTAACCATTTCTACCGCTCTTCAGAAAGGGCGTTGCCTTACAGTGGCATAGAAGGAATCCAGAACGTAGACAAGGTTATCGTAGTGGACCAGGCTCCTATCGGCAGAACCCCTAGATCCAACCCGGCCACCTACGTGAATGTGTTCTCGGATATAAGGAAACTCTTCGAGAAAACCCCGGACGCCCAGATCAGGGGATTCAAGGCCGGAAGATTCTCTTTCAATATCAAGGGGGGAAGATGCGAGGTATGCAAGGGAGCCGGAGTGGAAACCATTGAGATGCATTATCTGCCTAGCGTCTATGTCACCTGTAAGGAATGCCGCGGCAAGAGGTATAATGCGGAAACCCTGGAAGTCAAATACAAGGGGAAAAACATAAACGACGTGCTGGAGATGACCATATCCGAGGCTGTGGAATTCTTTTCCCACATTCCGTCCATCAGCCAGAAACTCAAGGCTATGGAAGATGTCGGACTCGGTTATGTGAAACTGGGCCAGCCTTCCACTACGCTCAGCGGTGGAGAGAGCCAGAGAGTCAAGTTGGCCGCCGAACTTTCCAGGAAAGACACCGGCAATTCCGTCTTCCTTCTGGATGAGCCTACGACCGGTCTTCACTTCGAGGATATAAAGGTGCTTCTGGGAGTGCTTCAGAAAATCGTTGACAAAGGAAATACCGTCGTGATTATCGAACATAACCTGGACGTGCTCAAGAGCGTGGATTACCTGATCGACATGGGCCCGGAAGGCGGTCAGGGCGGAGGCCGGATAATCGCCGAGGGAACTCCGGAAGAGGTGGCAGGGAACAAGGACAGCGTGACCGGAAAATATCTTAAAGGACTGCTCAATTCAAAATAGATTTATAACTTAGCATTCTGCAAACAAAATAAAAAGAGAGATGGAAAAAGTTAGGGTATATTGCTCAAACAACAATCAATATTACGAAGTAGCTCCCGGAACCAATCTGAAACAACTCCTGAAGATCATAGACTATGACTGGAACAATATGAATGTGCTGGCCGCCTATGTAAACCACGACCTTAAAGAATTGGGAACCCAGCTATATCTCGCTTCCACGATACATTTCATAACATACCGCAGCGCAGACGGAAGAAGGTGTTATAACCGTTCCCTCAACTTCCTGTGCCAGAAAGTCATACACGACCTGTTCCCGGACCGTATCCTGTGTATGGACTACCATCTTCCGAACGGGCAGTACGGAGAACTCAGGTCTAAGGAAGATTTCTCCAAGACCATCCCGATGACGGAAGAAGAACTCGGCGCCATCAAGAAGAAGATGTGGGAACTTGTCAAGAAAGACATTCCGTTCATCAAGACAAAGAGAACAAATCCCAGTGCCATCAGCCTCTTCCGCGAACATGGCCAGAACGCAAAGGCCCGTCTTACCGAGATGACTGGAGACTTCTTCGTAACCCTTTATTATATGGATGGTTACGGAGATTACTTCTATGGCCCGATGGTATATTCCACGGGAGACCTGGACAGGTGGAGCATCAAGCTTTACAGCGACGGATTCTGCCTTCAGTCTCCGGAACCGGAAGCTCCCTATAACCTTCCGCCGCAGAAATACCAGAAAAAGCTGGCTGAGATTTTCGAGGAATATAGCAACTGGTGCAATGTCTTGGGAGTGAGGGATATCGCCACGGTGAACGAAGCTATAAACAAGGGCTACGGCAAAATCGCCATCTCTCTTTGCGAGGCTCTTCACGAAAGGAAATACGCCAGGATAGCGGATAAGATCGGTGAGAGAAGGAAAGATGTCAAAATGGTGCTGATTGCCGGCCCGTCTTCTTCCGGAAAAACCACCACTTCCAAGAGAATCGCCCTTCAGATGAAGATTCTTGGATTGAATCCGGTGGTTCTCGGAATGGACGACTACTTTGTAGACAGGGAACTTACACCAAAGGACGAAAAGGGAGAATATGATTTTGAAAGCGTATATGCCCTCAACCTTGAGATGCTCAACGACCATCTTACCAAACTTCTCAACGGAGAGGAAGTGAGAATTCCAAAGTTCGATTTCCAGACTGGAAGGAGCACACTTTCCGAGAACTCCATTAGGCTCAAAGATGGGGACGTGCTTGTAATGGAGGGTATCCACGCCCTGAATCCGGTCCTTACGGAAAGGATTCCGGACGAAAGGAAATTCAAGGTTTACGCCTCCGCCCTGACTTCTCTCTCAATAGATGAGAACAACTATATCTCAACCACGGACAACCGAATGCTCAGGCGAATGGTCAGAGACCATTATTTCCGTGGATACAGTGCTGAGGAAACCATTATGCGCTGGCCTAGCGTAATTGCCGGAGAGAGGAAGAACATCTTCCCTTACCAGGAAAACGCAGATATAATGTTCAACGCATCCCTACTCTACGAACTGCCTCTGCTCAAGTATTTTGCAGAGCCGCTTCTAAGAAGGATATCGCCGATGAGCTACGCCTATGCTGAAAGCCTGAGGCTGCTTAACTTCCTCAGCCGTATGGTTGCCCTTACTCCTGAAGAAATGAAGGCGGTTCCTCCGACATCAGTCCTTAGGGAATTCATCGGAGACAGCGTGTTCTCCTATTGATAGGGGAAAAATGATTCTCTACCGGCGTTATCCCTTGAGGATGATGCCGGTTTTCTTTATTATCTCGATAGAAACATCGGGATCCGCCTTGAGTGCACCTCTGAGCTTGTCTATCTGCACATCCAGGTTATGGGAGATGCTGTCGTTGTCATAGTCTCCCCAGATAGTGCCCTGTATCTTCTTGCGGTCCACGCACTTGCCCATTTCGCGGCAGAGCATCTCCAGCACCTTTGCCCCGGTAGGGGTCACACGGATTTCCTCATCGCCGAGAATGAGCCTCCTGGCTGATGTGTCGAAAGTGAACTTGCCGATTTTATAGGTATTGTCAGACTCTGTTCCAATGCCTTTCTGCTGTAGCATGGATTTTATGTTAAGGTCCAGCTGCTGAACGTTGAAAGGTTTCTTGAGGTACATGTTGGCACCACTCTGCTTTAGGAATTCCATCTTGCCGGTGAGCACGATGATCGGAATATCGTTTTTGGTTTCCCTGATTCTCTCTATCATCGTGTTGCCGTCCATTCCGTCTCCCATCTCAAGGTCGGAGACAACTATGTCCGGACGGAAAGCGGCAATGGCCTTGAGTCCTTCCCTTCCGTCAATGGCGGTTTCAACTATGTAATCTCCCTGTTTTTCAAGCTTTCTCTTGATCAGAAAACTCAGGTTGGTGTCATCTTCTACAATCAGCAGTCTAATCATAACTTGTCCTCCGTAATATCATACTGACGGCGTGACGGAAAGCCCAGGATGACTTCCGTAAACCGGCCTGTCTGGCTGTCTATCCTGACATAGCCGCCAAAGAATTTCATAAGTTGGTAGACATAATTCAGCCCTATTCCGTGACCGGAAATACCGACCGTGTTCTCTCCCCTTTCAAACTTGCGGAAAAGTCGCTTGGAAGCTTCCTTCGAGAAGCCGGAACCGTTATCCTTCAGACGCAGTTCCGTGATCTTTCCCCTGCTGACACTGCGGACGGAAATAATCACGCTCTCCCCGGAATACTTTATGGAATTGTCTATAAGGTTGTCTATTATTTCGGTAAGATAGAGGCGGTCGGCTATCAGCCATTTCTCCTGGGAAAGGTCGGCGGAGAATTCCACCTTTTTCTGGGCTGTAGGATAAAGGGCCTGAAGCTTTGATTTTACTCCAGAGAAAAAATCCTCAAGGTCTATCTTTTCATAGACAAATTTGAGCTTCTTGTTATCAACCTTAGCCACATTTATCACCTTCTCGCATATGCGGTTGAGATGATTGCACTCATCATCCAGTATCTTCAACTGCTCAGCTGTCTCAGGATCCGATGCAATTGCCGGATTATCCTTGAAGTCCTCGGCGATTATCATGATAGAAGAAAGCGGAGTCTTCATATCGTGGATCATCGCGTAGGTATGGTCCTTCCTCAAGTTGTTGATGAAAGTGACCTTGCCCAGGGTATGGATCATTTTCCAAAGACACCATATGACAAACAGGGCAATAAGTAACGAGAAGATTATCAACATCTTCAGCGATGGCAGAATAGCGCTGTAAGGATTGGTTATCTCAGCAGCCACCCCTCTTGAAAGGTCCAGGGAAACAGGAACGGTGTGTGTGGTCAGGGAGGAGAATGTTGTCTTCTCCATAACCGGGTCGTTGAGGAAGTCGTCCGCCGTACGGAAGACAGTGGTGTCGTTCCTGGTTTCATAAACGCGGAAACTCAGATTCTGAAGATCCTTCTCCGCCAGGTTTTCCGCAAAAGCGGCACTTATGCTGTCCAGATTAATCTCGCTCCCGCTGATTTCCAGATAATCCCTTACACCCACCAGCGCTCCGGTGGTGTCCAGCCTGACAAAGCGGGACAGGGATTCCTGCTCCACAGCATTGCGGAAACACTCGTCCACCGTCACGTAGAGGTTCTTCTCCAGAGAGTTGTATACCCTGACCAGAAGAACATACTGCAGTGGAAGCAGAGCCACTGCCGCAATTATTGCCAATATCTTGAAAGGCCACTTCATCCTATGCTTTATCTATAATCTCAGCGACGTTGTTTTTTATTTCTTCCCAGGTTTGGTCATCCATCTTCGTGCCGATTATCTCCACAACCTTTGAAGACACCAGAGAGCCTATCTTGCCGCAAACATCAAGCGGAAGGCCTTTGGAATATCCGTAGAGGAATCCGGCAGCGAACATGTCTCCGGCACCGGTAGCGTCCACAGCCTTGGCCTGGAACGGGGCTATCCTGTATTTTTCGTTTCCGCTCTTGACAAACGAACCCTGCGCCCCTATCTTGACAACCGCTATCTTGCAGACTCTGGCAAGTTCATCCAGGGCATCTTCAGGCGTCTTGCGGGTAAAGGATTTAGACTCGGACTCGTTGGCGAAAACAATATCCACGTAATTCTCGACTATCTCGTGGAGGAAATCGTAGTTGCTTTCCACTACATTATAGCTGGCAAGGTCTATCGAAATAGTCATCCCGAGCTTCTTTCCAATCTCCACGGCACGTCTTACAAGATCGTGGTTCTGAACAAGATATCCCTCCAGGTGAAGAATGTCATAGCCTTCAAAAAAGTCTTCTTTCAGATCTTCCGGTCCCTGTTCCAGGGTGGCACCCATGAAATTGGCAAACGTACGCTCAGCGTTTGGCGGGGTTATGAACACCATAGACCTTCCGCTACTTTGGGTTCCGTGAAGGAGGATGGAAGAAATTCCTATCCGCTCCTGACCTTCCTTGAATTTTAGGCCCAGTTCGTCATCTCCCACCTTGCCTATAAAGGCACTTTCCAATCCCAGAACCGCACAACCGGTAATCGTATTGGCGGCACTTCCGCCCGGCATAGTCTGTATCTTCCTGTCTTTTATTTCATTCCAGATTGTGGAAGCCGTTTCTGCATCCACCCAGCTCATACTTCCTACAGGAAGCCTGTATTTCTTGAGAATAGAATCATCCTCCATCACGGCAAGGATGTCCGTCAAAGCGTTGCCTATTCCTATGATCGATTTCATCGCGATTCAATATTTGCTTGTTTACAAAGGTATCATTTATTTTGCGTAAATTTGTTTTGGCGATAAAAAGAATTATGCAGCAAGATAAATCCAAAAGGTTCTCCGCAAAAAACATCATACAATATGTGCTGATGCTCGCCCTTGCCTGCGTGCTGCTCTACTACAGTTTCAAAGGCATAAGCTGGGGGGAATTCGTCAATTCTCTCTCCGACTGCAAGTGGGAATGGATTCTCCTGGCCATCTTTGTAGGCTTCGTGGAATTTTCCATCAGGGGCTACAGATGGAAGATGATGCTCTCCCAGATAGATCCCGAGTCTTCCTTCTGGCCTTCATACCACGGCGTGACTATCGGCAACCTGGCAAATTTCGCGTTCCCGAGAGTAGGAGAAGTCATCCGCTGCGGAGTGGTCTCTACATTAAAGAAAAACACAACCTTCGAGGGTGCGGTGGGAACGGTTGTGGCCGAAAGGGCCTGGGACCTTATCTGCCTTATTACTATCACGGTAGTTTTTGCCGCCTTGTGCTGGAACGAGTTCGGGGAGTTTTTCCGCAACAATATGATGGACCCGGCTTCAGGAAAATTCACGACATCATCGCTGATTGTCATTTTCTCGGTAATTGCCGCCATAGTTCTGGCTTTTGTCCTGACATATGTCTTCAGAGACAGGCTTTCAAAGACCAAGGCAGGAAAGAAGGTTGTGGGTTTTCTGTCCAATATGTGGAAGGGAATGAAGGCGGCCTTCAAGATGAAGCATAAATGGCTTTTCTTCCTCCTGACAATTCTGCTGTGGGGTTCTTTCTTCCTGACTAGCCTTTTCACCATCAAGGCTTTCCCGGTTCTTGCCGGGCTGGGATGGAAAGACGCCCTCTTCCTTATGGTTGTGGGTAGCCTGGGATGGGTCGTGCCGGTCCAGGGGGGCATCGGAGCCTACCATTTCATTATGGCGCTGGCAGCCTCCCAGATTTATGCCGTGCCGTGGAACGACGGGGTTGTGTTCGCAACCATAAGCCATGAATCCCAGGCGGTTTCAATGATACTGACCGGTGTCATATCGCTGATAATCTATACCATTCTGAAAAGAAAAATCCAACCGAAATGAACATATATTTCAGAGTAAGAGTCAACACCAAACCCGGTGAGGAAGTCTTCATAACAGGCTCCTCCCCTCTTCTTGGAAACTATTATCCCGACAATGCGTTCAAGATGGAAGACGCCGGGAAGAATCCGGCAGGAGAAACTCTCTGGGAGGCCAGGCTAGTGTTCGACTCTCTGAAAGAAAGGGTACTGTTCTACAAGTATTTTGTCAAAAGCCCAGACGGGGTAATCACTTACGAGGTTGGAGGCGGAAGGCGAATCGCCCTTAACTCGGCCACCGCCAAAATCGAGAGCATAGACCACTGGCAGGAATATACCGAGGAGGCTCCTTTCCTGACCGACCCTTTCGCCCACGTTTTCTACGGCTCCACCTACAGCCCTTACACCCAGACTCACAACGAGAACTACGAGCTTATCATCAGGGCCGTTGTCCCTAATGTCCCGAAAGACTGCAGGATAGTGCTTTGCGGAGAGGGCAAGAGGCTTGGAAACTGGAAGCCGGAACACGGGGTGAAGATGGCCAGGCTAAAAGGTCTCAAGTGGATAGCAAGTTTCTCGACCGAAGGCCTTGAGGGCCAGACGTGGAAATACAAGCTGGCAATGGTCAACCAGAAGACAGGAGAAGCAATTTTTGAAACCCTTCCTGAAGGCAGGGAAAGGGAGTTTCTGATTCCAAAAATCGGGAAGAACGAAACTGTCATAAAGGAACACTCCCAGGTAAAGTTCCCTACTGTTTTCCGCAAGTTTGCAGGATGCTCTGTTCCCGTGTTCTCTCTCCGTACGGCAAACAGCAGCGGATGCGGCTGCATAGAAGACCTTAAAACCGTCATCGACTGGGCCGGCAAAACCGGAATGAGGGTGGTGGAGATCATCCCAATCAACGATACGGCACATAATTTCAGCGGAGCAGACTCCAATCCGTATAGAAGCATCACCTCTCTTGGAATCAACCCGCTGTATCTCTCCCTGAATCAGTTGAGCCTCAGCGACAAGCAGAAGGAAAACGATGCCCGGCAGGAGATGAAATCCCTCAACCGCAGGGCCACCGTGGACTACGAAGACCTCTACTACTTCAAGAAAAAATACCTGGAAGACATCTTCCTGGAAAGAGGCAAGAGAGATGCCGCCCATCCGGATTTCTACAAGTTTATGGGAGAGCACAGGGACTGGGTCTACGGCTATGCTCTTTTCAGCGCCCTGAGAGACATATACAAGACCGCCGACTTCTCCAGATGGGAGGCTTTCAGCAAATATTCGGAAGACATCTGCCAGGCGTTCGGCAACCGGATCCTCAGCAAGACTTTCGCTGCCGCCCATTCTTTCCTGGGCAAGTTCAAATGGGAGTTCATCCAGCAGATCCACCAGAAAACACAGTTCTACATCTGGCTGCAGTTCCACCTGTTCCACCAGCTCAACGATGTAATTCTCTACGCCCATTCCAAGGGCATTGCCATCAAGGGAGAACTCCAGATGAGAGTCCTCAAAAACAGTGTGGACACCTGGAAGTTCCCTCATCTTTTCAAGGGCGGGACAAAGGACGGTTATGCCATTTTCAACTGGAAGGCTCTGGAAGAGGAAAACTTCATGTGGTGGAAAAAAAGAATGAGGGTAATGAGCTGGTATCTCGATATCTACAGCATACGAGAAGAAGACGTCTGCACCAAGGAAGAAGAGCCTGTTTACAGGAAGATGATCCCTCAGCTTGTGGCAACTTCCAACATGATGGGATGGGGCAACGGCTGGGAGAGCCTGAGACTTCTGCCTGTAGCCAAGGCCGAGGAAAAGAAGCAGACTCCTTACCTGGGAGCCGTCTACTCTTCAACTCCTCAGTCAAAGACAATGAGAATGTGGCTGGGACAGCAGAAAAAGACTATCAGCTACACGTCCGAAGACAAGAAGCAGACTTTCTTCGACGCTACACAACAGGAGTGCATCGCGGAGACAGAAAACATCCTTAAAAAGGACAGTATGTTTGCCATGGTTTCCATCCAGGACTGGATGAGCCTGGACTCAAAGCTCAGGAGCCGCTTCCCTTATTCCGAGAGAATCAACGATCCGGAGGAAAAGGAGCAGGTATGGAAATACCGCATGCATATAAATGCAGAGAGCCTGCTTGGCGCAGACTCCCTGAACAGTCTTATTTCCAAACTCGTCGCCGATTCCGGCAGAGCCGAGTAATTACTTTTTGGCAGCATACTCTGCCGCAAGATTTACCAGATGCTTGAACAGCGGCAGGAAAGTGTTGTTTCCGGAGTACACGAATCCTTCCGGATGGAACTGCACTCCGAATGACTTGCCGTCTGCACTCTCAATAGCCTCGATTATTCCGTCCGGAGCCTTTGCGGTTACCTTGTAGCCGGGAGCAACATTTCCGCAGGCCTGGTGATGGAAAGAATTAACAGCGATTTTCTCTGTTCCCAGAAGCTTGGCCACAAGAGAACCCTTGACGATATTTATCGTATGGCTGCCGTATGAACGAGGGGCGTTCTGGCGGTGCTGGATGGCATCAGGAACCTCTGAAGGTATATCCTGGATCATGTCTCCGCCCATAGCGATGTTAAGGCACTGGATGCCACGGCAGATGCCGAATACCGGAATCCCCCTCTTGACAGCCTTGCGGATCAGGGTAAGGTCGTAAATGTCCCTGTCCGGAACAACCTCTCCAAGGAAGCGGCTAGGCTCCTCGCCGAAAAGCAGTGCCCCTACGTCCTCACCACCGGTCATAAGCAGACCGTCTATGCGGTCAAGATACTCGTCTATCTCCTTTTCGTTTGTAGTGATCGGGATTATAAAAGGAATGCCTCCTGCCTTCCTTACACTTTTGACGTAAGTCATTCCCACCTCGACGGTGGTTCCGTCTATCGAGCAGGATATTCCAATCACCGGTTTTTTCTGAGTCTGAGCGACAACCGGAATGCAAAGCAGCAATGCCGCAAGCAGCATTATTGAAGTGAAAAATCTTTTCATATCTGTTTCATTTTATTTTCTTGTCCATCCTCCGAATGCCTTCTCCTCGCCTTCTCCGAATTCCTGGTCAAATCCGGTTACCTTGCCGTCTTCCATTCTGAAAGTCAGCTCAAAGCCGTGTCCGTCGCTGCGGAAGACATAAGTGCATCCGCTCTTGTGCTTGAGTTCTTTCTTCCACTCCTTCCTGTCAGCAAACTTTACAGGAATGCGGTAAAGTTTTCCTTTCTCGTATGTGATGATGATGTCTCCGAACGGAGCCTCCTTGGTGTAGGTTCCGGCAAAAATGCTCTTGTCGGCAACTTCCGGAAGAACCTCAGGTTTCGGCTTTGCATTCTGCTCGGCGATGGCCTTGTCTCTGGATGTGGTGTAGTCTTTCCAGTACTCGGCGCTGTAGTCCCTGAGAGGCTCCTTGGCTCCTCTGACAAGGTCAATCACCCTTCTCATAATCGCATATCTCGGATTTGCCCCGACCTCGCAGTTTAGCAGCACGCATCCGGCCAGTTTCAGTTCAGGAACATAGTAGCAGATGGCTGTAACTCCCCAGGAAGTTCCCGTGTGGAAGTAAAGCTTGTAGTCGTGGTTCTGCTCTATGAACCAGCACATTCCGTAAAGTCTCATCATTGATGAATCCTGGCTTACAACTGTATATCCGCGGTGCAGAGGAAGCATTGCCTTTCTAGGCATGACCACGGTTGTATCCACAACGTTTCCTTCCTTGTCGCGATTGACAATATAACCGTTGTTGCAGTGGAACTGGGCGTACCTGATCAGGTCTTCCACATTGGAAACAAGGCTGCCGGCCGGACCGATCACGGTCAGCCAGTTGAGGGCCTGCTCGTCTCCGTAGAGAGGAAGCACCGCTACCTTTCCGTTTCCTGCATAAGTGTAGTCGTGAGGAGTAACCACATCCTTTGCCGCTGCAAAGCCGTCTGCATTCATCGTGGATGATTTCATTCCCAGAGGCTTGAACACTCTTTCACGCACATTGTCTTCCCAGCTCTTGCCGGTGTATTTCTCTATCAGCTTGGAGCATACAACAAATGTTATGTTGTTGTAGTCATAGCCGCTGCGGAAACTGAATCCAGGTTTCAGGAAGCCCAGAAGCTTGTATGTGTCTTCCCTGTCGTAGCCCAGGTTTCCGAAGTAGGTTCCGGCTTCATCCACAAGGCCCGTAGAGTGCAGAAGGGCATCTCTTACCAGCATGTTGTTAGAAACATAAGGATTGTCCTTGAACATCTCGAAGTCAGGCAGCAGTTTTTTTACGGTATCTGTCCACTTGAACTTGCCCTCGTTAACCAGCTGAGCCATCACCGTTGCCGTAAAGGACTTTGACACAGAGGCTATCTGGAACATGGAAGATGTCTTTACCAGATCTCCCGGCTTGTTGACAACAGGCTTGACTCCGGCCTGGGTGAACTTGCACTCATCGTACTTTACTCCTGCAAAGCCCACTCCGTCTGCAGGTCTGAGTTCCTTCACTCCGTAAGCCTTCATGAAGACAACCTTGTTGTCGACCGACACGGCAACGGAAGCTCCCGGAATCTGCCAGGTTTCCATCACCTGTTTTACGTAGTTGTCAACCTTGCTTGCAAAATCAGAGTCCTGTGCGGAAAGTGGAGCCATAAGGCCCAGCACTATTGCTGAGAAAAGAAATAATCGTTTCATAAAGTTTGCATTTTTGCTTTTCACAAATATAACCATTTTACGTTATATTTGTCTTGAGAAGATAATAGTTATGGCAAAGGTCAAGAAAGCGTTTTTCTGCAATAACTGCGGTTACGAGAGTCCGAAATGGCTGGGGCAGTGCCCTTCCTGCGGACAGTGGAACACTATGGTAGAGGAGGTGATAAGCCGCTCCGAGGGAGGCCCATCCAAAAGTTATGCGGCTCCGGGAGTCAACGCCAAGCCCCAAAGGCTGGCTGAAATAGAGGCCGACGGAGGCGAGGAAAGGATTTCTTTCGGTTCTCTGGGCGAGCTGGACCGTGTCCTTGGCGGAGGTATGGTTAAAGGTTCCCTGGTTCTGATCGGGGGAGAGCCGGGCATCGGAAAATCCACCCTCAGCCTGCAGATTCCGCTTTCCAACCCAAGCCTCAAAACTCTCTATGTATCAGGCGAGGAGAGCGCCCGCCAGATAAAGATGAGGGCGGAAAGGCTGGGCGGTATCCACGACGGCTGCTACATTCTTCCTGAAACATCCCTTGACAATATCTTAGACCAGGCAAAGGCCATAAAGCCTGAGCTGATGATCATCGATTCCATCCAGACCATTTTCTCCACAGCCGTGGAATCTTCTGCCGGAAGTGTTTCCCAGGTCAAGGAGTGCGCTGTTTCTCTTCTGAGGTTTGCCAAAGAAACAAACACTCCCGTCATAATCATCGGCCACATCACCAAGGACGGCACCATTGCAGGCCCTAAGGTTCTGGAGCATATCGTGGATGTCGTTCTCCAGTTCGAGGGAGACACCAGGCATTCCTTCCGCATCCTAAGAAGCATCAAAAACCGTTTCGGGGCATCTGCGGAACTGGCTGTATACGAGATGACAGGAACAGGCCTCAGAGAAGTCCTCAACCCTAGCGAGATGTTCATCTCCACCCACGAGGAAACCCTCAGCGGCAGCGCTGTTGCCGCCATGCTGGACGGCACCCGTCCGTTCCTTATCGAGGTTCAGGCCCTTGTCTCAACCGCCGCCTACGGCACTCCTCAGCGTTCCGCCACAGGCTTTGATGTCAGAAGGCTGAATATGCTTCTTGCCGTCCTGGAAAAGAGAGTCGGCTTCAAGATCGGGGCGAAGGACGTTTTCCTCAACATCGCCGGAGGCATCAAGGTCGCCGACCCTGCCTGTGACCTTGCCATCATTATGAGCATCCTTTCTTCCAACTTCGATGTTGCCGTAAGCCAGAAATACACCTTTGCGGCAGAAGTGGGCCTGAGCGGAGAAATCCGCCCTGTTTCCCAGATAGAAAGAAGAATCGCCGAGGCTGAAAAACTCGGCTTTGAGAGAATCTACATCTCATCCTACAGCCAGAAAGAAGAAAAGCAGCACAAGAAGATCAAGGTCATCCGTGCCTCTTCAATCCCTCAAATCGTCCGCGATATCTTTCAGGAATAACTGGCTTTTGCAAAGCGGCGGCGGCCGGAAAGGTCTTCCAGGATGCTGACATTCTGGAAGTTTTTCTCTTTCAGCATCTGCTCGATTTTATCGGCGGACAGAGGGTTGATTTCAAAGTAGAGAAGGCCGCCTGGAGAGAGGAGTTCTCTGGCCATCTCGGCGATTTTTTCGTAGAACAGTATCGGATTGCTGTCCGGAACAAAGAGGGCTTCCTTAGGCTCGAAGTCCAGCACGTTCTTGTGCATCTGCTCCTTTTCTTTCTCCGCTATGTAGGGAGGATTGGAGACAATCACATCCAGTTTTCCGATGAAAGACTTGAGCATGTTCAAATCTCCGTTCAGGACATCATATTTCAGGAACAAGGGCCAGCGGCAGGAATACAGCAGTTTCTGGCTCCTGGCGTATTGAAGGGCTGTGTCTGAAATGTCGCATCCGTAGGTTTCAAGAGTAATGGTTTCCGAGAGCCTTTTATGGAGAGTCCAGGCGATGCATCCGCTGCCGGTGCATATGTCGAATATCTTGTACGGAGCAATGTTCGGGCGCTTTTCCTGGCATTTAAAATCGCTGAGTATGATGTTGACAAGTTCTTCTGTCTCGGGTCTTGGAATGAGGACTCCGGGTCCGACCTTGATCTTTTCTCCGCAGAAATACTCAAAGCCGGCAATGTATTGGATTGGCTCTCCAGATTCAAGGCGGGAAATTACTGTTTCTGGGTTTTCTATCTCTGTTTCCGGATAAGTGATCTGCCTTGTGCGGGAGATGTTGAAAATGTCTTCGAGAGCTCTGGATGCAAGAGAGGCCGCTTCCTCTTTGCTGTAGAGCGGAAGCAGCCTTCTTTTGCAATCATCTATGAACTCTCTGACTGTCATCCAAGTCTCTTGAGCTGGACGGTGAAGTGACGCATCAGAGGAGCCTCCCATTCGATGGCAACACCTCTTGTGATGGACTTGCGCCTGTCGTAAACGTTCTTCAGGGCAGCGGCAATCACCTTCATGTGGTTGTCGGTGTAAACCCTTCTTGGAATGGCCATTCGGAGAAGGTCCAGACCGCCAAAACGGTTCTGCCTGGTTACAGGGTCACGGTCTGCAAGCATGTAGCCGATCTCGCAGGCGCGGATGCCGGCCTCGAGGTAAAGCTCGCAGGTAAGTGTCTGGGCAGGGAACTCTTCCTTAGGAACATCGGTGAGCACCTTGTCTGCATCCACGAAGATGGCGTGTCCGCCGGCAGGTCTCTGGTAAGGAATGCCGTACTCGTCGAGCAGGCTTGCAAGATACTGGACCTGATGGATACGGGTGTGCAGCATGTCGAACTCGGTGTTCTCGTCAAGACCCTGGGCCAGGGCGTTGAGGTCCCTTCCGTTCATTCCGCCGTAGGTAACATAGCCTTCGAAAGGTATGCAGAAGAGCTTTGCTCCCTCGTACCATTCCTTTTTCCTTGTGCCGATGAAGCCACCCATATTCACCACGCCGTCTTTCTTGGCACTCATTGTCATTGCGTCTGCATCTGTGTACATCTCAAGGGCGATTTCCTTGATGGTCTTGTCTGCATAGCCTTCCTCCCTTGTCTTGATGAAGTAGGCATTCTCGGCAAAGCGGGCGGAGTCCATGACAACCGGCACTCCGTACTTGTGGCACAAAGCGCAGGTCTCCTTGATATTCTTCATCGATACAGGCTGTCCTCCGACGGTGTTGTTGGTGACGGTGAGTACCATGAAAGGCACGTTGCCCTTGTTCTCGACGAGCACTTTCTCAAGCTTTTCCAGAGAAACATTGCCCTTGAAAGGAACCTCTTTCTGGGTGTCCTTGGCATCGTCTGTGGTCACGTCGATAGCCTTGGCGTGGCGGCTCTCGATATGACCCTTGGTGGTGTCGAAATGAGCGTTGCCCGGGATTACGTTGCCCTCTTTTACCAGATAGGAGAAAAGAACGTTCTCGGCGGCCCTTCCCTGGTGGGTAGGGATGAAATACGGCATGCCGAAAATCTTCTTTGCCATAGCCTCGAACTTGTAGAACGAGGTGGCTCCGGCATAGCTCTCGTCGCCGAGCATGAGCTCAGACCACTGGCGGTCGCTCATGGCGCCTGTTCCGCTGTCGGTCAGAAGGTCTATGTAAACCTGTTCGGCCTTTAACTGAAATACATTGTAATGAGCCTCGGCCAGCCACTTTTTCCTCTCCTCAAGAGTAGAGCGGCGGAGGGGCTCAACCATTTTTATTTTCCAAGATTCTGCAAAAGGTAGTTCCATATATTTTGATTCGTTAGTGTTTTCTATCTCGGAACGAAGGCCTCTTCTATCAGGCTGGATATGAAGTCCTTGATGTCTATTCCGGCAGTCCTGAGCATATTGGGCACGAGGCTCATCTCGGTCATTCCCGGAACGGTGTTGGTTTCAAGGAAGTAGATGTCTTGGTTTTCTGTCACGATGTAGTCCATCCTGACTATACCGCGACATCCCATATAGGAATAGATTCTCTCTGTAAGATTCTGGATCTGCGCACTCAGGGCTGGAGTTATCCTGGCCGGACAGATTTCCTGGCTTTCTCCCAGATACTTGGCCTCATAGTCGAAGAATTCCCTTTCGGTAACGATTTCGGTGACAGGAAGGGCTGTTATCTTTCCATTGAACATGAAAACTCCGCAGGTCATCTCCCTGCCGCTTACAGCAGCCTCTGCCAGTATGGTGCCGCACTCGGTGAAAGCCTTGTCAATGGCGGCCTGAAGCTCGTCTTCTGTCTTGACCTTGGTCACTCCGAAGCTGCTGCCTCCTACTGTCGGCTTTACGAACATAGGAAGGCCTACCTGACGTACAATCTCCCGGAGCGAATAAGGCCTGTTCTTGCTGATGAAAATGTCGTCCGCCATCTTCACTCCGGCAAAGTCCAGGAACCTCTTGCAACTGTGCTTGTCGAAAGTGATCGCGGAGACAAATGAAGAACAGGACGTGAAAGGCACTTTCTGCATTTCCAGATAACCTTGCAGAAGGCCGTTTTCTCCCGGGGTTCCGTGAATCATGATCAGTGCAGCATCGGGAGTTATTTTCCTTTCCTCAGCGATGAATGAAAAACCGTTCTTGTCTACAGTGTGTGCACCGCTATGCGCCAATACAGTTTCAACGGTCTGATTTTCCGGAGAAAGCACAAACCAATCTGTCCCTTCTATGAAGACAATGAAAGGGTTGTATTTCTGACGGTCGATGTGCTTGAGGGTATTAAGGGCGGAAAGGACGCTAACTTCCCTTTCAGAGGAGTCACCGCCGCAAAAAACTGCTATTGTTTTCATCTTAGTTCTCTTCTATGAAGTTGTCAGCATCCACGTCAGGATCCGTTGTGCTGTGTGTCGGTATGCAGTCTATACTGTAGCCCTGAGGCTTGGCGAAATGATCATCGATGCTGATCGGGATTGAAGGATCTGCCAGGACATTCTTCATCATCAGCGCCCAGATAGGAAGAGCCACGCTGGCTCCCTGTCCCATACCGGTCCAGCGGAAGTGAACCTGACGGTCTTCAGCGCCAACCCAAACGCCCACGGTAAGCCTAGGAACATAGCCTATGAACCAACCATCCGAGTTGTCATTGGTGGTTCCTGTCTTGCCCGCAATCTCACCACCCTGGATATAGCGGCGGATTCTGGCTCCGGTACCGGCGTCAACGACACTTCGCATCATTCCGATCATGGTATAGGCCGTGCTGGCTCCGATGGCTTCTCTCTTGCGGGAAGCAAAATTGGTGAGAACCCTGCCGTTCTTGTCCTCAATCCTGAGAACATATACAGGATCCACGTAAACGCCCATGCCAGGGAAGGTGTTGTATGCGCTTACCATCTGGTAAACAGGAACATCAGCACTACCCACGCAGAGAGAGTGTACCGGTTCCAGATAGCATTTGAGGCCCATGTTGTGTGCCATCTGGACGAGGGCTTCAGGTCCGAATTGTTTCATCAGATATGCAGAAACGTTGTTGTTGGAAGTGGTGATTCCCCACTTCAGGGTTACAGTTGCACCGTTGCCACCTCCCTTAGGCGTCCAAACGTTGTTTCCTATGACAAAAGACTGCGGGAGGTTCACGGTCACGTCGCAAGGAGTGAAACCTTCCTGCATGGCAAGGGTGTAGAGGAAAGGCTTGAATGTGGATCCCACCTGCCTCTGTCCCTGCATAACCTGGTCGTACTTGAAATAGTTGTAATTAGCTCCTCCAACATAAGCCCTGACATATCCGGTTTCAGGTTCCATTGCCATAAGGCCGGTTCTCAGGAAAGACTTGAAATAACGGATACTGTCGTCCGGAGTCATCAAAGTATCTATATAACCCTTATCGTTCCAGGCAAATACCCTCATCTTGGTCTTTTCCGTGAAACTCTTTTCTATCTCTGATTCGCTGAAACCGGCCTCTTTCATATTCTTGTAACGGTCGCTCCATCGGCGGGCGCGGTTCATAAGGGTCTCTATCACACTCTCGGGAGTATTGTCCGCAAACGGAAAGTTCTTGCGGTACTTGAGATCGTCGTTGAACAACGGCTGGAGATACTTCAGGTGCTCCACCGCAGCCTGCTCGGCATAGCGCTGCATCTTGGCGTTGATAGGAGTTATTATCTTGAGGCCGTCTTTCTCAAGCACATATTTCTCCCCGTCAGGCTTGAAGTTCTTGTTCAGCCATCCGTACAAAGGATTTTCCTTCCAGTTTATGGAGTCCTGCTGATAGTCGTAGTAGTTTGAATATGAGGAACGTTTCGGCTCGGTAGCGCTCATGATCCTCTTGAGCATATCCCTGAAGTAAGGGGCCTGACCGTTGGAAACGTCTATGTCTTTCCTGGAAGCCAGCACGATAGGAATCTGGACGATACTGTCATACTGTGCGTCTGTCAGATAGCCGTACTTGTTCATCTGCTTGAGCACGTGATTACGCCTCTGCAGGGAAAGCTCAGGGTTGCGGACAGGATTATACTTTGTCGGCTTGTTCACCATACCTACCAGCAGTGCTGCTTCCTCTACGGTAAGATCTTTCGGAAGCTTGCCGAAGAATGTGGATGAAGCGCTCTTTATTCCGTACGCGTTCCTTCCAAAGAACACCGCGTCCAGATACATGCTCATTATTTCTTCCTTGGTATAGCTCCTCTCCAGCTTGACCGCAGTTATCCACTCCTTCAGTTTGGTGGCTATCAGTTTCAGTTTACCGTGGCCCTCCCCTCTTGGGAAAAGACTCTTTGCCAGCTGCTGGCTCAAGGTACTTCCGCCGCCGCCTTCAGCGCGGTTGCCAAGGGCGATACTCTTTACGGCAACCCTTATAAGACTCTTCCCGTCTATTCCGCTATGCTCATAGAATCTCGCGTCTTCCGTAGCCACGAGCGCATCCTTAAGATTCTGCGACAGTTCTTCATAGTTGGAATAAGACCTGTTCTCAACGTGATAAGTGTTGAGGAGGGTTCCGTCATCGGCGATAATCTGGGTGGCCAGGTTACTCTGTGGGTCTTCCAGCTCCTCGAAAGAAGGAATATCCGCGAATATCCAGACTGCAAGCAAAGCGAGCAACACCAGGATAATCGGACTGAAAACTATGAGCCACAGCCACTTAAGAAACCGTTTCCTATTTTTGACTTTCATTTTTCAAACAATTGTAAAAACAAAAATACAAATAAAAATTTGGAATAAACGGGAGTTAATGATTTACTTTGCACCTCTTAATAAAACAAACGAAGGGAATATGGGAGAGAAACTAGTCATTGTAGAGTCTCCGGCCAAGGCCAAGACTATAGAGAAATTTCTGGGAAAGGGTTATACCGTAAAATCAAGCTTCGGACACATATGCGATTTGCCCAAGACAGCACTTGGCATAGACATAGAAAACGGATTCAAGCCTGCCTATCAGGTTCCGGCAGACAAGAAAAAGGTCGTTTCCGAACTCAAGGCTCTGGCAGACAAGGCTGAAATTGTCTATCTGGCAAGCGATGAGGACCGTGAGGGAGAGGCCATAGCGTGGCATCTTCAGAACCGTCTGGGACTCAAGCCGGAAAACACCCGCAGGATAGTTTTCCACGAAATAACCAAGAACGCCATACTTGACGCAGTACAGAATCCGCGTTCCGTGGACGAGAACCTGGTTAACGCCCAGCAGGCAAGAAGGGTCCTGGACCGCATCGTAGGATTTGAACTTTCCCCGGTACTTTGGAGAAAAGTAGGAAAGGGTCTTTCCGCAGGAAGGGTCCAGAGCGTGGCCGTAAGGCTTATCGTAGACAGGGAAAAGGAAATCCAGAATTTCTCTTCCGCCCCTTATTATAAGGTTACCGGTGTTTTCCATCCCGATACCGCTGCCGGCAAGGTAAAGCTGAGCGCAACTCTCGACGGAAAATTCTCCACCAAGGAAGAGGCTATGGCTTTCCTCCAGAAGTGCAACTCCGGCTGCAGATTCTCCATCGAATCCATAGAGAAGAAACAGGCTTTCAGATATCCCGCTCCTCCTTTCACCACATCATCCCTGCAGCAGGAAGCAAGCCGCAAGCTCGGCTTCTCCGTATCGCAGACGATGAGAGTAGCCCAGGCTCTTTACGAGAGCGGAAAGATTACTTATATGAGAACAGACTCCACCAACCTTTCCTCTCTGGCAATCAACACAATAAAGCAGGCTATTACTGAAAGCTACGGAGAGAGCTACTCCAAGGTCCGCCAGTTCCATACTCACGCCAAGGGAGCCCAGGAAGCACACGAGGCCATCCGTCCTACATACGCTTCAGACAGGACAATCGAAGGCACGCCGGCAGAGAAGAAACTCTATGACCTTATCTGGAAAAGAGCCGTCGCCTCACAGATGGCTGACGCCAAGGTGGAGAGAACCACAATCACGATTTCTTCAGACAAGTTTGCAGAGAGATTCATCTGCGAAGGAGAACAGATCCTCTTTGACGGATTCCTGAAACTTTATATCGAAGGCCGCGATGACGAGCCGGAAGAAGAGACTCTCAGCCAGCTCATTCCGGATCTTGTCCAGGGAGAGGGAATGGATGCCCTCACTATCGAGGCGATGCAGAAATTCGCACCTAAGCCTCCGCGCTATTCAGAGGCTACCCTGGTTAAGAAAATGGAGGAACTCGGCATCGGAAGACCTAGTACCTACGCCCCTACCATCACCACCATCACAAGCAAGAGAGGCTATGTGGTAAAGGACTCCAGACCTGGCGTCAAGAGACAGGCCGTGAAGATAACCCTCGACAACCCTTCACACTCCGCCCAGGGCGGGACAATTACGGAATCCGTCGTTACGGAAACCGTGGGAGCCGAGAAGAACAAGCTCTTCCCTCAGGATATGGGAACCGTCGTAACCCATTATCTGGAAGACAATTTCAAAGACATAATGGACTACGGTTTCACCGCCAGGATCGAGGAAGATTTCGACCGCATCGCTGAGGGAAAACTCGGATGGACCAACCTTATTTCCTCCTTCTATTCTCCATTCCACAATACCGTTCAGGCACAGAACCAGGAGAAGACCCACGTCACTGCGGAAAGGATTCTCGGCAATGACCCTAAGGACGGAAAGCCTGTTTCGGTAAGGCTCGGCAAGTTCGGACCTCTGGCGCAGAAAGGAACTTCGGATGACCCGGCAAAGCAGTTCGCGTCGCTGAGGAAAGACCAGTCCATTGAGACCATCACGCTTGAAGAAGCACTTAAACTGTTTGAGCTTCCGAGAGTGGTGGGCACCCTTGACGGAAAGGAAGTTACCGCCGCTATAGGAAGATTCGGGGCATATGTCAAGTGGGACGGAAAATTCGTTTCCCTGGCAAAGGGACAGGATCCGTATACAATAGACATCGATCAGGCAAAGCAGCTAATCCAGGCAAAGGAGCAGGCTGCCGAGAAGAGTCTGATCAAGGAATTCTCCGACCAGGATATCCAGGTTCTGAACGGAAGGTACGGACCTTATATCAAGCACAAGGGAAACAACTACAAGATCCCTAGGGGAAAAGGAGCCAAACCGGCTGCCGACCTCACCCTGGAAAACTGCAAGGCTCTGATAGAAAACGCCAAGACAAAGAAATAGCACATTATGGTAAAGAATCCGGTAAAAGACTCTTACAAAAAGCTTTACGCCCTTTCCAAAGGAATGGAAAGATGCGTGGTTTCTACCCTTGAGGAATTTGTTTCAACCGCCGCTTCAAAAAAGAAGGCCAAGGACCAGGTTGATATTGTTGTATGCGGAGAGCGGTTCCCGGATATACCGTCCTTGCGTCTTGGAAGGAATTTTTCTTCCGCCCTCATCTCTTCCGGAGAAGACCTCCCGGTTGAGCTTATCAGCGCCATCAAGAAACAGAAGATTTTCTCCGCGATTGGATTGCAGAAATATCTTTTTATGCCGGAGCTGGATATCGCAATGAGCAGTTGCGGGTTCGAGACCCTCAACCTCGGAGCTCTCAGAGACGATATGACCGCCTGTGAACCTCTGCTCCGCAATGTTAAATACGTGTTCCTGGACATGAATTGCATCAAACATGCGGATTATCCATGGGACGGCAACACAAACCCTAACGGATTCTATTCCAATGAAATCTGTCAGGTCGCCAGATACATAGGCTTTTCATGCGACCTCAAGGCCGTATTCCTGTATGGGATTCCGGAAAAGAAATGTCCGAAAGTTTGCGCCAATATGGCCGCACAGACAGCCTGGCATATTGCGGATGCTGTCGCAAACAACATTGTGGAAGATCCTGCCGCCGAGAAGAAGAAGGGCAAGCTTTCATCACAATTTGAACACAGAATCGTGGACTTTATGTCCCACGGAGACACTCTTACTTTCATAAACAGCAGTGTTACAGGAAGATGGTGGATGGAGGTCCCGGTTGTAAAAAAGAACACCACAGAACTTGTCCCTTGCTCGGTATCAGACTACCGTGCCGCCACGGAGTCCCAGGTGCCAATTCGGTGGCTGTTTTATTACAACAAGTTTAACACCCTGTAACATTTCTTAATTTATTTTGCTGTTTTTGTTCAAAAATTGTATTTTTGCAATATAGAGTTGGAAAAACAATTAATTTGAACAATATGGCAAAGTACCAAATCGACGAAACCGACCAGAAAATTCTCTCCGCCCTGGTCAAAAACGCAAGAACCCCGTTCTTGGAAATAGCCCGCGAATGCGGCGTGTCCGGAGCTGCTATACATCAGAGGTTTAAGAAAATGGAATCTCTGGGCATCATTACCGGATCCCGCCTGCTCGTAAAGCCGGCCACCCTTGGTCTTGACGTTTGCGCTTTCGTGGAGGTTAACCTCTCTCCGGTTAACAAGTATCCTGAGGTTATCGAGGCCCTTAGAAAGATTCCTGAGGTTGTCGAGTGTCATTTCGTAACAGGAAGGCACACTCTGCTTCTGAAGATGTATTGCTTCAACCATGACCACCTGCTGGACATCCTGATCAACACCATCCAGAACATTCCTAGCGTACAGGATACCGAAACCCTCGTTTCACTGGATCAGGCCATCGAACGTCAAGTATGGGTGAAAGACCATCCCGAAGAGAAGGGATATCACCGCAAAGAAAAGAAGTCCTCCAGAAAGAAGGCTTAAACAGAAGAAAGAAGACGGGTGGCAAAAGCCAGATCCTCCGGATTTGTGATTTTGATGTTTGACCGGCTTCCTTCTATCGTATCGAAACTGTAACCGCTACTCTCCATTACGCTCGCATCATCTGTGAACGATGGGGAGTACGGTTTTTTATATGCAAGCTTAAGGCGGGTGGAATCAAAAACCTGCGGGGTCTGGACCAGAAGATAATCCTCCCTGGTCACCGGATTGGTACCGACAACCTCTCCGCTTTCCGAATATTTTTTCCGGCGCATGGATTCAACGATGTTCAGAACGGGGATAACCCCTGAACATTCGTCTGTCAGCGGATAAGTCAGCAGACGGTTCAGCAAATCCTGAGGGACAATTGGACGAACCCCATCGTGGACCGCAACAACAGCCCCGTCCGGAATGGTTTCCAAGGCGGCCCTTACCGAGTGGAAGCGGGTAAGGCCTCCTGCCACGATGGCGTGAGGAACCGTAGATCCGCTCCTGTTATAGGTCTCTTTCCACTCCTCGATGTGGGAAGAAGGAAGAACCAGTACTATTTTCACCGGCACGTCCAACCCGGAGAAAAGCTCCAGCGTCCTCAAAAGTATGGGTTTACCGTCAAGTTCCAGAAACTGTTTGGGCACTCTGGCCTTCATTCTTTTCCCGACCCCTCCGGCAGTGATTACCGCATAGTATTCCATTTGCATATTTTTAACAAGACAAAATTATAAAAATTGGGGCGATTTTTCTTAAATTTGTGGTTAGCCAAAAAGTCTCGAATCGTGAAACAGATCAAGAAAGCCCTTATATCCGTCTATAACAAGGACGGAATCATTGAGATAGCATCGTTGCTGCATAAGGAAGGTGTGGAAATCCTGTCCACGGGAGGCACTGCTTCCTTCCTGGAAGAGGGCGGGATTCCCGTTTCGAAAGTGGAGGACCTGACACATTACCCATCCATACTTGGTGGCCGTGTCAAGACTCTCCATCCTGCGGTTTTCGGAGGAATTCTGGGTCGCAGGGACAACCCTTCCGACCAGGAAGAGTTTTCAAGATTTTCAATTGAGCCCATAGACCTCGTGATTGTGGATCTCTATCCGTTTGAGGAATATGTGGCAAAGGGCGCTTCCCCGGAAGAGATAATCGAGAAGATAGACATCGGCGGAATATCCCTTATCAGGGCTGCGGCAAAGAATTTCAACGACGTGGTCATCGTGCCATCCAAAGCCCAGTACGGATATCTGATGGATTTGCTCAAGCAGCAAGGAAACTACACAAACCCTGAGCAGAGAAAATATCTTGCTGGAGAAGCTTTCGGAGTATCCGCTTCTTACGACAGCGCCATCTCAGGCTGGTTCAACTCCACTCCTCTGCGATACGGGGAGAATCCTCACCAGAAAGGGGTTTTCCTGGGAAAGAAAGAATTTCTGCCTCAGCAGATCCACGGCAAGGAACTTTCCTACAACAACCTTCTGGATGTGGAGGCAGCCATAGAATTGATCAGCGATTTTACCGAGACCACAATCGCTATCATAAAGCACAACAACGCCTGCGGATGCGCAAGCGCAAACACTCCTCTCGAAGCCTGGCGGAAAGCTCTCGCCGGAGACCCGGTTTCCGCTTTCGGTGGCATTATCGTGACAAACGTCCCTGTGGAAAAGGATGTCGCCGAGGAAATGAACAAGCTTTTCTTCGAAGTGGTGATCGCCCCTTCCTACAGCGACGAGGCTCTGGAAATCCTGAAGTCCAAGAAAAACCGCATTATTCTGATAAACAAAGGCGTAAAGCTTCCTTCCAAAAAATTCCGCAGTTTGCTGGGAGGAGTTCTTCAGCAGGAAAGGGACACATACACCGAGACCCCTGCAGACCTTAGGCAGGTAACCCTACTGGCTCCGGATGAAGACAAGATCGAGGATCTTCTGTTTGCCAACAAACTGGTTAAGCACTCCAAGTCCAACGCCATAGTTTTGGCAAAGGGCAAGCAGCTCATAGCCAGCGGAGTGGGTCAGACATCCAGGGTTGACGCCCTCAAGCAGGCCATACAGAAAGCCCACAGTTTCGGCTTCAGCACAGAAGGAGCGGTAATGGCTTCCGACGCATTCTTCCCGTTCAAGGATTGTGTCGAGATAGCATTCGAGAACGGTATCAGAACGGTGATCCAGCCGGGCGGATCAATCCGTGACAATGAAAGCGTGGAATTCTGCAACAACAACGGAATCGCCATGGTAATGACCGGTATAAGACACTTCAAACATTGAAAGAAAAGTTAAGAGAAATATGGCATTTTCATTTTTGACACAGGAACTTGCAATCGACCTCGGAACGGCCAACACCGTCATTTTCATGAAAGACAAGATCGTGGTCGATGAGCCTTCTATCATCGCGATAGACATGAACACGAAAAAGCCTATGGCCATTGGAACACAGGCCAGGCTGATGCACGAGAGAACGAATCCGAATATCAAGACTATCAGGCCTATGAAAGACGGCGTTATCGCAGACTTCCAGGCCGCCGAGCATATGATAAGGGGATTCATCAAGATGATAAACAGCAAGAGAACCTCTCTCTTCACTCCTAACCTGAGGATTGTAATCGCCATTCCAAGCGGCAGTACCGAGGTGGAAACCAGGGCCGTAAGGGATGCTGCCGAGCATTCAGGAGGAAGGGATGTATACATTCTCCTCGAGCCTATGGCAGCAGCCATCGGTATCGGTCTGGATGTGGAGAAACCTTCCGGCCATATGGTTGTGGATATAGGAGGCGGAACCACAGAGTGTGCCGTTATTTCTCTTGGAGGTATTGTATGGAACGAGAGCCTCAAGGTTGCCGGAGACGTGTTCACATCTGACATCCAGCAGTATATGCGCCAGCAGTACAACATCAAGATTGGAGAAATCACCGCGGAGCAGATCAAAATAGCAGTTGGAGCTGCAATCCCTGAGCTTGAGACTCCGCCAGAGCCGCTCATTGTAAGAGGCCCTAACCTGATGACCGCATATCCAGTGGACGTTCCAGTAACTTCCATGGAGATAGCCCATTGCCTCGACAAGTCCCTTGCAAAGCTCGAGGTTACCATAGTTAAGGTTCTGGAGCAGACACCTCCTGAGCTTTATGCCGATATCGTTAAGGAAGGTATCTACCTCAGCGGTGGCGGCGCTTTGATCAGAGGCCTGGACAAGAGGCTCAGCGACAAACTGAAGATTCCGTTCCACGTAGCCGAGGATCCACTGAGAGCCGTTGCGAGAGGAACCAACACAGCCCTGAAAAATCTGGCAAAGAGGCGCTTCCTGCCTTATCTGATGAGATAATCGCCCAGGCCGATGAAACTTCCTCCGCTGATTTACAACTCCATAGGGAAGTTCCTGGTCTTCGCGGCTCTGGAAGCCGTATGCCTGCTGCTCATAGTAAGAAACAGTACGGTACAGAGTTCCAGGGTCATGGAGGGAGTACGCACTGTTCAGTCCTTCTTCTGGGAAAAGAGTGCCGCCATTAAAAACTACACGGCCCTCAGGGGCACAAACAAAGATCTTGTAGAAGAAAACGCCAGGCTTACCCAGCAGAATGCCAGGCTGCGGGAATATATTACCCGTATCCAGGGAGAAGGCAAGCTGGATGAAATCTCCTCCCAGATAAGGGGAGGTGTCGGGGACTCGGCCCTGACCGGTTATTCTTTCACACTGGCCAAAGTGATCAAGAACACCCTCAACACCACCCATAACTACCTGATAATCGATAAGGGAGAAAGGGATGGGGTAACCGAAGACCTTGGAGTCATAACCCCGAGCGGTGTGGTTGGTATCGTACGAGGAGCCGGCCCTCGTTTCAGCTATGTGATGAGCCTTCTCAACCTCAGGCAGAGCATCAGCGCTAAACTGGGAAGGGGAGCGGGGCTCGGAACCCTCAAATGGGATGGCGGAAGCATACGCAAGGCCTATCTCACGGAAGTGGCGCTTAACACGGAAGTGCAGAAGGGAGACACTGTTTTTACCAGCGGAAACTCTTCTTTCTTCCCTCCGGACATTCCGGTGGGCAAAGCGCTGTCCTACAATATCGAGGACGGAATGTACAAAAAGGTCGAGGTGGAATTGCTTCAGGATTTTTCCAACCTGGATTATGTGATAGTTATCAGAAACGAGGACAAGAGGGAAATAGATTCTCTCTCGGCGATAAACAATTCTTATCTCAAGTAGGATGAATACCTTCAAGTACATATTCGGATTTGTGGTGATACTCATCCTGCAGCTTCTCTGCTCTGAATTCATCAATCTCTGGCCTATACTCTACATAGCGGTCATCCCTCTTCTTGTGATACTGCTTCCTCCGGATATCAGCACCTACCTGCTTATGCTGAGCGGATTTGCGGTGGGGCTTCTGACGGATGCCCTCAGCGACGGCATCCTGGGACTAAATGCAGCCTGCTGCACTCTCCTTGCCGCGAGCCGGAACCTGATTACCAGACCTATGAGGAGATATGACATCCAGACCGAGGAAATGGACTTGAATTACGGGGAATTCCGCCCCGGAAAACTGGTGACTCTGCTTTTGGCGAGCTACCTCGTGTTCTTCATACCGTACGTGCTCATAGACGGTCCTATGGGAAAGGGCGTCCTGTATCTGTCGCTGAGGATTATTCTCAATGTTGCCGTTAACGTGGTTATAGCATATCTTCTGGTCAGGTTATGGATAAGAAGGTTTTTCTGATTTCGGGCATTGTAATCATAGCTTTGTGCTTGGCCGCCAGACTCTTCTATCTTCAGTTGATAGACGAGCGCTACAAGGTCAACGCCAATAACAACGCCCTGCTCTACCAGACAAAATATCCTGCCAGGGGAGAAATCAAAGACCGTAACGGAAACACCCTGGTAGGCAACAAGACCATCTATGACATCATGGTCACCCCTATAGACCTGAGGGAGTTTGACACGGTGGATTTCTGCCTTACCTTCCACGTGGATATAGATAACGTAAGAAAGAAACTCAAATACTACCGGGAAAACCGGCGCAAGATCGGCTATCAGACTTTCACCTTCATAAAGCAGGTCCCGAGCGAATATTACAGCCATTTTGCAGAAAAAGCATACAAGTTCCCGGGATTCTACGCCATAAGCAGGACGGCCCGTGTATATCCTTATGAAGCCGGAGCCAGCCTTTACGGTTACATCAACGAGGCGGACTCAGCCTATCTTGCCGACAACCCCGAATACCGCCGTGGAGACTATGTGGGAATCACCGGAATAGAAAGATCCTACGAGGATGTGCTCAGGGGAAAGAAGGGTTACAACATCATGGTCCGCGATGTGCATAACAGGATCAGGCAAAGTTTCAGGAACGGAGAGATGGATGTGGAGGCCGAGCCTGGCAAGGACCTCGTCGCTTCAATAGACGGCCCTCTCCAGCAATACGGGGAACGCCTTATGAGAAACAAGGTCGGAAGCATTGTAGCCATTGAACCATCCACGGGAGAAATCCTCGCCATCGTTTCCGCTCCGGGCCTTACGGTGGAAGACCTTTCCAACATACGCCGGGAATACGGACGGCTGGCAACCGACCCATACAAACCTATGTTCAACCGTGCGGTAATGAGCGCCTACCCTCCGGGCAGCGTGTTCAAGACCGTCAATGCCCTGGTTGCCCAGCAGATGGGAGTGATAAATCCCGAAACCCGCTTTTCCTGCTCCAGGGGATTCTACTATTCCGGAGGGAAAATGGGTTGCCACGGCCACCGCAGTCCCCTGAACCTGAAGGAATCCATAATGATGAGCTGCAATGCATACTATGCTAACGTATTCCGTACGATGATGAAGAATCCGGACCATCAGCCTATCGGAGAAGCTTTCGACTACTGGAAAGAGCAGGTGATGAAATTCGGCATAGGAACCAAACTGGGCAGCGACTTCCCGTCAGAGCTTCAGGGCAATCTTCCTTCGACAAAGAATTACGACAAGATCCACGGAAAGGGAAGATGGAACGCCTTCAACATCCTGTCTCTGGCCATCGGTCAGGGAGAGGTGGGAGCAACTCCGCTCCAGATTGCAAACGTTGCGGCAATTATCGCCAACAGAGGATATTACATCATCCCTCACCTGATAAAGAACGCTCCCGATTCCCTTCGCAGAGCCAAATACACGGAAAAACACTGGGTGGGAATAGACCGAGAGCATTTCGATCCGGTGGTGGAAGGTATGTATCTTGCCGTAAACGCTCCTCCGGGTGCAGGAGGAACATCGAGGAGAGCCTACATAGAAGATATCGCCGTCTGCGGAAAGACCGGAACGGCCCAGAACCCTCACGGAAGGGACAACTCCGTATTCATGTGCTTCGCCCCAAGGGAGAATCCGAAGATTGCCGTCTGCGTCTATCTGGAAAATGCCGGGGCTGGCGGTACCTGGGCGGCTCCTGTAGCTTCCCTCATCGTGGAAAAATATCTCAAGGGAGAAGTATCCCGCACGGAACTTGAGCAATATGTGGAAGGTGCCAACCTCAAGGCCAATGTACCTGTAAGAAGAAAGAAATGATGGAAGGAATGTCATACGGTCAGCAGCCAAGGGCCAGGAAAGTGGATTTCGGACTCCTGCTTTCCTACCTCTTCCTTGTGTTCTACGGATGGCTGAACATATATTCCGCCGTTTATTCCGAGGAGCACGCATCCATCCTGGATTTCAGTCAGAGATACGGTCTGCAGTTTATCTGGGTTATGATTTCCATCGGAATAGCCATATTGCTGCTATATATAATCAACCCGAGAAGTTTCCAGCCTCTGTCCCTTGTGCTTTACCTCGGAATGCTGGTGCTGCTTGCCGCCGTAATCTTCCTGGGCAAGGAAGTAAACGGTTCAAGAAGTTGGTTCTTCATAGGAAGTTTCGGACTCCAGCCGGCGGAGTTCTCCAAAATAACCACATCCCTTCTGCTGGCTTATGTAATGAGCCGCTGGGGCTTTTCACTTTCCAACCGCAGGGATGCCATAAGGGCGGCGCTGGTGGTTATCACCCCCATCCTTCTCATTCTGCTCGAAAAAGAAACCGGAAGCGCACTTGTATATGTGGGCCTCATCCTGGTATTCTATATGGAAGGGTTGGCTGGATGGGTAATCGTGGCAGGGCTCAGCCTTATCGCGATGTTCGTCATAACCATAGCCTTGTCTCCGCTTACCGCCGTGGTATGTGCCCTCAGCGCAGCCGCAATAATAAGGTTTTTCCTGAGCCGCAGACTCATATGGTTTATTACGGCAATCCCTGTCATCGTGCTTGCCTGCTTCATACCCAAACTCTCCGGAACGGAGAGCCTTTCTTTCCTCCAATCGCTGAAACCGGAGTTGTGGGCCGTCCTTCTGTTCGTTCCTCATCTTTTGCTTTGGATCAGGGATCTTTTGGCCAGAAGGGATGACAGGGGAAGCGGACGATTGCTGCTCAGCCTGTTCTGTGCAATCGCGATGGTATTTTCCGTCAATTTCATTTTCAACAAGGTGCTCCAGCCTCATCAGAGAGCCAGGATAGAAAACCTCTTCGGAATAACGGAAGACCTCCAGGGAATAGGATATAATGTGCACCAGTCCAAGATTGCTATCGGAAGCGGCGGCCTTACCGGCAAGGGCTTCCTTAACGGAACCCAGACAAAGTACAACTTTGTGCCTGAGCAAAGCACGGACTTCATCTTCTGTACCGTCGGGGAAGAATGGGGATTTTTAGGAAGCATCGCCCTGCTTTCCGTATATATCTTCCTGATCCTGAGAATCATTCATCTGGCTTCCAAAAATGCGGACGCCTTCTCCAGGATATACGGATACTGTGTGGCCTCCATCTTCCTGATGCACGTCGTCATAAACATAGGGATGACTATGGGCCTCCTGCCGGTTATCGGCATCCCATTACCGTTCCTAAGCTACGGCGGTAGCGGTATGGTGAGCTTCACCATACTGCTGTTCATCTTCATAAGACTGGATATGGAGCGTCAGAACAAGGACGCTTAATCTTCCATTTTAGCCAGAATCATCGTGCTGTTGTGGCCGCCGAACCCGAAGGTGTTGCTGAGAGCCACCTTCACGTCTCTCTTCTGAGGAGTGTTGAAGGTAAGGTTCAGTTTCGGGTCGATCTCCGGATCATCCGTAAAGTGGTTGATCGTCGGAGGAATGATGCCGCTGTTGATCGCATGGATGCAGGCCATGGCTTCAACGGCTCCTGCCGCTCCCAGCAGATGTCCGGTCATGGACTTTGTGGAAGAAATGTTCAGCTTGTAAGCAGCATCGCCGAATACTTCCTTAATCGCTATGAGCTCAGCGATGTCTCCAAGATGGGTGGAAGTTCCGTGAACGTTGATGTAGTCAACATCCTCCGGCTTTACGCCAGCCCTCTTCAGGGCGGTGGTCATTGCAGCCTTTGCGCCGAGTCCCTCAGGATGAGGTGCAGTGATGTGATGTGCGTCTGCGCTTATGCCGCAACCTTTAAGTTCCGCGTAAATCTTTGCGCCCCTGGCTTTTGCGTGCTCGTATTCCTCGAGAACAAGGATGCCGGCACCCTCTCCCAGGACAAAACCGTCCCTGTCCTTGTCAAACGGACGGGAGGCTGTCTTTGGATCGTCATTGCGGGTAGACAGAGCCTTGGCGGAATTGAAGCCTCCGACACCCGGAATCGTTACAGCCGCCTCAGCTCCGCCAGTTACGATCATGTCGGCCTCGTCCAGCAGGATAAGGTCGTATGCGCAATGAATGGCGTGGGATGAGGAAGCGCAAGCGGATACAGTCGCAAAATTAGGCCCCATAAAGCCGTACTTTATGGATACGAATCCCGCAGCTATGTCCGCAATCATTTTTGGAATGAGGAAAGGGCTGAATCTCGGATGGCTTCCATTTACAACGAAGTCCGTAACGTCGTTGGTCATAGTCTCTATGCCGCCGACTCCGGATCCGATGATAACGCCAACCCTGGACTTGTCGATTTTCTCAAGGTCAATAGCAGCATCCGTAACGGCCTGGTCTGCAGCGACTACCGCAAACTGGCAGTAGCGGTCCATCTTGCGGGCTTCTTTCCTGTCTATGTATTGGAGCGGATCAAAGTCCTTGACCTCGCAGGCAAATCTGGTGTTGAATTCGGTTGCATCGAACCTTGTGATAGGGGCTGCACCACTTACTCCGGCATCAAGTGCGTTGAAATACTCTTCAACGGTCTTGCCCAGGGGATTGACAGTGCCAAGTCCGGTAACGACGACTCTCCTCTTTTCCATAATATCTTGTTTTTGGATTATCAAAAAAAGGGGGAAACCCGCAGTTGTTACGCTTCAAGGTTTCCCCTCAATAGGTTATTGGAGCTTATTTCTTCTGAGCCTCAATATATTTGATAGCATCACCTACGGTAGCTATTTTCTGGGCTTCCTCTTCAGGGATTGTGATCTCGAAAGCTTTCTCGAAATCCATAATCAGCTCAACGGTGTCAAGAGAATCAGCGCCAAGATCCTTTGTGAAGTTTGCTTCTGGGGTAATCTCTGCCTCGTCAACGCCAAGCTTCTCAACGATGATCTCCTTAACTTTTGAAGTAATGTCTGCCATGATCAAAAATTTTAGTTAATACAATAAGTTTATAATTTTAGTAGGCTGCAAATATAAACAAATTTTTTTAATGAGTATATTTGTCCATTGCAGGCCGTTACGACTCGCTCTCCAAGCAAGAGGCGTGCCACGGCCGAAAAAGTGTAATCCAGATAGCTCAAAGGCACAATATGTTTAAGATAGCAGTGTTTGCATCGGGGAGCGGGACCAATGCAGAAAATCTCATCCGCCATTTCAATTATGAACTTAAGGGGCAGAAGGCCAAAGTTGAGCTTGTGGTCTGCAACAAACCAGAAGCCTATGTCCTGACCCGGGCCAGGAACCTGAACGTCCCGACCGTCGTTACCAAAGACACTGAAGAAATAATTGAAAACCTCCGCCAAAGGGAGATTGACCTGATTCTGCTTGCCGGCTACCTCCTTAAAATCCCGAAGGAACTCATAGACCTTTATCCGGACAGGATCATAAACCTTCATCCGAGTCTGCTTCCAAAATACGGCGGCAAGGGAATGTACGGCGAGCGTGTACACAAAGCGGTTCTGGAAAACAAGGAGAAATACAGCGGCATCACCCTCCATCTGGTAGACGAGGAGATGGACCACGGAAAAATCCTCTTCCAGTCTTCATTCGCCCTCAGCGATGACGAAACACTGGAATCCCTTGAGGCAAAGATCCACATCCGTGAACAGGCGGACTACCCCCGTATCGCCGAGGCCTATCTTAACACGCTTTGATTATTTTCCGTAGGCGGCAAGGCCCTTCTTCAGAAAATCAACATAATTGTCCACGTTGAGGTTGTAGCCCATAGGCTCAACCAAAGGATTGCCGTCTGAATCCAGCACCAGGTAGAACGGCTGGGCGTTGGCATTGAATTTCTCCATCACGAACCTGGAATTGATTTTGCCCATTCCCTTAAGGACGGTGCCGTCTTCCAATGTACGGTAATCTTCCGGCATCACTTCCATCTTGTCATCCCCATAGAGAGAGCATATCACGAAGTCATTACGGAGCATGTCCAGGACCTTAGGATCGCTCCAGACCCTGGCTTCCATCTCGCGGCAGTTCACGCAGCCGTGACCGGTAAAGTCGAAGAATATAGGTTTTCCCTGCTCCTTTGAAGCCTTCTTGGCCTCGTCGAAGGTGAAGTAGCCCACCAGGCCGTGAGGCAGATGCAGCTTGTCCGAATACTTTCTGTCAGGAACAACAACATTGCCGGATGATGCTGATGGATTATATGTCCCTACAGCCGCTCCGCTGGTATATGGCACCACAAAGTCCTGGGTCTGGATTGGTGGCAGATAACCGCTGAGGGCCTTCAGCGGAGCTCCCCACATTCCAGGAATCATATACACCATAAAGGCAAAGGTTATGATGGCCAGGATCAGCCTTCCCACACCCACGTGGTCGCTTGGAGAATCATACTTGAACCTTAGCTTTCCTATCAGGTACATTCCCAGAAGCGCTGCGATCACGATCCAGAATGCCAGATAAACCTCCCTGTCCAGGATTCCCCAGTGATAGGTCTGGTCTGCCACGCTCAAAAACTTCATTCCAAGGGCCAGTTCTATGAATCCAAGTACCACCTTCACGCTGTTGAGCCAGCCACCGCTCTTGGGGAGCTTTTTCAGAAGAGAAGGGGCAAAGGCGAAAATCGTGAAAGGAATCGCGAAAACTATCGAGAATACCAGCATCACGATTATCGGCGTCATAATCTCTCCCTGCATGCTCTTGATTATCGCCGAGCCGACTATCGGACCGGTGCAGGAGAATGACACAAGCACCAGGGTGAGCGCCATGAAGAACACCCCTATTATTCCTCCGCGATTGGATTTGCTGTCGGCCTTGTTGACCATTGAACTCGGGAGCACTATCTCGAACGCTCCGAAGAAACTCAGGGCGAAAATCACAAATATCAGGAAGAATAAAACGTTGACCCAGCTGGTTGCAATCCAGTTGAAGATGTCTGCCGCCATATTCCCGCTGATAAGCCTTGTCAGGAGGATTATCACCGCTATCGGGATAGTGTATATCAGCACAATGCAGATTCCGTACAATATGGCCATGAACTTCCCTTTAGCAGGATTCTTCTCGTTCTGCTTCAGGAAGAAGGAAACGGTCATAGGAATCATCGGGAACACGCAAGGGGTCAGAAGTGCCAGAAGTCCCCATCCGATGGCCTCCAGGATAAAGCCCCACAGAGAGCTTCCAGCCTTTGTCTTTTGAGGGGTAGACAAACCGTCCGGAGCGGCAAGTGTCAAGTGGGTTTCGTCAGGAGGGGCGCAACTTCCTGCCGTGCAGGCCTGCCATTCCACGTCCACATTTATCTTTCCGGCTCCCGGTTCAATCTTTATCTTTTGGGCTAATACATCCCCGTCTTCCAGAAGGTCTATCTCCATCCCGAAGACATCGTCAAAAACCCTCTTTCCTCCCTGCTTTACATAGGGCTCTCCAACAAGAGAAACCCCTTCTCCGCCAACGGTCAGAACCGTGGGGTTCGGACCTCCGTCATAAGGTCCCAGCCCATAGGAATGCCACCCACTTTTAATGGCTGCAACAACCTGAACCTCAAATACTCCGTCAGATAGTTCCTCAAGAGAAGCCTTCCATTTTACAGGCTGTCCGATATCATACTGCGCATATGCCGCCCCAAAGGAAAATAACACGGCCAGCAACAACGCCAATCTTCTCAAATAATCCATACAATAATTTCTAAGCAGGACAAAAATAGAAAACGGGAGCCACAAAAGCAACTCCCGCAACAACTAATCGAAAAAAAAACGAATCTATGAACACTTGATTAATTGCTATTCTTTTTGACTCTGGGAATAATCAAAAGTAAAAAAAACATCAAAAAAGATAGATTAATCAAGCATTTCTTTCTCAGTATCTCACTTTTTTCTTGCTCTTGGAGAACATCCACGACATGAAATCAGGCATTTCGAATGCCTTCCACCAACACACATGCCCGCATCCCGGAAACTCATGGTAGCGTACATCCGCTCCAGCGGCTTTCAGGGCACGGTAGGCATCTCTGGAACCTGAAACCGGAACGGCAGGGTCACTGTCACCATGGTAAAGGCTCCAGGACACTCCCTCGAACTTTCCAAGCCTGTCCGGATTGATGTCTCCGCAGATTGGAACTGCTGCGGCAAAGATATCCGGATGACGTGCCACCGCATCAAAGGCACCTATTCCTCCCATAGACATTCCATAGATATACACCCTGTCCGGATCAACATCCGGCCTTTGCATGAAAAGACGCACAAGTTCTATCACCTCCTTCATCATCCTGCTCTCCGGATAGTCTTTCGGAAAATCGTAGGAGCCTGGGCTCTTGTCAAACGCCCAGGTCCGCCCCTCCGGGCACTGCGGCACAATTACATAGCAAGGATAATCCTCACGGTTTACCGGATTCAGAAACATCTGCGCTCCAAAGGTTGTCCTTTCATTGTCATTTCCCCTTTCTCCCGACGTATGCAGATAAAGCACAAGAGGATATCGCTCTATACCGTCCACCATCTCCGGAACAAGATAACGGTACAACAGGGTATCTCCATCCGCAAACGGAAGCTTTCCGTATTCATAGGACTGCGCCTTTACGGTCAAAGAGAAAAACAAGGCCAAAAACAAAAAACTCCAACGTTTCATAGATACAAGTATTTAGGCTATTGTTACAAATCTACATTAGATTCAGAGAAAAAACAAGATATTCCCCGATAGTGGCCAAATTTGTGCCACTTTTCGTGCCACCAAAATAGAAAAACCGCCTTGCAGACACCCACAAGGCGGTTTTTATGTGCTCGGGACGGGAATCGAACCCGTACGGACATTTCTGTCCACAGGATTTTAAGTCCGGCGTGTATACCAATTTCACCACCCGAGCTCCGTTTTCAAAAAAGACCGGCCAATTTCTTTTGGTCGGTCTTTCGTGCCCAGGACAAGAGTCGAACCTGCACACCATTTCTGGCACTACCCCCTCAAAGTAGCGTGTCTACCATTCCACCACCTGGGCCTTTTAAAAGCCTCCCAGAAAACTGAGAGGCAGCACTTCAAATTATGAAAACTTCGAGCGGAAAACGGGACTCGGACCCGCGACCCCAACCTTGGCAAGGTTGTGCTCTACCAACTGAGCTATTTCCGCAATTGGGACTGCAAATATAGCAATCTTTTTTGTTCTGCAAAAATTTTAAGAATTTTATAAATTTGGGGTATGAAAAACAAAACTCTGAAAACAATCATTTGCGCATTGGCATTCTCAGCGATTGTATGCTCAAGCGCCTTTTCCCAGAACAACGACAGAAGTAAAGTATTCAATCCTCTGACAGACAAGGTAGATGTAAACCACGAATTCAGGGGAGCCTGGCTTACAACAGTAAGGGGCTCGGACTGGCCGAGGAAGATCAGGGTGAATCTTTCAAGGCTGAAGGGAGAAAGCCGCCACGAGCAGAAAATCAGGATCGAAAGGCAGAGGGACTCCCAGAAAAGAGCCCTTGTGAACGTAATCACCAAAATTAAGGAGACGGGCTGCAATGTGGTCATTATGCAGCTTTGCTGCAACTCCGAGGCCTATTACAAGTCCAAGATCCTGCCTTGGGACCACAACCTGACAGGAGTTCAGGGAGAAGATCCGGGATATGACCCCCTGAAACTCGCTATCGAGACGGCCCACAGCCTGGGTATGCAGATCCACGGCTGGTTCAACCCTATGAGAGTGGGAAGCGTAGATGCCGACAGGGTGAAAAAGCACCTTTGCTACAAACATCCGGACAGAGTAATTAAATATGGCAAGACTATGTACTGGAACCCCGGCAATCCGGAAGTCATCCAGTATCTGTATGACGTGATATATGAGGTGATGAGCAACTACGACCTGGACGGGGCCCATATAGACGACTTCTTCTATCCTGAAGGACTGAGGGAAAAGCTGGAAGTCCTGCCTAAGCTCAGGGACAGCCTTAAGACCCTCACCGACAAAAACGAAATCGCCGAGCTGAAAAAGACCATCAAGAAAATGGAGGATGGAAGAGTGTGGGACGACGCCTCCTGGTATCAGAAATATGGCAACGGAATGGAACTCGGAAGATGGAGGGAGGAAAACGTGAACAAAATTGTTGCGGCCATGCACAAGGCAACCCACGACGCCAAGCCAAACGCGATTTTCGGAGTAAGCCCGGGAGGAAGGCTGGTCAACACCCAGAAGCTCTACGCAGACCCTCAGTACTGGATCGCCGAGGGAACCATAGATTACCTGGCTCCGCAGATTTACTGGCAGCACGGCCACAGGATCGCCGATTTCAAGAAAGTGCTCGACAGTTGGGAGCCGATAATGAAGAATGTACCTTGCCTTCCTGGCCTTGCCGCATACCGCTACAAGGAAAAGGGATTTGACACAATGGATGAATTCGTGCTGCAGGTAGATGAATGCCGCCAGGCTGATTTTGTCCAGGGCAATATATGGTTCACCACCCACAGCCTTTTCAGAAAAGATTTCCTGGAATGCCTTCAGGGAAAGATTTATCAATACCCAAGCCTGATACCTAAACTCGGAACCTCTTCAGACATTACTCCCGCCCCTGTTACCGCAACCGCTTCCGACGGGGTAATCAGATGGGAAAAGAGCCCGGCGGCACAAAGCTATGCCATCTATAAGCTTTACATCTCCGGTTATTCCCCGGACGGGTTCAGCGCATTCTGGCAGGGAGGACTCATAGGCCAGACCACAGAAAACAGTTTCTCCGCCCCTGAAAGAGCGGAGAACTATGTCGTGGTAGCTATAAACGGCAAGGAAAAATCCTCTCCGAGCAACGTGGTATTTGTCAGATAACGCTTCTGAACTCTTTCAGGAAGCGAACGTCGTTCTCGAAGTAGTGGCGCAGGTCGTTGACCATCCACTTAAGCATCGCGATACGCTCTATACCCATACCGAATGCGAATCCGGTGTATTTCTTGCTGTCGATACCGCTGGCCTCAAGCACGTTAGGATCCACCATTCCGGCACCCATGATCTCCAGCCAACCGGTTCCCTTGCAGATGTTGCAGCCCTTGCCGCCGCAGATGTTGCAGCTGATGTCAACCTCTGTGCTAGGCTCGGTGAACGGGAAGTATGAAGGCCTCATACGAATCTGTGTCTGAGGACCGAACATCTCCTGAACGAAAAGCAGGATGGCCTGCTTGAGGTCCGCAAAAGATACGTTCTCGTCTATGTACAGACCCTCCACCTGATGGAAGATGCAGTGAGCCCTTGCGCTGATGGCCTCGTTGCGGAACACCCTTCCTGGGCAGACAACCCTGATCGGAGGTTTCTGCCTTTCCATTGTCCTTACCTGGACGCTGGAAGTGTGAGTTCTCAGAAGGATAGGGTCGTCGCTTGCAGGATTGATGAAGAACGTGTCCTGCATATCCCTTGCCGGATGTTCCGGAGGGAAGTTAAGCGCGGAGAACACGTGCCAGTCATCCTCGATCTCAGGACCCTCGGCAACCGCAAAGCCGAACTTTCCGAAAATGTCCAGAATCTCCTCCCTGACCAGGGAAATAGGATGGCGGGTTCCCAGCTCGAAAGCATCTCCCGGCTTTGTGAAATCCGTTTTGGAGTCTATCTCGAGAATATCCTCAAAAGACTCCCTCAGCGATTCTATCTTTTCTGCCGCCTTGGTCTTGAGTTCGTTAAGGCATTTGCCGAATTCTCTCTTCATTTCCGGGGCTACGGAGCGGAACTCGTCGAAAAGGCGGGTAATCTCACCTTTCTTTCCAAGGAGTTTTATCCTGAGCTCTTCAACATCCTGAAGCTTTTCAGCACGGAACTGTTCAATCCTGTCCAGCAGGTTGTCTATGTCTTTGCGATCCATCTTGTTGGTGTTTTTCGAGGTGCAAATATACTCAATATTGGCTATATGTCATCCCTTACAACCGGCATGGTCATGCATCTGGCTCCGCCACCTCCCCTAGGAAGCTCGCTGCCCTCGATGGTGATGACGCAGCGTTTTTCTTTCTCAAGGTCAACCTTGCCGTCTATCACATCGTTTGCGGCGACAACATTGAAACCGGCTTTGTCCAATGCGTTAAGGGTATGAACATTTCTCGCGTATGACAAAATCTTTCCAGGTGCTATCGCAAAGCTGTTTGCTCCGCTGTGCCACTGCTCACGGTCAGCATTCCACTCGTCCTCGTCTCCGCCGCAGAATACAGGCTCCAGGTCCTTGCCCAGTTTCCTGAGGGTGGAAAGGACGTTCTGCTCGTCACGAATCTTCTTCACCCTGCCGCCCTCGATGGTAATGTGGACTGTACGGTACTGGTTCTCCCACAGGATCAGAGGCTCGTAAATCAGGCAGGCGTCCCTGTCCAGCATAGTGAATACCATATCCATGTGGATGAAACTCTCTATGTCGTCCGGAAGCTGCTGCACAATGATGTGCTTCTGCTCTCCATCTGTGTTCCGGCAGAATCGCTGAACAAGTTTGTCTATACCCTGGGAAGTTGTCCTGAGGCCGTTGCCCACAAGAAGTATATTCTTGTCAATCACCAGGATATCTCCTCCCTCCACACTCACGTTATTCTTGACATTGCTGCCTGCTATGCCCCCTTCTCCGGCAACTTCCTTGGAGAACTCGTTGGCATCGATGATGGTGCAGTCAAAAAGCCTCGGGTTGGAGAAGATAGCCTCCATGATCAGGGACTCTCTCACCCTTACCTTGTTTGCCATCTTGCAGATCAGCACATCCTCGCCGATGGAAGCGGAAGCGTCTCTTGTAAAATAGAAATTGTACAGAGGGCTCAGGGCATAATATTCATCTTCAAGAAATGCCGTAAGGGTCTCTATCTTTGCAGGAAGACCCTCTATCAGAAGCCTTGCAAGCTTCTTGGTGGGAGTTCCCATCAGCTTATCGAAATACTCGGGCACGTTCTCAATGGAGCAGATTCTCCTCAGCAGCATGCTTCTGTCACCCGAATCGTCCAGGACGGCTTCCAGGAGTTCGTTCACCTGATAAGTCTTGGTCCATTTATTGAGCACTCCGTGGAGCTGCGCATATTCCTTCTGCGCTATGGAAAGATTCAAGATATCACTGTACAGGGCCCTCTGGGCAATCCTCGGCGTCATGTTCTCCACCTCGTCTCCCGGGGTATGCAGAATTACTCCCCTAAGTCTTCCTATTTCGCTATGTACTTGTACTTTAACTGGATTCATATATGTGTTTATATTTTACAGATAGTCTGAAAGATTGTTGATTGCAAGGTCCGCGGTTATGGCCTTGAGTTGTTTTTCGTCCCTAGGGCAAACCAGCAGCACATCGGGAGTACTTATAACCACGAAGTTCTCCAGATTCTTAACCACGATGAGCTTTTCTTTCTCTGCTGACACCACAATGCTGTTTTTTACACCGTCCAGCATAGCGGGGGATGAGTTAACCAGATTGCCGTCTTCATCCCTGGCACTTTGGGCATAGAGGCTCTCCCAGGTTCCCAGGTCGCTCCATCCGAAAGCTCCCTCGAACACCCGGCAGCGGCTGGTCTTTTCCATAACTCCATAATCTATGGAAATGGAATCGCAGGCATCATACACCCCATCCACTTTTTCCTGTTCCTCAGGTGTATAGTAAAAACGGGATATCTCTGAAAAAGCCTCGGCGATATCTGGTAGATGGGCCTGAAGCTCTTCCTTTATAGTCTTGAGATTCCATACGAAAATACCGGAATTCCACAAGAATTCCCCGCTGGAATAAAGCACTTTAGCCATTTCCAGATCCGGTTTCTCCGTAAAGGTCTTTACCTGGTAGGAAGCGTGGCCGCGTACCACCTCGGGATTGGCTTTGTTCGCCTGGATATATCCATACTGGGTCTCAGGCCTGGTCGGCTTGATTCCAAGTGTGAACAGGGCCGGAGTAACCGCCGCGTACTCCAGGGCCGTATCCACGGTCTCCAGAAAAACGTCTTCGTTGATTATCAGATGATCCGCCGGTGTCACGACAACCGTTGCGTCGGGATTCTTGTTCAAAAGCTTGTAGGTGGCGTATGCAATACAAGGAGCCGTATTCCTTTTGCGGTTCTCCAGAAGGATGTTCTCCTTTGGTATCTCAGGAACTTGCTCTGCGATAAGCCCTTCATATTGTTTTGCGGAGACAATGAGTATGTTCTCTGCCGGAACTATCTTGCGAAAGCGGTCTACGGTTGCCTGAAGGAAACTTCTACCCGTTCCCAGGATATCCAGGAACTGCTTAGGACGGGCATTGCGGGATACTGGCCAGAATCGGCTTCCGACTCCCCCCGCCATTATTATGCAATATTTGTCTGAAACCATATCTTGTCTAAAAGTTTCACAAGTTAATCATTTTCCCCGAAAAAATAAAATTCCGTTTACCATCCGGGGCGGAAAGCATCAGGCCTGAAACTAATGCTCTCTCCTGTATCCGAGGTCCGTATCCCTATAATGTCAAATATTGTTTCAAGATGGATTCTGTGGCTGCGGATATAGGCGTCGGCGGCGTTGATGAGGAATTTCTGTTTTTTATCATCGACGGTAAGGTCAGGTTCGACCAGGGAATTGTCCGCCCGGCTCCTTACCTCCACGATGTGAAGGAATCGCTGAGGATTGTTTACAGGAAGCGAGGTTTGGGCGGAAAGCATCGGGCCTTCCGCGATTATGTCTATTTCAAGATGATGGCACCTCCAGTTTCTTTCAAGAACAACAAGCCCCCTCTTCTCCAGCCAGGATGCGGCAAGAGACTCCGCTTCCTTTCCCTTTTCCACCGTATTTATCTTCCCCTCCATATTTTTTCATTTGACGTTCAAATATAAAGAAAAAGAGGCGATTCCGCCTCTTTCTCAATTATAGACCATTGCGTTTCCTATTTCTTGACCGGCTTTTTGAATGTAACCAGAAGGGCTCCCTTGGGAAGGGATTCTCCCTCTTTGGTGTTGACTTCTTTAATGACACCGTCCATAGGGGCTGCAACAATGTTGTTCATCTTCATAGCCTGATAGACCATCAGACGTTCTCCCTTCTTTACCTTCTGTCCCGGCTTAACGAAAATCTCTATCACGGAACCCGGAATATGGCTGAGAACCTGATAAGGATCCGGAGCCTTCCAAGGCTTGCGCTCAAGAAACTTCTTGGTCAGGAATGTCTTGTACTCGTGGCCTTCCTCGGAGACTCTCAGCTTCTTCTTTCCGGAATCCGGAATGAGGAATTCCGTAGAATCGTTTGTGGGAGCAAGGGTCTGGAGTTCTTCCTCCTGAGGGATGATGTTTTCCTTTTCTGCCATAACTCAATCTTTGTTACGCTTAGCCTTCTGTTAAAATGGTGGGAGACCGTGCTTCTTCTTAGGCATACCGGAGTTCTTCTGCTGGGAAATGTCCAGGGACTGTAGGATGAACTGACGGGTGTCTGCAGGATTGATCACGGAATCTATATAGCCCTTGGATGCCGCAACATAAGGGTTGGCAAACTTTTCCTTGTATTCCTCTACCTTCTTCTTGCGCATTGCCTCAGGATTCTCGGCCTCCATGATTTCCTTGCGGAAGATGATGTTGGCTGCCCCCTGAGGGCCCATAACCGCAATCTCCGCGGTTGGCCAGGCGAACACGAAGTCAGCTCTCAGGTGGCGGGAGTTCATCGCGATATATCCTCCACCGTAGGCCTTTCTCAGGATGACGGTGATCTTAGGAACGGTAGCCTCGGAATATGCGTAAAGAAGCTTTGCTCCATGGCGGATAACTCCGGCATGCTCCTGATCGACACCAGGCAGGTAGCCAGGCATATCCTCGAGGGTCACGATTGGAATGTTGAAGGCATCGCAATAACGGATGAACCTTGCTGCCTTGTCTGAAGAATCGCAATCAAGAACTCCGGCAAGATAGAGAGGCTGGTTGGCGATGAAGCCCACCGTACGGCCCTCGATCCTTCCGTAACCGATCACGATGTTCTTCGCCCACATCTCCTGAACTTCGAAGAAGTCGGAATTATCCACGATGGCGCGGATAACGTTTCTTACGTCGTATGGTTCTGTCGGATCTGCAGGAACGGTCTTTACGATGTTGTATTTCTTAAGCGGCAGGGCCGGCTTGGCAGGAGCTGACTTGCTCTGGTTGTTTGCCGGAAGATAGCTCAGAAGCTTCTTTATCTGGGCAAAGCACTCATCCTCGCTCTCCGCGAAGAAATGGGCGTTACCGGTGGTTTCGCAATGTACCCTTGCTCCACCGAGGCTCTCCATATCAATCTCCTCGCCGAGAACGGATTTGATAACCTCAGGGCCGGTTATGAACATCTTGGAAATCTTGTCCACCACGAATACATAATCCGTAAGGGCCGGGGAATAAACCGCTCCTCCGGCACAAGGACCGAGGATAACGGAAATCTGAGGGATAACGCCGCTGTTGAGAGTGTTGCGGAAGAAAATCTCTCCATATCCGGCAAGGGAGTTCACACCCTCCTGGATACGGGCTCCACCGGAATCGTTGATACCGATCAGAGGAATCCTCATCCTCAGGGCATAATCCATAATCTTGGTTATCTTGCGGGCGTGCATGCTGCCCAATGAACCTCCGGCAACGGTGAAGTCCTGGGCATAGACTGCAACAGGCTGGCCGTTGATTTTTCCGGTACCGATGACTACACCGTCTCCGGCAAGGTCTTTCTTCTCCATCCCGAACTCACGGGCATCGTGCTGGATGAAGAGGTCATATTCATAGAAAGTTCCTTCGTCCAGGAGTTTCCTTATACGCTCGCGGGCCGGAAGTTTTCCCATCGCGATCTGCTTGGCGATCGCCTTGTCACCTCCACCCTGCTGAGCGTGCTGGGTCCTCTCCTGCAATTCAGAAATTTTTTTGCTGAGCAAACTCATAATGTCAGGTTTTTAGTTTTTAGCATCGGACAAATATACAAAAAATGAAAATTATGGCTTTCCGCGGGATTTTATATCTTTGTAGATTATGTGAAGCATTCTATAAAAGAATTATTTAAAACATTTAATCTAATATGTCATATACTTTTGCCCAAAGGCACATCGGACCGCGCGAGGCAGACATCAAGGCAATGCTTGCCAGCCTCGGAGTTAACTCAATGGAAGATCTTGTAAAACAGACTGTTCCTGAAAACATCCTTCTCAAGGAAGACCTGAAGATGGACGCTCCAATGACGGAAAACGCCTATCTGGCACACCTGAAGGAGATGGTTTCAAAGAACAAGAATTTCCGCTCCCTGATAGGTCAGGGATATTACGGAACCGGAGTTCTCCCTGTTATTATAAGGAACATATTCGAAAACCCTTGCTGGTATACTTCCTACACTCCTTACCAGGCTGAGATTTCCCAGGGAAGGCTTGAGGCCCTTCTGATTTACCAAACCGTCATCAGCTCCCTGACCGGTTTCCCTCTTTCCAACTGCTCCATGCTGGACGACGCCCAGGCTGCCGGAGAGGCAATGAGAGTAATGTTCAACCTCCGCAGCCGCGACGCGCAGAAGGCCGGAAAGAACGTCCTCTTCGTGGATGACGAGGTCTTCTCCCAGGTTACTTCAGTGATCAGGACCAGGGCCGAAGGTCTTGGAATAAAGGTAGTCCTCGGCGACTGGAAAGAGTGGGAGGTTGACCCTATGTGCTTCGGAGCGCTGGTTCAGTACCCAGCCTGCGACGGCCAGGTAAGAGACTATTCTGCATTCTGCGAAAAGATGCACCAGGCCGGAGCGATGGTTACCGCATATTGCGACCTGCTTTCCCTTGCAGTCCTGAAGGAACCTGCAGCCTGGGGAGCAGACATCGCCGTGGGAAGCGCCCAGAGATTCGGACTCCCGATGGGATTCGGAGGCCCTGTGGCAGGATATCTGGCAACCCGTGAAGAATACAAGAGAAGCGTTCCAGGAAGAATCATCGGCATCACCGTTGACCGTCTTGGCAACAAGGCCGTAAGACTTGCCCTCCAAACCCGCGAGCAGCATATCAAGAGAGAGAAGGCAACTTCCAACGTCTGCACCGCCACCGCCCTTATGGCAACAATGAGCGGAATGTACGCCGTTTACCACGGACCGGAGGGACTGAAGTCCATCGCCCGCAATGCAGAACTCTTCGCCCACCGCGTTGCAAACCACCTGAAGGAAGCCGGTTATGTCCTCACTAACGAGGAATTCTTCGACACCATCGAGATTATGGGAAAGAAGGACGAGAACGGAAAGCTCCAGGCTCCTGATACGGAAAACATAAGACAGAAAGCCCTTGCCGAGGGCCTGAACTTCTTCTATGCCGCCTGCGGAAAAATCAGAATCAGCTTCGACGAGCTAAGCTGCAGGGAGGAAGCCCACAAGATCCTCAAGGTATTCGGAATCGAGCCTTGCTGCTGCCACGGCCAGGGTGGACACCACCACTGCCCGGCAGAAAGGACATTCATGAAGAGAGAGACTCCGTTCCTCACCCAGAAGGTATTCAACTCATACCACAGCGAAACCGCAATGATGCGTTTCATCAAGATGCTGGAAAGGAAGGACATTTCCCTGGCCCATTCAATGATTCCGCTTGGAAGCTGCACGATGAAGCTCAACGCCGCCGTGGAGATGATGCCTCTTAGCTGGAGTGAACTCACCAACGTTCACCCTCTGGCTCCGAAAGACCAGGCAGAAGGTTACATGCAGCTCATCGCAGAGCTTATGAAAGACCTGAACACCATCACCGGTTTTGCCGCCTGCTCTCTCCAGCCTAACTCAGGCGCTGCGGGTGAATATGCCGGACTTACCACCATCCGCCGCTTCTTCAAGGCCAACGGACAGGAAAACCGCAAGGTCATGATCATCCCGACTTCCGCCCACGGAACCAATCCGGCTTCCGCAGCGATGGCGGGATTCGATATCGTTCTGGTAGGATGCGACGAGAAGGGCAACATCAACGTCGAGGAACTCCAGCAGAAGGCCGAGGCCGCAGGAGAGAACCTGGCCGGACTGATGATCACCTATCCTTCCACCCACGGAGTGTTCGAGGTAAAGATCAGGGAAATCGTCGACGCCATCCACAAGTTCGGCGGCAAGGTTTATATGGACGGAGCCAACATGAACGCCCAGATCGGTCTGACCAACCCTGGTACAATCGGAGCGGATATCTGCCACCTGAACCTCCACAAGTCGTTTGCAATGCCTCACGGAGGCGGCGGTCCTGGAGTAGGCCCTATCTGCTGCACAGCTGAACTGGCTCCTTACCTTCCTGGACATCCGGAAGAAAACTGCATACCGAGACTCTGCAAGAAAGCCAAGGGCTGCAAGGGAGAAGAGGCTGTTTCTGCCGCTCTCTACGGCAACCCTCTGCTGCTCCCTATCACCCACGCCTACATCAAGCTGCTGGGTGCAGAAGGACTTAAGGAATCCAGCGAGGTTGCAATTCTGAACGCCAACTACATCGCCGAGTCTCTGAAAAACGAGTTCCCTACTGTTTACTCCGGAGCAACCGGAAGAGTTGCCCACGAGTGCCTGCTGGACTGCAGAGACTTCATGAAGAAATACGGCGTAGGTTCTACAGATATCGCCAAGAGACTTATGGACTTCGGATTCCACGCTCCTACCCTTTCATTCCCTGTTCACGAAACCCTTATGGTCGAGCCTACGGAGAGTGAGCCTAAGGAGGAGATGGACCGCTTCATCGAGGCTATGAAGACCATCAAGGCCGAGTGCGAGAAGATTGCCGCCGGAGAGTTCGACCCTAAGGACAATCCTGTTGCCAACGCTCCGCACCCTGCACACGAGTGCTGCGCTGACAATTGGAGCCACCCTTATTCAAGGGAACTTGCCGCCTATCCTCTGGAATGGATCCGCGAGAACAAGTTCTGGCCTGCAGTTTCCAGGGTTGACGACGGTTACGGAGACCGCAACCTTGTCTGCACCTGCGATTAAAATACCTACTATCCGGTATTGCAGCTAGCAAACGACTGCCATACCTTTGCATTGCCATTGACAAGCAATTGTATTAAAGTTAATTGTTAAAAGATGCCGGCCTTGTGTCAGGAATGACATGCAGGCCGGATCTTTTTTTTTGTTCACGCTTGCTGTTTTTGATGTATTTTTGCAAACGGAATGAAAGAATATTCTCCCATAACAAGTTCAACGCTTCTTGCAGATGTGGTAAACACCAATCCGGCAATACTATCTGTCCTCGAAAGACTGGACATACGGCTTGGCTTCCATGAAGCCACCGTCAAGGATATTTGCAGCGAATACGGCTTGTCTTCAAATCTTCTGATCAGCATTTTCAACATTTATGCTAATGACGGTTTTGAGCCTCAAGCCAAATTTCTGACAAAACAGGATGTGCTGAAACTTATCAGGTATCTCGAGACATCTCACAACTATTATTCAAAGAAGAGTTTTCCGTCTCTCCACGGCAAGATCCACCGCCTGCTTAAAGAAGGAGACCAAAGCAATGCCAAGATTCTCAACAAATTCTACGATGACTACAGCCAGGAGATGAAGCATCACTTCTTGTTTGAAGAAAACATTGTGTTTCCGTTTATGAAAGAGCAGGCACAGACGGAAATGGAAAGGCCGGTGCCGTTTGACATTACTCTCTTCGCGGAAAACCACGGTAATATCGAGGATAAGCTTTCGGACCTTAAAAACACATTTTTGAAATACCTTCCACAGGGCTATTCCCAAACACTCCGCACCAGCATTCTCAAAGATATCTACTCCCTTTCTGAAGATCTTCAAAAACATACCGAGATAGAAGACAAGCTGCTGATTCCTGCAATAGACAAGCTGTTCAACAAGGCTGATACTCAGGCGGCAGAAGATGGCGCAAAAGAAGATGACTCTGAGTCCAACTCTTTGTCAGACAGGGAAAAGGAGGTGATTGCAGAGGTAGCTAAAGGACTTACCAACAAGGAGATAGCAGATAAATTGAACATCTCCATCCATACCGTGACCACCCATCGCAAGAACATATCGAGAAAAACCGGAATCAACTCCATTTCCGGCATCACCGTCTACGCGATAATCAATAAGCTTGTAGATCTGAACGACCTGAAATAACGGTTAGTAATCGTCTCCCCGCTGTTCTGCCCTGCGGCGGTCTTTGTCCTTGATGGACTCTCTCTTGTCGTACTCTTTCTTTCCCTTGGCCAGGGCGATGTTAAGTTTGGCGTAGCCATTGTCGCTGACAAAAAGCCTCGTTGGAACGATTGTAAGACCCTTTTCCTTTACAGACCTTTCGAGTTTGTTGAGTTCCTTGCGGTTGAGAAGGAGTTTGCGGTCCCTCTTGGGATCCTTGCGGTTATAACTTGCCCAGAAATACTCGGCGATGTGCATGTTCTTGACATACAGCTCCCCGTTAATGAAAATGCAATAGGTATCCACGAGCGAAGCCTTGCCTGCGCGGATGGACTTTATTTCCGTTCCGTACAGCACAATACCCGCAGTATAGTTTTCCAGGAACTCGTAGTCAAACCCGGCCCTGCGGTTTCTGATATCTATTTTCGCTCTCTTCTCTTTCATCGGCGCAAATGTAGCACATTGTTTTGTATTTTTGCATTGATGGCAGACGTTGATTTCAAACGTGAGTGGACCAACTGCGACATGCTGGTTGTTATGGGGCCGACGGCTTCAGGCAAGACTGCGTTTGCCGTAAAGGTTGCCAGGTGGGTTCGATCAATGGGCAGAGAATGTCATATCATCAGCGCGGATTCGAGGCAGGTGTATCGCGGAATGGATATCGGAACCGGAAAGGATATCGCTGAGTATGGAGAGATTCCCTATCATCTCATAGACATCGCCGAGGCGGGAGAAAAATACGACCTCTTCCGCTACAAGAAAGATTTCCAGAAAGTCTACTCAGATCTCAAGAAGAAAAACATCTTCCCGATACTTTGCGGAGGCAGCGGACTTTACATAGAAGCCGTGTGCAAAGATTATGACCTTAAGGAAGTTGCACCGGATCCCGAACTTAGGAAAGAACTGGAGCAAAAGAGTATGGAAGAACTTGTTTCCATGCTCACCGATTTGAAGACAAAGCACGGAACGATTCCTCACAACAACACGGATTTCGACACAAAGAAAAGAGTTATCCGAGCCATTGAAATCGAACTGGCATACGACAAGATTCCTCAGCGGGAAGAATCCTTCAAAGGCCCCCAGAATGTGCATTACATTGCCCTGAACCCCGACCGCGAAAGACGCAACCAGAGGATTGACACCAGGCTTGAGCAGAGGCTGGAAAGCGGTATGGTGGAAGAAGTCAAAGCCCTGCTGGACAGGGGGATAAAACCAGAGGACCTGATTTACTACGGCCTTGAATACAAATTTCTTACGCAATACATCACGGGAGAAATATCATACGATTACATGAAGGAGCATCTGGCCATTGCAATCCACCAGTTTGCAAAGCGGCAGATGACCTGGCTCCGCGGAATGGAAAGGCGGGGAATCAAGATAGAATGGATAAAAACAGAATAATATGAGAAAATTATTTTCAGCGATGCTGCTGGTTGCAGCCGCCCTGCAGTTTTCTTTTGCCCAGAAGGCTTCAGAGCTTAAGTATTACGATGTAAAACAGCTTATAGCCCAGGGAGATGCAGTGATGATCGGCCAGGCGGAAAAGCCAGATGCGGACAGCTGCTATTTCTACCGCATACCTAACAGGCTCAAGGGCATCGTGAGAAAGGAACTCTGGGAACTTGGATGCGACGGGGCCGGAATAGCCATCCGCTTCTCCACAGACGCAGAGTGCATCGGGGCAAAGTGGACCCTTACCTATAACTTCGGAATGAGCCACATGGCCTACACCGGAATCAAGGGAATGGACATCTATGTCCTGGACAAGGGCAAAGACTGGAAATTCGCAGGAACGGCCTTCCCGAACGGCAAGCATTCCAACAGCGTATTCGTAAGGAAAATGTACGGCGGCAAAAAGGAGTATATGATTTATCTTCCCCTATACGACGGTGTTGATCACATGGAGATTGGAATAGACTCCACAGCAACCATCTACGCTCCTTCAGGAAGCCTCGCCGAGGGCGGTCTGCCAATCCTCTTTTACGGAACAAGCATCACCCAGGGCGGCTGCGTTTCCCGCCCGGGAATGGCCTACCCTGCAATCATAGAACGGAAACTCGGAAAGCCAACCATCAACCTCGGCTTTTCCGGCAACGGAAGAATGGACGGCAACATGGCAGACTGGATAAAGACAATTCCTGTCTCAGCGATAGTCCTGGACTGCCTGCCGAACTGCACATACAATACAACTCGCGACAGCTCAGACTATTTCATCGGGTGGATAGCATACTCCAACCCTAATGTTCCGGTATATCTGGTAAACAATTTCGAATATCCTCAGCAGTTCATCCTGCCGGGAAACAATGACGATATGGTTCAGGAGAACATCCTGATCAAGGAAATCTACAAGAGGCTGAAGAAAAGAGGAACCACCATCAAAGACCCTGAAACCGGACAGGAAATCAAGACCGGTCCTCTGAAGAACCTCAGGTTCATCGATGTGTCAAAGGAAAAGGGCATCGGCAATGAAGACACCGTAGACGGCAACCACATGACCGACCTCGGCACCGCTCACTTCTCAAAGCGCCTGCTCAAACATATCAAACACTAGAAGCCCCAGGCGGCTTTAACATCGGCCGGAATAGTCTGGGCATCTATGTAATCTACAGTAACGAAGGATGAATGGTTCTCGTCGTAATCGGAGTCTGTTTTATCCTTGTACACAATTCTCAGAATAATCCAGCCCTTGACATCAGCCGTGCAGTTATCGCCCGGGAAGAATGTTATATAGTACATTTCCGGACCGGACTTTGAAAAAGCTATTGGATCTTCAACATTGTCTCCCTCTCCGCCATCTACATAAACTTTCAGTCTTTTATGCCAGTTGTTGAACAGAATCCTTGAGTTTTCATCTGAATTTGATTTGGTCTGCAGTTCAACACGGTAAACTTTCTTTTCTTTCGTGAAATGAACATATGCCGTAACGGCCATCGACGGAAAGATTCCTGAAAAAACATCAACATTGCCATATCCGTCCAGAAAAAGATCTTCCGTTTGTTCATCCTCATATTCAAAATCGGCGTCTTCCAACTTGTCCTCGAATTCGGTAACATCAAGATTAAACGGAATATTGCAGAAAGTCATATAGTCTGACTTGAGCATAGTCTTAAGGCTGCCTGAAATCTCCACCGGCTCCAATCGTTGAGTTTGCGGAGCGACTTTTACCTTCTGACCGCCTGTGGTTGTAATCGTTTGCTGGTTGTTTTGGGTCTGCGATGGTTGATTCTGGGTAGTGGTCTGGCCGCCTGTGCGGACTCTGGACCTGTTTTGGGAATAGCCGCCAACTGTTATCATTACAAGGACGGCAAGCAGTGCAAGTCTTTTCATAACTGATGTCTTTTAACAAACCAAAGTTACATCAAAATTTGTTCCTGCAAGTATGATTTTTGCAGGAATTGTTATCTTTGAAAAAACATTCAATTTTATGAAATCGCGTCTTCACCTATCCGCGGCAATCGCCGTGATATTATTCGGAACGTTTGCTGTTCTTTCTTTTGGAAGCAATAAATGCTTCTCTCAGAGTGCTTTGGAGACCTTAAAGGCAATGGGCGGAAACGCTCGTATCAACGTTCCGCCGGTAAGCGACCCCGTCTGCTGCTATTGCGGAGCCAACAGAAGTGATTCCCCTAGACGGGAACCCCACAAGCCAGGGTGCCCTAATTATGAGGGAGGACAAAGGACCAGCAATCAGAACAGCTCAAACAATTCCGGATACCAGGCTTATACCGGATCCTATAACTACAATGCTCAAGGAGACCACCATTATGTAACCTTTGCAGACCACGCCGGCAGCTCTTACATTCCTCCAAAACCAATTAGGGAAACGGCGGAAGGCCAGGCTATTTTGGCTGTAACGGAAGTTGCCGCAGATGCTGCGGCAGCTGTTTTGGCAGAAGGGCTCAGGGCCTTGTTTTCGTGGGGCTCTGAACGTGTATTCAGCAGAGACCACCACGGAAGGGAGTACGACCGAAGCGTCAAGGACAAGAATTGGGGAACAATGCAGGTCATAGAGAAAAATGGAACGGAGGGCATCTGGGACAAAGGAGCAAAAAAATGGTATGTAAAACCAGGAAAATATCATAACATCCACATATTCGACGGGTATGGCGTGGTGCTCCAGGACAAACGCGGAAAATGGGGAATGATTGAACCGACCGACAACGGAAGGATTCTGGTGCAGTTTGACTATGATGACTGCAAATTCATCTCTGAAGGAGGCACAGGTTCTCCTGTTGTATTCGGATACAAGGATGATGAAGGTTTTATGCACTATATGATAGGCCGCAATGTTCTGGACAAATCCAAGAACGCCTACCATTTTGATTTCTATGACGGGCATTACAGCCAGGTGGAAATTACCGGAAGGCAGCATCCGACCAGAGGAGAACTGATTGCACTGATTGGCAAAGACTATGACACCGGAAAGACCAAGATCATGTCATATAACTGCAATAATATCTTTGGCGCAAGGCAGGATGAAAAATATGACGACGTCATCCTTACCGGAATGATGGATGTAAGCGAGAGGAAATACAAAGACCTGAACGGAAAAGAGGTTACTATGTGGGACGACTATTACAAAGTGAAGAACAACGGCAAGATGGGTTATGTCGTAACGCGCCACAACACTTTTGCAGATCATTCCTACGGCTCGTCTGAACTGCTGGCCTGCGACTATGATAATGTAACCCCGCTTGAGACACAGGCTTACGTATATGAAAGCATGCACAACCAATTCAGCTCAAGAAGCTCCAAAGAATTGGTGATTACAGAAAAAGACGGAAAATTCGGCGTTGGCTTCACATATTCGGAATCTGCCAAAAAACCTAAATATGATGACATTGGCATTGTGAACATCCGCGATGCAGACGGTGACCTTATGCCTGTTGCCATAACAAAAGAAGGCAATAAATATACGGCACGGCACCTGGACAGCATTCCAATTTATTGGGATGACGGCAGCCGTGTCGAGGCCAACGATTTCCTGAAGGTCATAGACCGCCTGAACAAGCACGCGAAAGCCTGCCCTCACGCTTGGAGAAAAATGAAAATCAAAAAATAAATATTTACAATGAAAAAAGTCCTATTCCTTACAGCCCTGATTTTATGCTCCTTGGGAGTAAGGGCGCAGAATGTCAATACAGAAATAGTTGATTCTGTTTTCATCGCGATCACTATGGATTCTCCTTTTTCCAAATGCTTTGGAAATGTTGACGTCAACAAAGACGGAGTGGTGACATTCGCTGAGGCAAATGCCGCAGACACTCTTTATCTGGGATACGGCGGAAGGAAGAACATCATCTCCAACGTGGATTTTCTGAAGCACTTCCCTAACCTGAAATATCTCAACCCTGGAAACGCCACGGTTGAAGAATTAGACCTGAGGCACATGAAAAAGCTTGAAGTTCTGGACCTTACCCTTGCGCCCTTTGTAAAGAAGATTACGATAACCACAGGATGTTTTCCTAAGATTATCTACCCGAGCGGAGAAGGAGATTTTACCGTAACCAGAGTTTACGACCCTAACGACCAGTCGTCTTGGTGGCATTAGGCAACTCCTCGCGGAGCATAGGCTTCTTGACCTTGTAGCTGAAGATGATGAACAGCAGGCCCGCAACCACGAACGGAATGCTCAAAAGCTGGCCGTTGTTCAGAAGCCTTCCGCCGGCAGCGGCAACGGCGTCAGAACCATCCTGAGGAAGCTTGCAGAACTCTATCAGGAACCTCGCTCCAAACAGAAGAACCAGGAAAAGACCAAACAGGAAGCCTCTATAATGGGCTTTCTTGTTGTCTTTATGTCTGCGATAGATCCAGTTCAGTATGAGGCCTATAAGAAGATATGACAGAGCCTCGTAGAGCTGTGTCGGATGATGCGGAACGCTTTGCCCGTCGCGGACGAAAATGAATCCCCAAGGAACACTGGTCTCGTATCCGTAGATTTCAGAATTCATCAGGTTGCCCAGTCTAATGGCCATTCCGGCAAAAGGAATTGCAAGGGCCAGGCGGTCGCAAATCCACACATAGTCTATGTTGTACTTCTTGCCGTATTTGTGGGCGTACCACCATATTCCTATCAATATGGCAAAGGCTCCTCCGTGGCTGGCAAGTCCGCCGTGCCATACCTTCAGGATTTCTCCCAGATGCTCCTTGTAATAATCCCATTCATAGAAGAATACGTGACCCAGCCTGGCTCCTACCAGGGCACATATCAGGAGCATATACAGCATCGGGTCCAGAAGCTTGGACGGAAGGCCTTCTCTCTTGTAGTACTTTGAGAACAGCCAGTAGCCGAAGATGAAACCGGAGACGAAAAGCACTCCGTACCACCTTAACTGGAAACCGCCTATCGAGAATATATATGGACTAACGTCCCATTTTATTGCCAATAAACTATTTATCATATTCTACTTTGTAAACATTCTTGCAAAAACGCTGAGCGGAATAACCTTCTTGAACTTGTCTTCAAGAGCCAGTTCTCCGCAGGTGTATTCACGGCCCTCACATTCTCCGAAAGCTTTCTTCAAAAGAGTGTCCGCCAACAAGGCCGAGTATCCGTTGGAGTAAAGATTCAGAACTACAAACGAGTGCTCCTTTGCCACAATCTTTGAACATTCTTCCAGCATCTCGAAAAGCAGTTCATCCAGCTTCCATCTCTCTCCGTCCGGCCCGTGCCCGTAAGCCGGAGGGTCAAGAATCAGGCCGTTGTAAACGTTTCCCCGACGAATTTCTCTCTTTACGAATTTCAGGGCGTCGTCCACAATCCAGCGGATATTGTCCAGACCGGAGGATATCATGTTCTCCTTGGCCCAGCTCACCACCTGCTTTACGGAATCCACGTGGGTAACATCCGCCCCCGCACATTTTGCGGCAAGGGTAGCTCCACCAGTATAGGCGAAAAGGTTCAGGACCTTGAAGCCCTTGCGTGTATGGGAATATATCCAGTCCCAGTTGGAGGCCTGCTCAGGAAAGACTCCCACATGCTTGAAAGATGTAAGGCCAAGCCTGAGTTTCAAAAACAGGCCGCCGCTCTCAGGTATGCCGTGGCGGAAAGCGCTCCATTCGGAAGCCTGGCGATCCGCTCCCTTGTACTCGATAAACCACCTTTCCGGCATTTTCTTGAGCATTTCCCAGGTGCCCACATCTTCCTTTCCGGCCTTGCCGAATCCGGCTCCGGGATGAAATACTGTATGGGCGAGCTTCTTCCACTCGGTATCGCTCATACTCTTGGACCACAGGGCTTTAGGTTCGGGCCTGGACATTATGAAACCTCCGAACCGCTCCAGCTTGTAACCGTCCCCGGAATCGATGATTTCGTAGTCTTTCCAGCCGGAAGGGCTTTCAATCGATATATTGTGGTTTGTCTGTGCCATAGTCTTAACAAGTACAAAGATAAAATTATTAATTTTGCGACGGATTTTAATCGCAGAGAATAACAAAGATTTTAATAATTCCTTAATTATGCAGAAGTTTATCGACACTTACGATTTCAAAGGCAAGAAAGTTATTGCCAGGGTGGACTTCAATGTTCCATTGGACAAGGATTTCAAGGTTACAGACGACACCAGAATCCGCGCAGCTGTTCCAACAATCAAGAAAGTGCTGGAAGGGGGCGGATCCATCATACTTATGTCCCATTTGGGAAGGCCGAAGGGAGTGGACAAGAAATACTCTCTGGAGCATATCATTTACAAGGTAGAAGAGCTTCTGGGCCAGAAAATCCAGTTCTGCCCGGACTGCATGAAGGCAGACGAGGCCGCAAAGAACCTCAAGCCGGGAGATGTTCTTCTTCTTGAAAACCTCCGCTTCTATGCCGAGGAAGAGGGCAAGCCAAGAGGACTCGCCGATGACGCTTCAGACGAAGAGAAGAAAGAGGCGAAGGCCAAGGTGAAGGAAAGCCAGAAGGAGTTTACAAAGCATCTTGCCTCATACGCAGACTGCTATATCAACGATGCTTTCGGAACAGCTCACAGGGCTCACGCATCCACAGCCCTTATCGCAAAATACTTTCCTGAGGACAAGATGTTCGGCTACATAATGGAAGGCGAGATCAAGGCCATCAACAAGGTTGTCAACGAGCCCCAGCATCCAGTTACCGCAATCATCGGCGGAAGCAAGGTTTCCTCCAAGATCGGCATTCTCCAGAACCTGGTAGAGAAGGTTGACAATCTGGTGATTGGCGGCGGAATGGCCTACACTTTCGTAAAGGCAAGGGGTGGCAAGATCGGAGCTTCCATCTGCGAGGATGACCAGCTTCAGGTAGCTCTCGACATTCTGAAATCAGCCGAGGAAAAGGGCACCAAGGTTTACCTTCCTAAATACAGCGTTGTGGCCAACCGTTTTGAAAACGACGCCACCAAGATGATTGTCAAGATAGACGAGATTCCTGACGGATGGATGGGAATGGATGTCGGAACGGATTTCCTTGTAGAGGTTGAGGACGTTATCAACAGCTCTAAGACTGTCCTGTGGAACGGTCCTGTCGGAGTGTTCGAGATGCCTTGGTTCGCTCAGGGAACTCTCCACATTGCAAAGGCTCTTGCAAAGGCCACTCAGGAAAAGGGCGTGTTCACCCTTGTCGGAGGCGGAGACTCCGTAGCCGCAGTCAACCAGATGGGTTACGCAGACAAGGTAAGCTACGTTTCCACCGGCGGCGGCGCTATGCTGGAAAGCCTTGAAGGTAAAATCCTCCCTGGCATCCAGGCCGTTATGGAATAAGCGGGATGGTTCTCAGGCGGAGGCGGCAGGCCTCTGTCTCTTCCTGGTTTTCGGGAAGTTTCTGATGAATCTTGAAACCGTAATCGGTAGAATTGTCCTCCGGGTTTTCCTGGAGGACTTTTTTGTATATCCTGATAGGGATTTCCGGCCTTCCTTCTGCAACGTATGCTATGTCAAGGCGCTTGATATTATTCTCGCGATGCCAGGAAAGAGGGAATGTGTCGAGGATGTGATCCACATATCTCATTGAATTAATGTGGCCGTTGAAATCCACATCGCTGAAGAAAGTGGGCACTTCTCTTGCCAGAGAGATGTCTTCCATCTGGACCCGTACCGGCTTTGATATTGGAACTTCAAGATATTCAGGATGGTCTGGGGAAACCACAAAGTCCTTTATGGCTCCGTTCTTGATTTCAAAAAGGTCTGCAGGATGACGGGTGGTGGTGTCTATCATCGCCCACACGCTTCTTCCCCAGCCTAGGGTTTCTCCCGTGGATTGTATGCTCATCCTGAAATTACGGTTGGTAAAGAGCGGATGGACTTTTTCCACCCAGGTTTCCACGGTTATAATCTCGTGCCTTGACGGTATCCTCAACATTTCAACGGCAAGACGGGAAAGCACCCACGTCTTGCCGATTGAATTGAGATAGTCCGTACCGAAGCCTCTTTCCGTGGAATGATAGTCCGCAGAACTCAGCATTGTGTTCACAAGGAAGCTGAAGCGCAGCATCTTGCGGACATTGCACTGGTACTGTTCTATCTTGAAATTATAACTGCCTTTCTTGGGAAGAGACATTATACGGTCATTATTTCCTTCTCCTTGGCGGCTACGATTTCATCCACCTTCTTGGTGAAGGAATCCGTATGCTTCTGGATTTCTACTTCCGCATCCTTGCAGATGTCTTCCTCAAGACCGTCTTTCTTGAATTTCTTGTGAGCCTCTACAACTTCCCTTCTGGCGTTACGGATACTCATCTTGGCATTCTCTCCGGCGCCTCTTGCCTGCTTGCACAGGTCCTTTCTCCTTTCCTCTGTCAATGGCGGGATGTTGATTCTCACATTCTCTCCGTTGTTGATTGGAGTGAAGCCCAGATTGGCGTCCATAATTGCCTTTACGATAGGGCCTACCATCTTCTTCTCCCAAGGCTGCACTACCATGCTCTTAGGGTCCGGAGTGGTAATGGAAGCAACCTTTGGAATAGCGGTCGGTGAACCGTAATAATCCACCATAACATTGTTGAGCACTGCAGGGTTGGCCTTGCCTGCCCTGTAGGTCTTAAGATCTTCCTCAAGATGCGCAATGGCGTTTTCCATCTTTTCCACGCCCTGTGCAATGTTGTCTTTTGATACTTGGATTTCCATATCTTATTGTTTTTGTATTATCCGTTATTGACCACGGTTCCTATATTCTCCCCCGCAAGCAGACGGTTAAGGTTAACCGGATCTGTCATGTCAAAGACCTCTATCGGAATGTTGTTTTCCTTGCACATCGTAAAGGCCGTCTGGTCCATAACTTTCAGGTTATCAGCCAGTGCTTTGTCGAAGGTAAGGGTATCGTACCTTGTTGCCGTAGGGTCTTTCTTAGGGTCTGCGGTGTACACGCCATCAACTTTCGTGCCCTTAAGAAGTGCGTCAGCCTCTATTTCGCAGGCCTTCAGCGATGCCGCAGAGTCTGTCGTGAAGAACGGATTGCCGGTTCCGCCCGTAAATATTGCCACTCCTCCGGCATTCAGGACTTCCATTACCCTGTCCTTGTTGAAATGCCTTGCAAACGGCTCCATCGGATGAGGTGTATACACTTCTGCCTTCACTCCTTCATCCTCGATGAATATACCCAGGGCCTTGCCGTTAATGACGGTTGCCAGCATTCCCATCTGGTCTCCCTTCACGCGGTCGAAACCTTCCTTCACTCCGTTCATTCCACGGAAGATGTTTCCTCCTCCCACAACTATTCCTATCTGACATCCGGCCCGAACGGCCTTTGCTATTTCCACTGCATAAGACTTGATTACATCTGAATCCAGCCCCTGGCCGTCAGCTCCGCCCATGGCCTCGCCGCTGAGCTTGAGCAATATTCTTTTGTATTTCATATTAGTTATTTGCTATTAACCTACGAATTTAGCCATTTCTTGCAATAAATGCAACTGTATGATAACTTTGCTTTTCCCAAAAACCTTGTGTATATTGCATCGTTTTTCAGGAATGAATATTTAATATTACTGATATTTATATGGCTAACATATTTACAACTTCTATCGGCAAGAAGGTCATTATGAGTTTGAGCGGATTATTCCTGATTCTGTTCCTCACCCTTCATGCATGTCTGAATGCAGCTTATCTGTGGTCTCCAGAGGCTTTTAACCATGTCTGCGAGTTCATGAGTCTGCCTATTATCAAGATTATGGTACCGGTTCTGGCTTTCGGTTTCATCATCCACATCATCTATGCTTTTGTGCTCAGCCTTCTTGAGTATAAGGCAAGAGGAAAGGAAAGATATGCCGTGGCTAACAAGACAAAGGCTGACGGATGGGCATCAAAGAACATGCTCGTTCTGGGTATAATTGTCCTGCTGGGTATCGCTCTCCATCTTACCCATTTCTGGGCAAAGATGCAGCTGCAGGAATTCATCGGCAACGAGCCTATTTCAGGAGCTGACGCAATGGTAATGACTTTCAAGCCTCTATGGGTTCTGATTGTTTACCTGGTATGGTTCTTCTTTATCTGGTTGCACTTGACGCACGGTTTCTGGAGCGCATTCCAGTCTATGGGCTGGAACAACAACAAGTGGATCAAGAGACTCCAGTGGATCGGATACATCTATTGCACTGCTGTCATCCTGATTTTCGTGGTTGTTGCCGTAAAGGGACACTTTGTGGCTAACGGAATCTGCGGTTAACCGATTCAGACGAACAATTCTCTTATGATACCGTCCGAGATGAAGAATTTCCCGGGCGGTATTTTTATTTTGCCGTCTGGGGTGAGGGTGATCAGGCCATTGCTTTCCATTGCTGATAATTTTGGAAGAAGGTCTGAAATGAAAAGTGGAGACTGCGGGCCGCAGTTTCTCAGGGTATCCAGGCTAACGCCGGCGGCTGTTCTCAGGCCCAGCATAAGGATTTCGTTGAATACATCCACCGGAGACAGGGTTTCCCCTTCCCTCAGCGGCAGTATGGAAAGGTTGCACCAGGTTGCAATGTCAGAAGTGTTCCACTCCCTTGCCATTCCTATGAAAGAATGCGCTCCGGGGCCAAGGCCTAGATAAGGGGTGCGATTCCAGTAGGAACTGTTGTGGCGGGAATGATATCCGGGTTTGCAGAAATTGGAAACCTCGTACTGGACATATCCGGCGGCCTTCAGCTTGGCTTGAAGGATTTTGTACATCCTTTCACTGTCTTCCTGGGAAGGCAGAGAGAATTCTCCCGATTTTTCCATTCTCTCAAGGGGAGTATCGGGATCTATTCCCATCTGGTATGCAGATATATGCTCTGGGCTTAACTCTATGATTGTATCCAGGTTATCTTCCCAATCCCCTACCGTCATCAGGGGAAAGCCGAAGATAAGGTCAAGGCTGATGTTGTCAAAGCCTGCTTTTCTGAGGATTCTGTATGCGTTAACGGCGGTTTGGGAATCGTGGCGGCGCCTCATCCATTTAAGGTGGCTGTCCTTGAAAGACTGAACACCCATACTCACCCTGTTAACTCCCATTCTCCTCAGCGATCCGGCATAATCTTCCGTGATGTCGTCAGGATTGACTTCAACGGTAAACTCTATTTCCTCCGCGATTGTGAAGTTTTCCCTTATCGCGGAGACTGCTTCTTTCAATAATTCGGGGGGCAGGATTGAAGGAGTGCCCCCACCAACATAGAGCGTTTTTACGATGCGGTCGCTTTCATAAAGGGAAGAAAAGAAATCCCCGCGCTCCGAGATTTCTCTTTTAAGCGCAGGGATGTACTTTTGTCTCAAACCCTTTGAGACGGTTGAACAGAAGCCGCAATAAATGCACCTTGAATTGCAGAACGGAACGTGCAGATAAATGCCGGCCATTTCGGGGCTATTTCAGATGCACCTCGGCTGTTCCGATCTTGCCCTTTTCCGTATAGGCTTCCGCGGTGTAGGTTCCCTTGGCGAGCTCGGCGCCAGGAGTGAAGTAGATGCTTACATCCAGTTCCTGACCCTGATAGTCAACCTCACGGGATGCGGAATAAATCATCTGCTCGCCGTTGCAGGAGAAGACCTGCTGTCCGCCGTCAGTCATAAGGACTCCGTCCGGATCCTTGATCCTGATATATATGGTCATAGGACCGGTAGCGGCGATGGCGTTCTCCACCAGTGAGAGGCTGACCTTGAACTGCTCGGCACGGGAAGAACGGTCCATGCTCTTTCCTCTGCGGTTAAGGGCAACGATGCTGAGACCGCGTCCGCGGATGGTGGAGCCTTCGTCGATCTTCTTGCTCTGCTCCTCTATCTTCTTGGCCTGGGCCTCGTTCTTAGCGGTAGTTTCCTGTACCTGCTTCTTGGCCTCGGTAACCTCTTCCTTAAGGGCGATGTTCATCTGGTTGAGGGAATCTATCTGCTTGATATACCCGCGCATGATGGATCGCAGAGTACCAAGTTCCTTTTCATACTTGCGCAGCTGGGAAGCGTTGTTTGCCTCAGTCTTCTTAACCTTTTCTATGAGTTCGGCAACCTTTTCCCTTTCTATCTGGAGCTGCGTATTGATGGTATCGTTGGTGGAGGAAAGGGATGCGTAGTCCTGCTGGAGCTGCGCTATCTGGTTTGTCAGATCCTCCTTGTCCACTGTCAGTTCCTGAACAACCTCCTTGACTTCAGTCTTCTTGCTCAGCTGTGCTATAAGTACGCCGGCCAATACCAGAATGACGGCGGAAAGCACTCCAATGATGATCTTCAGTTTCTTTTCCATAACACTTGTTTGTCTAGTCAGGCAAAAATAGCAATAAAAATGTTTACTTTTGCCCCCGCATAATAATTGTTGCGGCTATGTTAAGATATATCATACGTTCTCTAAAATGCCTGATTATTGTTGGCATAATGTTTACCCTGGTGGTACTGATAATGTTCTACACTTCCGAACATGACGCAAATCTCAGGCCATGGAACCTGTTTGACGGCAACTGGACAAAGGTAATCCTGTTCTTTGTGGCATATGCCGGAGTATATCCGCTGATAGGATACAGCAAGAGGGATGTGGCTTTCGGCGACGGTTTTTCCGAAAGAAGACAGGAAATCGCCGGTGTCCTCCGCGATATGAACTTTGTGCCGGAAGATATAATGAAGTCTGAAAACCCCGAGGTTCTCCGCCTCCACAACAACAGCGGTATAATCCGGGCACTGAGGCTTTGGGAAGACACGCTTACCCTTACCGGACACGATGGTATGATAACCGTAGAGGGCCAGAGAAAAGACGTGGTCAGGGCATCTATGAGAATAGAGAATTATTTAGCGTCAAAGTCATGAAGGTCGTAAAGAAATACCTTAGCCACATTTCAGCAAACCTGGCAAAGGGAATGCTGGAAAACGCCGGGATCCAGGCAGCAGTCCTTCATCAGGATGCCCCTTATGCCGGCATTTCGTTCAAACTCTCAATTGACCTTGCTGTCAACGATGAAGATTACGACAGGGCTGTAGAACTTCTCAAGGAAGCTGAAGAAGGAGAAATGACCCTGGATGAGAAAGATGCCGAATAGGCCTCAGAATCCTTCTTTCATCATTATTTCTGCCTGGCAGAGCTCCTGGTAGAACTCTTTCCCAAACTTGTACTCTATAGGTTCTCTCAGGAACTGATAGACTTTTATCCCTTTCTCCTTCCCGAGACGGAAAGCATCGGAACACAGATGTTCACGGCTGAGCATAAGACCGGTAAAGCCTGTGCTGAAAGTTTTCAGGCGAATGGGAAATATCCAACAGCTCAGAGGCTTGCGAATGCCCTTTCGGCATTTTTCAAATCCCTTTTCCACAGCACACCAGGTAAACCCGTCCGGATTTGTCACAGAGTAGGCACACCTTCCGTCCGAAGGAACCAGCGGAGTCACCAAGTCTCCATCCTTGTCTATTACGGAATAACCCTGTGACCGGATTTCCCCCTTGCCGTCAGCTGCCAGAAATGAATCATAGTCCGCGCTCTGGGATTCAAGGCTTCTGGCCTCGCCATCTTCCAGCGGGGCTCCGCTATCTCCCACAACACAGCAGCATCCTTTGCACCTCGAATAGTCGCAGCAAAAGTATTCAGTGAGTATTTCCGTGCTTACCAGGCACTTGCCGATTTCTATGATCATATCAGTTCAGATCGAAGAAGTTCCTTATGAACTCATTCTCCTGCAGCATCTGGAGTGTAGGTATATCTGCAGTGGTTCCGTCCATTATCACGGTTATCCTGTTGGTGGAGGCCACGTCCTTGACAAATGAGCAGAACTCAGACTTTGTTATCGATGTCAGAAGGTCCCCTGTCACGGAGGAAATGTCCTTGCCGTAGATATACTTGAGCTTGAGTACATCCAACCAGTAGTGGGCGGAAGAAACAAGGGCGGCGTTGCGGTCTACGAGCATTCTCTTGACCTGTGTATAATCCCAGTCGGAAAGATTGCCCCTGCCGCAGGCGGACAGGCTTGCCATGACTGTTTCAATGCAGGTGTGGACGCTCGCGGAATCTGTCTCGAATATCATGTCCAGCGCACAAATCTGCTCAGGATAATCCTCCAGGGAACTCTTGACATTGTAAAGAGGCACCTTGCTGTAAAGGGAGGTGCGGAAAACATTGTCCACATAAGCCTCTAGCATCTTGGACAGAACCAGATTCTTGGCCGTAAGGTTTTTGGCGGTTGACAAAGTGATGCTGGCGTAGCTCCTCGGAACATTCATCTTGGCAAGGAATCTTTTTTCCTTGTGTCCCTTGGCAAGATAATTAGGAACCACCAGCCAATTCTCCTTGGCAGAAGGATTACCCCTTAGTCCTCCAATGTATTTGACTGCAAGATCCTTGTAAGAAGATGCCCCGTTTCCTGCAAAGATGAACACGAAATCCGCAGCATTGGAAAATCTGCCAGAGAGAGACTTGTGCAATGCGGCATAATCCATGTTCTCCACTTGCTCCTGGGTAAGGTTCTTCACCAGCTGACGGTTGGAATTACGGTACAGGGTAACGGAATCACGGAATGCTGTCTGTGGAGAAACGCTGTTATATCTGAGGTCATAAATCGCTTTGCGGTTGTAGATGTCAAAGGCAGCCTGGTCTGGCCGGCGGTCCGTGAAGTTCAGATATACCGCCTTGAGCAGTTTTTCAGCGCTCGCCGGAATGGCGAATCCGTCCATCTGCTCTGTATTCTGGTCGATGCGAGAAGTCAGATTCAGATGATTGTAGGCATACAGGCGGTTCATGTTGGCATATGAAACATCTGAGGTTGCCCCTATGTCCAGAACTCCGTTATAGTAATCCTGGGCGCTCAGGGAAACACCTTTCATAAGGGAGAAGCCGCCCTTGCTCACGGCCCTGAAGAACAGCGTATCAGCCTTCTGTGGAACATCCTTGAAAACCAGGGTGGCTCCATTGGAAAGCACAACCACCTTGCTGCCGGACTGGGGATCTTCCGTCTCTGAAACTATGGTGGAGGTCAAAGACGGAGAAGCAGAAGGCCATTCCGGAAGAATATTGTCTCCAGGCTGGAGCGGTTTGTCCAATGGCTGGGAATACGCGGCCAGAAGCCTGTCCCTGGAGATTCTGTTAACCCCCTCCGCCTTTGGAAGGAAGCAGGATATCACAATGTTGTCTTCCTGACTCAGCGATGCCGCTATGTACTCGGACAGTTTCTTGGCATTGAGGTTGAAAAGCACCTCTTTCATAATCTCGAACTGCATTTCGGTGCTGGCCATCGAGTAGCCGTCGTAACTGCTCTTGAGTGCTCTCTCAAGATAAACATCGTTGCCCGCCTGGTTACGGTTGTCGTAGAAAGCTTCCAGTTCTTTCCAGTAAATATCCTGGGCTTTTTCAAACTCCCTGGAATCAACTCCGCGATCGCAAAGCTTTTTCATCTGGGAACTGACAAAGGAAATCGTTGAATAAACACTGGAAGGAAGCGTTTCGAATTCGATGGTCAAGGCACTGCTGTTTTCTATCCCCATAAACTTGCCTTTTCCTATCGAAAGATTATATATCGGAAGGTTCTCCCTAAGGATTCCGTCGCTAATCCTGTCCTTAAGCAGGCGCAGTGTGGCATTATCCATAAAATCCTGTATATAAGGCAGGTTTGTCTTCTTGTACTTATTTTTCAGAGGTTGCTTGAGAAGGTTGATGGAAACTATTGACTTTTCAAACTCGTCGTCCTGAAGGACATAGGTCTTCACGCCCTCGAAAGGCTTTGGCTCATACCATGTGCGCTTGGTGCTTTTCAGCGGTTTCGGGATTGTGGAGAAAACAGATTTGATCTGTGTTTCCATCTTGGCCGGATCCACATCTCCCACAACTATTACCGTCTGAAGCTCAGGACGGCACCAATTATAGTAGAAACTTCTCAGGTCTCTTGAATTAATGCGGTTGATACTCCTGATGTCGGACGGGAGAACCTCATCGTTGTAAGGACTGTCGGGATAAAGATCCTGAAGGAGGTCATGTTCCATGCGGTGCATAGGTGTCCAGCTGTTGAGTATCCTTCCGGCAAGCGTGCTCCTCTCGGCGGAAATGTCTTCTTCCTCCACGTTTATTGAACTCATCCAGTTGTAGAGTATGAGCAGGGCGGAGTCCACGGTGTTGCTCCTTTCGGTCGGAATATCCTTGACGGCATAGGTCACCCTGTCCTTCCCCGTGGAGAAAAGCAGATTATCCTGGGTAAGTCCCAATGTTTTTATATAATCTGTTATGGCGGTCCCTTCAAAATTTCTAGTTCCCTTTGTAGCAAGCTGTTGCAACAACATAAAAGAGCCTCGGTTCCCGTCTTTTTCCAGGGAAGTTCCCACTTTCTGGGCCACGCAGAAAGTGGCCGTTGATTTTTGGGCCTGATTTTTGACTATGATGTAGGAAAGTCCGTTGGAGAGCGTACCGCTTTTTACCCTCGGGTCATCCGGAAGGGTTGGGAGATCCCGGGGTTGCGAAAGCATCGCAGACGGGCTTGCAAAAGCAAGGAGAAACGTCAATATGATTGCTATCTTCTTCATAACAGATTGAATGTGCACAAAAATAAGAATATTTCGGGGTTTGCGTGATACCTGCATTTTTTTTATTTTTGCAACCACTAAAATTTTGAAATAATAACCAAATAAAACCAATAGAGATGAAAAGAATCACCAGACTTTTTTTGACCGCGGCAGTCGTACTGTTCGCGGGAAATGCATTTGCCCAGGATATGACTCAGGCAGGAGAACTTTACCAGAAGGCTACCGAGGCTTATCAGGCAGGAAATGAGATTGAGGCTGTAAAAGGTTTCAAGGAAGCTCTGAAAATCGCCCAGGCGGCTGGAGACGAGGGAATAGAGATGGCAGAAGGCTGCAAGGACATGATTCCTAACATCCTCCTTTCAGCTGCAGGCAAACTGGTTGCAGCAAAGGATTATGCAAAGGCAGAAGAGACTTACAACGAGGCTCTGGCAGCAGCTAAGGAATATGGCAAGGAGGCAGCCGTAAAGAGCGCTGAGACCAAACTCGCCCAGATACCTATGCAGCAGGGAAACGACGCTTATAATGCCGGCAATATGGATGAGGCTATTTCTTTCCTCCAGAAGGCTGTTGAAAGAGACGGAAACAACGCCAAGGCCCATCTTCTTCTCGGTATGGCTTACAACAAGGCAGAAAAAGATGCCGAGGCAGAAGTTTCATTGATGAAAGCAAAGGAACTCGGCGATGCAAACGCTGAGAAGGTGCTTACCGGAATGTTCGTTTCCGGAGCAAACGAGGCAATGAAGGCAAAGAAGTTCAACGACGCTATCGCAAAGGCTGAGAAGGCTCTCGCCCTCGGCCCTAACCCGACCGCAAGCCTTATAGCCGGAATGTCTGCTTATCAGGCAAAGAATTTCAACAAGGCCATCACCCACCTTGTAAACGCTCCAGCTTCTGCACAGAACACCTACATCCTCGCTTCTTGCTATGAGAGCGCTGGAAAGAAGGCTCAGGCATGCGCTACCTACAAGAAGGTGCTTAACGACGGTAAGTTCGGTCCTACCGCAAAGCAGAAGATTGCCAAGCTGGGTTGCTAATGGATTATGCCTAGGGTAGAACTTCTTTCTCCGGCAAGAAATTCGGAAATCGGTATCGCGGCTATTGACTGCGGTGCCGATTCCGTTTATATCGCCGCTCCGAAATACGGGGCCAGACTGGCCGCGGGCAATTCCTTTGAAGACATAGGAACGCTTTGCTCCTATGCCCATAAGTTCGGAGCAAAGATTTACCTCACCCTAAACACCATTCTGTACGATTCGGAACTTGAAGAGGCGGAAAAATATCTGTGGACAGCATACGAGGCAGGAATAGACGCCGTTATAGTCCAGGACTTCTCCCTTCTGAAGATGAACCGGCCGCCGATTCCGCTTTTCGCTTCCACCCAGACGGATATCCGCACCCCGGAAAAAGCAGCCCTTCTGGAAAAGATGGGTTTTTCCCGTCTTATCCTGGCAAGGGAACTGAGCTTGAAACAGATAAGGGAAATCCGCAAGGCCACTTCCGTAGAACTGGAGTCTTTTGTCCACGGAGCCCTGTGCGTAAGCTGCAGCGGCCAGTGCTACCTGTCCCAGAAGCTCACGGGAAGGAGTGCCAACCGCGGGGAGTGCGCCCAGGTATGCCGTTCAAACTATGACCTTGTGGACGGTGACGGAAACATCCTGCTTAAGGATTCCCCGATCCTGTCCCTGAAGGACCTCAACCTTTCCAACCGTCTGGAAGACCTTGTTGATGCCGGCATCACATCTTTCAAGATCGAGGGAAGGCTCAAGAACATTTCCTACGTAAAGAACATCGTAAGGAAATACGACCTGGCACTTAAAGACACCCCTAGGACATCCTGGGGAAGAAGCCGCTGCACATTCATTCCGGATGCGGAAAAAACCTTCAACCGCGGCTATACCGAGTTCTTCCTGGACGGAAAGAGGGGAGATTTCAAGAGCAAGGATGCCGCAAAGGGAATGGGTGAATATATCGGAACGGTTACAGGAGTAAGGGGCGGAGGCAATTCATTTGTCAGCTTCACCTACAGCTCAGACAAAGACATACATAATTCTGACGGCCTGTGCTTTGCCTCCAAAGGCAGGGTTACTGCCGGATTCAGGGCCAACAGCTGCAACGGCCGAAATGTTGAACTCTTCACAAAGGATGCCCCGGTAAAGAAAGGAGACCTTATCTACCGAAACCTGGATGCTGCTTTTGAAAAACAGTTGGAGAACACTCCTCCAAGGATGATAGACATCAATCTGGATGTCTTCCTCAGCGATGGCCATATCGCCATTTCGGCTAACGTCCAGGACAAATCCAAGACCTTCGTGTTCTTCCTCAAGGGAGACCGCGCCCAGAATCTGGAGATGGCTAAAAACTTGATAGCCAAGCAGCTCGGAAAAACCGCAAAACATTTCTCTTTTACAGTAAACAGCATCGGTGGAGACGATATCTACTTCTACAAGACCTCTGCCCTCAACGCCATCAGGGCGGAACTTGCTGAAAACCTGCAGCAGTATCTTGAAGAAGAAGGCCTACGCTTAAAGGCAAGATACATCGCGGAGAAAAAAGACTTTTCAAGCCTTAAAGACCTGGCAGAAGAGGCTTTCAAGGAAGGAGGGGGTTCTTATCTTAGAAACTGTTCCAACCGCCTTTCAAAAGAGGTCTATAAGGAACTTGGTTTCGGCGATATCAAGCCGGCATTCGAGCAGGACCCTCCAAAAGACGCCATCCTTATGAGATGCAAATATTGCATCCGCTACCAGATGGGGCTTTGCAAAAAAGAAGGCGGGGACAGCCGTCCGCTCTTCCTCAAAAACGGAGATAACACCCTGGCCCTGGAATTCGATTGCTCCAGATGCGAAATGCTGGTGCGATTTGATTATCTTTGCCACGTATGATTTTTTCTGAAATAGCGGGACACGAAAATCTGGTTGAAAACCTCAGGAATATGGTTCAGGCCGGGAGGATGCCTCACGCTGTGCTTTTTTCCGAGCAGAGCGGATGCGGAGCGCTTCCTTTAGCCCTCGCCACAATCCAGTTCATGTTCTGCAGGACCAGGAAAGCCCTGGCAAGCGGAGAGGATAACCCTCTGGTTAAGGGGCTGTTCGGAGACCAACCGGACAATCTGCCAACACAGGATAGCTGCCAGGTGTGCTCTTCCTGCATCAAGGTAAGGAATCTCACCCATCCGGATTTCCACTTCGTTTTCCCTATAAACACAACCCAGATTGTGGAAAAGGGAAAGAAGGCCCCTATGGATTCTTACTACGATATTTTCCGCACCCTTGTTAAAGAAAACCCTTACTTCAGCGAAGAAGACCTTTACAGGGCGATGGAGCTCGATAACAAGATGGGACTGATTGGAGTAAACGAGGCCGCCTGGCTGATAAACAGGCTGAGTTTCACTTCTTACGAGGGCGGAGAGAAAGTGGTTCTGATACTCTTTCCGGAAAGGATGAACCTGGAAGCCGCCAACAAGCTTCTGAAGAGTATCGAAGAGCCTACGGAGGATACATATTTCTTCCTGATAACCAACGCTCCCGGTAAAATCATCCAGACCATCCGCTCAAGATGCCGCCTGATAGAGGTGCCACCTATCGATAAGGAAAGCCTGGCTAAGGCCATCGCGGAGAAATGCAGGATGGATGACAAGAAAGCCCTTTTGTGGGCGGAATGTTCCCAAGGTAGTTTCGGCAGGGCGATGCAGCTCATAGAAAGCAGTGAGGAGGAAACTGAAGACTTTGAGGACTTCACCTCCCTGATGAAGTTGGCCTTGGACAAAGACCTTCCGTCTCTGGTCTCATTTGCCGGTGATCTGGCAAAAAGAGGCAAGGAGGCCCAGAAGAATTTCTGCCGCAGTGCCTTGAAGAACCTCAGACAAATGTACCTGCTGAACCTGGGAGAAGAAAACCTGGCATATATGAACCCCAACCAGGCAGAACAAATCAAGGACCTGGCCGGAAGGCTGGATAAGAAAAACTTTGAAAAGTATTACGATATATTCAACGACACCATCGAGTGTATAGAAAGGAACGTGAACGCAAAGTTCATTTTCGGCGATTTGTGCAATACACTCTATCTTAATACCTGATATGGACAAGAAAGACATTGTTTATGACTGCCACAGAGGCTGTCAGACAAACATAGAGAAAGACGGGCAGATCTGTTGTAAATATGACCAGAGCTGCTGCAAGAGAGCCGTTTTCGACTGGCTGAAGGGCATTCCGGAAGAAGAGATGGACAATCTCTTCGAGGTGAGGTTCAAGAATACCCGCAAGGGCATTTACCTCAACACCTCGGGGCAGGTCCTCCGTCAGGGAGACATAGTTGTCACCGAGGCACAGAACGGATGCGACGTGGGCATCATCACCCTCAGCGGAGCTATCGTAGCCCATCAGCTGACAAGGAACAGGATAGACTGGAAGTCCTATGAGTTCAAGAGAATCTACCGCAAGGCCCGCCCTCAGGACATACAGAAATGGCAGGAAGCCATAGCCCGGGAACACCAGACGATGATACGCTCCAGGGTGCTCGCCGCCAATCTCGGCCTGGAGATGAAAATCGGGGATGTGGAGTTTCAGGGAGACGGCACAAAGGCCATTTTCTATTACATCGCAGATGGCAGGGTGGATTTCCGCCAACTTATCAAGGACTTCGCCGAGGAATTCCATATTCGAGTAGAAATGAAACAGATAGGCGCACGCCAGGAGGCCGGGTTGATTGGAGGAATCGGAGTTTGTGGCCAGGCTCTATGCTGCTCAAGATACATCAACGATTTCCAGTCCATAACCACAGCTGCAGCCAGATGCCAGGACCTCTCCCTGAACCCTCAGAAACTGGCAGGACAGTGCGGCAAGCTCAAATGCTGTATAAACTACGAAGCAGCCGTCTATCTTGACGCCAAGGAAAAGCTTCCTCACCTTAACGGTCCCCTTCACCTGGAAGACGGAGACATCCGCCCGGTAAAGGCAGATGCCCTCAAGGGTATAATGTGGTTTACCTACACCGACCGCGAAAGTGACGAGGCCTACCCTCTCAAACTTGAAAAAGTCAGGGAGATCATGGCTCTGAATGCTGAAGGCAAGAACGGCGAGGCCATTTCCGGAACCAAGAAAGAGAAGATCATAGACTTCAAGAGTGCCGCCGGAGAAGACAGCATTACCCGCTTTGATGAAGTTCACCGCAAGAAGAAGGGCAAGCCTCGCGGAAAGATGCGCAGAAGAAACGATTCCCAGCAAAAATGAGCACTATAGGAAAACTGGAGAAATTCCGCCAGAATTCTACTTTCAAATGCCTGCTTCAGCCAAAGATGGAGGAAGTGTTCCGCAAGGACTGGCATCTGAAAGGCAGGTGGCACGAGGATGTTTTCCGCAACTCCAATCCCATAACCCTGGAACTGGGATGCGGAAAGGGAGAATACACCATCTCCCTGGCCAGGATGTATCCCCAAAGAAACTTTATAGGAATAGACATTAAGGGAGCCCGGCTCTGGAAAGGAGCCAAGGAAGCCGAGGAGACGGGTCTGGAAAACGTCAGGTTCGTCCGCACAAGCATAGATTTCATAGAATGGATGTTCGCCGACGGGGAGATCGATGAAATCTGGATAACCTTTGCCGATCCCCAGTTGCGGTCCCCGAGGAAAAGACTTACCGGAACAATGTTTCTGGAAAGATACCGCAAATTCCTCAAACCAAACGGTATAATTCACCTGAAGACGGACAGCCGCCTTCTGCACGAATACACATATGAGCTGGCCCGGCAGAACTCCCTGGAAATCCTTTGCCGCAGCACAGATATCTACGGAGAGGAAAATCCGGCATTTCCTCCCGAGCTGAAAACCGTCCAGACATTCTACGAGCAGTATTTCCTGAAGATGGGACTTAAGATCACATATCTTGGGTTCAGACTCCGTCCTGATATCTGCTTCAAGGAACCGGAATGGGACAGCGCGTTTTGGCTGGAAAAAGAAAACGAAGGAAGAATTCTTGGAAGAATAAGATAAGACTATGGAAAGTTTGATTTCACTCAGGCATAGGATACATTCCCGTCCGTGCCTTTCCGGAAACGAGGGAGAAACGGCTCAAATCGTTTCTGATTTTCTCACACAATACAATCCGGACAAATTGTGGACAGGCATTGCCGGCAGCGGCATAATAGCACGTTTCGGAAACGAAAGTGGAGGACCTTCCATACTTCTCAGATGCGAACTGGACGCCCTCCCGATCCTGGAGCAGGGTGCAAGATCCCATCGTTCCGTATATGATGGTATAGCCCACAGCTGCGGACATGACGGACATATGGCGATAATGTGCGGTATGGCCAGGTGGATTTCCTCTGAAAGAGAATCTTTACTGAAAAACGGCTGCATTTATCTTCTCTTCCAACCGGAAGAAGAAACCGGAGCGGGTGCACAGAAGATGGCATCGTGGATGAAAGAGAATAACATCGGTTTTGACTACGCCCTCGCCCTCCACAACTGGCCGGGAAAGACCCAGGGTGCCGTTGTCATTTATCCGCATACTTACGCCTGGGCCTCCAAAGGAATAAAACTGGACGTTATCGGAAGAACCTCCCATGCCAGCGAGCCTCAAAAGGCCCTCAATCCTACGGACGCCATCATTGAAATTATCCGGAAGATTAATTCCCTGAATACAGAAACAGCATTTTCCACCATCATCTCAGCCGGAGTCGGAGAACTGGATTACGGCATAACTCCCGGACGCGGATATGTTGCCTCAACCACCCGCAGCCAAACTGATGAAGGGCTTGAAAGGCTTGAAAACAAGATCATTGCACAAAGCGAGGAAATTGTCTCAAGATACGGGCTCGCCCTGGAAGTTTCCACCACAGACTATTTCCCGGCCACGATCAACACTCCTGAATTGACCCAGACCGTCAAAAAAATCGCCGAGGAAAAGAAATATATGATAGAAGAAGACCTTGTGGGCACTAAGGGAAGTGATGATTTCGTCCATATAGCAAAGATGGCCCGATGCGGGGCCACCTTCTTCGACCTTGGAAGCGGAACGGACCACGCTCCGCTACACCGTCCTGATTACGACTTTGACGACTCCCTGATAGAGTCCGGTGTGGATATTATGTCAGCCGTCTGCCGACATATTCTGCAAAACCGGTAAGCATTTCCCTTTCCCCGGAAGCCGGAAGTCCCTCGAGGGATTCCTTTGCGGTATCTATATGCCTTTCAAGTATTTGCTGGGCATATTCAAGTCCGCCGTTTTCCCTGACGAAAACAGTTGTCTCGGCGATGATTTCAGCCTCAGCCTCAGTTATTTTCTCCGCGAAAACGGATTCTATCTTCCCTATCCGGGAAATGATATGTGGAGCCTTCTGCGGGGCATTTGCCAAAGCGCCTATCAGCGGGAGTGTTATCTTCCTCTCCTTGATGTCAGCCCCGGCTATCTTTCCAGTCTTAAGGTCCGGGGAATAGTCAAAGATATCATCTCTTATCTGAAACGCAAGACCCAGGTTTTCAGCATAATCGGTAAGGGCTTTGGTGGTTTTTTCTCCGGCCGCTACCGCCATTGCCGCAGACCTTACGCTCGCAACGAATAAAGCTGCCGTCTTGCCGTAGATAATGCTGTAATAATCCTTTTCCGTAGTGTCCAGTTTGTCGGCCTTGTCCATCTGAAGAAGTTCCCCTTCGCTCATTCTCCTGACCGCATCTGCAAAGCAATCTATTATCGCCGGGGGGCAGTGAGATGAAAGAAGATGAAGGGAACGGCTGAGCCAGAAATCTCCGGTAAGTACGGCTGCCGCAGGGCTGAACATTGCAGCCACGGAAAGGGAGCCCCTCCTCATCGAGGCCGCATCCGCAACATCATCGTGCATGAGCGTTGCCGTATGCAGCATTTCTGAAGCGGCAGCGCAGTAATAGCTTGAAGGAGTGAGAGAGCCGCAGCACCGCCCGGCCAGAAGAGACAGAACCGGTCTTATCTCCTTGCCCCTACGGCCCAGTACATAATGGTTGATAGCCTCAAGATAAGGCTCTTCCGAATGTATTGCTAAAGATAGGGTCTGACGATATTTTTCAAAGTCAGACCCTAGAAACTCTTTTGCGCTCTCAGCTGTAAACATCTAATTAGAAAATAAATGCTACAGAGAATTCAATACCTCTTGCCTTGGAAGCCCTCCACTCGGATCCGGCTACAGGAATACCCTTTTTGCCATCGCCGACCTTAGAGAAATCCCAGTTGTATCTGGCATTGAACTGCAACTTCCAAACATCAACTCCGGCACCCAGGCCGATACCGTATCCAAAGCGGTTGATATCGTCCCAAGAACCAACATTGGAACTCTTTCCCAAAGCATAGTTGATATAAGGTACTACCTGAACGAACGGCCTTGCAACCACCAGGTTAGGTCCATACTGGATGCTAACCGGAAGCTGCATGAACTTCATGGCATAACGTCCGTCGCCGACAGTAGGTACGGCTTCCTTTCCTTCAAGTTTAGCCTCCTTGGCAACATAGAGAAGTTCCGGCTGGATAACAAAACTCGGAAGTGCGTGAAGTTTGTACAGCACACCCATCTGGAAACCGACATTGTTCTTCAGTTTGAAGTCCTTGATATCGGAGAACTGGGAGGTATAGAGACCCGCCTTTACTCCGAACTGGGCTGATGCCTTTGGAGCAGCCACAAACATCAGTGCAAGCACAAGGCCCGCTACTGCAAATTTCATCGTCTTTTTCATATCTGTGTTTTTAGGTTAAAGCAGCGCCTTGAGCTTGGCCTCGATAGCCTCCTTGGTGTTGGAACCAACCATCTTGTCCTTAAGCTCGCCGTCCTTGAAGAACAGAAGAGTAGGAATGTTGCGGATTCCGTAGTTCACCGGAGCCTGCTCGGCCTCCTCCACATTGCACTTGGCAACAACGGCCTTTCCTTCATACTCCTTTGCAAGTTGCTCTACTATAGGAGCTACCATACGGCAAGGGCCGCACCAGGTTGCCCAGAAATCCACCATTACCGGAAGCTTGCTGTCCAGTACAACTTCCTTGAAATTGGAATCGGTTACATTAATTTCCATAACTGTTCAGATTAATTTGTTTCAAATATCGTCTGCTAAATTAGCATTTATTTTTCAGAAATCTTACTTTTGTTATAGCAAGCAACTAAAAACCATAACCAATATGTATAAGAATTTTCAATCTTATCTGAAAAAAGAGCTCAATTCGATTAAGAAAGCCGGGCTCTATAAGGAAGAAAGGATCATTACATCTCCACAGAGGGCTGATATTACAGTAAAGGGCGGAAAGCATGTACTGAATTTCTGCGCCAACAACTATCTCGGCCTCAGCGATAACCCACGACTCATCAACGCCGCCAAGAAGGCTCTGGAGACCCATGGCTACGGAATGAGCTCCGTAAGGTTCATATGCGGAACGGGAGATCTTCAGAAAAAGCTTGAGGAGAAGATTTCCGAATTCTTCGGAACCGAGGACACCATCCTCTACACCTCCTGCTTCGACGCAAACGGCGGAGTGTTCGAGCCTCTGTTGGGCGAGAATGACGCCATCATTTCAGATGCTCTCAACCACGCCTCCATCATAGACGGCGTAAGACTTTGCAAGGCTGTTCGTTACAGATATGCAAACGCTGATATGGCAGAACTCGAGGAATGCCTCAAGAAAGCCCAGAAGCAAAGATTCAGGATTGTTGTCACCGACGGAGTCTTCTCAATGGACGGAAATGTAGCCCCTGTTGACAAAATCTACGCCCTGGCAAAGAAGTATGATGCAATGGTAATGGTGGACGAAAGCCATTCAGCCGGTGTTGTCGGAAAGACCGGAAGGGGAACCACCGAACTCTACAAGCTCAGAGGAAAGGTTGAGATACTGACCGGAACCCTCGGAAAGAGCTTCGGAGGAGCCGTAGGCGGATTCACCACAGGAAAGAAGGAAATCATCGCGATGCTGAGGCAGAGGTCAAGACCTTACCTTTTCTCCAACTCCATCCCTCCGATGGTTGCCGCAGCAGGTATCGAGATGTTCAACATGATGAGCCGCACCAACAAGCTCCAGGACAAGCTCCACGAGAACACCGCCTACTTTGTGGACAAGATGAAGAAGGCCGGATTCGATATCAAGCCGACCCAGAGCGCTATCTGCGCCATTATGCTCTACGACGCAAAGCTTAGCCAGCAGATGGCAGCAAAACTTCTGGACGAAGGTATTTATGTAGTAGGCTTCTACTATCCTGTAGTTCCTAAGGATCTGGCAAGAATCCGTGTACAGGTTTCAGCAGGACACAGCAGGAAACAACTGGACCGCGCAGTTGCGGCCTTCACCAAAATCGGAAAGGAGCTGAAGGTTCTCAAATAATTACAGGAACCACTTCTTTTTCTTATCAGGATGCGGATTGCTTTCTTCGGCTTCCGCATCCTCTTCTTTTGCCTTGTCTTGCAGAACCTGCTTGATATAAATGTCTCGCTGAGGAAACGGAATGGTAATATTGTTCGCGTTCAGGGTGTTGTATATTGTCTCGTTGGCCGCTGCGGTATAGGTGTAGCGCTCGGTTACCAGAACCTGCTGGTAAACCTTGAGAACCAAACTGCTGTCGCCGAACTCGGCCAGACGTACAACTATTCCGTATTTAGGGTTAAGAACGTTTCTTCCATATTTGTCCTTCACGTTGAGCTTTATGAGGGCCCGCTTCAAAAGATCCCTGACCTTTGCGATATCAGACCCGTACTGTATACCGACAGGAAGTATCAAGAGTTCGTAGGCATTGTTCCTGGTCAGATTCTTGAAATTCTTCTGGAAGAGGTTAGCGTTAGGGAAGGCCATGATGCTGCCGTATTCGGTCTCTATTAAGGTGCTCTGATAGTTGATACTGTCCACAACACCCCTCACTCCATCGCACTCCACATAGTCTCCAACCCTGAGTCTTCCGCTCATCAGAGAAGCTCCGTAGAAGAAGTTGTTTATAACGTCCTTCAACGCAAAACCGACACCGGTTGCAAGACCCGCGCTGACAATCGATATCGCCGTGGACGGTATATGCAACAGCAGGAAGCAGGTTATGATGTATGCACCCCAGGTCAAAATACTTATGATGGAATTGGCCAGGGTAAAATTGATCATGTTCTCAGGCAGTTCCTTCTGGCCGGTACGGGCAAGTACCGAACGGATCTTGAACACCCTGTAGAAAGCCTTGGCCAGATAGCCCAGGCAACCGAACACGAATGCCAGGGAAATTGCGGTAAGGATCTTTGTCGCCGACAAGTGTATCACATTGTAATTCAAAAAGTCTATTTTCAGATAAGACACCGTTACACTTGACAGGTCGAACACATTGGACGCCATATAGAGACAGAGCGGGATACTCCATACCGTAAAGAATGGGATTACCGCCTTCCTGAATATATCATACAGCCAGGTTACCTCTATGTATGAGCTCTTGACCTTAGGGTTGATCAAGAAGCCGTGGTTGATCCTGTAGGCCCTGAGCCTCTTGGCCATATATCGTTCGTAGTATATCTTCAGAAGGTCGGAAGCGGCCGTGATGGTCTGGATGATGGACAACTGGAAAATCCACCAGATGATGATCAGGATGCTAAGCAACACATATCCTGTCATGGACAGTATGGTGGTGGCTACAAACACCATCAGGGTTATGTAGTTGTAGATATAATCCGCAAACTGTACCCTGAATATTCTCCGGTTTCTCTTCTCTGAACCCTCCTCAAGCTCTGCAGCTCTTCTCTTCTGTCGCCTTGTGATTATGCCGGTCTTTTTCGTATCGTCCGAATTGCTGCTATATTTCATCTTGCGGCAAATCCTCCACTGCCAAATGGTGAAAAGCAGCAACAGAGGAGGTAATATAATATTTATCAGCGTATTCGGAGAGAAGGATATTCTGATGAAGATTATTATGAGGCAGAGCACCATTATCGGAAGATAAGAGCGGATACTGCTCTTTACCTGGTCTCCCTTAAGACGTATTGCGAATGAGAGGAAGATGGCGGCAAGCAGCCAGGCGAATTCCACAAGAAGCCTTGTAGCCAACTTAAGGAAGTTCTGGTTGGAGAACATCATCGCGACTGTAATCATAACCGCGAATATGATCACTATAAAAAGCAGGATAAAGCATATTCCATGCTGCTTGAACCTTTCCGACTGCAGATATTTAACCTTTTTCTTCAGCAGTCTTACGATGAGGCGGCTAAGCAAGATGGCTATTCCCAGATAGAAGAGCACGAACAGTATGAGGCCTATCATTGTCTGGAGCCTCCACTGGCTTCTCAGGCCCTTGGTATTAGCTGCTGCCCACTTGTCCCTCAAATCGTTCTTCGCCCTGTTCCAGTATCTAGGGAATCGGGTAAGGATGGAATAGTATCCGGTCTGCCCGTCGATGAATATTTTCTTCTGGACATCGTTATACCTTCCCTGTGCGTAGTTGTAAGCTTCCTGAAGTTGGCGCCAGGTTGCATCATAGTTTACACTGTCTGTCACGATGGATGCCTTGGAGGCTTCATACATATTGAGAAGTCCTTCGGCATAATAGATACAGCTATCTCGGTTTATAAGGGATTTACCCGTTAGCAGGAAGGCATATTCTACTTCCTGGGCTGCGATGGTGGAATCGGTTGAATGGCCGTCCATCACGTCTCCACTGGAAGTAACCGCAACTATCGTAGAATTTAAAGAAGTATCTGAAGGAGTGTTATTGTAATAGTCATCTTCCTCTTCTTCCTCGGAATGGTCCACACTTCCGGTGAAGATGGTCTTGGCAAGGCTGCGCAGTATGTTTCCGGCAGAACCCTTCAGGGAGTCTGTTGAATTTTCCGCATCCCCACCTTGCGGGGCCGGAGTTATTTCCGGTTCTGGAGCTGGTTCGGGCTGCTGTTCCTTTTCACGGATTATGTGGCGCCCCGGCCTGTCTTTCAATGAAAACTCTCCGCTATTTTTCTGATGAAGGTTCTTGACCTCCTCCTGAAGTTGGGATGCCAGAATGAAAGTTGAATCATTTCCTCCAAGACTGTCCAGATTGTCGATAAGGGCCGGAGGCAGACGTTTCAATGTGTATATGAGTTTCTGGTACCTCTCGATCTCTATGTCAATCTGGTTGATAATCTCGTTAAACGGACGGCGGTTGCGGGAAAAGTCCCGATAACGGTCAGACACCTCTTCCAGTGCATAGGTAAGGTCGAAGGTGAAATTCTGTTTCTGGGAGTAAAGGATGATGGCCAGCTCGTTGCAGTCCTCCATGAGTTCCACCATCTGTTTCTGCTGGCTCTGCCTGGTTGCCTTTATCATCTGGCTGGCCATTGCCGTACGCCTGTGAGCCCGGCGGAGTTCTACCTTCAGGACGCGAAGGGTCTGGGTCAGGTCCCTTTCTTCAAAAACGGCTGCAACAGGCTCTATAATTCCGAAGAACAGGGCCAGGAGCAGCATTATCCTTAAAAACTTCTTCATCGTTGAAAAATGGTTCTATTCTACATAAACAACAGAAGAAAGCTTGCTGTAGTTCTTTCCCTTATAGGACAGCACAGCATAATTCTTCTTGGAGGATCCGGAATACTGGAGCATATCTCCCTTGGTTACAAGTTCGGCTTTCCAGGTAACGGCGCCGCTGGTTGTGGAAGACTGCTTAACCAGTTCATATAAAGCATACCCATCCGCTCCTGCAACCGCATTCCACTTTATGACCTTTCCGCTTAAGGAAACCGTGGGGGCAGCCGGAGCTCCGGTAGTGTTGTTGAAACCTTTGCCAACTTTAGGGATAAGGCTTTCTTTCAGGTATATGTTCGATTTCACATAATTTGCAAAAGACAAAGCAATGAGATGGGCCGTGCGGAACCAGATATTCCCAATAACCCAATCTGCCTTGCGGCAATCCTCAACCTCCTGCTTGAACTCTTCGTTGGTAAAGCCGGTTTCTCCCAGACGGTATGGAGCAAGTCCGGTAATTACAGGTATCTGGTTGGCAGCTCCGCCGGCTATGGCAACCTCCTTCCATGTATTCATAGTTGGCAGGAACGGGGCGGTAGAATGACCGTGATGCCAGTAAACCTGAGGAGCAAGATAATCCACCGTTCCCTGCTCAACCCATTGAACGGGATCCGCATACAGATATCTTGTAAGCGCAAGCCTTCCGGCTGGAGATACTCCGAATACCTTGTCCGGCTTTACGGAATGTACTCCGTCATAAAGAGCCTTTACAACCTTGTTGATGTTGCTCTCCCTCCATTTTTCAAGGCTGAGGCCACCTCCGTAAAGGGCATATTCCTCAGAATCATCCCATTCTTTGGCATCTCCCTTAAGTCCGTCCGGATAGAAATAATCGTCGATGTGAAGACCGTCAAGATCGTACTTTGTCATAAGTTCCCTGGCTATGGAATTCAGATATTCTATAACCTCCGGATTTGCGGGATCCCAATAAAGGTTGGAGCCATATTGCTGTACCCAGTCAGGGTGAAGCTTCGAAGGGTGGTTATCAGCCCTTGCCGAAGTGGCAGACCCGATTCTCATCGGATTAATCCAGGCGTGGATTTCCATACCGTCTCCGTGGGCTGTCTGGACCGCGATGGCCAGCGGGTCATAACCCGGATCCTTTCCCTGGGTTCCCGTAAGAACGGAACTCCACGGGAGGATATCAGAGTCCCACATAGCATCGGAATTGCAGCATACCTGCATAATGACCACATTGCAGTTTACGCTCTTTATGCTGTGGATCATATTCCTGAGGCTGGTCTGCTGGGCATAGGCGTCCTTAATACCCGCTGGCCAGTCATATCCGCCTACGGTAGTAAGCCAGGCGGCCCTGAATTCGTGGTAAAGTAATATCTTGTCCTTGGCCGCATTGTATTTGTAATTCTCCGCCGGGGTCGGATCCGGCTTCGGGTCCGTCTTTCCGGAATCCGGATCGAGGTCGGACTTGCTGCCGCAAGAGATTACCACCAAGCAAAGGGCCAGGCAGATTGTTGATATTCTGATTGTCTCGGCGATTCGTTTTTTCATTTGTCCTATTTTACCTTAACGTATATCACATTGCTTCTTTCAGAATGAGATCCGCCCTTGCAGGACAGTACTATATAGTTGCCGCTTTCCTTGCACTTGTACATAAACCCGTGGAAGGTATCTTTCAACACCGCCCTCCAGATAACACCGCCCTCTGCTGTCTTTTCAGCCGTTTCTTCAAGGCGGTATACAGCAAAGCGGTCTGCACCCTTCACCTCTCCCCATCTTATATGGCCTCCCATCCTGAAAATGTCCGGAGATCCGACCAAAACGCCGCCGTTGCCAAGGTTCGGCGCTATAGCCGCATCCTGATAGAAGGAATTCAACATATTGCTGGTGAATTCATCGGTGATTATATTGTGGGTGGTAAACCAGCATTGCCCTACGACATTCTGGCGGAATTCATCCTTGAGGAAAGGAGCTTCACGGCATTCCTTGACCTGAAGGACAAACTCGGAGAACTCCGGGAACGCCTTGCTCTTGTAACGGTAAGCAGCCATTCCCACAATAACCGGAACATCCTCCAGAATTCCCGACCAGCTATCCAGAACTTTCTTGAAGTCAGCGATCTGATGACCGTGCTGCCAGTAAATCTGAGGGATGAGATAATCTATGGAACCCTGCTTGGCCCAGTTTCTTGGATCCGCATACAGGGCCTGGGTATTTACCAGACGGCCAGCAGGAGAAACTCCGAACACCGCTGTCGGTTTTGCCTTGTGAACGGCTTCGTGCATAATCCTGACGATATCGTCTATGTTACTCTCTCTCCATTGGTCGAGGGTCTTTCCCTGCCCGTATTTTTGGAAAAGAGCCTCGTCGTTCCAGACCTTTTCGTTTTTCTTGGGCTTAGCCTGTTCGCCGGTTCCCTTAAGTCCGTCCGGATAGAAATAGTCGTCGATGTGGAGGCCGTCAAGGTCATATTTGGTCATAATTTCCGTGGCCAGTTCCCCAAGATACTCCCGAACCTTAGGCTGGCCCGGATCCCAGTAAAGGCGATCTCCGTGCTGCTGCACAAGTTCAGATTGTTTGTAGCAGATATTGTCCGGACGCCTAGGAAAATCCACCTTACCTATTCTCAGAGGATTTATCCAGGCGTGAATCTGCATTCCAAGAGAGTGAGCTGTCTTAACCGCAAGTGCAAGCGGATCATATCCAGGACCTTCGCCCGGAGTATCCGTAAGGCTTGGTGCCCACTGCAGTATCTTTGATGGATAAAGGGCGTCCGTATTGCTTACCACCTGGAACATCACGGCGTTGCAGCCGGAACGGTGAATCTTTGTTATCAGGGAGACAAGGTCTTTCTTCTGTTGCTCCCTCTGCTGGGCAGCTACTTTCTTTCCTTCCTTCAGCATTATGCGCACCTTCGGCCAGTCAATGCTTTCGACCGTGGAAAGCCACGCACCGCGGAATTCAAACGGAATAGTGATACTGTCTTTCTGCACATCGAACTTACGTGCTGAAAAATCATCGTCTTGACAGAAAGCTGTCGCCGAGCCAAAAATCAGACCCAGCAGTGAGTAAAGAAACACCAGTCTTTTCATCGAAATTGCATATTTTCTTCAAAGATATTGAAATTTGCTGAAAAGGGGCATATCCGTTACTTTTGTAAATAATAAATTTTAACGGATGATAACTCTTGTCATTATAGCGGTTACCTGCATCGTGAGCATCATCGCCTTCTCGAAAAGGGAAATGCTGAACGGGATGCTGTTCAATGCCTATCTGGTTTATAACCAAAAGAAAATATACCGGCTTTTCTCCCACGGTCTTATCCACGGTAGCTGGGGACATTTGTTTTTCAATATGCTTACCCTGTACTTTTTCGGCACGAACACGGAACTGTGGTTTCAGGAAGCCTGGGGCAAGACAATAGGAGCCGTCCTGTATGTCCTCATGTATGTAAGCGCCATTGCCGTAAGCTCCCTGGCGGATCTCAAAAAATACCGCAACGAGCCGCGATACAATGCCCTGGGAGCATCCGGAGCGGTATCTGCCGTACTGTTCGCATCCGTGCTTTTCGACCCTATGATGGGCATTTACATATACTTGATTCCAATACCGATACCGGGGTTTGTCTTCGCTCCGCTCTACCTCCTGTATTGCTGGTGGATGGCAAAGCGCAACAAGGATAACATAGGACACTCAGCCCATTTCTGGGGAGCCGTCTACGGATTCGTGTTCCCTATAATCTGCATGCCGTCCCTGGTCAACCACTTTCTCTCGCATTTCATTAAATGATGATTTTGCACGGTATTTGCTAAGTAATGTGTAAAAAATAAGTTGCATCAGTTGGCCGGTTTGACGAGGTAGTTCCATTGTCCGAGTTCCGGAGCGAAGATGACCTGACTGGCAAGTCTCTTCTGGTACGATTCTACAATCGGTCGCTTGATGTCATATGTTTTAGAGTTAATGTGAACATGCACCTTCAACCCATTCTTCGTAGTAGTCATCGCAGCCCTGTCAGCAGCATTCTGAAGGGACATCAGAGGAGCGCCGCTCCAGCTGCGGGTGATTTGCGAAAAGAGCCTGTGCTCGATGGGATTGAACTTGGAACAATACGGAGGATAATGAACCATAAGAAGCCTGATACCCAGTTTGTTGGCAAGGTCCATAAGATCTTGCTTGACGATTCTGTGCGAGGAGGAGTTGGACCCTCCGCCATCACACAGGATAACGAGGGTACGAGCATTGGGGTATTGCTCCTTGAGATGTTCTCTCCATACTCTCGCGATGTTGTCACAGACGAACTTGGACGTGTCATGGCTAATGCCCAGCGTCATGTAACCCTCATTTCTGGTCACATCGTAGATGCCGTGCGGAACAATCTGGCCGTCAGAGAAGGTGGAGAAGTCATGGTCAAGGGACTTGAGTGGTCCGTTACACAGTGCCTTCCCGTCCCGTTTGAAGTTCCCAATCATCTCCTTTTTCTTGGTGTCGATGCTGATAATGGGAAGTCCAATCGCCTCGGCTTCTTCGCGGATGGAAGAGATACGCTGGAACTGTTCATCTCGGTTCTTGACCTCCTTCATGGGAAGGTCCTTATAGAAGGAACGCTCTCTAAGGCCAAGGGAGTCAAGGATTTGACGGACGAAGTAGCGGGAGATGTCGTATCCCATCGCGAAAAGTTCACCCATGATCTGAGTGACACTCAGGGAGATCCACACCACATTCTCATCCTGCGGAAGGCCTGCCGTATGCGGTTCGATAATCTGCACGACGGCCTGCGTCCACTCCGGATGCTGTGGAAGCACGCTCTTCCGGCCAGCACCCGCTCTGCGGATGCGGCCTTCTCCCGGACCATCTCCCGTGAGAAGTTCCTGTCTTCCATTTTGAAGAGTATGTGTGCTTGTTCCCATTCTTTTGCTAACTTTGCGGTAGCTGAACCCTTGAGCCTTGAAGTCGGCGGCCTTCGTGGCCAAGAACCTTCTTCTGTCTCTTTCGTTCAGCGTGGACATATACGCCAAATCTTCTGGCGAGAGGATTTCTGGAGGGGCTTTCGTTATCATTTTAAGAGACTTGGAATTACTCTTAAATTTACGAAAAATCCTCCAGATTTCCTATACTATATCATTGATAATCAACGAATTAAATCAAGTTTTTGTCACTTTTTCGGAGGCCCTTTTCAAGGCGGTTTTTCAACGGTTCTCAACGGTAAGTCACAGTCGCAAATGGCCGCATAGGTGAGCCTCCAAAATGAAGCAGGTTATTTTTTAACAATTACTAAAAACTTGAAAACGCTTAAAACTACTTACGATGAAAAGGTCATTTATATTCACGGTGATTATTACGGCGGCTTTGGCCCTGCCGCAGATTATGCCGGCCCAGGGACACGTTTATATGTATGACACCGGCCATCCGGCAAGACCTGCTCGGTATGGTAATAATAATCATGGTGGAACCTATTTCGGGTTCAGGTTCGGAATAAACGCAACCGAGGTCAGTTCGGAAGCCACATATCTGGAAAGCAGCTCACCAAGAGGTGGACTTCAGGCCGGATTTGTAGTTGGACAGCAACTGGCACAAAGGGTTCCGTTATTCCTTGAAACCGGACTTATGTATTCGGAAAAAGGCGGAAAGAGCGACTATGGCGGAGATTTCAGTTACAACCTGAACTATCTGGAAGTTCCGCTCAACTTCAAGTACATGATTTATTTCCCGCAACCGAGAATAAGCGTCCAGCCTTTTATGGGCCCATACCTGGCATATGGAGTGGGCGGATATGTCAAAGACTTCAATGCCAGACAGGCATACCACAGTTTCGGAGACGCCGAAGACCAGTTCAAGAGATTCGATGCCGGACTTAAAATCGGATGCGGATTCAGCATCCAGGCATTTTATGCAGAGCTGAATTTCAACGTCGGGCTTGCCAACATCGGCCACGATATGTTCGACGAAACACACAACCGCGGGGTAAGCCTCACGGTCGGCGTAAATTTCTAGAGAAGGCAGAAACCGTCCCCGTCTTCAAGCACCGGAAACTTTTGCCTGAAACGGTTCAGACCCTCCATATCCAGTTCGGCTGATATGGAGGTTTCTTTTGCATCCGGGCAGCTGTCCACAACATTTCCCATCGCGTCTATGATCATTGTCCCACCAATGTATTCACAGGCCGGATCGTTGCCCACACGGTTGACGGCCAACACATAGCACTGATTCTCTATGGCTCTTGCCGGAAGCAGTTTCTTCCACGTCGGAACTCTCTTTGCCGGCCAGCTTGCAACATAGATTATGGCGTCATATTCCGGCTTTCCATCCTCAGCGATGCCGTTGCGGACGAATACCGGGAATCTCACGTCATAGCAAACCTGAAGGAGAATCTTCACTCCCTTCCAAACGACAATGACCTTTTCCTGCCCGGCAGAATAATTCTTGGTCTCTCCTCCATATGTGAAAAGATGGTGCTTGTCATAGGAAAAGCACATATCCGGAGTGACAAAATAAAGACGGTTGAAAAAACGCCCGTCCGTTTCCTTGACGGCCACGCTTCCGCAAACGGCGCAATCCAGCCTGGACGCTTCTTTTTTCATCCATCGCAGAGTAAAACACTCTCCATTTTCATCCAATTCCTCAGCGATGCCGTCAGGCTTTGTGGCAAAGCCGGTTGAAAACATTTCGGGAAGAAGGAAAAGATCCGTTCCTCTCAAAGAATCCATTATTGCAGAATTGGCTGCGGCATTTCCCTCGGGATCCGCCCAAATCACATCGCGCTGTAAAAGACTTACTTTCATAACACTTCAAATATAATTGTATTTTATTGTTTTTCAAAATCTTTCCTTTAATCAGCATATAAATAACTTCTTGTATATTATTAACACTTTTTAACAAGTTTTCTTAGGTCTCCGATAACCATCTCTATACTTTTGCTCCAGAAAACAACATTTAATAACGCTCTTAAAATCATGGAAAATAAAAACATTCCCGTTGATCCTTACGGAGAAAAAATTGAAAAGAATGCAAATTATGCAAAAGCCTTAGACTGTTTGTCAAAAGGAAAAACCGAACAAGGCCTTTGCTGTGCAAGACGGGCTTACAAAGAAATTTTTGGAGTAGAGCCTGATGAAGAAAAAACCAAACAATGGCTAATGAGGGCTATTGAACACGGCTATGAACCAACACAAACCAATAAAGTGTACTTGGCAAAAGGTCTTATTCACTATAAAGAAGCTTACAATAATCTTCTTGCTGCATTAAAAAAAGAGCAAATTGAGGTTGACCTTCTTCCGCTCACCCAATCACCAAAGCATATCTGGGTACGAGACTTTATGCCCATTCAACTAAGCAAAAACCTGTTCTTTTCTTATAAGTATCTGCCCGATTATCTGTATGATAGCCAAGACTATATTCCGGATTATAACACTATCATAAACTGTCTTCACTTAAATTGCATTTCTTCAGATATTGTCCTTGACGGTGGTAATGTGGTAAGGTGTGCAGACAAAGTCATAATGACAGATAAAATTTTCAAAGAAAATCCTAAATACGGAAAAATAGAACTCCTCTCAAAACTAGAAGACCTAATGCAAGCCCAAATAATTCTCATTCCCTGGGATCGACAAGAAATATTCGGTCATGCAGACGGTATGGTACGCTATATCTCAGAAAGTAGAGTTCTGCTTAACAACTATGCAGATTTTGACCCTTCTCTACGCCGAAGGCTGGTGGGTGCCCTTTCGCCTCATTTTATTGTAGAGGAACTTGAATATCGTTCTCCGCGATACAACAAATTATCGTGGGCTTATCTAAACTTTCTTCAGACAAATAATTGTATCTTTATACCAGGATTGCACGCCAAGGAAGACTTGCTGGCCGCAGAACAAATACGGCAATACTACCCGAATTATAAAGTAATTCAGATACAAGGCTGCCAGCAGCTTGCCCAAGAAGGCGGGGCTTTGAACTGTATTTCCTGGAACATTTTTTAACTTAATTTTATATGGCAACTATTTTAGAAAAAGCACTGACTCAGTTTAATGCCCGAAAGGCTACGAATTTGTCTATGATTAATGAAGAGTTTATGGAAATTGCCAAAACGGTTCTTTATGGGGGTTATTTCCTTGTTAACGGAACTGTTCGTATCTATCCTCTTGAAATTGAATTCTATCTCCACGGAGAATTAGAGAGCGATCGCAAAAAAAGTTGGATGACAGATATCAAAATGATTCACAGAAACTACAAAGACAAAGAAAAAACACCATATTTTCCTAAGAAAGGTTCCTTATATCCTCATACATTTGGCGTTGATGTGACATTTGAAAATGAAGATGAAAACTATCGTGCATCATTTTTAATTAGAGAGTATTTATATGTAGACGAGAAAGAGCGTGTTAAAGTGTCAAATCCTTCATTTTTATGGGAAGATCTGTTTGGCTATAATTCGTTTTCTGGAAATGGGCTTCAAATCAAATGGGTAGATGATGAGGAACAGGTTAAAGAGCCAAGCATTAATACTCGCAAGAATCTAAATAACGCGGATGGAACGCCAGATACTAAACCTTGGCGTTTTACAAAAGTTTGATCATTTTTTGCTAAATTGCACAAAAGTTAAACGATCAACCAATTTTTTAATTCCACATAATATGAAAAAAATGATCATTTGTCTGATGGCCGCGCTGATTATTGTTCCCGGGTGCGGTAACATGAACCAGACAACTTCAGGCGGACTTATCGGCGGAGGTGCCGGAGCTGCAGTAGGAGCAGGAATCGGAGCTTTGATCGGTAAGGGTAAGGGCGCTGCCATCGGTGCCGCTATCGGTAGTGCCGTAGGTGCCGGAGCCGGCGTTCTCATCGGAAGAAAGATGGACAAGAAGGCCGAGCAACTCGAGAAAGAACTCGAAAACGCAAAGGTTGAGACTGTAACCGACGTCAACGGACTCGAGGCTATCAAGATAACCTTCGAGAGCGGACTTCTTTTCAAGACCGGAAAGAGCGACCTTTCAGCAGCCTCCAAGAACGACCTGGCAAAGTTTGCCACATCCATGAAAGACATGGCAGACACGGACATCACCATCTACGGTCACACGGATAACACCGGATCGGCCGCAGTAAATGAAAGACTGTCTCTTGAAAGAGCCGGAGCCGTTAAGAATTATCTGAAGAGCCTTGGCATCGCAGACGCCAGGATGACAAGCGAAGGCAAGTCTTTCAACGAGCCTGTTGCAGACAACTCCACCGAGGCTGGAAGAGCCCAGAACAGAAGAGTGGAGGTTTACGTTACTGCCAACAAGACTATGATCGAGCAGGCAGAAGCCGGAACATTGAACTAAGTTCTTCAGGGGTTTCTGCTACGAGGATCCTCTGGCGGTAATCGCCTCTTATCATGCCTTGACTTTCAAGGTGATTCATCAACGATATCAGCGGGTTCCAGAATCCGCTGATATTGTATAATATGATCTTCTTGTCGGTGTATCCTATGGTGGCGGAAGAGATGACGGTGAAAATTTCATCGAGGGTGCCGATGCCTCCCGGAAGGGCAACCATAACATCGCTGAGATTTATCATGATCTCCTTTCTCTCCGACAGATTCTTGCAATAAACAGCCCGGTCCACCGGAGAAAAAGACTTCCCCTTTTCCTCGATTATTTCAGGAATTACGCCTATGAGTTTTCCACGGCCACACTCCGTAACAGAAGACGCTCCTTCCCTAAAACCTTCCGCGATGGTCTCCATAAGCCCCAGGCGGCAGCCTCCCCACACCAGGGAATATCCGCTCTGTCCTATCCACATCCCAAGTTCCTTTGTGGCTGAGAAATAAGACTGGTCTACATTTTTGTTCGCCGAACAGAAAACTCCGATATTCATATAACTGCTGTTTTCCGCAAAGTTAAACAAAAAGAGACCGCCCCAACCCGGCGGTCTCTCTTTGTGTCCGAAGAAATGGATTTACTTCGGGCTATTAATAATCACAACACTGCTGTCTGGAAGATATAGCTTGGAAGAAATATAGGTTCCGTCAAACTTATGCTTCTTTGAAATGATTATCGGATGCAGGGTGAGAATGCTGTCCTTCACTTCCACAAGGGCGTTTCCGGATTCTTCTTCTTCCCCGTCTCCACCAAGAGCCTTGATGGCGGAAATCCTGCTTGCAATGATCTTGAGGTCTGCCCTTACGGTCGTATCCTTGACGATGCGGGTTCCTGAAATCGATGTGCTGTCATCCACGATAATCGAAGAAGATTTGTGTATCACGTCTATTGTTGGATAAATGGCGTAGGCCTTTGTCTTTCCCTTTGCCACATACATATACATTCCGCCTCTGTAAGGATCGCCATCCGAAATCCAGCGTTCTTCCTCGTCATCGTTGAAAGGTCTTCCGTTCCAGGAAACATAGCCCCCTATGCGGCGCCTTGTGGAGCGGGCCATCCTGTCGCTCATCCTCTCCCAGGTTACGCTCTGCCCGTCTACGGTCTCAGGAAGGGCTGCGTATTCTACCTTCAGGGTATCGTAGAGCTTGTCGAAAGTCTTGGTTGCGGATGTGTCCTGAACCCGGCCCACCTTCAGAGCGTGGCTTCCCATGAACAAAATCAGACCGATAACGGAAATTATCCAAACCAGGAACAATATCCATCCAAGGCGGAACCTAGGCTTCCTGAGGTTGAACAGCCACCAGATTCCCACATAGAACATGGCTATGCAAGGAATTATGAGACTGCATATTATGAGAACCTTGTAAAGTATCCTGCCCCAAGGATTCACGTCTATAAGATTCAGCGCGTTCACCGGATTGACGCCAAACACGACATCACTGCCAAGCATTACCCCCCAGACCATAGCAAGGAACAAAACGCCAAGGGCTATGAAAAGCAGGCCGGCAAATATCTTTATCAGGCGGCCGAACCAGCTCCCCCTGAACTGCTCCGGGTTATTGACGCTTTCCTCGGCCCCCCTGATTCCGGGATCGGTTCCCATCATCTGGCATCTCTGGCTGTAGGTCTGGGCAGAAGGAACAACTATCCACAGGATGATATATCCCCAAAATACAAGGTGGAACAACGGAGACATAAAACGCAGTGGTAAGAAGAAGTGCACTCCCACTATATGCAAGGCAAGGATTATCGCGAGGATAATTCTCAGTATACTTGGGTCGAATTTGAAATAATGGCCAAGTCCGCTGCAAACTCCTCCGATCATACGGTCAGATGTGTCTCTGAAAAGACGGCGATGCACAGGGGTTGGATTCGGCTGCTGGGCCTGTTGCCAGGTCTGTTTCTGGGCGGTGGCATTCCCGGAAGCGTTTTCTTCTTCCTCGTCGCCGAACTGGCTTGGATTACCCATAATGGAAATCACTTCTTCAACCCTGTCTGAAGTAACGACCTCTTCCTTTTTATTCTTTTCCAGAAGGAGTTCTGCGATACGGCTTTCTATATCGCTGATGATTTCCCTTCCCTCAGGCCTCTTTTCATAATGGCGTGTTATCGAATCCAGGTAAACCTTCATTTTCTGATAAGCCACAGGACTCAGCGTGAAAGGAACACCGCCGATGCTGACTCTCATTACTTCTTCCATTATTCTTCCTCCCCGTTTAAGTCAATACCTGTCTTTATCAAATCAACCGTCTTTATAACTTCTCCCCAAGCCTCGTCCATAAGCTCAAGAGCCTTGCGGCCTTTTTCTGTCAGGGAGTAGTATTTTCTAGGCGGACCGCTCGGGCTTTCCTCCCATCTGTAAGAAAGAAGTCCCTGGTTCTTCTGGCGGGTCAGCAGCGGATAGAGGGTTCCCTCAACCACTATCATCTTTGCCGCCTTAAGCTCGGCGATAAGGGGAGAGACATAAGAATCTCCCTTTCTGAGAATGCTCAGGATGCAGTATTCCAGCACCCCTTTCCTCATCTGCGCCTTGATATTCTCGGCATTCAGATCGAGGTCATTGTTGATATTACTGTTGATTTCCATAACCATACTGCTTTCTTGTGGTGAATTTTTCAATATTCTCCGCCGTCAGCGGCCATCCCCTCATCTCGCATTTCTGGACCGGTGTCACAGCAGCCGGGGCAACTATCCACAGGATGATGTAGATAAGCAGTCCGCCGCCGCCGATAAGGAACAGTACTACGAAGATTACCTTCAGAATAGTAGGGTCGAAGTTCATGTAGTAACCAAGACCGGTACAGACTCCGCCGATGCTGCGGCTGTCGATGTCCCTGTAGAACTTTCTTTGCGGAGCATCCTGATAAGGTGGATTGGCATAAGCCTGGTTGGCATAGTTCTGATTGTTCTGCTGGGTCTGGCCGCCTCTGGTGTAGGCGGTGCCGTCCGGCATTCCGAGGCGGGCGATGATCTCCTCTATCATATAAAGGTTGACCACATTTTTAACGGACGAAGTCTTGGATGAAAGAATCTCCGCAATTCTCTCTTCAATATCGCTCATAGTCTCTTCTGACTGGATGCCGGCAGAAGACCTCGTCCTGAAAGCTTCAAGGTAGTCTTTCAGAAGAGCGTAGGCGTCTGTCTCAAGGGTAAAGCTTTTGTTGCCGATGGCAACGCTGACAACTTCTTTCATAGTATTGATGATTTTAGTGTTTTAGTTTCTCAAGTATTTTGCAATGCAAATATATATGATTTTATAGGTACTTTGTATTGCATAGTAGTGGGTTTTTAAGAAATCCTGATACCTTAAGCCATCTAAACTTCCTGGTATCAGGATATTACTCTTTTTGTAACAATTGTTACGTTTTTGTTACAGCTATTGCTCTGCCGGTGTTTCTGGGGCCGGAGTCTCAGTTGCTGGAGCAGACTCGGTCTGTCCGCCTACCGGGAAAGCAGGAACTGCTGATGCCGGCTTCTTCTCAAGGATTTCCTTTGCGTTAACTTTCTTTGCGCTCCTTGTGGAGATAGCTGCTGTAGCTGCTATGCTGAACAATATAATAACAGCTGCGAGAATCCAAGTGGACTTCTCAAGAATGTCTGCAGCCTGTCTAACGCCGAATGTTGTGTTGCCGGCACCGAAGTTGGAAGCAAGTCCGCCACCCTTTGAATTCTGCAGCAAAACTGCGATGGTGATCAGTACGCTTGCTATCACGATTATTACTACAAAAAATCCGTACATATCAATCTGTATTTTTCTTCATTTCGTTTACAAGGGCTGCAAAGTAAGCACTTTTTTGCGGATATAGCAAAATAAGTTTGGAGAAAACTTCAATGGCCTTGTCGTAAAAACCCTGCTGGGCATAGATGTGTCCGAGGGTTTCCGTGCAGAATGCAAGGTCGTCGAAATTGACGCTTCCATCGTCTTTGAGTAAGGATGATTTCTTCTCCTTCGGCTTTGCAGACTCCTGCTTTTCCTTTACCGCAGCTGACGGCTCCGGAGACTGACTATAGAATGGACTGTTTTTCAGCTTAAGCTCCATATCTTCCTCCGGATCAATGGTTTTAAGGTCTTCCTTAGAGAAGAAATCCCCTCCGGCCACAATCACCCTCGGCCGATGGACAGGCTCTTCCTGAACCAGAGGTGTCTCTTTCTCCGAAACCTGATTTTCCTCGGCGATTTCTACCGGGACCGGGGAATTAATCCTGTCATAAAGCGTCTTTCTGGAAGACAGGAAAACAGCCGTCCTGGAAAGAGTCTGGGCAAAGGCTTCCTTATCCTTGCGATAGAGCTTTTCCATAAGGATTTCCCTCAGATACGAAAACCACGGACTCTCTTTAAGAGCCGCTTCCATATCCATAAGGTCCATGGAACCAACATCGGAATATGTCAATCCCTCTATCTCCATTCAGCAACGGTAGCGTTGAATATATCTTCCACCAGGGTCTCTATGATCTGCTGGCACAGGGCATCCTGCACGGAATCCAGAGAGTTGGTGGAGTCGTAATCTTGGTAGGCCGCAAAGCTCCTTCCGCCAGGGAAGGCCTCGTCGGGATATTTATTGTTCTTGTAGAAAATCCTCACCGTGATGGTAAGGCGGTTCCTGGAAGCAACCTCATCCGCCGTAACGGCAGTAGGAGTAACCTCGTAGCCGGTAATATAACCCGTAACCTCCAGGTCAGGATCATCATAAACCATCTCCAGCTTCGTAAGCCGGCGGTACTTGTCCTGAAGGGCTTCCGTAAGCTGACTTGCCAGAGTCGGGTTGATTATCATAGCCTTGTTCTCAAGGTTGGCTACCATAATAGTCTTAATATCAGGCTGCAGGCTGGTACCGGAGAACGAATAGATTCCGCATCCTCCCGCTACAAAGGCAACTGAGATTGCCGTAAATATTCTCAGCAGATATTTCATTTCTTTTTCTTTTTCAGGTCAATTCCGTACTCGTTGATCTTACGGTAGAGCGTTCTTTCCGATATTCCGAGTTCCTCGGAGGCGGCTTTGCGGTTGCGCGGATATTTCTTCAGCACTTCCATTATCCGCTCCTTGTACATTGAATCTATCGAATAATCTTTTGTTTCCTCTTCCGAGGTCTGTTCCACAACAATAACCTTCGGGGTGGTGTGAGAGGATGGCTGGCCAGCCGGCTCCACATGTATGTTCTGCGACGGCTGGGGAAGTCCCCCGGCGGAAATTTTCTGCTTTATCGCATCCACTTCCTGCTTGAGGGAATAAATCATCTTGTAGATCATTTCCTTGTCGTTGATGAAACCACCATCCTGACCCGGGACGCTGATTACCGGGTGAAGGTCTTCGTTCTGCTGCGGTATGTAGGATTTCAGCGTTTCGGCGTCTATCTCACGGGATGTTTCCAGAACCGTGATCTGTTCGACGATATTCTTCAGCTGGCGGATGTTGCCGGGCCATCTATAGGTCAGCAATACGGCCTGGGCATCTCTTGTCAGAGAAACCGGCGGCATATTGTAACGGTCCGCGCAATCTACCGCAAACTTCCTGAAAAGCATTAAGATATCTCCGCGCCTTTCTCTAAGCGGAGGAAGGGTTATAGGTATCTGGTTCAGTCTGTAATACAAGTCCTCCCTGAATTTCTTCTGGCGTATAGCCTCCATAAGGTCCACATTTGTAGCGGCTATTACCCTGACGTCCGTTCTTTGTACGGTGGAAGATCCCACCTTGTAGAATTCTCCGCTTTCCAGAACCCTGAGAAGCCTCTTCTGAGACTCCGCGCTAAGTTCTCCAACCTCGTCCAGGAATATCGTTCCCCCGTCGGCGACCTCAAAATATCCTTTCCTGTTCTCGTTGGCACCGGTAAAAGAGCCTTTGATATGGCCGAACAGCTCGCTCTCCATCGTTCCTTCCGGAATAGCTCCGCAGTTTACGGCTATGTATTTATGGTGTTTCCTCGGACTGCTGCTGTGGATTATCTGAGGTATGGATTCCTTTCCCACGCCGCTTTCTCCCATCACCAGCACGGACATATCCGTAGCTGCGACCTGTTCCGCCACAGCCAGGGCGCGAAGAAACTTAGGGTCGTCTCCTATAAGGTCAAAGCGGTTTTTTAAACTCTGCAACTCCATTTCCTGTATAAATTTCTTGCTCAAAAGGCAAAGTTAAGAAAATACTGACATTTTTTCAGTATTTTTGTCAGATGCTAAATACGATTGAAAAAATACTTGCTATCATTCCTTCCAGATATTCCTCCACGAGGTTCCCGGGAAAACCGTTGGCTATTGTCCACGGAGTTCCCATGGTTGTCCGAACCTTCCGTCAGGCTGCAAAGGTTTTCGGAGATGTTTGCGTAGCCACTGATGACGAGAGGATTCTGCGCACCGTCATAGAAAACGGCGGACAGGCGGTAATGACATCCTCCTCACACCGCAGCGGAACGGACAGGTGCCTTGAGGCTCTGCATGAATATATGGCCAAAAGCGGAAAATCTTTCGAAGGTGTGGTAAATGTCCAGGGAGACGAACCATTTATCTCGACCCTCCAGATGGAAACCCTTGCCGGTGCCCTTATGAGCGACGGCGTGGATATAGCCACCATTGTAAAGAGGGCCGAAAGGATTTCTGACCTGGAAGACCCGAACCGTCCGAAGGTTGTGGTAGACAGAAACATGAATGCCCTATATTTTTCTCGCAGCCTCATCCCTTTCCACCGTGGAGAGCCGCTGACGGACCAGATGCTTGGAAGCCTTCCTTATTATTTGCACGTGGGGCTTTACGGCTACCGCTGCGCCGCCCTGGAAAAAATATGTGCAATGGAAGAAAGTTTCCTGGAAAAATGCGAAAAGCTGGAACAACTCCGCTGGCTGGAAAATGGCTTGAGAATCAAGGTCGCCGAGTGTAACACCCCGTCCTTCGGGATAGATACCCCAGAAGACCTCGAAAGAATCAACAAAATGGATTTCAAAGAATTATAATAACAAACACTATATGAAGAGATTTTTCAAAACCACTCTCATCGCGGCAGTAGCCCTTATCGTGGCTTTCTGCGCTAACCCTCAGCAAATGGCAAAACTCGCCTCTATGGTCAAGACGGAATGCACACCACAGATACTGGAGTGTGTAGCGGGACAGATCAAGGCCACATATTCAATATCGTTTCCGGCCAATTATTTCTTGCCAAACGCATATCTGAAGATTACGCCTCAGCTGGTTTATAACGGAACCACGGAAAATGGTCCGGAGTTCTGGATGCAGGGAGAAAAAATCAGGGACAATTATGCTGTTGTTCCTTACAAGAGCGCCAGCAACGTAAAGCGTGACGTGGTGTTCCAGTATAAGCCGGGAATGGAGAAGGCTGTCCTTCAGCTTGCCGTAACCATCTACAACGCAAGCAAATCCAAGAGCTGGACTTACCCTCTGCCGTTCAAGATCGCGGAAGGAACCATTTGTACTTCCAATCTTGCCCAGACCAACGGAATTCCTTTCTTCGAGAAGGACAAATACCAGATGGAAACGACAGAGCAGGTGGAAACCCAGATACTGTACGATGTAAACAAGTCCGATGTCAAGGCAGCCCGACTGAATTCCGATGAGGTCAAGGCTTTTGAAAAATTCCTCAGCGATGCCAACAGCGACTCCAGGACTACCGTAAAGAAGGGAAAGATCATAGGATATGCTTCTCCGGAAGGACCTGAAGACAAAAACAACAAACTTTCCATCGAAAGAGCCAAGAGTGCCAAGGCTGCCTATGACAAGACCATCTCCAAGAGGGCTAACGTGAATATGGACGTTACCGTGGAAGAGAGAGGAGAGGACTGGGAAGGTTTCAAGAAACTTGTGGAAGCTTCCAATATCGAGGATAAGGACCTCATCATCAGGGTTCTGTCGATGTATTCAGACCCTGTTGTAAGGGAAAGGGAAATCAGGAATATGTCTCAGGTATTCCAGACCCTCAACAACAAGGTTCTGCCACAGCTCAGGCGCAGCCGCATTGTCGCAGAGGTTGACAAGAAGAATTTCAACGACGAAGAACTCAAGCAAATGATAGAGACTTCTGACGACCGTCTGACGGAAGAGGGATTGCTCTATAGCGCAAATCTCTTTGACGATCCCGCAAAGAAGGCTTCCATCTACAACCAGGCTGTAAGGAGATTCAACAGCCAGAGGGCTATCAACAATCTCGCAGCCCTTGCCCTGCAGCAGAACAAGCCGGATGAGGCAATGAGCTGGCTCAATAAGGTAACCGACAAGACTGCTGGATATTACAATAACCTCGGTGTGGTTGAAATGCAGAAGGGGAATGCAGACAAAGCTGCAGAATATTTCTACATGGCACAGGGAGAAAACGGAGAGGTGATTGATTCCGCAAAGGAGAATCTCGGCGCCCTTCTCATCCAGGACGGAGACGTTGACGGAGCTCTGGAAATACTCAACGGAACCGATGGTTTCATCCACGGACTTGCTCTCGTCCTTAAGGGAAGAAACGACGAAGCACTCAAGCATCTCAAACAGGAATACAATCCGGACGAATCTTACCTTAGAGCAATTATCGCAGCCAGGAAGGGAGATGTGACGACTTGCGAAAATGAGCTCGTGAAGGCATTTGAAAAAAAGTGCTACGAAGAGCGCATAGATAACGACATAGAGTTCGCCGCACTGCAGTAACAACAAGGAAATGAACGATCCGCACAGGATAAAGCTCGTCCTTTTCTCCAACACCTATCCGTTTGGAGGGGGCGAGACTTTCCTTGCGGACGAAATCCCATATCTTGCGGAGCAGTTCCACAGGATAACCATATTCCCGCTCTACCGCCCGGATGGTGAGATGAGACCACACCCGGCAAGCGTAGACATTGCCACCCCGCTTCTTCCGTTCGACCATAAAGACAGGAAGGGATTCCTGAAGAAAGGCCTGTTCAACACAGCCCCGTTCTTCTTTGCCACAAAGGAATTCTTCAGAGCCGTCTTCGGAAAGAGAAACAAGAAGGCGGGACTCGGAAGGCGTCTTCATATCTTCTTCAACTACTTCCTGATGCTCAGGACAATACTGGGAAACAAAAAACTGATGGAAGAGGTTGTCCGGGAGTGTTGCTTCGCCGATAAAATCTATTTCTACTGGGGAGACAAGAGTGCTATGCTCATCCCTTTCCTTAAGAAACTCGTGAAGCCAAATGTGGAGATCATGCCTATGTTCTGCGCAAGGTTCCACGGTTCGGACCTTTACGAGGAGGCAAAGGGCTATCTTCCCTTCCGCGATATGATAATGGAGCATACTGATTATGCCATTCCTGTATCATACAACGGAATGAACTACATCAAGGCAAACTATAATCCTTGTCCTAAGATCATCGAGGTCTGGCACCTTGGCTCCACCCATCACGACGAGAACTTCCATAATTCCATCGCCGAGGAAAGCAATGTTTTCAGAATCGTCGGCTGCGCCAACACCATTCCTCTCAAAAGAATAGATCTGGTTGTCAAAGCCATACAACTTATCAAAGAAGACAAATCCGCAATGGGTAAAATCAAGGAAAGAGGCTTTGACAGAATAACCTATACTCACTTTGGTGGCGGCAATTTGCTGCAAAAACTAAGGGAAGATACAAAGGATGAAGATATAGATTTCAGAGGCTCTAGACCACACGACGAAATCCTCAAATTCTACAAGGAAGAAGGTGCAGACCTTTTCATCCTTGCCAGCCGGAGCGAGGGCATTCCAGTTTCAATCATGGAGGCGATGAGTTACGGCATTCCCGTTATCGCAACAAACGTCGGAGGCGTAAGCGAACTCTTCCGCAACTGCCCGCTGGGATACATCATCGATGCCGACATCACCGCAGAAGACCTCAAGGACCAAATCGTTGAATACATTCTTCTTCCAAAGGAAATCCACAGGCAGATGAAGCAGAACTGCTACATCAACTGGAAGGAAGAATGGGATGCCAAGACCAACTACACCCGCTTTGCCGAAGAGCTCCTCGGCGTATAGTCAAAACACAGAAATCCCATGAAAAAGAGTTTTATCCTTGCCGCAATTATACTGCTCTGCGCCCCGGCATTTGCCCAAAACAAGATGTTCGACATCAAATATTACCGGCACGTGTATGTTCCGTCAAAAGTCAACGGCCAGGATGCCTTGCTGATATTCGACACGGGCGCTCCATATACTTGTCTGGACAGCATTTACCACGCTCAAAGCCCTTACAAATACAAAAATATGGGCAACGCTAAAATGGGCGGAACGGGCAACAATGAGCAGAAGGTGAAAATCATCATCCGCGAACTCACTTATACAGCCGGAGACAAGCAGTACACGAGCGAAGTTTCTCCTATCTTCCAGCTCAAGCAAATTACCGGCGATGCCGCTGACGGCCTTATGGGAATCTCCGATTTGGGCGGAGTGGTTATCGCGATAGACTACAAGAATAAAAAGATGGGGTTCTGGGACAAAGTATCAGAAGCGGACATAAAAGGCTACACCCCTATTGCAATCAAACACGCCAACAACAGGATTTACGTGCCGCTGAGCATTACCGTTGACAAAGACCGTACAATTCCGGGAGAGTTCCTGATGGATCTGGGAAGCGGCGGAACCATTTCTTTTACCAGCGCCTTAGCCGCAAAACACAATCTTCAGAACATCAAGCCGCAATTGCCTTACAATATGGCTGTTGGCGGCATCGGAGGATCTTCTTCCGCCTGTGATTTCAGGGCGCAAAGCGCTTCCGTCGGGGGCTTCAAGCTGGAAAACATAACCGTAGAGTTCAGCCAGAACACCGGCGGAGCTCTCTCGGACAGAGAGTATCTCGGGATCGTAGGCAATGAATTCTGGGAAAGGTTTGACCTTATAATAGACCTCCCTAACAAAAAGCTGTACCTAAGGCCTAACGCAGATTTCAACAAGCCGTTTGACGCCCCGACAAGAGGCTTCGCCTATACGGACAGGAGCAAGACTCTCGGCTACTGGGTTGTCAATTGTCTTTATCGCGATTCAAATGCTGAAAAAGCCGGCCTGAAAAACGGAGACCACATCCTCTCAATCAATGGCAAAGACGTGAAAACCATCTCAATGGACGAGCAGCAGACTTTCTTCAATAACCTGAAATCCCTTACTCTGGAAATAGAAAGAGACGGAGCTAAAAGCACCGTCTCCTTCAGCTTCGATGATCCTAAAATCTGATCAAAAATATGTTTGAACCGCAAAGGCGAATTGGTCTATAAATATCTTCTTAAAAGCCGATATGTTATTCTGTTCGTAGAAAATAAGCATCGCCTTCTTATAGTCCACAGAATCTACTGTCCTGAAAGATATGGGGCAACAATTGTTTGCAATGAGAATGGCGTTGCTGGTGATTCTGGCTGTTCGCTTGTTTCCGTCGGCAAAGGCCTGAATATAAGATATCAGCACCAGGGATAACAATGCTTTCTCAAAGACGTTCTCTTTGCTGTTGATGAGACGGCAAGTATCCTCCAAGGCCTCGCGAATCTGGTGTTCGTTGTCTAGGGGGCGGTAGTTTGTACCAGTTACACCCACACGGCGCTTTCGAATGCCTTTATCCACATCCAGTTCTTTAACCAGCAACGTGTGCAATTCTTCTATGCGGCGGACAGAAAGAGCTTGGAAGTATTCGGGTTCAGCCAGAACAAAGTCCAGTGCGTCCTTGTGGTTGAGCAGCATTACAGCTTCTTCTTTTGTTTTTCCGGATGCAGTCTGCTTTTCCCTCAGGAGTTTTTCGGTTTCCAATAGAGAATATGTATTGCCTTCTATTTGAGACGACTTCCAGCTTAAGTCTATACCAAGGCGCTCCATTTCCTTGCGATACTCGGTAGGCGTTATTCCCTCCAGATTCTTGGTGAATTGAGTCTGCAAGCTAGCAAGTCTTTCTTTCTCTTCGGCTGTGAATATATCCACCTGGGGGAGAATATCATTTATGAGTTCGAAATTAAAAGCGGTTTGTACTTCGCGCTCGTCTGTTTCTTTCTGGAAGTATGTGTCAATGTTCAATTCCATTGTTATATGCGCCTGCGGTGATACGCTATAGCGCGTAGCGCGTCCTTGGCCAGTCACAATGGCAGATTTGCTTTGAACCAGAGAAGCGAGAAGACGCTTTACGGTGGCGGGGCTTTCTTTCATGTGCATTCCGGCTTCAATCTCGCTCCTGGAAGAGCTTGGATGATAGTGGAGGTACTGTAGTATTTCGCTTTCTTTGGTCATATCTTTTGAAGTTTACGGCTCAAATATAACAAAAATACGGCTCATTCTCGAGGTTTTTGAGCCGTAAAGTGGGTTATTTTGGCTTTTTTTGAGCCGTATTGATGATTTAAATATGGTCTATTTGCAGACTGGGCGGACTGGTATACCGTATTCGCGATCTATATAGTTCCAGTCTATGTCATGGTCGCAGAAATACAGGTAATTCGCATAACAACTGACACCTTCAGGTGTGAAAGACCAGTAATAGCCGCCTTCCGTCCCGCCTAGATTACTGTCGTCATAAAAGAAACCGGCACAAGGCAGAAAGATGCTGTTACCGTTGGTTTTGCTTGAAATCTTGTAGCCAAGCACGCCGTTCTTTTCCATCCATTCCCAGTTGCATTTTTCAACAAGCTCTTTGATTTCTTCAAGGGTTGGGGTGCGCCAAGGCTTGCCAAGTTTTACAACTGCCACATCATCTTCCGGGCCGTATTTCTTTTTGGCCAGAAGAATGTCTCCGTTGACATTTTTGTACCACTTGTAGTTCTGGGTGGAATACTCCTGCTTGGTTTCTGTTTCTCCCCAGGCGTAATAGTCTCCGCTTTGTTCTGGAGCGGAGGCGCCGATGTTGCGGTCGGCCCACTTCACGGAAAGGCCAAGGTCAATGGCAGTGATTTCTGCCGGAACAGGCTCTTGGGCAGCGGTGTCTTTTGCTGCTGGGGTTGTTGCGGTGTCAGCGACGTTTTCGGTGATTGCCTCGGTTTCCGTCGGTTGGGTTGAGTCAGTCTGATTCTGGGAAGAAGACTTGCAACCGACAATTGTAAGGGCGGCAATAATCGCTGAGAATATAATAACTCGTTTCATACTGGTTATAGTTTAAGGACGGCCATAAAGGCGCTCTGAGGCACCTGAACCTGGCCTACCTGGCGCATGCGCTTCTTGCCTTTTTTCTGTTTTTCAAGGAGTTTGCGCTTTCTTGAGATGTCTCCTCCGTAGCACTTGGCGGTAACGTCTTTTCTTACCTGGCGGACGGTTTCTCTGGCAATGATTTTGGCTCCTATGGCAGCCTGGATGGCAATGTCGAACTGCTGTCTAGGGATGAGGTCCTTGAGCTTTTCGCACATCCTTCTGCCGAAGTCGTAGGCGTGGTCTCTGTGGATCAGCGATGAAAGGGCATCCACCTGTTCTCCGTTAAGCAGTATATCGAGTTTTACAAGCTGTGCCGGACGATAATCCGTGATATGGTAGTCGAAGGAAGCGTAGCCTTTGGATATGCTCTTCAGTTTGTCATAGAAGTCAAAAACTATCTCGCTGAGCGGAAGGTCGAAGTTGAGCTCAACCCTGTCTGTGGTTATATAGTGCTGGCTTACAAGGGTTCCCCTCTTATCCAGGCAAAGTTTCATTATAGGGCCGAAGAAGTCCGCCTTGCTGATGACCTGGGCACGGATGTAAGGTTCCTCGATGTGGTCTATCATCGTGACCTCCGGAAGGCCGGAAGGGTTGTGGACATCCAGGCACTGGCCGTCTGTTGTATAGACTTTGAAAGAGACGTTCGGAACCGTGGTGATGCAGTCCATGTCGAACTCCCTGTAGAGCCTTTCCTGAACTATTTCCAGGTGCAGAAGGCCCAGGAATCCGCAGCGGAAACCGAAGCCCAGGGCCATCGAGCTCTCAGGCTCGAAAACCAGTGAGGCATCGTTGAGCTGGAGTTTCTCAAGGGAAACCTTGAGCTGGTCGTATTCGTCTGTCTCTACGGGATATACGCCGGCAAAGACCATAGGCTTCACTTCCTCGAATCCGGCGATTGCCTCTTTGCAAGGATTCTGGACTGATGTGATTGTATCGCCGACCTTTACCTCAACGGCACTTTTGATTCCGCTTATGATGTAGCCTACGTTTCCGCAGGTGATTTCCGGTTTCGGATTCAGTTTGAGTCCCATTGTCCCGACTTCGTCAGCCACATATTCCATCCCGGTGTTGAAAAATTTCACCTTTTCTCCCTTGCGGATGCTTCCGGCCTCTACCTTGAAGTATGCGATGATGCCGCGGAACGGGTTGAAAACGGAATCGAATATCAGAGCCTGGAGCGGAGCGTCAGGATCTCCTACCGGAGCAGGTATCCTGTCAACGATGGCGTCCAGGATTTCAGGAACTCCCTGCCCTGTCTTGGCGGAACACATGAGAACCTCGCTCTGGTCGCAGCCCAGAAGGTCGCACACCTGGTCTCTGACGAGTTCCGGCTCGGCCGCCTCCATATCTATCTTGTTCAGAACCGGTATGATGGTAAGGTCGTGGTCAAGGGCAAGGTAAAGGTTGGATATGGTCTGGGCCTGAATGCCCTGGGTTGCATCCACAACCAGAAGGGCTCCTTCGGAAGAAGCTATGGAACGTGAAACCTCGTAGGAAAAATCCACGTGTCCTGGAGTGTCCAGGAGGTTGAGGGTATATTCCTGGCCGTCCTTAGTATATTTCATCTGCACGGCGTGGCTCTTGATGGTGATGCCCTTCTCCTTCTCCAGATCCATCGAATCCAGCACCTGAGCCTCCATCTCGCGGCTGGTTACCGTATTCGTTGCCTCCAGCATCCTGTCCGCAAGCGTGGATTTGCCGTGATCTATATGTGCAATTATGCAAAAGTTCCTGATATTTTTCATCGCGATGCAAAAATAACTAAATTTGAAATCAGTATAAAACCGATTAACTCTCTATTATGTCAGATATCCAAAGACTGAAAGATATTGCCTGTCAGATTCGCAGAGACATTCTCCGGATGGTGACAATGGCAAAGAGCGGGCATCCGGGAGGAAGCCTCAGCTCCACAGATGTTGTGACTGTGCTGTATTTCAACAAGATGCAGCATGATCCCAAGAACTGGAACCGTAGCGGAAAAGACGCCGACATGTTCTTCCTCAGCTGCGGGCACGAGTCTCCGCTGCTTTACAGCGCGCTTGCTAGAAGCGGATATTTTCCCGTGAGCGAACTTGCAACATTCCGCAAGATCGGCAGCCGCCTTCAGGGACACCCGGCAACAGACACTAACCTTCCCGGGGTTTTTGAAGCCAGCGGATCTCTGGGACAGGGCCTTAGCGTGGCTGTGGGAGCCGCCCTTGGAAAGAAACTCAATGGAGATTCCCACAAGGTCTATTGCCTTGTAGGAGACGGAGAAAGCCAGGAAGGCCAGATCTGGGAGGCGGCGCAGTTTGCGTCCCATCACAAGGTTGACAACCTGATTGCCTTCACCGACTGGAACGGCCAGCAGATTGACGGAACCACCGAGGAGGTCATCGGACCGGACCATCTGGACCAGAGGTGGAAGGCTTTCGGATGGAATGTGGTAATCGCAGAAGACGGCAACAATATGGAAGATATTCTTTCGGCGATCAAACTCGCTGAAGAGCTCCAGACCATTGAGCCGAAGCCTGTTATGGTTATGCTCAAAACCGTTATGGGAAAAGGCGTGGACTTTATGGAAGGCACCTGCAAATGGCACGGCAAGGCTCCTAAACCGGAAGAATGCGAGGCCGCTCTCAAGCAGATTCCTGAAACCCTCGGAGATTTTTAACCTTAAAATTCCAGACAATGACTAAGTACACAAATACAGGAAACAAGGATACGCGCTCAGGATTCGGCGAGGGACTGCTTGCCATCGGGCGTGAATGCAAAGACGTGGTGGCCCTTGCCGCCGACCTCAAGGGTTCTGTCAAGATGGACGCTTTCGCCAAGGAATTTCCGGAGAGGTTTTTCCAGGCCGGAATCGCCGAGGCAAATATGATCAACGTGGCTGCAGGCCTCTCCCTTAACGGAAAGATTCCTTTTGTGGGAACATTTGCCGCATTTGCTGCGGGAAGGGTTTACGACCAGGTAAGGATGGCTGTTGCATATTCCGAGACAAATGTCAAGATAGCCGCCTCCCACGCTGGAATCACCCTGGGAGAAGACGGTGCCACACACCAGATTCTGGAAGACATCGGCCTTATGAGGATGCTTCCGGGAATGAGCGTAGTGGTTCCTTGCGACTTCAATCAGACAAAGAATGCCACCATAGCCGCAGCCAAATGGAACGGGCCGGTTTACCTGAGATTCGGAAGGCCTTCTGTCCCTAACTTCACCGGAGAAAACGAGGTCTTTGAAATAGGAAAGGCATACAAGCTCAACGACGGAAAGGATGTTACCATCCTGGCCTGCGGACATCTTGTATGGGAAGCCCTGTTGGCCGCCGAAGAGCTTGAAAAGGAGGGTGTAACCGCAGACGTGATAAATGTTGCAACCATCAAGCCTCTTGACTATGACACCATCCTGGAGTCTATAAAAAAGACCGGATGCGTTGTGACTGCGGAAGAGCATTTCATCTTCGGCGGAATGGGAGAGATGATTGCCGGGCTTCTGTCTTCACATATGCCAGCCCCTCTGGAATTTGTGGCCATCGCAGACAAGTTCGGCCAGAGCGGAACCCCTTCCGAACTGATGAAAGCATATGGACTGGATGCCGATCACATTGTAGCCGCGGCAAAAAGAGCCGTTTCAAGAAAGTAGATGACTGACAGGGAGATTCAGGAAATATACCAGGGAGAAGGCGGACGGACCCAGGCTTTTAACCTCATAGTCAGAGAGTACTCCAAAAGACTCTACTGGCATTTGAGGGAGCTTGTGTTCAACCACGAAGATGCCGACGACCTGCTTCAGAATACCTTTCTGAAGGCCTGGAAATCCCTCCCGTCTTTCCGTTGGGAAAGCGGCCTCTACACCTGGCTTTACAGGATCGCCACCAACGAGGCTTTCACCTTCCTGAAAAAGGAAAGGATGTACAACAAGTTCTCTCTCACTCCTTTTGAAACCAGACTGGCCAACAAGATAACCGAAGACATGTCCTTCAAGGGAGATACCATCCAGTTGCTGCTCCAGTGGGAGGTCGCAAAACTTCCGGACAGGCAGAGGGCAATCTTCTCCATGAGGTATTTCCAAGATATGGAATATGCAGATATCGCCGCTATCCTGGATAGTAACCCGGATGCCGTAAAGGCCTCTTATTCTCTTGCTTACAAGAAAATAACCAAAAACATCCGGCAGGGATAAAAACCAATAATTTACTTTTTGGACTCGGCGATATCTAAATAGCAGACAGTATAATAGAAATGGAAAACAACAGATTGGACATACTTGAAGACGAGAGAATGAAACAGATTCCTTTCTCCGCTCCCGAGAATTATTTCGAGACCCTGGAGGAAAGGATTGCCGAAAGGGTATCTCCTTCTGAAAAGAAAGGATGGCGTATTTCTCTTGCAAAGACACTTAAGCCTGCCTTGACGCTCGCGGCATCTTTCCTTATCATAGCCGGCCTGGGCTGGGGCGTCATGCGCCTGACCCATACAGCACAACGCAACCTGGCACAGCAGACCGAGAATACCGAAGAGGGCCAGATGCTGGACAGTCTGGTAAAGGATTTTGGCGCTATTGAGGTTAACCGCCTCTATGCAGATTACGAAGGCGTTGATCTGGATATTCATGACATTGATTATTCCGGTGACAATGACGCCATAGAAGAATATATTACATTGATGGCTCCGTCTTTCCCGGGACTCCTGGCGGAAGAACTATCTAAATAAAAGATAACAAGCGATGAAAAAGATTTTGTTTCTTATCCTAGCCATTTCTTTCTGCGGCATAGCTTACGCACAGAAAGAAAACGATAATAGAAAAGCAAAAATGGAAAAGGCGATGGAAGAAATCCAGAGCCGCAAGATAGCTTTCTTTACCAAAACACTTGAATTGAGCAGCGAAGAAGCAAAGGTGTTCTGGCCGGTTTATGACAAATGCCAGAAAGAGAGTTTTTCCGCACGAAGGGAAACCCGCAAAAGCTCAATGGCTCTGTACCAGGCCTGCAAAGAGGGTAAATCCGACGAGGAAATCCGTTCCCTTGCAGACACCTACTATGAGAATCTGGAGAGGGAATCTTCCTTACAGAAACTCCACTATTACGAATACCAGAAGGTTTTGCCTATCAGCAAAGCCGCAAGGGTGAGAATGGTTGAGGAAAGGTTTATGAACACCCTCATTAACGAGTGGAAGAAAAAACCTGCGCACGGTCAAGAAAAGCAGGCTCGCTAAAACTTGAGGTAAAAGTCACCGGTAAGAGCCTTGTAGGCGTCGGTGAAAGCTAGATTTGAATCCATTATGCAGAGGTCTTTCTCAAAGGCCTCTGCTTTTTTGTGTCCCGAAACAGAGAACTCCATCATTATCCTTTTCGGGGTCTCGTCTCCCTCTTTTGCGAACACCCTGCAGGCCCTCTGAAGGAAATAATCATTCTCCTCAGCGATTGCAAAGAAACGCTTTGATTCTTCATAAGGGAGAATAACCGATAATTTTCCACCGGGAGCCATTATCTTTTTCGCCCCGGTTATGATATCCTCATAAGGAAGGTTGTCTGTGTGGCGTGCGAGTCTTCTGGAAATAGAAGGATTTTTAAGGGAATCTACAAAATATGGAGGATTGGAGACAACAAGGTCATAAACATCCATACAGCAAGGGACAAACTGCTGGAAATCTGTCAGGAAAACTTTCAGATTGCGCTTCCATGGAGAGTCGTTGAAATTCTTCGCCGTCTGTATGCAGGAGTCGCAGTCCGGCTCCACAGCACCTACTTCAAAATCAGATGAGAAGCACGACATTCTCTGGGCCGCCATCAGTGCGATGACTCCCGTTCCCGTACCTATATCCAATATCTTTCCAGTGGATTTTTCCGGTATACGGCACCAGGCGCCCAGAAGGACGCCGTCCGTATTAACTCTCATCGACACGTTTTCCTGGAATACGGTAAACTGCTTGAACCGGAAATAAGAGTTACCCGCCATCAGATAAATATACCGTCTTTGAGTGTGAGGCAGCGGTCACATCGCTGAGCCAGAGCCTGGTCGTGAGTCACGATTACTATCGTCTGGCCATGAGAGTCTCTCATCCTGAAGAAAAGGTCGTGGAGTTCCTGCTTTGTGGCGCTGTCCAGATTTCCGCTCGGCTCGTCGGCGAAAAGGATTTTCGGAGAATTGACCATAGCCCTGGCGATGGCCACCCTCTGCTGCTCTCCACCGCTGAGTTGGGATGGACGGCTCAGCTCCTTTCCCTTAAGCCCGAGTTCGGCGAGCATTTCCTCCGCGCGATGCCTTATCTGACTGTCCGTAAGTTTCTCAGATGAAGACCCCTCATATCTCCCGATAAGCGCTGGAAGCATCACGTTCTCCACAGCAGTAAACTCCGGAAGCAGATGATGGAACTGGAAGACGAAACCGATTTTCTGATTGCGGAATGCAGACAGGGCCTTTTGCGGGAGGCTGAAAACATCAGTGGAATCTATCAGCACGGTTCCGCTGTCGGGGACAAGGATAGTTCCAAGAATCTGAAGAAGCGTGGTCTTGCCGGCGCCGCTGGCTCCGACTATAGACAGGATCTCCCCTTCCTTGGCATTAAAACTAAGGCCTTTGAGAACCTGCTGATTCCCAAAGGCCTTGGTGATGTTCTTGCATTCGATAATCATTATTCGTCCTTTTCGCTCTCTTCGTAAGCCTTAAGCAGCTTCTCCTGAACGTCTGCAGGAACCTGCTGGTACTCTGCAAACTTCTGGGTGAAGGTAGCGCGGCCTGATGTCAGGGAGCTGAGTGTGGTTGAATATCTGTAGAGTTCTGCAAGAGGGATCCTGGCCTTGATAACCTCGAATCCATTCTCGCTCTGCATTCCCTCGATGAGGGCGCGACGGTTCTGTAGGTCGCTCATAACGTCTCCCATAGCATCTGACGGAACCATTACCTCAATGTTGTAGATAGGCTCCATGATCTTTGGACCTGCCTTCTTGAAGGCCTCCTTGAAGGCGTTCCTTGAAGCAAGCTTGAAGGAAAGCTCGTTGGAATCAACCGGGTGCATCTTTCCGTCATATACATAAACGCGGATATCGCGTGCATATGATCCAGTAAGAGGACCTTCGGTCATCTTCTCCATGATACCCTTGAGGATTGCAGGCATGAAACGGGCGTCGATGGCACCACCGACAACGCAGTTGTAGTACTCGAGCTTTCCGCCCCACTCCAGAGGATATTCTTCCTTACCCTTCACATTGAGAACCATCTCCTGGTTGTCTACCTTGAACTTGTTGTTCTCAGGCTTGCCCTCGTAGTAAGGCTCGATAAGCAGGTGAACCTCACCGAACTGGCCGGCTCCACCGGACTGCTTCTTGTGACGGTAGTCTGCCCTTGCAACCTTTGTGATGGTCTCGCGATAAGGGATCTTCGGAGCCATAAGCTCAATCTCCAGCTTATCCACGTTGTTGATCTTCCACTTGAGGATGTTGATGTGGTGTTCGCCCTGTCCGGAAAGGATGGTCTGCTTGAGTTCCTTTGAGTATTCTACAACGATTGTAGGATCCTCTGCAGATGCGCGGTTAAGGATTTCTCCGAGTTTCTCCTCGTCTTTCTCCTCCTTAGCCTTGATGGCTGTACGGAACTTAGGATCAGGGAATTTTGTAGGAGCGTAAACGATTTCAGCTCCGGCGCACAGAGTCTGTCCGGCCTTGACGCTCTTCAGCTTTACGGTGCATCCGATATCACCGGCCTTCATCTCTGAAACCTTCTCTCTCTTCTTTCCTGCTGCGGCATAGATGATGGAAACTCTTTCCTTGTCGCCAGTCTCAGGATTTACGAGGTCCATACCCTCTTTCAGGGTCCCGCTCATTACCTTGAAGTAAGCTACATCGCCAAGATGCTGCTCAAGGGCTGTCTTATAGAAATACAGGGCGGTAGGGCCGTTTGCGTCAACCTTCATGGTTCCGCCGTCCTTCAGTTCAGCCTCGTGCTCGCCAGGGTTAGGAAGAGTGTTGATAACGAATTCCATTACCCTCTTTACTCCGATGTCCTTCTTTGCTGAAAGGCAGAATACAGGGAATATTTCGTCTGCAAGCATTCCGGCTCTCAAGCCTGAACGAACCTCGTCCTCGGTAAGGCTGCCCTTGTCGAAGAAGATCTCCATAAGCTGCTCGTCATTCTCGGCAGCCTTTTCAATCAGCTGCTGCTGAAGCTCTTCAGCCTCTGCCTGAAGGTCTGCAGGAATATCGAGTTCCTCGCGGGTGCCGTTCTCGTCCTTGAAGCGGTACATCTTCATCTTGAGAACATCTACGAAAGCGTTGAAGTCTGCTCCAACGGATACAGGGAACTGTACCTGGATGATCTTGCCGCCGTAAACGTTCTTAAGGCTGTCGATTGCCTGATGCCAATCTGCCTTCTCGCTGTCGAGCTGGTTAACTGCAATTACAACAGGTTTTCCGGCCTTCTGTGCCTGGCGGATGAAAAGCTCAGTTCCAACCTCCACGCCCTGAGTGGCGTTAACCAGAACGATACCGCTGTCGCAAACGGTGAATGCAGAATAAACACCGCCAACGAAGTCATCGGAACCCGGAGTGTCTATGATGTTGAACTTGGTGTCGTTGTACTCTGTGTACAAAAGAGTTGAATAAATAGATCTCTGATAGATCTGCTCTATCTCGGTGTTGTCACTCATTGTGTTTTTGGCCTCGATAGAGCCACGGCGGTCTATGACCTTGCCTTCGAACATCATGCTTTCTGCAAAGGTAGTCTTGCCTGATTTAGGGCTACCCAGCAGAACGACATTCCTCACGTTTTTGGTTTCGTATGTCTTCATTGTTATTGATTATTTGTTTCTTGTTTCAATTTCAAGACGCCAAATTTAAGAAAAAAAACGACTGCTTCCTAAAGGGTGGCGCCCAATTCCCTGGCTGCATTTTCCGCCAGGCTTGCCAACAGGTCATACTCCCGCGTCATCCTTACCTTTATATCAGGCTCTATATCTGCCAGTTGGAAGGCTTTAACGGCCGGCCCTCCACCTTGCGGGAACAGTTCTCCTCCATTCAACAGACTCCTTCCGCAAAACAACCAAAGCTGCTTGTTTTCAAATCCCGGACACTTGAGAAGGCGGGAGCACAAGCCTCCTACAACCTTTCCCTGGAGACTTTGCGAATCTATACTTCCCTCCCCGGTGATTATTATATCCGCCTCTGCGATTTTTGAAGAAATGTTCTGGAGGACATCTCCGAAAAACCGGAAACCGCCGATGGATTCGGCACCCAGGAAATGCATCAGGCCAAAGCCCATACCGCCAGCCGTCCCGGCACCCGGAAACATCGATGATGCGGAAGCATCGGCTCTGGAAAAGGATGTCCGGCCGCACCTCGAGAGAAACTCCCTGGCATCTTCATCCAGTCTCAAAGCCGTTTCCCGGCTCGCTCCCTTTTGCGGAGAATACATCTGGGCCGCCCCGTCGGGACCACAGAGAGGATTGTCCACGTCGTTGATTATTATAAACCTGGATGATTTGATCTTTTCGAAAATATCCTTATCCGAAGGATCCTCCACCTTCCCCGCCTGGCGGATATTTCCTCCGCAGGCGCGGACCCCTTCCGGAAGTCCGGTAGAAAACCCCAGTGCCTGAAGCATTCCAAGGCCAAGGTCGTTGGAAGATGTTCCTCCCACGCCTATATAAATTGTACGCGCTCCTTCATCCAATGCGTGACGGATCAGCTGTCCAACTCCGAAGGTTGTGGTTACTAGCGGATTCCGTTTTGGCGGAGGAACAAGCGCCAGTCCACAGGCCTTGGCACATTCAACAAAGGCCACGGGATGTTCCACTCCCTGCCGACACAACATGTAGTAAGACGGTATTTCATCTCCAAGCGGACCGAACACCCGGCAATCCACTTTTTCCGCTCCAAGGACCTTTCCGAAAAGATCAGCGCTTCCGTCCCCTCCGTCGGCCATCTCAACGGTCTCAAACGAAACAGAAGAGCCCAGCGCTTTTCCAATCCCTTCCCTAATCGCGGAGGAAACTTCCAAAGAATTGAGGCCGCCCTTGAATTTGTCAGGACACAGCAGTATTCTCTTTTTGTTTTGTAGTGCCATTTTGATTACTTTTACAAGCGCAAGATATGAAATAAACACCAAATATTTTTAATATGAAAAGATTCAAACTCTTAGCCCTTGCACTGATGCTGATTCTTCCGGTTTCAGCATCTGCAGACGAAGGAATGTGGCTGCTGCCTCTTCTTGAGAAGATGAACATCAAGACCATGCAGAAGAACGGCTGCAAGCTCACAGCAAAACAGATCTACGACATCAACCACTCATCCCTGAAGGACGCCATCATGATTTTCGGCGGCGGATGTACCGCTGAGGTCGTTTCCGGACAGGGTCTGGTTTTCACCAACCACCACTGCGGATACGGCAGCATCCAGAAGCTCTCCAGCACCGAGCATGACTACCTCAGAGACGGTTTCTGGGCAATGAGCCGTGACCAGGAGCTTCCGGCACCGGGACTTTCTGTAACATTCATTGACCGCTTCATCGACGTCACCGACGCTATGCTGGACGCCGAGAAGAAGGCTGAGGAAATGGGCGGAAGGAAAGGCGAAGGCTTTCTGAAGAATTTCCGCGATTCACTTACCAAGAGCGCTGTCGGAGATGACAAGTATCTCACCGCAAGAGTTGTTTCCTTCTATGAGGGTAACGCTTACTATATCGTGGTTTCCAAGACTTTCAAGGATATCCGCTTCGTAGGCGCACCACCTTCCTCAATCGGAAAGTTCGGTGGCGAGACCGACAACTGGGAGTGGCCAAGACATACCGGAGACTTCTCCGTATTCAGAATCTATGCAGACAAGGACAACAATCCGGCAGAATATTCAGAGGACAATGTTCCTTACACTCCTAAAAAATTCCTGAGCATTTCCCTCAAGGGCTACAAGCCTGGTGATTTCTCTATGATCATCGGCTTCCCTGGCAGCACCGACCGCTATCTTACCAGCCAGGAGGTTATCGACCGCCGCGACGCCCAGAACGAGCCAAGAATCATCGCCAGAACCGCCAAGGAGGATGTCTGGAGAGCTGCAATGAGAGCAGACCAGAAGACCAACATCCAGTATGCCAGCAAGTTTGCCTCTTCTTCCAACTACCGCAAGAACTCTATCGGAATGAACGAGACCTTTGCAAAACTCGGAACCGCCGACAGAAGGGCAGAAGAAGAGAAACTTTTCAACGAATGGGCTTCACAGACCCCTGAAAGACAGGCTGAGTATGGAAACTGCATAGAGACCATCAACAAGGCCGTTGCCCAGAGAAGCAAGCCTTACGCAGCCTTGGTTTACCTGATGGAAACCCTCAACAACGTGGAGGTTCTCCAGCCGGCATCCAGAGCCCTGAGAGTCCGCAAGCCTGAAGACATCGAGAACTTCAAGAAATCCACCGAGAATTTCTACAAGGACTATTCTCCTGAACTTGACAGAAAGACCAGCAAGGTGCTGCTGAAGACCTTCAAGGAAAATGTCACCGAGCCTTCATACATTCCTCAGTGCTACAAGACAATAGACGAGAAGTTCGGCGGGGACATCGACAAGTATGTAGACAACATCTTCGACAACACCGTATTCACCGATCAGGAAAAGGCCATAGCTTCCTTCTCAGACACCACCTATGATTTGAGAAACGACCCTGCCGTCCAGTATCTTATGGAATTCTCCACTTCTTACCGCCCGATGATGGACGAGGTCAACAAGGATTCCGAGGCTTTTGCAAAGGCAAAGAAAACCTATATGAAGGGCCTTATGGAAATGAACGGAGACAACCCTATCTATCCTGATGCGAACTTCACCATGAGACTCACCTACGGAAAGGTTGGCGGATATGCTCCAAAGGATGCCGTTACCTACAACTATTACACTACTCTCGAGGGTGTTATGCAGAAGGAGAATCCGGATGATCCTGAGTTTGTCGTTCCTGCCAAGCTGAAGGAACTCTACCTTGCAAAGGATTACGGACAGTATGCCATGCCTAACGGAGAAATGCCTTGCTGCTTCCTCACCAACAACGACATCACCGGCGGAAACTCCGGAAGTGATGTTCTCAACGCCAAGGGCGAACTGATCGGCCTTGCATTCGACGGCAACTGGGAGGCAATGAGCGGAGACATCATCTTCGAGCCGAATCTTCAGAGATGTATCAACGTTGATATCCGCTATGTGCTGTTCATCATCGACAAGTTCGGTGGCGCCGGTTACCTGCTCAACGAAATGGACATCAAGAAATAAAAAAATAAATAATGATTCAGATATCTGAGATTGAAGAGGTTCTGAACTCGGTATTCCACCCGGAATATGAACGCAGCGTAATGGAGCTGAGTCTTGTGCAGAATCTCGAATACAAATCAGAGGGTAACGATGAAGACAATGCCGGAACCATCAAGTTCCGGCTTGTTTTCCATCGCAACGACCCTATGGCAAATTCCATCAAGGAGGCCTGCGAAAAGACTCTTAAAAGAGCTTTTCCAAATGCAAAGACAAACATTTTGGTTCTCGTGGACACCAAGAATGCCACGGGTCACAAGAAGGGAGAACTTGGTCGCGGAGACATTGACAAGCAGGAGCTTGAGAACGTGAGGAATATCATCGCGATTGCCTCCGGAAAAGGCGGTGTGGGCAAGTCTTCGGTTGCCGTCAACCTCGCCATCGCGCTGAGCCAGAAAGGCTACAAGGTTGGCCTTCTGGACGCTGATGTTTACGGCCCATCCGTTCCTAAAATGACCGGAACAGAAGATGAGGTGCCTCCAATTACACAGGAAGACAGGAACGGCCAGATGAAAGACCTAATAGTTCCTATTGAAAAGTTCGGCGTAAAGTGGATGAGCATCGGCTACTTTGCCAAACCGGAACAGGCTCTGATATGGAGGGGCCCTATGGCCTGCGGTGCTCTCAAGCAGCTGGCCTATGAGGTTAAATGGGGAGAGCTCGACTACCTCCTTATAGACCTTCCTCCAGGAACGGGAGACATCCATATCACTATGGTACAGGAGATTCCGCTGACAGGAGCCATCATCGTCACAACCCCTCAGAAGATTGCCCTGGCAGATGTTGAAAAGGGCATCAACATGTTCAACAACAAAGACGTCGCCACCCCGATCCTGGGCATCGTCGAGAACATGAGCTGGTTCACTCCGGAAGAGCTTCCAGACCATAAGTACTTCATCTTCGGAAGGGACGGCGGACAGGCCATGGCAGATAAATACGGCGTTCCTCTTCTCGGCCAGATTCCTGTGGTGATGGGAATTATGGAAGGCGGAGACTTCGGCCATCCCGCCGTTCTTGAAGACGGAATCGTAAAAGACTGTTTCCACTGTCTTGCCGAAGCACTAGTCTAGAACAGTTCTGGATCCGGAAGCAGACGGAAACTCATCCGGTGATAAGGAGTGGGGCCGTATTTGGCTATTGCATCGCGATGGTCTTTGGTTGGATAGGCCTTGTTCTTCTTCCAGCCGTACTGGGGATAGATTTCTGAGAGAGAGTCCATTATATGGTCTCTCTCTGTTTTTGCCAGGATAGACGCTGCTGCTATTGACATATAGGTTGCATCTCCCTTTACAATCGCGTGGAACGGAATGTCTTTCTCCTGTATGACAGAGTGATATTTATGGAACTTGTTGCCGTCAGAAATAATATGCTGAAGAAGGTATTTACTGTTCTTTTCCTTCAGCATTTTCTCCGCCTCGGCGATGGCTTTGTGCATTGCCAGAATGGAAGCGTTGAGGATGTTGATTTTGTCTATCTCTTCTGCCTCCACCCTTGCTATTCCGTATGCCAGGGAATGTTCCATTATCAGAGGACGTAGTTCCTCTCTCTGCTTTTCGGTGAGTTTCTTTGAATCTGTAAGATGCGGATGGGTAAAAAGCGGATTGTCCGCCTCGTCCAGAGGAAGTATTACCGCGGCGGCTACCACGGGTCCGGCCAAAGGCCCTCTGCCGGCCTCGTCCGTGCCGGCTTCAAAGACTCCTTCTTGATAGAACGGAAGAAGCATCTTAAAGGGCGGAAAGAGCTGCTTTAACGGCATCTGCAATTGCCTTGCCTTCAGCCTTTCCGGCAAGACGCTTGGAGGCGCATCCCATAACCTTGCCCATATCCTTCATGGAAGTTGCTCCAACCTCGGCGATGATGTTCTTTACCTCTGCCTGAATCTCTTCAGCGCTCATCTGCTTTGGAAGAAACTCCTCCATTACTTTAGCCTCGGCAAGTTCTGCCTCTGCAAGCTCGGGACGGCCGTTCTGATTATAGAGGTCAGCGCTTTCCTGATGCTGCTTTACAAGTTTCTGTATTGCCTTGAGAATCTGGTCATCGGAAAGGCTTCCGTCTTCCTCCAGTTTTGCCCCTTCGGCCGTCTTTGCCAGGAGTATCTGTGACTTGATGGCGCGAAGGCTTTCCAGGCGTGTCTTGTCCTTTGCAATCATCGCCTGCTTGATTCCTTCCTGAATCTGTTTTTCCAATGCCATATCGTTATGATTTACTTGGTTTCTTCTTTCTTGTAAGTGCTCTTGAGGAAGAGTTCATCCATCTGGGCATCGTCGATAACAGACGGAGCCTCAGCCATAACGTCTCTTCCCATATTGTTCTTAGGGAATGCGATGTAGTCGCGGATGGTCTCCTGGCCGCCGAACAGCGCGCAAAGCCTGTCGAATCCGAAAGCCAGTCCTCCGTGAGGCGGAGCTCCGAACTTGAAGGCGTTCATCAGAAAGCCGAAACGGTATTCTGCCTGCTCGTGAGTGAAGCCCAGGATCTCGAACATTCTCTCCTGAACCTTGCGGTCGTGGATACGGATTGAACCGCCGCCTATCTCGTTACCGTTGAGGACTATGTCGTATGCATTTGCCTTGACGTCTGCAAGAGCCTCCTTGTCGTTGGAGAAGAACTTGTCCAGATCCTCTGGTTTAGGGGAAGTGAACGGATGGTGCATGGCGTAGAATCTCTGAGTCTCGTCGTCCCATTCCAGAAGCGGGAAGTCTGTAACCCACAAAGGCTTGAACACGTCTCCCTTCCTGAGTCCCAGACGGGCGCCCATCTCCAGACGCAGGGTTCCAAGCGCAACCTGGGTCTTGTGCTTAGGTCCGCAGAGTATCAGTATGAGGTCTCCCTTGTTTGCATCACACTTGTTGGCGATCTCCTGAATCTGCTCCGGGGTATAGAACTTGTCGATTGAAGATTTGACTTCATCGCCGAGCTTAATGAAGACAAGGCCCTTGGCTCCTACCTGAGGACGCTTTACCCATTCGGTGAGCTCGTCTGTCTGCTTGCGTGAATATCCTGCACATCCGGGAACGGCGATCGCTCCCACATACTCGGCGCTGTCGAATACTGAGAATCCGTGGCCCTGTACGGTGGAGGTGATGTCGTGCATCTGCATTCCGAATCTCAGGTCTGGCTTGTCGCTTCCGAAATAATTCATCGCCTCGTCATAGGTGATTCTCTCAAACGGCTCGTTGAATTCTATTCCCTTGACATTCTTGAAAAGATGCTTTACCAGCCCTTCAAACATCTGGAGGACATCTTCCCTCTCCACAAAGCTCATCTCGCAGTCTATCTGGGTGAATTCCGGCTGGCGGTCCGCTCTCAGATCCTCGTCTCTGAAGCATCTTACAATCTGGCAGTAGCGGTCAAAACCGGCCACCATCAGAAGCTGCTTGAATGTCTGAGGGCTCTGAGGAAGAGCATAGAACTCTCCAGGATTCATTCTGGATGGAACCACAAAGTCTCTTGCTCCCTCCGGAGTGGACTTGATAAGGAATGGAGTCTCGATCTCCATAAAGTTCTGGCTGTCCAGATATTTTCTTGTCTCGATGGCCATCTGGTGGCGGAGACGGAGCGCTCTCTGAAGCGGTCCCCTTCTAAGGTCCAGATAGCGGTATTTTGCCCTGAGGTCTTCTCCTCCGTCACTCTGCTCCTCAATTGTGAATGGAGGAGTAGCGGCAACATTCAGAATATTGATTTTCTCAACCTCTATTTCAATGTCTCCGGTAGGCATCTTAGGGTTTTTGCTCTGCCTTTCCCTGACTGTACCAACAGCCTGGATCACATATTCCCTTCCAAGTGAATTGATGACCTCAAGAACCTTAGGGTCTGCGCTGTCATCTGCCACCAGCTGTGTTATTCCGTAACGGTCTCTCAAATCCACAAAATTGAGGCTTCCCATCTTCCTTATTCTCTGAACCCATCCGGCCAGAGTTACCTTCTTTCCGGCATCGCTGAGCCTAAGCTCACCGCAAGTATTTGTCCTGTACATATCTCGTCTAAAATTTAATCTTTTGTAAAGCAGCCTCAAAGTTACTTATTTTTCTATTTTTGTAGCACGATGGGAAGGAATATGTCACATAAGAGGAAGCCTTCGGGTCCGAGATATGAGGGAGTAAGGGCAAAAAAGGCCCTGGGGCAGCATTTCCTCAGCGATGAGGATATCGCCATAGAAATCGTGGATTCCCTGCTGATTCCCGAGACCGGACTGGATGAAAGCTCTACGGTTGAAGGCGGGGTGAATGTGCTGGAAATAGGCCCCGGAACGGGAGTTTTGACCAAGTTTCTCCTGATGGACAAGAGGATCAACCTCCAGCTCTGCGAGATTGATACGGAATCCATAGATAAACTCAGGGACAGGTTTCCGCAGTTTCTCTACACCCTTCAGCCAAGGGATTTCCTGCAGACGGAACTTGAAGATGTTTTCCCTTCCGCCTCTGACATAAAGCCGGGAACTAACGGCAATGAAGTCTATGTCATAGGCAATTTCCCGTACAATATTTCTTCGCAGATTTTCTTCAAGATACTGGAAGACAAGGACCGTGTGACTCAGGTTGTGTGCATGCTCCAGAAAGAGGTTGCAGAAAGGCTGGCAAGCGGCCCGGGTGGAAGAGACTACGGCATACTTTCCGTTCTGCTCCAGACATGGTATGACATAGAGTATCTGTTTACCGTGGATGAGGGCGCCTTTGTTCCACCGCCAAAAGTAAAGAGCGGAGTCATAAGGCTTTGGAGAAATACAAGGGAATCACTGGAATGTGACTGGGATATATACAAGAACATCATCAAGACCACTTTCGGAATGAGAAGGAAAACGCTCCGCAACTCTATCCGCCAGATTCTGTCTCCGGACATCATCTCACAATATGAAGAAGGCGCTCCGCTGCTGGACAAAAGGCCCGAGCAACTCGGGGTGGAAGATTTCATAAACCTTGCTTTGATCGCTGAGAAATGAAGAATCTGATAAAGAAGGGAAGGGTTGTCCTGATACAGCTCAAGGAGGGTATTACCTTTACCTGGAACGAACTCAAGAACAACAAGTTCAGAACGTTCCTGTCTTTGCTTGGAGTAAGTATAGGAATATTTACCATCGTGGCGATATTCACAGCAGTTGACGCCCTGAAGTCCAATGTCAAGAAAGGGTTCGAGTCTTTCTCCAACAATCTTGTCCAGGTTTCCAAGTGGCCGATGACTCCAGAAGATGAAGACGGCAATCCGCTTACCGACCAGGCGAGCATGAACATGGAATACCGCTGGTGGGACTATATGAAACGTCCGGACATTACATACAATCACTTCAAGTTTCTCAAGGCAAACTCAAAGCTGGCAGAAGACTTCCTTTTCGCCTATGGGGCAAGCACCCGTGTAAAATACGGAAGAAACACCTCCGGCGAGGTTAATGTGAGCTGCACCACCAGCGCCTTTGAAAAGATGCTCAAGATCAATATAGACAGGGGAAGGATGATAACAAAGGCAGAATTTGATGAAGGAAGTCTGGTTGCCATCATCGGAAACGCCGTTGCCTCTTCCCTGTTCCAGGAAGAAGACCCTATTGGAAAGATGATAAAGATAAAGGGCTATTCCGTTACTGTTGTGGGAGTTATAGAAAAACAGGGAGAGAGCATCACCAATTTCACCGATACCGACAATGCCGTCTATATTCCTTACCTTGCCGGCAAGATGGTGTTCGGTCTGAGGGAGCCGGGCGGAGAGCTTGACGCCATTCCGAAAGAAGGCGTAACCAGCCAGGAACTCTCGCAGGAACTGCGCCAGCTCATGCGGCAGGCAAGAAGGATACGTCCTGGTCAGAAAAACGATTTTTCCATTAACGAATTTGCCACCCTGACAGATATGCTGGACAAGATACTTGGCATTATAAAAACGGTGGGATGGATTATCGCGGCATTCTCGCTTCTAATCGGAGGCTTCGGCATCGCCAACATAATGTTCGTGTCCGTAAAGGAAAGAACCAAGATCATAGGCATCCAGAAAGCCTTGGGCGCAAAGCGGTATTTCATTATGACTCAGTTCCTTGCAGAAGCGCTTATACTTGCCGTCGCGGGAGCCTTGGCGGGCATTCTTCTTATCGCGATAATACTCTGGATTGCTCCTATCCCTGCGGAATACGACGTGCATCTTACTTTCAGCAACATTCTCTCAGGAGTTGCCATCGCGTCTGTGATAGGTATATTAAGCGGCATCTTGCCTGCATGGAGCGCCGCCCGCCTGAATCCGGTGGACGCAATCAACTCAAAATAACAGCTTTTAGAATTACAGACCGAGTTCTGATTTCAGGCTTCTTAGAAGATCGAAGGCCTGGAGAGGAGTCATGTTGTTGAGGTCAGATTCCTCAAGCTTTGTCTTTATGGCAGAAAGTGTTGGATCATCCAGCTGGAAGAAAGACAGTTGCATTGTGTCCTCCTTTTTCTTCGGCGATGATTTTTCCCTTTCCTGTTTTTCAAGCTGGGAAAGTTTTGTTTCGGCTGAATCCAGAAGCTTTTCAGGCATACCGGCAAGCCTTGCCACGTGAATACCGAAACTGTGTGCCACTCCGCCCGGTTTGAGATGACGGAGGAAGATGATTTCCTTGCCTGATTCCTTGACTTCTATGTGGTAGTTCTTGACTCTCGGATAAAGGTTTTCCAGCTCGTTAAGTTCGTGATAATGAGTGGCGAATATGGTCTTCGGGTGGCCCGATTTGTTCTGGTGCAGATATTCCACTATAGCCCAGGCGATGCTCATTCCGTCGAAGGTGGAAGTGCCTCTTCCGATTTCATCCAGAAGCACCAGGCTCCTGTCCGTTATGTTGTGGAGAATGGCGGAGGTTTCCAGCATCTCTACCATGAACGTGGATTCACCCTGGGAGATATTGTCCGAAGCGCCGACCCTTGTGAATATCTTGTCAACAATTCCAATATTTGCGCTCTTTGCCGGAACAAAAGATCCGCACTGGGCAAGAAGAACGATCAGAGCAGTCTGCCTCAGCAGTGCGCTCTTACCGGACATGTTAGGACCGGTAAGGATTATAATCTGCTGATTTTCATTGTCCAGGAAAAGATCGTTGGCAACATATTCCTGGCCCGGTTCCATTCGGGTTTCCAGAACCGGATGGCGGCCTTGCTTTATCTTGATAACATTTGAGTTGTCAACACCCGGGCGGCAGTAATTGTTCATTTCCGCCAATTTTGCAAAACCGCACAGGCAGTCAACTTCTGAAACAAAACGGCAGCAGCCCTGAATGGTCTTTATGTTCTTCTGGATTTCGACTACCAGATTAAGGAAAATTCGCTGCTCGATGGAAATAATCTTTTCTTCGGCACCAAGAATCTTCTCCTCATATTCCTTGAGCTCAGGAGTGATGTATCTTTCCGCATTTACAAGAGTCTGCTTGCGTATCCACTCCTGCGGAACGCTGGACTTGTAGGTGTTCCTGACTTCCAGATAGTAGCCGAAAACGTTGTTGTAACTGATTTTCAGAGAAGGGATTCCGGTTCTTTCACTTTCTCTCTGCTGCATCTGGAGGAGATAGTCCTTGCTGTCCCTGGAAATCTTTCTCAGCTCGTCAAGTTCCTTGTCAACACCGTCGGCCACAATATCGCCCTTGCCGAACATGGAAGCGGCATCTTCCTTCAGGGTTTTTGATATGAGTTTGTCCAGAGCCTCGTACTTTTCCAGATCGCGATAAAAATCCTTGGCGGAAGGAATCTTGTTCTCAATTCCCTCCCTTTCCTCTGCAGCATCAAGAGCCTCTGCGATCGGTTTCATCTGCGACAGCGAACGGTGGAGCATGACGGTTTCTCTCGGAGAGAGTTTTCCGGCCGACGCCCTGGAGAGAATCCTCTCCATATCTCCCACGTCATCAAGGCTTTGACGGATGGAAGAAGAGGTGTCGGGATGTGTCAGGAAAAACTCCACGGCATCGTATCTTTTCTCTATCTTTTCAGCATCGATGAGCGGCATCGCTATCCAGGAGCGAAGCATTCTGGCGCCCATCGGAGACACTGTCTTGTCCACAACATCTATCAAAGACACTCCGTCCTGCGAGAAGGACGAGAATATTTCCAGGTTCTTGACGGTAAACCTGTCCAGCCAGACAAATTTACCCCGGTCTATTCGCGATATAGAATTGATGTGGAAAGTTCCGCTCTGACCTTTGATAGTGACGGCGTCAAAGCTTGCCAAATCGGATATCCTGTTCTGTTCCAGATAGAAAAGCACTGCTCCGGCGGCGGTCTTTGCAAGATGCATCCGGTCTATGCCGAATCCCTTGAGGGCTTTGGATCCGAACTGTTTTTCAAGCTTGTCTGCACAGGCCTCCTCAACAAAGGCCCACTCGTCCATAGGGGTTATGTACCAGCCTTCTCCGAACTGCTTTCTGAATCCACCTTCATAGCCTTTTTTCAGCAGCACTTCCTTAGGGTTCATATCCGCCAGAAGGACGTCCATAAAATCCAGCTTGCCTTCAGCCACCTTGAAGTCTCCTGTGGAAACATCCAGGAAGGCGGCTCCGCAGTCTTCCCCGTCAAAGGCAAAGGCTGAAAGGTAGTTGTTGCTGCCTCTTTCAAGGATATCGTCGTTGTAGGCTACACCAGGGGTAACCAGCTCTGTAACACCGCGCTTAACCAGCGTCTTGGTCATCTTCGGGTCTTCCAGCTGGTCGCATACGGCAACCTTGTAGCCGGCCCTGACAAGTTTCGGGAGATAGTTCTGCAGGGAGTGGTGCGGGAAACCGCAAAGCTCCATGGAATTAGGCACTCCGTTGGAACGCTTGGTAAGCACGATTCCCAGCACTTTGCTAACAGTAAGGGCGTCGTCTCCGTACGCTTCATAGAAATCCCCGACCCTCATCAGCAGGACTGCCTGAGGGTACTGTGCCTTGAACTGCACATATTGCTTCATCAGCGGAGTATTCAGATTCCTTTCTCCCATACTGCAAATTTAACTATCTTTGGAGATAAAATAACATTGTACAAAATGAAAAAGTCTGTATTCAATTCTATCAGAAAGGCCGCAATGGTTTTTGCAGCTTTTGCAGTATGCTCAGTTTTCAGCACTGGCGCCTATGCCCAGTTCCAGCAGGACGACTATTCCGGCGGAATAGACAAGGGCATCGAGAAAATTATGAATGACCTTGACGTGATTGGTCTGGGAGTTGCCGTGGTGGCTAATGGAAAAATCATCTACAAGAACAGCTGGGGTTACAAGAACCTTGAGACAAAGACTCCGCTGGCAGAAGACGATATTTTCAGAATCGCCTCTATCTCAAAGTCTTTCACAGCTACCTCCATCATGCAGCTGGCAGAAAAGGGAATGATAGACCTGGATGCCGACATTTCAGACCTGGTGGGCTTCAAGGTAAGGAACCCTCATTTTCCTGACGTGAAGATTACTCCTTACATGCTGCTTTCACACACATCTTCCATCGGCGACATGCAGGGCTATTTCAGGATGGACGTGCTGGATCCTTCAAAGAACCCTGACTGGGAGAAATGCTACTACAAATTCCGCCCTGGAACAAAATACATCTATTGCAACCTCAACTACAACACACTCGGAACTGTACTGGAGAGAGTAAGCCACATCAGGTTCGACCAGTATGTTGTGGGCAACGTGCTCAAGCCGCTCGGGCTCGGATATGCCGGCTACTGGGTGGAGAGCCTGGACCAGAGCAAGTTTGTTACACTCTACGAGAAAGACAAGAACGGAAACTGGGAGCCTCAGCCAGAAGCATACGCTCCAAGGACAAAGGAGATTGCAAACTACCAGTTCGGATACTCCGCTCCTATATTCTCGCCGACCGGCGGAATGAAGATAAATCCTGTAGGCCTGGCAAAGGTGATGATGATGCACATGGGTCTGGGAACTTCTCCTGAGGGAGTGAAGATAATGTCTTCAGAGAGCGCCCTTCTGATGCAGAGCCGCTTCACCGAGACCGGAAGCGAAGAGGGATACAAGGGCGGAAGGCCTGTATATTACGGATTCGCCCTGTGGAACAACAAGGACCTGATCGAAGGCAAGACAATGGTCGGCCATACCGGAGGAGCATACGGAGTGCTTACTCTGATGACTTGGAACAAGGAAAGGACGTTCGGCATCGTGATAATGACAAACGGATGCTCTGAAAAGAGGGAGAACGGATTCGTGGCTATCCATAACAGGGTTGCCAACTGCCTGTACCAGAACCTGATCAAGGGCACCGACGCAGATAAATAAAAAGATTTGAAAAGGGTTCTCGTCATAACATATTACTGGCCCCCTTCCGGTGGCAGCGGTGTTCAGCGATGGCTGAAGACTTCCAAATACCTTCCGCAGTCCGGATGGGAGCCGGTGATTTACACTCCGGAAAACCCGGACGTGAATTCCGTTGACGAGTCCTTGCTGAAGGATGTTTCTGCGGATCTCAGGGTCATCAAAAGAAAAATCAGGGAGCCGTATGCGGCATATAAATTCCTGACCGGAAAAAAGAAAGGCGAGCATCTTCAGGCAAACATTGTCTCGAGCGAAAAGAAAGGTTTTGTCCAGAAGCTCTCAGCCCATATTAGAGCCAACTGGTTTATTCCGGACCCGAGGTGCTGGTGGATTGGGCCGTCTGTGAAATATCTTTCAAAACTCATAGAAGGCGGAGAGAGGTTCGATGCCGTTATCAGCACCGGGCCGCCTCATTCGATGCATCTGATTGCCAGAGAAATCCACAAAGTTTTCAACATACCGTGGATTGCTGATTTCAGAGACCCGTGGACAAGGATTTTCTACTTCAAGCATCTTGGCCTCAGCGCCAAGTCGCTGAGAAAACACAAAGAGCTGGAGCGCTCCGTAATCGCAGAGGCTGACCGTGTCACGGTTGTTTCTTCGCAGATGAAAACAGAGTTCTCGCAAGGAGAATTCGAGACATTTAAAGACAAGGTTGAAATCATTCCCAACGGATATGATCCGGAAGACTTCGATTCTGTCGAGAAAGCCCCAGACGCGGAAGGAAAATTCGTGGTTGCACACACGGGCCTGATGCCGGAAAGCGCCAATCCCGACAAGCTGTGGAAAGTGCTCGGCGATATGGCAAAATCCGACAAGGATTTGAAGGAAAAGCTGATGGTTGTCACGATGGGCCAGACGGACGGCAGCGTAAAAAAAGACATCGCCGAGAACGGGCTTTCGGATAATTTCAAGGACCTTGGATATGTTCCTCACGCGCAGAGTGTAGCCTGGCAGAAACGGGCTGATATCCTGCTTCTTCCTCTGAGGAAGGAAGAGGAATCAAAGGCAATCCTTACAGGAAAATTCTTTGAGTATCTGGCATCCGGAAACAACATCCTGGCATTCGGTCCGACAGACGGAGACCTTGCGCGCTCCCTGAAAGAAACAGGTAGCGGAATCATCTGTGAATTTGACGACGAAAACTCCATAAAAGAAGCCTTTGTCAAATTGCAGAAACCAAACAGCCCAACACAAGAACAAATTGAAAACAGGCAGAAGTATTCGCGTAAAGCCGGAGCAGAAAGCTTTGCAAAACTTCTGGACCAGATAACGAAATAAACAGAACAAGATATGGGAAAAAAGATACTTCCATACATACTGGCCATAGTGGCGTTCATAATAGTCGGATATGCCTATGCTCCTTACACTCTGAGCGGAAAGGTTGTAAACCAAAGTGACATCTCTTCCTGGAAGGGAATGAGCCGTGAGATTGTAGAGTGGAACGAGGCACATCCGGATGACCCTACATACTGGACAAATTCCATGTTTTCCGGAATGCCGGCAACCACAATTTCCGTCATCTATCACGGAGACATAACAAAGTATATTTATGACGCTTTGTTTGTAGGTCAGAGACCGGCAAGTTATCTCATCATCTGCATGGTCGGAGCATTCCTTATGTTCCTTGCTTTCGGAGTCAATATCTGGCTAGCTATTCTGGGGGCTATCGGGGTAGCTTTCTGCTCGTACAATATGCAGATAATCCAGGTGGGCCATAACACCAAAATGGTGGCCATAGCCTTCATGCCTTGGGTCATAGCTTCACTGGTATTTGCCTACCGGAAAAACTGGCTTTTGGGAGCCGCTCTTTTCGGTCTTGCGCTTAGCTTCCAGATCAAGGCAAATCACCCTCAGATTACATACTACCTTGCCTTGATAGTACTGGGCTTTGCTATCTGGCAATTCTGCAAGGCCATCAAGGAAAAATCCTTCGGAAAATTCTTTAAAACATCAGTTGCCGTCCTGGTTGCCGGGCTTCTGGGAATCGCAGCCAACACCAACCATCTTTGGCCGACCTATGAGTACGGCCAGCATACGATGAGAGGCGGAACAGAGCTGTCCGCGGGGGCGGACAAGGGGGCGGACAAAGGCACAAAAACCCGCTCAGGACTTGATCTGGAGTATGCTACCCAATGGTCTTACGGAATCGAGGAGACTCCGAACCTTTTCATTCCTGATTTCAACGGCGGGGCGTCCAGCGGCCCGCTGAGCCCCTCCTCCCAAACCTATAAAACCCTTACCCAAAAATATAATTATCCGGCATCAGAAGCACAGAAGTTTGTCCAGAACCTTCCGCTATATTGGGGACCCCAGGCATTCACTGCCGGACCTATGTATCTGGGTGCGGTTTTCATCTTCCTTTTCGTGCTTGGATTGTTTACAGTAAAGGGAGGTCTTAAATGGTGGATCGTGGGAGTAAGCGCACTGGCCGTAATCCTAAGTTGGGGATACCATTTCATGGCACCTACAAAGCTCTTCTTCGAGTATGCTCCGATGTACAATAAATTCAGGACGGTTTCCATGATTCTGGTAATACTTCAGGTGACCGTTCCGGTACTCGGAATCCTGGCTATAGACCGCCTCATAAATATGGACAGGGAGAAGGCGAAAAAAGGTCTGTTGTGGGCAACGATCATCACTGGAGGATTCGCCACCCTGTTTGCCTTGATTCCTTCTCTTGCCGGAAGCTTCTCCAGTCCTTATGACGGACAGCTAGGAGAGTTGGCAGCATCTATCAGAGAAGACAGGATAAGCCTTCTGAGAAGCGATGCTTTCAGAAGCCTCGTGTTTGTTCTTCTTGCTGCAGGAGCCCTGCTTCTTGCCATATCACAAAAGATCAAGAAAGGATGGTTATACGCATCTTTGATCGTTCTTGCGCTGATAGACCTCTGGGCTGTTGACAAACGCTATCTTTCAGAAAAGGATTTTGTCACCGACAGAGAATTCACATCCGTTCTAAACGAAAGGTTTACAGACAAATATATCCACGAAAACGACACCGATCCGGACTTCCGCGTGCTCGATCTTTCCGTAGATCCTTTCAACAACGCTTATATCAGCTACCACCACAAAACCATCGGAGGATATTCTCCTGCAAAGATGCAGAGATATCAGGATCTGATAGACCGCTTCATCAGAAATGAAATGGGAGATGTGATAAATGATTTAAAGGGTGCAGAGACCTATGATGAAGCCTCCTCGGCAATTACATATCACCCTGTCCTCAGCATGCTCAACACCCGTTACTTCATATTCGACCAGGATATGCCGCCACTTGTAAACCCTTATGCACAAGGCAACTGCTGGTTTGCAAGCAATATTGTGGAAGCAGAGGATGCAGATGATGAAATAGCAAAACTCAAGGACATCGATCCAAGACAGCAGGCAATTGTCAGCAAGGATTTCATTGAAAAGAATCCTGGCTTGAGAGATATTCATCGCGGAGAAATGAAAATGGATTCCACGACGGTGGCAACGGTTGCTAACGATTTTGCTTCAATCAACCTTACAGGCTACGCGCCTAACAAGCTTACCTACCATTACTCAAGCACAACTCCACAAGCCGCAATCTTTTCCGAGGTTTATTATCCGGGCTGGAAAGCAACCCTCAACGGAAAAGAAATAGATATCTTCCGCGCCAACTGGATATTGAGGGGAGCGCTGCTTCCTGCCGGAGACGGTGACATAACATTCACCTTCAAACCGGAAAGCTTTGTCAAGGGAGAGAAATACTCATTGATTGCATCAAGCATTCTGATCCTTCTTCTCATTGCGGCTATCGTACTGTCGCTGAGAAAGAAAAAGGAGCAGGACTAGAGTCCTATTAGGGAGTTCACTATAATAATCGCGACTATAACCGGAGCGATGTATCTTACAAATACCAGGAGTGTGCCAAGCAGCCACTTCGGGATTTTGTATTTGCCGCCGCTGGTGATTTCGTCGTAGAAGTGTTCCTTCTTGATCCTCCATCCCGCAAACAGGCACACTAGCAGGGCGCAGGTCGCAAGACAGATGTTTGAAGATACATAGTCAAAGAGATCGAAGAAGGTGAATCCCAGAATCTTGAAGCCGGACAGAACACCAAAACTGAGTGCGCAGAAAACGGCAAAGACCGTTGTAATCCCCAGCATTATCAGCATTGATGTGAAGCGGCTTTTCTTGAATTCTTCCTTCAGGAAAGCCACAACGGTTTCCATCAGCGAAATTGAAGAAGAAAGCGCCGCGGCAAAAAGTATGAAATAGAAGAATATTGACAACACTTTTCCGAAAGACATGTTGGCGAAAATGTAAGGAAGCGAGATGAACGCCAATCCTGCGCCCTCGCTCGGATCCATTCCGGCTGAGAATACCGCAGGAAGGATCGCCATACCGGCCAGCAAGGCGAACATAGTATCGGAGAGTGTTGTGATTGTAGTGGTTTTCAGAAGGTTATCCTTTCTGTTGGCATACGATGCATAGGTAATTATCGCACCGCATCCGATACTCAGGCTGAGGAATCCCTGACCAAGGGCGCTGAGCACCGTCCTGAAGGTAACCTTGGAAAAGTCCGGATGGAAAAGGAAGTTCAGCCCCTGCTTTGCGCCCGGAAGTGTCATTGCGTAAATCACGATGAAAACAATCAGCGCGGCCAAAGCGCTCATCAGATATTCGTTGGTTCGCTCGATGCCGTTTTTAACTCCGGCGACTATGACTCCGGCGGTGCACACCAGAAACAGAAGCGTATAGAAAACATTCTCCGAAGTGGAGGAAACCATATTGTTGAACTCCGTGGCAAAATCCGTCTCGGGCGTGAAGACCATCCTCAAGGACTTTATGAAATAATCTATGGTCCATCCACCTACCACAACATAGAATGAAAGCAGTATGACACAGGTAATTACGGCCAGTGTTCCGGTATATTTCCAGCCGGTTCCCGGAGCAAGTTTCTTAAACGCTCCGAAGGTGTTGGCCTGGCTTCTCCTTCCGATGACAAATTCGCAGACCATTATAGGCATGCAAAGGAAAAGTATGCACAGAAGATAAATGATGATAAAAGCCGCTCCTCCGTTGGTGCCCACCAGATACGGAAATCTCCAGAGGTTGCCCAGTCCGATGGCCGAGCCTACCAGTGCCAGTATAACACCAAGGTTGCTCTTGAAACTATCTCTTCGCTTTTCTGCCATAAACGATGAACTGAAAATCAATATTGTTTTCTTCGTCGTGAAGAACAGGTGACTCTTCCAGTGTTTCCCACAGCCTTTCGTCTATCTGCGGAAAGAAGGCATCTGCATCGTCCGCCTTGGCATAGATCTTTGTAACATACAGCCTGTGAGCATACTGCATAGCCTTGGCGTAGATGCTCGCTCCCCCTATCACAAAGTATTCCTCCTTTCTTTTCCTCCTCAGCGACTTGAGAAGTTCTTCCAGATCCTCTGCCGTTTCAACTGAAGGGTTGCTGATGTTTCCTGATTTTGAAACCACAATGTTCTTTCTGCCCGGCAGCGGACGGCCTATACTCTCGAATGTTTTTCTTCCCATTATCACAGGATGGCCCAGAGTGACCTTCTTGAAATATTTCAGGTCCTCGCTGATATGCCAGAGAAGGTTGTTCTTTCTTCCGATGGCGTTGTCCCAGGCTATCGCTACAATAATGGATATCATACGGCAACAGGGGCTTTAATCGCAGGGTAAGGATCATATCCCACCAGTTCAAAATCTTCGTATTTGAAGGAGAAAATGTCTTTCTGGTCTCCGTGGATGATCATCTTAGGAAGTGCTCTCGGTGTCCTGGAAAGCTGTTCCTTAACCTGCTCGAAATGATTGAGATAGATATGGGTATCTCCGGTTGTGTGGACAAAATCCCCGAGGGAAAAACCGCACACTTTTGCAATCATCATCGTAAGCAGGGCATAGGATGCGATGTTGAACGGAACGCCGAGGAAAGTGTCCGCGCTCCTCTGGTACAGCTGGCAGGAAAGCCTGTTGTCCGCAACATAGAACTGGAAGAGGGAGTGGCAAGGCGGAAGTGCCATGCTGTCTATCTGCGCAACGTTCCAGGAAGATATGATGATGCGTCTTGAATCCGGATTGTTCTTGAGCATATCCATGACGTTCTGAAGCTGGTCTATTGTTGTGCCGTCTCCACAGTCCCACCTTCTCCACTGGGCTCCGTAAACCGGACCAAGGTCTCCGTTCTCATCCGCCCATTCATCCCAGATGCTCACGCCGTGGTCTTTCAGATACTTGATGTTGGTATCTCCGTTGATAAACCACAAGAGCTCGTATATGATTGATTTCAAGTGTACTTTCTTTGTGGTAAGCAAAGGGAAACCATCGTTGAGGTTAAATCTCATCTGATGGCCGAAGATGCTTTTTGTCCCCACGCCGGTGCGGTCTTTCTTCACCACACCTTCATCCATAATCTTCTTGAGTAAATCCAAATATTGCTTCATAGCTACAAATTTAATTAAATATTTTCATAAGGACGGGGAGGTGGTCGCTGGCTCCCGCATTGAAACGCGGACCGATGAATGTGCGCCTTGTTTTTTCTCCGAGATATTTCCTGTCTGTCTGGAGAAGATGCTCAAAGGCAAGTATCTGAACGCTTCCACGGACCGTTTCCGATGCAAGAAACTGGTCCAGCATCTCCCATCCGCCTTTGAACTTGTGGGTTCCTGAAATCGGAGACCTAGCCTTTTTAAGGGAGTCTTTCAGCTTCAGCGACAGGTTGTTAAGAGGAATTGTCTGCAGCGCTTCAGAAGAAGGGGCGTCGTTGAAATCCCCCATCGCGATTATGATTGCCTGGTGGGTTGACGCCTTGATTGAATCTATCTGTTTTTTGAGAAGGAGAGCTGCCTCTTCCCTCCTTGGAGAGGATTTCTTTTCTCCTCCAAGTTTTGAAGGCCAGTGGTTGACAAAGATATGAACAGTATCCATTATGGATTGTGAATAAAGTTTTGCGTAAAGTATATCCCTTGTCCTGAAAGACACGATTCTGAGAAAGGCCGTATCCAGGATTCTGATTTCTTCTCCGCGATACAGCAGTGCCACATCTATTCCTCTGGGGTCGGGAGAATCTTTGTGCAGGATCCTGTAGCCGAGTCTGGAAAGCGGGGTGTCATAGACCAGGTTCTTCAGGGTCTTGATGTTTTCCACCTCGCACACACCTATCAATGAGGGGTATGCGCCTTCTTTGTCTTTTATCGCGATAACTGTTTTTGAGATGAGGTCTCTTTTTGCCCTGAAACGTTTCCAGGTAACTGTTTGGGGGTTGTCTTGTATTGTTTCTCCCTTTGCCGGATAGAAGAAATTCTCCAGATTCCAGAACATAATGAGCAGTGTGGCTATTCTGACAGTTGTTTCCATGGTGATAAAAATAAGTCAGAAGCTTTTCTTTCGGAAGCCAAGCCGTAAAATTGACAATGTCCGCCCCCTGCTTTTTCCTCCCTCGCCTCTTTTTGCTAAATTTGCAAGGTTTTAAAACGAGATATTTATGTCTGTCAAATGTGGAATAGTTGGTCTTCCCAATGTTGGTAAGAGTACACTTTTCAATTGCATAAGTTCCGCAAAGGCCGAAGCGGCTAATTTTCCGTTCTGCACAATCAATCCGCAGATAGGATCGACGGCCGTTCCGGACAAGAGGCTGGAAACCCTGGTGGAGATGGTTCATCCGAGGAACGTGGTGCCGGCAACGGTGGAAATCGTGGACATCGCCGGCTTGGTCAAAGGTGCCAGCCGTGGAGAGGGGCTTGGAAACCAGTTTCTTGCGAATATCAGGGAAACGGATGCCATACTTCACGTGCTGCGTTGCTTCGACGATCCGAACATAGCGCATGTGGATGGAAGCGTGAACCCTGTCAGGGATAAGGAAGTTATAGACACCGAGCTTCAGCTGAAGGATCTTGAGACAGTGGAAAACCGCCTGGCCAAGGTTGGAAAGCAGGCCAAGATGGGAGCCGACAAGGAAGCCCAGAAAATGTGCGCCGTCCTGGAAAGATACAAGGAGGTACTGGAGAGAGGAGAAAACGCCCGTAGCGTGACATTCGAAAAGCCGGATGACATAAAACTGGCAAAAAGCCTGTTCCTGCTCACGGCAAAACCTGTTATGTACGTATGTAATGTGGATGAGGCCAGCGCCGCCAAGGGAAATGCATATGTGGATGCCGTAAGAGAGGCTGTAAAGGATGAAGGGGCGGAGATTCTGGTGCTGGCGGCAAAGATAGAGTCTGACATCGCCGAGATGGAGTCCTATGAAGACAAGCAGATGTTCCTTCAGGACCTGGGGCTGAAGGAAAGCGGTATCGTGCGTCTTGTCCAGAGCGCATACCGTCTGCTCGGACTTCAGACCTACTTCACCCAGGGAGAGCCGGAAGTGCGTGCCTGGACCTTCAAGAAGGGTGATAAGGCACCTCAGGCAGCCGGTGTAATCCATTCTGATTTTGAAAAAGGTTTCATCAGGGCAGAGGTTATCAAATTCGAAGATTTTGTAAAGTACGGAAGTGAGAGCGCCTGCCGCGCTGCGGGAAAATTGGCCACCGAAGGCAAGGAATATGTGGTCCAGGATGGCGATATTATGCACTTCCTATTCAATGTTTAGGAATTTTTATTACTTTTGTGGCCCTAAAATTTAAGATTATATGGCAGTTCTAGAGAAAATGCGTAAGAAGATGGGAGTTTTTATTTCCATCGTTATCGCGATTGCGTTGCTGGCATTCATTGTAAATCCGGACGATCTCCAGAGGGTGATGTCTATGTTCTCTTCCAAGTATGATGTTGGAAAGATCGCCGGAAAGAGTATAAATCAGCAGGAATTCAGCAGGAGAGTAGAATATTACAACAACATCGCAAAGCTTACCGGCTCAACAGGTAGCAGCGAGGAGGAAAGTGAAAGGGCAAATAACGAGGCCTGGAACAGTTATGTTGCAGACAATGTCCTGATTCCTGCCTGCGAGAGAGCCGGCATCAAGATTGGCGAGGCTGAAATAGAGGATATGTGCGGCGGAGTGGATATTTCTCCGGTCCTCAGAAGCGAGGCCGCTTTCCTCGACCAGAACGGACAGTTCAGCAAGGATCAGTTCCAGAACTTCATCCAGAACATTGACGAGGATGCTTCCGGACAGCTTGCCGCTTACTGGGGATATCTGGAAAACAACATGATGCAGGAGAGAATGTTTACAAAGTACGCTGCAATGATTGCCAAGGGAACCGTTGCCAACAAGCTTCAGACCCGCCGCGAAATCGCAGAGAACAACAACTCCTATGATGTTGATTTCGTGATTCTCCCACTGTCTTATGAAAGAGACACCACAATCAAGGTTTCCAACGAGGAAATCAAGAAATATTACGAGCAGATCCGCCCGGCTCTCAAGAAATTCGAGACCAGGGACGGAGAGATCATAGTCCTGCCTATCGAGCCGTCCGAGAAGGACATAAAGGCTGCCCAGGAAGAGATTGAAAAACTCTATGAGGAATTCAAGGCCCTTCCTGACACCGATATGAAGGCTTTTATATCAAAGAATTCAGACACTCCTTTCAACGACCTGTTCTTCAAGAGCGACGAGTTGAGACAAGTTTCTTCCATCCTTGCTGATTTCGCAGCAGATAAGAAGGCTGGTGAGTTCCTTGATATCCAGCACTATGACAATCAGTTCGTATCAGCAAAGATTCTGGATGTCGCTTCCAGGCCTGATTCAGTATTCCTGAAGTACATCCCTGTCGCTGACGAGAAAATGGCTGACAGCCTTATCTCCGTACTGAAGGGAGGAGCAGATTTCACTGCCCTTGCCGCCCAGTATGTTCCGGCACAGAGAGGTGGAGAGCCTGGTACTATCGGATGGGTTACCGAGCCTATCGTTTACGCAAATCTTCCTCAGGGCTTTATGCAGTCCTTCACTGCAAAGGAAGGAGACCTCTTCAAGGTTGACGCCGGCGGAGCTCCTGTAATTGCAAAGGTTGACAAGCTGACCAAGCCTGTAAGAAAGGTTAAGGTTGCCGTTCTTTCAAGGAACGCCACCCCTAGCCAGGAAACATTCTCCAACATTTACGCTGAGGCCGGAAAGGTTCTTGACGCAAGTGCAAAGAATATTGCCAAGATGGAAGATTATGCTCTTGCCAACAACCTTGACGTTGTTCCGGCAAACGGTCTGGTGGGTGGACTTAAGAATATTGGCAGCTATGACAATATGAAGGAGGTTACCCGCTGGATGTTTGATGCCAAGGAAGGAGACATTTCAGAGATCATCACCGTAAACAACAAGTATTACGTGATCGCTGCTCTGAAGAAGATCCATCCTGCAGGATATGCTTCCGTTGAGGAGATGACTCCTCAGGTTAAGGAGTACCTGACTGTAAAGAAGTCCATCGAGAAGATGGCCCAGGACTGCAAGTCAAAGGTTGGAGAAGCTGCGGATCTTGAGGCTGTAGCTGAAAAGCTCAACACCACCGTAAGCAACATCAACGATGTTACATTCTCATCCCTTAATTCCGGACAGCAGCTTGACCCTATGTTCATAGGACAGATTGCAAAGGCCGGCGCAGAGGGAAGCAAGAATATCGTTGGTCCTGTTGTCGGATCTCTCGGAGTTTACTACTTCCAGATTAAGGACAGCAAGATCGGAGCTTTCTACACAGAAAGCGACGCACAGAACAAGTCTGACAATGCGGTTTACTCAATCATCAACGTCCTGCCACAGGTAATGTGCAATGACGCTAACGTGGTAGACCAGCGCTACAAATTCTACTAGGATTTAGTTCAGGATTTTAACGCAGACTGTTTCTATCCTCTTTTTGGAGGTCTTGAGGACGGTGAAGGAGATGTTCCCTATGCGGAATGTCTCCTTTTCTTTTGGTATGCAGCCTATGTTATAGAGTATCAGGCCCGCCAGGGTTTCATAAGCATCGTCTTCGGGAAGTGAAAGCTCGTGGCGGCGGTTGATGTCCTTTACGTCAAGGCGGGCTGAGAACACCCATTCCTTGTCCGAAATTTTCTTTTCTACAAATTCGTTGCGGTCCAGCTCGTCTTCTATCTCGCCGAAGATTTCCTCTATCAGGTCCTCGAGTGTTATGATGCCCTCTGTTCCGCCATATTCATCGTTGACCACAACAATGTTCTCCTTTCTGGAAGTCATCTTCTCCAGAAGGGTGCGGGCATCCATATCCATTGGCACGTGTGTTATCGGGCGGAGGATTTCGGAAATGGAATCCTTCTTGCCCTGAAGAAGGTCTTTGGAAAGGACGTAACCGATAATATCGTCCATTGTTTCCCTGTAGACAACTATTCTGGAATAGCCGGTATCCACGAAAAGGCTCAGAAGCTCGTCTATGCTGTCTTCTATGTCTATCGCGACTATTTCCGTCCTTGGAATCAGACATTCCTTGATTTTGGTGGAGGAGAAATCCATCGCGTTTTGGAAAATCTCTATGTCTGACGGCACGTCATCCCCTTGGGCGTCCTCAACCTCTTCGCTGAGATTGAGAAGATCCACGGTGTCGAATTTCCCATATTGCTGTCCGGAGGTCTGAAGAGCCTTGGGTTTCTTGCCTATGATGAGGCAGGAAAGACGGTTGGTCAGCCATGTCAGCGGATAGAACAACCAGTAGAAGAACAATATCACCCTGTAAAGGGAAGAGAAAACCTTGTTGGCGTTAAGAAGGCAGAGAGCTTTTGGAAGATATTCCGCAGTAACCATCACGATAATGGTGGCCACTATGGTTTCTATTATTATAATCAGCGATGTGGAATTGGTTATGTGGGCCCTCAGGAAAGGATTCAGCAAATTAGCCGCGGCAATACTGTAAATGACCACAAATATGTTGTTGCCCATCAGCAGGGACGAGATAAGGTCGTTCTCGTTACGGATGAAACGATCCATCGCGATGGCATATTTCTTCCCTTCTTTCTTGTCCAGGGCAACTTTCAGACGGTTGCAGTGAAGGAAGGCCATCTCGTACCCGGAAAAAAGGGCACAGAAGCAAAGCGCTACTATGACAATGATTATGTTGTATATCATTATTTGCTGTCTTTACCCTTGATTTTCAGGTCAGCCCCAATCTTGGTAGGATCCAGTATCGGTCCTACGAAATTGGCGGTGTCCACATACAGGGAATCTTCCTCTATCCTGGTGAAGGAATCGAACGGACGCTTGATTTCCGCGTTACGTGCCTGCTCGTCGCTCTCCATCCCGTAACCCTGCATAAATCCCTGAGGAGAAGACATTTCCACAAAGCAATGGGTATAAATCTTGTGCTCAAAACGGTCCCAGTACAAGGTGTCCGTTTTCATCACTTCTCCATTGATGTAATTGATTATGACCACATCGCCGAACACCTCCCATTTTTCGGACTGGTCCTTAAGCACGGAATGGCGTGCTTTCTTTGCGGTAATGCTGGTTTCCAGGTTTCCGTCATTGTAGGAGAATACATAGAAACCCTGCGGGAAAAGTTCGTATGAAAGACTGTCTGTTTCATACTTTTCCATCCTTGGAGCTTCTACCCTCAGCGTCTGTTCGCCGTTCATGCTCTGATAGGCAAGGATGCTGTCTCCCACCTGGCGCGGTGCCGTGCTGATATCTATCTGGTCTGTCACCTCCGTCTTGGTGCCGCAGCTCTGCAGAAAAGAGAAAGCAGCAGCAACCCATAGGAGTGCTGCTGCCTTTTCCGCTATATGACGGAGATTTGATGACATAAATCTTCTGACGGTTTACTTGAGTGTCCTTACGGTTGTGGAAGCGCTCATACCACCACAGGAGATTGAATATCCCTTGCCGTCTGTAAGGTCATACATGAAGGCATCCTGTGCTGTAGGGAAGTAGTTGCGATATCTTGCGATATTCCTGTCGCACTCGCTTGCCAGGGAAGGATCCTTTGCCTTTGCTCTCTGCATATAGTCTGTTGCTACCCAGAACTTTGCTCTCTTGGCAATCTCGTCTCCGGCACATGGAGTAGCTGCCCAGATCGTTCCGATCAGCATCTCTGCCTTGCCGGCATACTTAGGATTGAGATCGGCAGCCTGGCGTGCGGTGGAAACCGCTGCGCCGTACTGATGGTTGCTGTACTGGATGGTTGCAAGCTCGTAGAGGTAAGTTCCCTTATCCACGCCTTCCGCTACGTTTGTAGCTTCTTTCAGGTAGTCAAGGGCGGTTGACTTGTCTCCCTTGGAATTGAAGAACCTGTACAGATAGTAAGCTGTTCCTGCGGAAGGTTCGAGCTTGTACATCTGGGCCACAACCTTTGAGAAGAGATCGCTCTCGGTGCACTCATTGCTGTTCAGAAGGCTGGAAATGACTTTCAGCTGTGCCATATCCTCCTGATTCTGCTCGAATCGCGGAGTAAACACTTTGATGAGGTTTTCGCAGGTTGCTACTCCAGAGTTGATGAATGCATTCTGAAGCATTGCCTCTGCTGCGTCAATCGTGGTGTCACTAGGCATTGCCGCGCGGCGAGCCTCGAAAATATCATTGTACTTTGAGTAGAGGTTCATTATGTCCTCTTCGGTTTTCTGTCCGGCAGTGAAAAGCTCGGTGGCCTTGATCATTGCGTTAACCACCAGTTCGTGGTCGGCCTCGGCACCAAACTCGGTTGCATAAGCATCCAGATTATCGAATATCATCTTTGCCTTCTGAGGATCCTGTCCGTAGAACACCATGATGTCAGACAGTCTTCCTTCCTTGGCCTTCTTTGCGTTCTTTGCAAACAAGGAAGCTCTAGTCTCGGCCAGATTAAGGATAGAATCCATTATGCCAGCCCTGGCGGTAGCATCTGTGGTCTTGCTGAGGCGGTGGAGCAATATCTTCCTTCCGTTGATATAAAGGTTCTGGGAAACCCTAGGCGGACAGAATTTCATAGCATCTTTCCAATATGAATAAGCCTCTTCCATATTTCCCTGCCTGAGGTAATCCTGATAGAAATTAAGGTTATTCACACATTCTGCGCTATCCTTTCCGAACCTGCCCTGGGCAGAAGTCTCTCCAGGAACAAGAAACAAGGCTGCAGCCAAAAGATAAAGTGCAAATCTTAATTTTTTCATAGTAGCAAATATTTTTACAAATTTATAAATATCCTCGATTATGATTTATTGATACTTCGGTTTCACGAACCATATATCGTGCAGGCTCAGGCTGATGATGAAGTTGACGTAATTCTCCTTTACCAGGTTGCCTGTGGACGAGCCTCTCTGTCCAAAATCCACGGCTATGTTGAACGAATTGTTCATACGGTATACCGGGAGTGAAACTCCGAGAGTGAAACCTATCTGGTTTATGCTCTTGCCGTCCAAATTCACATACGTCTGATCATAATGGAAGCCGGCTCTGTATGTCATCCTTTTATAGTAGTACCTGATGTCATAACGGTTAGGTACAAATTCTATTCCAGTCCTTATAGATTGCGCTGTCTGAGCCGCGTAACCCACACCTGCGGTATTCTTCAGCTTGGCCTTTGTCCAGTCCTGCCTTTCGTAGTCGATGCCTGCCATCCACTTGTCTCCCTTCTTCAGGGAAGCTCCTACCGATATCATGGAAGGGATGTTTATGTTGCTGGTAACTTTGTTGTAAGCTATGGTATCCCTGACCTCGCTGTTGAACACATAGGAATATCTTGTGGTGGAACCGTGCAGTTTGTTCTTCATCCTGTAAACAGCGCCGATGGTCAAGGCATAGTCTTCTCCCGTTTTATATGTTCCCTGAACGGCAGCTTCCAGGGAAAGACCGTGAGGGGAGAATTTCCATCCGGTTTCCACGGTACGCATTGCACTGGAAGAGAAGTATATGTCGCTATGGTTGTTCTGGGATCCGAAATAATAGATTCCCTTCAGTCCTACCGACAGATATTTGTTGATCCTAACCGCTCCTCCTACAAAGGCCTGGTTGATGCTTCCGGTGCCGTATTTGAAATACTGGATGCTTCCATATTTGGAAATCAATGTCGGATCGGTTTCATCAGTGCGGAATTTATAACCCATATTGGAAAAAGGCATTATTCCGACTATCATCGCATGTTTGTCATAAATAGGGAAACTGAACACGAAATTGTTGATGTTTGCCGTATTGTAGGCAGATTTGGTGTTCTGGTCCTTAAGATACATGTTCTTGGAATAGCCGCCAATATCCAACATAAAACTCAGTGTATCCCTTTCTGTCAGGGAGGCTACGTTCTTGAAGTTTATGTATCCGGCATTGCGGACTCCCATACCGATTCCTCCCATTCCCCAGTTTATCGCTGAGTTTGAACCGTGAAGGTCTCCCACTCCGAAAAGGGAATATGGGGTGAAGGTTCCCAAAGCATCAATTTCCTGAGCGGAAACACTCTGGAAACTTAGCAATGCCACAATGGCAAGCAATATGGATTTTCTAGCTTTCATCCTTTTTGTTCTTGTAATAATCCGCTATGAACGCGAGTCCTTGCAGTACCATATCCTGGGTGGCAAAAACCGTGTTCTTTATCTTGTGTGCAAAATAGAAAGAGTCTCCGCCGGTAAATATAATCGTATGCTGCGGATATCTCTTTATATATCCTTCAACTTCAAATATCAGACCGAATACAACTCCCGCGCTCATCGCTCCAGTGGTTGTAACTCCGACCGGAGGGAATTCCTTGTCCGGAGTAATGAACGGAAGAAGGCCGGTAAACTCGTTCAGCGCACGGAAACGGCTTCTCATTCCCAGGGAAATGTTTCCTCCCAGATAATGTCCGTTATGGTCTATGAAATCTATGGTCATAGCTGTGCCGAAGTCAAACTTTATGCAGTCCTGTCCCTTGAACATGCAGGCTACGGCTACAGCAGCCGCTATCCTGTCCGCTCCAAGTTCCGTAGCGTCGAATCCGTAAGCCAGGTCAACCGGAAGTTCCGTCTTGTAATCCAGCATTATCAGCCTGCGGCACAAAGGTTTCAAAGCTGCCTCTACCGGTGCGTTAGCCGTGCGGACATTGCTTACAACCATTGTATCAATCTCATATTCACCGGATTCTATAACACTCTTGATAAACTTCATGGCATCCCTCTCGGAAGACCGGTGAAGACGTCCCATAGTTCCGTTATAGTAGAACACCACTTTGCAGTTGGTGTTTCCAATGTCTATCAGAAGATTTGTTTCCATAAATATACAGACGTCAAATATAGTGATAAATTAGCAATTTGTCATAAGCCTGTTTTATAGAGTTGACACCGGAAAGCTTGAGCCAATATCTGTTATGCTCCGGATTGCTGCAAAGTTTTCCCTGGTTGGATGCGGAAATCCTGTTTATAAGCCTCTGGAACCGGTCCGTCCTGTAATAGGCGGATTGCTGGTTTGATATGAAATAAAGAAGCATCACTCCTTGTTTCAGCGTAATTTTCTCGAAACCGAGATCCATTGCCAGGTTCCTCAACCTTACCACATAGGATAGTTCCTTCACCTGCTCCGGCGGAGGTCCGAACCTGTCCTGGAGAGCCGCCAGGAACATTTCTATCTGCTTGTCGTCCTTCAAGGAATCCAGTTCTCTGTAGAGTCTTATCTTTTCCGTTGTCTGGGAAATATAATCGTCCGGTATGTAAAGTTCAAGATCCGTATCCAGGGTGCAGTCAGAAACAAACTGCATCTGTTCGGCTTCCCCGGATGGTATATCTTCCCGCTGGGAATTCAGTTCCATAAACGCCTCGTTGAGTATTCTCTGATATGTCTCGAATCCCATATCGGCGATAAAGCCGCTCTGCTCCCCTCCCAGAAGGTTGCCCGCTCCCCTTATGTCCAGATCCTGCATCGCGATGTTGAAGCCGCTGCCGAGTTCGCTGAAAGCCTCGATAGCCTTTATCCTTCTCTTGGCATCTTCGCTCAGCGACGACATAGGAGGCACTATCATGTAGCAGTAAGCTTTGACCGTACTTCTTCCCACCCTTCCGCGAAGCTGATGCAGATCGCTCAGGCCAAACATTTGTGCCTGGTTGATTATCATAGTGTTGGCGTTTGGAATATCTATGCCGTTTTCTATGATTGTGGTGGATATCAGAACATCGTAGTCTCCGCGGATGAAATCCAGCATCCTCTCTTCCAGCTTTGACGGTTCCATCTGACCATGTCCAGTAACCGTACGCACCTGAGGACATATCCTGTGTACCATCTGTTCCACCGCAGCTATGTCTTCCACCCTGTTGTGCACGAAAAATACCTGGCCTCCGCGACGGACTTCATTCATTATGGCATCCCGGATAAGGTCTTCGTTGAAATCTATTATTTCCGTCTGCACCGGAAGGCGGTTAGGTGGAGGAGTGTTTATGATGGAAAGGTCTCTCGCACCCAGAAGCGAGAACTGGAGCGTGCGTGGAATAGGAGTAGCTGTAAGTGTCAGTGTATCAACCTCTACCTTTAATTGGCGAAGACGTTCCTTGGCTGCCACTCCAAATTTCTGTTCCTCGTCTATTATAAGAAGTCCAAGATCCTTGAACTCTATTTTCTTGTTCAAAAGCCGGTGGGTTCCGATAACAATGTCCGTGCGGCCTTCTTTCAGCGACTGGGTGATTTCCCTGATTTCCTTAGCCGTGCGAAGACGGCTGATATAATCTATCCTTACCGGGAATTTTTCAAGCCTTTCCGTAAATGTCTTGTAATGCTGAAGGGCAAGTATGGTAGTCGGAACCAGGACGCATACCTGTTTGCTGTCGCATACTGCCTTGAAGGCGGCCCTGATGGCAACTTCTGTCTTTCCGAATCCTACATCTCCGCAAATCAGGCGGTCCATAGGATTAAGGCTTTCCATATCCGCCTTGACTGCCTTTGTCGCGGAAACCTGGTCCGGAGTATCCTCGAACATGAACGAAGCTTCCAGCTCGCTTTGCATATAGGTATCGGCTGAAAACGCAAATCCGCGGCTTTGTTTTCTCTCTGAGTACAAGGCTATGAGTTCTTTTGCTATATCCTTGATCTTAGCCTTGGTAGAAGTCTTGAGCTTGTTCCAGGCGCCACTTCCCAGCTTATATATTTTTGGAGGAATACCGTCTTTGGATTTATACTTGGAAATCTTGTGCAGACTGTGTACGGATACGAATATCACATCTCCGTCACGATACATTATCTTCACCGCTTCCTGTACTTTTCCCCCTATATTGGTTTTGACAAGTCCTCCGAAAACTCCGACTCCGTGATCTATATGCACGATGTAATCTCCCACATGATAACCGTTGAGGTCTTCTATGGCGAGCCTTTCGCTACGTTCTACCTGACGACGGAGTTTTACCCTGTGGAATCTTTCGAAAATCTGATGGTCGGTGTAAAGGCAAATCTTTGCATCGGGATAGATGAATCCCTGGCAAGGAGAACATTCCAGATGCTCGAAATGAGGGTATTCTCCTTTGGAAATCCTGGAGGAATCCCGGAAAATATTCCTGAGCCTTTCCGCCTGATCTTGGCTGCGGGAAGATATGTAAACTTTATAACCTTCTGAATTCCTCTTTCTTATATCATCTGCCAGAAGTTCGAAGTTCTTATTGAAAGAAGGTTGTGGAAGACACTGTACATTAACGGTCTCTTCAGAAACCGGAGACACTCTCTTAATGCTTCTTCCATTCAGCGATATTACCCTGAATCCTTCCCACATCGCCGAGAAATCTTCAAATGTATCCGACCAGATAATGCAACTGTCCTTACCTATGTAGTCCGGCAGGGTCTGACCGCCAAGGGCCATTACGGAAGACGGTTTCTGCATATCCGGAAATATCTCCACTTTTCCTACCCTTTCCGTGGATCGCTGACTGGATATATCGAACTTGCTTATAGATTCCGCCTGGTTGCCGAAGAAATCTATCCTGTATGGCACATTGTCGGAATATGAGAATATATCCACGATTCCTCCGCGAATGGCAAACTGCCCCGGTTCAGATACAAAATCAACCCTCTCGAATCCGGCACCGAAAAGTTTGTCTTTCAACTCCTCGAAATCCGTTTCTTCTCCTTCCTTCAGGCAAAGTATGCTTTCAGTCACCGCCTGCCTGGCCACACACAGTTCCTTAACTGCATCCGGATATGTAACTATCACAATATCACCGTTCTCAGGATTAAAACCGTTTATAGCGCTGAGTGTTATACTTCTCTGCACCTTGTTGGAAGAATCCTTTATGGTAACTATCTTTGAGGTGGAAGAAGCGCTGCAGGGGAAATACAGAACCTGACCGGAAAAAACGGAATAAAGATCGCTGCACATGTTTTCAGCACCTTCCTTGGTGTCTGAAATCACAAGGTGGATAAAGGAAGAAGAGCACAACTCCATCGCGGAAGACAACAGTATCCCCTTGGAAGATCCGAAAAGTCCCTTTATGCAAAGCGAGGAATCTTTCCCGCCTATAAAGGAAGAAACTTTGCGGACAGCTTCCAGGCTACTGAATTTTGCCGTTATGCCCTCCATCTTTCCCATCAGGACTGCAAATTTAGTTTTTTGCCTGGAATATGTTCCTAAACATGTTGATAACTTTGTTAAAAATCCGAGGATAAAAATTCCGGTGGAAAACCTGGCTTTTATCCAACAGGCTTATCAAAATCCTATCAACAGTATTTGAAGCGGAAAATCCTATTCAGAATATGCTCCAGACAACATTTTACAAGGTTATCAACAATTTCCACAGGATATAAAAAACAACAAAGATTCTTTTTAAAATTTAATAGTTGTTATAGTATAGCTTGTGTAAAAAAGGTATCTTTGCCTAACCATGACAGAAGAAACATTCAATCCGAGGGAAATCGAACCCGCATCCGACAGGGAAGTGGAGTCTTTGGTGCGGCCTAAGGAATTCCAGGATTTTTCCGGCCAGGAGAAAGTGGTGGAGAATCTGAAGGTATTCGTAAAGGCTGCCAAGATGAGGGGAGAGAGTCTGGACCATACACTGCTTTTCGGGCCTCCGGGTCTCGGAAAGACAACCCTTGCGAACATAATCGCTAATGAGATGGGCGTGGACATGAAAGTGACTTCCGGTCCTATCCTGGACAAACCGGGAGATCTTGCCGGCCTTCTGACATCCCTGGAAACCGGAGATGTGCTTTTCATAGACGAGATCCACCGCCTTCCTAAGATCGTTGAGGAATATCTTTACTCCGCGATGGAGGATTTCCGCATAGACATTATGATAGACAAGGGTCCGGGAGCAAGAAGCGTGCAGATCACCCTCAATCCGTTTACCCTTGTCGGAGCCACCACAAGAAGCGGCCTTCTGTCTTCACCTCTCAGGGCAAGGTTCGGAATAAACTGTCACCTTGAATATTACAACACTGAAACACTGAAGAAAATAGTCAAGCGTTCCGCAGGTATCCTGGATATAGACATTGATGACCAGGCTGCAAAGGAAATAGCCTGCCGTAGCCGTGGAACTCCAAGGATCGCGAACTCCCTTCTGAGAAGAGTCAGGGACTTTGCCCAGGTAAAAGGTAACGGAGACGTGGATCTTGAGATCACCAGATATTCCCTGGATGCCCTGAACATAGACAAGCGTGGCCTTGACCAGATGGACAACAAGATACTTTCCACCATCATATCCAAATTCAAGGGCGGTCCTGTCGGCATAACCACAATCGCAACTGCAGTGGGTGAAGATGCCGGTACCATAGAAGAAGTATATGAACCGTTCCTTATCCAGGAAGGTTTCATCAGGAGAACTCCGAGAGGAAGGGAAGTAACCGAACTCAGTTACAAACATCTTGGAATATCAAAATACAGAAACGACCTTTCACTTTTCTAGAAACAGAATCATCAATAAATAAAATTATGAAAAAGCTCCTTGCAATAATTCTGATATCTATGCTCAGCATAGATGTATTTGCCTGCACCTCAGCGATATTCACCGGCAAATGCACAAAAGACGGAAGACCTCTGATGTGGAAAAACCGCGATACCGGAGAACTCAACAACCGTCTTGAACATTTCAAGGGAAAGAAATACGATTTCGTAGGGCTTGTCAATTCTCCAAGCAAAGGCGGAGAAGTCTGGGCAGGCAGCAACGAAGCCGGATTCTGCATAATGAATACAGCCAGCTACAATCTTGCCATTCCTGAGGAAAAGGATCTTCAGGATGGAGAAGGTGCTGTAATGTTCAAGGCTCTTGGCATCTGCCGCACACTCAAGGATTTTGAAAAATTCCTGGATACCATAAAGAAGCCTCTGGCAGTTGAAGCCAACTTCGGAGTCATCGACGCTGAAGGCGGTGCCGCATACTATGAAGTCAATACCAGGACCTGGAAAAAGTTTGACGCCAACGACTCAAAGCTCGCTCCTGAAGGATATCTTATCTGGACCAATTATTCCAGAAGCGGAAAGGTTGATCAGGGTATGGGATATGTAAGATGGGGCAATGCCACAGACATCGTTGAAAAGGCTTACAAGGAAGGAGTGAAATTCACTCCTGAATGGATAATGGAAAACCTTTCAAGGTCATTCTATCATTCTATCCTTAAGACGGACCTCAGAAACTCTGATATTGCAGAGAAAACCAACGGATGGTTCATAGACCAGGACTTCATTCCGAGAAAATCCACCTCAGCGATCTCTATTTTCCAGGGTGTTGCAAAGGGAGAAAAGGCAAAGCACACAATCTTCTGGTGCGGAATGGGTTATGGTCCTCTTGCAGTTCTTGTTCCTGTTATTATGACACACACCAAACTTATTCCTGCAACCCTTGCAAAAGGCTCTTCAGTAGGAAAGGACAAGAAAAAAGGTAACCCAAACAACTGCTTCGTATGTGACCAGGTACTAAACCTGAAGAAAAAAATCTTCCCTATAAAGAGAGGAAACGGCAATAAGTACTTCAATTTCCACAAACTCTACAACCCTCAAGGAACAGGTTACAGCCAGCAGCTGAAGAAGACCGAAGAGGCCATACTTGAGAAATCTGCAGAGGCCATTGAAATCCTGAGAAACGGAGACCTTGACGAAAAGAAACACAAGCGTTTCAACAGCGAGATTGACGAGATCCTCACTGCTGCATACAACAACCTTAAGTAAAACCTCAATAGATTTCTAATAAATCCTAAGCGGCGGCAGGAAGAAGTTCTGGCCGTCGCTTTCTCCTGTTACAGTGATTCTTACACTCTTGACTTTAGTGTCTGGAGTAAGCACTATGCGGCTGCAGTCAACCTCTTTTCTGCCCTTGTAGTGGACACCGTCTTCAGAATACTCAGCATAGCCTTCCGTAAGTCCGTAGAAATCCACGTTTGCCCTTCCGGTAACAATGTCGATTACAGAGCATTTTATAGGTTCGTCAAAGACAAATGTGATGTAGTCTCCTGCCTTTGCCCTGCCCTCAAATCTGCAATATGCTTTCTCCTTATATTCCTTGAGGATGCTGAGGTTTTTCTCCGATGCCCTTATATTGGTCTCGATTTCAAAATGAGGCACCATGCGGACGGTTTGCAGAGGCATGTTTGAAACAGCAACTCCAACGGAATGAAGGGTGTCAGAAACAAATGTGGCGAACCTGTAATTTGCAATATCTCTGGTAATTATAGGCTCGGTATAGACATACTTGTAATTAGTGGTGTCTTTCTGGCCTCTTATATTTCCGATCTCGGTTTGAGGAGAAACTATGGCATATTTTACCACGGCTCCCTCATACGGAGGAGTAACCGTAATCTTGTAAGGCCGCATATAGGATTCGCTTATCAGAACATCTGTTTTTGTAAAAGCGACAGGCTCTGCCTTTACTTCAGGATAAGGTACCCTGAACCTTATTCCCATATTCTCAAGCCTTGCAAAATGAGCCTGTGTCAGACGGTCATAGAAATACTTGTAATTGGCAGCACTGTCTGCGATAGTCCTGGAAGTTCCCCATCCGGTTTCCGCCAGGGCACAGAGTCTTGGGAACATCTGATATTCCACAAAATTCTCAGGTCTGTTTCCGAGTTCTTCCCAAAGTCCTGCCTGCACTCCAACCACGTGTTTACGTGCAAGTTCCAGATTTGAAGCAGCCTTGCCTGCATCTTTTCCGGCAGAGGCAAGCTTTATAGGATCGTATGAATAGGTTATCTCCAGCGGAATCACCCTTGCCCAGTTATGTCCTCTTTCAATAGGAGACTGCTGCATATCCAGATAGACATATTCAGCAGCTTGCATCACGCAGTCAAATCCGTTCTGCACAGCCATCGGACCCCACTTCTTGCTGTGCCATACATAAATCAGAGAATTATCCTTGATATCATCGGCATACATTATCTCTTCCCATCCTGCAATCTTCTTTCCGTACTTCTTTGCAATCTGGTTAACCCTTGACACGAAATAGAAATGGAGCTGCTCGTCATCCTTCATTCCCATCTTTTTCATAAGAGCCTGACAATCCGGGCATTTCTGCCAGTTGAAACGGTTGACTTCGTCTCCTCCCATATTGATGATACCGGAAGGAAACATCTCTGCCATCTCCTTTATGATTTTCTCGATAATCTCATAGTTACTCTCCTTTGCCACGCACCAGATTTCACGGCTGAATCCGGTCTCGTTGATAGATGTGTCTTCAGGAAATTCGCAGAGGATTTCAGGATAGCTGCCGGCTATCGCGGCGCTGTGCCCTGGAGTCTCGATCTCAGGAATAATCTCTATTCCCCTGTCAGCGGCATACTTTACTATATCCTTGATCTGCTGCTGGGTATAGTATCCTCCATATCTCTTGTTCCCCGATCCAAAGGAAGAAGGAATAACCTCATCAGGTCCCCTCCATGCGCCTTTCTCAGTTAGCAATGGCAAAGCCTTTATCTCCACTCTCCAACCCTGATCATCCGTCAGATGCCAGTGGAACTTGTTCAGCTTGTGATATGCCATCCAGTCCAGAACCTTGTAAACATCCTCGGCCGGCCTCCAGGTCCTGGAAACATCCAGTTCAAAACCTCTGTATCTGAAAGAAGGAGAGTCTTCTATCCTTCCTTGGGGAATAATGATTAAATTTGAAAAATCTCTGTTGTTGAAATTATATGTCTGGGGAGGTAATAGCTGAAGAAGGGTTTGGATTCCGCTCATGGCTCCTTCGTAGCCGTTACTGAAAATGAATATTGCATTATCCTGAACTTCAAGGCTGTATTCGCGGCCTTCCGGTGCGGCATTGTCTGCTATCAGAATGCTGATAACAGGATGCTCTCTCTTTATTGTTTTTTTGGCGGCCTTCCATTTTTCCCACCTGATGATTTCCACTTTTTCCCCTGTCAGGTTCTTGATATGTCCGGCAAGATAATCAGACAGGAACGGATCATTAGATACAACCCTGACATCTTTTTTAAGAACGAAACAAGGTGAATCCAGATCGTAATAAACATCCTTTGGCTGAGGTATCAGCTGGGTATAAGGGTTGTTGCCGTCAAATTTGTTTTCGTTTGTCTGGGCATAAACAAAACGGGGAGCCGCCAAAGCGGCGGCAAAGGCGATTATTGTCAGGAACCGTCTGATATTCATAAATATATCGCGATGAATAAATTAATTGTTTACTTCTTTTCTTTCTTTACTGGCCTTTCTTCAAAATGACCGGTATAGTTGATGAAGTCCCTGTACTGGCTATCCACCTTCACATAGGCGATACCGTTGTGGTAAACCTCTATCGTTATATAGAATGTCTCCGAATTGTAGCGGTTAGGGAAGTTGAATTCCAGTAAAGCATAACAGTTCCTTCTTGAAGGATTCATCGTGGTCTTTACGTTAACCGGAACATTATCGGCATCAACTGCTATAGCGTCTTCGTTCGGGAAGGAAAAATTAGCTCGCCCTACGTAAGGAAGATAGCATTTGAGAATACCGTCCTTGATAGATATGCTGTATCCGTCCATCGTTTCCTTCTGAGGGAATGCCCTAGGCTGGATACGGTCTATCACGATGTATATATCTCCATCCTGAATAGCGTTGGAGACAAGGGCAGCGGTTTGCTCCTTTTCCTGAGGAGTTTGGGTGAAAGCTCCACAACCAGCAAAAACAAAGGCGGTTGCGATCAGAGCCAGAACAGTTGTCTTGAAAGTTTTCATATGTTTTACTATTTATTCTGTCAATGGATTAGGATCTTCCGGATAAGGCCTTGAGTCAACTTCTCCCTCATAGGATACGGACTCGAATCCCGGAACTTCAACCATAATGTAGCACTTGCCGGAAGGATATACCTGAAGGGTCATAGTGACCTGGATGGCCTGGGTATCTGTATCGGAGTCGTTATTCCAGAAAATTGATTGGAACATATAGCTTTTCTGCTTTTCGCTCCATCCGCCGAATATGGTGGTGATCTGGTTGTTGGCTATGATGCTGATATCCGTGTTGGCCAGACTGTATGCCTGTCTTGCCTTGGTCTCTGCAAGTCCGGTGAAAGGAAGGCAGCAGGAAATACGGTCTCTTTTCAGGTCGATATAATATTCGGCCGTACTTGCATTTATGGTGTTGTAGTTGAAATTGAAATTGTTGTTCTTGTTGAAGCTTCTGGTGATGAAGATGAAAAGATCTTTTTTGGCGGCGCCGTCATTGGTAATCTTGGCGATACGCTCTTTTCTTTCCTTATTGGATTCTTTCTTTTTCTTCTGCGAATAGGAAGGAACACAGATTAGAACAGCGGCCAGAAGGCACATTGTAATGGTAAAAATCTTTTTCATATCTGAAATTGGTTTATTTCTTTGTTATTAATAGTTTCCTTTGGTTTAATGCCAATTTGAGTTGCAAAAACTGCTCCCGAAACAAATATAGCGATTAAACTTTTGAAATAGCGGAAAAAATGGTTAAAATTGTAGATGTTTTCAAAGATTGTAAATAATTAATCTAAAACAAATGTCAGATACAAAACTTATATCCAATATTCCTGACGGTCCGCTGTCGGAAAAATGGAAAAAGCGTAAGGCAGAAATTAAGGTTGTGAGTCCTGCAAACAAGAGAAAACTGGAAGTTATCGTTGTGGGAACCGGCCTTGCAGGAGCGTCTGCCGCAGCCTCTCTCGGAGAGATGGGCTACAATGTAAAGATCTTCTGCATCAGCGATTCTCCAAGAAGAGCCCACTCTATTGCAGCTCAGGGAGGTATCAATGCAGCAAAGAACTATCAGAACGACAATGACTCCATCTATCGCCTGTTCGTTGATACTGTAAAGGGAGGAGACTTCCGCAGCCGCGAGGCTAATGTCTATCGTCTTGCCGAGGTGAGCAACCTGATTATCGACCACTGTGTTGCACAGGGAGTTCCTTTCGCAAGGGAATATGGCGGACTGCTGGCCAACCGTTCATTCGGAGGTGCTCAGGTTAGCCGTACATTCTATGCAAGAGGCCAGACCGGACAGCAGCTGCTTCTGGGTGCATACGCATCCCTGAACAAGGAAATCAAGAACGGTACGGTAAAGAGCTATCCAAGACACGAGATGCTGGACCTGGTTCTGATCAACGGCCAGGCAAAGGGTATCATCGCCCGTAACATTGCAACCGGAGAAATCGAGAGATTCGGAGCTCACGCAGTCGTTATCGCAACCGGCGGTTACGGAAACGTTTACTTCCTCTCTACCAACGCCATGAACTCCAACGGAAGTGCCGCATGGCAGTGCTACAAGAAGGGTGCTTTCTTCGGAAACCCTTGCTTTGCGCAGATCCACCCTACCTGTATTCCGGTTCACGGAACCCAGCAGTGCAAGCTTACCCTTATGAGCGAGTCGCTGAGAAACGACGGAAGAATTTGGGTTCCTAAGAAGATGGAAGACGTGCTCAAACTCCGCAAGGGAGAGATCAAGGCTTCCCAGATTCCTGAAGAAGACCGCGACTACTATCTGGAAAGAAGATATCCTGCATTCGGAAACCTTGTTCCTCGTGACATCGCTTCACGTGCGGCAAAGGAAAGATGCGATGCCGGATATGGCGTGAACGAGACCGGAAAGGCAGTGTTCCTGGACTTCAAGACTGCCATCGAAAGGCTCGGCGAAGACAAGATCCGCGAGCGTTACGGCAACCTCTTCCAGATGTATGAGGAAATCACAGACGTAGACGCCTACAAGGAGCCTATGATGATATACCCTGCTATCCACTACACAATGGGAGGTCTCTGGGTTGACTATGACCTTCAGACTACCATCCCTGGACTGTTTGCAATCGGCGAGGCCAACTTCTCAGACCACGGCGGAAACCGTCTTGGAGCATCCGCTCTGATGCAGGGTCTGGCAGACGGATATTTCATCCTGCCTTACACTATCGGCGGATATCTTGCCAAGAAGATCCAGGAGCCTAAGACAGACATCAACGCCCCTGAGTTTGACGAGGCAGAGAAAGCTGTCAAGGAGCGCATTGCAAAACTGTTTGCAATCAAGGGAAAGAAATCTCCTGACGAAATCCACAAGGAACTTGGAAACATCATGTGGGAATATGTCGGAATGGGACGTACAGAAGAGGGCCTGAAGAAGGCTATCGTTGAAATCAAGCGCTTGAAGGAAGAGTTCTGGAAGAACGTTTATGTTTCCGGAGAAAACGGAGAGTTCAACCAGGAGCTCGAGAAGGCCATGAGGCTTGCAGACTTCTTCGAGATCGGCGACCTTATGGCTCGCGACGCTCTCAACAGAAGGGAAAGCTGCGGCGGACACTTCAGAGAGGAGATGCAGACCGAAGAGGGCGAGGCAAAGCGTGACGATGAGAACTTCATGTATGTTTCAGCCTGGGAATACAAGGGTGAGGACAAGGAGCCAGAACTCCATAAGGAACCTCTTGTATATGAAGGAATTAAAGTAGCAACCAGAAATTATAAAGACTAGTCTATGAAATTCACTATAAAAGTTTGGAGACAGAAAAATGCCAAGACAAAAGGGCATTTTGAGACTTATAAGGTTGACAACATAAGTCCTGATTCTTCCTTCCTTGAGATGCTTGACATTCTCAACGACCAGCTGGTTCACCAGAACTCCGATCCTGTTGCTTTCAGCAAAGGATGCGAAGGTGGCGAGGCTTGCTCAGGCGAGAAATACAAACAGGCCAAGGCAGCCGGCAAGGCTCTTCCTATCAGCTTTGACCACGACTGCCGCGAGGGTATCTGCGGAGCTTGCTCCCTGTACATCAACGGAAGGGCCCACGGTCCTGAGAACGAGGTAACAACCTGCCAGTTGTTTATGCGCAAGTTCAAGGACGGCAGCACCATCACCATCGAACCTTGGAGAAGTGCAGCCTTCCCAGTAATCAAGGACCTTGTAGTAGACCGCAGTGCCCTTGACAAGATCATGCAGGCCGGCGGTTTCGTGGATGTAAGGACCGGAAGCGCCCAGGATGCCAACAGCATCCTCATTCCTAAGGAAAAGGCAGACGAGAGTATGGACGCTGCAAGCTGCATCGGATGCGGTGCCTGCGTTGCAACCTGCAAGAACGGTTCTGCAATGCTGTTCATCGGTGCAAGGGTCAGCTCCCTGGCTCTCCTTCCTCAGGGAAAGGTAGAGAGCACCAGAAGGGCCATCAACATGATCGCCAAGATGGACGAACTCGGATTCGGTAACTGCACCAACACCAGGGCTTGCGAAATGGAGTGCCCTAAGCATGTGACTATCAGCCATATTGCAAGGCTCAACCGCGAGTTCCTGAAAGGTTACCTGAAAAAGTAAAGACCGCATTGTCAAAATGAAATAGCCGCTGGGATTCAGCGGCTATTTTTTTATTCAAATTCAAGTTCATCGAAGTTTTGCCAGAGAAAGCCGGTGAAAGGATATCTGCCCCTGATGGTTTCACCTACCATTTTATAGAGGTCGTTTCTAAGTTTGTCTATCCCGATCTTTTCCTTGGCGGAGATGAAGATTGCAGGAGAGTTTTCCTTGGCAACCCAGGATTCTTCGAGCTGACGGAGCGAGATGTTGCCGGGGCGGTCCTCACTGAGGTCGAATTCGCTCTTTGGCTTGAACTTATATGCGTCTATCTTGTTGAAAACCATAAAGACAGGCTTGTTGGCGGCGCCTATTTCCTCGAGGGTTTTCTTTACCACCTTTATCTGGTCTTCAAAGTTCGGATGGCTTACGTCCACCACGTGAAGAAGAAGGTCTGCTTCCCTGACTTCATCAAGCGTGCTCTTGAAAGATTCCACAAGCTGGTGAGGGAGTTTTCGGATGAAGCCTACGGTATCGCTGAGGAGGAAAGGAGTGTTGTCTATAACCACCTTTCTTACGGTTGTGTCCAGGGTGGCGAAGAGCTTGTTTTCCGCAAAGACCTGGCTCTTGGAGAGAAGGTTCATTATGGTGCTCTTTCCAACATTGGTATAGCCTACAAGCGAGACTCTTACCATGCTTCCGCGATGGCTTCTCTGGGTTGCCATCTGGCGGTCTATCTTCTTGAGCTGGTCTTTGAGCTGCGAGATCTTGTCCATTACTATACGGCGGTCTGTCTCCAGCTGCTTTTCACCGGCTCCGCCACGGGTTCCGCGACCTCCACGCTGCCTTTCCAGGTGGCTCCACATACCGGTAAGCCTTGGGAGGATGTACTGGTATCTTGCAAGCTGGACCTGGGTTTTGGCATAAGCAGTCTGTGCCCTCATCGCGAAAATATCCAGAATCAAAGACGTGCGGTCCAGAATGGAGCAGTTAAGCTCTTTTTCAAGATTTCTCACCTGGGCGCCGGACAGTTCATCGTCGAACACGGCCAGAGGTATCTCGTTCTGGGCGATGTATTCCTTTATCTCCTGAAGCTTGCCCTTGCCCACGTATGTGCTGGAATTCGGCTTGTCTATTCTCTGCAAAAACCTCTTGACACCTTCTATAGAAGCTGTCATGGCCAGAAACTCCAGCTCGTCCAGATATTCGTTTGCCTGAAACTCCGTGATATCCGGAGTCACCGCGCTTATCAAAATAGCTTTCTCCATAAACCGGGTGCAAGTTACTTATTTTTAAACTAAATTTGTGTTAACAATTCAAATGCTTGTTATGTTGAAAAAATCATTGTTTTTGTTTTTAGTTTTAGCTGTCGTTATGGGAAGCGTAACTGAATCATCTGCACAGAAAAAGAGAATGAGAGACTATGGTCTTTCATACGGAGTGTTCAAAACCGGACAATATAATGCCATCACCGATGTATCGGGAGTTACCGTAGGCCAGGTAACACTGAATCAGGGAGAAGATATGCGAACCGGCGTAACCGCGATACTTCCACATCAGGGAAATATCTTCCGCAAGAAGGTTCCTGCAGCCATCTATCTGGGCAACGGTTTCGGAAAACTTGCCGGCTACAGCCAGGTAAAAGAACTCGGAAACATAGAGACCCCTATCATATTGACAAATACGCTTAGCATTGCGGCGGGTCTTGACGGTATCATAACCCATACAATCAACCAGCCAGGCAACGAGAACGTCAGAAGCGTGAACGGAGTCGTGGGAGAAACCAACGACGGCGGCCTGAACAACATCAGGGCAAGATATGTGAAGCCTGAGCACGTGCTCCAGGCAATTGCCCAGGCAAAGGGCGGCCCTGTGGAAGAAGGCTGTGTTGGAGCGGGAACAGGCACGATCTGCTTCAGCTGGAAAGGCGGAATCGGCACCTCGTCAAGAGTGCTTCCGGCAGACCTCGGCGGATATACGGTCGGTGTTCTGGTTCAGACCAACTATGGCGGAATCCTCGAAATCTGCGGAGTGGAAGTAGGAAGAAAACTCAAGGATTATTCTTTCCGCAAGAGCGTGGAGGCTGAGGCTAAAAAGGAAGAGGCCAAGAAAGGCGACGGTTCCTGCATGATAGTAGTTGCAACGGATGCGCCCATTGATGCGCGTCAGCTGGAGAGAATGGCAAAAAGAGCCTTTATGGCACTTGCCAAGACAGGAAGCTTTGCCTCCAACGGAAGCGGAGACTATGTTATAGCTTTCTCTGTCTGCCCGGAGAACCTCATAGAAGGAGAAGAGACCCACACATTCAAGGTTCTTGACAATGACCAGATGTCCCCGATGTTCGAGGCGACTGTTGAGGCAACTGCAGAGGCTCTGTGGAATAGCCTGTTTGCCGCAGAAACCACCAAAGGATACAACGGAAAGGTTATAGAGGCCCTGCCTGTGGAGAAGGTGGTGAAGATGATAAAGAAGGAAAAAGGCATCAAATAGTATCGCTTTTGTAAATAAAAAAATCGGGGGTGGTTTTTTCCATCCCCGATTTTCTTTTAGGTTGCAGGAGTTATTCCGTAACTTTTTCTGCCGCCTGTTCTACAGCCTCGGCAGCATTCTCTACTGCTTCTTCTGCTTTCTCTCCAGCATCGTCGAACCAGCCCTTGATGTCGTTTACAACACCCTCAGCAGCTTCGTTGGCGAGCTTGCCGTAAATTTCGTCAAACTTTGCCTTGTTCTCGGTGTTCTTTGCATAGAAATCCTGGAACTCCTTGCTTACTTTCTCCATTTCCTTGCCGATTTCTCCAGCCTTGGAAAGCTTGAGGTGAGAAAGAGCGTCGGTCATTTCCTTTGTCTTCTGGGTCTGGAAATCCATGAGAGCCTTTGCGTCCTTCTCAGGATCACCGGTTGGCTTTACTCCACCGGAGGAGCAAGATGCCAGCAGGAAGCAGCAAGCAGCTGCGAGTAACAAAAATCTTTTCATCGCGATAAAATATTAAGTTAAACAACAATATAACTATCTGAGCTGGAAGATGATAGGGAAGGTGTACTTAACCTTTACAGGTTTGTTCCTCTGCTTTCCAGGGCTCCATTTAGGAGACTTCTGGATAACCCTTACGGCTTCCTTGTCCAATGAAGAGTCAACACCTCTGAGCACCTTGACATCCTTTACGCTACCGTCCTTGTCTATGGTGAACTGAACGGTTACACGACCCTGGATACCATTTTCCTTGGCGATTTCAGGATACTCGATATTGTCGTAAACCCATTTTGTAAACTCGTTAGCGTCTTTGCCCTGGAATGTAGGCTTGTCCTCTACGATTGCGAAAGGAATTTCTTCCTCAACCTCGACTTCCTCCTCTACTGGCTTTGCTTCAACGTAAGGCTTGATTTCAATCTTCTGGTCAGAGTCATCTGTACTGATGAAGTCAGTCTCAACCTTTACGTCGTTCTCCACGATCTGGAGTTCCTCTGTCATAACAGGCTCCTTGATCTGCTCTGGAGGTGGTGGAGGGGTTTCCTGGGTAATAGGAGCCTGCTCCTCGTCCGTGATGACGGTAGTGTTTGCAGCAAGGGAGCTGACTTCCTTGTCTGTGGTGCTCCACTCGAAAACGAGAAGAACCAGTGCAAGAGCGGCGATCAGACCAATCTCGCGGAACAGGGTTTTCTTGTTCTCAAGATTTGCTTTAGGGGATTTTTTGATTTCCATATAACTAGTTGTTTTTAGATAATATTCTGTTCCTTAAGTACGTTTGCAGTGTTGCGGGTTGCATCTGCGCTGGCCTTGAAGAGAGCCTTTTCCTCATCGTTGAGTTCAAGTTCAACGATTTTTTCCCATCCGCCCTTTCCTACGATTGCAGGAACGCCGATGCAGAGGTCGTTCTCTCCATATTCGCCCTCGAGATAGCAGCAGCAAGGAATCATCTTCCTCTCGTTCATCACGATGGATTTGGCCATTGTGGCAGCACTCATTCCAGGAGCATACCATGCGCTGGTTCCCAAAAGTTTGGTAAGGGTTGCACCGCCAACCATTGTGTCAGAGACAACCTTGTCGCAAACCTCCTTGCTCAGAAGCTTGGTTACTGGGATTCCCTTGTAGGTTGCAAAACGGATCAGAGGGATCATGGTCTTGTCTCCGTGTCCGCCGATAACCATACAGTCGATATCGCTTACAGGAACGTTCAGTGCCTGTGCAAGATAATAGGTGAAACGGCTGCTGTCCAGCTGGCCGCCCATTCCTACGACCTGATGCTTAGGAAGGTTGTTCTTCTTCAGTGTAAGGTAGGTCATCGGATCCATAGGGTTTGCGATAACCATGATCACAGCCTTAGGAGAGTACTTGAGCACGTTCTCGGTAACGCTTGAAACGATCTTTGAATTGACTCCGATAAGTTCCTCTCTTGTCATACCAGGTTTTCTAGGAATACCTGAAGTGATGATAACTACATCAGAATCTGCGGTTTTGGAATAATCATTCGTTACTCCGGTTATTTGTGTGTTTGTTCCGTACTGCTTAGCGGCCTGCATCATATCCATAGCCTTTCCCTCGGAGATACCCTCTTTGATATCCAGAAGCACGATCTCAGAGCAGAAATTCAGGTGAAGCATTGCCTCTACGCATGAAGCGCCAACATTACCGGCGCCAATAACAGATACTTTAGCCATAAACTCTATTTTTTAGATAAATTTGCAGCACAAAGTTATCTGTTTACAGATAAAAGAGAAAAAGACAATATCAATAAAATATCAATGTTGCGTTTCACAGACAATGATGTAAAGAGCCGGCTTAAGGGCAAGGCTGAGATAAAAAAGTGGATTGGCCGCATCCTCAGCGACAGGGGTTATGTCCAGGGAGAGATAAATGTCATACTCTGCTCGGACAAATTCATCCTGGACCTGAACAAAAGCTCGCTCGGGCACGATTATTACACGGACATCATCACCTTCGACTATTGCCAGGGCAATGTCGTCAGCGGGGATCTGTATATAAGCCTGGACACCGTTCTGGCAAATTCCGGAACCTACCGCCAGATGTTCTCCCCTGCTTTCAAGTGTGAACTTCTAAGGGTAATCATTCACGGAATACTCCACCTTAGCGGGGAAGACGATGTTACCCCATACCGTCAGAAAAAGATGAGAAGCGCTGAAAACGCAGCTCTGAAACTTCTGATTTCGGAGTTCGATGTTGATAAGATAGAAGTCGGATACAAAGGTTAGGATTCCATGGGCATAAGCAGAAAATATGATGTGATTGTAGTTGGTGCCGGCCACGCTGGATGCGAAGCCGCATTCTCGGCCGCACGTATGGGCTGTCAGGTTCTGCTTGTGACAATGGATATGAACAAGATAGCCCAGATGTCTTGCAATCCGGCCGTGGGCGGAATAGCTAAAGGTCAGATAGTCAGAGAGATAGATGCTTTGGGCGGAGGAATGGGCTTGGTTACAGACGCTTCTACCATCCAGTTCCGGATGCTCAACAGCTCTAAAGGCCCCGCTGTATGGAGTCCCAGGGCCCAGTGTGACCGCCAGTTCTTCATACTTAACTGGAGGTATCTTCTGGAACACACTCCAGGACTTCACATATGGCAGGACACGGTCACCGATCTTGTCATCGATACTTTCAAACGGAAAACAAAAGGTTATGACCATATAGTCCGCGGAGTTGTTACTGCGATGGGAGCTGAATTTTCCGCTTCCAAAGTCATTCTTACCGCAGGGACTTTTTTGAACGGCCGCCTTTTTATCGGCAGGAATTCTGCGGAAGGCGGAAGGATCGGCGAACCACCGTCTTTGAGCCTTACGGAAAAGCTGGCCCTCTTCGGAATAGAATCCGGAAGGATGAAAACCGGAACACCTCCAAGGATTGACATAAAATCCATCGATACCTCCAGGCTTGAAATCCAACCCGGAGACGAAAATCCCGGGCGCTTCTCTTTCCTGAATGTTCCTTCTTCTGTGCAGACCAACATCGCACAAAGATGCTGCTATCTTGTCCACACAAACAAGAAGGTTCATTCTATCCTGAAAAGAGGTTTCAAAGATTCGCCTCTTTTCTCCGGAAAGATAACCGGACTCGGACCGAGATACTGCCCGAGCATCGAGGATAAGCTTCGCACATTTGCCGATAAAGACCAGCACCTTCTTTTCCTGGAGCCGGAAGGCTGGAATACCAACGAGTATTATTTGCAGGGATTCTCTTCTTCTCTGCCAATGGATATACAGATAGAAGCCGTGCGTCATATAGAGGGTTTGGAAACGGCGGAAATATTCCGTCCGGCTTACGCCGTGGAATACGATTATTTTCCACCAACCCAACTAAACCATACTTTGGAATCCAAGCGTGTTTCTGGTCTTTATTTTGCCGGACAGGTCAACGGAACCACCGGTTACGAAGAAGCCGCCGCCCAGGGTTTGATGGCGGGTATAAATGCAAGCCTTTCCATCCAAAAACGCCAACCTCTGGTTTTTGCCCGCAACCAGTCTTACATAGGCGTTTTGATTGATGATCTTGTCACGAAAGGAGTAGATGAACCTTACCGTATGTTTACCTCCAGGGCAGAGTACAGAATACTTCTCCGGCAAGATAACGCCGATTACAGGCTGACGGAAATCGGATACAATATAGGCCTTGCTTCTAAAGACAGGCTGGAGCTGATGAAAGATAAATATTCCAGCATCGGCGATATTGTTTCCATTCTGGATGAAGACACGATCTCCCCTAAAGCGTTCAATGCTGCAAATACTGCTGAAAAGATTTCTGAAGGAAAAAAAGCCTCGGCGCTTCTTATGCGTCCGGATGTGGTGCTTAAGGACATAATGGGAATTGTTCCCCGTGGAACATCGATCAGAAAATCTCTTTCCGCAGTTGAGAAGAAGCATCCGGTAACTGATGTGGCAGACGGAATCAGGCTTCCGTTCCGTCCTTATGGTTTTTCTGTAGACGGAGTTTTCAAAGATACTTTAAGTTCTGAAATCCTTTCTTCCGTTGAAACATCGGTAAAATACCGCGGATATGTTCAGAGAGAACAAAGCGCTGCAGACAGGATGGCCCGCCTTGAAGCCTTGAAGATTCCTCAGGACTTTGACTATATGAAAGTTACATCTCTATCTATGGAAGGCAGGATGAAGCTTCTCAGATACCGTCCTCAAACCATTGCCCAAGCTTCCAGGATTTCAGGAGTTAGTCCTGCGGATATATCCGTACTTTTAGTCTATTTTGGGCGCTGAAAATTCTTCAACCAAAAGATTTGTTAACGCAAGTTACTTTGCGCATTAATAGGCTATTATAATAAATTACCTAAAGTTTTACTTTATTGTGTTTTTGGAGCATTATTTAACCATGTCGAAACGCCCGTTATTTTAATGCAATACTTTAAGTAAGATATTTTAAATAACTTATAACAAGCAAAATAATCTTAAAATGTTCCCCGTGGAACACTCCAAAAAACGTCCTTCAGAAACACCCCTATTTTAAGAGTTCAGCCCCAAAGACGGGTTCTGACCCATCTGAAACAAAAATAGCCCGAAAATCGGGCTATTTTTACGTTTAGAGCTTTATTTTACGCTAAAAGATTCTCCAAATCGGCGATAAAACTGTTTATATCCTCTTCGGTTGTCCTGAAAGAACACATCAGACGCACCTCCTTGATGTTTTCTCTCCAGAAATAGAAAATGTACTTTTCCTGAAGGAAGGTCATCTGCTTGTCCGAAAGCGGAGCAAGAGAAATATATACCCCGTTTGTTTCCACTTTCTGGGTAAAGTACACGCCCTTCTGCATCGCTGAGGATTCTCTGAGTTTTTTCTCCAGATATTTTGCCATGGCGTTGGAATGAGATGCCATTTTCAGATACAGGTCGTCTTTCAGATAGGCTTCAAACTGTGCGGCGATAAAGCGGTTCTTGGAGTAAAGCTGGGTGGCCTGCTTACGGATATAGGCGAGATTCTCCGCCATTTCGCGATTCTTTTCCAGGTTGAAAATCACCACGGCTTCCCCTATCAGAAGCCCGTTCTTGGTGCCGCCGAAACTCAGCACATCCACGCCGGTGTCGGCGATCATTTCCTTGATAGAAATGTTCATTGCCGCCGCTGCGTTGGATATTCTGGAGCCATCCACGTGGATATATCCCCCTACCGAATGCATCAGGTCTGCCAGGGCCCTGATTTCTTCTACCGTATACAGGGTTTCAAATTCTGTCGGCTGGGAAATCGAAAGGATTGCCGGCTGGACTTTGTGCTGGTCTCCGAACTTAAGGCATTCCTTGACCGTTTCCGGCTTCACCTTTCCGCCCTCCTGGTAAAGCGGGGTTATCCTGCAGGACGAGAATCTTTCTACCGCGCCGCATTCGTCTTCGATTATGTGGGCGCAGGATGGAGCGAGTATGGTGCTGAAAGGCTTCAGAAAAGATGCCAGGGAAACAACGTTTGCACCGGTTCCGTTGAGCACAAAAAGGGCCTTGCAGTCATTACCCAGCAAGGCCTCGATTTGTCTCAGAACCCCTTCTGTGTATTCATCTTCTCCATAGCCGAAGCAATAGCCCTCGTTCACACGCTCTATTGCCTGAAGAATGGAAGGATGGATACCGGAGTGGTTGTCACTCCCGAAAGAGCATTTTTTCATCAAGTGAGATTATTTGCAGATGCCCTCGTAAGCGGCAGCGTCAAGCAGAGCGTCAACCTCTGAAGGGTTGGTCATCTCGACCTTAATCAGCCAGCCGGCTCCGTAAGGATCCTTGTTAACATTTTCTGGGGCTGCTTCCAGATCCGGGTTGATTTCAATAACCTTTCCACCAACAGGCATCAGAGCGTCAGCTACGGTCTTTACGGCCTCGATGCTTCCGAACTGGTCTCCTGCTGCAAGAGTTTCACCCTCGCAGGTGATGTCGAGGAAGACGATGTCTCCCAGCTCGCTCTGAGCGAAATCTGTAATACCTACAGTTGCAATGTTGCCCTCTACGCTAACCCACTCGTGGTCGTTAGAGTACTTGAGATTTGAAGGAATATTCATATTCAAAGTTTTTATGTGATTATCAAATATTTTTTGCAAAAGTCAAAAGTATGAAATCTCAGCGACTATACCAAACCGGAAGCACTGCCAGTGCAATGGTGATGGTAAATAACAAGCTATATATCAATATATTCCGCGATGTTTGCCCAAGCACGGCATTTAGTTCTTTTCCGTGGTTGATCCTTACCATATTCCTGTGGGCGAGGAAAAGGAACGGCAAAAAGAAAAGCGGAATCACAAGGTTGAACGGGAATCCGGCCCTGACAAACCGTCCGCAGACCATCATCGCCCCTATCGTTGCAACGCATCCGTTCAAAAGATAAAGCCATTCCGAAGTCTTGGACCCGAGCCTTACGACAAGGGTTTTCTTTCCGTTCTTGAGATCCTGCTCTCTGTCGCGATAATTGTTTATAATCAGAAGGTTGTTCACTACAATCCCAACGCAGAACCCCGCCAGGACCACGAGCATTACCATACCCCAAGAAACGGAAGGGCCCATTTCAACCACATCGCCCCCCAGACCAGACGGGGAGATAAAGATGTTGTTCGGGGATATGACGTGGAAGGTGAAAAACACGGGGATGATTCCAAAAAATAACACTACCATGACATCACCCAGCCCCAGATACGAGAACTTTGTAGTATAAAGGAAAGCTCCAAGGATGCAGAACAAGCCAACGGCCAGCATCCACCATCCTCCAAAATAAACCAGAGGAAGTCCTATAAGCAGTGATATTATGGTTGTTATTACAATTCCCGTTTTTATCGCAGATGGAGTTATCCACCCTTTTGAACACGCTCTTTCCGGACCCAGCCTTTCTTCGGAATCGGCCCCCTTCTTGAAATCGAAGTAATCGTTGATGAAATTGGCGTCTATCTGCATTGCCAGCGCAAACAGAACGCAAAGGCCAAAAGGAATGACCCCTGTTGTCCATCTTCCATAAGTCAAGAGCACCGCAAATCCCAGGGCCGCTCCCACCAGAACAGGAGCGACGGCACCGGCCAGTGTCTTTGGACGGGCCGCCAACACCCAGGCTTTCAGGGAGTTTGTCTTGACCTGCATAAATTACAGTCTCTTAAGGGCGAGTTTGATGATTTGCTCTACGGAAGCGGCCGGATTCTGGCGGAGGATGTCCCCTATCACCTTTTCAGAATCCGGTTTCTTGAACCCGAGCATTACGAGAGCTCCGAGAGCCTCCTCGGCGACAGGACTCTTGGCGGCTGAACCGAGTGGGAGGGTGGATGTGTCTGAACCCTTGGATATCTTGTCTTTCAGCTCGATGATAACCTTCTGGGCGGTCTTCAGGCCTATTCCCTTGACGGCTTTTATCTTGTTGACATCATCCGAGGCGATGGCTGTTTTCAGCTCATCAGTGCTCAAGGAAGAAAGAATCATCCTGGCAGTGTTCGGGCCCACTCCATTGACGTTTATCAGCAGGGTGAACATATATCTTTCCTCCTTGCTGGCAAAGCCGTACCACATCGCAATATCCTCTTTCACATAGTAGTAGATATAAAGCTTGACTTCCTTGAGATTCTGGATGTCCGTGAAAGTCTGAAGTGAGATTTCCAGTTTATAGCCGATACCTCCGGCCTCTACGATCGCCTGGGTTGGGGTGGTCTCCACCAGCAGTCCTTTTATGTAATCGTACATATATCGGTTCTTGAAATAAATTATTCTAAGAGTCTAATTCTTCGCGGAATATAACACTTCCGCTGGCCTGGTGGGTTGCCAGGATAAGCACCTCTGCAATCTGCACGTGGGCTGGTGCGCTGGCAGCATAGAACGCCACGTCTGCGATATCCGCTCCGCTGAGAGGCTTGATGCCTTTGTAAACCTTGTCCGCACGGGCGCTGTCTCCGTGGAAACGGGTGGTGGAGAAATTTGTCTCGACCAGTCCCGGCTTCAGGTTGGTTACGCGTAATGGCGTGTGGGCCAGGTCTATGCGGAGGCCGTCGCTGAGAGCCTTCACGGCAGCTTTGGTTGCACAGTAAACGTTTCCGTTGGCATAGGCGGCATCTCCGGCTACGCTTCCGATGTTTATGATATGCCCCTTGTTCCTTCTTACCATTCCCGGAACAATGAGCCTTGTCATATACAGAAGACCCTTGATATTGGTATCTATCATCGTCTCCCAGTCGTCAATGTCGCCTTCGTATTCAGCCTCCAGCCCGAGGGCCAGACCGGCGTTGTTGATCAATACGTCTATATCAGCCCAGTCGTCTGGAAGTGAAAGTATTGCCTTCTGGACGGCTTCCTTGTCGCGGACATCAAAAACAAGCGGGAACGTCTCAACGTTCGGGCAAAGGGAGAGGATTTCCTTTTCTGCCGCGCCTACTTTTTCCTTGGTTCTTCCGGTGAGGATAATATCATATCCTCCCTGTGCAAACTTAACGGCGCAGGCCTTTCCTATGCCGCTGGTTGCTCCGGTAATCAAAACTGTCTTGTTCATATTGAGCAAATTTATGAAAAAATCGTTGTATTTTTGTCTTTTGCTCTGATTAGGCATTATGGAAGACATTCGAAGCAAAATATTATCTGAGGTCAGGGGTATGGTACCTGCCCTTTCCGGCAAGATGAACGGGGAGGCTTTGGTTTACCTGGACAATGCCGCCACTTCCCAGAAACCGAGACAAGTGCTTGATTTTCTCGGCGATGCAATGGTGCAATCCAATGCCAACGTGCATCGCTCGATGTATGAGCTCAGCGACAGGTCCACCTCACTGTACGAAAATGCAAGAGAGGCGGTAAGGTCTTTCATAAACGCCCCGGGTAGGGAAAACATCATCTTCACAAGCGGCACCACCTCTTCCATAAACCTTGTTGCAGATACTTTCTGCCGCCGCCTGGCTCCGGGAGACGAGATATTGATAGAAGGGGATTCGCATCATTCCAACATAGTTCCATGGCAGCTTGCCGCAGAAAGGAACGGTGCGGTTGTGAAAGTTATTCCTACGGATGTGATGTTGGGAGCCGGAAAAAGCGGAAGGGTGGTTTTTGAAGAGCTGGAATCCATGCTTACGGACAAGGTCAAGATACTGGCTCTGACGCACATATCCAATATAACCGGACTCGTGAATCCGGTAGGGGAAACGATAGCCAAGGCTCACGCCAGGGGAATACCCGTTCTTGTAGACGGAGCACAGGGCATCGTTCACCAGAAGGTTGACGTGCAGGAGATGGACTGCGATTTCTACGCTTTTTCCGCACACAAGATCTATGGAGCGACGGGAGTAGGAATCCTGTACGGAAAAACACAAATACTGGAAACCCTTCCTCCTTATATGGGAGGTGGCGACATGGTGGAAACCGTCACTTACGGTAAGACAACCTATGCTCCTCTGCCTCTGAGGTTTGAGGCTGGAACCCCAAATTTCACCGGAGCCGCGTCCCTGACCCCGGCGCTGGAATTTGCGGAATTCCTGAGAAGCGGCCAGACCGGGAAGGTCCTCAAGGAAGAAGAGTGCAGGATTATGTCATATATGGCGGAGGCACTTGCTTCAGATCCGGATGTGGAAGTTTATGGAACGGGCGTGAACAAGACTCCGATATTCACTTTCAACATAAAGGGTATCAATGCCGGAGATCTTGCCCAACTTCTTGACAAGATGGGTGTTGCCGTTCGTTCCGGATTGATGTGTGCCGAGCCTCTCATCAACAGTTTCGGGGCGAATTCCGCACTCCGGGCATCTTTTGCTCCGTACAATACGCTCGACGAAGCGCAAACTTTCATCAAATGCCTTCACAGGGCAAAGAATATGCTTTTGTAAAATGACAATAAAGGAAATAGAACAGCAGATCGTTGAAGAATTCTCCATCTTTGATAACTGGATGGACAAATACCAGTATATCATAGACTTGGGAAAATCAATGCCGGTTATCGCGGAGGACGCGAAAAAAGACGAGAACCTGATTAAGGGATGTCAGAGCCGTGTGTGGCTGGACTGCCGCCAGGAAAACGGGAAGCTTTATTTTTCCGCTGATAGTGACGCAATAATCACCAAGGGTATCATTTCCCTTCTGATAAGGGTTTATGACGGGCATACCCCACAGGAAATCATAGACTCGGAAATAGACTTCATAGACACGATCGGCCTGAGACAAAACCTTTCCCCGACACGAGCCAACGGACTTGTATCGATGCTTAAGCAGATTAAGCTTTATGCCCTGGCTTTCAAAGAAAAAGATGAAGAGAACTCCGCCGCCAAAGACAAGGGTAAATACTCCATAGAAGATGTTCAGAAGAACGTTATCCGAGCCCTCAAACAGGTGTTTGACCCGGAGATACCAGTCAATGTGTATGACCTGGGCCTGATCTATGAGGTGAAAGTAGGGGAAGACCGCAGCGTTTTCATAAAGATGACTATGACGTCCCCGACCTGTCCTATGGCGGACGATGTTGTAAATGACGTTAACAACGCAGTTTCAGATGCTCCGGGTGTAAATGGAGTGCAGATAGAGCTGACATTCGATCCGGAGTGGGACGAGAGCCGGATGAGCGAGGAGGCCAGGCTTGAATTAGGTTTGATGTAATGGAGGAAAAGGGTCTGTTTAAGGTGGTGCTTCTTCTGGGCAGCAATCTTCCGTTGGGAAGACTGTCCCCGGAGCAGATAATCGCCGAGGCGGATAAGGAAATAATAGACGCTTTGCTTCCGGATTACCTGGAGGTAGAGGCTTTGGAAGATGCTGTTTCCGCAACCGAAATCACGGTTACCGACCCGTGCGGGAAATTTGAGGAAAAGGATCCTCCGAAATTTTACAACCAGGTGCTTTCCTGCATTACCGACAAGACCCCGGAAGATGTGTTGGTACAGACCCAGAGGATAGAAAAACTCTTCGGCCGAATGCGGACATATAAGGAAAAAGGGGAGATTTACCAAAGCCGCACGCTGGATATAGATATTTTAAGGGCCTATAAGGGGAATGTGGCGGACAAAAGGGCGGACAAAGGGGCGGACAAAAAGGCTTTTTGGGCTGAAATAAAGTCAGATAACCCCAAACTCATCCTCCCGCATCCTCAGATAGTGACGAGGGCTTTCGTAAAGCCTTTAATGGCATCGCTGAACAAAAAGAAAAAATAGCAAAATAGTGTAAATATGACACAAGAAGAAATTTTCAAGAATCTGATTTCCCACACCAAGGAATATGGGTTTATTTTCCCGTCAAGCGAAATTTATGACGGATTGAGCGCCGTGTATGATTACGGCCAGATGGGAAGCGAACTGAAGAGTAACATCAAGAAATATTGGTGGGATTCAATGGTCAAGCTCAACGAAAATATCGTTGGTATTGACTCCTGTATTTTCATGCATCCTAAGATATGGAAGGCTTCCGGTCACGTGGACGCGTTCAACGATCCCCTGATAGACAACAAGGACTCCAAGAAGAGGTATCGTGCGGACGTTCTTCTGGAAGATTATATCGCCAAGATTGAAGGCAAGATTGAGAAGGAGGTGGCAAAGGGAAAGAAGAGATTCGGCGACGCTTTTGACGAGGCTCAGTTCCGTGCGACAAATCCTAATGTCCTCCGCGAACAGAAAAAGGCAGACGAGGTAAGGGAGAAGATGGCAAAGGCGCTTAACGATAACGACCTTGTCGCACTTAGGCAGCTGATTATAGACTGTGAAATCGTCGACCCAATTTCCGGCACACGTAACTGGACCGATGTAAGGCAGTTCAATCTGATGTTCTCCACCCAGCTGGGAAACATATCGGGAGAGGATGGAACCCTATATCTCCGCCCGGAGACCGCCCAGGGAATCTTCGTGAATTTCCTTAATGTCCAGAAGAGCGGAAGGATGAAGATTCCGTTCGGAATAGCCCAGATTGGAAAGGCTTTCAGAAACGAAATAGTCGCACGCCAGTTCATCTTCAGGATGAGGGAGTTCGAGCAGATGGAGATGCAGTTCTTCGTTCGCCCCGGCCAGGAACTGGAATGGTTTCGCCACTGGAAGCAGAAGAGGCTCGCCTGGCATCTTGCAATCGGGATGGGTGAGGAGAATTACCGCTTCCACGACCACGAGAAACTGGCTCACTATGCTAATGCTGCAACCGATATCGAATTCAACTTCCCGTTCGGCTTCAAGGAGCTTGAAGGTATCCATTCAAGAACCGACTTTGACCTTAGCCGCCACCAGGAATTCAGCGGAAGGAAAATCCAGTATTTCGATCCGGAAACAAACGCCAGCTACGTGCCTTATGTCATAGAAACTTCTATAGGAGTTGACCGCACCGTGCTTGCCGTACTGAGCGCCGCTTACCGTCAGGAGAAACTGGAAAACGGAGAGGAAAGGGTTGTGATGAAGTTCCATCCGGCACTGGCTCCTGTGAAAGTTGCCGTTCTGCCTTTGGTTAAGAAGGAAGAATTAAGCAATCTTGCCCAAAAGATTATGGACGACCTCAAGTTCGACTTTAACTGCCAGTACGAGGAGAAGGACACCATCGGAAGGCGCTACCGCCGCCAGGACGCCATCGGAACGCCTTATTGTGTTACGGTTGACTTCGATTCCATCGAGGACGGAAAGGTTACCCTGAGAGACCGCGACACAATGTCCCAGGATAGGGTTCCAATCGCCGAACTACACTCAATCGTGGAGAAAAAAGTTTCCATGAAGAGGCTTCTCGAGAAGATTTGAGTGAAAAATTTTGGAAATTCAAAAAATACTCATACTTTTGCAGCCCCAATAGGGAATCGGGGTGTGGCGCAGTTGGCTTAGCGCACCTGCTTTGGGAGCAGGGGGTCCTCCGTTCGAGTCGGAGTACCCCGACCACAAGATCGTTTTCATACTATGTTTTTTTGACCAATTGCGGGTTCCCGCAGTTGGTCTTTTTTTTCTTTTACATTCTTGAAATCAGCTCTTTGAGCTCTTCCTGGGTTTCGCATCCGAGGGTCTCGCGGATACGTCTCTTGGTACGCGCGACACTGTCTTTGCTTATGCAGATGGCATTGCCGATCTGTTTGTTGTCCAATCCAAGATAAATCAGAGCGGCTACCTTTTCAAACGCGGTTGTGGCACGTTTTCCGAGCGCCTTGTCAAGATTGGTGAAGAAATTCGGGTAGGCTGTGGAGAATTTATCCCGGAAAGCCGCCCAATCTTTTTCTGAAACCAGAGAACCTATGGCATCCCGGATTTCTTCCGGAGCCGTCGGTTTGAGCCTTGTGGTTATTTCATCTATTTCCGATACGGCTTTCTGGGCTGTTTTCTGCTCGTGCTGCTGACGTATGCGCCTGTGGATTTTTGTTCTCCACTTTTTTCTGCCCAGAATCAGGAATACGATCACGGATACAAGTGCTATGATAAGAATAACCAGCCAGAGCCAGCTGCGTTTGCTGACTTTTTCGTGACGGACTGTTTCTATGGTATTCTGGAGTTGCTGGAGTTCCAGTTCGGTCTTGGTCCTGAGATGATCGGCCTGCTGACGGCTTTCCTGGATCCTTTCTTCCAGTTTTTGGATTTTATGGCTGAGAGCCCTTGCGCTGTCTTCCTGCCCATTGGCTTCAAACGCCTGAGAGAGCTTGTCATATACCTTTTTCTGAAGGGATGCGAACCTTTTTGTAACCGCATACCGGCGAGCTTGCTTCAGGTCCGAAATGGCGCCTCTTACGTCTCCCGTATTGATCTGGAGATCACCAAGTCCGGTAAGGGCATATATTATATTTGCAGTATCCTTGCTCTTGGTGGAAATGTCCAAAAGATATTCAAGGTTTTCCTCTGCGACTGAATACTGCTGCCACCTTGTCTGGACGATGCCCAGCTTTCCCAGAGCGATGTCCTTGATCCTGTTTGTCTGCGCTCCCTCCGGAGCTTCCTGTCCCAGTATGTTTTCAAACACGGTGCTGCAACTGTCCCATTGGTTTATTTCCATATAGGATGTGCCAACAAGATCCATTGTGGAAAGATAGGGAACCCAAAGTGTAGAATCTTTCTTGGGATTTGCGGCAGCAAGGTACATGTTGCCGAATTTTATGGCGTCTTTATAATCGTCTGCCTTGAAGAACACCTTGGAAAGTTCCTCGAATTTGTCGGTTTCATAGAAGTCTGAAACCTTTTCTTTTTTCTCCAGCAGGGAAATGGCCTCTGAGTCATAAATGGCACTTCTGAGCGGCTCTTCCTTTGTAAGGTCGGCCATCATTTTGTAGAGTTCCGCCAAAAGGGTTTCGTCGTTGAGCTGGACGGCTTTCTGCAGGGCTTCTATTCCCAGTCCCTCCAGATATTCTTTCTTGTCCGATCCATACAGCATTTTGCCATAAACCTCATAGAGGGTATTACGGATTTCCACCCTTGAGGATGGATTTTTCTTGGCATAGTCCCTAAGTCCGTTGAGGGTTTCCAGAAAATCCAGATAGGATTGCTGCCGGTCCTGCGTCGTATCCGCCTCCATCCTGGCCTGAAGGTCTGTGGTATAGATAGGGCGGCAGACCTGCGTCTGGCTCTGATCGCTGGTTTTCCAGGCTTCTATATAGGCTGAAATATCTTTGTCCGCCCTTCCTCCTCCGCAAGCGGACAGGATGGAAATAAGGGCGGACAAAAGTAAAAATCTTCTCATAATACTCTGAGCAACCAGTTTTTAGTTATGCGGACAACTTTGTCCGCCAATGGTTGCGGAGAGCAAAGATACAAAAATAATGCCTACTCGGCCGGGAAGTACTTGATGGTTCTCTTTTCAACAGTGCCGTTGCTTGTCTTCCTTTCTGTCCAGTTGCCCATCTCGTCAACGGCGGTGTATTCATAGGAAATGGAGTAGTTCTGGGTAACCGTCTTGCCCTCGTTCTCATAGTCCGGATGAACCTCCCTTACATCCACCTTTATAGGATTCCTGTCTTTTCCGTAGGTAAATGTATAGTGGTATTCGGATTCTATGCCCATCATTCCATAGGCGGAAAAACTTACGACCCTATCCTGATCGTCATATTTAATGTCGCTGAAACTGGACTCCCAGAATCCCACATAAACAAGTCTTCCCTTAGTGTCATACTTGCATTCAACATATTCTTCTCCTCCCCCGTCTTCATCATCCGTGTCCAGCTTGAGAACCCGGAGATCTCCCTCCTTCTCCTCCTTGTACTTGATACCGTTGACAAAAAACAGTCCTTCCTTGTTAAACTCAGGCTTCTGTCCGAGGTAGATGAATTCCTGATAGACATCTTCCAGATCTACGCACTCCACATTTCCGGCAACTTCATAGAATGCGCGGTCTCCTATCGGATAGGTCTGTTCCGCTTTTTTGTTTTCCGTGCAGGCTGCAGCCAGAACAATGGCCAGAGCAGCAACAATTATTCTTTTCATAATTCAAGGTATTTATTAGTGACAAAAACAAAGATACAAAAAAGAAAAACGCACACCAAGCGGTATGCGTTTTAAATGCGGTGAGGGCGAGATTCGAACTCGCGGAACCGTTAAACCGGTTCGGCAGTTTAGCAAACTGCTGGATTCAGCCACTCTCCCACCTCACCGGGTTTTGTGCTGAAAGCGTTTCAGTCAAATGGACTGCAAATATAACATTTTTTTAATTAACTGCTTCAACGGAGATCTTTTTGTCTGAAACAGCCCGGAGCTTTACAGAAAGTTCGTCCGCTTCCTTTTGGGATGAAAATGGTCCGCAGATGAACCTGAAGCTTCCCCCATCGGGGGTTTTGGCAATATCTTTTCCGGAAGACTGGACAAGTTTCATAACATCGGGATCGAGACTGGATTCATCGCTGAGGATCACTACATTATATGAACCCTTCTTACCCTTCTGGCCGGCTGTTTTTGGGGTTGGGGCTTCTTTCTTTCTGGCAACTTCCAGAGGAATAGCCTCTCCGTTTTCAAAGGCTACTATCGTCGCCGATGAGAACCCTGCTTTCTTTACCCGTGAGAGTTGGCGGTATGCGTCTGAATAACTGTGGAAGGCGCCGGCGGCATATGTGTAGCGGCCGTTGGCCTGCCTTTCAAATACCGGAGAGAGACCCTTGAAGGAAGTTTCCGTGAGTTTCTTTAAGGAAGACAGGAAGCGAATCTGGTAAATCAGGCCGTCCGGGAAATCCTCGAGGTCCACAAGCATTCCTTTTTTCTGGACTTTGAAGGTAAGGTCCACCTTAGGGCGGATTCTTTCAACCTTGAAATCTTCATTGTTTTCAACCTGGGACTTGTTGGAGAGCATATTCGCGATGTTCTCCTCTTCTTCCTGGGCCACTCCCGTTTCCGCCTCGGCTTTCAGCTGCTCGGCGCTTTTGAAGGCATTGCTGGATGGAACCACAACTCCGGTGGACATGAAAATGGATTCTATCGCGTGGATTTCATTTTCAACTTCCCGGATTTGCTGGCTTACGGCATAGGCTGCCGTCTCGGACTGTGCGATCAGGTCGCTTATGGCCTGGAGGGAATCTCTCTTGAGGGAGGCTTCTTCTTCGCTGAGGTTTTGAGACATCCTTGCGGTCAGGTCAGAATAAAGGTCTCTGTAAGCAGCCTGGCTGCTCTGGAGCTTTTCCTGGCTGGATTTCAGAGCGCGGTATTTCTGGGTTGCCGCAGTATATCTCTCCGTGGTCTTGCGGGCGGTAGAGTCCATTTCGGCAAGTCCGCTCTTTCTCTCAACCCCCTCAAGGGCCTTGGCTACTTCTGCGTTGTTGATGGAATCCCTTTGTTTTTGGGTCAATACATTTCCGCTTCTGAGACGGGAAAGTTCATATGCCTCTTCAGACGTAGCTATGTGCTTGACGGGCTCTTCCTCGTAATCCACCACATAGCTGATGATCCTTGAGGGGCTATAAAGCCTTGAATTGGGATCGTCCAGGGAACGGGTGGAAGAGAAGGCGGCATATTTTCCGTCCGGGGTTACATAGAAGAACAGATCGTCGCCCGGGGAGGAATAAGGGAAGCCCATATTCTGGGCAAGACCCCATTTCTGGTCGGCTTCGTCCCATACGCTTACATAAAGGTCATATCCGCCAGCCCCATAATGGCCGTTGGAGGAGAAGTAGAGACGCTTTCCGTCCGGAGAAAGGAACGGGAATATCTCGTTACCCTTGCTGTTGACGGTATTTCCAAGGGCTTCAGGAGCGCTCCAGGTTCCGTCATCCTGCTTACGCGTAATAAATATGTCCCAGTCTCCGTAATTGTTCTTTGTACTATAGTAAAGAGTATTCTTGTCCTCCGGCAGGTAAAGTGTGTCGCTGGTGGAAGGAAGTCCCTGGGGTGCGTGGATAAAATGGCCCACGCTGCTGATTTTAGGATAATAGAGATAGAAGTCCTTTTTGTCCTGGATCTTGCGGGTCACGATTGTAGGAGACGAAACATATTGCAACATCGCCTGGCCGTTCTGGCAGGCTATTGATTTGAGTTCCAGGCGGTTTTTGTCCTGGCCCTCGGCTGTTTGGGCCATCTGGGCGTAAATGTCACGCGCCCGGGCAAACTCGTATCTGCGGTATAGAGAGTCAGCCCGCCGCTCATTTTTCTGCGCTCCGTCACTCAGGTTTTGGGCGGGTGTTTTGTCGCAGAGAAATAGACAGCCCAACAGCAATATGGTCAGCGATATGGTTTTCTTCATCTTGGCAAAGGTACGGAAATACTTTTTTTTAACGAAAAAATTGTACATTTGCAGCCTATTATCAAAAATGAGTTTTAAAAATGCAAAACAAAGGGCTTTTTAGAGTATTGGCAATCCTGATATTGTTGGCCTGTCTGTACCAGCTGTCGTTCACCTGGGCTACAAGACATCAGGAGAAGAAGGCGGAAGAATACGCAGCCAAAGCCATTGAGACAGAGAAAGCCAAGCCGGAATTCGCAATGGTCTCCGATGATGACCAGGCTTACTACTTGGACTCTGTAAATAAAGTAAAGAACAGATATTACCTGGATTCCATAGCAGACCAGAAAGTATTCTTGAACAACACCTACAAGGAGGTCAAGGAGAAGGAGATCAAGCTGGGACTTGACCTGAAGGGCGGTATGAACGTCATGATGCAGGTGCAGTTGAAGGATCTGGTAAAGGCGCTGAGCAACAACAACCAGTCTGAGGAATTTGTTAAGGCCCTTGAGAAGGCCACCAAGGATGAGGTTGAGAAACGCCAGGATTTCATAACCCTGTTTGCACAGGCTTGGAAAGAGCTTGGCGGCGGAAAGAAACTGTCCTCCATCTTCTCCACCTATGAGATGAGAGATAAGATCAAGACAGAAAGCACAGACGATCAGGTTATTGACGTTATCCGTCAGGAAGCCGAGAGTGCAATTTCCAACTCCTTCCAGGTGCTCCGCAGCCGTATCGACCGTTTCGGAGTAACCGCTCCTAACATCCAGAGACTGGGAAGTTCCGGAAGAATTCTGGTAGAGCTTCCTGGCGTTAAGGAGCCGGAGCGTGTAAGAAAGCTTCTCCAGGGAACAGCATCCCTTGAGTTCTGGCCGACTTACGAACTTTCCGAGGTTAGCAGCTCCATCAACGAGGCTGACGCCATCCTGAGAGACCTTCTCGCCGAAGAGGCTCAGAATGAGGTGGCTGACACCACAGCTTCAGAAAAGGTTGAGGGTGGACTGGCAGAGGCCGTAAAGAAGGAAATCGGTTCTGCTGATTCCCTCGCAAACGAGGCCGCTTTGGCAAAGAGCCATCCGCTTCTTGCCATTCTTCGTCCAAGCCCTTATCAGAGAGGTGCTTGTCTGGGAGTTGTACACTACAAGGATACCGCAGTGGTTAACAAATATCTGAGCATGCCTCAGGTAAAGGCCGTCCTTCCGGCTGACCTGGTTCCTATGTGGAGTGTAAAACCAACGGACAATGCAGAGACTTACTTTGAACTCGTTGCCATCAAGAACTCCCAGAGAGACGGAAAGGCTCCTCTGGACGGAAGCTGCATCACCGACGCAAGCATCTCCTACAGAGAGCAGGGCGGTTATCCTTCCGTAAGCATGGCAATGAACCCGGATGGTGCAAGAACCTGGGCAAGAATCACCGCAGACAACGTCGGCAGAAGCGTAGCCGTTGTCCTGGACGGAATGGTTTATTCCTATCCTAACGTAAACGAGCCAATTGAAGGAGGTAGAAGTGAAATCTCCGGAAAATTCTCTTTCGAAGAGGCCACAGACCTTTCCAACGTGCTCAAGTCCGGTAAGCTTCCGGCACCTGCAACAATTCTTCAGGAGCAGGTAGTTGGACCTTCCCTCGGTAAGGAATCCATCAACGCCGGTATGTTCTCGTTCCTGATCGCGTTCATTCTTGTACTGCTGTACATGCTGTTCTTCTACAGAGGAGCCGGTGTTGCAGCCTGCATCGCACTGATCTGCAACGTTATCTTCCTGATTGGAGCACTTATCTCCATCGGAGCGGTTCTGACACTTCCTGGTATCGCCGGTTTGATTCTGACCTTGGGTATGGCGGTGGACTCCAACGTCATCATCTATGAGAGAATCAAGGAGGAACTCCGCAGCGGAAAGCAGCTTCGCCTTGCTATCAAGGACGGTTACAGCAACGCTTACTCCGCAATCCTCGACGGTAATATCACGACCATCATCGTAGGTATCGTTCTGGCTGTATTCGGAACAGGTCCTATCCAGGGATTCGCAACAACCCTGATCATAGGTATCATTACCTCCCTGATAACCTCCATCTTCATTACCAGACTGTACTTCGAGGGTCGCCTTGCAAAGAACAAGAAGATCTCCTTCGAGGGCAAACTCACACGCAACTTCCTCACCAACACACATTTCGATTTCATCGGAATGAGGAAGTTCACCTACGTTCTTGCAGCTGCTGTGATTGCAATCTGCCTGTTCTTCATCTTCGGAAGAGGATTCTCATACGGAGTTGACTTTACAGGAGGCCGCACCTACGTTCTCAGATTCGACAAGATGGTTTCTGCCGAGCAGGTTAGAAAAGCCGTCGAGGCCGAATTCGGAGAGAGCGTCGAGGTTAAGCAGTTTGGTTCAGGAAGCCAGATGAAGGTTACCACCAAGTACAAGATCAACGACAATTCACAGGAAGTAGACCAGGAGGTTGAGTCAAAGATCTACAACGCCCTCAACGGAAGCGAGTTCTTTGACAAGCACCTCAGCCAGGAGCAGTTCACGACAACGGTGGACAATCCTAACGGAATCGTAAGTTCCGACAAGGTTGGTCCTACCATCGCGAACGATATGAAACGTAAGGGTACTTACGCCGTTATCATCGCGCTGGTGGCTATCTTCCTCTACATTGCCGCAAGATTCTCCAACTGGTCTTGGGGAGCCGGTGGTGTTGCCGCCCTTGCTCACGACTCCATCATCGTGATTGGTTTCTACTCAATCTTTACCGGAGTGCTGCCGTTCACCCTGGACGTTGACCAGACATTTATTGCAGCAGTGCTGACAATCATCGGTTACTCTATCAACGATACCGTGGTTATCTTCGACCGTATCCGTGAGTACAAGAAACTCTATCCTAAGAGAACTCTCAAGGATAATGTCAACGGTGCGGTTAACAGCACTCTTGCAAGAACCTTCAACACCTCAGGTACAACCCTGGTTGTATTGCTGGCAATCGCAATCTTCGGCGGAGATACAATCCGTGGATTTGCAGTAGCCCTGGCAATCGGTGTTATCGTAGGTACATTCTCATCCGTATTCATTGCAACTCCTGTTATGTACGACCTTAACGCCAAGAAACAGGATAAGCTCGCAAAGAAGTAAGAATCAACGAGTTGAGAATTATTTTCAGAAAAGGGGAAGATTCTTCCCCTTTTCTTTTTTTAATTCTTAAATTTGTGGTTGCACATATAAAAACCAACACAAGGAAATGAGCAAGAGAAACAGAAAAGGCAATGCTGTATCTTCCAGAAAGAAATCAGCGGTTTACGGGATGAAGAAGTCCCGCCGCCGCTCCGGAATGACAATGGGAAGGGATGCAGAGAGAAGGGCAGCGGGCCTGCATCCGCACGGAAAGCGGGCAATAGAAGAAATAGAAGGAATTCTTGAAATAGCTTCCGGAGGATACGGTTTCGTACGTATGGCTCCGAAGGAGGACGCGCGCCCAGGCGCAAAGAGAGACCAGAGAGAGGATGTATTCATTCCAATAGGGAAGATGAGGGGCGCCCTGAACAACGACAAGGTGAGGGTTGCCATCCTCAAGAAAAACGAAGAGAAAGGAAATGAGGGTGAGGTTATTTGTGTTGTCGAGCGTTCTACACGACCTTGGGTTGGGCTTTTGCAGATTACCGGGAAGCACGCTTGGGTGATTATCGAGAACAAGAGCATGCCTTATGACGTGGAGGTTCCTTACGACTCTGTCCAGAAGGAATGGCAGGGTATGAAGGTAGCCGTTCTGGTAAAGGAATTCCCGAGAGGATTCCAGACTCCGGTGGGGGAGATTGTGGACGTTCTCGGAAAGCCTGGAGATAACGATACGGAAATGCACGCCATTCTCTCAGAATACGGTCTTCCGTACAAGTTCCCGGCCGAGGTGGAGGCTGAGGCGGAAAAGATTCCAAAGAAAATCACAGCCAAGGATCTGGATGGAAGGAAAGACTTGCGCAAGGAATGCATATTCACCATAGATCCGGCGGACGCCAAGGATTTCGACGATGCGGTTTCCTACAAGGTTCTGCCGAACGGTCATCTTGAAATAGGAATCCACATTGCGGATGTGTCGTATTACGTCAGGCCGCAGTCCGTCCTGGACAAGGAAGCCTATGCCAGAGCTACCTCCGTCTATCTGGTAGACAGGACCATACCGATGCTTCCAGAGGCCCTTTCAAATAACCTCTGCTCCCTCAGGCCGGGTGAGGACAAACTTTGTTTCTCGGCGATTTTCGAGATGGATGCCGCGGGTAAGGTTTACAGCCAATGGTTCGGCAGAAGCGTTATTTGCTCTGCATTCCGGTTTGCTTATGAGGAAGCCCAGCAGATCATAGACAACAATGGGGATATGACATCTTATACTCCGGTGATGCCGGAAGGGAAGATTCCGTCCCAGGAAGTGATAACTGCTGTGCTGGAACTCCATAAACTGGCTTCCGTGCTCAGGAAGAAGAGATTCCAGGAAGGCTCAATCAGTTTCGAACGGCCGGAGATGAAGGTTCTCGTGGATGAAACCGGAAAACCGGTAGACGTTGTGCAGAAAATCACCAAGTCCGCCAACTGGCTTATCGAGGAATATATGCTTCTTGCCAACAAGGCAGTTGCAACCTATGTGGCCACAGCCATCCGCAAGCAGGCTCCTACATTCGTTTACCGTATCCACGACGAGCCTAACATGGAGAAGGTGGCCGAACTCAAGACCTTTGTCAAGTATTTCGGATACAAGCTGGAGGCCGAAACTCCGGGCCAACTGGCCAAAAGCCTTAACAAACTCGTTGAGCAGGTTCACGGAAAACCGGAATGCGACACCATAGAACTGCTTGCTCTCCGTTGCATGGCAAGGGCGCAGTACTCTACAGACAACATAGGACACTATGGTCTGGGATTCAGGTACTACACACACTTTACCTCTCCTATCAGAAGATATCCGGACATGATGGTTCACCGCCTTCTTTCCCGCTATCTTGCCGGCGAAAAGAGCGCGGACAAGCAGGCCTTCGAGGAATACTGCCAGCACTCTTCGCAGAGGGAGCAGATAGCCACGGAGGCAGAACGTTCCAGCGTCAAGTACAAGATGGCCGAGTATATGAAAGACCGCATTGGGCAGGTATATGATGGCACCGTAAGCGGCGTTACCGAATGGGGAATATATGTCCAGGTAGAGCCTACCCATATCGAGGGAATGGTTGCCCTTAGGGAACTTACGGACGACTATTACCAGTTTGACGAAAAGAATTTCTGCGTTTATGGAAAGTCTTCCGGAAGAAAGTTTATGCTCGGCGACAAGGTTAAGGTCAAGGTAGAGCGTGCCTCCCTCGAGCAGAAGAACATAGATTTCTCCCTGGTGATTCCGGAGGAAGATAAAATGGAAAACTACGGAGTATTCTCCGAAGAAGTTCCGGCTAAAAAGAAGAAAACAAAGAAGTCAAAGAAATAGAATATGGGAAAGAAAGTTTTGCTTATGATCCTCGATGGATGGGGATTGGGAAGATGTGACAAGTCTAACGCTATATATACCCAGGGACAGCCGAATATTGACGCCTTGAGGGAAAAATACCCACACTCGCAGCTAATGGCCTGCGGAGAGGATGTGGGCCTTCCGGACGGCCAGATGGGAAACTCCGAAGTAGGGCACCTGAATATCGGCGCAGGAAGGGTTGTATATCAGGACCTGGTGAAGATCAATAAAGTTTGCCGTGAGCACAAGATGCTGGAAAACAAGGAGATCAAAGCTGTGATGGAATATGCCAAAGAAGGCCACGCCCTGCATTTCCTGGGTCTGGTTTCAAGAGGCGGAGTCCACAGTTCGCTGGAGCATCTTTTCGGCTTTCTGGATACAGCAAAGGAGTGCGGCCTGGAGAAGGTTTATGTCCACTGCTTCATGGACGGAAGAGACACCGACCCTAGAAGCGGAAAAGGATTTGTCGCCGAGTTGGAAGAGCACATGAAACAAAGCTGCGGCAAGGTGGCTTCCGTGTGCGGAAGATTCTATGCGATGGACCGCGACAAGAGATGGAACAGGATCAAGGAAGCCTACGACCTTCTGACCGAAGGCAAGGGAGCGGCTTTCACTTCCGCGCAGGAAGGTATCCAGGCATCTTATGACCAGGAAGTTACAGACGAGTTCATAAAGCCGATATGCATCGTGAAAAACGGCAAGCCTGTTGCCACCATCAAGGAAAACGACGCTGTCATTTTCTTCAACTTCCGCAACGACAGGGCTCGTGAAATGACCTCTGTTTTAACTCAGAAAGACATGCCGGAAGAGGGAATGCACACCATTCCGCTTTACTACTGCTGCCTCACTCCATACGACGACCAGTTCAAGGGCCTTCACATACTTTTTGACAAGGAAAATGTGCATAAGACTCTGGGAGAAGTTGTCGCCGAGGCCGGAAAGAGACAGCTGCGCATCGCCGAGACAGAAAAATACGCCCACGTTACTTTCTTCTTCAACGGCGGAAGGGAAGAGCCGTTCGAAAACGAGGACAGGATTCTGGTTGCTTCCCCGAAGGTTGCAACCTACGACCTTCAGCCGGAAATGAGCGCTCCGGAAGTCGCCGAGAAACTCATTGAGGCAATCCGCACCGGCAAGGAAGATATGATAATCCTCAACTTCGCCAACGGAGACATGGTGGGCCATACCGGAGTTTATCCGGCTATCTGCAAGGCTGTTGAGACCATAGACAATCTGGTCGGAAAAGTTGTGAAAGAGGCCCGCAAGATGGGCTATTCCGTGCTGATTACTGCAGACCACGGCAATGCCGATTATGCGGTAAACGAAGACGGAACTCCGAACACCGCCCACTCCCTGAACCCTGTCCAGTTTGTTGTCGTGGACAATGATGTAAAGACGGTGGAAAACGGAAGGCTCTGTGACATCGCCCCGACCATCCTTCACTTTATGGGAATACCACAGCCAGAGGAAATGACCGGAAAAGTGTTGGTAAAAGAATAACTTGAAAACTGAAAACGATCGATGAGCACTCCTTTTGTTCACCTGCACCTTCACAGCCACTATTCCATTCTGGACGGAATGGGAAAGATAGAGGATTATATAGACCGGGCGATGGAATTGGATATGCCGGCGATGGCCCTTACGGACCACGGCGTGATGTATGGAGTAAAGGATTTCCTGGATGCCGTAAAGAAAGCCGAGAAGAAGACCGGCAAAACTCTCAAGCCCATAGTGGGATGTGAGGTGTATGTAGCTCCTGAAAGCCGTTTTGTCAAGAAGGCTTATACGGACAAGAGAAGTGCCTATCACCTTATTCTTCTTGCAAAGAACATTACCGGCTATCATAATCTGATGAGGCTGTCGTCCCTGGGATTTACGGAGGGTTTCTACAACCGTCCCAGGGTGGACCGGGAACTTCTCCAGAAGTATCACGAGGGGCTGATCTGCTGCAGCGCCTGCCTGGCCGGAGAGGTGCCGCAGGCAATCCTTAGGGGAAACCTGCAGGAGGCAATGGACGTAACCCTGTGGTACAGGAATCTCTTCGGCGAGGATTATTACTTTGAAATCCAGAACCATAACTGCAAGGTTCCGGGGCAGAGCAACATAGTGTTCGAGGAACAGCAGAAGGTGAATCCGGTTCTGTATTCAATGGCGGCGCAGCTTGGGATAAAGTGCGTTGCCACCAACGACTGCCACTTTGTAAAGAAGGAAGACGGCCCGGCCCACGACCTTTTCATCTGCATAAATACGGCCAGCAAGCTCACCGATCCCGGAAGGCTCCACTATACCCAGGAAGAGTATATGAAAAGCGGAGACGAGATGGCCGAGATCAACTGGGGACATCCGGAGGTTATCTCCAACACTCTGGAGGTGGCAGACAAGGTGGAGAGGTATGAGATAGACATTCCGCACATCCTTCCGCATTTTGACATTCCGGCAGAATTTGAAGATTCTAACGCCTATCTGCGCCACCTGGTTATGGAAGGAGCCGCAAAGCGTTACGGAAACATTCTTCCGAGCATTCAGGAAAGGATAGACTTTGAGCTGGACACCATCCGCGGAATGGGATTCCCGGACTACTTCCTCATCGTCCACGACTTTATCAACCACGCCAGGTCCAAGGGTATCTGGGTAGGGCCGGGAAGAGGTTCGGCCGCCGGGAGCGTTGTGGCTTACTGCCTGGGAATCACCAATATGGACCCGATCAAGTATGACCTCCTGTTTGAGCGTTTCCTTAATCCCGACAGAATATCGATGCCGGATATAGACATAGACTTCGAGGAGGAAAGAAGGGGTGAGGTGTACGAATATGTGGAGGAAAAATACGGTAAGGATCACGTGAGCCACGTGGTGACATTCGGCACGATGGCTACCAAACAGGCCATAAAGGATGTGGCCAGGATAGAGGACCTTCCTCTTCCGATCTCAAACAAGCTTGCCGCAATGGTGCCGACCAGGGCATTCCAGGAAGGAGATAAGGACTATAAGCCGAACTTCGAGAACTGTCTTAAATTCGTGGAGGATTTCCGCAAGGAATACGAATCTTCCTCCGACCCTAAGGTTAGGGAAACCCTCCATTTTGCCAGGGAGCTGGAAGGAACCATCCGCCAGACCGGAGTACATGCCTGTGCCGTGATCATAGGTCCGCATAATCTTATGGAGCATATACCGGTAGCCGTGGCAAGGGGTGTGGAAGGATGGATTTCACAGTATGAAGGAACCAGGATAGAAGATGTGGGAATGCTCAAGATGGACTTCCTGGGGCTGAGGACCCTGTCCATCCTCAAGGAAACCTTGGCAAACATAAAGAAACACAGAGGAATAGATATCGACATAAATTCCGTGCCGCTGGATGATAAGGCTACATTCCGGCTGTTTGGAAGGGGAGATACCGTAGCCACTTTCCAGTTTGAAAGCCCGGGAATGCAGAAATGGCTGAGGGAACTTCATCCTTCAAGGTTTGAGGATCTGATAGCGATGAACGCCCTATATCGTCCGGGACCAATGCAGTATATCCCGAATTTCGTCGCCAGGAAAAACGGCAAGGAGCCAATCACCTACGAGCTCCCGGAAATGGAGGAGATCCTTTCAGACACATATGGAGTTACCGTTTATCAGGAGCAGGTGATGCTGCTTTCCCAGAAACTCTCCAAGTTTACCAAAGGTCAGGCCGATACCTTGAGAAAGGCGATGGGAAAGAAAGACCTGAAGAAAATGGAGGTCCTGGAGGAGAAATTCCTCACCAACGGAGTTGAAAACGGATTCTCGAAGGAGATTCTCCAGAAAATATGGAATGACTGGAAGGAATTTGCAAAGTACGCATTCAATAAATCACACTCTACGTGCTATGCTTGGATAGGCTATCTGACAGCTTATATGAAAGCCCACTATCCGGCAGAATTCATGGCCGCCAACCTTACCAAGAATTCCGCCGACACCAAGGAGATAACGGTCCTTATGGACGAATGCAAGAGAATGGGGCTGAATGTTCTGGGGCCGGATGTGAACGAAGGGGGGGTTAACGCTACCGTAACCGGAGACAACGAAATAAGGTTCGGTCTTGCCGCCATCAAGGGTCTGGGCTCCCAGCTCGCTGAGGATATTGTCTCCCATGCTCCGTACAAGGATGTCTTTGATTTTGTGGAAAGGGCCTGCCCAAAGAGCATCAACCGCAAGACCATGGAGAATCTGGCTTATGCTGGGGCTTTTGATTCATCCTTCCCGGATATCCGCAGGGACCAGTACTTTATGGAAAACCGCAAAGGCGAGATTTTCCTTGATTCCCTGATGAGATATGTCCAGGACTATAACTCCATGGACAGCAGCATAGACTCTCTGTTCGGCGACCAGGATGAGGGATTCCAGCTTACGAAACCGGAGATTCCGCCGAGAGCGGGAGAGATGAACCTGATGGAATTCCTGAAAAAGGAAAGGGAGCTTGTGGGTATGTACATCTCATCCCATCCTCTGGACGTTTTCAAGTTTGAACTGGAAAATTTCTGCACTGCGACTCCTGGGGAAATATCAGAAAGACTCAAGCTCGGTTCCGATTATCAGATAGATGAAAACCAGGATTATTTCATAGGAGGACTCGTTACCAACGTCAACGAGAGGGTGTCAAAATCCGGAAGTCCTTTCTGCAGCTTTACCCTGGAAGACTTCTCGTCGAGTGTAAATATCACCCTTTTCGGCAAGGCTTACGAGAGCAACATGAACTACATCAAGGACGGGAATGCCGTTTTCATAAAGCTGAAAATCAGAAGGCGCGGCCCTCAGGATCCGTCTCCTTCGCCTAAGATCGAGTCCATCCGCCTGCTTGCCAACGTGAAGGCAAGCGGACTGCAGTCTCTGGAAATCATCATTCCGGCCAATCTGATAGACAAGCAGTTCCGCACAGATCTCATAAAGCTTATCAAGGAGCATCACACCAAGGCAAACACCGAAGGTGTGGGCAAGACTCCGGTCAAGATGAAAATCGTTGAGAAGGAAAAAGGATTCAGCCTGGACTATGACACAAAATTCCTTGTGGAGGTGGACAATGCCCTTCTCAAGGAATTTGACAAGATGGGTCTGAAATACAAAGGTAACGTTAACCTGTCCCTGTTCTAGGGGGTTAGTCCCAACCCTGGGCTTTGATTTCAAGATAGTTGCCATCTGGACTTACCAGGTGGCAGCCTTCTTTTGCGGTATGGCCGATAACTTCCAGCCAAGGCAGTTCCTTGCGTATGGCCTCGTGAGCTTCTAGAGGGAAGACATACATCAGACGGTAATCGTCACCGCCGTTTATAATTGCTGTAGCCATATCTATTCCGATTTCCTCGCTCACCATCCTGGCTTCCGGGGCTACCGGAATCTTGTCCAAAAAGATATTGGCCCCACAAGAGTGATCACGGGCAAGCTGCTTTACGGCATCGCCGAGACCCCTGGTCAGAAAATATCCGGCAGAGGGCCAGATGCCCGTCTCCTTGAAACTGTCCAGGACGGATGGCTCGATATCAGGTGTAAGATACTGCCCCAGAGGATATTTATACTTTTCAAGCTGAGGCTGGGTTCCGGTGAATGCAGCCTTCTCCCTTTCCAGGACATAGAATCCCATACAGGCGCTGCCAAGGTTTCCGCTGATGCATATAAGGGAATTCGGAGTTGTTTCCTTTGCGTTCTCCGGCGACAGAAGATTTCCAGTCGCGCCGCAGCTGATCATAAGTCCGCTCATGCTCGGAACCAGATCCAGGGTAAGGTTTTCCACAGAATGGAGTTTTGCCGCAGCCTGGATACCGGCCCAGAGCCAGTCAATATGTTCAAAACTGAACTTTGAAGAAACCCCGATGGAAAAATTCAGGGCGCAAGGTTTTGCGCAACGGGCATAGAGATAGCCCATGGCGTGGACGGCCGCCTTGTATCCGAGATATTTTACCGGAGTGTAGGTAAGGTCGAAGTCCACTCCCTCCAGCATGAGGGAGTTTACGGTAACTACACCACCGCCGCCCTTGACGGGAGGGATGAATGTGGTTCTGGAATTCTTGAAGCTGCTTTTTTCAAAGAGCCGGTCCAGAGTCTTGATCCTTCCGAGCTCCTTAATTTCCGTACGGGTGATTTCTTTCTTCTTTGCCATAAGACAAATATAGTGCAAATCGTGCGAAAATACTATCTTTGTGGCCCTATGGGCAGTCAGAAGGAAATATTGAAGGCAGTAGCCTCGTCGGAATACAAGGAAGGCTTCGTCACCGATGTGGAGCAGGATTTTGCTCCAAAGGGTTTGAACGAAGATATTATCCGTCATATTTCTCAGCGAAAGGGGGAACCGGAGTGGATGTTGGAATTCCGCCTGAAGGCTTTCCGCAAATGGCTCACGATGGAAACTCCTTCCTGGGGTCATCTCAAGCTTCCTCAGATTAATTATCAGGATATAATCTATTTCGCCGCTCCCAAGAAGAAAACGGCTGACAAGCTGGATCCGGAACTGGAAGCCACGTTCGAGAAACTAGGCATTCCACTCAAGGAGAGAAATGTGCTGGGAGGCGTGGCGGTCGATGCTGTATTCGACTCCGTATCAGTAAAGACCACATTCCGCGAAACCCTTGCCGAGAAGGGCATAATCTTCTGCTCCTTCTCAGAGGCGGTAAGGGATTATCCGGACCTTGTCCGCAAGTATCTGGCAAGCGTTGTTCCTGTCGGTGACAATTATTTTTCCGCCTTGAATTCCGCCGTTTTCTCAGACGGAAGTTTCTGCTACATTCCAAAGAACACCCGCTGTCCGATGGAGCTTTCCAGCTATTTCCGCATAAACGCTCTTGGAACTGGCCAGTTCGAAAGGACGCTCATTGTCGCCGACGAGGGTAGTTACGTAAGCTATCTTGAAGGCTGTACGGCTCCTCAGAGAGACGAAAGCCAGCTTCACGCGGCTGTGGTGGAGATTGTGGTAAAACAGGACGCCGAGGTTAAATATTCCACGGTCCAGAACTGGTATCCGGGAAACAAGAACGGAGAGGGTGGAATCTATAACCTGGTAACCAAGAGGGGTTTGTGCGAAGGCTCTAATTCCCGTCTCTTCTGGGCTCAGGTGGAAACCGGCTCGGCGATAACCTGGAAATATCCGAGCACCATCCTCAAGGGGGACAATTCCGTCAGCGAGTTTTACAGCGTGGCGGTAACCAACAATTACCAGCAGGCCGATACCGGAACAAAGATGATTCACATCGGGAAGAACACCCGCAGCCGTATCGTGAGCAAGGGTATTTCCGCAGGTTGCAGCGAGAACAGTTACCGCGGTATGGTGAAGGTTCTGCCTGGAGCAACCGGAGCCAGGAACCATTCCCAGTGCGACAGCCTTCTGCTGGGTTCCAAATGTGGAGCCCACACTTTCCCGCATATAGAAAGCGCAAATCCTACGGCAATCATAGAACACGAGGCCACAACCTCCAAGATCGGTGAAGATCAGCTGTTTTACTGTCTGCAAAGAGGTATCACACAAGAAGATGCCGTGGGGCTTATTGTTAACGGATATGCACGTGACGTGCTAAACAAGTTGCCGATGGAGTTTGCCGTGGAGGCTCAGAAGCTTCTCCAGGTTTCTCTTGAGGGCAGCATAGGATGATTGTTATGATAGAAGAATATCTGCAGATGTTAGTCAACTGGTTCAGCATAGATAACGTGCTGTTCGAGTTTTTAGGCCAGCGGATCAGCTCCCTGGAAGTTACAAGCACGGTTTGCGGACTGCTATGCGTCCTGCTTGCCGTCAAGGGCAAGGTGGCTAATTTTTGGATGGGATACATTTACAACATCGTACTGTTCCTGATGTTTTACCAGACACGGGCTTACTCCAGCATGATGCTCCAGCCCGTTTCCCTGGCCATTAACTTTTTCGGGCATTACAGATGGACCCATCCTCACGATGACGAAAAAGATGAGAAATCCAGACTCAAGGTAACCACCTTCAATTTCGGCCAGAGAAGCGTAGTGGCTGCCATCATTCTCATATTCACATTTGTGTGGGGATATATCCTCTCAAGGGTGGATGTCTGGATCCCGTCCCTGTTCCCGGCTCCGGCAAAGATGCCATACTTCGATGCGTTCATTTTGGGGACGGTGCTTATGGCACAGCTTCTGAGCGCACAGAAAAAACTGGACTGCTGGGTGTGCTGGCTGGTCGCCAACAGTTTAAATATCATCCTTTGCTACCGTCTGGGATTGAGTCTTATGACACTTGTTTACGCCCTGTACTTCCTGTTGGCCATCGGAGGTTTCCTCACCTGGCTGAAGATGTATCGCAAGCAGCATTACATTGACCTGAGGCAGCAGGTTAAGGAAAAATGGGCCAAAGAAAAAAAATAGACAGAAATGGAAAATCTTCTTGAAATAAAAAATCTGCACGCCCGCATCGGCGACAAGGAAATTCTCAAAGGGATAAACCTTGTCATAAGGCCAGGCGAGGTGCATGCGATAATGGGAAGGAACGGCAGCGGAAAAAGTACCCTCAGCGCGGTGCTTGCGGGTAACTCCAACTACACCGTTACCGAGGGCAGCGTAACATATCTCGGGCAGGATCTTCTGAAGATGAGTCCGGAAGAAAGAAGTTGGGCCGGAATCTTCCTTGGTTTCCAATATCCTGTTGAAATACCGGGAGTTACCAATGTCAACTTTATGAAGACAGCAGTAAATGAACATCGCCGCCAGAAAAACCTTCCGCCTCTGAGCGCGGCTGAATACCTGAAGATGATGAGGGAGAAAATGGCTTACGTGGAGATGGATCCTTCCTTTTCATCCAGAGGTGTGAACGTGGGCTTTTCCGGAGGAGAGAAAAAGCGTAACGAAGTTTTCCAGATGGCTATGCTTTCACCGAGGCTTGCCATTCTTGACGAGACGGACAGCGGCCTCGATGTGGATGCCCTCCGTATAGTTGCAAACGGAGTCAACCGGCTCAAGACGGCAGAAAATGCATTTGTGGTGATAACTCATTACCAGAGACTTCTGGATTATATAGTTCCCGATGTGGTACACGTGCTCTATAAGGGACGGATTGTAAAGACAGCGGGCAAGGAACTTGCCGCCGAGGTCGAGGCCCACGGCTACGAGGAATTTGAATAAAGACAGATGGAAGGATTCAGGTACATACCAAAGAAACAGCTTTTCGATTGCAGCGTTCCCCTGACAGGAGCCCGCAAGTTCTTTGTCTGGGACGGTGTTCCGGAAGGCCTTCCTTTTGAAAACGTCTCTTCTCTGGACTGTTCCGCGGATTTCGGAATCAGCACCAGGGTGGAAAGGATCCACTATGCCCCGAGGGATGCGGAATCCTCTCTGAAGGCCACAATCATCAAACCGAATGGAGAAGAAATCACCCAGGTTATATCCGTCCGGGTGTCTCCTTCCCCGCTTTCGGAAAGAACTGTGATAGAATGCTCTCCGGAAGGCAAATACAATGTGGTTCTGTGTTCCCACACCGTCGGTCAGGAAAGATTTTCCACAAAGGGACAGATAGAAATCCACGTTTGCCGGGGAGCGAGTCTGGACCTTGTGGTGATGCAGAACGAGAATTCGCTTTCAAGACATGAATCGGACTACAGGATAAGACTGGAAGAAGAAGCGTCGCTGAGCCTGAATATTGTCACGCTCCACGCCGGAAATGTTACCAACAGGATACATTCCCTGATTGCGGGGAAAAAGGCCACGTGCAATCTCAATGGGTTGTATCTTGCAGATGGACAACAGATTGTAGATATAGATGTGGTGCTTGTCCACAACGCCGGGGAGAGCGTCAGCAGCCAGCTTTTCAAAGGAATCCTTGATGGTAATTCAAGGTCCAGGTTTGAGGGAGAGGTGGTTGTCAGCCCGGCTGCCCAGAAGACGGAAGCATATCAGGCAAACAACAACCTCCTGATATCCGAGAGCGCCAGGGCTTCCAGCGATCCCCATCTGGTCATATATGCAGATGATGTAAAGTGCTCACACGGCAGTACGGCCGGAAGTGTCGGCGACGAGGAACTTTTCTATATGCGCAGCCGTGGAATCAGCGAAAAGGAAGCCAGAATCCTGCAGCAGCAGGCCTTTGCCGGTACGGTGCTCGAAAAAGTGGCCCATCCGGAGCTCCGGGAGAGGCTTTCCCATCTGGTGGAGAAAAGGCTGAGGGGAGAAGATACCCTTTGTGCCGGCTGCTCAAAAAGATGTTGCTAAAAAACAGACAAAAGATATGAATGTCGGAATAGTAGGAACCGGTTATGTCGGGCTTGTTACGGGAGCCTGTTTCTCTGAAATGGGAATGAACGTAACCTGCATAGACATAGACAAGAAGAAAATAGAAAAACTTCAGAATGGCCAGATTCCAATCTATGAACCTGGACTTCAGGAAATTGTCCAGAGAAATTCAAAGAAGGGAAGATTGCACTTCGCAACAGACCTGGCAAGTGTGCTGGATAGTCTGAGCGTTGTATTCGTAGCCGTAGGAACTCCTCCGGGAGAAGACGGAAGCGCGGATCTCAGCTATGTTCTGAACGTGGCTTCGGAGTTCGGAAAGAACATAAAGAAATATACGCTTCTTGTAGTTAAAAGCACCGTTCCTGTCGGTACCAGCGTCAAGGTGCGCCGCAAGGTTGAGGAGGAACTGGAAAAGAGAGGCGCAAAGGTTGAATTCGACGTCGCCTCCAATCCTGAGTTTCTGAAAGAAGGCGCTGCGATAAAGGACTTCATGTCTCCAGACAGGGTTGTGGTCGGAGTTTCATCGGAGAAGGCCCGTCATCTTATGGAGAAGATTTACAAGCCGTTCCAGATGTCCAAATACAGGATAATCTTTATGGACATCATGAGTGCCGAGATGACCAAATATGCCTCAAACTCGATGCTTGCAACCCGCATCAGTTTCATGAACGAGATAGCTCGCCTGTGCGAGATCACCGGAGCCGATGTCCAGAAAGTAAGAGCCGGAATGGCGGCCGATACCCGTATCGGCAGCAAGTTCCTGTACCCTGGATGCGGTTATGGCGGAAGCTGCTTCCCTAAGGACGTTAAGGCCCTAATACGCACAGGAAAGGATAATGGCTACAAGATGAAGATTATCAGCGCTGTGGAAGAAGTGAACCAGCAGCAGAAAAAGATAGTTTTCGCCAAGCTCAAGAAGGCCTTGGGAACCCTCAAGGGAAAAACCGTGGCCCTATGGGGACTTTCTTTCAAGCCGGAAACCGATGATATGAGAGAGGCCCCTTCCGTGGTTACGGCAGAACTTCTGCTGGAAGCCGGAGCAACCGTCAAGGTTTATGACCCAATAGCGATGGACGAGTGCCGCAACCGCCATCTCGGAGACAGGGTCATCTATGCAAAAGACATTTACGACTGCGTTCAGGATGCTGATGCCGTGGCTCTTGTCACCGAGTGGAAAGAATTCAGGGTTCCAGCCTGGGATCGCATCCGCAAGGCTATGAAAGGCAATGTGGTCGTAGACGGCAGGGATATTTACACCCCTTCAGAAATCCAGTCTCTCGGTTTCAATTATTACAGTATCGGAAGATAGTTTCTGTTATCTGAAAAACTAAAAAGCCGCACTCCGAAGAGGGCGGCTTTTTAAATACTAAAACCTAAACCTACATCTTAAAGATGCCATTATTGGCGAATTCGTTGCACCAAGGGCAAAAAATTCTTAAATTTGAGAGTTAAAGATAAATAAATGTTTTTGTTCAAAAATAAAAAAATCAAAGGGTTGAAGTTTCTTGAAAGAGCTACCGATATACATTGTCATCTGCTTGTTGGGGTAGATGACGGTTTCCAAAGACTATCGGAAAGCTTCGAACTTCTGAATCAGTATGAGAAAGCGGGGGTAAAGAGGGTTTATTTTACCCCGCATAGCATGGGCCTTGAAGGTGCTGTTTCTGACGGGGAGAACAACAATCACTTCAATCATCATCAGCATAATGACAAATCTGGACAGTCGTTAAGTGAAGGTTATCTATATAGAAAATCGGCATTAAATAGTTTATATACATCTGAACCTCTATGTGGATATTGCAACGAACATTTAAAAGAGAGGTTTGAGGAATATAAGAAATATTATAAAGGAAACCTCGACATCCGCCTAGCTGCGGAGTATATGATGAATAAGGAACTACTAACCAAGGTGTTGGAAAAGAAACTACTCACGTATGCAGATGGTGTTCACGTTCTCGTTGAAACTTCGTATTTTGCGCCACCCGCTGAAATGGATGATATTCTATATAGCTTGGCGATAGGTGGATTCAAACCTATTATAGCCCATCCTGAGAGATATTGCTATATGACAAAAGACGATTACAAAAACCTTAAACTCAGGGGATATGAATTTCAGTTGAATTTTCTTTCCCTTACTGGATATTATGGAAATGAGGTTTTTGAAAGGGCCTACAATCTTTTAGATGCCGGAATGTACAATTTCACAGGAAGCGACTTCCACCGCCTTTCTACGTACTATCATCTTATGCCACACATAAAGATGAATACCAAAAGAACGGATAAACTACTTAAATTATTCGAGAATAACGGTACAATATAGGCGTGTTATTTCCGGAAGAATTCCTTTATAGTCTCAACGATTTGGTATATCTGTTCTTCCGGCAGGCAGGTGTGCATCGGAAGGCTGAGCACGTGACGGGCCAGGAACTCTGAGTTGTGGAGGGAGTCTTCCGCATCCTGGTTGAAGTCTTCCCTTTTCCTTGCAAGGCCCTTGAAGGCAGCCTGGTCGCTGAGAGGAAGCGGATAATATATCATCGAAGGAATTCCCCTTTCGGCCAGGAAGGCCTTGAGGACATCCCTGGTGCAGGTGTCTTGGGTGATTTCCTGCTCCCTGTCTTTAACTATGACAGTGTACTGATGATATGTATGGGTGGAAAAGTCTGATTCCACAGGTGTGCAGATGTGCCGCTCCAGCGGATCGAATGCCTTGAGAAGGCGGGTATAGGTCGCGGCGGCCTTCCTCCGGGAGTCCAGGTATTCGTCCAGATGTTTCAGCTTGACATCCAGGACTGCGGCCTGGAGTGTGTCCAGACGGGAGTTGCATCCTATCAGGTCGTGATGATACTTAACCTTCTGGCCGTGGTTGGCAATCATCATTATCTTTTCCGCCAGGGCATCGTCATTGGTAAACAGGGCCCCTCCGTCTCCCATCCCGCCGAGATTCTTTGTCGGGAAGAAGGATGTGCAGCCGATGTGTCCCACACATCCGGCCTTGGTGCCCCTGAAGTCGGAACCCAGGGCCTGGGCGCAGTCTTCAACAATTTTCAGATTATATTTCTCAGCGACGGCCTTGACCGCATCCATATCGCTGCACTGGCCGAACAGATGGACCGGCACGATGGCCTTAGTCTTTGGAGTAACCAGTTCTTCGATGTATTCGAAAGACGTCTGCCCATCCGTGTTGAATGTCCTTGGGTTCACGTCGTACATCACCGGAACAAGATGCAGCAGGGCGATAACCTCTGCCGTCGCAACGTATGTAAAAGCAGGCACCAGCACTTCATCTCCCGGCTCCAGGCCGAGGCCCATAAGGGCAATCTGAAGAGCGTCGGTCCCGTTGGCGCATCCTATCACGTGCTTTACGCCAAGGTATCTTGCAAGATTCTGTTCAAAATCCCCAACAGGCTTTCCTTTTATAAAAGCGGAAGAATCTATTACAGATTTTATCGCCGAGTCTATTTCCTCCCTGATATTGCTGTGCTGACCCAGAAGGTCCACCATTTTGATCTGATCCATGTCGCTGATGCTATATGAGTACAAATTTAAACATTTTTCCCCGAGGAGCCGATTTTTGGGTATTGAGAGTTATCGTAACAAATAGTAACAATTTTGTTGGTCGCGTATTGTTCTGAAATAAAATGCGGTAAAAGGAAATTTGCTTTTTGTGTTTTGTTTATTCGCAAAAATTTTATTAGATTTGAGAAGTATTTGTAAAATACGCCTAAAATCGGCAAACTACAAACCAAATATTTTAATTCTATGAAGGAAACAAGATTTAAAGCAAGCAGCCTGCTGATGGCATTGGCTCTGCTTCTGTTTTGCGGAAGCGCCTGGGCCCAGCGCCAAGGGTTGGTAACCATCAAGGGTACCATCACCGAGCAGGTGAGCGACGGAACTTCAGCGCCGATTCCTTACGCTACGGTTCAGATACCGAGCGCCGGTATGAACGCTGTTGCCAACGAGAGAGGAGAGTATGTCATCAAGGGCATAGCTCCGGCAACCTACGAATTCATAGTTGCCTCTCTTGGTTATGAGACTTTGAACTTGAAGGTTAACGTGACCGCTGCAAAGAGCGTCTACGACTTCAAGCTGAGACTTGCAGACTTCCGTCTGGATGATGTGACCGTTACGGCAGAGGCCTCAAAGACCGGTGCAGCAACGGCTTCCAAAATCAACAGGACAGCTATCGAGCACATCCAGGCAAGTTCTCTTGCAGATGTTATGGTTCTGCTTCCTGGTGCCGACATTACTTCAAGCACCTTTAAACCAGACCTTCAGGGCGTTAAAACGCTCTCCGTACGTGGAGGCAACGCAATGGGAACCGCCATCATCATGGACGGCGCTCCTGTTTCCAACGCCGCCAACATGCAGACAATGTCTGCCGCTATCGGAGGTGCCGCTCCTGGTTCAGGCGGACAGAGCCCTACATCCGGTATCGACCTTAGAACCATCACCACAGACAACGTAGAGTCTGTTGAGGTTATCCAGGGTATCGCATCCGTTGAGTATGGTAATGCTTCAGCCGGTACGGTTATCGTTAACGCAAAGAGCGGTGTGGAACCTCTTTCAATAAAGTTCAACACTAACCCTAACGTTTATGCTATCGGCGCAACCCACGGCTTCAGCCTTGGAGAAGGCAACGGTTTCATCAACTACGGTGTTGACTATGCACGTTCAGTCGCAGATCCTAGAGAGGGTTACGACAAGTATCACAGGTCAACAGGAAGAATTGCCTATTCCAATACTTTCTTCGGCGGCAAGTTCTACACAAATACATCCCTGAACTACCTTTGGACAAAGGAAAAGGCAGAGCCTAACCCTGAGGACGAGAGTGACTGGGAGTACCGCAACAGAAGGGACAAGGGAATCCGTATCACCCACAACGGAGAAATCAAGATAAACGCCGGATGGTTCAAGAATATAAAGTATACAGCATCCTTCAACTACACCAACCGCTGGAGCTACTATAAGGATCAGGGAACCAACGCCGATGTCGCTTACTCATACAGCAAGATCGACGGTTCCGTTCTTTCCAGCCGTCCTGGAACTCTGATTTATGACGATGCCGGAAAGGTTCTGACCTGGTTCGGTCCTAATGACGAACTCGCAAACGACAAGAGCTGGATAACCCCGGCTTCCTACACTTACGAGTACAATGTTTACGGAAAGGAACTCAACACCTTCGCAAAGATGTTGCTCAACTTCTCCGGAAACATCGGAAAGTCCAGCCACCACATTATCCTCGGTGCCGACTTCTACAACGACGGCAACAAGGGTAAAGGTAAGGTGTTCGACTATGACTTCCCACCTTATCGTTCAGTGTCATACCGCTTCGCTACTCAGAGAGAGAGGCCTTATAAGGATATTCCTTTCATGAACAAGCTGGGTGTTTACGCTCAGGAAGACTTCCGCGTTCCTGTATGGGCCGGCGGAGAGTTCAAGGTAGTAGCCGGTGTCCGCTGGGACAAGGTTTGGAGCGTATCTGACGCGTTCTCTCCTAGAATCAACGCATCCCTGGATATCGTTCCTGGTGTATTCAGCATCAGAGGCGGATACGGAGTCAGCGTAACAGCCCCTTCAATGGCTTACGTTTATCCGGACAACGCATACTTCGACATGGTCAACTTCAACAACTCGCTTCAGACTACAGTTCCTGACGCCCAGAAGTTCCAGTTAATCACAACTCACGTATATGACATCAAAAACCACGACCTCGAGCTTGCAAAGCAGAAGAAGGCCGAGGTTGGATTCGACCTCAAGATCAAGAAGGTTAAACTCTCCGTTACCGCTTACAAGGACAAGAGCAACAACGGCTACACCTTCTCAAGGGGTCTGAACGACTATCAGTGGGTTAACTGGTTACAGTACAAGGCCGGTCCATATCCTGAAGACGGTTCGTCACTTCCTAACCTGATTCTGGACAAGAACGGAAAGGTATTCCTGGAGTACACCCGTCCTGGCAACAACCGCGCATACGAGCAGAAGGGTATTGAGTTCGTCCTGGACTTCGGAAGAATCAACGCAATCCGCACATCCTTCCTGGTTAACGGCGAGTTCTACGACTACAAGAGCTGGTCAAACGGCTGGGTATGGTGGAACAAGAGCGGCAGCGAAGATGAAAACATGGGTATCTACAGTTCCAAGGACGCTTCAGGTATCGGTAGGGACCAGAACCTGATCACCAACTTCATCATTACCCACAACATTCCTAAAATCGGTTTCGTCGTATCCCTTACTGCAAACGTTAACTGGAGACAGAAGAGTTGGTACACCTACGCTGCCTGCGACACCATTCCTGTGAAGTATCTGTCTATTGAAGACGGACAGGTTCATGACTTTGACGCGGCATGGGCAAATCCTTCAAATCCGGATTATGCAAAATGGCTGCCTATCCTCCGCAACGAGGAGAACGGTGCCATTGCTCACAACAGAAAGCAGATTGAGCCGGCATACAATCCGGTTCTATGTATCAACGTGAACGTTACCAAGCAGTTCAAGAACTTCGACGTATCGTTCTTCGCAAACAACATGTTTAGAAGTACTCCTCTGCAGTCTCTGGTCAAGAGACCTGGAGACAAGGTTCGAAGGAACTCTGATGTGTTCTTCTTCGGACTGCAGTTGACTGCACGTATTAAATAACTTTTAGAAGATCGTGATTATGAAAAAGATATATACGATATTATTAGCAGCCACCTTCGCTTTCCTTTTCTCCTCATGTATCGACATGATGGATGACGTCAAGGACACGAAGAAGATAGAGCCCATCAGCGTCTCCTACAAGGTTTGTGCAGCCACGGGCTTCATCCCTAAAGGCGGTACGGTTACTCCTGACCCTAACTTCTCCACCGCCGGTGTTGACGTAGTTTTCACCAACGTGAAGACAGGACAGGTTTTCAGAGGCGTTACCGGTGCAAACAGTATTGCAACCGTGGACATTGAGCCAGGTGTTTACTCCATAAGCGTAACCGGACGTGCAACCCACGATGGTTACCAGTACTTCATAAACGGAAACGTTCCGAGCATCTCCGTCTTCGAGGATGTTACTCCTGAGCAGGCCGACACAGACGAGAAATACCGTCTGGTAGTCCGCCCGGCAAAGGTCGGATCTTTCTGTATCAGCGAAATTTACTATTGTGGAATAGCTCCATACTATTTCAGAGACCAGACCTACCAGTTCACCAACAACTCTGACGAGGTCTTCTATCTGGACGGAACCTGCTTTGCCCAGCTGCATCCTAACATCGCTACCGCCAACCTTCCTACCTGGCCTGATGAGGACGGAGACGGAAACTTCGTTTACAGTTTGATGGTTTGGCAGTTCCCTGGAACTGGAACAGATTATCCTGTAATGCCTGGCGAGAGCGTGGTTGTCGCACAGGAGCCAAGAGACCATACGACCAACAATCCAAACTCCTACGACAACTCAATGGCAGACTTCCAGACCTGGACCGGAAACGCTTCACGCTACAATCCGGATGTTCCTAACCTGTCGCTTATATTCTATACCTCTTTGAACAAGATGCAGTGGCTTACCTCTGTATTCGGAGCTGCATTCTGCGTATTCAAGGCTCCTGAAGGAACTACCGTGGACGAGGATTATTACAAGGATGCCACTCATTATCAGAACGAGGTTGGTATGACTTCAAAGTACGCCAAGATTCCGGCAGACTGGATTCTTGACGGTGTAGAGCTTCTGACCAACATGAACGCCATGAATATGAAGAGAATTCCAGGTTTCGTGGATGCCGGCGGCACTTCAGTTGAGGCTACTTACTGCGGAAAGACGGTTTCCAGAAAGGTTGTTGAAAAGAGAGCTGACGGAACTCCTAAGTATCAGGATACAAACAACTCTACCGAAGACTTCCAGGTTAATGACAAGCCTGTCATCCGCCGTAATGGTGAAAAGGTTCCTTCATGGACTTGGTACAAATAGTAACGCGTAAAAGATGATTGTTATGAAGAACAAGATATTCAAGATAGCGGCCATACTGGTTCCGGCTTTGTTTGCCGGTTATGTGGCCATGGCTCAGACAGGTACCAAGGCAGCCATTGAAAGGGCGGCTCTGGAAAACATCTGGACTAGCAACACCGAAAATGCTGCCGGAGGTATGGTAGACGCTCCTACCCTTATGGCCAACGCATTTGCCGGATACGACTACAAGAAGGGAGACTTCAAGCCTAAACAGGTCGGCGAGAAGATCAATTCCCTGGTATTCCATACCGACGGTGGCGGTATCTACAAGAACGTGGGCAATATGTACCTCTGGGGCGATTTTACTTATACCAAAGACAATATTGCAGGTGCCAAGTGGAATGCCACCCTTGCAGATCCTACCCGCGACATGCCTTTCTTCGTTGCTGACGAGAACGTGAGCAAATGGAAGAACCAGACTTACGACATGAACTTCAAGGCTGGTTTCCCTCGCCTGATCAACAACCATCTGATCCTCGGTATCGCAGGTGGCTACAAGGCAGCAATCGCAGCCAAGCAGCTGGACCCTCGTCCTCTGACCAGGGTTTCCGACGTGAATGTAATGCCTTCAATCGTTTGGGAGTTTAATCCAAGTAACGCCCTGGGTGCTGTGTTCCACTACACAAGCTACCGTGAGGACGGTTCTCCTGAGAACGTTAACCACCTCCACGACCAGAAGGGTTGGGAAATGGTTGCTCCTGGTTTCTTCAACGAAGGTGTGCTTGCATCTTTCGCAGGTATCAACAGACTGCGTAACTACAACGCCAATGCATTGGGTGGAAGCCTCCAGTACAGCTTCAAGAGCGACAAGTTCAAGGTGCTGCTTTCAGGAGACTATCTCTACAGGGTTGAGGACGTTCTGTGCAACTACACCAAGCCTCAGATGTCCGGTACAGTAAAGAAGACCGTATGGGGAGCCAACTTCGCAGCGCAGTACAACGCTACCGAGAAGGACCGCATATTCTTCCGCTACCGTTTCGACAACAACGATATGAGAGGTATCGAGTACTTCCAGACTTACGACAACACCTACGAGATCCAGAGCTATATCACCGACGCTATGTTCGAGAGGTCGAAGTTCCACAAGAGGACTCAGACTTTCAATCTGGACTACATTATGGCAGAGGGTGATTCATATTCCTGGAAGTTCGGTCTGAACGCAAAGAGCGTGAAGGATAACTTCACTTACTATGTGCCTGAGACCCACAAACAGATCAACAACCTCTTCGTAGGCGCAGACGTAACCTACAACTGGGTTATTGACACCAAGAACGTCTTCACCGTTAACGTTAACGGCGGCGTGAACAACAACTCAAGGGGTACGTTTGACTACGGCGGAGTAAAGGAAAACAACAAGGCCTTCACAGACTTTGCCCTGATGGACTTCATCTACCAGAGCTCAGACTACACCAAGTGGGGATTCAATCTCACTTACAGCTTCTGCGGTCTCAAGAGCCTGTCTTCAGTATTCGTTTCCTTCGGATACGAGAACCTCAAGCCTAACGGCGACAACACCACTTGGGGTGCCGCCATCAAGAAGTTCCCGTTCCTCAGCCCTTATCACGGAGCTGACCAGGAGAAGAGTATCTTCGGACGCAGGAACCTTATTACCTTCAAGGTAGGACTGACCTTCTAGTAAGTCAAAACCAGACAAGAGGGCTGACCCTGTGGCCGGCCCTCTTTTTTCACTATTAACTTTTAAAACAAAAGGAACATAATGACAAAAAGACTGATGTCTATAGCAATGCTGCTGATGTTCAGTTGCCTGACGGCTGTCGCCCAGACAATCGAGGCGCCAACTGTCAAGGGTAAGACATCATTTGCGGTGATAGTAGACAACCACACACTTGAAAAGTGCGCTCCGCAGATCGCCGAGTACAAGAAGACAATCGAGGGCGAGGGTCTTCCTACATTCATCGTTTCCGCTGATTGGGAGAGCCCGGAGCAGGTCAAGGACATTCTCAAGAAACTCTACAGGGAGAACAACCTTGAAGGAACAGTTTTTATCGGCAACATTCCTGTGGCAATGGTGATGAAGGCCCAGTATATGACATCCGCCTACAAGATGGACGAGAGAAAGAACCCTCTCGAGGTTGTGGCCGTGCCTTCAGACCGTTTCTACGATGACTTCGACCTCAAGTTCAACAAGATCGCGGATTCCACAAAGGGACTGCACCATTTCTATGAACTGGCTCCTGACAGCACTCCTTACATCGAGTGCGACATCTACTCCGGCAGAATCCAGGCCCAGAAGAGCAACGGATGCGGCTGCAAGCAGATTGCCGCCTATCTGGAGAAAGCCGTAAGGGAGCACAAGTCTGGCAACAAGTTCGACCAGTTTGTTTCCTACACCGGTCACGGATCATATTCCAATTCCATCACGGCCTGGAGAGGCGAGCAGCAGATCGTCAACGAGCAGTTCCCGGACGTGTTCAAGAAGGAAGGCGAGGCCCGCTATCTGCGCTACAGCATGGAGGACTACATGAAGCCTTACGTGATCAAGGAACTCCGCCGTCCGGATGTGGACTTTATGGTGTTCCACGAGCACGGAGACTGGTTCAGGATGTATCTTTCCGGAGCTCCTGAAGACCAGAAGCCTTCTGACTATCTCCACAACTATCTGCGCACCATCGCCCGCAGGAATGTGGACCGCGCAAAGAAAATCTGCGAGGAGTGGGGACTTGACTCCACCTGGTATGCAGACTACAAGGATCCTAAGGCAATAGTCGCCGATTCACTGCTTGACCTTCAGGAAGGAATCATCCTTGAGGAGATCAACGATATCGCCCCTAATGCCAGGATGGTCATCTTTGACGCCTGCTACAACGGAGACTTCCGCAATCCTGACTTCATCGCCGGCAAGTTCATCATGGCAAAAGGCAGCTGCGTGGTTGGTTTCGCAAACAGCGTGAACGTTCTTCAGGACAAGAGCGCGTTCGACCTTCTCGGCCTTCTCGGAAACGGAGTTAGGGTAGGCCTCTGGGCTCAGCACATCAACATCCTGGAGAGCCATATCATCGGTGACCCTACATTCCATTTCGCAGCCGAAAGGACAGACGAGAACCTGAACGAGGTGCTCGCCATAAAGGACAACAACTATTGGGCAGGCCGCCTGGACGACCCTAACCCAGAGCTTCAGAACATGGCCGAGATAAAGCTGTTCGAGGGCAATTATCCTGGCATTTCAGACATTCTGCTGAAGAAGATGAAGGAGTCTCCTTACGCCATTGTAAGGTACAACTCCCTGAGGCTTCTGGAAAGAATCGCCGACAATAACTACCGCGAGGCTCTCAAGCTTGCCGTAACGGACAGCTTCGAGTACATCCGCCGTATTGCCGTAACCCGTATGGGACAGATCGGCGACGAGCAGTTCCTGCCTTATCTGGTCGGCGCGTACGTGAACGACGTCCACGCTACAAGAGTTGTGTTCCAGGGTACACAGGCCCTGCTCTGCTTTGACAAGAACCAGGCTTCCGACGCTATCAACAACTACTTCCAGGACCGCCACTATTACAATGCCGACAAGGACAGGGCATTCCTGCTGAAGCTTGTCGAGGACAATCCTGGAGCAGAGTCCATCAAGAACATCGTCGACAAGAGCAAGAAGTCCGGCTACAGGGTTTCCTACATCCAGTTCCTGAGGAACCGTCCTTATCACCAGAACCTGGATCAGTGCCTGAAGGTTATGGAAGATCCGGAGGATGACACTTTCATCCGCACCCTTATGGCCGAATCCCTTGCCTGGTGGAGACTCTCTTACCGCAAGCAGGACATCATCGATTCCTGCAACAAGCTTCTCAAGGACAGCAACACTCCTAAGGAGATGATTCCTGCCCTGACCGGCGCAGTTACCCGTTTAACATCAAAGAAATAAGGAGGCAGATATGAAAAAGATATTTTTAGCAATAGTTTCAGTTTGCCTCACCGTTTCCCTGATGGGGCAGAACATCAAGGTCGAGAAGCCTACGGTAAAGAAGGGCAACGCCTTCGTGATCGTTATCGACAACGCCACCTTCAACGCCTGCCAGAAACAGGTGTATGACTATCGCGATGCTACTCAGGCAGACGGCCTTTCCACTTACATTCTCAGAGGCGACTGGGAGAACCCTATGCAGCTGAGAAACGAGCTCAAGAAACTCTACAAGAAGGCAAAGAACATGGAGGGTATAGTGCTCATCGGCGACATTCCTGTGGCAATGGTGCGCAACGCCCAGCACATGACCACCGCCTTCAAGATGGACGAGGACAAGTTCGACCGCAACGAATCCAGCGTGGGAAGCGACCGCTTCTACGATGACCTCAACCTAGAGTTCGAGTATATCGGAAGAGACAGCGTGGACACAGACTTCTTCTACTACAACCTGAAGACCGACTGCGCCCAGCATCTGAATCCTACCTACTATTCCGCCAGGATCAAGTATCCGGCAGAACTGGGCGGGGACAAGTATGAGGCAATCGCAACCTTCCTCGAGAAGTGCGTGGAGGCCCACAAGATGCAGAACACACTGGACAACATCGTGACCTTCGCCGGCCACGGATACAACAGTGACTGTCTGATCACCTGGATGGACGAGAGCATCACCCTGGAGGAAAACTTCCAGTTCGTAAAGAACTCTTCCCGCAACCTCAAGCAGCTGAATTTCCGTCACGAAGACTATATGAAGTACCGTCTGTTCGACGAGCTCCAGAGGCCAGAGGTTGACGCCATCTTCTTCAACGAGCACGGAAGCATCGACAAGCAGCACATCTCCGAGATTCCGAACAAGGAAACCCCTACAGACTATGCTGAGAAGTACCGCCACGGCTGGGGCTGGGATTCTGGCCCATACGACATTATGAGCAAGGAAACCGCCAAGAGGAAGAAAGCCGGAATGAGCGACGAGGAGGTTGCCGAGTACGCCAAGAGACTTCAGGACACTCTCTGCAAAGACTTCCACGTAACTCCTAAGTTCTTCGACGAGTGGTGGAGAATCCGGAACTTTACTCCGGAAGAGAGAAAGGCCGCCGCCGAGAAGTCCAAGGAAGACAGAAGGCTCATCATCATCGACCTGAAGGACCTCAAGGGCTTCAATCCTCAGCCTTACTTCGTGATGTTCAATGCCTGCTACAACGGATCGTTCCACCGCAAGGGCAACATCAGCGGCTACTACATCTTCGGAAACGGAAGAACCATAGTATGCCAGGGCAACACCGTGAACGTTCTCCAGGACAAGTGGACCTACGAGTGCGTGGGAATCATCTCCCTGGGAGCCAGAATCGGTGAGTACAACCGCCTTGTCCCTACCCTGGAAGGTCATCTTATCGGCGACCCTACCTTCCATTTCCAGAGCGGTGCGGACATAGACTTCAAGGGAGTGATAGCAGCCAACCGCAAGAACGCCGCATACTGGAGAAGCCAGCTCGACAGCCCATATCCTGCAGTCCAGAACGTTGCAATGCGTATGCTCAGAGACCTCGGACAGATTTCCTCCGGAGAGATTCTCCAGAAGATGAAAGACTCCAAGTTCGGTACAGTCAGGATGGAGTGCCTGACTCTTATTTCCAGAATGGGAGACAACGACACTTTCGTAGAAGCCATCAAGCTCGGCCTGAAAGACCGCTATGAGGTTGTAAGAAGACGTGCCGGAGACCTTTGCGGAAGGAGCGGAGACCCTAGGGTTATGGAGACCATGATGGATGTTTTCGTAAACTATCCGGAGGCAAAGAGAGTCAGCTATAACATCTCCACGAACTTCCTCAACATCAACCACGATGCCCTCAAGGCAGCGTTCGAGAAGGTTAAGCCAACCATGACTTACCTCGACAACAAAGAGGTTGAAAAGGAAGTTGAAACCGCCATCGCCCGCAACGTGAAGCGTTACAACAGCACGGTCAAGGAAATCTTTGACAAGTCCGCCAAGGAAAGCGACAGGATTTCCGACATCCGCATGACACGTAACTACAATCTTCACGAGGCGATACCTCAGTTCCTGGAGATGCTCACCGACAAGGACAACTCCCTCGAAATCCGCCTGAACGCGGCTGAGGCTCTTGGATGGTACATCTACTCTTACAAGAGGCAGGATATCATCGATGGCTGCCAGAAGATCCTCGCCACAAACTCAGACCTCGAGCCTGAACTCCGTGCGGAGATTGAACAGACCATCAACCGCCTGAAGTAAAGGGTGGTAGTTAGAGATTTGAATCTCAGCGATTTAAGTAGTTGGTCCTGCGACAAAAACGCCGCAGGACCTTCTATTTAATATGGTGTTATTCAGGCGTTTACTTGCCACCGAAATGCCACGGCTTCTGCCAGTCGTAGGAGGCGCGCCTGAAAGGAACGGATTCATCGCTGACGAGGCGGAACATGAGAGGGTCCTCAAGGACTTTCCTCAGGTCGTATTCCTTGCCGTCAATCTTGATTGTGCGGTAGATGAGCCTGATTCCGTGGCTGTAGTCCGAGTAGAAGTTTCCGTGGCGGATGAACAGCGGCTGCTGAGGATGTCCGTCCGGATGATGCCATCCGTAAATGGCCACGTGGCGGTCAAAACCGGCCTCATTTTCAAGTCTTGTGGTCAGGACGACATCTTTCTTCAGTCCGGAGACAAACTGGCCGAATTTAAGACCTTTTGACCTCATCAGGGCGTTGATGGCGTTGTTGCTGTCTTCAAAGCAGAGCGGTTTCATGTTCCTGTCTCCCACCGGGCGGAAAGGGAATATCTCAATCCTGCCTTCAGCCACCTCGGCGATCCTGTCCACCAGGAAGGTGGTAGGGAGCGAGCAGTACAGGGAGTCAGCCACTCTCTGGGCCCCGAGAGGTCCCATCGGCATCCTCACGTAGTCGGCATCGTTGCCTATTGACAGGTAGTCCGGGAGCACCCACATCTCCACCTTGTGCTTTCCGCTCCACTGCCCGTAATCGCTGAGAACAACCGTGTAGTCTATCTTACGGAACTTCTTCAGGGCTGAAGGAACGTTGCCGGCAAGTATCTGCTTTGAGGTCATATCCTCCATGTCCCAGAACCCGGTGTCCTGCACCATCTGGATGTAGGCGTGTCCGTCGGGAGCCTTTTCTCCGCGATTGTGATTCAGGAACCACGGGACATCCATATATCCGGCGCTCTTGTCAATCTTCGCCTTCTTTTGAGCGGAAACATTTTGCGGCATAAGAGCCAAAACGGCGGCAGCAAACAATATCAGAAACTTTTTCATATAAGATCTTTTTAAGCTAAACAAAGATAATAATTATAGTTCTTGCAAACCGCAGTTTAGTTATTACTATTTTATGATTATCAAAAAGTGATAATTATTTTTTAATAACAAGGAAATAAAGAAAAACTATCACTGTTTTGTCGTTGACATTTATGCAACCAAGAATCTCAGCGACTTTGTGAATCTGCTGGGGAAGGCTGTAGTGGATGAACTTAGGCCAAAGGGAAAGCCTGTCTGGAAAAAGTTTTTGGACATTCTTTCATCGCTGAGATCCGAGATAACATTTGACAACAACGGAAATCCGGTTTGGGGTGTAGGTCTTGGAACCCTGGAGAATCCGTCAATAACTCTTGACGAGATTTTTGAATACTTCAACAAGGCAGACAAGCCTTGCCTTGTGGCTATAGATGAATTCCAGCAAATCACAAAATACTCAGACCAGACTATAGAAGCAACTCTAAGGACATACGTCCAGCAGTGCACAAACGCTCATTTCATCTTTTCCGGCTCACAGAGGCATCTTATGAACGGAATCTTCACATCTCCGTCCAGACCGTTCTACCAGTCGGTGACAATTATCAATCTTCATCCCCTTGACCTGAAAGTCTATACAGATTTTGCGGCAAAGAAATTTGAAGAGAACGGAAAACACCTGGAAAGGAACGTTGTTTCAGATATTTATGAGAGGTTTTCAGGTGTCACCAGCTATATGCACCGGATCTTGAACATACTGTTTTCCAGAACTGAAAACGGTGGAACCTGTACCGTTTCAATGGTTGACGAAGCCATTGAGTTCATTATGAAATTGTCTTCTGATACTTACGAGGCCTTGCTGTATCAAATGCCCGATAAACAAGAAGATGTGTTCTTGGCTATTGCCAGGGATGGAGAGGCAAGGGAAGTTACGGGGAGCAAATTCTTGAAAAGGCATAAGCTCCCTTCGGCAAGCAGTGTTTCCTCAGCCATAAAAGGTCTTCTTGACAGAGACTTCATAACATACGATAAAGGCGTGTATTCTCCTTACGATAAATTCTTTGCCCTTTGGCTGAAGTACAAAGGCATTATTTAAGGAAGACCAGGTATTTTTCTTTTATCTCGATAGGGTGGTATTCCAGTTTTGCCTTGCGGAGGTTCTCGTCTCCTGAGTCGTCTTCGCGGTTGACAAGGGTGAAGGCCGGTGTCCCTTCAGGAATGCTCTCCCTTTCCCTCAGCACGCCGTCCATGTAACCCAGGAATTCCTGACTCATTGCCTGGTATGCTCCGCGATACTCGGTAAGCGCTTTCTCAATGTGCACCAGCAGGGTGTCGGAGCTTGCCCTTTCTCCGATCGTGAAAGCCACAACTGTTCCGTCAACCCTCAGGAGCCCGCCGTCAAGCCCCAGGGCGCGGTAGTTGTCGAGGGAGATTCTCACGGCGCAGAACTCGCTTGCTTTCCAGAAGTTTTCTCCGCAGCCGTTCCTTCGGCACCATTCGTCATTCATCTGGCGGCACTCGGCAAGGTTTTCTTCAGTGATGGGCTCAAACTTCCAGTTGTAGAGCCTTCGGAAGCCGTTTGCGAAGTTGCGCTTGGCCTGGTATTTCTTGCCGCGGAGGGTTCTCAGCGATTCGGCATCGTAGATGTAGTCTGCTCCCATGCGTAACTGTTCCGCCGTGAATCTTCCGCTGAAATGCCTTTCCAGGAAGTCCAGTTGGGAAGGCAGCACTCCGTAGAAGACAAGCTTGCCGTCCTCGCCCAGAAGGGATTCATCGCCGAGCATCGAGTTCAGAAGGTCCGCCTTCTGGGAGTCTTCCGCCCGGCCGACAGGCATCAGGTAGCTTCTGCGCCCTTCCATATTGTACTGTACGAGCGCAAGGTCTCCGATCCTGGCAATCTTGCTCTTGAAAACGTTCCTCCACAGATACTGGTAGGTGAAGTTGTAGTCTTCCGAGTTGAAGTCGGGGACGGAAAACAGTTCCCTGACCCAGGACGAATCAGAGAGTTCTATGTCTTTGAAAAGGAAAGCTGACATACGGAACTGAAAAGATTAAAAGGACTTATGGCTAAGCATTTCTAAATGCTGCTACTTCATCCCAAGCCACTCCTTGAGGGTCTTGATGGCCTCGTCTCTCATCTGAGGCGGGAGGTTGGAGATCCTGGCTCTGTGGCTTCCGCCCGGTGCGATGAAGAACTTGATGTTGTCGTGGCCAGGGCTGAGCGGCCTTACGGAAGACCAAGGGTCCCATTCGCCGTAGATGAACATCATCTTGTTGTCTGTAGTGGCCACAAAGTTCGTAAGCTTCTTGTAGAGAGTCTTGTCGAACTTGAACTTCTTTCCGCCCGGCAGGAAAATCTTTCTCAGATATCCCTTTGCGGACTTAATCTTCAGCAGGCCCTTGAACGGCTTGGTGTCATATCCGTAGTAGCCGAGTTCCTTGGCGGCCTGGACGAAGAACGGGGCGTTGTCGTCCCAGCTCTGGAAGTAGTCTGGCCCGACGGCGTCAACGAAGTACTTGAACAGCACATCGTCAGATTCGGTAACGGCCGGAATGGTGGAAGTCTTCCTTCCCCACTGCCAGAAGGCGAACGGGAACTCCAGCACGCAGTAGTCCAGGACTTCAGGTATGGAAATGTTGTAGGTGAGGTTGCTTTTTTCGGAAAACTCGGCCAGCTTCTTTTCCATCACATCCCTTCTCTTGAGGATTTCCATCTGGAAGTTGAAGATGATGGCCCTGTCTTCGGCGGTTCCGGTGGAATCTCTGAGGAAAGGCTCGTGCCTTCCGTCTTCCTGGGCTCTTGCAACAGGTCCCACATACGGAACGGAAACGTCCACGTCCTTAGGGTAGAACATCGTGTAGCACATGCAGTTCTGGCCACCTTTGCTGATGCCGGTGGCTACCCATTTCCCGTAGAAGATATGGCTGAGGGCCTTCCTCACCTCGTGAAGGTCTGCGGCTTCTTGCTCAGCGGTCATATAGTCCCAGTTGAGTTTTTCCCAGGTAATCGTGGAGTCATCCTGCATGAAAGGAACGCTCTCGTTGAAATACCTGTGCTCCACCAGCACGAAGTTGCACTGAAGAAGGTACGCTACCTCTTCGTCATATCTCGGGTTAGCCCCGTACTTGGCGGTATATCCTTCGGTGATGATCACGGTAGGGGCCTTGAAGTTTGCAAAGCCCACTATCACCCTCTGCTTGAACAGTCCCTTCTCGGGATGCTTGTGGTCTATCGGCTGGGTGATGAACATCTTGTATTTAGCCTTCAGATGGCCCTGCAGCTGCTTTGCCACAGGAATTCTCTCTATGTCTGTAAATCTTGCCCACTGCTGGTCGGGCATCACATACCTGTTGCACCAGGCAAAGTCGTCCAGCACCAGGGAGTCCACATTGGAAGAGGCAAATCTCGGCCCTGCCAGATATCTGAGGCTATCCTCATTCTGGGCAAATGCGCCCCCGCAGCAAACAAACAACATCATCGCTGAGGCAAATGCCGCAGCAAAAGTTTTTCTCAAAGTCCTTATCTTCATTTCAAATGGTTTTAATCGCGATAATACTGTCAAAACAGAACAAATTTAGTCATTTTTCTGCTTTGAGCGATAATCACTAGGAGTCTGGCCCGTAGTGGCGAGGAAAGTGCGCTGGAATGTTCTTGTGCTGTAGAAGCCGGACTGGTCCGCTATCTCCGAAACAGGCAGCGCCGGTTCTTTTTTCATCAGCGATTTGGCATAGTCGATTCTCAGGCTGCTGATAAAGCGAGGGAAGGTCATCCCGGGCTCGATTGCTTCAATCATACGCCTGAGTTCGCGCTGTGAACAGCCTAAGAGTCCGGCTGCCATGGAAATTGACATCATCTTGTTGAGAAAGAACTGTTTTTCCTTGAAAATGCTGACAAGAGAAGACACCTGCCTGTCCTTGTCCTCGGTTTTCGGATTCTGGACGGCTATCAGGGAACGAAGGGTCTCTATTTCCTTCTTGATCTTGATATTCTCTGACAGTATGGTATTTATTGTCTTGCGTCTTCTGTATTTGTTGATGTACTGTGCTGTTCCTGCTATCAGCAGAACAAGAATCAGGGCAGAGAGGGCTATCAGGATGATGTTGTTGGTTTTCAGGGTGGCAGAGAGGTCATTGATCTTGAACTTGTAGTTTTTGGACTTGTAACCTTCGACATCTGCTGCAACGGTCCTGCTTTCGATTTCCTCAATCTGCCTGTTCAGGCCGGCGATTCTTTCAGCCAGAAGGTTCGCGTTCGTGGAGTCCTTGGCTACCCTGTAGGCTTCTTCCAGTCTCGACAGCCTGGAAACATATCTTCTGTCTACGGTATCCTGACCAGAGTACGGGGACAGTTCCAGACATTCGGTAACCTTGTCCGGTCTCCCGGTCTTTGCGTAATAGCCGCTTTGGCGGAACACTCCGTCAGAGGTTGAAGCGTAATCTTGCTTCAGGGCCTGTGAAAACAGGTTCTCTGCCTGTTTTGCCTGCCCAAGTTCCCAAAGCGAGATAGCCTTGTTGATTCTTGAGTAGAACAGCACACGGTCTCCCCAGTTCGTTGAAAAGTCGTCTTGAGGAAACTTCAGAGCCATTTCCTGAAGAACTTTCTGCTGCTGGTCGCATTTCTGGATGGCTTTCTGCCAGTTTTCCGCTCCTACATAAGTGTTGGTCAGATTTCCTATGCACGTAATCCAGTGGCCGTATTCACTCTGGGTTTTAACCATCTTCAGGGCCTTTTCCACGGATTCTTCCATAACCCTCAGCCCTTCTTCCTGCTGTCCTGTGTAGTACATGCACCTTCCTACGGCATAATCAAAAGCCAGTCCGTCCAGTTCAAGACCAAGGCTTCTGGCCAGATCCTGACCTTGCCTGCATGCAGAGAGCATTGCCGGATAGTCTTTCTTGGTCTGGGCTATGGTCTGGATATTCCGGAGCACTTCCAGCCTTTTGAGACTGTCTTCCTGGGCTTCTTTGGTCATAAGGGCCTCCTGGCACCATTGCAGGGCCTGGTCATAGTCCTCGGAATATTGGTAAAAGAGCTTTGCCCTAAGCAGATTTGCCTCCAGTGGCGTGAAAATTCCCTTTGAAGCTCCTTCTGTTACTTTGTACATGGCCCCGTCCAGATCTGTCTTGCCCAGGTTTCTTATGTATTCTTCGGAAATAGCCTGAGGGTCGCTATTCCCGGAGACTTTATTCGAATCCGCCTTGTCAGGGCTGCAGCAAAGGCAAGCCAGAGCGGTGCCAGAGAAGATAAAAATATGTCTAATTGCTTTTAGAAGATTCATATTGCAAATTTACTCAACCCCGACCAAAACGGCGTCATTTTTTGACAAATAGACCAAAATGACACGTTTTGTCGCATAACCGCAAGAAACCGTCGCGTCTTTTGGCCAAGCACAAAAGTCAGAATCGATACTTTTGTCATTTATTAATAACAAATCCTGTAAAATGAGAAAATTCGTACTTTCATTAATGGCAGTGCTTGGTTTCGCCGGAACCACTGCTTTTGCCCAGACTTCCCTTTCCGAAGCTGTTGCCGCCGGCAACAAGGTGTTTGTGCAGATTGTCAACGACAATGAGTATCCTATTCCTGCAGACGAAGTGGCTGACGTTATTCGTGAATTCTCAAATGCCGGCCAGTGGACTTCAGTGGAGACTGCAGAAGAGGCAGATTTCATCCTTCGTGTAGAGACCAGGAAGAAGGTGGTTTTCAACAGCCCTCGTACATGGATGACTCCTTCCGTACTTGACAAGGAATCAAATGTTCTCTGGAAAGGAGATAAGATCAAAGCCGACGCTACCATGTTCAACGGTTACAAGGCAACAAACACCTGCATCCGCAAGGTGATAGAAAACGGCTTCTACAAGGATCTTTTCAAGAAAGCAGGTCGAAACGTGCCGGTAATAGAATAATAACAAGCGATAATACATTTAGAGTCTATGAAAAAGTATCTTCTGCTTATTGCCATCTCTTTATTCGTGATGGCAGGTTGCGATAAAAAAGAAATTTACGACAAGGATACAACCGAAATTGAAAATGATATCAATGACCTCAAGGATGCCGTAACTGGCTTGAAGATCAGCGACCAGGTTTTCGGTTTTGTGAGCTATGCTCAGCACGATACCGTAACAAAGGGACTTCCTTATGCGGTGATTTTCCGTGTAAACCCTTCCGGAGTTCCTTTTACCCAGGATATGGTTGTTCTTGACAACATGTCATCCAAGAGGTTCATCTACACTCCAGCCACAATGGCTTCCTACATTACCGAGTCCACCAACTTCAAGGTTGACTCCATGGGAGTTACCCAGAACGCGGCAAAAGAGGATATGGAGGGCCAGTACTTCATAAGGATGAAGACCACAGAGACCCGCAACATGATCGAGGATGACATTTTCTCTCTCGTAGGCGGCTACAAGGATAAAGAGGAGAAGATCCAGTACGTAAGCTCAACTCCTTTCAGCCTGGTGATGATGCCTACTCCTGAAGAGGGACTTACCAAGTGGAGCTTCATCCGCGGCAACGTTACCCACGGAGACGTCAAGACAACAGTCGTTCCTGGCTCCGACCCAGAGGAAACAGTTAGCACTTGGGAGGTGTCTCTTGGATCTATCGCCGTTTCTTTTGACCGTCGCCTGTACGTTAACGAAAAGGACAAGAACGACACCCGCACATACTCTACCAAATACATATCTTCATTCGCATGGGAGGGCAACTCAAAGGCAGACTCTATAGTTATCTTTGAGCCTCATCGCGATTCAGCTTATGTAAAGTTCCTTCCGGACACCACCAAGCCTGAATGGCAGGCTCTTATGGACACCACCAAGTTCAACACACTTACAGTAAAGGGCAAGATTCACGCATTTGACCGTTACGGTGGCCGTTCTGAATTCCCTGTAGAGATGGTATGGTACAGCCGTTATAGGGATACGGTTACCCTCAACCTGAAGGTTTCTGATTTCATCCAGGAAAACCCTGACGGATCCATTACCAGAAAGACCTATGAGTATGACCTTACCTCAGCCCTTGAAAAGCTTGGATACAAAGAATCCGAGATTGAGGCAACTCCAAGAAAGAAGATGGTACATGGTATCATTACCGGCCCTGGCAGCAAGGTGCTGATGGCCTACAGTAGCGAAAACAACAGGGTTATCATTCTCCGCAGCTATGTTCCTAAGGCAGCTCTTGTTGGAACACATTACAATATAGCCTCCAGGGAGGTCAAGACTTTCCCTTCCGAGAAGGATCCTGTTTTGGAGATGTCTGCCATTGAATGCCCGCTGGTTATCAAAATCGTGATTACTGAATAGCAATTAAATATTAGTACCATGAACATCATTATCACATTGCTCATCGGAGCAGTAGCAGGCTGGCTTTCCGGCTTCTTCGTATCCAAAGACAAAGGCGGTCTTATCTGGAACATCCTCATCGGTCTTGCCGGCGGTTTTGTCGGCGGCTGGCTGCTTGGCAAACTTGGCGCCACCAGTCCTTTCTGGGCTCAGTGGTATGGACAGATTGTAAGCGCTGTTATAGGTGCTGTAATCCTCCTGGCCATCTGGAATTTTGTAAAGAAAGCATTTAAGTAATTTAACATCAGTTTATGAAGAAAATATTAGTTTTAGCTGCACTGTTATTTATCGGTTACAGCGCTTCTGCTCAGTTCAAGATTAACGCAGGTTACCTGCACAGCAAGATTTCATTCAGCGAAAGTCATCTTACTGCTTCTTATGACGGCAACGGTTTCTATGTTGGCGGTCTTTATGAGGCACCTATCAGCGATATCGGACTTTCAATCGAACCGGGTGTTCTTTTCGATTACATAAAGTTCAAGGCTCACGAGATGTCTACAGATATATACTACTTCAGGGTTCCTGTTCACGTAAACTACTCATTTGAAGTAGCAGACGCTGCTACCATCTTTGTGGGAGCAGGTCCTAGCGTAGTATGTGGAGTGGGAGGTTCTGATGATCCTTTCGAGGATGGTGCTTTCAAGCGTTTTGACCTTCAGCTTGGCGCTAAGGCCGGTGTAAGGTTTGCTAAGCATTTCGAGCTCAGGGCAGGTTATGACTGGGGCGTTCTCAAGGCTGCTGATACAGATATCAAGAACCACAGAAACGCCTTCACCGTTGGTTTAGCTTATGCCTTCTAACAGATAAACAGCTTGATTAAATATTTACGGCTCAACTCCACAGGGAATTGAGCCGTATTTTTAATATCCCAATCAACTCAAAACAAACTCAGAATCGTTTAGGACAAATCCAGGTCTATTTCTGTATCTTTACCTCATGAACAAGATGAATAAGGTTAGAATCACAGCCATCCGCCAGACAACCTATCCGGACCTGATGGCAAAATATGAAAATCCCATCCAACACGCCTGCGATATCCGGCAAGATCAGCAATGGATCTCCGAAAATGCTCAGCGACCTGATGGATTATGCCCTTCCGCCTGGGATTCCATGAAATCCTTTGTTGAATTCCTTGCCAACGGCCAGGGCAACTTCTTTGACGGCTGGATGAAAAACCCCATGAGCGCCATGATCAGCTGCAACGATGGCTTCCGCCCTTTCTCCTTCTACCTGGAAGCCATAAACGAGTAGATTCTCAGCGATCTTTTCTATGAAATCGTACATTTTTTTGCACGATTTTGGCATCAAGCATTATTTGGAACCCAAAAATACTATCTTTGCTTAACAGGACAATAAAGCAAACCCCAATAAAACTAGTCAAACATCCACCAGGTAATACCCTCTGTATAAACACGTTACTATCATGATAAAGAATCAAGAAAACCTTATTCCGGAAGCTTGGAGAACTAGTCTCTCAAAAGCCAAGACTCTCTCTGAAGTTGCAAATCTCTTCAACGAAGCAGAGCAATACGATGATTTTGATTGCTGTGCCGAGTTAAAGGTTTGGTGCAAAAAACACCCTGCCAACATGACAAGCATGGATAAACCTGTAAGTGTATTTGCCGAGACCGATACTGAGAAACTGGTCTACGATGAAGCAAAGGGCACCTGGCTTGTTAATAAGCGTTAAAGAGTTTACATTGATTTTGATACAATTCCAGGAATCGCCAAAAACATGGGCGGTTTCTGGATTTTTTGCGAATCTCTTTTAGCGCTTGTTTCAACGATGAATCCTTCCTGGCCGTTTGAATGTTATACTTAGTTTGTAGATACATCAAAGACTCTGCCGGAACATCAAGCGCTGCCTCAAACATCTGTAGTGGTCCTATTTCTGGGACCACTACATTGGCAGACTGATCCAGAACAAATAACCAAATGATCAAGCCCCCCAAGAGGATTAGATTGCTTTTCTTGGGATTATTTCTTCTTTTTTTGAAAAACTCTAAAATCTCCGTAATATTGCACTAGAATTGAAGAACTCAATTATTGAGCATTCGGAGATTTGCATCAAGAACGCAGAAATGCGTGCCAACCGAGCTCTGGGAAAGAGCATTCCTAAAGCCACGGTGGCGAGCGAAAGCAGATGTGGGCAATAGCCAAAAATTCATACCGCTCTGAGATTGTAGATTTCCTTATGTGTCTTCAGGCATATAAGGATTTTTTATTCTCTGACAGCAAGTGTTGTTTTTAGCTGTTTCCCAAAAGCGAGGACGAGTAAACAACTAAATAACAACACAATGAAAGCAACAAACTACCAATCAATTATCCTTCACATTCCTCATTCTTCTTCCACCTTTCCGGCCGGTTCCGGGTATAGTTTAGATGATTTAATCGGCGAAGAGCGTTTGCTCATAGACTACCACACGGATTCGCTATTTCTCCCAGACATTCCAGATGAGAGAATAGACAGTATTGTCTTCACATATTGCCGGCTTTATTGCGATGTTGAGAGACTGCCGAACGACCCCTTGGAAAAGACAGGGCTAGGAATATCCTATTGGAGAGATCTTCCAGCCATGGAGGGAAAAGGAACAAATCGCCGGTCTTTCGGCAATACTTTTGACTCGCTATGCACGTACATAGACTATCATTCTTACTCCGCGAAAAAGATTCTCAAAATGAAAGACCCCACACTTTTGATAGATTGCCACAGCTTTTCCTCAGAGCCCAGTCTTTTGAATCCCCGCCATTCCAACATAGACATATGTATAGGCTTCAATGAGGATAAAACCAAGCCTTACAATGCTGTAATAGACCTGATTCTTGATCATTTCAGATCCAGTGGCTATACCGTAGGCATCAATAAACCTTTTTCAAACAGCAAAACCTTCCCGGTTCCAAACAAGGAGTACCATTCAATCATGCTTGAGATTAACAAACGGTTGTATATGAACGAAATATCCAACAAAAAGAACCAGGGTTTCATTAAACTGCACCAGGAAATACAGATTCTTTACAATGAGCTTCTTCATGTTTGACGAAATTTGTCAAATGAGAACTGTACCTTTGTCTCAAAGAAAATCAGAGATGAAAATAGTTGCTATTTCATTCCTAGGCCTTCGACACGGCTAAATTGAGAATATTATCGTGTTCTAACTACTGGGGGGGTTCTCGACTTAATGTTACTTCATCAGCGCAATAAAGAGAACAGAAAGCGTTCTCTTAAAGAAACAATGTTAAATAGGCTGGTATATACTTGACCGACTCTTCGTGTGCATAATCCTTTGTATAAATCAGGTATCGATCATTTGTTATGCGAGAAGAGTATTTCTTACAGAAAGCATCTAGCGACACATGCGTTTTGTAGGAAGAAGATTTTACCTCAATGGGCGTAATCTTCGTGCCCCGGGACAGTAGGAAGTCAACCTCGTAGTTGTGCTTGCCACTCTTCGTGGGCCAGACGTGATAGAACAGTTTGTTTCCAGAGGCCGTGAGCATCTGAGCAACGATGTTCTCGTAAAGGTAGCCCAGGTTGGCCGCCAACTTATCGCTAAGCAAACGCTCATAAATGATGTTCTCGGTGAATGCTTTATCTCGGAAGGCAAGTGTCACGAAAAGGCCGGTGTCACCAACAAACATTTTGTACTGCATCAGAGCTTCGGTACTTCCTAGGCCCACATTGGGATCGTCGCTGTGATGCGAGATATTGACGGTCTTAGATTTCTCCATTTCAGAAATAAGTTCAACGAAATCTTCCGCATGGGCTTTGGGAATGACATTAGATATCTGAAATCGGGAAGCGTTGCTGTTAAGTTGAGCCGGTATGGCCGCGAAGATTCTTGCGGCTTTTCCTGTCGGGTCGATCTTACCGAAATCTTCGTCATATAGGTCAAGAATTAAGCGTTTTGCATGATCTACAACCTCGAAGTTGTTGGACTCAATATAGGCATCTACGGCCTGGGGCATTCCCCCCACAAGCATATAGAGCCGGAAGTCGCGCATGAGTTTGCGATGCACCTCCTTCAACGGCTGGGGATGTTCCCAAACGGAACGAAGTAGCGGGATGGTGGCGGTATCTCCCAGAGCCCAGCGAAACTCTTCATAGTCCATGGGATACATGCTGATTCGTTCCTCCTCACTAGGGATGAGAATGTTTTCCGTGTTTTTGCGGATGGAGATTAGCGAGCCGGTTTCAATGTAATCGTATCGATGGTCTTCTACAAACGACTTGATTGCCTGTCGAGCAAGGGGCTGGAACTGCACTTCGTCGAATACGATAAGGGACTTGCGTTCCACAAGTTGTACCCCATAAGCGAGTTGTAACCTGAGAAAGATGTAGTTAAGATCAGAGACATCGTTAAACAGGTTCTTCACCTCTTGGGAGCACTTGGTGAAGTCGATAAAGATGAATGATTCGTATTCGTTTTGGGCGAACGCTTTCACAATGGTAGACTTGCCGATACGGCGAGCTCCCTCAATGAGGAGAGCGGTCTTCCCATTACTGCTTTCCTTCCACTGAAGAAGGCGGTCATAAATCTTGCGTTTGAAGAGTCTTTCAGGTTCCATATCTTTTATTCTAGCAATGCGAATATAGCGGATATTTCGGCCTCCTCAAAATTTTATTTGAAGTTTTTCTCAATTTCCTCAAAATTTGAAACGGCATTTTTCTCAAAATCCTCAAAATCTTGACGAGTCATTGCAATATGGAAATGCTGAATTAAGGAGTTTTCATTAAGCGACTGAATCATAGCAATTTAGTCGCAGACGTCGCACTTTTTCCAACGAGTTTTAGGTGCTCCACCGCTGTTTTTGCCTTTTAGGAATGTGTGATTTTGTATGTTTCTGGAATTTTTGTCTGTTTTTGGATTTCTTTTGGCGAATTCTGGAATTAGCAATGACAATCCTGTTATTTGTCCGCCCCCTGGACCGTGTGGTTCTATTTTCTTGGACCTCTACGGTTGTGGATACTAGCGATTTAAAAGGAGTTTAAATAATGTTATTTTAAAATGTTTTGGGTATTGCGAGAGGCTATTACTGCGATTCTTTAGGAGCGTGCAATCTTAGAGCTTACTCCTTATTCAAATTATTGCACAAAAATATGTACCTTTATACGATGCAAGCGGAATAGGTCAAAATGAAAGACTACACTATTGATACCTTATATGATAGTGGTTTTATCAGTGGTGAGGTGTACTATCTCTGTAGCGAGAATGGTATATCTTGCTTGGCCGACGCTATAAAGTATTTTAATGAACCGAATCCACCAACTTTTATAGAGTCTTTACGTCTTGCTTATTCTGAACTATCAGAAGAACTCCATCTGTATGATGAAGGAAGTTCTGGTCTTAATAAAGAGGAACGTCTTCCATCAATAGAAAGCACATTTTTACAAAACGAATCGTTGTTAGAGGAATTGTTTAACGATTCGCTCAAAAAACATTCTGTTAGGGCAAATAATGCTATTAGGTGGTTGAAGCAAGATTATGGAACTTTTTCCGAATTCTTTAAATGGGTACTTTCTGCTGACTTTAATCCTTTAAAAGTGAGAAATGTTGGGAAGAAGACTAATGCAGAACTTAAAACGTGGAAATATGGCATAAAAAAATATATTAAGACTCATCAAATTCTTAATGATGATGCTCGTCTTGAGATTGCAGGGATTGAAGCTGTTGGGAATAATATGCATCAGAAAGAGAATGCTCTTTTACAGAATGAATCTTTGTTAGAAAAATTGTTTAACGAGTCTCTCGAGAGCCATTCTGTGCGGGCTATAAATGCGATGAAGTTAGAGAGGCGGGGATATGATTCATATATAGACTTCTTTAAAGGGGTTCTTTCTGCAGACTTTAATCCTTTACAGCTAAAAAATGTTGGGAGTAAAACGGTCATAGAAATCAGAGATTGGCTATTGTATATTCGGTATTTTCTTTATAAGAATCCACTATCTTGTGAGGATGAGATTCCGAATGCAGCAAAGCGTTTTGTTAAAAAAGATCCATATAGTTGGCATAAAAACTCCTTGTTCGATGAGTTATTCGATTTCATTGATTCCTTGCAGAACTCAAAAAAACATCTTGCATATTATCTTGCCGAAAAGAGGGTTGATGGTTTAACATCCATCTCTATGGCAATAAAACTATCAAGAGAGAGGGTTCGTCAGCTATTACCTAACCTTCTTAAAAGTATTGGAGGTTTTTTAAAACAAAAAAGAAAGGCATTTGATTATACAAAAGAGGATTATCTAAACCTCGTCAACAAGCACACTCGTTCTATCAATAAAGAATTTGTTATATGGGTGGGGACACAAGTTAGCAGCGAAATAGATTCAATCGGGTCTTACAAAGATTTCATCTGTAAGGGTAAGCGCTATTTGATGGTTGATGCAAAACTTGCATTAGTATTCGATTTCAAGTCTTTTATTAAAAAGATAGATTCTTTAGCAAAAAATAAGTATTACAAAGAATCTAAGGTAAGTATAGACAACATTGTTCTTGACTGTTTCCGACACGATGTGAGATTTGAGTTCTTGCCAGCAATCACTCGTGCGTGCAGAACTATTTTATATGAGCACTATCCATATCATCTGACTGAAAGCGAAATTATTATTCCGCCTAATGCGCATTACTCGATCAGACAAAGAGTAGAAGATATCCTGACTAAAGAAGGGAGGGCTCTTTCCCTCGATGAAATTCGTGAAAGATTGATTGAGTCTGGCGCCCAATACAGCGGCTCTGATAATCAGCTAGCCTCGATGATTCGCACATCTTCAATTATTGTGCCTTATGGATATCCAGGAAGATTTGGTCTTACTTCCTGGGGAAAACCAGAGGAGGAAGTATATGGTTCGATTCGCGATGCCGCCATTTATATCTTACTCCATCAAGTCCCTCACATAATGGCAGAAAAAGACCTCTTGTTAGCCTTGTTGTCTATCTTTACAGAGTCTTCAGAACGTAGCATTGCCAGTAATTTGATGTCTGATTCCAAACAACGATTTGGAATATATCTAAAAGGAAAGACAAGATATATCGGTCTAAATAAAGAAACATACGATTCTTCTTTTGTTCTCCTATCAAAAAGCAATGCAAAAAAGCCATCTTCATCATCTAAAAACAAAGTTAGTTGGCAGGGAATATTTGATTCCGTTAAAAGAGTCCTTAGCTCCCAAAACTGGACGGCTCTAAATGATCAACAAAGAAAATGGTTGATTTCTAACTGGAAGAAAGCGCGAAAAGGAACATTGAAAGGGTGGCAATCTGCTCAAATACTTGAACTTATTGATACCAGCAAGAAAAAATGATATTACCTGACTATAATTTTACATATACATATTCTTCGGGTCTTGACCACACCCCTATCGAATTGTTTTCAAATGCTCTATCAAGGAGTACTCGATTAGATTTGGGGCTTGGTTTCTTTAGCTCAGCAAGCATTAATGTTCTTGCTATTGGTTTTGCTAAGTTTATTTCAAATGGTGGAGTCCTCCGGATGTACATAAACCAATACTTGTCAAAAGAGGACTATGAGATGATGTCTTCTCATTCTGTAGATAGAATAGAAGATTCTATCATCACCGACTTCAACGAGATGGTTAAGGTATTATCCTTGCGAGATGAGCATTTTTTTAACTGTCTTTCTTACTTGATTCAAGTTGGTAGATTCGAAATTAAAATCATAGTTCCTAAGACAGGAGGAATTGCACATCAAAAATTTGGTGTGTTTTACGACAAGTTGGGAAACAAATTGGCATTTAATGGCTCTTTAAATTTTACAGCAAATGCTCTACTCACAAAAAATATTGAGACAATCTCCTGCCAAATGTCTTGGAAGGGCGATCAAGAAGCGATTGCCTCTCAAGAACAGTTATTCAAATTATACTATGACGGTAACGATGATGTGATTGTATACTCTGCTCCAAAATTAGAAAAGCTAATTGTAGAGAAATTTCCTCCTGCTGATATAAAACGGCTTCTTGAAGAAGAGGAACGAATAATCAAAGATATAGCAAGTGAGGAGGCCTCCCTTGCGGTTAATTACGGGAATGATGAACCCCGCTTCCCATATAATTCAAAACCCAGAGATTATCAAGTTGAGGCATATAATGCCTGGGTGTCAAGGGGGAAGACAGGTATATTTGCAATGGCAACGGGCACGGGTAAAACCATAACATCATTGAATTGTGCCCTTGAGGAGTATAACATAAACAAAGAATACCAATTAATCATTTTAGTGCCTACTAATACCCTTGTTTCCCAATGGGTTGATGAAGTGAAGAAATTCAACTTTGGAAATATCATTTTAGTTAACGGACAATCAAACTGGCAAGAAAGGCTAGTTAGTCTTAAAGGAGATTTTGATTGGGAAGAGTCATCAAATTATGTTATTATTTCAACATATGCATCCTTCTTGAATCCAGCCTTTATTCGCAATGTTAATGGCATAACAACGAACAATACAATTCTCATTGCTGACGAAGCACATAATATCGGAGCACCCAAAGTCAAAGAATTATTCCCAGAGTTGAAGGTTAAGAAGAGAATAGCATTATCCGCAACCCCTACAAGGGCGTACGATTTGGAAGGGAATATGGCTATAGAGACATTCTTCAATGACTCTTTCCCCTACTGCTATTCTTTCTCAATGGAACGCGCAATACGGGAGGGAAAACTTTGTCCATATTGTTACTATCCTGTTATCGTGCATTTAAATGAAGATGAGGAAGAGGCGTATCAAAGACTCACGCGCTTACTTCTCTATCATTATGACAGTAAACTTGGCAAGTTAGAAGAATCCCAAGAAGTTACTAATATTTTAATGAGGCGAAAACGAATTATCCACAAAGCCCAAGATAAATATCGTGTGTTTAGTAATATTTTGGATCTACTTATAAACAAAGGAAAGTGTCAATACATTTTTGTGTATGCTCCAGAAGGAAGGGATTATGAAGATGAAGAAGAATCCGCTATAATTGATAAACTTCAAAGAATCACAGTTCAGCGCTATCCTTATTTAAACATCAACACTATTGTGGGGAATGATGACTCTAATATGAGGGCAGCGAAAATTCAAGCGTTTTCCGAGGGAAAAATGAATATGCTCTTTGCAATGAAATGTCTCGATGAAGGAGTTGATATACCGAGAGCGGAGATTGGTATTTTTACTTCAAGCACAGGTAATCCACGGCAGTTTATTCAGCGTAGAGGGCGCATCCTTAGAACACACGATGACAAGCAAAAAGCCATCGTCTATGATATGATAGTAGTACCAACATTCCGGGCTAGTAAAAATGATTCCGCTTTCGAGATGGAGCGGAGATTGGTTCGTTCAGAGTTAGCCAGAGTTGCTCATTTCGCTTCCCTTGCATTGAATTATAATGAGGCTGAAGATGCATTGGCTGATGTTCTTTCTTATTACAAATTCTCGTTGAGCTTACTTATTGATGAATTAAATAAATAGAATAACAATGACCTCACAAGACTTATTACGAGAGGTATTAAAAGACCCTCTTTTGAAAGAAAAGTATGACTTTTCTGATGCGTTTCTTCAATCTGTTAGTCTAGATACAAAAACAGACTCTCCTATACTCGATACTTTGAGAACTATTATTCGTCTCAAGGGTCAAGAGGTCAGCAATAGCGCAGTCTATCGTCAAGTTAAATCTCTGTTTGAAGAATAGTTATTATGTCTACAATAATCAAGAGTATCGCCTTTAAGAATTTTTACAATTACTACGGCGACTATAAAGTAATATATAACCTCAAGGAAGGTCTCAATATCATTAACGCGGATAACGGAAGTGGAAAATCCAAGTTATATAATGGATTCTATTGGATATTAAAAGATGAGGTTTATGATTCAGATACTCGCGAGTTCTACTCTATCAACTCAGACCCAATCAAGGTGTTATCTAACAAAGCCAAAGGAGAAGGTGATTCTAGCACGGCAGGTGTAAAAATAATTTTTGAGAATAATGGCCACGAATATGAAGTAGAGAAATATTTAAACTTTTCAAAACTTCGTTCTGATGCAAGGCCCGATACTTCTAGTGATTGGAAAGTTACTAATGGCATCTCCGTAAAAGACCGAGATTTGCGCTCAAGGCGAACCATTTTTGTTTATGACTCTGCCGAGCAAGAATCAATTATTAATAAATTGATTAGTCCCGATATGAGAAGTTATGCACTTCTTCAGGGTGAGGCAATCGATAAAATAGTTGATCTTTCTAATCCCAAGCGTTTAGCCGAAACGATAGAAAAACTTACAGATTTAACGATGCTGAAAGATATTGAGGATACAACTGTCTATTTGGTAAAAAATGCTACTGCAGATTTTCAAAAAGAACAAAGCTTGGCAAGTACAAATAAAAACAAGTCTGATGATTTAATTTCTATAAGAAAAAAGAAGGAGTCTCAACTTGCTGCCGCTGATGAAAGGATTGAGATTTGCAGGTCAGAGCTTTCAAAAGCTTCTGAAAAAGCAATCAAATATGAGGCGATGGTTCAAAACACAAGCAAACGTGTGGAATTTAGAGAAAAGTGCAGGGCGTTAGAATCATCGATATCTCGTATTAGTGGCGAGATTGATGAGATTACCCGTAATGTTAATAGTAAAATATTTGATAGAGTACATCCCTGGCTTCTGTTGGGAGCTAAAGATTATGTTAAGCGCTTTATGGATAAGCGTGATGAGTACAATGCACAAAGATATCTTAAAGATGCAGGACATAATCATTCCTACATACTTCCTGAGGGTAGCCCAGATGATGTTTCTCTTGATAGAATGTTAAAAGAGCATAGGTGCTTTGTATGTGGCAGACCTATTGAAGAAGGGTCTCCAGAGTATAAAAGTATTCAAGAGCTAAGGAATCGTTCATTGTCTAATAATCAGGCCGACAGATCTGATATATACCAATTCTTTGATAGACTGTCCCGCAGCGTCGCTCCTTATTCTATAGTTGGCAGCATTTATGCTCTAGTAGCAAAGGATAGAAAAGCACTAAAAGACCTTCGCGATAAACTTACGTTAGAAAGGAATAAACTAGATATCGCTCGTGACGAGCTGTTCAACTATGGTGGCGCCACATCTGGCTCTGATGATGATACAAATCTGCTGGTATCATATAAGAAAGCAATGGAAGATATCAAAACTAATCGCGATGAAATAGACTCTCTTAAAGAAAGGCAGAAAGATCTAAAGTCAGATATTGCAAAGATTGATGATGATTTAGCTATGTATTCTTCGACTCAAATGTCTCGTTCCGCAAAGAAACTTAAAGAAATTGTGTCTGATGCTCAAACAATCTTTGCAAGCACAAAAAAGAGGATTTATGATAAAGTACTCAAGAAGTTAGAGAAATTGTCAAATATATATTATGAAAAGCTGACAGAGGGTAATGAAGCAATGAGGGGGACTCTTTATTTCTCTAAAACACCAGATGACACTGTTGTTATTAAGGTTTTGGATGATAATGGATTTGATGTAACGGGCGCTTCCGAGGGTTTTCAAAGGATGAAAAAAATTGCGGTTGTTATGGCTATTATCTCGTCTAATTTGGGTGATGGACATTTTAACTACCCATTTATTGCAGACGCTCCATTCTCAGCTTTTGGTAGGAATTTCATTGATAATTTTATCAAAGTTGTGCCAGAGGTCTTTAATCAGAGCATTATAATGATTAAGGAGTTGTTTGACGTAGATGATGAAAATAATCTTACAGACAACGGCAAAGAGATACTTAATGAAATGAGAGAAGGAAGAATTCCGGGCACATTCTATGTTAATATTTTAACAGAAGAAGGTGACGGCGAAAAGGTTACTATTGCAAAATGTTATAGATAATTGTCACTTATGAAATATTTGGATTTTAATAGAGAAATTGAGACAAAGAAACCGAGGTATTTGAGTAAATTCAACACGCTTGTTGAAATGGTATCGTCCAAACAAGGTGCTGCTAGTGGTAGTGATTTTGTTAGGTTCAGTTCTTATTATCATACGTATATGTATGCATTTATGATAGGATATCATCTAAAAGAATGCAATCAATTATTGGGTGGCGATACTAAAGATTCCGCACCAATGAGCTACTGGAAACCTGCTGAGATTGTTGATTATGTACTTATGCTTATTTTTAGCGAGCCGTATGAAAAGCTTGGCTTTAATTGGATTGATATTGAAACTATGACGATTGACGAGGCAAAGCAAGCTATTGCTACTGTTATTAAAAGAATAGAAGGATATGCAAATACAGGTTTTGAGTTTATTCAGGACAGGTATAATAATCACAAGGAAGACTTTTCCGACCCTTATATCTTTGTCAATCTTCTTAAAGAAGTAACAAAAGAATGATTCCAATTATAAAATGGGCTGGCGGAAAAAGGAAACTATCGCCAATTATAGCGTCATATTTGGGAACGGGATATAATGCGTACTATGAACCCTTTGCTGGTGGTGCTGCGGTTATGTTTTATCTAGAGCCCAAGAATGCTATTTGTTTTGATATCAATAAGGAGTTGATAAACTTTTATGAAACAATCAAAAATGCTCCAACAGACCTAGCGGATGAACTAGAAACAGAATTCTATCCAAGACATTCTGAGCAGTTTTATTATGAAATAAGAAACTGGGATCGGGAAGAGGGGTTTGATAGACGTTCTCCAATAAGTCGGGCGGCTAGATTTGCTTATCTAAACAAGTGTTGCTACAATGGCCTTTGGCGCGAGAATAACAAGGGACAAAATAATGTTCCGTGGGGACATCAAAATGCTCCAGCATTTGTTTCAAGAGAACAAATCATATCAGTAAGCAATTATTTCGTCAATAAAAATGTAAGGTTTATTCTTGGTGATTATAAGCGTGTGAATAAATTCGCCAAGAAGGGAGATCTTGTTTACTTTGATCCTCCATACGATATTGAACAAGGTCTTAATGGATTCATTAGTTATTCTGCTAATAGATTTAGTCACGCGCATCAGATTGAATTAAAATCTATTTGTGATTCTCTCATCAATAAAGGAGTTAAAGTTGCTGTCAGTAATTCAGGGACAAAATTCATCAAAGAGCTTTATAATGATACTCGTTATTCCATCAATGTTTTGAGCGTACAAAGAAATATTGGCGCATCTATTGAGTCACGGAAAGAATACGAAGAAGTTTTAATAATAGGGGAATAAATGAAAAAATTATTACCGCAGGCTAATAGTCTTGATATTTTAATAGAGACCTTTAAATATTGTGTAGAGCACCCGGTCTATTCAAAGAATGATTTAGCACGGTATCTTGGATATCAACCTCGTCAAGTTGATTATTATTTAAATGCCTGCTTATATTTGGATATTTTGGATGTGAAAGGAAAGCCTACAGATTATTCTAGACTTCTATATAATCTTGGAGAACAGCTTCGGCTGGGTATTTATGAGCGAATTCTTAATGATTCTTTAATCGGGAAAATATTCACTCATTATCTTATCTTTCCATCGGCTGAAATAAAAAGATTTGCTTTTAGTGAAGTATCTTCTTGGTACCCAGATTATAAAGAAGCCGTAATTAAACGACGAGTAAGCACTATTCTATCTTGGTGTGATGAAATAATGACTTTTATCAAGTTTTCATAATGGATGCGACAATTTTTTTGGAAAATCCGGTGCATACTGACCCCATTCGTCCATTTTCAAAGTGACCACTTAAATCCGGAATTAAAGTGCCCCCATTAAGACAGAAAACAAGCTTTTCCCCAACGTCAAGAGGGGGGGCAGTTTCACATCGGACAAAGGTATTTTAGGCAAAATACACTAACTTTGATAAGAAATAGACAGATTGTTATGAAAAGAGTTCTTTTGTTGTTTGTGAGCATTGTTTTGCTCTCTTTCTTAAATAGTTGCGGATTGAGTGTAAGAGCTGTGGCTGATGTAAAACTCCCGCCAACAACATCAGTTGAGATATTCAATGTCAATCAGGCTTTGCCGGAAAATATTGAGAGAATAGGGTCGATTACGATAGATGACACGGGCTTTACTTCAGATAGAAAAGGCACATATGATGCTTGTATGTCAAGGTTGAGATCTGAAGCGATGAAGATGGGAGGAGATGTTGTAGGTATTGTGGTGTTGAATACACCAGACAGGCATTCAACTATTTACAGGATGGTAGCGGATGTCTATCGCTATAAATAAGAGTAATATTTTACTACTTAGACGAGAAGAAAAAAGCGATCTTTTTATGCCGGACAATAAGGAAATCATCGAGGAGGCCTATCGGAGGAGAAAGGAAAGGAATTGCGTTGCAATTATTTCTCTTGTTGTCGGTTCAACTTTAACCATTTTAGGTGTTGAAAAAGGTTTAAGAGAAGGATTTCATGACAATTATATCAAATTGTTTGTGGGAGTCTTCCTTATGATCTTGTCAATAGTTATTTTTAATCGTGCAACTAGAGAATCCGCAAGAAAAAACAAGGAAAAAGAATCGCTGAGAAAGGAGATAGAAAAAGTGTTCGACACTCCTGAGAAAAAGATAAATGCTCCCGTCGTGAAAATGGGGGCAGCGAAGTCTTTTTTATATGATTTTTATTGTCTTCTTTTATTACTCTCTGTATTCTTCTTTTTTGTGAGTCTTGGCGCTATGATAGCCGGAGTGGTTTTATCTTTAGATTCCTCGGATAATAATGGGGAACTAATAGGTAAAGCAGGAATTGTCTCTATCTTAAGTTGTTGCGGGTTGTTTGTCCTGAGTTTATACTTGGTGGAAAGAGCCTCTAAGTGAGCTAAAACTTAATCTTACTTAAAGCATCTTCAATCTCAGGACCGCGGATGTCGTTGGCGATGATGTTGCCATTGGGTCGAAGAGGATGATGGCAGGGATGCCATTGTTCCATTTCGTCAGCGTAAATTATTTGGGGCGGACAGAGTCAATTTTACCGCTTGGCATCCTCTTTTCTTCAGGAGGTGCTTTCTTTGTGGAGAGATGTGAACAAAGAAGGCTATGGGAAGGAAAAAGGAGGAGAAAGACTATCTGCTTGACAAAGGGTTGCTGCAAGATGCGTCTTTGATTATAGAACAGTCGCAACAGTATGCATACAGAGCGATAAATGAGACTCTAATCAAGCGAAACTGGCTGCTGGGAATGCGCATTCAGCAGGAGGTGCTAAAGTTTAAAAGGGCAGAGTATGGGAAGCGAATAATAAAGAACCTCTCATTATCTTTGGTGAACAAATATGGGGATGGATTTCAAACAGCCAATCTTTACCATTTTATTGCTTTCTATAACACATATCCAGACATTTTCTACGCAGTGAGTAGAAATTCCGGAAAAGTTGATTTGAATATCATTCTCCAATCATTGCATGGAAAATCTCTAACAAAGGATAATAATGACAGAAACATTTTCCAATCATTGATCGGGAAATATCCAGTAACTCTAACATGGACACATTATCGCATTATTCTTCAAGTATCTGATGAAGAAGCCAGGGTTTGGTATGAACAGGAAGCCGCCAAAGAAATGTGGAGCACAAGAACCCTTCAGCGCAACATTTCATCCCAGTATTACAATAGATTGCTCAAATCACAGGACAAAGCTACTGTTCATAAAGAGATGATTAAACTTACCAAACCCCTGCAAGACAAGCTGGAGTACCTGAAGAATCCGGTAATCGCTGAGTTCTTAGGATTCAAGAATAATGCTGATTACACTGAAAGCAGCTTGGAACAGAGCATTATAGATCATCTTATTCCCTTTTTGATGGAACTGGGCAAAGGCTTTGCTTTCGTGGACCGGCAAAAGCACATACATACAGAAAAAGAAGACTATTATATAGATTTAGTGTTCTACAACTATATATTACAATGCTTTGTTCTCATAGATCTCAAGACAAAGAAACTTAGGTATCAAGATGTGGGACAAATGGATATGTATGTCAAACTATATGATGAACTCGTATGCAAGGAAGGGCACAATCCTACAATTGGAATATTACTGTGCTCTGACACAGATGATGATGTAGCCCACTATTCTGTTTTGAACGGGAATGAGCAGCTTTTTGCAGCCAAATACCTTACTTATATGCCAACCTCAGAAGAACTTAGGCGAGAGATTGAGCAACAGAAAGAGTTTTTTCGGTTGCAGAAAGAGAAAAAGATATAATCGCTGAGTTAAAACTTAATCTTGCTTAACGCATCTTCAATCTCAGGGCCACGGATGTCGTTGGCGATGATGTTGCCCTGGGGGTCGAAGAGGATGATGGTAGGGATGCCGTTGATGTCGAATCTTTCAGCAAAGATCTGGGCAGGGTCAAGGAGCTGAGGATAATGGATGTGGAGCTCTTTCATGGCAGCCTTGGTGTCGTTGAGGTCATCGTTGACAGGAATGCCAAGAACGATGAGGCCTTTACTGCGGTACTTGTTGTAGGCGGCCACGACATTAGGAGTCTCCTTGCGGCAAGGACCGCACCAGGAAGCCCAGAAATCAATGAGGGTGTAGCTGCCGTTGCCGACAAAATCAGAGAATGAGCCGGTTGAGGTACGGAAGGTGCCGTCTTCAAAAAGACAGATGACGGAAGAAGCCAATGTGTCGGCAGTGCTGACCAGATGCTCGTACTGGCCGGTAAGGTGAGGGTCAGATTTGATGATGGAACCACCCTCGCTGTAGAGGGAAAGGAAATCCTCGGGAGAGATGGCAGGAGTCATAAGGGTCAGGGCCTGGAGGCCGAGAGCGTCTTCTTTGTGCTCGAGATAGACACTGCGGCAATGATCGGCGATGGCCTTGAGGGCGGTGCTGTCGCCGTAAGAATCCATGAAGGTGCTTAAAGCCCACTGCTGGAGATTTTGGAGCTCATAGGAGAGAGGGCTGCCCTCGGTTGAAATGTTGTCGTCTTTTACGGAGACGGTGATTTTCCAGGAGTCAGGAATCAGGCAGATAGGGTCGTAGCCTTCACCCCGCAGGATGGAAACGCCGGTGTAAGGGTTGAAAGGGCAGGTCAGGGAGAAAGCCCCGCCGGTGACCTGGGAGGCGTCTATGGTGTCTCCCTTTATGTTGACAAGGTAAACTATATCGACAGGATCGGAAATGTTGCCGGTGATGACGGTTTCTCCGGAATCGCAGGCGCAGAAAGCAATGGCCGCGGCAAGGCAAAGGACGAGTTTTTTCATAATCTGAAGTATCTTGTGATGTTCAAGGATATCTGTTGTGGTGTTCAAAGATAATGAAATCCTGTAATCAGGAGTATGTCGGCGATTTTTCCTAATTTTGTACGATTATAGTTTTACGTGAATATATCTGAATCTTTGATATGAAGAATTTTGTAGAAGAACTCAAATGGAGAGGAATGATCCAGGACATTATGCCCGGGACAGAAGAAAAACTGATGGAAGGCCCTCAGGCCGCTTATGTGGGAATAGACCCGACGGCAGACAGCCTGCATATAGGTCACCTGGTCAGCGTGATGATACTCAAGCATTTTCAGCAGTGCGGCCATAAGCCGATAGCACTGGTTGGAGGAGCGACCGGAATGATCGGTGACCCGTCTATGAAGTCTGCCGAGAGAAACCTTCTGGACGAGGAGACGCTCAGGCATAACGTGGAGTGCATCAAGGCACAGCTGGGAAGGTTCCTGGATTTTGACAGCGACGCGCCGAACAAGGCGGAACTGGTGAACAACTACGACTGGATGAAAGACTATACGTTCATCAACTTCATCCGCGATATCGGAAAGCATATCACCGTAAACTATATGATGGCAAAGGATTCCGTGAAGAAAAGACTGAGTACGGAGTCCAGGGAAGGAATGTCTTTCACCGAGTTCAGCTACCAGCTGCTGCAGGGATATGACTTCCTGTGGCTGTACGAGCACAAGGGATGCGTGCTGCAGCTTGGCGGAAGCGACCAGTGGGGAAACATCACCACGGGAAGCGAGCTTATCCGCAGGATCCTCGGAAAGGAAGCCTTTGCGATGACCTGCCCGCTGATAAAGAAGGCGGACGGAACCAAGTTCGGAAAGACAGAGAAAGGAAACGTATGGCTGAGCGCAGAACTCACAAGCCCTTACGCATTCTACCAGTTCTGGCTGAATGTCAGCGATGAAGATGCAGAGAGATATGTCAAGATATTCACGATGCTGCCGAAGGACGTGATAGACGCCGCCATCGCCGAGCAGAGAGAAGACCCGGGAAGAAGGATACTGCAGAAGATTCTGGCAAAGGAAGTCACCACAATGGTACACGGAGAGGCCGAGTACAACAAGGCCGTGGACGCTTCCAACATCCTCTTCGGCAAGGCAACCAGGGAAGCTCTGCAGAACCTGGACGAGAGAACGTTCCTGGCAGTGTTTGACGGAGTGCCGCAGTTCACCCTGCCGAAGGACAAGCTCACTACTCCGATCCTGGACCTTCTGGCAGTGGACACCCAGGTGTTCCCGTCCAAGGGAGAAGCCAGGAAGATGATCCAGGCAAACGGCCTGAGCATAGACAAGGAGAAGTTCACCGATATCAACGGAACCCTCTGTGAGAACCATCTGGTAAACGGCAAGTATGTGCTGGTCCAGAAAGGCAAGAAGAATTACTACATCCTTAAATTCGAATAGTTTATGGAAGAGGTCAGCAAACGAGTGCAGAAAGTGCAGCGCGAGGTGCAGAGGCATCTGGCCGAGATAATACGCTCCAAGGGAATGGCGTTTTTCGGCGGAGCGCTGGTAACGGTCAGCGAGGTGAGGATGAGCCCTGACCTCTCTTACGCAAAGGTGTTCATAAGCTGCTTCCCGTCCGAGAAACGGGCCGATGTGATGCAGACCCTCCAGGACAAGGCGAAAGCCATTCGCGGAGACCTCGGAAGGGTGGTGGCAAAGCAGCTTAGGATCGTGCCGGAGCTGGCCTTCTTTGAAGACACCACGCTGGACTATGCCCAGCACATAGATGATGTTTTGGCCCGCGATCCGGTAAAGCCTTCTTCTGAAGAATAACATGCATCTTCCGTCCTTCATAGCCAGGCGATACCTTTTCTCAAAGGCTCACCGCAATGTGATAAACATCATTTCGGCGGTAAGCGCCGTGGCTATAGGAATCGGATGCATGGCCCTGATAGTCATACTCTCCGTCTATAACGGATTCGACAAGATCGTCGAGTCTGCATACAACAGCTACATACCGGATTATATCATCGAGCCCGCCAAAGGCAAGACGATAGACGTGTCCAAGGACAACCGGATAGTCACCGGCCTGTCCGGTTTGAGTGCCGCTGGAGAACATTTGCAGTCTTTCTATGTGCTGGAAGAGACCGTTTACGTCCAGTACGACGCCGTGCAGTCGATTGCCAAGATCAAAGGCGTGGACACATCGTACTTCAGCCTCAAGAGATTTGAGGACAACCTTGTGGACGGGGAACTTGCCGTTTCGTTCGGCGATGTTCCGCGGGCCGTGGTGGAAGAAAGCCTGGCCGCTTCGCTGATGCTCCGGCCGCAGTTCTCGACTCCGCTGGAGATATACCTTCCGTCCAGGACAGAAGACATATCGCTGATGATGCCCCAGAGCAGCCTGCTTTCAGAAGAAATCCGTCCGGCAGGCATAATCTCGATGTCTTCCGCCGACGACCGTGGAACCATCTTCATTCCCCAGGACATCGCCCGCTCCCTGATGGAGTACGGAGAGAAAGAATGCTCCAGGATCGAGATATTCATAGACGGAGAGAAATCCTCTTCCGCCAGGTCTGTGAAGAAATCCGTCATTAACGAGCTCAGGAAGAGCCTCGGCGACGACTACACCGTCAAGGACCGCTACCAGCAGAACGAAACCATCTACAAGATGATGCGGGCGGAAAAGTTTGCCATCTATATGATTTTGCTGTTTGTGGTGATAATCATATCGGTGAACATACTGGCAAGCCTTTCCATGCTGATTATAGAAAAGAAGGAAGACATCGAAACATACAAAGCTCTGGGAATGACAAACGGATCCGTCAGGAAGAGTTTTGTGCTCCACGGCTGGCTGATATGCATGGTGGGGGCGGTAGCGGGAGTGGCGCTTGGACTGCTGCTCTGCTGGCTGCAGCACAGATTCCACATCGTGGGACTGCCGGGCAACTTTGTTGTCAGCTACTATCCGGTGGTCGTGAAGTTTTCAGACGTGGTCCTGACACTTTTGAGCGTTGCCGTAATCGGGCTGATAATGGCCTACATTCCAGCAAGAAGCATAAGAACAAACAAGAAACAATAATATTATGAAACAGATTTTTGCCTTGATGATCGTGGCTGCATTTGCATTCGGATGCAAGAACTCAGCCCAGAACCAGCCTGCAGACTCCAACGAAAATGCTGCCGGCACAGAACAAACCGCAACTCAGCCGGAAGTAAAGGTCATGGACACGCTTGCCCTGTTTGACTATATCAACGGACGGTTTATGGATATGTCCGGCAAAAAGTTCTGGTCCAAGGACATTTTCACTCCGGATTACTATGAAACCTGCCAGAGACTTAATGATTTTTCCGACGGGGACGCTCTCTGGGAACTGGGCAGTGTTCAGGAATTGAGGTCTATCAGCCTGACGGACTTGGCTGAATTCAAGATCCAGGACCCTACCCACATTAAGGCAGAGGCCGCCCTTGACTGCAAGGACGTAGCAGACGGTATGGAAGGCACCGAATTCCGTACCCTCAGCCTGATTCTCCGCGATGGACAGTGGCTCATAGACGATGTCGCCTCCTCAAAGGAGAGCAAGAAGAAAGCCATCGCCGAGTTCGAGGCATCCACCAAATAACAGATGGCGAGTTTCAACGATTTCCTCTGGACATATATCCTTGTTGCGGTACTGCTTGGTTGCGCCGTATGGTTCACTATCCGTACCCACGGCGTGCAGTTCCGGATGGTCGGGGAGATGTTCCGACTTCTGGGCGGCAGCCGCAAAAGCGGATATCGCGATATAGACAGGGCCCGCGCCGTAGCCGGCAACAAGAGGAAGATTTCATCCTTCCAGGCCTTTGCCGTATCGCTGGCCTCCAGCGTTGGAACCGGTAACCTTGCCGGCGTTGCCATAGCCATAGCCGTGGGCGGTCCGGGAGCCGTTTTCTGGATGTGGGTGATCGCGATACTGGGATCGGCGACAGCCTTTATCGAGGCGACACTCGCCCAGCTTTTCAAGCAGCGGTCCGAAGGAGGTTACATCGGCGGACCGGCATACTATATCCGCCGGGGACTGAAGAATCCGTTCCTGGCCGCATTGTTCGCGGTACTGCTGACGGTCACCTTCGGTCTGAGCTACAACTCCATACAGAGCAACACCATCGGAGATGCAATGGTGGTTGCCTTCAACCTGGATGAGGTCCTGCCTTATCAGATCAGCGTGCTGGGCATCTCGGTTCCAGCCGCTAAGGTTCTGGTAGGGGCTATTCTGGCGGCCCTGTCTTTCAGCGTTGTTTTCGGAGGCATCAAGAGAATCGCCAAGGTAAGCGGAGTGCTGGTTCCGGTAATGGCTCTGGCTTACCTCGCCCTGGCTCTGTTCGTCCTGATACGCCACATAGACCTTATCCCGTCCGTGTTCTCGCTCATTTTTGAAAACGCTTTCGGAATTGGCCAGGTAGCCGGCGGCGGACTGGGAGCCACGATGATGATCGGAATCAAACGCGGCCTTTTCTCCAACGAGGCCGGAGAAGGATCCGCCCCTAACGTAGCCGCCACTGCAGACGTCTCACATCCTGTAAAACAGGGACTTATGCAGGCCCTTGGGGTCTTTGTGGACACCCTTGTGGTCTGCAGCTGCACCGCCTTCATCATACTTTTCAGCGGAACCCACACCTCCGGGGACTTGAGCGGAATCGCCCTTACCCAAGCCGCCCTGGAAAATGAAATCGGAAAGTTCGGAACGTTCTTTATCGCAGCGGCCATATTCCTTTTCGCCTTCTCCAGCATAATAGGAAACTACTACTACGGAGAAGCCAACATCAGATTCCTCACCAAAGACCGTCACCGCTGGATACTGTGGACGTTCAGGGCCCTGTCCGGCGGCCTGGTGGTATTCGTTGGAGTATGCGCCTCCCTTGAAAACGTCTGGACGGTAGGCGACATCTGCATGGGCCTTCTGACTCTGGTGAACATCTTTGCGATAATCCAGCTCGGCAAATACGCCTTCCGCCTTCTCAAAGACTACCGCAAGCAGAAAAAGCAGGGCAAAGACCCCGCCTTCCACCGCTCCCAGCTACCCGATGTGGACGTCGACTGCTGGGACTAACCCCCTCAAACCTCTTTGATAGGGAACAGGCCATAGATCGCGGAGCCGCTGCCTGTCATTGATACATAGACAGCTCCCGTTTCTTTGAGGGAGGCTTTCACTTTCTCGAGCTGAGGGAATTCCTTGAAGACCGGTGCCTCGAAGTCGTTGACGATTATTCCCTGCCACTTCTCCACGGGCATTGTTATGGCCTCAGTAACAGGGATGTATGGATGTTCATCATTCTCATCGCCGAGGCCGTTCTTCTTCCTCTTTGGGACTATGGAGTAGGCTTTCTTGGTGGAAACGAAGCAGTCCGGGGAGAAGGTTATACCTACGCGGTAGTTTTCAGAGATGTTCTTTAATGCGTTACATGCAGGCTCCTCCAGCGGGGTGAGGATTTCGCCGCGGCCGGTGACGAGCCGGGGCTCGTTCTGGACGAAGAACGGGCAGTCGCTGCCAAGCTTCTCGGCATATGATGTAAGCTGTTCTGTGGAGAGGTTCAGGCCGCAGAGTTCGTTCAGGGCCTTGAGGGTGCAGACTCCGTCGCTGCTTCCGCCGCCCAGGCCGGCTCCGACAGGGATGTGCTTCTCGAGGACTATCACCGTCGGAGGAAGCTGATAGTCAGCATCCAGCAGCTCATATGCCTTGACGCAGATATTGTCCTGAGGCGTTCCGGGATAATCCAACCCGCACTCAATCATACGGACTTTCTCGGAGTAGTTTTCCGTGTAGAAAAGTGTCTCTTCGTTCTGGTTCTCGCACACGGAAACCGTCAGCTTGTCGGGCTCGAGGTTGCTGTTGTCCGGACCGACCGGATAGAAGATGCTTTCCAGCTCGTGGAAGCCGTCCTCCCTCTTCTCGAAGACATACAGGCCGATGTTGATCTTGGCCCCCGGGTACAGTGTAAGTTGCTTCATTGCTGCAGCTTAGTTTCTTTCCGGCTTGATGGATTTCTGGGAAAGAATCCTTTTGTAGACATCTGCCGTAAAGTCGTTGAGCATCTGCTCTGCCTGCTTGCGGTTCTTGGATTTCTTCAGGTTTGCAGGGAGTTCCTTCTCCATTTCCTGGAAATTCCTGAAGATGTCGTACTGAGTCTGCCATTTGTTGTCCTGCACACCGTGGATCCAGTACATATAGTTGGAATTAAGCTGATTCCATCGATGAGTAAAGAACCAGTAAGGATGCTCGGGATAGTTTTTCTCCTTGTCCTTGACATCGGTGAAGTGATGCTGCTCGGCCTCCTGCCAGTCGTCGAATCGGGCCCATCCGGCAGGGGATTTTGTCATGCCCAGGGTCCATGGAACAAAGACTTCGGCGCAAGGTCTTCCAGGACACATCCACATCACGCAACCGGTTTCTGCAGGCATCCAGCTGCGGAGCTGGAAGATGGTTGAAACGATGGTGACGTTTGTGCACACTCCAGGAACGTGGCTAGGATCGACATGTCCTCTTGCCGGCACCTGAGGTGCTCCCTCGACAATCTTTTCCTTTTCCCTCTCGTTATGGATGGAGAGCATGGCTAAGATGTCGGACACGCCGAGCTTCTTTGCCGGAGTGAACATCGGCTGAACGGAATACGGATCGTATTCATAGGATTTGTCCGTGATGTAATCGATTACCGCTTTGTGGCGATTGGTGTTTCCCGGACGGTTGATGGTTGCCGGGTCGGCATATGCCAGGCGGAAGTTGAATTCCTGGCGGGAATGCGGGTCATACCAGCCCCGGCTGATGGCATAGTCTATGATGTCCGGGCTTCCCATAAAATTCTCGGTGTCCTCAAGATTCACATTTGTGATGGTGTAGTAATTCGGGATCGCCATAACCTTGTCGTCCGGAACCCTCTGGGCTACCCAGTGACGACCCTTGACCACAGCCACTATCCATCCTTCGTTAGGATCGGCGACAGAATATGTCCTTCCGCTTCCCTTGTATCCGTACTGTTCCACTGCTTCACCGATGATCTTTACGGCATCTCTTGCACTGCGGGCGTACTTGGCTACGTTCATCCTCACGTCGTAGAGAATGCCTCCGTCCGTAACGTCCTCCCTGTCTTCCCTGGAGTTGCAGCCGTCCGAAGCGATGGCCACTCCCCACTGGTTCATGGCGGCATCGGCGACACTCATTCCCGGGAACTCGCACCAGATGAACTTCCCGTTGACTTTATACTTTTTGTTTCCGTGTTTGTCTGTATATCCGTTTGCGATAGAGGCCGGAATCTTCAGCCCTCCATCTGTCATAGCCGGCTGGCTTCCTGCCGGTACGATGTAAACGTTGAGCATCTGCTCTCCGGAATCATCCTCGTTGTGGCCGAACAGAACGCTCCCGTCAACGGTTGTGCCTTTGCCCGCGATAATCGCAAAGCAATTCTCCCCAGTCACATCCACTCCCTGCCTGTCGTTGGCCACCATCTTCTTTCCATCACCCTGCCCGAATGCAGCCCCGGCCATCAAAATCATACAAGAAATCATCGTTGAGAATAAAAAAACCTTTTTCATAACCCAGTTTTTAAAATCAGGTTAAAGTTAGGGATTTTTTTTGAAAGAGGCATTGCCTCGACTTCCGGGCTTGTTACTTGATGGTGACGTAGTGTTCGCTGATGGAAGTGAGGACCCTGAGGCAGTGTGGCAGTGAGGCGTCTTTGATGATGACGTTCTTGTTCTCGTCCAGAAGGTAGATGCTTGGGGATGTGCGAAGTGTGTAGATGGTTCCCTGGTTGAGCTCTCCTACCGGGTCATAGGCATAGATCCAGTCCATCGGGAAGTCTGCCCGGCGTTCTGACCAAAGCTCTGACTTTCCTCCAGGAGAAACGGCCAGCACCTTCATCACTCCCATTCCCACCATATTGAGAATGACGTCTGACTTCTTCATGACTTCCAGGGCCTGACGGCAATTCGGGCAGTCAGGATCGTTGAAGAATATCAGAAGATATTCCGCCTTGATGGAGTGCATGTTGGAAGTGCCCCTCTGGGAAGTGTATCGGAAGTCTGCGGCAGTGGTTCCGACGCGGTTCTTTCCGCATATATCCTGCTGGTATCTGAAAGACTGCTTTACGTTTTCGGGAATCACCTTGCTTCTTTCAATACCGTCGAGTATAGGAAGATAGAGTTCATCGTCAAGCACCGGGGAGTGGGCGTCAAAGAGATATTTCTCTCCGTTCTGCATGATATGGCTGAAGAACATCGGGTAGCCGTCTTCTGCCATCTTTACCGCTCTGTCCACCAGGCGTGTCATACTGTTCTTTGCGATGGTGTCATCCACGTTCTCTATCAAGGAAACATATCCGGAGAAAGACTCTTCAAATATCTGCGGGCTGATTCCAAGAATGGTTGAGGTATCCGGCTTAAGTCTGAGCAGACGGTCTTCGCTGAGGAACTCATCCCAGTAATGGCGTGCGGTATACTCAGCGGTCATACGCTTGTCGGATGAAATTGAAAGCGGAACCTTTACCTGCGGGAAGATATTTGTCTGATATGGAAGATCCTTACGGTTACCGCTATTGCAGCCACTTAAAACAAAAAGACCCTCAACTGTCACGAAAAACAGAGCAAGGGCTAAGATGACAAGACGCTTCATAAAAACTTTTCAGATTTGTTGAGATACCAGGATTCGAACCTGGACAAACAGAACCAAAATCTGTTGTGCTACCATTACACCATATCTCAATGCGGGCTGCAAAAGTAATAAAACTCCGCAAACCGTACAAGAAACGGCATTAGCGTTTGCGCTTGCGGGAGAAGAAGTCCGTCATGATCTTTGAACACTCCTTGTCCAGGATGCCGCCGTCAACCCTGGTCTTAGGGTGATACAGAGTAGGCGAAAACAAAGACGCTCCCCTCTTGGGGTCGGCACATCCATAGACTACCCGTCCGATCTGGGACCAGTTCAAGGCGGCGGCGCACATAGGGCAAGGCTCCACCGTCACGTACAGGGTGCATTTGTCCAGGTACTTTCCGCCCATGTAGGACGAGGCGCTGGTGATGGCCTGCATTTCCGCGTGGGCAGTAGGGTCCTTCAGAGTTTCCGTCAGGTTGTGCGCCCTGGCTATAATCCTTCCTGTTGACGTTACCTTCTTTCCCTTCACCTTTACGTCGTTGGCCACAATCACGCAGCCGACGGGAACTTCTCCTTCCTCGGCAGCGGCCTGGGCTTCCTTCAGGGCCTGGATCATGAAATCCACATCTATCTTCAGTTGTTCAACATCCATAGTTTTTCTCTAAACGATCATAGCCTTTCCTAAATGATCATAGTCTTTCTTAAAATGATGCTGCAAGTTACAAAAATCCTGTCACCGGCATGCCGTCCGGTCAAAACAGGTATTGACAAACGGACAAAATGGCAGAAATTCAGCCGGTCTGTGAGGTGGCACATACTTTGCCGTTTATTCATCTGCCCGCAAAACCGGAATCCTGGAGCCGGAATCGGTGAAAAGAATCGGGTTGAGCGGATTTTGATGAGTTTTTAAAATTTAAACATACGATTATGAATATCAAACCATTAGCAGACAGAGTTCTGATAGAGCCTAAAGAGGCTGAGAAAAAGACTGCCAGCGGAATCATCATCCCTGACAACGCCAAGGAAAAACCACAGGAAGGAACAGTTATCGCCGCAGGTCCTGGCAAGAAGGACGAGCCTATGGAGCTGAAGGTCGGCGACGTTGTCCTCTACGGAAAATATGCAGGCACAGAGGTTAACGCTCCTGACGGAAAGACCTATATGATTATGCGCCAGAGCGATGTTCTCGCAGTTATCGGATAATTTAAAAATCAACAGATATGGCAAAAGAGATTAAATTCAATATGGATGCCCGCGCACTGATGAAGGAAGGTGCAGACGAGCTGGCAAATGCCGTGAAGGTGACACTTGGTCCTAAGGGCCGTAACGTGGTTATCGAGAAGAAGTTCGGCGCTCCTCAGATTACAAAGGACGGAGTTACCGTAGCAAAGGAAATCGAGCTGGACGACCAGTTCAAGAATATGGGTGCTCAGCTGGTCAAGGAAGTTGCTTCCAAGACCAATGACCAGGCCGGTGACGGTACAACCACCGCTACCGTTCTGGCACAGGCTATCATCAACGTAGGTCTGAAGAACGTTACCGCAGGCGCCAACCCTATGGATCTGAAGAGAGGTATCGACAAGGCTGTCGAGGCTGTAGTCGAGGACCTTAAGAAGCAGAGCCAGAGCGTTGGAACAGACTACTCCAAGATCGAGCAGGTAGGAACCATCTCCGCAAACAACGATGCAGTTATCGGAAAGCTCATCGCCGATGCAATGAGCAAGGTGAAGAAGGAAGGCGTGATCACCGTTGAGGAGGCAAAGGGAACCACCACCGAGGTTAAGGTTGTAGAGGGTATGCAGTTCGACCGCGGATACATTTCCCCTTACTTCATGACAAATCCTGACAAGATGGAGGCCGTTCTGGATCAGCCTGCCATTTTGATCACCGACAAGAAGATATCCACGATGAAGGACCTTCTTCCTATTCTCGAGCCGCTGGCAAGAGAGGGCAAGGCTCTGCTTATCATCGCCGAGGATGTTGACGGCGAGGCTCTGACCACACTGGTTGTAAACCGCCTGAGAGGAACCCTGAAGGTGGCTGCCGTAAAGGCTCCTGGCTTCGGCGACAGACGTAAGGAGATGCTTCAGGATATCGCTACACTGACCGGTGCAATCGTAGTTTCCGAGGAAAGAGGTTTCACCCTCGAGAACTGCACTCCTGACATGCTCGGTAAGGCTGAGAAGATCACCATCGACAAGGAGAACACAACTATCGTCAACGGTGCAGGTGACAAGCAGCAGATCGCTGACCGCGTTGCCCAGATCAAGAAACAGATTGAGAGCACCACTTCAGACTACGACCGCGAGAAACTGAAGGAAAGACTGGCCAAGCTGGCCGGTGGAGTTGCAGTCCTGTATGTAGGTGCAGCTTCAGAGGTTGAGCTCAAGGAGAAGAAGGACAGGGTTGAGGACGCTTTGAACGCAACCAGGGCAGCTGTTGAGGAAGGTATCATCGCCGGCGGTGGAGTTGCTTACATCCGCGCCATCGAGCATCTGAAGACTCTCAAGGGAGCCAACGATGACGAGCAGACCGGTATCAACATCATCGTACGCGCTCTGGAAGAGCCGCTGAGAATGATCTGCGAGAACGCAGGCGAGGAAGGCAGCGTCATCATCCAGAAGGTTAAGGAAGGAAAGGATGACTACGGATACAACGCCCGCGAAGGCAAGTTCGAGAACCTTCTTGCAGGTGGCGTAATCGATCCTACCAAGGTTGCAAGAGTTGCTCTTCAGAACGCAGCTTCCGTTGCCGGAATGTTCCTGACCACCGAGTGCGTGATCGCCGACAAGAAGGAAGAGAATCCTGCTCCAATGCCTCCTATGGGTGGCGGCGGAATGGGCGGCATGATGTAATGCCCGTTAGCATTCTTCCTCAGCGATGCAGTGGCGGATAATCCGCTGAACATCAATTCAATATAAAATATCCCTCCTCTAAAACCAGAGGAGGGATATTTTATATAATGCTGTTTGTCAGGTGCTTAGCCGCCACCGAGAACTAGCCGACCATCCATACCAGGACGTGGTCCTCGAAGGTTTCGTACTGCATCTCGAATTCTTCCTCTTCGTTCTGAACATCTCCGTATTTGAAGGTTACTTCTATCTCGCCTTCATCGCGGACGTTGAAACGGTCAACTTCCATGTCTTCGGAGAAATCCACATTGTTGCGGCCCATACGTTTGTAGAGGGCTTCCTTGGCGCACCAGTAGATTGCAAGCTGGGTGTTGCGCTCTTCCATCTTCTCTGGATCGTCTTCGTCCTTGTCCAGAAGGTCGTCCCTTTCCTCATCGCTGAGGGCCCTTTTCTCAACAGCGGTAAAGTCTCGCTTTATGCTCTCGATGTCTATGCCCACCTCTTCTGAAGGATGGATGATTACGGCGGAGAAGCGATTGGTGTGGGTTATGCTGATCCGGGTACTGTCGTTCTCGATGTAAGGGGCTCCGTTTTCGTGATGGCCGATGTGGACGGGATCTTCGAACAGAGTCTGCAACAGAGCCAGGACGGAAAGCCTTTCCCGCCTTGCCTGTTCGCTCTTGTAGAGGGAAATCTCCTCGAGTTCCTCTTCCCTGTCCTCTTCGTCCCGGGCAAGGATGTCGAGAAGCTCTTTCTCGGTTTCGGTTATTTCCCAGACGGCTATCGAGCCGCCTCCTTTCAAATCTTTTCTAAGATATAATCCCATATGTCTATGTTTTTATTTATTATTCGGTTTTAGGGGTCTGTGTCGGGGTGTCTTCCGTAGTGTCGCTTTCGTCAGAGATTTCGCCCACGATTTCTTCAAGTATGTCTTCCATTGTCACGATTCCGTCCATTCCGCCATATTCGTCAACTACGATCGCCAGGTGGAGCTTTCTCTGCCGGAGCTCTTCCAGAAGGTCGTTGATCTTCATGGATCCCGGAACAAAGTAGGCCTGGCGTATGTGCTTTCTCCAGTCAAATTTCTTGCTGCGGCTCATTATATAAGGAAGCATATCCTTTATGTAAAGGAATCCGCGGATGTCTTCGGTGTTGTCCTTGTAAACCGGAAGGCGGGAGTATCCGCATTCATTGGCCACGCGGATGACCTCGTCGTTGTCCATCTCCATGCTGATGGTTTCCACATCGATTCTCGGCATCATTATCTGGGAGACGGTCTTGGTCGGGAGCGTAAGGATTTTCTTCAGGAGTTTCTTCTGCGTGGCGTCTTCTGTCATTGTCATTTCCACAGCACCTCTAAGCATCTTGTATGCATCTTCCTCCTCTTCCTCGGAGAGGGTCTTGCCGTGACGTCTTTTCTCCACAACCTTGTCCATCACCTTGTCGATAGGAACCGTGGTATATCTGAGGATGGAAAGCGGAAGGCTGGTGAATTTGGAGAAGCTGACCGGATACTGGGTGCCCAGGATCTTTGGCATCGCCTCGCCGAAGAGCACCAGTATGAAAGTCACCACCACGGTGCATACGACAAACTCCAGGACCGGATGGCCCGTGAAGTCGAACAGCCTGTTTATCAACAGGGAAAACAGCAGAACCAGAAGGATGTTGACGATATTGTTGGCCTGGAGAATGGTTCCCAGGAGGCGGTTAGGCCTGCCCAGAAGCTTGATCACCCTGCGGCTGGAGGAATCCTCGCCGTCTTTCAGGCTTTGGGTTTCCTTTGGGCTGAGGGAGAAGAACGCAGCTTCGCTTCCGCTCATCATCGCAGAGCAGAAAAGCAGCAGCAGAATGAATAGTCCGATGAATATGTTTTCCAAAAGTCCTCCCGAAGGGGGGATTTCATCCGGAGAGCTGAGTAGCAGCATTAATATTGTACTGGGAGGTTCCAAGTATCAAAAAGTGTTGGTTTGCGGTGCAAATATAGGAAAAGTTACTTTATCTCGATAATAGCTTCGGAGATGTTGATCATAAAGTCTCCCACGTGCTCGAACTCGTTGATCATATCTACGTAGTAGGTACCGGTGAGATAGCTGTAGGTGTTGTTCTCCAGGTTGAGCAGGTGCTCTTCCTTGAGGTTGTTGCGGTATTCGTTGATTTCCTGCTCCACATCCTGTGCGTTGGAGATGTCCGTGATGTTCTCGTAACCGAGTTCCAGATTCTTCTCCATAACGTCGAATCCCTTGAAGATAAGATCCATCATAAAGCCCAGGCGGGTGACCATATCCTCGTCGAAGGTGGCGTTGTGGATATTCCTTCTCTGGAGTATCCTGCCGAAGTTGAAGCCGCTGTCTCCGATGCTCTCCAGCTCGCTGATGACCTTGAACATGGCCTGGATCCTGCGGGCGGATTCCTCAGACAGATCCCATTCGGAAACCTCGTTCAGGTATTTGGCTATCTCGAACTCGATCTTGTCCGTTATCTGCTCATAGTGCTCCAGTTTATGGTAAAGTTCATCGAATTTCTCGGGATCGGTGGTGGATATGCTTTCACGCGCAAGGGTGTATTGCTCCCGGCAGATATTCACGAAATGCAGGATCTCGCTCTTGGCCTGCTCCAGGGAAAGTTCGGCGGTGGAAAGCGGACCTCCGTGGATGTACTGCAGCCTGTATCCCTCGTCCTCCGGCTTGCCCGGCAGGAGTTTGGTCACGAACTTGACTATCTTGTTTGTGAAGCCTACCAGGATGCAGGTGTTGCTGACGTTGAACAGGGTGTGGACCATCGCGATGGAGCACAGGATGGAGAACGTGGAGGCTCCCGATACCAGCGGATTGTCGAGACCGACAGCCATTATCACCCTGGATACCACCCACAGGAAAGGATGGTATAGGATCAGAACCCACAGCACTCCGAACAGGTTGAAGAAAGCGTGTCCGGCCGCGGCTCTCCTGGCGGAGATATTGGCTACGGATGCCGCCATGTTTGCGGTAAGGGTGGTTCCTATGTTTTCTCCGAGCACCAGGGCGGCGCCCAGTTCAAAGTTCAGTCCGTTGGAGCACATCATCAGCGTAAGGGCCATCGTGGCGGCTGATGACTGGAGCATTATGGTAACCAGGGTTCCTATGAGCACGCAGATCAGAACGCTCCAGAATCCGAACCTGCTCCATCCGTTGATCAGTTCCTTGACCTTCTCCAGGATGGCCGGATCTACGGAAGTCTGCACCATGCTCAGTCCGAGGAACATTATCGCGAAGCCCATAATCATCATACCCAGGCTCTTGCGCTTTTTGCTCTTGCCCATCGTGATGATAAATCCAACGGCAATCAGCGGAACGGCCACGGTGGCCACTCCTCCGGAGAATCCCACAAGGGCGAACAGCCAGGCGGATACCGTGGTGCCGATATTGGCGCCCATAATAACTCCGATACTCTGGGCCAGGGTAAGCAGTCCGGCGTTGACGAAACTTACCACCATAAGGGTGGTTGCCGCAGAAGATTGGATACATGCGGTGACTGTCAGACCCGTGAGCACTCTCTTGAAGGCGTTGGAGGTCATCATTGCCAGAAATCCCCTGAGCTTGTCTCCCGCAACTTTCTGCAGGTTTTCACTCATCATGCTCATTCCGAACAGGAACAAGGCAAGCGAGCCCAGAAGCTTGAATATAGACATCGCAATGTTCATCACAACAAATTTAATCTTAATCGTTGAGTAAAAAAAATGAAAATCGCTAAATTTGAAGCAAAATATTATCCTATGAACAAAAACGTAACAAAGGCTCTGTTTTTAGCAGCTACGCTTTTTCTTTTTTGCTCGGCGACAGCACTGGCTCAGTATTATGATATAGGCTCTGAAAAAACTTCCGTCAAATGGAAAAAGATGAAGAGCAAGAATTTTGAGATCATCTATCCGGAAGGGGAAGCCGTGAATGCCGCGGGATATCTTAAACATATGGAGTCTTTCCATGGGATGTTCGCCAATTCTGTAAATTATAATTACGGCTTGCCGAAGAGATTTCCGATGGTGCTTCATCCGTACAATGCCGAGAGCAACGGCGTGACCGTCTGGGCCCCGCGCCAGATTGATTTCTTCGCCCAGCCGCCGGTGAACCTGATTTCAACCGAGCCTTGGGATGTGTCCCTGGCGACTCACGAGGGAAGGCACGCCTGGCAGATAGCCCATTTCAACAGGGGAATTTTCAAAGTCCTTTCCTGGGGATTGGGGGACCAGGTTGTAGGAGCGGCTTCTGCCATATATCCTTCCAGATGGTTCCTGGAGGGAGATGCCGTGGTAGCCGAGACCCAGATGAGCAGCGGAGGAAGGGGACGCAGCGGTTTCTTCCTTTGCGAAATCCTCAAGTGCATAGTTCCTGAAGACGGAGACGCATCAGAATACTTCTACGGCAAGAACCGCAGCTGGGACCGTTTCCGCTTCGGCAGTGTAAAGGCATATTCTCCAGACCATTACAGCGTGGGCTATATGATAAACGCAATGGCCCGCCATCATAGCGGGGACGTGGACCTGGCACACAAGATCCTCAATTACGAGACCAGTCATTTCATGAGCGCCAACGTGGTAGCTTCCGCCTTCAAGGAATTTACCGGCAAGACTCACCGCCAGTATGTCAAGGACAGTCTTCTGCAGGCTTTCCTGACCCTGAACGAAAATGACGTCCTGGAGGAATATCTCGAAAAGCTGGAAGATTCTTTGGGCAATACCTCCGAGAGGCTTGTCTTCGATCCGATTAAAAGGACGGGAGAAACCCGGGGCTACTTTACCGAATACACCAACGTGACCGTTGTGGGAAAGGACTCTCTGGTAGCCGTTGTCAGCGGTACCGGAAGCCCTGGAGCGATGGTTCTCCTTACCAGGGAACCGGGTGCCGGAGAGCAGTCTTACGCCTCCGGATGGAAAGAGAAATATATCAGGCCTTATTTCGAAGGGGCCGAAAGGTTCTTCTTCTACGGGAACAGGCTCTGGACCTGCGAGTCGAACTATGACCCGAGATGGAAACAGCACTCCAGCTATTCCATTTACGGCTATGACCTGAACACCGGAGTCGCTGAGGAAGAATATACCGCGGACCCTAATTCGCTCCATCTTCCGTTTGTAGTCACTTATGAGTCCCGACCTCTTCTTTGCGCGGTTGAATACGGAACGGACCATCATTCAAGCACCGTCAGGTCTCTGGCTTTCCTGGACGACAAAGCTCCTTTTGACGGTCTCAGGGTCAAGGTTGAGGGGCAGATCAATTCCATTACTTCTTCAGGCAGCGATATCTGGTATTCCGCACTCAAGGAATTGCCTGAAGGCGAGGGAAGGATAGAGATAGGAAAGATTTCTTCCGGCAAGACATACGGCGTATATCAGACAAGCCATCTTGTAAAGGACCTTCAGTGCCATGAAGGCGGAGTGTATTTCCTGTCGGATATGTTCGGTTGCCCTGTAATCTGCAGGCTGGATGCCTCTACGGGCGAGATTTCGATGGCATCCACATCAGAAGATGTGTGCTCGTTCAGCATCGCCGAGTCCGGAAAACTGTTCCTATCCAAGGATTCCAAGGACAAGGGAGCCTTCCTGCACTGCGACAGGCTTCTCGATTTGCCTGTTCCTGAAGGCATGGAGTTCAAGAACCCTCTGGCCGGGGAACTTTCCAGGCAGTACAACGAGAAATACGGCAAGAACGTGAAGCATTTTGCTCCGGAATCATTCACTGAGGAGAATTACAGCAAGAGTGGCCATCTTTTCCGCCTGCATTCCTGGGCTCCGGTATATGCGGAGTTCTCCGGTGTGACAGAAGGGGATTTTGAAGAGTTCTACGAAGAGGCGCTGCCGGGCGTGAATCTCTATTCCCAGAACACTCTGGGTACTTTGAGGGCATCGGCCGGATACGCCTATCAGCAAAGGCACGGATTCCAGGGAGTGTCCAAGAGGCTCCATTCCGGACACGCTTCCTTCACCTGGAGCGGATGGTATCCTGTCTTTGAAGGAAACATACATTTCAACGACAGGATAATGTACAAGAAAGACCGCTTCTCCCTCAGGACTTCCCTTTATGCATATGTTCCTATCTCCTGGGAAGGAACGGGATGGAATTCGGGCATCACTCCTCTGGCCGGCTGGAGCTTCCGCAACGACCAGCTGGTTCTGGATATGGATGAGCCTGAACCTTCGGCCGCAGCCGGAGACGATGAGGATGAACCAGAAACCACATATACCCTCCGTCAGATAGACAGGCATCAGCTGAATTTCTCACTTGGAGCCTACAAGATGCAGGAGGCTGCCGAGTCCCAGGTCTTTCCTCGCTGGGGAATAGGCGGAAGGGTGGCATCTTCTGTCAGTCCTAAAGGCGGCAGCAGATTCGGTTCCGAGTTCTCCGCTATTGCCTACGGTTATCTGCCAGGCCTGACATTCAACCAGGGCCTGAGGCTTTCTGCCGGATACCAGAGGCAGAACGTGGAGGGAAAGAGATACTGGCTGGACAACCATCTGGACCTTCCGAGAGGCTACACCGAGGATTTCTACGGAAGGAACTATTTATTGGCAACCGCCGACTATGCTATTCCGATTTATCTCGGCGATGTATCCATAGGTCCTCTGGCCTATCTCAAGCAGTTGCAGATAATCCCGTTCTTCGATTATGCCAGGGTTGATTTCTATCGCAGATGGGGAGGAATGATGGGCTTCTACAGCGGATCACATTACCAGTGGGAAAGCCGCTATTCCTTTGGCGCGGACGTTATGCTTCAATGCCATCTCCTGAGGATCGGATTCCCGATGTACATCGGAGTTCGTTATGCAAGGACCAACAAACCTGGTGACTACAGCAACGCCACCCCTGCCACATACGACGGCAAGGGCAGCAAGAACTACTGCACCCTGCTTCTGGGAATAAGCTTCGATTAAGACTGGCCGTCCTGCCGGAGAGACTGCTTCCACTCGGTAGGACTCATTCCGGCCTTTGCCTTGAATGTACGCAGGAAGGATGTCCTGGATGAGAATCCGGACTCTTCCGCCACATCCGAGTGGGACATTTCAGGATGTTCCGCCATAAGTTTCTTGGCGTGTTCTATGCGGTAGCTGTTTATCAGGTCGGAGAAACTGGTTCCCAGAGAACTGTTGACAATCAGACTTACATAGGTCCTGTTGGTGGCAAGCTCCGATGCTATATCGCTGATGCGTATGTCTTTTTTCTTGAAGAGCTGCTTCTCCTCGATGATTCTGGAAATCTGCTCCTGGAGTTCCTGCCTTGATTTTTTTGCCACCTCGGATGTGTCAATATCTGCCCCTTCTTCCGGCTTCTTTGACAATAGCCTGTAAGCCAAGAAAATGCACCCGATAACAACAAAGGCTCCGCAGGCAAACCAGAGCCAAGGATAGCTTGTGCTTTCCGCAGGTTTTGTGCTGAAGGCAAAAACGCAGCTGTTTGTCTTGAAGTTGTCTGCCACGAGAGCTTCCCCGGATTCTCCGAAGAAACAACCTCCGGCCAAAACGATTCTGCCGTCTCCCAAAAGATCCCAGCTCTCGTCATTCAGAGAGAAATCCTTCAGGATATCGGAATAATACAAGATACTGCTTGCCTTTCCGCCATCCAGAGTCGCGTCATAGTCAATCTCGGCGACATAGAAGTTTCTCTTAAGGTCATATCCTGTAAGATAAGCCTTTCTTGTCTGGCGGTTCACCTGGATTTTCGGTCCCCAGGCCAAGGAATCTCCTTCAATTCCCTTTTCAGGCAGCGGCTTTTCCATATTCAGCAGCGAGAACTGTTCTCCGGAAACCTTTAGAATTCCGTACCTTCCGTCAATCTTCCTTTTTGCCGGTATCAGATAGGTGTAATCGCCGATGGAAGAAATCCTGGAGTCGTAAAAGCTCAGTGGCAGAAAAATGCTCCACTCGTTCAGCAGCGGTATCTGGAAAGCTTCTCCGTCCAGACGGTCTGCCAGCATCTGGCAGGTGTCGCCCCTGTTGCCCAGATATGAAAGCACAATGGCCCCAGACGAGTCTGTCTGCAATATCAGTGGACTTCCTCTTTGGACAGAAACCGGCTTCTTGAAGGAAAATCCCTTTCCCGGCTCGTAAATTTCCATATCGTCGTCGGCGTACCAGTTGCCTGTAACCAGGACTCTTCCGTCCGGGAAGGCAATCGCGGAGCACCCTGTCCTCTTGCGGTCCAGAACTCCGGATGGTTCGAAGGCGTGAGTCTTGGGGTCATAGATTTCCGTTCCCCAGCTTTGCCCGATGCCGAAGTTTTCCGCGCAGCCGCCTCCAATCATTATCCTTCCGTCCGGGAGCTTTACTGAAAATCCGAAATCGTGAGGATAGAACATCGGCACCTCAACCCATTTTCCGTCCTTGAAGTACTCGGCTGTCTTGAGCAATATGAAGCCGTCTGTATGCCCGCCGAAAACGGTTATCTCCCCGTTCAGGTTGACGATACAGTGTCCGCCGCGGGGCTGGTTGAGGTCGGGAAGTCTCTCGGCCGCCATCTTGAGAAACCTCTCTCCGCCAACATCAACAGCCTCCTGCTCAAACACCTTGGTCTGAGTGCAGGCGGCTGCCAGTAGTGATATTGCAAACGTTATCCAGGGTCTCATAGTGTTCTTAAGACTGTCCTGAAACCAAAGGTAGCAATAATTACTATTCCTTTACCGGACGGATGGCGTAGCCTTCTCCTTGTCCCCAATGCATAATATTACGGCCATCGTTGCAGAAGGCATAGGCCCTGTCATCGCTACCCTCGTCTGTCGATGCCGTCCAGTAATAACCTGTCCACGGGTTACCAAAGTCATTGTTTGCGCTGTCATCGTGATGTATCCCGGTAGCGGGCAGATCTGTGATGCCGCTTATGTCTTCCTTGACAGGAATCCTCCATCCGGCCGGACAAGGGTCATAAATTGTCTTGACATCGACGCGCCAAGGCTTTGTCGCGAGGTTTTCACTCATCCAGGTATTGTCGTCTGCGTATCCGATCCATGTGGTTGGGTGTTTTACGGTATATTCCATAGACTGATGAGAGCCTCTAACCTTGTCAAACACTGTTGATGCGGCAGGTACATAGGTGTACGGGCTGTAGCTGTTGCCATCAGCAGCTGAGAATGCATCTTTACGTCCCCACTGATAGAGGAAACCCCTCATGCAGTTGCCTACATCTATGGCCCCGAGATTGCGGTCCATGAAGGTTTTGCTGTTGTGCGTCATGGTTCCAGGTTCAGGTGTTGCCCAGATCACCCAGCTCCAGAGAATGTTGTCCGACGCGTCATAGACTGCCACACAGACATCTCCAGGGGTGAATGTGTCTGGTGTGGAGAATTTTACGTAACCGTCAGAATAGCTTATGTCATAATTGGTTCCGTCGTGCTTGACTGCCCGGCCCTGGCCATAAAGTTCCCAAAGGACCTTGACTCCTGCTATGTCTGAAGGGTTGATAGTGGTGGCCGTGGTGCCGGTTATCGGATCCAGACCGCCGTTGCCCTTTACGGTAGCCTTGAACTTGTATTTGCCCGCAGAGCTTACGATGTAGGTGTTGGCGGTTGCTGTGGCGCTGAGGTCAGTATAAGGGTCGTCGATATAGTATAACTCCAATATTTCCGCGTCTGTGAGGGCTTTGTCATACAGGCGGGCGTCATCCATCATGCCTCTGTAGTATTCACCGCCGCCGTAGGTTCCGAATCTCAGTTCGTTTGTGACATCGTTTGTGGTTGTCGCGTGCATATTGTAGCCGCCGATATAAACGCCGTCCACATACAGTTTTCCTTCCCTGTTCTCCACGTCCCTGACAAAGGTTACCATATGCCAAGAACCATCTGCGAAAGACGTGCTGGATACATATCCGGTACTGATGCTTCTGCCTTCCCAAATCTCAATTCTGCCTCCATTGAAACGAAGCAGCCATCCGTCATAGAAACCTCCGTCGGTTCTCATAAGGTTTCCAAGGCCGTAGGTCTGTGTGCTGTTTACCCAGAGGTTGGCTGTAAAGGATGTTTTCCCGAAATCGGCGGCGTGTGGAGCAATCATCTTGTCGTTACCGTCGAAAGAATAGGCACTGTTCTCGTTTCCGAAACGGTCTGTTGTCAGCGTGGCTCCATCTACAGTTGCGTTGACTCCACCCACAATATCGTTGGCATTGCCGTTGAAAGGCCAGTGGTGAACCAGACCGACCAGTGCTTTCATATCGTTGAAGCCCAGGGTAATGTCTGTGATGCGGCTTCTGGTTACGGCAATGTTTTTGTTAGCTGTGCGGGTCTGGGCCTCCCCGTCTGTAGTAATAACCGTAATGCTCAGCGACGAGTAGTTGTTCTCAGGCACTGCGATATGGAAAGGCTTGGCGGCTGTCCCTATCTCGACCCCGCTTTCTCCACAGTCCAGGACTATTCCCTCAGTGCCGGAAACTGCGGCAACATAGCCGTCAGCAACAAGCGTTGCGGCATTGACAACGGTTCCGCTCATTCCCTGGTCTGCGCCCAGAATAATCTTGCGGACCTTCTTCCCGCTCACGGTGGTGCTTATGTTCAGGCGGATGATTCCGCAGATGTTCTTGAACGAGAGGCTCTCGGTAGAACTCTCGGCATACATCGGAGAGCCCGAAATGTTACCTTCCACATAATTCTGTGTCGCCGGAATGGCCGGATATCCGGAATTGAAGAAAGAAACCGGATACATGGCCATGTAGTCCGGATCCTTTGCTTCGCTTCCACTCTCAAACGTAAATTCTGCGTGAGAGGTGGTGCTGGTGGTGGAATAAACTCCAATATAAGAATTGCCGTCTATCACTACAATCTCGTCTCCGCTTTGCCATACAACCTTATAGACGCTTCCATCCTCTTCCAGGGCGGTTTTGGTAGCGGCTTCGGTAGTTGCCTTGAAGGTGGCTTTGCTTTCCTTCGTTACATTTGCGTCTTCCTTTGAGCAGGAGAAGAACAGGCCCAGGCTAAGGGCGATAATAAATACAAATAACTTTTTCATAACTCTTCCTCCTGATTAAGCATTGAAATCTCCTTCTC